>Ga0056909_1000072_pt1 | contig 182583 bp, 158 predicted proteins | sample EBPBio102011_DNA_FD_62115 | JGI IMG/M metagenome (GOLD analysis project Ga0056909, IMG submission 62115) | Wastewater treatment Type I Accumulibacter community from EBPR Bioreactor in Madison, WI, USA - Reactor 1_1/10/2011_ DNA | ecosystem: Engineered > Bioreactor > EBPR > Anaerobic-Aerobic >... | reverse complement strand
ACTAAGAACCTCACAGAAAAAGACGCATAGAACGAAACAGTCCAGGTCCAACCAAACACCAAACCCAAACCGCCGCCTACACATCCCTTCCATAACAAAAACAACGATGAAAAAGAGCAAAACAGCCCGCCGGGAGAAACCGTTCGCTTACTCCCGCGAGCGAGGCGGGCTTATACGCGCCGCTCAGATCGCTGTCAACGGCATTCGGAGACGCTGCCCGCGATTTCTCCCCGCGGCCCCGCCGCGAGGACGGCACCCGTGCGGAGTGCCCTTACCGGCCAACGGCAAGAGGGCTCGTCTCCTCCCCCGCCGCCCGCGGCATCGGCGGAGCGACGGAGATGCAGGCCTGCTGCAGCCGACGCCACAGATCGCCGGTGATGTCTTCGATGACCGCCTGCTCCTCGGCGGTGAGCAGGCGCGCACCGTATGTGTTGACGTGCGACAGCGAGCGCCGGCGGACATGCGCCCGCTGCGGCAGCGGCTCCGCCGCTGCTCCCGCGCCCTTTTCCTGCGGATAGCGCCGTCGCAGCCCATCGGCCACCTCCTGCGACCACGGCAGGCCGAGCCACTCGAAGAGGAGGCGGTAATACGCGATCGGCCGCTCGATCGTCTCCTGGAGGTTGACCAGCCGGATGAGCGGACGCGTGTCCGCCCACTCCATCAGGGTCGAATAGATGACGAACCACAGCATCGCCGCCGCGACCGTCCTGCTGTCCATCCACTTTCCATAGTCGGAAAGCAGCTGCGGAAACTCGATCCCGACCTGCGCAAGGCTCCGGAGAATCTGGGGAAGTCCGGGATCCCAGTCCATCCGCTTGTAGCTCGCGACGACGGCCGCGGCCGGCCGGACGGTGACGACGACCGGGATGCCCTGACGATCGGTGACCGCTCTCGCCGTAAAGCAGGCGTTCGGGTCCTTCCAGATGATCGTCTCGACGGAGCGGTCCAGCCGGCAGCGCCAGTAGGCCAGTCGGGCGCGGTCGCCGAACAGCCACTTCACAAGCCGGCGTCCCCCAACTTCCCGGGGGTTGTAGTACCGCTTCAGCCGCAACGTCAGGCACCGGATGGCCTCGACGGCGGCATCCAGGCGCTCCATGGTGAAGTCGTTTGCGCCGGGCACCTCGTAATGCCGCGAAATTCCCTGCATCCCGTAGCCGGGATTGAACGGCTCGTACAAATGGCGGGCGCCCTTGGCCAGTTCGAAATTGCTGCCGCAGGGAGTCGTACCCGAACGAGGCATGCCCGTTACCAGAATCACGCGTCGAGGATGAGCCATCAATGCCTACATGGTTGACCGGGCCTGCATGGTTGACCGGGCCTACTTGTTTGACTGGAACCGATTCGCCATCAGCGAACCGCCACCCGGCACGGGGCGGCACGGCCGCAGGGGAGCAATGGCCATGATCGCCCCGGACAGTGCCCGCCTTCGCGCGTTATACTCGTGAACGGGCACCGCGTCATTTGCCGGCTACCGGCCCTACGGGCTGACGCCGGCGGGAAGGGCGCTTCGCGCCGTGACAGGAAACAGGCCGGCTGCTATGGTGCCCGTCTCAGGGGGATCTTCCGGGGTTTGTGTGCTTATGGCGATGGAAGCTAGCCAATCGTCGTCGTACGATCGCGACAAGATCGGCGAACTTCGCCGGCAACCCGGCCCCTGCAGCAACGTCGGCGGCGATAACGGATTGACATCGCCGTGACCCTTCAGAAATCTGCGGATCGCCGTCAACGAGCCCCCGCGATCAGATGGTCGCCCCGGGGCGCCGTTCCGCCCATTGCAGAGTCCGCGAATCGAGGAGCATGAAATGAAGGTCGTTCTCTTCTGCGGCGGTCTCGGCACGCGTCTCAAAGAACATTCGGAAACGATCCCCAAGCCTCTGGTCAATGTCGGCTATCGACCGATCATCTGGCACCTCATGCGCTATTATGCTTACTTTGGTCATAAGGAGTTTATCCTGTGCCTTGGTTACCGGGGGGACATGATAAAGGAGTATTTCATAAACTATAATGAATGCACATCGAACGATTTTGTCCTGCGGAAGGGTGGTAGAGAAATCGAGATGCTGCATCGGGACATCGATGACTGGCAGATTACGTTTGTGGATACCGGGCAACTGGCCAACATCGGGCAGCGTCTGCTGGCGGTCCGCAAGTTTGTGCAGGGCGAAACCTTCCTGGCCAACTACAGTGACGGCCTGACCGACCTGGACCTCAATGCCTACATCGAGCGGGCGGACGCCGCCGGCGGTGTCGCGAGCCTGATGGCCATCCGCACGGCAGACAGCTTCCACGGGGTAACCGCCGGCAACGATGGCTGGGTGACCAGCATCGGCCCGGTCCGGGATTCGTCGCTGATGATCAACGGCGGGTTTTTTGTGCTGCGGAAGGAGATCTTCGATTACATCCGCGATGGCGAAGAACTCGTCGAGCAGCCGTTCGCGCGCCTGGCCGAAGCCCGCAAGCTGTTCTGCTATCCGCACGAGGGCTTCTGGAAGTGTATGGACACGTTCAAGGACAAGATGACGTTCGACAAGATGTACGAACAGGGAATTGCGCCCTGGGAGGTCTGGCGGCCGTCGGCACAAAAAGGTCATAACGCCGCCCTTTTCCCGGCCGCGCGTTAAGCGCAGCGTTCCCTGGTGCCGTGGAGGAGACACAACCTAGCCGGGATCGCGCCGCCCGCCCCCCCTGCCTCGCGCGATAGAGGTTGCGCATCGATCGCGGAACCTGCACCTTGCCGGCGGCATATCAGTGTCCCAGGCCCCGGTTGCGCAGAGGACAATCGGATTGAAGGCAAGAGACCGTCGTTGCCTCACCCTCACTGGACCACCCGAGGATCATGAAAGCCGTCCCCCGCTCACCGACTTTGCTCGCCGTAGCGGCGCCCCTGCCCGCGAATGTCCGGGTCTCGTTCGAGTTCTTTCCGCCGAAGACCGAACAGATGGAGCAGGCGCTGTGGACCTGCGTGCAGCGGCTGGCGACACTTGAGCCGGCGTTCGTCTCGGTCACCTATGGTGCGGGCGGAACGACGCGGGAGCGGACGCATGGGACGGTGGTACGCATCCGCCAGGAGACCGCCCTGCAACCGGCTGCGCATCTGACCTGCGTCGGCGCCAGCCGCGAAGACATCGACGACATTGCCCGCCGTTACTGGGATGCCGGCATCCGTCACGTCGTGGCGTTACGCGGCGATGCGCCGGACGGCGCCGCGCATTACCAGCCGCGTTCTGATGGCTATGCTTATGCCGCCGACCTGGTGGCCGGACTGAAGCGGGTCGCCGACTTCCAGATCTCGGTTGCGGCCTATCCGGAAACCCACCCGGAAGCACTCAGCCCTCAGGCCGACCTGGACAACCTGAAGCGAAAGCTTGATGCGGGCGCCAGTCAGGCGATCACCCAATTCTTCTTCGACGTCGACCACTTCTTCCGCTTCCGCGACCGCGCTCGCGCGGCCGGCATCGAAGCGCTCCTCATCCCGGGCATTTTGCCGGTTACCAATTTTGCCCAAGTGCGCCGCTTTTCCGCCTCTTGCGGTACCTCTGTACCGGCGTGGATGGGCGAGCTGTTCGACGGCCTGGACGACGATCCCGAAACCCGCCGGATGGTGGCGGCGTCGGTGGCGTGCGAGCAGTGCCGGGCACTCTGGGCCGGCGGTGTCGAGCAGTTTCACTTCTACACCCTCAACCGCGCCGACCTGGCCTTCGCCATTTGCCACGTGCTGGGCGTACGCGCGCCGGCCGCGGTTCCCCAGCCGGCGCAGACGGCTGCCGCCGGAGGCGCGGCCTGATGGCTCCGTCCGCCAAAGATCGCGCCGCCCTGCTGGGCGCCGCCCTCGCCCGCCGCATCCTGGTGCTCGACGGCGCCATGGGCACGATGATCCAGAGGCATGGACTGGAAGAGGCCGACTTCCGCGGCGAACGCTTCGCCCGCTGGCCGCGCGACCTGAAGGGCAACAACGACCTGCTGAGCCTGACCCAGCCGGCGATCATCGCCGGCATCCATCGGCTCTACCTGGAAGCCGGCGCCGACATCCTCGAAACCAACACCTTCAATTCAAACCGGATCTCGCTCGCCGACTACGGCCAGGAGGATCTTTCCCGCGAGCTGAACGAAGCGGGCGCGCGGCTGGCGCGCACCGTCGCCGACGAGGTTGCCGCCACGACGCCGGAGAAGCCGCGATTCGTCGCCGGCGCCATCGGGCCCACCAACCGCACCGCTTCGCTCTCGCCGGACGTGGGCGACCCGGGCTTCCGCAATATCTCCTTCGACGAACTGGCGGCGGCCTACCGGGAGGCCGCCGAGGGCCTGATCGACGGCGGCTGTGACCTCATTCTGGTGGAAACGGTGTTCGACACGCTGAATGCCAAGGCGGCGCTGTTCGCCATCGAGGAGCTGTTCGAGGCCCGTGGCGTGCGACTGCCGGTCATGGTGTCCGGCACGATCACCGATCTCTCCGGCCGCAATCTGTCCGGGCAGACGGCCGAGGCGTTCTGGAACTCGGTGCGCCACGCCCGGCCGCTCACCATCGGGCTCAACTGCGCCCTCGGCGCCGCCGAGATGCGGCCGCACATCGCCGAGCTCTCCCGCGTCGCCGACACCTTTATCTGCGCATACCCCAACGCCGGTCTGCCCAACGAGTTCGGAGCCTATGACGAGACGCCGGAAATGACCGCCGCCCACCTGCGCGAGTGGGCGCAAAGCGGGCTTGTCAACGTCGTCGGCGGCTGCTGCGGGACGACGCCGGAGCACATCGCCGCGATCGCGCGCGCGGTGGACGGCCTGCCGCCACGCGCCGTTCCCGAAGTGCCGCGGGCGTTGCGCCTGTCCGGCCTGGAAGCCTTCACGCTGCCCGCATGACCCCGACCTTCGTCAACATCGGTGAACGGACCAACGTCACCGGGTCCGCGAAATTCCGCAAGCTCGTCCTCGCCGGCGACTACGCCGCCGCGGTGGACATCGCCCGCGACCAGGTCGCTGCCGGCGCGCTGATCATCGACGTCAACATGGACGAGGCGATGCTGGACTCGCAGGCGGCGATGGTCCGGTTCCTCAACCTGATCGCTTCCGAGCCCGACATTGCCCGCGTGCCGGTGATGGTCGATTCCTCGAAGTGGTCGGTGATCGAGGCGGGCCTGAAGTGCCTGCAGGGCAAGGGCATCGTCAACTCGATCAGCCTGAAGGAAGGCGAGGAGCCGTTCCTGGCGCTCGCCCGCACGATCCGCCGCTATGGCGCGGCGATGGTGGTGATGGCGTTCGACGAACAGGGGCAGGCGGACACGGTGGAGCGCAAGGTCGACATCTGCGCCCGCAGCTACCGGCTGCTGACCGAGCGCGTCGGCGTGCCGCCGCAAGACATCATCTTCGATCCCAACATTTTTGCGATCGCCACCGGCATCGAGGAGCACAACGGCTACGCCGTGGCCTTCTTCGAAGCAGCGAAGCGGATAAAGGCGGAGCTGCCCGGCGCGCTGATTTCCGGCGGCGTGTCCAACGTCTCGTTCGCCTTCCGCGGCAACGACCCGGTGCGCGAGGCAATGCACGCGGTGTTCCTCTACCACGCGATCCGCGCCGGCATGGACATGGGCATCGTCAACGCCGGCCAGCTTGCCGTCTACGAGGAGATCGAGCCGGGCCTGCGCGAGCGGGTCGAGGACGTCATCCTCAACCGCCGCCCGGACGCGACCGAGCGGCTGCTGGAGATCGCGGGCTCGGTCAAGGGTGACAAGAAGGTCCGCGAGCAGGACCTGTCCTGGCGCGAACGACCCGTCGCCGAGCGGCTGACGCACGCGCTGGTGGCGGGGATCACCGAATACATCGAGCAGGACACCGAGGAGGCGCGGCTGCAGGCGACCCGCCCGCTCGACGTGATCGAAGGCCCGCTGATGGCGGGCATGAACGTCGTGGGCGACCTGTTTGGCGCCGGCAAGATGTTCCTGCCGCAGGTGGTGAAGAGCGCCCGCGTCATGAAACAGGCGGTGGCCTGGCTGCTGCCGTTCATGGAGGCGGAAAAGGCCGGCAAGCCCCGCGAGAACGCCGGCCGCATCCTGCTCGCCACGGTTAAGGGCGATGTCCATGACATCGGCAAGAACATCGTCGGCGTTGTCCTGCAGTGCAACAACTACGAGGTGATCGACCTCGGCGTCATGGTGCCCTGCGCCAAGATTCTGGAGGCGGCGCGGCGCGAGCAGGCGGACATCATCGGGCTGTCCGGGCTGATCACGCCGTCGCTGGATGAGATGGTGTACGTGGCAAGGGAGATGCAGCGCGAGGGCTTCACCACGCCGCTGCTGATCGGCGGTGCCACCACCAGCCGGGTGCATACGGCGGTGAAGATCGCCCCCGGCTACGACGGCCCGCTGGTCTATGTCACCGATGCGTCCCGCGCCGTGGGCGTGGCGCAGGCGCTGCGGTCGCTGACCGAGGCCGAGACCTACGCCGAGGGTGTTCGTGAGGAATACCGCGGCCTGCGCGAGGCGCACGCCCGCCAGCATGCCGACAAGGCGCGGCTGCCGCTCCAGGCCGCCCGCGCCAACGCGCTGTCGCTGGCCTTCGACGACGGCGCCCGGCCGGTCCCGCCGGCGCTCCCCGGGCTGACCGTCTTCGACGGCTATGATCTCGCCGAACTGCTCGGGCGCATCGACTGGGGGCCGTTCTTCCAGACCTGGGAGCTGGCCGGCCGCTACCCCGACATTCTCGACGACCCGGTGGTGGGCGAGGCGGCGCGGTCCGTGTACGCCGATGCCCAGGCGATGCTGCAGCGGATGATCGGCGAGCGCTGGGTGCGGGCGCGGGCGGTCATCGGCTTCTGGCCGGCCAACCGCCGCGGCACCGACGACATCGTGCTGTGGTCCGACGAGACGCGCCGCACGCCGCTGGCGGTGGTGCATACGCTGCGCCAGCAGATGGCCCGCGAGGGCGGACGCGCCCGCGCCAACCTGGCGCTGGCCGACTTCATCGCCCCCGAGGACAGCGGCATGCCCGACTGGCTCGGCGGCTTCGCCGTGACCGCCGGCCACGGGCTGGACGCAATCGTCGACGAATTCAGGTCGAAGCACGACGACTACAGCGCGATCATGGCCAAGGCCCTCACCGACCGGCTGGCCGAAGCGTTTGCCGAGCGCCTGCACGAACGCGTGCGCCGCCAGTTCTGGGGGTACGCAGCCGGAGAAGAGCTCGGCAACGACGACCTGATCAAGGAGCGCTATCGCGGCATCCGCCCGGCGCCGGGCTATCCCGCCTGCCCGGACCACACCGAAAAGCGCACCCTGTTCGACCTGCTGAGCGCCGAAGCCAACGCCGGCATCGTGCTGACCGAAAGCTTTGCCATGTCGCCCGCCGCCGCCGTCGCCGGCTGGTACTTTGCGCATCCCGAAGCCCGCTACTTCGGCCTGGGCCGCATCAACCGCGACCAGGTCGAGGACTACGCAAGGCGCAAGGGGATGACGCTGGCCGAAGCCGAACGCTGGCTGGCGCCGAACCTGGCCTACGAGCCGGAGCGCGCGGCGGGGTAAATGACCGCTAACCCGGCAGGCGACGGTGATTAAAATCACGCGCACAGAACATCCCGGCGACCGAATTCTGCGGCTGACCTTCACCGACCGCACGATGGTAGACGACGATCTGAACTCCGTAGTCGAGCGGGACGCTCCGATGGTCGCGCCGCTGAAGGATCTGGTTTAGTTCGCGCGTGTGTTTCTTGAGATGGGCGCGCTCGCCTGGCCCAACGGCCTTGACCTCAGCCCCTCCGCCATTCACCGGCGGCTGGCAGGCTCCGGTTCGCTCCGCCCGGCGGATGCCCCCGCCTGACCGCGTACATCAACCATTTGTGGGGTCGGGAAACTATGGATATTGTTGAGGATCAGAGCGAGGGAGTCTCGTCGTTGGGATTTCCTCGCCTTGTGATTACAGACTCCTTACGGACGATTGCGCATCTGTTTCCGAACACCGTGAAACGTTGTGGTATCTACATCCTGAAATTAAGAGATAACACCTATTATATTGGGCAATCAAAAGATGTGGTTCGTCGTTATGTCGCCCATCTTAAAGCTCATGAAAAAATTATTGGCTTTTCATTCCTACCCGTGGCAGTAAATCAGTTAGATACCGTGGAGCAAGAATTAATTTTTAAGGCGCAGCGGCTCTGCCTTGTTCTTTCAAATAATACTCACGTCTCTCATGTCATCGGTGAAACGGACCTTGATTTAGTTGTATCAAGGCTTGACCAAGATGTTTGGCTGAAAAATCCCGGCACCTTCATGCCGGATACGTCTAAGCGCATAGTTTTGAGCGACGGTCACTTGGCTGCATTCAAGAGACAATACAATAGACTAAAAGCTTCTGAACATCACCGGCATGTCGTGGATATTCTCCGCTTATATATCAATCAATGCATTATAGCTCCATCTCTTACTGAGTATTCATTTTGGTCGGTTAGTTGTTGCCCTTCTACTAACCGAAATACGAGGCTAACTGCCGTTAACGCAGGCATGATGGAACTCTTTGTCCTCGGATTTTTTTCCTCAGAGCCCAATACCATGTGGGGGTTTGTCAACGTTGCAGAGAGCGTTCTTGAAAGGGACGCGCAACTTCTCGACCTACTGGAGAATGAGGGACTTTCCCCCATTCGCGTCGGATACCGAGATGGGGCAAATGACTGCTGTCAGATCGAATTTATTGTTGGGGAGAGCGATTGGATCCTGCGAGATCGGTCCGTTATGCGCGCGGCCGCCGAATTGGCTCTCCGCATAATGCGAAAGAGAGCGACCATATACTGCAAGTATCATTGCAAACAGCTGGCCGATGAGGTCCTGTCTGGCCTTTAAGAGTCTATCCGGAGGAATTCCGGACAGACTCTGAGCGCTTGCCGCAGACCAAAGGAAAAGCCGTCGATCCATGGAGATCGACGGCAAAGTGGTGGGAGGCGAGAGACTCAATTGCGCTGATATTGGACCGTCAACACGGCGCTCTTAGCGCCGCCCAGGGTTCCAACGTTGTATTGCATCGTCGCGCCGTAATCCCCCTGCACTGGGGCCGCCTTGGCGATATTGACGGGATTGCAGCTCGAATCGAGAATGTCCTCGGTTACTTTTGCATCGAACTTCACCGTTGTCGGTGTCCTATTGAAAAAACGCAAGACCATAGCATGGTCGTCATTGGGATGGTCGTTCGCGTTGTTCCAGGCAGTTACCGAATAATGTTCGCTGGCGCTGAACCAGTTGGTGAAATCACCCGAACCCAGGCTGCCGCCCGTGTCGACATCAAAGTCGACTTGTCGCCGCAGGATGACGTTTGTTAGATTGGCGCCGGTCAGGTTTTTAATTGTCATCTCTACGTTTAGCGACCGCTCAAGAACCGCATTCTTGGTAATTACTTGCTTAAGCTGCATTTTTCCGTCTGTTGTGTTTCTGGTAATCGTGCATTTCGGTCCGGAACAACTGGCGGACGCAGCACCAAATCCGGTTTCGACATCCCCCAGATCGTAGGCTGCTGCCGAGCCGTAGCAAAGGACGTAACCTTCGCTGAAGGCGCCGATTCCGATGTGCTCATACCCAGTCGGCCCCTCATACCTGACGATGTTTCCGTGGTTTGAGATGGCGATATGAGGTGCTCCCGGAAAATTGTAGAACGTCGAAAAACTTTCCGGCGAAGCGCCAAAGAACTGCTGTCCCTCCGCGGCCTGCGTTGGCAACGCTATCAAGCATCCACCACCAATCAGAACACCAATAATCGTGGCAAAAAAGCCGCGATGCTTGAACGGCGTAATTTCGTCGTATAAAGTGGACATGATGTCCCCCGAACGTTAGGTAATAGAAGGATTACTCATGTCTTGCGCTTTTACAAGGCATAAGGTTGTCACTATCTACCACGGTACAATTTGGGCAATATTTAGTCAACTCTTATTGTAATGCAGAACTTCTACAAGCTAATACTTACTGGAATCGGGGCACACAACACGTTGCGACAGAGTAACGCTGTTTGCTCTGTCGTAGCCTGCCGCTAGGCGCTCGCTGAACGTCGGCACAGTACGCCCTGATCCAGAGCGTCACCTTCTGCCTTTACCGCGTGGATTGTTGCATGCTCACCCTCCCCACCCAACGATGCTATTCTATCGAACTGCGCAAATGAATTCATGCACTTTATTTGGAGGGGCTGACGCACGCCGTGTTTCGGTTCGGTCTGTAACCGGTCTTTGAGGCGGGAGAGTGCCATCTATCCGCCGATGCGGTTCTTGTGCTCCGTCATTTGAGCCAGATGTTCGACGCCTGACGAACGCGGGGCGTGACCCTGGCCGGGCGCAGGGTGCGACCCAGGAGCTTGAGCAGCAGTGCTCAGGACGAGCGGCTATCCGGAGGAACTGATCCGCGAAACCTCATCGGCGATAGATAGTCGCTTGCGCGTACCGGCGAAGCGCGGGCGGTCGGGCGCCGCAGGGTGACTTCGGGAGTGCCGCTTGCCGGGCCGCGTGGTATAGCATCGAACAGGCCGAGATTTGGTCGCCCGATCCACGGGATTTTGTTGGCCGACGACCGGATCGACCCTCCCCATGCGCTGACAATCCTGGAGGTCCAATGACTCCCGCAGCGATGGCGCTTGTCGTTGCCGCCGTCGTCTTTGGCGGGTCCCTTCTGGCGATGTCCGTGGCGCGCGCCCTGCCCGCCTCCCACCTCGGCGCCGACGCAAAGGACGTGATGAAGCTGGGCATGGCGCTCGTCGCCACCCTTGTCGCCCTCGTTCTCGGCCTGATGATCGCCACCGCCAAGGCGACCTATGACGCCCAGAATGCCGCCGTTCGCCAGCTTTCGGCCGACGTCCTTCTCCTCGATCGGAGCCTGGCCGAGTACGGGCCGGAAGCCCGGCATCCTCGCGGCCTGCTGCGCAAGGCCAGCGGCTTGATGCTGGACCGTCTGTGGCCGGAGAACGGCTCGGAGCCGGCATCGCTGGTGCCCGGCGAAGCGCGCGCGCCGATGGAGCAGTTTCTGCGCGAAATTACCCAGCTATCACCGCACGACCAGACACAGGAGTTCCTCAAAGCGCAGCTCCTGCGTGTTACCTCCGACCTGGCGCAAGCACGCTTTCAAATGTATGTGCAGGGGACCAGTCACTTACCGCTGCCATTTTTGATCATCGTTATTCTTTGGCTGATGATCCTATTCGCCGGCTATGGCCTGATCGCCGCTCGCAATCCAACCGTATTAGCCTTTCTGTTCGCTGCCACGTTGTCGGTTGCGGGCGCTGTCTTTCTGATCGAGGAACTGGCAAACCCCTTCGGAGGGATGGTCCGGGTCTCGGGCGCCCCCTTGCGGGACGTGATCGCCCACCTCGGCGGATAGCACGCAGCACGTAGGGTGGACTGGGCGGAGCGAAGTCCACCGCGTGTCTCCCGCTCGTCGGCAGGATGGTGGGCTTGGGTTCGCTCAGTACCACCCTACGGCCGTCGATCATCGCTGTCGGGTGGAAAGGCCGGATTGGGGCCGGCCCTACTCCGCCTTGTCGTCGCGGTTGGCGATGCGGCGGACGTGGCGGACGCCGCGCCAGACGACGGCGACGACGAATGGGATGGCGATGCCCATCACCAGCTCGGGCTCGACCGAATGGACGAAGACCCGGAGCGCCTTGGCGGCGTCGCCGATCAGGCCCACGACGTAATAGCTGATCGCCGCCACAGACAGTCCCTCGACTGTCGTCTGCAAACGCAATTGCAGCTGCGCCCGCCGGTTCATCGATTGCAGAAGGTCCTGGTTCTGCGATTCCAGCGCGACATCGACCCGCGTGCGCAACAGGTTGCTGGCGCGGGCGACATGGGTGGCCAGCGCCTCCTGCCGGTTGCGGACCGACTCGCAGGTGCGCATCGCCGGCCCGAGGCGCCGGTTGAGGAACGTGCTCAGGCGCTGATAGCCGTTGACGTGCTGCTCGCGAAGTTCAGTGAGCCGGGCGAGCACCAGCTGGTAGTAGGCGCGCGACGCGCTGAACCGATAGCCCGTCGCCGCCTGCAGGCACTCGACCTCGCCGGCCAGCGCAGTGATCTCGGCCAGCAGGGCGCGTTCGTCGGCCAGATCGCGGACGATGCCGAGAGAGCGGGTGATCTCCGAGAGGGTCGCCTCGGCCTGGCCGAGCTTGGGGATGGCCTCCTGCGCCGGAGGCAGGGCGAGCAGCGCCATGGTGCTGTAGGTGTGGATTTCGAGCAGCCGCTGGACGGAGCGTCCCGCCTGCCGGTGGTGCAGGCCGTTATCGCGGATCAGAAACCGGCAGAACCCCTGTTCGTCGGCCCGGAGATCGCTCCACATCATGGCGTTGCCGCCGGCGATGCGACAGCCGATCAGGCTGTGGTGATTGAACAGGCGGGACAGCGTCTCGGTGTCGCGCTCCGGCGCGCCCCGGTCCTCCAGCGCCACGTGGGCGGCGATCAGTACCTTTCCCGGCAGAACCTGCAGCCAGTCGCCGGGAACGAGGTTGAGCACGGGATCCGCAAAGGGCGCGGCGAAACGCTCGCTGCGAAAGAACGTATAGGTGAAAAATTCGGTGTGGCGCTCCCACCGGACGCGAAACGGCCCCAGGTCCTGGACGAAATGCTTGGCATCCTCGGCGGGCGGTGCAACGTCATAGCGGGCGCACAGGCGGACGAAGTGGAGGCGTTGCTCCTGCGCCGTCTCAAGGCTTTCTCCGGTGACGACGGCAAGGTGAGACCCGCGCACCGGCGGTTCCAGGGGCTCGAACGGCCTGGCATGAAGTTCGTTGATCAGGGATTCGCGTAGCGGATGAAGCAAACCCGGCAACGCGGCGGGGGGCGGATCAAGCGTGCCGATGCGGTTGTCGATCGTCTCCACGGTCCTCATCCCGGCCCGCAGACCGCCCTTGCGCGAAAAGCCGGAGACAGCCCGGGAACGCTGCGCTAAGGCAAGCGAACATCGTGCCATCGCGACAGCGTACTCGTCCACCGAGGCGGGGTGTCAGTTTGAGGTAAACAGGCTGGCGAACGCCAGCAGCGCGGCCGCGACCAGCGCGAGCTGGATTGCGTTTTCCGAAAGCCAGCGGTCGATCACCTCGCGCACCCATTCCAGTTCGTCGAACTCCATGACCATTGGCCCTTCTTCCGCTCAGTGTGCTCCGTCTGCCGCAGAAAACGTTGTAGGACTCACAGCCTTATAATATGTTTTTTTTCCTCTATTTGGCAATAGACCCTGCCCTTGCCGACCGCCCTCCTGGATAGACGCGCGCCGGTGTGTGTCATCGAACGCAAACGCCCGTTGGCTGCTCTCGCTGGCCGTGGGGCTGACCGTTCGCCGGCTTTGAGATTGCGCTATTCTAGCGAGGCCGTCGGCCCCGCCGATTCGTTGTCCCTGCATGGGCCGGTTGCGCCGGCCGGGGAGCCGTCTTTCACGACCGTCTTTCACCGGGGGAATTGCGCAGCGACAGTCTGGCCCTACATTGCCGGCGAGGGCACCGTCGCAAGGGAGAGTCTCCTTGTCATCACCTGCTGACCGCGACGACCGCGACGCTTCGCGTCAGCGGCTGATCGCCACCGGCCTGCTGGTGATCGCGGTGGCGCTGTTCGCCCTCACGTTCTTCAATCCGCAGCCCGACTTCTGGACCCTGTTCGCGCGGCGCGTCGCCGAAGCCGGGGTCGCCGGCGGCGTCGCCGACTGGTTCGCCGTCACCGCGCTGTTCCGCCGGCCGCTGGGCTTGCCGATCCCGCACACCGGCGTCATTCCAAACAACCAGGAACGCCTCGCCCGCGGGCTGGCGCGCTTCGTCGAGAAGCACTTCCTGGAGCCGTCAACGGTCGCCGCGCGGCTCCGTCAGGCCGACCTCACCGGCCTGTTCGCCCGCTGGCTGGCGGCGCCGGAGCACGCGGCACTGGTCGCCGACCGCTCCGCCCAGGCCCTGGTGGCGATCGTCTCCGCTGTCCCCGAGCACGAGCTGGGCAGCTTCGTCCGTCGCGTTGCGGTGCGTGGCATCTCCAGTGTCGATCTAGCCGCCCTGTTCGCCGTCGGTCTGCAGGCGATGTACGACAGCGGCCGCCACCAGGAGCTGTTCGACGGCATGCTCGGGCGGGCGCACGACTGGATCCTCGAGAATCCCGGTCAGCTCGAACAGATGGTCGAGGATCGCACTGCCTGGTGGGTGCCGAAGGCGATCGATCGCGGCCTCGGCAAGCTGGCCGCGCAGCAGGCGATGCTCCTGCTGGCGGAAATGGCCCCCGCCGATTCCGGGGCGCGGCGCGCCTTCGATGGCCTGGTGGTCCAGCTGATCGAGGATGTTCGCGGCTCGCCGCGCTATCAGCGCCGGATCGAGGCGATCAAGCGGGACATGCTCGGATCCGAGCAACTCAGCGAGGCGCTGGATCGCGCCACGGAAGAACTGCGGCGGCTGGTTATCGAGGATGTCGCCGACCGCGATTCGCACATCCGCCGGGTGATTGCCGATGCGGCGCAGCGCTTTGCGCTCCGGCTGGGCGAGGACGAAGGTCTGCGCAAGCGTCTCGAGCGCCGGCTGATCTGGGTGCTGCGCGGGCTGGTCCGGCCCTGGCGCGGCAGCATCGGCGGTTTCTTCGCCGACGTGATGCGCGGCTGGGAGACGACGACGCTCGCCGACCGGCTGGAAGCGGCGGTCGGGCGGGACCTGCAGTATGTCCGCATCAACGGCACCCTGGTCGGCGGCCTCGTCGGCGGCGCACTGTTTCTCGCCACCTGGTGGATTGAATAGCGGCTTCGTTGTGGCCGGCGGTGGCCGTCCAGCCCATCGTCAGCGCTCGCGGAAGGCTTCGTCGCGCAGCTTGAGGACCGGCTTGAGCAGATAGTCCATCACTGTCCGCGTCCCGGTGTGGATATCCACCGTCGCCTGCATGCCGGGGGTTATCGGCAGGCTGCCCGCTTCGGCGCCGAGCCATGCCTTGTCGGTTTCGACGATTACCTCGAAATAGGGCGTCCCGGTCTTCGTGTCGGTGGACGCATCCGGGGCCACCTGGGTGACCGTTGCCGACAACGCCCCATAGCGGACGAAATCATACGTGGAGATTTTTGCCCGCGCCGGCTGCCCCGGGTTGACATAGCCCCGGTCGAGGGGGCTGAGCCGCGCCTCGATCACCAGCTTGTCACTGCTCGGCACGATCTCCATGATCGCCTCTCCGGGGCTCACGACGCCGCCGATGGTGTTGGTGCGCAGTTTTTTGACCACGCCGTCGATCGGGCTTTTAATCTCGGCGCGAACTCCCTGGTCGGTGGCCTGCGCCAGCAGTTCCTGGACACGGGCGATTGTCTGCTCGGTTTCGCCCGCTTCGTCCCGTGCCTCCCGGCGAAAGCGATCCTCGACTTCACGGAGACGCTGCGCCGCCTCGGCCACGGCGGCGCGGGCGCGCGGCAGAGCCGGCCCCAGCGCCTGCATCTCGCCCTCCAGGCTCTGGGTCTCCGATTCCAGCCGCAGGTGTTCCATCCGGGCGGTCAGGCCCTCTTCCAAGAGCGAGAACGACATCTTCAGCCTCTCGCGGGCCAGCGCCAGGTTGCTCGCTGCGGCCTTGCGCTTCGCCTCCAGCTCCTGCACCTCCAGTTCCCGCTGCCGCACCTGTTCGCGCAGCACGCCGAAGTTCGACTCAAGCTCCCGCGAGCGGGCGACGAACGCCTGGCGCTCGGCCTCGGCCACGTTTGGCTGGCGGGCGGCGGCCTCCGGCGGCAGGCTGAACGGCGTTCCGTCGCTTTGCGCCCGCAACCGCGCCCGGTGCAAGAGCGCATTGTCCAGCCGCGCCAGCAACTCGTTGCGGTTGACACCTGACGTTGCGAGATCGAGGCGGATCAGGGGATCGCCCTCGCGCACGTGCGCGCCCTCGGAGACGAAGATCCGCTCAACGATCCCGCCTTCCAGGTGCTGAATCACCTTGACCTTGCCTTCCGGGACGACCTCGCCCGAGGCCACGGCAACCTGGTCGAGGGTGGCGATGCTCGACCAGACGAGCAGAGCGCTGATGAGGACCACGATCGGCCAAGCCGCAACGCGCCACGTGGGCAGTGGTTGTTTGAGCAGAAGAGCATCCAGCCGGCTCACGCGGCCGCCCCGCTCGGCGCCCCTCGTGGCGCCCCCCGTGACGCTGCGGGGGCAGCCGTCGCGGCAGCCTTCTTGGCGGCCGGTCGGCCCAGACCCAGAATCAGCGGCAGCGCCTGCTCCGGCGGCAGCGCGTATACGACGCGCCCCCGCTCCATTTCGACGATCGTGCGGCACATGGGGAACAATTGCGGGCTGTGGGTGGCGATCACCACCGTCCTGTCCGCCGCGAGCTTTGTCAGGGTGCCGCGCAGGTCGAGGATGCTCCCGGCGTCGAGCCCGGTTGTCGGCTCGTCGAGCAGCAGCACCGGCGGATCACCCAGCAGAGCCCGCGCGATGGCGATCCGCTGGCGCTGTCCCGCCGACAGTCGCCGCCCTGCTTCGCCGACATCGGTGGCGTACCCGTCCGGCAAGGTCACGATAACGGCGTGGACGCCGGCCAGAACCGACGCGCGGATGATCTCCTCGTCGGCGGCATCGGCCCTTCGATGGGCAATGTTGTCGCGAATGCTGCCGGCGAAGAGAACGTACTCCTGGGGGACATAACCCATCCAGCAGGCCAGCTCCCGCCGGGTGAATTGGGAAATGTCGGCGCCATCCAGCAGCACGCGGCCGAAGAGCGGCCGGTACAAGCCAAGTGACACCTTGATCAACGTACTCTTGCCGCACCCATTGGCGCCGATGAGGGCGACGATTCCCCCCGGCTCAACCGTCAGCGAAACGCCGTCGATTACTGCCGGTCCGCCCTCATCGTAAGCAAAGCGGACCTCCTCGAGCCTGATCACGCCCTTCGGCCGCGGCAGACTGACGCCGCTGGCCGCTCGTTCTGCCGGGAGTGCGGCCAGTTGGCCGAGCCGGGTCAGCGACTGGGAAAAAGCCGCGCAGACCCGCCAACTGGCGACGACCTGGTTCAGAACGGCAAACACCCGGCCGCTCAGCATGCTGGCCGCGATCAACGACCCGATGCTCATCTGCTGGTCTATGATCGCCGCCGCGCCAAGAGCCGTCATGGTGACGGTGGTCGCCATGGTCAGCGTGGTCGCAACGTTTGCGTAGCCGTCGGCATAGGCGCCGCGCCAGATCGCCCGCTCGATGCACTCTGCGTGGCGCTCTTCCCAGATCGGCCGGACCCAATCGTCAAGGGCAAGCGACTTTACGGTCGCCCGGCCAGCAATCAGCTCGCCGATCAGCCGATCGCGGGCGAGCCCGCTGTCCCGTTCGGCGCGGCCGGAGGAGATCATTGCGGCGCCCGAACGCCAGGCGAGTAAAGCGAACAGCGGCAGGGCACCCAGCAGCACCCAGCCGATCGGCGGCGCCAGCATCATCGTCAGGATGATGAAGAACGTGGCAAACGGGACGTCGCAGAACATCAGCGCCGGGCCGCCGGACAGGCTGTTGCGGACGACGTCCACGTCGCGGAACAGCGAATGCCAGTGCGCCGCCGGCTGCTTCTCCAAAGCGGCGAGCGGCAGCGCCAGCAGCTTCTCGAACAGGCTCCTGCCGACAGCGATGTCGACCCGCAGCGCAATGCGCTGCAGGATCCGCGCGCGGGCCTGCCGAAGAACCCAGTCGAAGGCGAGGACGATGGCGATGCCGATCACCAGGCCCTGCAGCGTCGCAAGCCCGGCGTGGAACACCACCCGGTCGTAAACCTGCATGACGAAGATCGGCACGCCCAGCGCCAGCAGATTGACAAAGGTGGACAGCACGATGAGCTCGCGGAACGCGGGCCATAACGGCGCCACCAGGGGCCGCAGCAAGGCACGCGCGGCGCTGTTCATGGTCCGGCCCCGAATAAAAAACCCATTCGGGTGTAAAGTATCTCAAACGAGGAAGAAAAGCGACCCCGCCAATCGCGCTAGCAGGGAATCTCAGAGCCTGACATGCAGCCATCGCACACGGCATCCGTCGCCATCGCCATCGCCATCGGCCACGCGGATCAGAATCTCCTCCCCCGCGGCCTCGGCGCAGTCCTCCGGGACCATGCCGGAGTCGCCCCGATCGTCATGTCCCGCGTCACCGTAATCGGTTTGCGGGCTGGCGGCCGACGCGGCCGCCCCCTGCGGGTCCTGCCGCGCTCGTCTGTCGGCAAATGAGCGGAAGCGGTAGGCTCTGGTGTCGGCGGACTGACCGGACAGCCAGTCCTCGCGCCAGCCCTGATGCCCCGCCGGCTTTCTGCGCTCGCCCCGGATGCGTCGATCCATCTCCGCCGAGAGATCCGGGCAGCAACCGGATTGCCGCCGCCCACCGGCCGTAACGACATCTATCAGAACGGTAACCCGCGCCATTCCCCGTCCATTCCCCTGGTGCGACGCCGTCAGAAGCACGCAAAAGTATTATCAATTTAGTTGTTATATTGTATAAGTTGCGCAATTGCAAGCGTTCTCCGGGGTGGGCTCGCCGTTGTGAAACCGGACCTGCCATGCTAACAGGAAGCGGCGCCGGCGCTTGACCGGCGATTCCCGACGAGAGGGCGGGCCATGCCGCTGCGCAAGCTGACAAACGGGTTCCTACAGTTCCAGCGCCACACGTTTGGCCCGAAGAGAGAGTTCTTCGAACAGCTTGCGCTCAAGCAGCGGCCGAAGATCATGATGGTGGCGTGCTCAGATTCTCGCGTGGATCCGGCCATTCTGACCAATGCCGAGCCAGGTGAGCTGTTCATGGTGCGCAACGTCGCAAACCTCGTGCCGCCGTGTTCGGTCGATCAAAGCGCTCACGGGACCAGTGCAGCGCTCGAGTTTGCCGTCGTCTCCCTCGAGGTGGAGCACGTCATCGTCCTGGGCCATTCCGGTTGCGGCGGGATCAGGGCGCTGCTGACCGGCGATCCCGTAATCGACCGCGAACACACGTTTATTCACAACTGGATGCAGATCAGCGACGAGGCGCGGAGGCGAACGCTTATCATCGCGAGGCATCAGCCGCTTAACGAACAGCTCCGGATCCTCGAGCAGGAAGCCATCAAGACTTCTCTCGCCAATCTTCTCTCTTTTCCGTGGATCAACGAGCGCATTGAAGACAATCGCCTTCGGATCCACGGCTGGCGGTTCGAGTTGAACGAGGGGAAAATGTATGCGTTCGTTCCCGAACGCGACCGTTTCGAGCCGCTCGACATGAGCCTCGCCGAGCAAATGCAGACTCGTTAGTTTGGCTCCCGCCATGGGGTGGCTGAAGCGGTGGGCCACCCAAGGCGGGGACATCCTCTACTCTGCGCTTCGCGCTCAGAACAGTTTCGGCGCCGGCTCCGCTTCCGGCTTGGGCTGCGGCTCGGCCGCGACCCAGCCCTGGCTCGCCATGCAATCGGTGAACTGCCGCCGGTTTGCCGCATACGCCGGAGACGACTGCGTATTTCGCGCATAGCCGGGAATTCCCAGCGGGCTCCCCGGCGGATTGGTCACCGGACCGGCCCCGCCTTCCAGGCGCTGCCCCAGTGTCTCCTCGCCGAGGGCCGACCGGCAGAACCCATACGCGGAGCCGAAGTTGCCGGGGTCGCCCTCGCCGCGCCACTGATACCCCTGGTTCTCCGAACTCGGCTTCGACCAGTCGTCGGAACTGCTGCAGCCGGTGAGAAGAACGAGCATCAAAACCGCCAATCCAGATGCATTGTTGCAACGATGCAGCATGGTGTCTACCCGGCCCGTTTCCAGTAATCTGACAATTCTCGCGAGGTCGTTGCCTGACGATCCAGGCGGCCGCTGAAAACGCCGCCCAACGACGGCCCCCCGCTCAATGTTCACTCATAAGACTGAACGCGCAGAGAGACAACGCCTTTTCGCCTCGGTACCGTATCCCACTGCGTCTTGATGATGAACCGGGATCAAGTTCGCGGCTTGCCCGTCCGCCTGCGCCGCCTATAGTTGCTGCAGGCTCCGGTAGCATGGCGTGGCGCCGGCTGAACGTGGGAGTGAAGAGTCGAATGCCCACCTGCCTCGTCACCGGTGCGAGCCGCGGAATCGGGCTGGAGTTCGCCAAGCAGTACGCGGCCGACGGGTGGACCGTTATCGCAACCTGTCGTTATCCCGAGCAAGCCGACGCACTGGCGCAACTTCAGGGACAAGTTCGGGTGGAAGCCCTGGATGTCACCGATTTCGCGCGAATCGAGGCCCTGGGGCGCAAGCTTCAGCGCCAGCCGATCGATCTCGTCATCAACAGCGCCGGGATCTATGGCCCGCGCCTCACCCCTTACGAGAGCGTCGACTACGCGGCCTGGGCGGAGGTTCTGCGGGTAAACGTCATGGCCCCCCTGAAAATCACGGCTGTTTTTTCCGACAGCCTCGCCCGCGGCAAGCGGCGCACCGCAGTCGCCATCTCCAGCCTGATGGGCAGTATCGGCGACAACAGCTCCGGCGGCTCCTACATCTATCGGTCTTCCAAGGCGGCGTTGAACGCGGTTATGCGCAGCCTCGCCCTCGACCTGCGGCCGAAGCAGATCATCGTCTGTGTTCTTAATCCGGGTTGGGTACGCACCAACATGGGCGGAGCTGCGGCCCCCCTCGAACCGTTCGAAAGCGTGGCGGGGATGCGCGAGACCATCGATCGATTGACGCTGCGGGATACGGGTAGCTTCTATAATTATGATGGCCAGGAACTTCCCTGGTAGTTCGCACGGCGCGCAAGGCGGCAAGCCAGTTCCACGGGGGCCGATGGGCGATTATCGGCGGCTCGGCGTGCTGGTCGTGATTATGCTGGGAATCGTGGTCACCATCGAAGCGGCGACGCTGGGCGTTCTTTTTCTGTTCGGTTACTTCCAGGGAGGTGTAACGCGAGCACTCGATCGCAGCACCCTCCACGCCACGGCCTTTGCCGGGATCGTCGCCTTTCTGATCCGGGGCACCGCGGCCATGTTATCGCTCCGCGTCGTCAGGAAGATTGTTCATCGCGTGGAAGACAGCGAGACGCGCTTCCGCGCGACCTTCGAGAACGCGGCAGTGGGGATTGCCCATCTCGGGCTCGATGGCACCTGGCTCCGCCTCAACCAGCTCTTTTGCGATACCGTCGGCTATCCTTCTTGCGATTTGCTGAATTGTCCCTTCCACGAGATCACCCATCCGGACGACCGGGCGGAGGATCTCCGGCGGTTCCAGGAACTGATTCGCGGGGAGGCCGACGTCTACTCCCTGGAGAAGCGATGTTTTCACAGGGACGGCCACATTGTCTGGATCAATATGACCAACGCGTTGCAGCGCCGGGACGATGGTCGACCACACTACGTCATCGCCATTCTTCGCGACGTCAGTCTGCGCAAGCAGGCGCAGGACGCGCTCAGCGAGAGCGAGCTGCGCATGCGCGCCCTGCTCGACGCCAGCCGGGACGAGATTCTGCTGCTGTCCACGGAAGGTCGGATCCTGGCGATCAACAGGGCGGCACGCGATCGGCTGGCGCGCCGGAATCCCGCAGACCCGCTGGGGGCCAATCTTCCCGATATGCTGCCGGCCGATCAGGCGGCACAGCGGCTTGCGACGGTTCGCGAGGCCGCGGACTTCCGCACCATGCGGCACCACGAACTGCATATCGGCTCGCGGTGGTTCGATTTCTGGTTCTACCCGGTGGAGCACCCCGAGGGCGACGTGCACGAGGTGGCGGTCTATGCGCGCGAAATCACACAGCGCAAGCGCTCCGAGGCGGATTTGCGAAAGCTGTGGCAGGCGATCGAGCAGAGCCCGGTTTCCGTGGTGATCACCGATCCCACCGGCACGATCGAATACGTCAATCCCCGGTTCAGTGAAGCCACGGGCTACACGCGGGCGGAAGCCCTTGGCAAGAACCCCCGTATTCTGAAATCTGGCCACTCCGCACCCGACAAATACGCGGAGTTGTGGCGTTGCATCACCAAAGGCGAGGTGTGGAGAGGCGAGTTCAGAAACAGAAAAAAGATGGAAAGCTCTTCTTCGAGCGTGCATCCATCGCTCCGGTAAAGGACAGTACTGGCCGCATAACCAATTTCGTTGGGGTGAAAGAAGACATCAGCGAGCGTAGGGAAATAGAAGACCAGCTAAGGCAGTCACAAAAAATGCAGGCACTGGGGCAGCTTACCGGTGGAATTGCCCATGATTTCAATAATTTGCTGGCGATCATTATCGGTAATCTGCAACTGTTAGAGGAGAAGGCGCACGCTGACAATGCGTTCCGGGAACTGCTCGAGGACGCGCTCTGGTCGGCCAATCGTGGGGCCGAGCTGACGCACCGCCTGCTCGCCTTCGCCCGACGGCAGCCGCTGAAACCGGACGCGGTGAATTTCAATGACGTCATTCGGGGACTCTCCGACCTGTTGCGGCGCACCTTGGGCGCCGGTGTCCACGTACGCGAGCAACTCGCGCCGGACCTCTGGCCGGCATACGTCGACCGCGGAGAGCTCGAGCGGGCGCTGCTTAACCTCGCGGTGAACGCGCGGGATGCAACGCAAAATGGCGGCACGCTGATCCTGGAAACACGCAACGCCACGATTGACGAGACCCTTGCCCAGCAATCCGATGAGCTGGCCGCGGGATACGTTCTGCTGGCGGTCAGCGACACCGGCGCCGGAATGTCCGCCGAGGTGATCCGCCATGTCTTTGAGCCGTTTTACACCACCAAGGCGGTGGGAAAGGGAAGCGGCCTCGGGCTGAGCATGGTCTACGGCTTCGTCAAGCAGTCCGGCGGCCACGTGGAAATCGACAGCCGGGAGGGGCATGGAACCTCCGTCCGATTGCTCTTGCCGCGCAGGAGCGTCGCCGGCACGACATTTCAGCCAAAAACCCTGGCCCTTCCCTCCGTCGAACGGCTGAAGGGGCTCACCGTGCTTCTCGTCGAAGACGAGCCGAAGCTGCGCAAGGTGGCCGTCAAAATGCTCGATAATCTGGGCCTGACCATTCTGCAGGCGGAGAGCGCCGAAGAGGCTCTCTCCCTTATCGGCAAGTCTCGGATCGATCTTCTTTTCACCGATATCGAACTGGCCGGCGAGATCAACGGTGCCGAGCTCGCCGATCGCGCCTTGCGCCAAATCCCCGATCTCAAGGTGCTGTTCACGACCGGCTACGCGCGGGACGTGGTCCTTGCCGATCATCCCGCCCAGGCGAACCTGCCATGGCTTCTCAAGCCCTATGCGCGCAACGACCTGACGCGCCAACTTGTCCTGTTGTTCGGCAGGGATGCATGATGGCGGCCCGTCCCGCACGGGGCCAACCTCAACACCCGCGTTATGCGCGACCTTTCACGCCGCTGAGCACAGCCTCCGTGGGTTGGGCCGCCCCCGCCGACAGCAGAACCCGACCGCAGCAACGGGCATAGGGGACATCACATGGGCGTCTTTTCTAACATTCTCGGCATCGATCTTCCGCACAGCCTGCGCTGCGCGGACTCCGGCCGCACACCGGAGTTTCAGATCGGCTTCACCACCGACGGCGACGTTCCCTTTCCGCAAGTCATTCTGCGTTCGCAAGGCCGGGAGCATGTGATCAAGGGCGATTCGCTGCGGCCGGCGCCTGCTGCCGAGGCGCAGAACATGGACTGGCTCGCCGAGGTGCCTGCCGGTCTGTTCGGCCCTGGAGAGGTGGAGGTGCAGGCCGAAGGCTGCCGCAAGCCGGACATCAGGACGGCCGGCGACGGTGACTGGATCAAGCGATTCGCGCGTCTGCTCGTCGAGGCTGCACCACGGCCCGTGCGGCAGATTGCGACCGCAGGGCCGGACGGGGCGGCGGTGCGCCTCTACTTCGGCATCCACAAGCATATGCACCAGCCTTACTATAACACCACGGACTGGACCTACTGGGATGGCGAGAAGGATGGCATCTTCGGCTCGCGCGGTGGCAACTATACCGACTTCGTGCCCGCCGCGGTGCGCCAGTACATCGGTGGCGGGCTGCCGCACGCCGGGCTGTCGACGAGCTGGAGCGGCTCGCTGATCGAGCAGCTCGACCGCTGCGCGCGCGACGGGCTGTGCGGCGGCCAATTCTCCGGCTGGAATGGCGCCTTGCAGGCCACTGCCCGCGAAAAGACTGCGCTCGGCTATCCGCGCATCACCTTCACCGCCTTCGGCTTTTTCCATCCACTGATGGCGCTGATCCCGCCGCGCAACATCGTCCGGCAGATCGAATGGCACCGGCGGATCGTTCGCCAGGCGTTCGGCGTCAATCCCGAGCCGGTGCTGTTCCCACCGGAGACGGCGTTCCACGTGCGGATGATCCCGGCGCTGCGCGAGGCCGGGATCGAGGCGGTTATTTATGACTCCATTCACCGCTTTCGCGCTTGCCGCGACTACCCGTACGCCGGGATGAACGAGGGGATGCTGCCGCCGAACCCGGCGGAGCAGACCAATTTTCCGGCGGACGACTGGCTGCAGCTCCACAACATCTGGGCCGGCTCAAAGATCGCGCCGTCGATGCTGCGGCCGGAGTATGTGGAATATGTCGATCCGGATGGCGTGAGCCACACCATCGTCGCCGTCCCGGCTGAACGCTACATCGGCAACGAAGACGCGCGCGGCGGCTACGGCGCCCTGCAATACGGCAGCGTCCTGGGGCAGGTGTACGACCAGATCGTCGCCACCGGCACTTTTGATGCGAAGCATCCGCCCTTCTTCCTGCTGCACTCGGACGGGGACAACCACGGCGGCGGCGCCGACAGCTACTACCACCACAACACCGGCCGGCTGGTGGAGTGGCTGCAAAGCGATCCGCGCTTCGAGCTGACGGCAATCGGCGATTACCTTCAGCGGTTTCCTTGCGATCCGCAGCACACCGTGCACATCGAGCCCGGCTCGTGGAGCGGCGCCGACAACGGCGATCCGCAGTTCATGAAGTGGTTCAGCCGCTACGACCAGGCGTATTCACCCGACCTGAACTCCTGGGCCGTGCTGACCACCTTCCAAAACGCGGTGCACACGCTGGAGGATGCCGAGCCGGAGCATCCGCTGCTGGCGGACGCGCAGCGGCTGATGCTGTGTGCCGAGACGAGCTGCTACTGGTACTGGACCGGCCAGGATGTCTGGGACCAGCAGGTGACCAACGCCGCCAACCTCGGCTGGTCGCGGTTGCAGCCGTCGATCCAGGGGCTGATCGCCTCCGGGCGCGATGCCACGCCGCCCACCATCTTCGCGCCCTGGGTGACTCCGGAGAACCCCGGCGGCAAGAAGTGGGGTCCGGGCCGGCTGGACGATGCGCCGCGCGAGGGGATCGTGCACACCTTCATCGCCGACGCAGGCGGCGTGACGAAAGCAACCCTCGTCCTGCGCACCGGCGGCAGCGAACACCGCTACGCCATGAACGACCACGGCCCCTATCCAACGCAGACGGGCGCCGCCGTGACGGCCAACTACTATACGGCCGCGCTGCCGGTCGGCGCGGGCGACGTACGGTACTTCATCGAGGCGGAGGATCGCAGCGGCAACCGGAGCCGCAGCGCGCTCGAACGGATCTTTCTCGCGTAGAGCGGTGCCCGCATCGCCATCTTGGGAGAGGGAGTGCGTTGCGATCTCCGGGACGCACCCTACGACGGAGCGGGGCGGCCCATCGCCAGAAACTTCTCCCGGCGCTGGGTGCGCAGGGCTTCGCCATCCAGCCCGGCAAGACGAGCGAGGACCGGTTCGAGGGCGTTGCCAACGGCAGCGATCGCTGCCTCGGGATTGCGGTGAGCCCCTCCGAGCGGCTCGGCAATGACTTCGTCGACGGTGCCCAGCTTCAGGAGATCGGTCGACGTCAGCCGCAGCGCCTGCGCGGCAGTCTGGGCCTGCTCACCGTCTCGCCACAGGATGGAGGCACAGCCCTCCGGCGAGATCACCGAATAGATCGCGTGCTCCAGCATCATGACGCAGTTGCCGGCCGCCAGCGCCAGCGCGCCGCCGGAGCCGCCTTCGCCGATAATGATGCTGATCAGCGGTACGCCGAGAGAAAGGCAGGTTTCGATGGACCGGGCGATCGCCTCCGCCTGGCCGCGCGCCTCGGCGTCAACACCGGGATAGGCACCCGGAGTATCGACAAAGGTCACCACCGGAAACCGGAAGCGGTCGGCAAGCCGCATCAGCCGCTGCGCCTTGCGGTACCCCTCGGGCCGCGCCATGCCGAAGTTGTGCTTCAGCCGGGACTCCGTATCCGAGCCTTTTTCCTGGCCCAGGATCACGCAGGTGCGGCCGTGGAGCCGCCCGAGCCCGCCGATCATCGCGGCATCTTCGGCGAAGGCCCGATCTCCCGCCAGCGGCGTGAACTCCGCGGCCAGCCCGCGGACGTAATCCAGCGTGTGCGGGCGCTCCATGTGGCGGGCGACCTGCGTCCTCTGCCAGGGTGTCAGCTTGCCGTAGATCTGCTTCAGTTGAGCATCAAGCTTTGCCTGCAACCGGCGGATCTCGTCAGCAATGTTCAGCTCGCTGGTGCTGCTGAGGTGCCGCAACTCGGCAATCTTGCCTTCAAGCTCGGCAATGGGCTTTTCGAAATCGAGGAAGGTGCGCATCTCTTCATGCCGGCCCTTGGTGTCAGCTTTCAGACGGCCGGAGCGATGGCGCCCATAGACGACGGCGACGGGGCACTGTCAAGCGCCTCCTGCCATCACTCAGCCTGGTTTCGGCTCAGGACCGTCGTCTGAGTCGTCCGATGCCCACCTGGCGAGCGGGTGGGCATCGTGCACCAGCGCCGCCAGTTTGGCCTCCAGAACGTGCGTGTAAATCTGGGTCGTGCCGATGTCGGCATGCCCCAGCATCTGCTGGAGGCTGCGGAGATCGGCACCGTGCGCCAGCAGGTGGCTGGCGAAGGAATGGCGGAGGACATGCGGCGAGATCCGCCGCGGCTCGATACCGGCGTCGGTGGCAGCCTGCTTCAACAATTGGCCGAAGCGTATGCGGGTCAAATGCCCGTCGGCCGAGCGCGAGGGAAAAACCCACGGAGCGCCGGTGCCGCTCTGGGTGGGACGTTCCGCGCGGCGGTCGCGGAACGGAAGCCAGGCGGCGAGGGCGTCGATGGCCGGCTCTGTCATTGGCACCATCCGCTCCTTGCCGCCCTTGCCGCGGACGACCAGCACCCGTCCGTCGCGGCTGATTTCCGAGAGCCGAAGGCCGACGAGCTCCGACACCCGGAGCCCGGTCGCATAGAGGATCTCCAGCAGCGCAGCCATCCGCAGGCCCTCGCGTCCCGGTCGCGCGGCTGCGGCGGCGAGGAGCCGGTCCACTTCTTCCTCGCTCAGGTATTTCGGCAGCGATCGGCCCTGCTTGGGACGATCGACGGCAAGGCTCGGATCGTCGCTGCGCATGCCCTCGCCAAAAAGAAACCGGAAGAACTGACGCAGCGCGGACAGCCGCCGGGCGCTCGTGCGCGCGGAGATACCCTCGCTGGCCTGGGCGCCCTGCCACACCCGGATGTCGTCGGTGTCGGCCGTCAGGGCATCGTGGCCGCGCGCGGCCGCAAAGACGAGAAAGCCACGCAGGTCCCGCTGGTACGCATCCAAGGTGTTGCGGGCGGCCCCGCGCTCGGCCACCAGCATCTCCAGAAAAGCCTCGACCACCCGGGAATTTGCGCGACGGCTCGCCGGCCTGTTCATCGAGCTGAAACCGCTTCGACCGCGAGCGCCCGGGCATCCGCCTCCAGCCCCGCCGCGCGCAGACTGCTCACCACAAGTTCGAGGCTGGCTGTGCTCAGGATCTGCGGTCCGTCCCGGCCCAAGCCGACGAGAGCGAGCAGCGCCGTTTCCCCTACCCGCCGGGCACCCCCGGCGGGCGTCAGCTGCGCGCGAAATGCCACATCCAGCTCGATGCCCGGCACCTGCGCAGAATTCTGCAGCAGTGACCGCCAGAGCGGACCTGGGATGGTCTCGCCGGTCGCCTGCAGCATCGCCAGCTCGCGCTCCCTCCGGAGCCTGGCACCCGTCCGCCCTTGTTCTGCCTGACGCCAGTCCGCCAGCAACTCCACGTTCCAGGCCTGCGCCTGGCGTAACCGCGCGATCCGCGCCAGCGGCAAGAGCGCCTGCAAGGTGGCCGCGGCCGCGGTGGCGCCTTCCCCGTTGCCTGCCAGCCCATCGAGCCAGGCCTCGGCGTGGGTCCGCTCGTCCAGCACCAGAAGCGCCGGAGCAATGACCCGCGCCGACGCGGGTGGCTGTGTTCTCGGCGTCGCCGACTCCAGCCACGGCGCGACGAAATGAGTCGCTTGCAGCCAGTCGGCGTTACTCAGGCCGGCCGTCAGAACCTGCACCGCCGCGGCGGCGGGGTCGTCCCGGTCCTGGCCTGAGGCCAGGGTTTCTCGGAGCACAGCAACCGTGCTCTTAAGCGGCGTCCTGGCCGGCACGCCCCGGAAACCCGCCATGGGCTGGCGGGTGTGGCCCAGCAGTGGGTAGAGTTCCTCCGCTGGCAGCAATCCGATCGCAGCGACGCGTTCGCCGGCGGCCAGCCGCAGCGGCTGGGCAAAAGGCTCAGCCCGCGCGATCGTCACCAGGACCGCCAGATCGGCCTGCTCGGCGACCTTCGGATCGGGCGACCGGCCGGCAGCCCTCAGCATGGCGATGCTCAGTGGCGTCGGCTCGACGTCTTCCGGGATCGCGCCACGGCCGCTACCAAGCGCTTCGATCATAGCGCGATAAGCGGCGACGTCCGCCCCACGCTCGCTAAGCACGGCGACGGTGAGAAGAGCCCCGTCCCTGTCTCCGGCAAGCGCCTGACAAAACCCGGTAACCTCATGCCAATAGTCGTCACCCGGGCCCGTCGCAATCTGATCCTCCGCGGTGCGACATGCCGCGCTTGCATTACCGGCGAGCAGATGAGCGTTTGTCTCGAGCTGCCACAGCCTCGGCGACCGGCGGTCGACTGGCACCGCCGCAATCAGCTGAAGCAGATCCTCGGTCGCGCCCATCCGCCAGAGCGCCGCGGCCCGTTCGTCGAGCAGACGGCCCGGTTCGGCCTCGCCGGGGGGTATAGCCGCCCCTGTCAGCAACAGGCGCCGCATCAGCGATCGCGTCGCCGGCGAGGGTGTTTCTCCCGGTAACCGCGGCAGGAGCTCGTCGATCAGTGACCGCGGCGTGTCCCGCCACATGTCAACCGGCAGCGCGCCCTCGGCAACGGTCAGCGCTCCGGTCGTATCAACGCCCACGACATCGAGGGGATCGATCTCAATTCGTTCAGTTGCCGTCGCGTCGGCGACAACTTGCGCGCTCGCCGTACCGGGCGGGAGGGTGATGATGAAGCAGAGTCCCGCCAGAAGAACTGCTCGCCGCGCATGCCGCCGAAGCGCGGTCCGGTGGCACATCCTACCGCTGGAAGCGGTCATTCGGAATTGACTTCTCGATACGCTGTGTCGGAGGCTGAAGGTCCGTGGTCGCCAGCAGCACGAAGCCGCCGATCAAGATAAGCACCCCAACGACGATGACGATCCGAAGCAACGACACCATTGATATAACAACCTCGTTTCGCCCGTTCGGCGAGCTTGCCGCATCGCCTCCCCGGAAATTCCGGCCAAAGGAATTCGTTTCGCTATCGCGACAGCCCCGAATTTTCTGATAGCGTGCCCACATGACGAGCTGCTCCCGACTCTATCGGCCGCACCGTCGCGTTTCAACGTCGCAGGCGCTCCAAGTCGCTCCGTCGAAGTTCATGGACCGGACCAAGCCCGCCATTGACCGAACAATCGTCCTCGTAGGCCTCATGGGGGCAGGCAAAACCTGCATCGGCAGGCGGCTGGCGCGTCAGCTTGACCTGCCCTTCACGGACGCTGACGATGAGATTGTCGCTGCCGCCGGTGCTTCCATACCGGAGATCTTCGCCACGTATGGCGAATCGACGTTTCGCGAGGGCGAACGTCGGGTGATCGCGCGCCTGCTGGGCGGGTCGCCTCACGTCCTGGCAACCGGCGGAGGTGCTTTCATCGATCCGGCTACACGCAGGCTGATCGCGGAACGCGGCATCTCAATCTGGCTGCGCGCGTCCCTGGATGTCCTGGAACGGCGAACCGTCGGGCGGACCAGCCGGCCGCTGCTCAATGTTGCAGCCCCGAGAGCGGTCCTGGCCGAGCTGATGACGGTGCGAGATCCTGTTTACGCCGAGGCAAATATCGTGGTGGACACGAGCGACGAGCCCGCTGACTTCACAACACGGCGCGTGCTAGCTGCACTCACGGCGCATCTGGACTCACGCAAGGCAGCGGAGAGCGCGCTGTGAACGGGCCGGCACACCCATCGCCGGCAAAAGACCCCGCCCGGGAGCAGGTTCGCGTCGAGCTGGGCGATCGGGCCTATGACATTCACGTGGATGACGGGCTGGTTGATCGGGCGGGCAGCTATATCCGGCCCCTGCTGGCACAGCCGCGGCTCATTGTCGTCACCGATGAGACGGTGGCGGGCCTCCACCTTGCCCGCCTGGCAGCCGCGCTGGAAGCGGCAGGCATCGGGCATGATGCGGTCATCTTGCCCGCCGGCGAGGCAACCAAAGACTTCCCCCACCTGGCCGATCTCTGCGATCGCATCCTGGCACTAGGGATCGAGCGGCGAACGCTGCTGCTGGCGTTCGGCGGCGGAGTGATCGGCGACATCGCCGGCTTCGCCGCCAGCATCCTGCTGCGCGGTATCGACTTTGTGCAAATCCCGACGACGCTGCTGGCCCAGGTCGACAGCTCCGTCGGCGGCAAGACCGGAATCAACGCCGCGGCGGGGAAAAATCTCGTCGGCGCCTTTCACCAGCCGCGGCTGGTCCTCGCCGACACAGCCATCCTTTCGACACTGAACCCGCGCGAGATGCGGGCCGGGTACGCCGAAGTTCTCAAGTACGGACTGCTGGGCGACGCCCGCTTCTTCGTCTGGCTGGAGGAGAACGGGGCAGCCATCCTGGCGCGGGACCCGGCGGCGCTGCGGTCTGCGGTGGCCGCAAGCTGCCGCGCCAAGGCCGCGATTGTCGCCGACGACGAGCGGGAGGCCGGAGCGCGCGCCCTGCTGAACCTGGGCCACACCTTCGGCCATGCGCTGGAGGCCGAGACCGGCTTCGGATCCGCCCTGCTGCATGGCGAAGCGGTCGCCATCGGCATGATGCTGGCCTTCCAGTTGTCGGCCCGGCTGGGGCTGGCGCCGGAAGCGGACGCAGGCCGTGTCCGCCGGCACCTGCAACGCCTCGGGCTTCCCGCCGATCTTTCCGTGCTCGCCGGCAGCGACGCTTCGGCCGACACGCTGGTTGCGCACATGCGGACCGACAAGAAGGTACGGGACGGCCGCCTCACCTTCGTGCTCGCCCGCAGGATCGGCGAGGCCTTCGTCTGCCACGACGTTGCCGAGCCTGATCTCCGTGCGACGCTGGAGCAGGCCCTGGCAGCCCTCCGTCCGACATCGGCGGGAGGCTGAGGACGTGGCCGACGAGATGCTCGGGCTGACGCTGGCAGGGGTCTTCGTTCTGCTGCTGTTGTCGGCCTACTTTTCGAGTTCGGAAACGGCGCTGACGGCGGTTTCGCGGCCGCTGATGCATCAGCTGGAACAGAACGGCGACCGGCGCGCGGGGCTGGTGAACCGCCTCCACGAGCGGACCGACCGCTTGCTGTCCACAATTCTGCTCGGCAACAACCTAGTCAACATTCTGTCGTCGGCGCTGGCCACCAGCGCTCTCATCTCGCTGTTCGGCGATGCCGGCATCGCCTACGCCACGCTCGGCATGACCTTTCTCGTGGTGATGTTCGGCGAGGTCCTGCCGAAGACGCTGGCTTTCCGCCGGGCGAACAAGGTAGCACTGCTGGTCGCTCCGTCGATTGCCGGGCTGACCACGATCCTCTGGCCATTCACCCGCTCCCTCGACATCCTGGTTCGGCCGATCGTCCGCGGCATCCTCCATAGCGGCGACGCGCCCGGCATCGGTCCCTCGTCGGAGGAACTGCGCGGCGCGATCGAGCTCCACGCCGAGGAGGGCGGCGTGGTCCGGGACGAGCGCGCGATGCTGCACAGCATCCTTGATCTCGCCGAGGTCACCATCGAGGAGGTGATGACGCACCGGCGCAACGTGACGATGATCGACGCCGGCCAGCCGCCGGCGGCAGTGGTCGCCGACGTGCTGGCGAGCCCCTATACCCGCATTCCGTTATGGAAGGACGAGCCGGACAATGTGGTCGGCGTGATCCACGCGAAGGCCCTGTTCCGCGCCGTACGCGCGGGAGAGGGCAGCATGGAGGGCCTCGACATCATCGCGCTTTCGGCCAAGCCCTGGTTCGTTCCGGATTCGCGCTCGCTGATGGACCAGCTCCAGGCCTTCCGCCGGCGCCGGGAGCATTTCGCCCTGGTGGTCGATGAGTACGGCAGTCTGATGGGCATCGTCACGCTGGAGGACATTCTGGAAGAGATCGTCGGCGACATTACCGACGAACACGATGTCGCCGTGCCGGGCGTGATCCGCCAGGCGGACGGCAGCTACGTGGTGCAAGGGTCGGTAACGATCCGGGATCTGAACAGGGAACTGGACTGGCGCCTGCCGGACGAGGAAGCCGTGACCATCGCGGGCCTCATTCTGCATGAGGCGAAGCGGATCCCGGAGGTCGGGCAGGCCTTTCTTTTCCATAGCTTCCGGTTTGAAATCCTTCGCCGCCACCGCCACCAGATCACCGCCATCCGCGTTACGCCACCACCGCCCTCCTCCGACAGGGATTGAGGACAACGGCGACGAGAAGAGGACAAATCCCATGCCTCTCCCCAGGCCCGCACCACGCGAGCTGATTCACCAGCGCGACATCCATTGCCGCGGATACCGACGGGAGGACGGGCTTTGGGACATCGAGGGCGAACTCACCGACACCAAGGCCTACTCGTTCGCCAACCGCGATCGCGAGGGGATCGTTGCCGGCGAAGCGATCCACCACATGCGCATCCGGCTGACGCTTGACGACAAGCTGTGGATCCGCGGGTGCGAGGCCGCCACCGAGGCCGGGCCCTTCGATCTGTGCCCGGCGATCACGCCGGCGTTCGCAGGCCTCGCCGGTCTGCGGGTCGGCCCCGGATGGCGCCGGGCGGTGTTGCAGCGCATGGGTGGCGTCAGCGGATGCACGCACCTGACCGAACTGTTGCTCGGGCCGGTCACGACGACGGCGCTGCAGACCATCGGTCCGGCGCGCAATCGCCGGCAGCAGCCGCAGGCAGGCGGCCGGCCGCCGCCCATCCTCGATCGCTGCCACGCACTGGCCCGCGGCAGCGACGTCGTCCGCCGTCAATGGCCGGAATTCTGGGACGGCAAGTAAACGGCGCGTGGAGCGGTTTTCAGCCTTCCACGGCAAAGCCCGCCAGATCGGCCGCGAACCGCTCGGGCTGGGCAATGTGGGGCGAATGGTCGGCGCCCTCGTAGGTGACCAGCCTGGCGTCCGGTAGGGCATCGCGGACGTAAACGCCGGTTTCCGGCAGGTAGTAGTTGCTCTCGCCGCCATAGACGAGCAACGCCGGCACCGAAAGGGTCGGCAGCACCGGCCGGAAGTCCGCCCGCGACAGGCTTTGCCAGACGGAGATCAGCGGTCCTCGTTCGAGCATACCCAGGTATACGCGCAGCCGCTCGATCCCCGGATGCCCCTCCTCCAGCCGCCTTCTTGCCCGCGCATTGAGGCCGCAGCAGACGAGCCGGACAACGGTTTCGACGAAGTCCGCCTGCAGATCCGCGACGAAGGTAGCATCCCGTTCCGGCGGCCAGTCACCGTAGATCCCGAGCTGCCACCCTGCGTTGGTTGTCAACCTGGGCGACTGGTCGATGATCCCGACACGACGCAGCCGTGAGCAGCCGTGGCGCGCCACATAAGCCCACAGGGTCAGCGCCCCCATGGAATGGCCGACCACCACCGGCTGCCGCAGCCCGTAATGGTCCAGCAGGCAGGCCAAGTCGTCCGCCATCCGCTCGACGGTGACGGCTTGCGGAACCACCGAAGGCAGCACTTCGCCGTGGCCGTGATGGCCGCGGGCGTCCCAGCGGTAGACGGTGAACCGGTCGATGAGGCGATACGCGATCGGCTCCCAGACCCGGTGACTCGAGCCCCATTCGTGCAGCAGGACGATCGGAGGGCCGCTGCCGGCCACCTGGACCCGGAGTTCCGTACCGTCGTCGGCTGCAAAGCGAGTGAGTTGCAATGGGGTTCTCCCGCCTCCGCGGCGCAGGGCAGTAGATTAGCCCATAGCGCGAGCCGCCGGGATAGAGAACCGGCGTTCGAGCACCTCAAGCTGATAAAATGGTGTAGGTTGGAGCCGAGGCTTGCGAGGCGACTATGCGGGTGGACGGCAGGCACTACCGGACGATCTGGGCAACTAACGATGGCGGCGGCGACGTGTTCGTCATCGATCAGACCCGGCTCCCCTTCGAGTTCGTGGTCGCCCGTTTGACGACGGCGGCGGAGGCGGCCGACGCAATCCGCAGCATGCGGGTGCGCGGGGCTCCCCTGATCGGTGCGACCGCCGCCTGGGGGCTGGCGCTTGCGGCCCGGAATGATCCCTCGGATCTAGCGTTGGCCGCGGCACACGCCCTACTGCTGGCGACGCGGCCCACTGCGGTCAACCTGCGCTGGGCGCTCGACGACGTGGCGGCCGTGCTGGCGCAGCTCCCACAGGCGCGACGGGCGTCCGCGGCTGCACGCCGTGCGAACGAAATCTGCGACGACGACGTGGCGATCTGCGAGGCGATCGGCGACCACGGCGTGCGGCTTATCGAGCAGGCCTGGTCGGCGAAGGGTCGCGACCGTCCGGTGAACGTCCTCACCCATTGCAACGCCGGGTGGCTCGCAACCGTAGACTGGGGCACCGCGCTGGCCCCGGTCTACAAGGCGCACGACGGGGGGATCCCGGTGCACGTCTGGGCCGACGAGACCAGACCGCGCAACCAAGGCGCCTCGCTCACCGCCTGGGAGTTAGGCCGGCACGGCGTCCCGCACACCGTCGTCGTCGACAACGCCGGTGGGCATCTGATGCAGCGCGGCCTGGTAGACCTGTGCATTGTCGGCACAGATCGAACGACACGTACCGGTGACGTCTGCAACAAGATTGGCACCTACCTGAAGGCCCTGGCCGCTCACGACTGCGGCGTGCCGTTTTACGTGGCACTGCCCGGGCCGACGATCGACTGGACGATCACTGACGGCTTGCACATCCCGATCGAGGAGCGGGACGCGGAGGAGGTGACACACATCATCGGCCGCGGCGCCGACGGCCGCAGCGCCGCGGTTCAGGTGACGCCGAACGGAACATCAGCCCGGAATGACGCCTTCGACCTCACCCCCGCCCGCCTCGTCACCGGCCTGATCACCGAGCGCGGGTGCTGCGATGCCTCGGCCGCCGGGCTGCGCCGGCTGTTTCCCGAAAGAGCAAATTCTGCTTAGAACCCGCGAGCATGGACGAGAATGGCGGTAATCGTCGTCTCTCCCAGCGTTTTGCAAGCTTCCAGGCGATGCAGGCCCTCTACGAGAACATAGCGGCCGTGGTCCGGCCTTACCCAAATCGGCGTCTGCTGCCCGTTTTCGAGGATGCTCTCGGCAAGAGCCTGAACCCGGCGCTCGTCGAGAGACTGCCGCCGCTTCACCGGCACATAGACCTCGTCAATGCCGATCGTCATATCGCGCATGAACAAGAGGTGGCTCCTTCCCGCATAAGCCGGCAATCGATGCTGGCGCATCGGCGCCGGGGCCCTGGCTTCGTTGACTCTCCTCCGACATTCGCGTCGCGTCAATGTACGCGCTTTCCCTTGTCTCCGAGCGTTAAACATGCCCTCAATCCCTGCCGATGGGCTTGGTCCCCAAATTTGAAGGGGCACCACGTCGTGGCCGATCCCTGGCTGGGTCCATCCCAATGGCGAACCCCTCAGCCGCGAGAGAGCGTGTCTCGGACCAAGGCCGTCCGGCCTTGCAATGGATCGTTTTGGGGTTGGCACTTGGGCCTGCGGCGGCACTCGGCTTTGGGCGCTTTGCCTACGCCCTTTTGCTGCCCTCGATGCGCGCTGATCTCGGCTGGACGTACGCGGAAGCCGGCGCACTGAATGCCGCCAATGCTCTGGGCTACCTGGGCGGAGCCATGATCGCCGCCACCGTGGCGCGGAAGCTGAGAATAAAAAGAGCGTTCATCCTGGGGCTTGGCGCGACCGCGGCGGCGGTCCTGTTGTCGGCCGTTGTCCGCGGCTTCCCGGAGCTGCTGGCGTTGCGCATCGTCGCTGGCGCTACGGGGGCCATCGTATTTGTTGCTGGCGGAGGTCTCGCGGCGATGGCCGGATTGGTGGACGCGAGACGTGCCGCTTTGCTGCTCGCCATCTATTTTGCCGGACTCGGAATCGGCATTCTTATGTCGGGCCCGGTCGTCTGGATCGGCACCGGCGCCGCGCCCGCTGACTGGCAGAGAGGCTGGCTGGCGCTGGGCATTGCAACGCTGCTGGCCACACTCGCGGCCGTTCCGGCCCTCGCCCGCGCGCCGTCCTGCGACAGCCAGAGGCGAACCGACCTCCGGGTCGGCTGGCGACCTCTTGCCCCGCTCTTCATTTCCTATGCCCTGTTTGGCTCCGGCTATATCGCTATCCTGACGTTTATTGTTGCCTTTCTGCGAAGCGGCGGTTCGACTGAAGCCCAGATCACTGTGTTCTGGACCATCCTTGGTGCTGCCGCCGTGGCCGCCACTCTTGTCTGGGGACCGGTCCTAGCGCTCCTGCCTGCCGGCCGCGGAATTTTCGTGGTGCTGCTGGTGCTGGTGGTGCGGGCGACCCTGCCGCTTGTATTCTCCAGCACAGCGACGGCGTTGCTTTCGGCGGCCCCCTTTGGCCGATCATTTCTCGCCGTCGTCACCGCCATCACTCACGTCGCCCGGCAGGCAACATCGCTGGCCAGTTGGACGCATGTGATCGGTGCGCTGACAGTGGCCTTTGCGCTCGGCCAGTGCCTGGGTCCAATACTCGCCGGATAGCGCGAACGGCCTTCGCGCCGGGATGTGGCTGTGGGTCGCCCTGCTGGCATGCGCCGCTTTGGTCGCCCTTCGCCAGCGCCAGCTTGCGAGCTGAAGGCATTTGCTGGCAAGGCGGGCCCCTAGCCAGATCCACCGGGCCGGCGTCGAGCGGGTCGAGCACGTCTGGCGACGGCTCTCCTCCACGTCCCGTTTGAGGCGCTCGCATCGAGACACCTTGTTTCGTAGATCTGCCGAGAGTGTCGGGGTATACGCTTGCAGCGGGAAGACAGAGGCAGCGTATCGAGCGCCGAACCAAGGTCGGGTCGATAGCGCTAGCGAGCAACGTCCACAGGGAGATCGACAGGATGAAACTCGAGGGCACTTCCAAAGCCGGCAAGGGAGCGGAACTGGAGCTGAGCATCGTCAACGAGCACGCAGGCATGGATGCCGACAGCCTGATCCGCAGCTTCTACTTCCATCTTGGCTGCACACTCGCGAAAGACCAGTATACCGCCACCAATCAGGACCGCTACCAAGCGCTGGCCCTGGCCGTTCGGGATCGCCTCGTGGGCCGTTGGATTCAAACCCAGCAGCAATACCATAAGCAAAACGTCAAGCGGATCTGCTACCTCTCGCTCGAATTCCTAATCGGACGGGCGATGGGCAACAATGTGATCAACCTCCTGCTGGAAGACACCTGCCGTGAAGCAATGAAGCAGATCGGCCTGGACTGGGACGTGCTGCGGGACGTCGAAAGTGACGCCGCCCTGGGCAACGGCGGTCTCGGCCGGCTTGCCGCCTGCTTCCTCGACTCTATGGCAACCTTGCAGCTGCCGGCGATCGGTTACGGCATTAGGTACGATTACGGCATTTTCAAGCAGCACATCGAAAACGGCTATCAGGTCGAAGAGCCGGACAACTGGCTGCGCTGGGGCAATCCCTGGGAGGTAGTGCATCCCGAATTGTCCTATATCGTCAATTTCGAGGGGCGCGCCGAACCGCGCCGGCTCGGGAATGTCACTCACTGGGACTGGATCGGCTCACGGCCGATGATCGGCATCGCTTACGATACCCCGATCGTCGGCTACGGGTCGTTTAACGTCAACAATCTGCGCCTCTGGTCAGCGAAGGCCACAGACGAATTTCACTTCGGTGACTTCAGTCGTGGCTCCTATGTCGAAGCGGTCGAAGACAAGCTCATGGCGGAGAACTTGACAAAGGTGCTCTATCCCAGCGACGCGGTCTACGCTGGACGCGAGCTACGCCTTCGCCAACAGTATTTCTTCGTCTCGTGCTCAGTGCAGGACATCGTCCGCCGGTTCAAGGTCGGTAACGACGACTGGCTTAACTTTCCCGATAAGGTATTCGTTCAGATGAACGATACTCACCCGGCCCTCGTCGTCGCCGAACTAATGCGGATCTTCCTCGATAAGGAGGACGTCGAGTGGGACAAGGCCTGGGAGATTACCGTCAATTCAACGGGATATACGAACCACACCTTGCTGCCTGAAGCGCTGGAACGCTGGCCAGTTAGCATGTTTGAAAGGCTTCTGCCGCGGCACCTTCAGATCATCTATGAAATTAACAGCCGCTTCCTTCGCAAGGTGGCGACGCGTTACCCGGGTGACTTCGACCGGCTGAAGCGGATGAGCTTGGTCCAGGAGGAGCCCGAAAAGGCAGTCCGCATGGCCAATCTTGCGGTGGTCGGGAGTCGGTCCACGAACGGCGTCGCCGAACTGCACTCCCGCCTGCTGAAGGAAGGACTGATGAGCGACTTCGCCGAGTTCTTCCCGGAGCGATTCAATAACAAAACTAATGGAGTTACACCGCGACGCTGGTTGCTGAAAGCAAATCCCAGGCTCGCCAGTCTGATCCGCGAGAAGATCGGCGACGGGTGGATCAAAGATCTTGGCCAGTTGCGCGGCCTTGAAAAGTTCGTCGGCGACGCTGCCTTCCGCAAGCGGGTTCGCGAGATTAAGCACGCGAACAAAGAATCGTTGGCCGAGTACATAAAGCGGGAGATTGGCCTTACCGTCAATCCAGCCTCGATGTTCCAGTCTCAGGTGAAGCGCATCCACGAGTACAAGCGTCAGCTTCTGCTGTGCTTGTACATCATCGTTCTTTATGATCGGCTGAAGGCCAATCCCGCTCTGGATATAGTCCCCGTCACCTTTGTCTTCGGCGGAAAAGCGGCTCCTGGCTATTACATGGCGAAGCTGATCATAAAGCTGATCCACCAGATTGCAGGCGTCGTTAACTACGATCCCGAAATCAAGGATAAGATTAAGGTGGTCTTTCTGCCGGACTACCGTGTTTCGCTGGCTGAGAAAATTATCCCCGGCGCGGACCTCAGCGTGCAGATCTCCACCGCCGGCATGGAAGCGTCCGGAACCGGCAACATGAAGTTCCAGATGAACGGAGCCCTGACCATCGGCACGCTCGACGGCGCCAACGTCGAAATTAAGGAAGAAGTGGGAGACGAAAATATTTTTATTTTTGGCCTCACCACGGAGCAGGTGGAACAATCGCGGCCCAATTATAATCCGCATCACTTCTACGACAATGACGAAGAAATCCGCCGCGCTGTAGACCTGATTCGCAACGACTTTTTCAGCCTGACCGAGCCCGGGATCTTCAGGCCGATCGTGTCAAATCTTTTGGAGCATGGCGATTATTATATGAATCTCGCCGACTTGCGCAGCTTCATCGACATGCAAGGCAAAGTGGAAGCGGTCTATCGCGACGAGGAGAAGTGGAGCGAAATGGCGATTCTCAACATTGCGCGCTCCGGCAAGTTTAGCTCGGACCGTACGATCGCCGAGTATGCGAGCGACATTTGGGATGTAAAGCCGCTAGATGCGACGCCGGCGACTTCGGTTAGAGCGGCCGGGGCGGCCTGACGAGACCACTGGTGGCGACGGAAAAGCGGTTATCCGTATTCGACGGCTGATATCGCTCCTTCCGACGCCGCCATAAATCTTACTTTGCGGGCCGCCCGGTCCCACCAGCCACATTACCGCTTTCGGCATTGGCCGGCATCGAGAGGTATCTTCGGGGTAGACTTGACCCGCAGTGCACAATCATACTGGCGGTTGCCGATACGGGTTGGCGGACATGGGGAGGGGCCGGCTTTGCGATGCCACCCTGCCTCCCGGATCCGGCGCAGGAGCGAAGTCGCGATTTCGATCACCCGGAAACATCAAACAACACAAATATACGGTCTGCAATGTACATCGTGATGGTTTCGGCGGAACTGGCCCCAGTGGCCAAGGTTGGAGGGCTAGCCGACGTTGTGTTCGGGCTCAGCCGTGAACTGGAAGTCAGGGGCCATTCGGTCGAGGTCATCCTACCGAAGTACGACTGCATGTGGCATGACGAGATCTGGGGTCTTCACAAGATTTGGGAGAATCTGTGGGTGCCTTGGTATGGCGCCGGCATTTCCTGCTCCATTTGGTTTGGCTTTGTTCATGGCAGGAAATGTTTCTTTATCGAGCCGCACAGCCCCGACAATTTTTTCCACCGCGGATCGTTTTACGGGTTCCACGACGATCCCCTGCGGTTTGCGTTCTTTTGCAAGGCCGCAATGGAGTTCATGCTGAAGGCCAATAAACGCCCGGACATCATCCATTGCCACGATTGGCAGACCGGCCTGGTACCCGTCCTCCTCTACGAAATCTATGCACGGCTTGGCATGGAGCGGCAGCGGATTGTCTATACCATTCACAATTTCAAGCATCAGGGAATCACCGGCGAAGCCGTGCTGTGGGCAACAGGGCTAGGGAGGCCGGAGTACTACTTCCATCACGACCGCCTGTTAGACAACTTCAATCACACCGCCATAAATTTGATGAAGGGTGGAATCGTCTATTCGAACTATGTGAATACCGTGTCGCCTCATCATTCTTGGGAAGCGCGGTTTACCGATCAGGGCAACGGGCTCGGACAAACGCTGGCAATTCACCATTACAAATTCGGCGGAATCTTAAACGGGGTCGATTACGACGTTTGGAACCCCGAAACCGACCGCTTTATCGCCTCACATTACAATGTCTGGAATGTGGAAGGTAAATACGGTAACAAGGATGCACTACGGGACCGACTTTGGCTGCGCAAGGAGTACAAGCCGATCGTTGCCTATGTCGGCCGGCTTGATGCCCAGAAAGGTGTCCATCTCATCCAGCATGCGATGTTTTACGCTCTGGAGCGCGGCGCACAGTTTGTCATGCTGGGGGCGGGCGGCGACCGCGGTATTAACAACCACTTCTGGCACCTCAAGCACTACCTGAATGACAACTCCGATTGCCACATGGAGATCGGCTTCAACGAGCAACTGGCGCACCTGATTTATGCCGGTGCCGACATTTGCGTCGTTCCCAGCCTTTTCGAACCCTGCGGCCTCGCCCAATTGATCGCCATGCGGTACGGCGCCGTGCCGGTCGTCCGCGCCGTCGGCGGACTGGTCGACACGGTCTTTGACCGTGATCATTCCGATAAGCCGCCCGAAGAGCGCAACGGTTACGTCTTTCACGACGCAGACTTTCCCGCCACCGAGTCCGCGCTTGGCCGAGCGATTAGTCTTTGGTTCGACTATCCGAAAGAATTCCGCCGCCTCATCACTAATGCAATGGCCGCGGATTTTTCCTGGTCACAATCGGGCGAGCATTACCTGCGCGTCTACGACGCTACCCGCTGTAAGTAGGCGGGCGACGGGTTTGCCCCGGGGGGACCCCTTAAGGGTTGGGGCGCTAGGATCGCTTCCGGGCCGTGTTGTTAAAAAATAAGGTGTAAACTTCCCTTTTTGCGGAAAGGCGACTCGCGCCAAGAAATGGGGTGCGCAACGGGAGGATCCAGCCAAGAAATTCCTGGAAAGCGGCCCGCACCGCTCCAAAATCCTCAAGGTCTGGACGCCGGGGATCGCAAGCGGGAGCGCAAAGTAAATGCTTGGTCTGGTGCCGGCCCCCGAGCTGAATCGGCCTGGCTTGGACTGGTTTAATGTCAGCCGGCCGTTGTCTTTGTCGGATCTGCGCCGGCGCTTGGTCATCCTGGACTTCTGGACAGCCTCTTGTGTGAACTGTCTGCATATTCAACCGACATTGCGGCAGCTGCAGGACTGCTATGGCGATAATATTGCGATCATTGGTGTTAATTCGCCTAAATACCCCGCTGAGCAGGATCCCGGCAGTCTTGTCAACGCTCTCGCGCGGTTTGACATTCTCCATCCGGTCGTCCACGACCCGCAACTTGAGCTTTGGCATGAATACGGCATCCATGCGTGGCCCACATTGGTGTTCATTGACCCAAAGGGGCGGATCCTGGGCGACCTTACGGGGGAGCCTGTTCCCGACAGGCTGATTGCCGGCATTGGCGCGATGCTCCGGGCATGGCGCAGAGCAAGCGGTGCCGCGCCGCCGTTGCCGTTGCCGCTGCGGCTATGCCCGAAACCATCCGGCCGTTTCCGTTTCCCGACCACAATAAAGCCGGCAGGAGGCGTCCATAGCCAGAAGCTTTGGGCGATCTCCGATAGCGGTCATCATCAAGTTGTATTGTGCGACGATCGAGGCTGTGAGATTCGGCGCTTTGGATGCGGCAAACCCGGGTTCCTCGACCTGGCCGGTGAGAATGCCGCCTTCAATAGCCCTCAAGGGTTGTGCAGCGACGGGGGGAGCATCTATGTCGCCGATACAGGTAACCACGCCATCCGACGCATCGAGCTTCGCACCGGCGACGTTGGGACGTTAGCGGGCACCGGCGAGCGCGGCTCATTGCTTGAAGGAAAGAGTAACGCGCGCGACACCTGCCTCGCCTCCGTCTGGGATATAGAATGCTGGGGAAGAAGGCTGCTGTTCGCCAATGCCGGAACCCACCAGCTCGGTTGCCTTGATCTGGTCGCGGGCAAGGTATCAACGCTAGCCGGCAGAGGCTATGAAGACCTTGTTGACGGAGCCGCATGCGAGGCCCATCTGGCACAACCGACCGGCCTCGCCCTCGACACCCAAGGTGGAATGCTCTATTTCGTCGATAGCGAAACGTCGTCGGTCCGGGCCGTCGATTTAAGGGCCGGCGTGGTCAGGACGTTGGTCGGGGCCGGCTTGTTCGAGTTCGGGCGGCGCAATGGGGATTTTGGGCAAGCTCGCCTGCAGCATTGCCGTGGCATCGCTTGGCGCGACGGCAGCCTTCTTGTTGCCGATACCTACAACAGTACCCTGCGAATACTTGATCTCGGCACCCGGCTCGTCACTGAACTCACCGGCGAATGCATTTGGGGAAACGGCGTACGACTGAACGGCGGCCAGCCCGCGGGGGTAGCTACCGACGGAACGCAGCGTGTCTTGCTATGTGACACAAATCATCATCGCATCATCGAGCTCACCAGAGACGGCTCTACACCAGCCCGCATTTGGGCTGCTTAGATCAAGCACCGATCTTGACGCGCCATCCCATGGTTGCACTACACAGGCCCGCCGTTCTGGACTAGGACGGTTCCTGCCAGATAGAGCGAGCCACAGATCAACACGCGTGACCGCGGACCGCCGGCACCGGCAACGTGGCGCAGCGCGCCTGCGATGTCCTCGGCCGCCGTCGCCGGAATGCCATTGCGGCCGGCTATTGCCGCTGCCTCTGCTGCGCTGAGGCTTCCTTGCTCGCCGGGAATGCTGACGGTGGCGACGCGGCCGACATGTGGCGCGAGCGGCGCGGTGAACCCATCCGCATCCTTGCTGCGCAGCATGCCAAGAACCACATGCAACGGCCGGTCGCGCCACTCCTCCAATTGGCGGGCGAGCACACGCGCCGCTCCCGGGTTATGCCCGCCATCCAGCCATAGCTCCCACCCCTCCGGGAGAAGCGCCGCCAGGCTGCCCCGGTCCATGCGCTGCAGACGGGCCGGCCACCGAGCCGCCTCGACACCGCGCCGAATAGCCCTCGCATTCAGCAAACGTGCTTTCCCGGAGGCCTCCCCACGCTGGGGCAGGACGCGCGCGAGATGCAGCGCGCATGCGATAGCCACTCCCGCATTCTGTGTTTGGTGCGCGCCTTGCAGCCGGGGCGCCGGCAGGGCCAATGCCGCCTCTTGCGACCGGAAGAACAGCCCGCCGGACGCATCGAGCTCGATCTGCCAGTCAGTCCCCTCCTCAGCAAGCGGAGCACCGAGGTTGGCGGCCTGGGTGCGAATGACCGCGGTTGCATCCGGATCCTGCGAAGCAACGACGCAGGGCACGTCGGGTTTGAGAATCCCCGACTTTTCGAAAGCAATCTCACGGATGGTCTGGCCAAGGAATGCCTCGTGATCCAGGGAAACCGGGGTGATTGCCGTCACCGCCGGCTTGGCAACGACGTTCGTTGCGTCCAGTCGCCCGCCGAGCCCCGTCTCCAGCAGGGTGACGTCGGCGGGGGCGCCCGCAAACGCCAGCAACGCGGCCGCCGTCGTGATCTCGAAAATCGTGATCGCCTCTCCGGCGTTGGCGCGCTCGCACTCCTGGAGAACGAACGCCAGCGCATCGTCTTCGATCTCGCGCCCGGCCACGACCATCCGCTCGTTAAAGCGGATGAGATGCGGCGACGTATAGACGTGGACGGTTAGCCCTGCCGCCTCCAGCATCGCCCGCAGAAAAGCAATGGTCGAGCCCTTCCCGTTCGTGCCGGCCACGTGCACAACCGGCGGCAGCGCATCCTGCGGTCGGCCGAGAACCGCTAGCAGGCGCTCTATACGCCCAAGGGACAAATCGATGATCTTCGGATGCAGGCCGCCGAGCCGTGCCAGGACGGCCCCGAGGACGTCCGGTGCGGTGCTATCCAGAGACACGCTCGGCGACGGAAGCGTCAGTTTCGTCGGTCGCCGCCCCCGCTTCCGGGTCGGCTGTCCACCGAGACGGCTTTCCGGGGTGCTGGATCAGGTTCAGCAGCCGGATCAGCGTTTCACGGAGCTGCCCACGCGGCGTAACCATGTCGACCATCCCGTGCTCCAGCAGGTACTCCGAGCGCTGGAACCCCTCCGGCAAGCTCTCCCGGATGGTTTGCTGGATCACCCGCGCGCCCGCAAATCCGATGACCGCTTGCGGTTCGGTCAGGGTAATGTCGCCCAACATGGCGAATGAGGCCGAAACTCCGCCCGTCGTTGGATCGGCGAGAATGACAATGTAAGGAAGGCCTGCCGCGCGCACCTGCTCTACGGCGATCGTCGTACGCGCCATCTGCATCAGCGACAGAATCCCTTCCTGCATGCGGGCGCCGCCCGATGCCGAAATGACAATCAGCGCCGCGCGCTCCGCTTTGGCCAGATCGGCCGCCATGAGCAACGCCTCGCCAACGCCGATTCCCATCGAGCCGCCCATGAAGCTGAAATCCATGGCGGCGATGACCGCAGTGATTCCTCCGATCGTCCCGAGGCCCACAGCCAACGCATCCGTTCGACCCGTCTTCATCTGGGCCTCTTTCAACCGGTCGCTGTACCTCTTGAGATCTCGAAATTTCAGCGGATCCGCCGGCGCTTTCGGCAGATCGACCATCTGCCATCCAGCGTCCAGCAGCATACCCAAACGCGCGCCGACCTCCAGGCGCATATGATGGCCGCAGTGTTGACAAACCCGGAAATTCTTCTCGAGATCGCGGTGGAACAGCATCTGGCCACAGGACGGGCACGTCTCCCACAGGTTGTCTGGAATCTCGCGAGGCGCTCCCACCAGTTCGCGGAGCTTCGGGCGGACAACATTGGTGAGCCAGCTCACTCCGCGCTCCCGTGAGCCGGGACAGTGCGAATCCCCTGCGCCAGGGACGCCGTAAGCTCGATCACACGATCGACCAGCCCAGGACTGGGAGCCCCGTTCGCGCCAAGCCCTCGCTCGATGACCCCGACGAGCGCCGATCCGACGACGGCCGCGTCCGCAGTGGCTGCGATCTTGGCGGCCTGCTCGGGAGTCCGGATGCCGAACCCGACGGCAACCGGCAACTCCGTGTGCTGCCGAATCCAGGCTACCGCTGCTTCTACCTCTCCTGCATCGGCCGAGTGGGTTCCGGTAACGCCGGAGATCGAGACGTAGTAGAGAAAGCCGCGTGCGTGCGCCAGCACCTGCGGCAGTCGCCCCTCGTCAGTGGTCGGGGCGGCGAGAAAGATGAGATCGAGGCCCACCGCATAAGCAGGCCGATACAACTCCTCCGCCTCCTCCGGAGGCAGATCGACGACGATCAGGCCGTCCACGCCGGCTCTCTTCGCATCGGCGGCGAACGCCTTGGGGCCGTACGAATAGATCGGATTGTAATAGCCCATCAGGACGATCGGCGTCTCTCCGTCCGCCTGTCGGAAAGCCGCGACCATGCCTAAGGTGCGACGCAGGGTCTGCCCGGCGCGCAGCGCCCGTTGTGATGCCGCCTGAATCGCCGGACCGTCTGCCATCGGATCGGAAAAGGGTATGCCGAGTTCGATCAGGTCCGCGCCCGCAGCCGGCAGCCGGCGGAGGATTTCCATGGACGTGCCCAGATCGGGATCGCCGGCGGTAATGAAGGTGATCAACCCACTCCGCCCCTGTTGGCGCAGAGCGGCGAAGCGACGCGCGATGCGCTGTTCGCCGAACGCGCTCACAGCTCAATTCCGAAATGGCGGGCGGCGGTGAAGACGTCCTTGTCGCCCCGGCCGCAGAGGTTCATGAGGATAAGATGATCGCGAGACAGCGCAGGCGCCAACCGCGCCACGTGCGCCAGCGCATGTGCGGGCTCAAGCGCTGGGATAATGCCCTCGCTCCGCGAACACAGTTCGAACGCTGCCATTGCTTCCTCATCAGTGACGGAAACGTAGGCGACGCGGCCACTGTCCCGGAGCCAGGAATGCTCCGGGCCGACGCCCGGATAATCCAGGCCCGCGGCAATCGAATGGCCATTGAGAATCTGCCCGTCGCCATCCTGCAGCAGGTAGGTGCGGTTGCCGTGCAGCACGCCCGGCCGGCCGGCGGTCAGCGAAGCACAATGCTCGCCGGTGTGCAGGCCGCGACCGGCCGCCTCGACGCCGATGATCTGCACGTCCTCATCCTCGAGAAACGCATGGAACAAGCCGATAGCGTTCGATCCACCGCCGATGCAGGCAACCAGCGTGTCCGGCAGGCGGCCTTCGGCGCCGAGGATCTGCTCGCGCGCTTCGGTACCGATCACAGATTGGAAATCGCGGACCATGGCGGGATAGGGGTGCGGCCCCGCGACGGTGCCGATCAGGTAATAGGTGTCATGGACATTGGCCACCCAGTCGCGCAGCGCCTCGTTCATCGCATCCTTGAGCGTTCCGCTGCCAGACGTCACCGGCCGAACGGTGGCTCCCAGCAACTTCATCCGGAACACGTTGGGTGACTGCCTCTCGATGTCGGTCGCCCCCATGTAGATCTCGCAGGACAGGCCGAATAGCGCGCAGACGGTTGCGGTTGCAACGCCATGCTGCCCTGCCCCCGTTTCCGCGATGATCCGGGATTTACCCATGCGGCGCGCCAGCAGGATTTGCCCGAGAGTGTTGTTGATCTTGTGCGCACCGGTGTGGTTCAGTTCGTCGCGCTTGAAATAGATCCGCGCGCCGCCCAGCCGCTCGGTCAGCCGGTGCGCGTAATAGAGCGGGCTCGGCCGCCCGACATAGTGCTGCAGGTAGTACGCGAACTCCTGCGCGAAGGCGGTATCCGCGCGCGCATCGAGATAGGCGCGCTCGACTTCGAGGATTAGCGGCATCAGGGTCTCGGCGACGAAGCGGCCGCCGTAGATCCCGAAATGTCCTCGCTCATCCGGTCCGCCACGATAAGAGTTAGCCCCGTCCATGCATTCCGTCCTGTTACTTGTCGTGGTCGAGATTAGATATGGGCCGCGGCAGAGCCGGGAGCGACTGTGGGCTCGTGTGTGGCAAGCTTGATTTGAGCCACTCTTGCGAGGAAGTCATGGATCAACGCCGGGTCCTTGTGCCCGGGGCTATCTTCAACGCCCGACGAGACGTCAACGGCGCCGGCGCCGCTGAGACGAACCGCCTCCATGACGTTTGCCGCTGTCAGGCCGCCTGCCAGGAGCCAGGGTTGCTGCCAGTCTCGACGGGCCAGGACCCGCCAGTCGAATGTCAGCGCGTTACCGCCGGGTCGCGAGGCTCCTGACGGCGGCCGGGCGTCGAACAGCAGGCAATCGACGTGGCCTTCGTAGCAGCGGGCCGCGTCGGCGTCGCCGGCGTCCGACACGGCAATCGCCTTGATGACGCGCAGGCCGAAGCGGGCTCTCACGGCGCTCGCGCGAGCGGGACTCTCGTGACCATGCAGCTGAAGAACGTCGAGTGGTACCACCGCCAGGATAGCTTCGATTTGCGCATCCGTCGCGTCCACGGTCAGCCCGACCCGCAGCACACCAGGCGGGACGGCCTTAGCCAAGTCCGCCGCGGCCGCAGGTTTCAGTGCTCGCGGCGACGCCGGGAAAAACACGAAGCCAACCAGCCGAGCGCCCCCCACTATCGCTGCGTTCAGAGCTGCGAGGTCAGTAATTCCGCAGATCTTGGCCTCAACCGGCATCGGTCTGCCGATCAGCGCTCGGCAACGGAAGCAGGCTGAGGCTCCGTCGGGAGCGCCGGGGTCAACGCTGGCGGCGCAGGAATCGTTGCCTGCCGTGCGCCCTCTTCCAATTGCGCAAGCCGATCGCGCAATGAGGTAACTTCGTTATGATCCGCTTCTGCCTGCCGTCGCAGGTCACGCACACGCTTCCGGCAGCGGCCGTTCTGGAACCAGGAGACGACCCCCCCCCCGATAAACCCTAGAAAGAGTGACACCAAAGCGATGCCATACACCGGGAACGGCACTGTCTCGGTCAGAATGGGCCATAAACTGAGCTCGGTTGTGGCATGATTGTTCACCGAGAAAACGACAACCACGAGAAAAAGCGGAATTACGGCAATCCAGTAAAGCACCCTGCTCACCGCGTGCTCCCCTTTGATCAACAACCTGCGCCGGCGTCGTCCCGAGCCTTGGTGCTTAGGCGTCGGTATTCAGACGCTCGCGAAGTTGCTTTCCGGTCTTGAAGTACGGAATGTGTTTCGCGGTCACGCTGACCGCTTGTCCGGTGCGCGGATTGCGGCCGACGCGCGAACCGCGTTGCTTTACCGAAAACGCTCCGAACCCTCGCAGCTCTACGCGATCGCCGCGGGCGAGCGCCGCAGAAATCTCCTCGAAGATGGTTGTGACAATGCGTTCGACGTCCCGCTGGTAAAGATGCGGATTGGCCGCCGCAAGTTGGGCGATGAGCTCCGATCTGGTCATCGGCGATCGTCCTCTCCCTCGTCGTTTGGGCGGCTCTTGCGCCCCATCAACGTCTTCGCATTACAGGTCAGGGTGCCAGAGCGAAATCAGGCCGTCAAGACTAAGCATTTCAGAAAAAACAAGTTTTCTTAAACGACCGCCGAACAAATCGATGATCTGCTCCTCGGTGTCGCGCAACTCGACATCCCGGACGGGCAACGATCGCGGGATACCTTTGGCACTCTCCAGCCAGTCACGTGCCTCGTCCTCGCCCCCCAAAGCATCGATCAGCCCTTTTGCCTGTGCCTGGCGTCCGGTGAAGACGCTGCCGTCAGCGACTTCTGTCAGTTGCTCGGCTGAAAGTTTCCGGCGCTCTCCAACCAACGCCGCAAACATGTCGTAAATGTCGAGCACGACCCGCTGGGTTGCCTCCCGAGCTGCAGGAGTAAATGTTTCCAGCGGGTTCGGCTGAGCCTTGAGCGGGCTGCTCTTCACCGTCTCGGGCTTGATGCCGATCCTGTCGAGCAGTTCCGTGAAATCCGCCGCCTGAAGGATTACACCGATCGAACCGGTGACTGTCCCTTCACGAGCAACGATCCAGTCGCTCCCAATTGCCGTCATGTAAGCTGCAGACGTCGCCATCTCGCCCATTACCGCTACGACCGGTTTGTGCTCGGCGATCTGCCGCAATCGGCGATACAGCACTTCTCCACCAACAACCGTGCCGCCAGGCGAATCGATCTGCACCAGGACAGCTTTCGTCGCACTGTCGTCGGCCAGTTCGGCCAAAGCCTGATCGCGATCATCATCCTGAACGATAATTCCAGTGACGGCGAGGCGAGCGATGTGTGCCCGGTCGACCAGAGCGCCGAACCGACCAGCGCTGGCGAGAAGGGCTAAGACAGCGGCGAGAACCGCCGCTGTCTGCCACCACGCGAGCCGTCGCTTCAACCGCCGCCGGTCAACCAGGCAGTCAGCATCAATCGCCATCGAATGACCGTTTCCCCGCCACATCCGCTCCGGTGCGGATGAAATCAGGACTTGTCGCGATTGGCTTCCGCCGCAGCGGCTTCCGCCCGCTCCACCGATTCCCGCTTCTCCTTAATCGCGGCCCCAAGAATATCGCCGAGGCTTGCGCCGGAATCGCTCGAACCGTAGGTGGCGACGGCCTGCTTTTCCTCGTCGAGTTCACGGGCCTTGATCGAAAGCTGCACGCGCCGCGTGGTGTTGTCGATCTGGATGATCTTCGCGTCCACCTTTTCGCCGGTCGCGAAGCGATCCGGGCGCTGCTCGCTGCGATCTCGCGACAGGTCGGACTTTCGGATGACGCCCGGCAACCCATCGCCCACACGCACCTCGATCCCACCATCGAAGACGGCGGAAACGGTGCAGGTCACCACTTGCCCCTTCTTCAGCTTGCTGAGTCCAGCCTCGAACGGATCGCTTTCGAGCTGCTTAATGCCCAGGCTGATCCGCTCCTTTTCGACATCGACATCCAGCACCTTGGCGCTTACCAGATCACCGCGCTTGTATCCGGCAATCGCTTCTTCGCCGGACTGGGTCCATGACAAATCCGAGAGATGGACCATTCCGTCGATATCGCCCGACAGACCAATGAACAGGCCAAACTCCGTGAGATTCTTGATTTCTCCCTCGATCGTCGTGCCGGCCGGATGGGCTTCGACGAAGGCATCCCAGGGGTTAGCCATGCATTGCTTCAGCCCGAGGCTGATACGACGCTTATCCTTGTCCACATCGAGGATGACGACCTCCACTTCCTGGCTGGTGGAAACGATCTTGCCCGGATGGACGTTCTTCTTCGTCCAGCTCATTTCTGAAACGTGGACCAAGCCCTCGACTCCCGGCTCGAGCTCAATGAAGGCGCCATAGTCGGTGATGTTAGTGACACGGCCAAGGAACTTAGCGCCGACCGGATATTTCAACTCGACGCCTTCCCACGGGTCGGCCTCAAGCTGCTTCATGCCGAGCGAAATCCGCTGCGTCTCCGGATTGAAGCGAATGACCTGGACCTTCACCGTCTCGCCGATCTGCAGGGCCTCGGACGGATGATTGATCCGCTTCCACGAGATATCGGTGACGTGCAGCAGGCCGTCGACTCCGCCCAGGTCGACAAAGGCGCCATAGTCCGTGATGTTCTTAACGACGCCTTCCAGAACCTGGCCTTCCTTAAGGTTGGCGATCAACTCCGAACGTGCCTCCGCCCTGGTCTCCTCGAGAACCGCGCGGCGTGAGACGACGATGTTGTTGCGGCTGCGATCCATCTTGAGAATCTGGAATGGCTGCGGCGTATTCATTAGCGGTGTGATGTCCCGAACCGGCCGAATGTCGACCTGGCTGCCCGGCAGGAAGGCAACAGCACCCGCGAGATCGACGATGAATCCACCCTTTACCCGGCCAAAGATGGTACCGGTAATCCGCTCGGTTCCCTTGAAGGCCCGCTCCAGAACGTTCCACGCCTCTTCACGGCGCGCCTTTTCACGACTCAGGCCGACCAGCCCGTCACGGTCTTCGAAGCGCTCCACGTAAACTTCGACCGTGTCGCCCGGCTTCAGCTTCACATCCTGAGGGCTGAACGCGAATTCCTTGAGCGGCACCCTGCCTTCCGATTTGAGGCCGACATCGACCACCACCATATCGTTTTCGACAGTAACAACCGTGCCCTGAACCACCCGCCCCTCGAAACCCTCGGCGCTGCCAAAGCTCTCGTTCAGGAGTGCTTCGAAGCTTTCCTTGCCAAGGAGGGAATCCTGGGCGGCAGTGGTATCGACTTCGCTCGCCATCATCTGTCTCTGCTTTCCTCGATCCTCGTTCGTTCAGTCTCAAAGTCCCTGCCCGTCAGCACTGATCTCGTGCCGGGCCTATTGTAACCTAGTTCCAGTCTTGCGAGGCCCCTGACACCCCGGACGGAGTGGAACGCGACGCTGCGTCGGAGGGAGCAAGGCGCCTATTCAGAGAACCCGCGCGCATGCCATGCAGCCAGCGCTGCCGCAAAAACCGCATCGGGACTGAGCCCGCTGGTATCAACAACGACAGACTCGGCGGCCGGCTCCAGCGGAGCGACGGCGCGCGCGCAATCACGCGCGTCACGTTCCCGCATGTCTCGCAGAACATCGGTATCTATAGCTTCCGAACCACGCTGCCGCAACTCCTTAAGCCGCCGCGCGGCGCGCTCTTCGAGCGAAGCGGTAATAAACAGCTTCAACGTCGCTGCCGGGCAAACGACGGTCCCGATGTCCCGGCCATCCAGAACCGCCCCTTTCGCCCCCTGCGGCGGCGTCTCGGCGAACCGCCGCTGAAAATTCAGCAACGCCTGTCGCACTGCCGGATCGGCAGCCACGCGCGATGCCGCCTGCGCCGCCGCGTCTAATCGCAGGGCCGGATCTTCGAGGTCGGATGGCGTGAGAGTCGCGGCCGCGACCACGGGATCGCATCCGTCGGCGTGCGCCCGGGTGCCGACCGCCCGATACAACAGGCCCGTATCGAGGTAGGCGAAATCCAGGTGTGCTGCCAGCCGGCGCGCCAGCGTTCCCTTGCCAGCGGCCGCAGGCCCATCAATGGCGATGACCGGCGAGGGTTGGGGGGAGGGTTTCAAAGATCTCCTGTCGCGATCGGGTGCGGCGAGGCCATATCACAACAGCGGACGCCGCGCGACCGACCTCGCCTCCTGTGCCGCCACCATCGAGATCATAAAGATGAGGCAGAGGATGATGGCGACGACCGGAAAATAGCGCGCTTCACTCAGATAGAGAATACGCGGCATTTCGAGAAGGCCGATAAACCAGGACGGATAGAGCAGCATTCCGATGACGCCGCCCCTCTTGAAGCTGCGGAAGATCTGGCCCGTCACAAGGCCAAGCAGGGCCCAGTAAAGCAGACCGCCGGCCGCCCCGAAATCGCTGAACGGCATGTAAATTCCGGATGAATTGTTGAACTCTGGCGAGGCGTTCCAGTACAACCAGGCCGCGTGTTCATACCTACCCAGCCCAAACGCATCACGCAGCCACCCTTGCCCTATTTCCAGTGGAAAACGCCACAACCAATCAGCTGTACTGAATGGGGCCCCGACGCTACCCCAATCAACATAAAGTCCTACTCCGTTATCTAATGCCGTAATGTAATATCCAGAGAGTCTTACGAGTATGAATAATGCGAAGCTATCATATTTGTACTGGTAGTATGCAGACCATGAGCGGAAATATTCAAAAATTGAGAAGAATACGACCAACGCAAGTGCGCCAAACACTGGCATGAGTGCGGTCAAGCGCGGATATCGTGGTCGGCGGAGCAAGAGCACGGCGGCCGGAACAAGCAGTTCGATGACCGCGATCCGTTCGCTCCAGATCAGGTTGCGCAGGCAGGCCAGCAGCAAGATGATCAGTACGGCGCTCTTCTCCAGCCGGGAAGGCCGCGAGGCCGGCAAATACACCCACCGGAAGACCAGCAGCGTCACATAGACGATCTGCACCTGCACCAGGGTCGTGACGCCCGGAATGGTCCCGATCGTGGCGCGGATTTCCAATTCCGCCCACCGGCCGGCAAGTACCGCAAGCAAGATGGAAGGATCGCGGGCGACCGGCATGAACCACAGGGCATAGGCAGCCACGGCCACCGCAAACAGCACCCAGGTAAGAACGTACAGCAGTCGGCACAATGCCGACGAAGCGGCAACATCGTCAATGCCAATCCGTGGAGTGGTAACCCCGATATGGGTGCCAAGCCATGAGCCTGCCGCGAAGCTGAACACGCCGCCTATCCCCAGAAGCCACGTGTCGAACGTTATGAACTTTGCCATGCGGCCAAGTTCCCAATGGAACTCGACCGGAACGACGAGCGCCGCCGTCAGCAGCGGCAGCATGATCACGCCCGACAGAAGCCACGGAGTCATCCACCAGGGAGGCCCACACCGCTGCACGATCGTTCCGCAACTCGGCCGGCCGCTTTTCATTCTGCCGAAAGTGCCTCGACTATTGCGCTGCATCACACTCAAGACCCGCCAGATGTCGTAAAATCTCACTGGACTTAATGCCGTTGTCGCAGAAGCGCTGTTACGGACGGGTTAACATTGGGCATGCAATGCCGCTTGCCGCAGCATTCCGAAGGGAATAGCATGCACATTTGGGTACCATCGTCAAGAATTCGTCATTGTTATCTGATGGTCGCCGGCAATGCCGTTGCACGTTCAGCTGGCTCAAACGAGCCAAGCTCGGCAGCGCCGACCCACAGATCGGCGGCCCGCCGGGACCGGGGTCGAGCCGCGGGACTGCTATCCGTTCGCTCCGGCAGCAATCCGCTGCGCCCCTAACCGTCGGAAACCACAGCTTCCACCACTGGGTACCTTTCGACCGGCCAAACGCTCGCGGGAATTCGCTCACCAGATCGGAGCACGAGTGTGGCCACAGCAGAAGCGAGCAGCATCGTGAATTACGTCATGGACCCATCGGATGCGCGCATCCCTCCCCCTCCCCAGAACTCACGGCCACAGGAGGGGCTGCTGGACATCGGCTCCGTCATGCGCATCTTCTGGCGTCGCCGGGGTCTCTTTATCGGGATCGTCGCCCTGCTGACGATGGCCGCCATCGCCATACTGACGGCTATCACTCCGCTCTACACCGCGCAGACCGATCTCATCATTGAGAATCGCGAACAAAAGATCTCGGAGCTGAAGGCCGTCCTCGGCGACGTGCTGCCGGACAAGGAGGGGCTCCTCAGCGAGATTGAGGTGATTCGCTCGCGCGCCATCGCTGAGGCGGTGATCGACCAGCTGGGGCTCGACCGCGATCCCGAATTCAACGTCGCTCTGCGGCCGCCGGGGATCACTTCGACGCTCGTCGATCAGCTGCGGCAAACGCTGAGCCAATGGATCCCGCCCGACGTCATCGCGGGCTTTCTCGGCAGCGACGCCGACGGCTCGCTGAGTGAGCAGGAGCGGCGCGCCCGCGAACGCGACAAGGTGATCGACGCGTTCCTCGAGCAGCTGGCGGTGACCGTCAAGGGCCAATCGCGCGTCATCGTCATCTACTTCACCTCCGAGGATCCGGTGAAGGCAGCGCGGATCGCCGACAGCGTCGCCGACGCCTACATCGTTGAGCAACTGGAAGCGAAATTCGAAGCGACGCAGCGCGCCAACAAATGGCTGGCCGGCAAGCTGCAGGATCTGCGTAAGCAGGTGGCGCAGTCGGACGGCGCCGTCGAAGAGTTCCGGCGGCGCGCCGGGCTTCTCCAGAGCAAGGACGGTACGCTCATTTCGCAGCAGGTGGCCGACCTGAACACGCAACTGATCGTCGCCCGCAGCGAGAAAGCGGCGGCCGAGGCCCGACTAGACCAGGTCAAGCAGATGATCCGGGCCGCCGGCAGCGCACAGGCGGCGGCCGACGTCCTGGGCTCTCCAACGATTCAGGAGCTCTCCAAGCAGGAAGCCGAGGTCAAGCGCAAGATCGCCGAACTGTCGCAGGAAATGGGCGGCCGTCACCCCCGGCTGATCAGTGTCCGCGCCGAACTGGAAGATCTGCAGGCCAAGATAACCACCGAGGTCGCTAAGGTCGTACAGAAGCTGGAGAACGAAGCCGGTGTGGCGCGTGCCCGCGAAGCCACTCTGATGCGCAGCGCTCAGCAGCTTGAGGGCCGCCTGGGCCAGGCGAATGCTTCGGAGGTGCAACTGCGCGCCCTGGAACGCGAGGCCGACGCCAATAAGGCCCTGCTCCAGCAGTTCCTGTCCCGCTTCGAGGAAATCACCGCGCAGAGCGACATGTTGGCGCAACAGACCAATACCCGCGTCCTTTCGAAAGCCGTCGTCCCCGACCACCCGTCATCGCCGAAAAAGATCCAGATTCTTGCGCTGGTCTTCGTCGCGTCCTCCGTACTGGCGGCGGCGGTGATCTTCCTGGTCGAGAACCTCGACCGCGGATTTCGTTCGGGCGAACAGATCGAGCAAAGCACGGGCGCCCGCAGTCTTGGGCTGGTACCGATGTTCAAGGGAAGCAAAAAGTCCGGCGGCCCGCAGGGCTTTCTGGTGGCCAACCCTTCATCCATGCTGGGAGAATCGGTCCGATCCATCTACACCAGCCTGCTGATTTCGGGCAACCGCAAGCCCCCGCGGACGGTCCTGATCACGTCGTCGCAGCCCAAGGAAGGCAAGACGACCCTGGCGGTCTGCCTAGCGCGCATCTGCGCAATCTCCGGAAAGCAGGCGGTGGTCGTCGATACTGATCTGCGCAAGCCGTCTGTTCATCGCGCACTGGGGGTGCCGCAGGCACCAGGCCTGGCCGACTACTGGCGTGGCGAGGCGACGCTGGACGAGGTGCTGCACCATGACGAGGCGACGGGAGCGTGGGTCGTTCCCTGCGGACGGCTCGGAATCGATCCGGCGAAGGTGCTGGGGTCGCTGCAAACGCGCGAACTGCTGGCGGCGCTGGCCGGCCGCTTCGATCTCGTGGTGATCGATTCGCCGCCCGTCATGGCGGTGTCCGATGCGCGGCTGCTCGCGCCGGAAGCAGATGCGAGCGTTTTCGCGGTGCGCTGGGGACGAACGCCGCGGGAGATTGTCCACCAGGGACTGAAGGATCTGGTGGACACGGGCGCGCAGGTCGGCGGCGTCGTGCTGACGCTGGTCGATCCCAAGAAGCACGCCCGCTACGGCTTCGGCGACTCAGGCTATTACTACAAGGGCGTCAAGGCGTATTACGCCACGTGAAGCGGTCCGAGGCGGAATCTGCGGCTGGGCGACTGCCGATGCGCTCTCCCCCGCGCCGCAGGTTCCTATCGGCCGCCGGACTTCTGCCAGGCCTGCTGCTGCCGGGCAGGGCGATACCGGCGGCGGCTTCCGAAGGCGGCCTGGGCACCGTCCTCGGGACGCTGCCAAGGGGCAGTCTGTGGACCCTCCACGGCGACGGCCGCGACACCACGGAGCTGTGGGAAGAGGCGTTGCTCGGCATCGCCGCGGCGGGCGCCGGCACGGTTCAGGTCACGGGCCAGCACCGGATTTCGCGGGAATTGCCTCTGCCCGACGTTTCTGCCCTGCATATCGTCGGCATCGGCGCCGCGACGGTCCGCAAGGCCAATCCCCACCATGAGTTCCGTCTGTTCACGCGGGAAGCCCCGCAGGCGCCGCTGCCGATTCTGGTGTTCCGCGACCTGCATCTGATCGGCGACTGGGACGCCCGGCCGTCCATGGGCGGGGACGGCGCGCGGTGCATTGCCGTTCAAGGCTACCACCGCGTCGTTCTGAGCGGGCTGATCGCCGAAGGCTTCCGCAACATGAGCCTCACCGCCGACGACTGCGACGAAGTCCTGGTCGACGGCTGCCTGATCCGTCGCTCGGCGCGCGACGGGATAAACCTTACGGGATCGCGGTTCGTCAAGGTTGTCAACTGCACCATCCAGCACTGCTGGGACGATGCCATCGCCGTCCATGTGCCGCGCGATGTGACGGACGAAAGCCGGCGCTGGGCGGCGCTGATCGCTGGCAATCAAATCCTCCAGTCGAACGGCATCAAGGTGCTGGGCGGCCGCGAGATCACGATCGCCCACAACCAGATCATCAGCCCCAACAATTATGGGATCTACCTGGGACGTGATCCCTTCTGGAACGAGGGCAACGTCGCCCATCGCTGCGTCGCGGTCGAGGGCAACATCATCTCGGAGCTGCTGCAGAACGACTATCTTCCAGGCCAGGGCGACGTCGGCACGGCCATCTTCCTGTACGACCCCGGCGGCAGGCCGCAAAGCGTCCGCATCATGGGTAATGTGATCGGCAAACATAAGCCTTCGGGCAGGGGCATCCATTACTCCGATTGGCGGCTCGGAGCGCGTCCGGACGAAAATCGGCTGTTCACCGCCGAAGGCTGGATCGATCCGGAGCTGGTCCACGGTCATCAAGGCCGCGGTTTCGGCATCCGCATCCTGTCAGCGAACGCCCTCGACGAAGCAGAGATCGCCATCGAAGCCAACAGCTTCGCCAACATGGGCGAGGAAATCGACCGTCAAGTTGAAAGCTGACGGCGGCCCTCCAGCACGTCCAAGCATGTCAAACGGATCCTAAACCGCGGGCGGGGCCGCCACGGCGTCCTCCCGAGCCTCCACCGTTAACATGGCGTTATAGGAAGGTGCGCAACAATCGTCGCAACGGAACAGAGTCCGGTGCTGGTACTATGCACTTGCACGCTTTAATCTCGGAACGCACGCCGGAACCGCCGGTTTCTCGGCTTCGTCCCGCCCCTGGCCACCACTGCCGGCGAGTGTCCTTAAAGTGCCGATGAAACGCGAGACGCTGAAGCAGTATCTGCGCGCCGGGCCGTCGCGGCGGTTGGACGTTTTGGCATGCACCCGAAAGATCGAACCGGAGTCAGCCGGCGACGCCTACCTGTTTGCGAACGTCTTTCTCAACACGACCGTTCTTTTAAAATGCGTCGACCTTGAAAGCAGGCTGCGTGCGGAAAACGAGCGCATGATCAGCACGCTCATCTATATGCCTTACGACACGGAGAAGCCGGGTGATGGCGGCGAATCGGTGATCTTCTGCGAGGAAAACTTCCTGCGGCTGTGCGAGTACAAGCTGGCTTCTGGTGAACTTGATGGCCGGTCGCTGATCCGTGATGCCGAAAAGCTGAAAGTCCTGGATTCGGTTCCGACGTTCAGTCCGTTCATCGTAGAGCTTGCCTTCGAGCGCGCCGGAATCGTCGTCCCGCCCGTCTATCTTGAACTCGTTCCGGCGATCCGCAGCAAGATTACCGAACATTTGCGGGGCCGTTTGCGACCGCTGATCGTCGCCGCCTACAAGCAGGCATCAATGAACATCGAGCGGGCGGTTGACGACCTGACGTCCAAGCTGTTCTGCCTGCGCGATACGAGTGAAATCTTGCCGCTGATCAATGCGTTGCGGTTGCCGCTGGAAATGGCGCAGGATGTTCTCAAGTCGTGGATCGGAATCGCTTACTTCGAATACGAGTACGCCACGCTGCAGCCTTCACTGAAAGAAGTGGCACTTTGGTTGACGCGCCAGCACGAGAACGTCAAAAAAATGAGCGGGCAGGACCGGCTTTACGTCAAGAACCTGACAGAAGCCATTCGCAAGCGCATCCAGGAGAAGTGGAATTCTGTCGTCGGTATTTCTGCTGCCTATCGCCAGTCATACGACGGCATGGTTTTTCACGGGGAACTCGACCCGTTAGTTACTTTCCTCTCCGGAGCGCAGACGCATTATTGGCGAATGGGTGAGATACTCGGCAAGCTGGAGCAGGCAACCCTTGTCTGGAAGCATTACACCCGGACCTTTCAGGATGCCGAGCTGCCCGTGAAGCCGCTCCTCGAACTGTTGGGCGTCCTGCGCAACCTGCTGCTGAGCGACCCGCCGTCGCGACGTGGGGACCGGCGGACGCGAGCCCGAAGCTGGTGCTCGACAGGAACCTGATTTAGCCCTCGACAGCGGCACCGGTCAGGCCGGCCGCCTAACCATCGGCACGGCTTGAGGGCCGCCGACGGATTGAAGGATCTCGTCCAACCGCTCCGCGGCGGCATCCCAGGTGAACCGGCGGCCACGCGCGAAGCCCCGCTGGCGCATCTTCTCGCGAAGACCGGGCTCGTCGGCAAGCCGGCCGAGCAGCCGAGCCAGAGAATCCGCGTCGTGCGGGTCGCAGACCAGCCCGGCGTCGCCGCTGACTTCGACCAGCGCGGGCGCGGTCGAGACAATCGCCGGACAACCGCACAGCATCGCTTCCACTGGCGGAATGCCAAATCCCTCGTACAGGGACGGCAGCACGAAGCAGAGCGCATCTTCGTAGAGCGCGCGCAGCGCCGCGTCCGAGACATAGCCCAGTTGGACGACATTGGCCGTGTCATTCAGCCGATAGTGGGCGAAAATGCCGGCGTTCTGCCCGCCGGCAACCGCGAGGACCAGGTCATCCCGCCGCAGCCGGCGGAACGCCTCGACGACTAGGCCGAAGTTCTTGTTGACGCTGAGGCTGCCGACCGCAAGGACATAGCGTCGCCCGGCGAGACCGCTGGCCTCCAGCACGGAGCGGTCGGCAGGAGCACGGAGAATATGGTCGGCGCCGTTGCCGACGATCTCGATTTTGCCGGGATTGATATGGCAATATCGGGAGATCTCCGCTTTCGAGAACTCCGAAACCGTGATCACCCGCCTTGCCGCTTGCGTCAGCATGGGCACCAGCGCGCCGTAGGCGCGCCGAAACGTGGGGGTAAAATTCTGGGGATTGGCGAACGGTGCCGCGTCGTGAATGGTGACGATGTGGCGCAGGTGTACCAGTGGACCGGTGCCGCACAGGCTGAGGAGGACCCCGCGCGCGGCATGGGCCGCCAAGTCAATCTGGTCCCAGGCGTGACCGCGCAGCCGCCCCACACGACGCATTTCGATACAGGACAGGTTAAGTGTCGCGTCGCTCCCCGCCGGGGCGAGAAGGACGAGCCGGCTGTCGCCGCAATGTCCGTACCGCTGCAACCTGCGATCGAGCGCCATCACCAGTTCGCGGGAGTACCGCTGCTGCCCGGTCAGCTTTTGCGTCAGGAAGCGGCCGTTGATGTAAATGGTTTGCATGAGGCCTCGCGGTTCGGAGAAGGCCGCCGTGGCCGCAAGGTTGCGGCCACGATCGACCAGCCGGTTGGTACGCGTCGTCCGACAGCTGCGCGCTCACGGCCGGGCGCGAGCCACACTCCGCCAGACCGGGACCAGCGCGTGCGCGCTGATGTGCAGGCGATGCCGGACGAGCAGGGTCAGGGCAAGTCCGAGCACGACGGTGGCTATGGCGGTGCCGAGAGCCGCACCCTCGAGCCCCCAGCGCGGAATCAGGTAAAGGCTGGCAGCGAGCTGGACGACGACCGTTGCAGCCCACACGATGGCACAGCCGATCTGGTTGCCGGTCATCGTCATCAGATACGAGACCGGCCCCACGGCGACGTTGACCAGGTGGCCAAGAATCAGGATCGCCAGGGCCTGGTGACCCAGGGTGAAGCCGGGTCCAAAGATGGCGAGGATCCACGGGCCTGCGCCGATCGCCAGCAGCGCGCCCAGCAACGACGGCCAGAACACGATCTGCGTCGCCAGCGTTACCGTGCGCTGAAGCTCGACCATCTTCTTCTCGGCGTGCAGCCGCGCGATGAGAGGAGCAACAAGGGCGTTCATCGCGAACAGCGGAAACGAGATCAGGGCTGCGGTTCGCGATGCCGCCTGATAGATGGCGACGTCCTCGGCCGACAGGAAAAAGCCCACCATCAGCAGGTCGCAGTGGGTGAGGAGCCCATAGCAGATGGCGATGAACAGGCACGGCACGGCAAGCCGGAGCCAGCTCCGCAGCGGAACGGCCGCCTTAACTTGGTCCACGTCGGGCGGCAGGGCCCGGCGCACCAGCAGCCGCCACTGCAGGAGCGCCAGAAAGCCAGCGGCGGCAATGGCGACGGTCACGAGCGTCGTCGCCGAGGGAGGCGTCTTGAGCAGGACCATCACCCCGACCGCCACAAGAACCAGCAACGGCAAGCCGATGGTGCGCGGAAGAAAGGCCAGCAAGGCGCCGCCTAAGGCCCGTCCTGCTCCCTGCAGGAATGCCAGCAGGCCGATCAGGGGAGCGGCGGCGAACGTCAACAGCAGCGGCAGCCGGTAGTGCTCGCCGATAAACCCGCCGAGTAACAGCAGAACGCCGGCCGCCAGCAGACCGGCCACGGCGGCCGCCAGCAGCACGAGGAGCGGTCCCCTTGTAATCAGCCCGCGCAGGCTCTCCCAGTCTCCGCGGGCCGCATAAGTCGGGATCAGGCGCAATGCCGCCTCGTTGAGCCCGAATGCGGCCACCAGAAAGATCAGGTTCATCCACGTCCAGGCGTAGGCAAACAATCCAAACTCGAACACGCCGGCGGCGCGAGCGATCACCACCTGCATCGCATAAGCCAGACCGATGCCAGCAATCTGCGTCGCCATCACCAGCATCGAGCCGCCAAGCAGGCTCTTGCCGTGACAATGCTCGACAAGTTTCTGGCGCAAGTTCGACAGCAGCGTCCCCGGAACGCCCATTGTCGCTCTCATCCCCGCCTCGTGGTCACGGATCTGGGTGCCCTTCCCTTTGTGACTCGGCGGCGTCAGCGTTGCACAACAACCGATCAACGGACGCCGGCGTGACTTGGAGGCCGGACGGCTCGACCCATGCCACACCAGCCGACCGCCGCTCTGGCAAGCTTTTACCAGCCCCGCCCCCGGGCGGATGTGATGGCCCTCACCGACAGCGTTGTGCCGAAGGGCGCATGATCCGCTCCGACACGTTTGCGGTTTGCCGCCGGCGATGGTCTGGCTATCCACCATCCTCCGCCTTGCGACATAGGGAGCGTCGGACTGCAAAAAGCCAGCAGATGGTGGCTCGACTCAGGAATGCATTTTGGACGGTGGATATGACAGTTGCTCCTGCTTTTTCGCTGGTGCTATCGACCAAGGACAGGACGCAGGAACTTGCCCGCTTCCTGCGCAGTCTGGACGCCCAGCGCGAGAGTAATTTTGAGCTGCTCGTTTCCGACCAGAATGCCGACGACCGGCTGACGCCGATCCTGGCGCCCTATAAGGATCGCTTCCCGCTGCGCCGCTTGCGCAGCCACGGCGGGATCTCGCGCGGCAGGAATGCGGGCCTGCCACGCGCCCGGGGGCGCATTATTGCCTTCCCCGATGACGATTGCTGGTATCCCCCGGAGCTCCTGACCACCGTCCTCAGATTGTTCGAGAGCAATCCCGGTTGGGACGTCATCGCCGGCCGGTCCGTCGACGACGAGATGCGCGACACTCAGGGCCGCTGGCTCGACCACCTGGCCGTAGCCGATCGGCGCAACGTGCTGCAGATGGGCATATCGTACACCATTTTTGCCCGCGCGAACGCGGTTACCGCGGCCGGTCCCTTCGACGAATCCCTCGGGGTCGGGGCCGGCACTCCCTGGGGGAGTGGCGAGGAGACCGACTTCTTGCTGCGGGCGCTCGGCAGCGGCAAGAAGATCATCTACACGCCGGAACTCTACGTTCATCATGCTGAGAAGATCGTCGAATATTCCCGACGAGAACGCGACCGACAGTACAGCTATGCACGCGGGCTTGGCCGCGTGCTGGCGAAGCACCGCTACTCGGCAATCGAAGCGTTCAGCCACTTCGCCCGCCCCCTCGGAGGCGCGGTGTTGTACCTTGGGCGTGGACAGATCAATCGCAGCCTATATTACCTCCGCATCCTCGCAGGCCGAGGACTCGGCTGGATCGGCCACTGAGCATCAGCAAACCGCTTGCTTATGGCGGTGGGATGGCAAGATGGTGTCGAACCTTCGGCTGTCGGCGCGAGGCCGGAAGCTGAGGCTCACCTTCTCGCGAGGATGGCATTTTTCACCCTTTTCGCGGCTCGCGCGAATAGCGATAATCCCCGTCCGGGACGATCAGCAATAGGCCGCACGCTCGGCACAAAGAGCGTATCGCACCACACCGCAATAACTGCATCCAGACCGCTCCGTGCTTCCCGCGACTCTCTATCGCCAAAGCCTCAATCGGACGCGACGCTTCGCCGCCGGCTTTGTGCGATTTGCCGTCCGCTCTGATGCGTCCGCGTGGGACCGGGCCGCGACCGTTCTGATCATCCTCCTTACCGGGCTGGTCGTCCTGACCTTCCAGGATTACGGCATCAGTACCGACGAATACGTCCAGCAGGTTTATGGCGAGGACCTATGGGCCTTTTATCGTTCGGGCTTCGTCGATCGGTCAGCGTTCCACTTCGACAATCTGTATCTCTACGGCGGGCTGTTCGATATGCTGGCTGTCGCCCTGCAGCATATCCTGCCGCTGGAGCCCTACGACACCCGCCACCTTCTCTGCGCTCTCGTCGGCGTTCTCGGAATCGCCGGCACATGGCGGCTTGCGCGCGAAATCGGCGGGCCACGCGTCGGCTTCCTTGCGGCTGCCCTACTCTCCCTGACAGCCTCGTGGTACGGGGCAATGTTCAACAACACCAAGGATATCCCCTTCGCGGCGGGGATGGTATGGGCGCTCTACTTCGCCTGCGTGCTGATCGCCGACCTGCCCCGGCCAAGACTGAGTCACGCGCTGTTGTTCGGCACCACACTCGGGCTGACGGCGGGCATCCGGGTTGGCGCCTTCTTCGTGATCTTCTATTTTTTCGGAGCTGTCGCGGTCTACTTGATGGCGACCGCAAGACGGCAAGGCTGGCGAGCGGCGGCGCGCGATTTGCGAAGCACGGTGCGTGGATTACTGCCGGCCGCCCCGCTGGCCTACGGACTCATGGGGGTTTTTTGGCCTTGGTCGGTGCTGTCCCCGCTCAACCCGGTGCTGGCGGTTGCACAGCTTACCAACTTCGCGATCATCACCGAACTCGACAACGAGTTCTATCGCGCCACCGAACTGCCGTTCGACTATCTGCCGGTCTACGTTGCCATCAAGATTCCCGAGATTACCCTCGCCGGCCTGATCGCGCTCGCGGGCTGGGCTTTCTTGGCGGTTGCCCGACGGCCGTGGAGGCCGGTATCGCGAGTCACCCTGCAGGGCATCGTCATTCTGTTGTCGATCGTCCTGCCTTTCGCCTTTTTCGTCGTGATGCGGCCCTCCCTTTACAACGGCATGCGCCATTTTTTCTTCATCATTCCCCCGCTCTGCGTAGGTGCCGCAGTCGGCCTGGATTGGCTTTGGGCTCAGGCCGCTGCCCGCCGCCACTGGGCGCGGCCGGCCTTCGCGGCGGGGCTCGCGATCATCGCCGTCCACGAAATCTCGAACATGGTCAGACTGCATCCGCATGAATACGTGTACTACAACACGCTGGTCGGCGGGCCTGGCGGCGCATTTCGACGCTACGAGATGGACTACTGGTCAAACTTCCTGCCGCAGGCCTTAGACCTCCTTGAGCAACTCCTTAAGGCCGAGCACGGCGGCAAGCCGCCTGTCCGAAAATACGTCGTCGGTCTCTGCACGAAGGAAGAAATCCTGAAGGAATATGGGCTGCCCTACCTGGTGCCGACCAAAGACTGGCGGCAGGCCGACTTCGTCATCGCTACCACCAACACTGACTGCGACAAGGTAGCCGACAGGGTCGTCGGCGGCCGAACCGTGATTGAAATCGTCCGTGAGGGCGCAGTCCTTGGAATGGTCAAGGACCGTCGGCCGGGAATGACCGCGCGCAATTCGACACCGCCGACGATCCGCTGACGCTGCCCGCGGTGCATTTCATCTTCAAACGGTGCCGGTGGGTCTCGCTCGCGATTGGGAGCCGTGGGAGATGGGGGAAAGAGCAACCGGCTCCGTCATCGACACAGCAGGGCCGAAGCCGATCTCTTCGGCAACGATGTAGAGTGGGCGACGTTTGACCTCGGTGAAAACCCTTCCGAGATATTCGCCAATAACCCCGAGACCGATCAGTTGGATGCCCGCAAAGAAGGTTATCGCCGCAATCAGCGAGGGGTAACCGGGAACATCGCGCCCGAAGATCAGCGTCCGAAAGACGATATAGCCGCCGTAAGACAGCGCGACCAGCGAAACCACCGTCCCAAGGTAGGACCATACGCGTAGCGGCATCATGCTGAACGCGGTGATCGCGTCAACGGCAAAACGCCACAACGCGAACAGGCTCCACCCGGAGCGGCCATACGCCCTCTGGTCCACATTGAACGAAACGCCCACATGACGAAAACCGACCCAGGCATAAAGGCCATTGGTGTAGCGGCTACGTTCCGGACACGCATTCAGCGCGTCGACGATGCGCCGGTCGAGCAGCCGGAAGTCGCCGGCGCCGGGCGGCAGCCGCGTCATCGTCATCGCCGCAAAGACCTTGTAGAAGGTCTTACTGGCAAACTGCCGAGCGCGCGAAGCCCCCTTCCATCGCTGGCGTACGCCATAGACCATGTCGAAACCAGCACGCCAACGCGCGATAAAGGCCTCGATCAGCTCCGGCGGATGCTGGAGGTCGGCGTCCATCAAAACAACGGCGTCACCGCTGGCGTAAGCCAAGCCTGCGGCAATGCCCACTTCCTTGCCAAAGTTGCGGCTGAGCCGGATGATCTTGACGCGCGGTTCGGCGTCTCGAGCTTCAATCAGATGAGAAACCGTATCGTCATTGCTGCCATCGTCGACGCAGACGATCTCCCAAACCATGCCAGTCCGCGTGAGAACCGGGACGAGCCGGGTGAGCAGCGGCCCGATGTTCCGCGATTCATTGAACATCGGGATGACGACAGACAGCACTTGGCTGGAGCGCTTTATACCCCCACGCGGGCCAGCCGATATGTTATCGTCGTGAGATTCTCTGTTCATTGGACGACCCGTTTTTTAGAATACAATATATGAACCGAATAGTCTCCGAAGGCTAGAGTAAATGATTTGTGGGGGCAGCGGTCAGCGGGCATTTTCTGGGGATAACGAGTGGAAGGTCTATCATGCATGCATACCGTCCGCTGGTGCTCTGCGCCGATGATTTTGGTTTGGCCCCTGGCGTCGATGACGCGATCCTTCAGCTTGCCGAGGCCGGGCGCATATCCGCAATTTCCTGCATGACCGTGCTGCCGGACTGGCCGGGCGCCTCTTCGCGTCTCGAGCGACAGGCCAACAACAGCGATGTTGGACTCCACCTCACGCTGACGGATTACGCACCGCTGGGCTCAATGCCGAAGCTGGCGCCGGCTGGCAAGCTGCCCGCCTTGTCAAAGCTCCTGTCTGCTGCGATGGCAGGAGCTTTGCGGCGCGACGGCGTGACCACCGAGATTTCCGCCGAGTTGGCGCGCCAGTGGGATGCGTTCACGCAGGTTCGCGGCCGCCTGCCGGATTTCATCGATGGTCACCAGCACATCCATCTGCTGGCGGGGGTTCGGGAAGCGGTCATCGACATGGTTTCGCGCCGCCCGGCGGCCGAGCGACCGTGGCTGCGGGTCTGCTGGGAGGCTCCGACGCGGATCCTGAGACGCCGTGTTGCCGTCAGCAAGGCGATGTTGCTTTCGGCGCTGTCGCTCCCGATACGCCGGGCCGCCAGACGCCGCGGACTGGTAACAAACGACTCTTTTCGCGGTGTCCACGACTTTGCGGTCGATGCTGACTATCGCCGGCTGTTCCGGCAGTTTCTCAGGGGCTCCGCACAGCGGCCGATGATCATGTGCCACCCCGGCCTGATCGACGATCGCCTTCGTGCCGTTGACCAGGTCGTCGAGCCGCGCCGGCACGAGTACGATTACTTCGCCTCGCCACACTTTGCCGCCGACTTGTCCGAAAGCGGATTTTTTATCGCCCGGTTCCGCGACTTCGCGGCCAGTTGACCGCCCGGCGAATGCGCAGGCCCGACGGCCGGCGACCGGGAGTTCCTGTCGGAAATATCGGCATCAGGCTCGCGATCATCAGGCCGGGCTGGCGTCTCGCCGGCGTTGCGTCGAAAATGCCGACATCGTAGGTCTTCGTGCCCTTACCGTCCTTCACCGTCGCGCCTGCTCGAACTCGACAACGACGATGTCACGCTTGGTTCGCCGCCTTCTGCTTGCACTTTGGGCGCCCCTGCGCGATCTCGCCCCGTTGATCATCGTGGTGGCAACGTTCCAGCTCTTCATCCTTCGGCAGCCGTTTCCCCATCTCGAGCGCGTGCTGATCGGCGTGTTGCTTGTGGCTGCCGGTCTCCGTCTGTTCGTCGCAGGTCTGCAGATGGGGTTGTTTCCGCTGGGCGAGGCAATGGCCGGAGCATTCGCCCGCAAGGGGAGTCTGTGGGCCCTGCTGGCGTTTGCCTTTGCACTCGGTGCAGCCAGCACGATCGCCGAACCAGCACTCATCGCCGTCGCCGCCGAGGGATCCGACGTGGCCGCTCAGGCGGGAGCGATCGCCGACAGTCCCACGGCTCGCGCGACCTTTGCACTGTCGCTGCGGCTGGTGGTCGCCGTCTCGGTCGGCACGGCGTTGCTGCTGGGGGTTCTGAGAATCCTCAAGGGCTGGTCGCTGCCGCGGCTCATCATCAGCGGGTATGTCGCCGTCGTCGCGCTGACGCCGCTGGCGCCGCCGGAATTCGTTGGCCTCGCCTATGATTCCGGCGGCGTCACCACGTCGACAGTGACCGTACCGCTGGTTGCCGCGCTTGGCGTGGGGTTGGCCTCAAGCTTGCGCGGGCGCAGTGCGCTCGCCGACGGATTCGGGCTGATCGCCTTCGCCAGCCTTCTGCCGATCCTGTTCGTGCTCGCGTTCGGGATGCTGTATGTGCGGTTCGACGGAAGCTGAGTTTCGAAAATGGACCTGCTGGCGCGCATCGGGGACGTAGCACAGAACACTCTGATCGACATCGCGCCGATCATTGGCGTCCTGCTGAGCTTTCAATTCTTTGTCTTGCGGCGCCCGCTTCCGAAAGTCCGACGCATGCTGGTGGGTTGTGCCGCAGTCGGCGTCGGACTGACGTTGTTTCTGGTCGGTCTCGAAGAGGCGCTATTTCCGATCGGCCGGACCATGGCAGAACAGCTGACGCACTCAAGCCTGCAGGGCTCCGCCGACAACACCTTCGACTGGATGAGTTTCCTGCCGGTCTACGCCTTCGGCGCCAGCGTGGGCGTGGCCGCAGCCCTCGCCGAGCCGGCGCTGATCGCGGTGGCCGTGAAGGCCGAGGAAGTTTCCGGGGGCACGGTTCCGGCATTTGGCCTACGCTTGGCCGTCGCCTTGGGTGCCGGGGCCGGGGTCGTCATGGGGACGGCGCGGATCGTCCTCGACGTGCCGCTGCCGCTGGCGATCGGCATCGCTTATGCCATTGTCGCGCTGCAGACCCTGGCGGCACCGCGCTCGATCGTGCCGATTGCTTATGATTCGGGCGGCGTAACCACATCGACGGTGACGGTCCCGGTGGTTGCGGCGCTTGGCCTCGGACTTGCGTCAGCGATCCCAGGCCGCAACCCGATGATCGATGGCTTCGGGCTCATTGCATTTACCTGCCTCTGTCCCATTATGGCGGTGCTTGCCTACGCCACCCTGGCCGATCTGATCCGTCGGCGTGGGCGACGGGAGACGCACAGATGAATCTCAAGCTGATCATCGCCCTGGTCGACGAGGAGCGCACGGAGGGAGTCCTCGAAGCCGCCCGCGCGGCCGGTGCCACCGGAGCGACCGTGATCACGCGGGCCCGAGGCGAAGGATTGAAACCGGAGAAGTCTTTCTTTGGCCTGGAGTTGTCGGCGCAACGGGACATGCTGCTGTTTCTCGTGGCAGCTCCCAAGGCGCGCGAAATTCTTGAAACGATCGCCGAGGCCGGGGCGCTGGACAGCGCACCGGGCGCCGGAATCGCTTTTCAGGTGGCGATCGAGGATGCTGTCGGCTTGAACACGCAACAAGCCGCGCTGCTGTCGGCGATCGAGGACCGGATATGAACGACGATGTCGTGGACCCGCTCGTCCGCGTCGGCGATGTGATGACCGCAGACGTGCGCACCATTGGCCGGATGGCGACGGTGGCCGACGCTATCGCCGCGATGCGCGAGGCAGGTGTGAGCTCGCTGGTCGTCGAACGACGCAATGCTGATGACGAGTTCGGCCTGATCGTCGTCACCGACATTGCTCGCGAGGTCATCGCCCGCGACCGCGCCGCCGAGAGGGTTAACGTCTACGAGGTGATGTCGAAGCCCGTTCTGACGGTGCCCGTCGCGATGCAGGCAAAATACGCCGTCCGCCTGCTGGTGCGATTCTGCGTTTCCCGCGCGCTGGTCGTCGATGGCAATCGGGCGCCGGTGGGAATTGTCACCTTGCGCGATCTGGTGCTGAGGACCGCCTCTCCCGATTGACCAAGGCGTCCGTTCAGAAGGAGCCCTGATGCCAAAGAAAACCGTTGGCACGGACAAGGACGCGACCGCCGCCACGGCCAGGCTCCTGTTGCGAACGCGGCGCACGGCGGCGCTGGCGACGGCTCTCGCCAGTGACGGTGGGCGGCCCTTCTGTTCTCTGGTGACCGTCGCCTGTGACAGCGATGGCAGCCCAATCCTCCTGCTGTCGTTACTGTCGGATCATACTCGCAATCTCGACTCCAGCTCCCTCGCCTCGCTGCTGCTGGAAGACACCGGCCGGCGCGCCAACCCCCAGACCGGCCCGCGCCTGACCCTGCTCGGGCGAATCATCCCCGACGAGGAAGCAAGGCTGCGACGCCGATTTCTGGCCCGGCATCCGGGCGCGTCCCTGTATGCCGGTTTTGCCGACTTCCGGGTTTTCCGGATGTCCGTCGAGTCTGGCCACTGGGTTGGAGGCTTCGCCCAGGCGCGCCGCCTCGAAGCCGGCCTGATCCTCGCCGATGCGGATGCGGCCCGCGCCCTGGGGGACGCCGAACCTTCGGTGCTCGCCCACATGAACACCGATCATCGCGAGGCGCTCGATTTGATGGCGCAGCGGCTGATGGGGCGCGGCGGGAGCGGCTGGACGATGGTCTCGGTCGATCCCGAGGGGTGCGACCTGAGCCGGGGCCGAGGCATTTTCTGTCGCGTTCAATTCCCGCGGATGGCAACCGACGCGGCCGCGCTGCGGGAGATCCTGGTGGGGCTGACCGGCGCCGCACGCGAGGCCAGTCAGTCAGCGCCCTGATCCCGCCATCCGAGGCCCTCGTCGGCCATTCTTGGATGCGAGCACGCTTTGGATGCGAGCACGCTTTTGGATGCCGACGCATGGCTCAGTGCGTTCACAGCCCGCTCCTGATGCTGTACACGGAAAGACAAAATGGGCCGAGACGGTCCGAATCAATCAATCGGAGCTGGGAGGCGGCAGGATGAAGAATAAAGTGGTGTCGGCCGAAGAAGCCGTCGCACTGGTTCGGGACGGTGACACGCTGATCAACACGGGCTTCATCGGCTCCGGCGCCCCGGAGGCGCTGCTGGTGGCGCTGGAACGTCGATTCCTGGAAACCGGCACACCCCGCAACCTGACGCTCATGTTTGCCGCCGGTCAAGGCGACAGCGGCGAGCGGGGGCTTAATCATCTTGGCCACGACGGCCTGCTGAAACGGGTGGTCGGCGGTCATTGGGGATTGATCCCGAAGGTGGCAAAGCTCGCCCTGGCGAACCGCATCGAAGGATGGAACCTCCCGCAGGGCGTCATCTCGCAGCTCTACCGCGCCATCGCCGGCCGCAAACCGGGCGTCATCACCAAGGTCGGCCTCGGCACGTTTGTCGATCCTCGCCGGGAGGGCGGCCGGATCAACGACATCAGCACTGAGGACCTCGTCGAACTCATCGAACTCGCCGGGGAGCAATGGCTCTTCTATAAGTCGTTTCCCGTTCACGTGGCGTTCTGTCGCGGCACCACGGCCGATCCCAACGGCAACGTCACCATGGAGCGCGAAGCGTTGACGCTCGACAATCTGGCCATGGCGATGGCGGCAAGGAACTCGGGCGGCCTTGTCGTCGTGCAGGTAGAGCGCATTGCCGAAGCAGGCTCGCTCAACCCGAAACAGGTCAAAATCCCGGGCATCCTTGTGGATTGCGTCGTCGTCGCCACCCCCGATTTCCACTGGCAGACCTATGGTGTCCCCTACGACCCGGCGTACGCTTCCGAAATCCGCGTGCCGCTCGGCTCTCTCGCGCCTCTGCCGCTCGACGACCGCAAGCTGATTGCCCGGCGCTGCGTTTTCGAGCTGCCGCCGGGGGGTGTGGTCAACCTCGGCATCGGCATGCCCGAGGGGCTGGCCTCGGTCGCCAACGAGGAGCAGATCCTCAAGTATGTGACGCTGACCACGGAGCCGGGAGCCATCGGCGGTGTGCCCCAGGCGGGGCTGAACTTCGGCGCGGACGTCAACGCCGAAGCGATCATCGACCAGAACGAACAGTTCGACTTTTACGACGGTGGCGGCCTGGACATGGCCTGTCTGGGGCTCGCCGAATGCGACGAGGAAGGCAACCTGAATGTCAGCCGCTTCGGCCCCAAACTGGCCGGTGCCGGCGGCTTCATCAACATCAGTCAGAATGCCCGAAAGATCGTCTTTGCCGGAACATTCACCGCCGGGGGACTGAAGATCGCCGTGGAGGACGGCCGGTTACGCATCCTCCAGGAAGGGCGGGCGCGCAAGTTCGTCAAGCAGGTCGGCCAGGTCACGTTCAGCGGCACCTATGCCCGGGAGACGAGCCAGCCGGTGCTCTATGCCACCGAACGCTGCGTCTTCCGCCTTTCCGAGCGGGGCCTTGCGCTCACCGAGGTGGCGCCCGGCATCGACATCGAGCGCGACATTCTCGCCCACATGGACTTCAAACCGATCGTCGAACAGCCGCGGGAGATGGACCCGCGCATCTTCCGGCCGGAACCGATGGGCCTCGATCGCGACTTCCTTGGGTTCCGCGACCTTGCCTCGCGCATCAGCTACGACACCGAACGAAACATCCTGTTCCTCAACTTCGAAGGACTGCGGGTTCGAAGCGCAAATGACGTAAAAGAGATTCAGCAGGCAGTGGGCGACCGCTGCAAGCAAATTGGCCGCTATGTCAATGTCGTCGTCAACTACGATTCGTTCCGCATCGACGATACTCTGCTCGATGCCTACGCCAAGATGATCCAATACATGCAGACGACTTACTATATAAAAGTAACGCGCTATACAACCAGCGCTTTCATGCGGGCCAAGCTGGGCGAAGAACTGACCAAACGGGACGTCGCACCGCACGTCTTCGAGAGTGCCGCCGAGGCGCAGGCGTTTCTCGGGCAAGCATCGAACCAATCGGCGTAGAAACCACCGCAGGAGCGAGGCGGATCAGGGATTGCTGAATCGCGCGCGGGCGCCGCGTTCGATCCCCGCTGCGATCAGGCGGTCGATCTTCAGCCGGTGGCGGATCATCTCCAGCAAACGCACTTCTTCATCCGTCACCTGCCCGTCGGCCGCAGCGATGTCGCAGGCGAGTGCGTACGCGGTCTCGCGCAGCTTCGGTGGCAGCGCCGCCTCGATCAGCGTCAGAGCCTTGTCGAGACCCTCGTCGTCATCGAGAAGTTCGGCGCAGTCCGCTGCCGCTTGCGGCAGCAGGTTGCCGTTATATCCCCTGAATACCGGCAGGGTCCCGATGATTTCTCCGATCTGTCGCAGTTCCGAGTCGGGCATGCGTTGGTCGGAAGCGGAAACCAGAACCATTGTGTAGATCAAGGCGAGCTGGTGGCTGATCATCCGGGAGCCTCGGTTGACTGGCGAGCCCAGCGAGCGCTGGGCCGTGCGGCGGGAGTTCGGTTAATGCGCGCGGCCGCCCAAGTCGTCAAGTCTGCACTGTCAGGGCGAACCGCCGGCGGTTGGAAAAGGAGCGGAGCAGCATGCGGCCGGTGATCGAGGCTGTCCTGCCCGTTTTCGCCATCATTTTGATCGGTTTCGGTGCCGGCCGATACAGGCTGTTGGGACCGGCCTCAAGCGACGCCCTCAACCGCTTCGTTTATTTCATCGCGCTGCCGGTGCTGCTCTTTCATGCGCTGGCGCGGACAAAGCCTGAGCAAATCTTCAACCTGCCGTTTCTCGCCGCTTATATCGGAGGTCAAAGCCTGTTGCTGCTGATCGCCGGATCTCTTGCTCTCGTCGCCTTCCGTCGGCCTCTGCAGGAAGCAAGCCTGTTCGCCATGGGGAGCGTCTTCGGCAACACCGGCTACATGGGCATCCCGCTCGCCGCCGCGGCATTCGGTGAGCCGGCGGCGGTGCCGGCGGTGATCGCCACCGCCTTCGGCACCGCCTGGATCGTCGCCGTCGTCACGTTCGGCATCGAGCTGGGCCTGACGGCGCATGGCCGCCCCTACCGCCACGTGATGGCAGATGTCGCGATGGCCTTAGCCAAGAACCCGTTGCTCGGCTCCTCCCTGCTGGGGATCGCCTGGTCGATGACCGGCCTGCCGCTGTGGACCCCGCTCGACCGGCTGTGCGGCATCCTCGGCGCAGCGGCCGGGCCCTGCGCCCTGATCGCGATCGGCCTGTTCCTCGTCGGCAAGCGCCTCTCCAGCGGCCCTGCCGAAAGCGGCGCCATGGTCGTGCTGAAGCTGCTTGTCCATCCCTTGCTGACCGCTCTGCTGGCGTTGCTCGTGTTCGATGTCGAGCCGCTATGGGCCGCCGCTGCAATCCTGATGGCGGCTTTGCCCACCGGCGCCAACGTCTTCGTGCTCGCCCAGCGCTATGACGTCTATGTCGAACGGATCTCGGCTGCGACATTGCTCTCGACGGTGCTCGCCGTCGTCACGCTGTCGGCCCTGTTCACCTGGCCCCACTGGTGGATCGGATGAGGTTCCGTTGGAGCACCGTTGGAGCATCGTTGAATGCTCGCACTGAGCCCATATTCGAGAAGCGGCCGGGCGAAGGTCGCAACTAACAGGCAGGGAGGTCAGCATGACGAAAGTTCTGGTGCTCTACTACTCCAGCTACGGACATGTCGAGGCGATGGCGATGGCCGTCGCCGAGGGCGCGCGGGAGGCCGGCGCCCAGGTGACGCTCAAGCGGATCCCCGAGCTGGTCCCAGAGGAGGCCGCAAAAAACGCCGGCTTCAAGCTGGATCAGGCGGCACCGGTTGCGACCGTGCCGGAGCTTCCGGACTATGACGCCATCATCTTCGGCACGCCGACCCGCTTCGGCATGATGTGCGCGCAGATGCGCAACTTCCTCGACCAGGCCGGCGGGCTGTGGGTGCAGGGCAAGCTGCTCGGCAAGGTCGGCAGCGTGTTCTGCTCAACTGGCACCCAGCACGGCGGGCAGGAGACGACGATCACCTCGTTCCATGTGACGCTGTGCCACCTGGGATTCATCATTGTGCCGCCCGGCTACTCCGAGCCGGACATCCTCAACATGGAGCACATCACCGGCGGCAGCCCCTACGGGGCCTCGACACTGGCCGGAGCAGACGGCAAGAGCCGCGCCGTGCCGGAGCACGACCTGAAAATCGCGCGCAGCCAGGGCCGCTACGTCGCGGAAGTCACCGCCAAGCTCGTCCGCTGAGAGGTCGGCGGAACCAGGTCGCGGGCCCTATGACCCCACCATCTCCCGTGTCGCCGCGACCGCCTCGGCGAGCCCGAGCCGTTCGACGGAGACGCCCTCGGGAAAGGCGGTGGCGAGCCGCGAGGGGAGCTGGCGATCGAGCATCACGAAGACACCGCGGTCGCCGTGACGCCGGATCAGCCGGCCGTAGGCCTGCTTCAGCTTCAGCCGGGTGAGCATCTCTTCGTAGCGGCGGCCGCCGAACGCGTCGCGGCGAGCGCGGTGCAGCAGCGTCGGCCGCGGCCAGGGCACCCGGTCGAAGACGATCAGCCGCAAGGCCCGGCCGGGGACGTCGATGCCATCGCGCACCGCGTCGGTGCCCAGCAGGCAGGCGTCCTCCTCGGCGCGGAAGATGTCGATCAGGGTGCCGACGTCCAGCGGATCCACATGCTGCGCCAGCAGGCTGAGCCCCGCCTGCTCCAGCGGTGCGGCAATCGCGCGATGGACGGCGCGCAGCCGGCTGATTGCAGTGAACAGGCCCAGCGCTCCGCCGCCCGCGGCGATGAACAGCTCGCGATAGGCGGCTGCCACCTGACGGACATCGTCGCGGGCAACATCGCCGACGACCAGCACCCGCGTGTCAGCCGCATAGTCGAACGGCGAAGGCAGCGCCGAGAGCACCGGTGCCGACGGCAGATGGCGCACCCCGGTGCGGCTTTCGGCGGCTGCCCAATCCGCGTCTTCGTCGCCGGTTCCGTCGCGCAGCGTGGCCGAGGTGATCAACGCGCCATGCGCCGGCCGGAGCACCGCCTCGGCGAACGGATGCATGGGATCGATCCAGTGCCGGCAAAACCCCACGTCCACCTCCCGGCCGTCGATGCGCTCCACGGCAAGCCAGTCGAGAAACTCCGCTGGCCTTTCCCGATCCAGCGACCGCAGCATCGCGCGCCAGCCGGCAATCGGCTCGGTCGCGCGGCGACGGATGCTGCGGCAGAGCCCCTCGATCCGCTGCCGCGTCACGGTTTCCAGGCTCTCGGCTTCGGCGTCGAGCCGCTGTTCGAGGGCGCGCGCGAGCGCCTGCAGGGGCGTCCCGATCAGCGACAGCGCCTCCGCCAGCGCCGCCGCGGCCGCGATCAGGCCGGGGATCGGCGGATCAATCGCCGCCTCCAGGCTATAGGATGCGTCGCCGTCCCTTGCCCGGGCATAGACCTGCCGTCTGACCAGCGCCAGGAACGCCTCGGTCGAGCCGAGCGGCGCATCGCCCGCCAGGCGGGCACGCCAGCCGGACGCAGGCAACACCCGGGCCAGACGCAGGGTGGCCTCCAGGGCCTCGGATGCGGCGCGGTCGTCCTGCACCAGCTCACCCGCCCGGTCTTTCAGACCGCGACGGCGCTGGCGTATGCCTTCCTCGGCGCCGCGCAGCCACCGCCGCAGCTCCGCCGTCTCCCGACCACTCAGGTGGAGAGAAAAGGTCTCATCGGCCGCGTCGAACAGCTGGTGTCCCTCGTCGAAGACGTAGCGCGACGGCAGCGCGGCCTCCTCGGCACTGGTCGCGGCCTGCACCATGACCAGAGCGTGGTTGGCGACGACGATCTCGGCGCGTCGCGCCCGGCGGATCGAGCGTTCGACGAAACATCGCCGATAGTGCCGGCAGGCGCCGTAGATGCATTCGCCGCGGGTGTCGGTCAGATCGACGGTCAGCCCGCTTCCCAGGAGGTCGGCGAGCCAGGCGGGAAAGTCGCCGCCGACCATATCGCCGTCGCGGCTTGCGAGCGCCCAGCGGGCGACCAGCCCCAGCGCGACCGCATCCTCGCGGCGCATCGACAGCTGTGCCGCGGCCTCTTCGAAATTCAGCAGGCAAAACAGGTTCTCCCGCCCCTTGCGGACGACGACGCGGCGGCTCTTGACGCGCAGGTCCGGATAGGCGCGGTCGAGTTCCCGGTCGAGCTGGCGCTGCAGATTGCGCGTATAGGTGCTGACCCACACCGCTCCCCGGTTCTTTTCCGCCCAGACGGTGGCGGGAGCGATATAGCCCAGGGTCTTGCCGACGCCAGTGCCGGCCTCGGCGACGACAACCCGCGGTTCGCCGACCTTCTCGCGAGGCGCAAAGGCGGCGGAGACATGCGACGCATATCCCAACTGCTGCGGCCGCGGTTCGGCGTCCCCTCCCAGCAGAAGGACCAGGCGGGCGCGGGCTTCCACCGCTTCCACCGGCCAGGACTCGGGCGGCGGTTCGGCCGCGCGCTCATCCCACTCCGGCAGCCGCAACCAGACGCGCAGCGCGTCCTCCGGCCGTGGCGGCGCCTGCATACCGGCGCCCAGCGCCGCTAGCACGAACGGCGCCCAGCGCCATCCGCCGCGCGCCATCGTCCAGCCGATCGCGGTGGCGTCGCGCCCGGGCGAGGCGGTGATCTCCGCCAACAGGGCACGGGTCACCGCCAGCAGCATCACGGCCTCATCGTCGTGCCCGTCGGGCAGCGGCAGGAGGAAAGCCGTGGCCAGCCCCCGCGGGGTCGGCACGCAGAACCGCGCCGGGCGGACAAAAGCGAACAGCTCCAGGACATCGAATGCCGGGATCGCCGCTAACCCCAGCCTGCGGGCCACCGCCCGGGCGTGACAGACGATCGGAATTTCGCCGCGCTGAATGCGCGCCGCCGCCGCCTCGCGCGTCAGTCTTTCCACCTCTCCCGAAGGCGTCACCCAGCTCGCCTCCCGCACTCCGGCCACCAGGGCGGGAGCGTCCGGCAAGCGCATTCGCGCGGCGGCAAAAGCGGCGTTGGTCATCTCATCAACTCTGGCGCCTGCGGCTCTCGCGGGAGGGACCGTCCGAGACATCGTCCGAGACCCTCTCGCATTGCAGCGCAATGTCCTATATTGGCTGAATTCCACTGGGACGCACGACGTGAGCTACGCGGTCAAGGAAATCTTCTATTCATTGCAGGGAGAGGGGGCGCAAACGGGCCGGCCCGCGGTCTTCTGCCGGTTCGCCGGCTGCAACCTTTGGAGCGGCCGCGAAGAGGATCGCGCCCGCGCGGTGTGCCGCTTTTGCGACACAGAGTTTGTCGGCACTGACGGCGAAGGCGGGGGCAGGTTCGCAACGGCATACGCACTGGCGACGGCGATCGTTGCCCGGTGGCCCGGCTGTGACACCGGCCGTCCCTACGTGGTGCTGACCGGCGGCGAGCCGCTGCTGCAACTGGACACGGACTTGCTGAAGGAGCTGCACGCGCTCGGATGCACGATCGCCATCGAGACCAATGGCACGCTGCCGCCGCTCCCTGGCCTTGACTGGATCTGCGTCAGCCCGAAGGCCGGCGCCCCCCTTCGGTTTACCCGGGGCGACGAACTCAAACTGGTTTTCCCGCAAACCGGACCGGAGCCCGACGCGTTCGAGCATCTCCAGTTCGAGCACTTTTTCCTGCAACCGATGGATGGGCCGGAACGCGATCGCAATATCCGGCTGGCGGCCGCGTACTGCCTGGCTCATCCGCGATGGCGGCTCAGCCTGCAGACGCACAAGCTGATAGGGTTGCGCTGATGCCCGGCACCCGCATGGAGGTCGCCTGCGAGTTCGGTTTCGACGCCGCCCATCACTTCGAGTGTGCGCCCGAAGGCCACATCTATGGCCGGATGCACGGCCACTCCTTCTTCGTCGAAGTGGCCGTCGCCGGCCAACCGGATCCGCAGACCGGTTTCGTTGTCGACTTCGCGCAATTGGAGGAGGCAGGCTCCGACCTGCGAGCGCAACTGGACCACCGGCTTCTGAACGATGTCCCCGGACTCGCCGTTCCCAGCCTGGAAAACATCGCAATCTGGGTGTGGGAGCAGCTGGCACCCCGCTTTCCGGGTCTCTGCCGGATCACCGTGCGCCGGCCGTCGTGCCGGCAGAGGTGCGTCTACGAGGGCCCGCCGGGCCGATGACCGGAGCCCTCGCCGGCATCATCGAGATTGTGCCGGATGCCCTGAAACGTCATCCGCCGTCGCCGGCGTCCGGCGCATCTTCCGGCCCGCTTCCGCAGAAGCGCGCAAGCGAACGGAAGTAGGTCTCTCGCCCAACCAGCATCAGATCGTTATGGCCCGCCCCGGGAATGCGAACGAAGGTCTTCTGCGCGGCTGGAGACGCTTCGAACAGAGCGTCCGCGTCGCTGATCGGAATAATCCAGTCGCGCTCGCCATGGATGATCAAGGTCGGCAGCTTGGCGCGGGAAATCTTGTCGAGATTGCCGAAGCCATCCTTGTGCTCGTAGGCGTCCGCCATCGGCAGAAACCCGATCCTCTCGATCAGCGGAAACGTATAAGCGAAGCCGCTCTCGATGATGAGGCCTTCCACGCCGTCCTTGGCGCGATCGACGATCTCCAGCGCCGCGGCGCTGCCGAGCGAGCGGCCCATGACGAACAGGGGCTGCGCGACGATTCCGACACTGGCCAACGTCTCCGGTGTCTTTTCGTAGACGGTCCACGCATCCTCGATCAGCGACGTGGCCGAGGGAGTTCCCTCGCTCAGCCCATAACCGCGGTAATCGACGACAAACAGAGTGATGCCTTGCCGCGTATAGAACGGCGCGATGGTGTCGTAGTCCGAAGCGATTTCACCATTGCCGTGAAAATAGAGAATCGCCGGCCCCCTGCCTTCGGTCGCAGCAAAAATCTTACCCACCACCGCGATCTCCTCGGAGACCGGAATGCGAACGGTATGCACGCCGGTGGCAAGGCGGGGAATGCCCACGTCTCGTCGCGGATAGAACAGGACATTACCCACTTCCGATCGATCGAGGACTTCGTACACTCTGTGGCTCATCATTCCTCCACGATGCCTGGCAGGAGGCACCGGCTCCGGCACACAGCGGGGGTACGCTGCGACGGCCCCTGACTTCCTCCAATTAACCCGGTGCAGTCTCAGCGCACCCGAAAACGGCACCGGCGATTAGGACTTCCGGCTGCCCGACTCCGGGTTCATCACCCACCGGTTGGCATTGTTATAGAGCGCCGCGCAGAAAGGTGCGCGCGGGAAGTGGGCTTCCTGCGAGAGCAGCCCACTCCACACGAGAGCGGAGGGCGCCTCAAGGCGGACGGCACGATCGGCGGCACGCGCCTCTTCACGCCGTTTCAGAGCCGGGTCCGGGCGAGCCGGGGCCGATGACCGCGACCTGCCTTATATTGCGCTTGGCTCTTCTCTAACCATTCTGCATACAGCACAGAAGCCGCAACACAGGGACGGCATCGCAACGTCACCAGCGCGACCACACTGCGGAACAAGGAGGATGGAACCATGAGCAGCATAGATCGGTATCTTCCGTTCATCGCCCGATTCTGCCTGATCCTGCTGTTCCCGTTCAGTGCGCTGGATAAGATATTCGACTTCGGCGGCGCCGTCGCTCAGGCCGACGCTTCGGGAATGCCGATACCGGGATGGCTGCTGTTAGTACTGGGCGGTTGCCTGGAGGTCTTTGGCTCGCTGGGAATCCTGCTGAATATCTATGCGCGGCAGTTTGCTATTCTTTTTTGTTTTTACTGCATTGTTACCGCAATCTTGTTTCACAATTTCTGGATTTATCCATTCGGCAGCGCAGACTGGGCCAGCAATTTCTGGCCTTTCCTGAAGAACTTCGGCCTCGTGGGCGGTTTTCTGTTCGTTGCAACCAACGCAAAGATGGAACCGATCCGGCGCGCCCTCAGCCTTGATCCCCATCCTCGCGCGTGACCAGACGGCCCGATCACTTCGGATCTGTCGCCCGGCCGCCCGCTTCGCCAAGCATGGAAACCAATAAGCGATCGATTCTCCTGCCATCCATATCGACCACTTCGAATCGATAATCCCGCCAGGTCACGGTTTCGCCGATCCGCGGCAAGTGTCCCAGTTTCCACAGCACAAAGCCGGCGAGAGTGTGGTAGTCCCCGTCGGTGCCGAGGCCGCGGCGTTCGATCAGACGTTCGACCTGCGCAATGTCGGTGCGGCCGTCGATCAGCCAGGACCCGTCATCGCGCCGCACCGCCGCCGGCTCGGCTTCCGCTTCGTCTTCCGGGAATTCCCCGGCGATGGCGGCAAGAATGTCGGTGGGCGTGACGATCCCCTCGAAGCTGCCGTATTCATCGACGATCAGCGCCATATGCGCTCTGGTCTCCCGGAACATCTCCAGCATCTTGAGGACCGACGTGCCCTCGTGCACGTACAGCGGCTCGCTGAGGCAGTCGGCGAGGTCAATTGGTTTGTCCGCGAAATGTCGATCGAGCAGATCTTTGGCACGAACGATGCCCTCCACGGCGTCGACCTCGCCCCGCGCTGCGGGAAAACGCGAATGTGCACTCCCCGCAATCCTCTCCCGCGTCTTTGCCGGGTCCTCCCCCAGATCGAGCCAGACGACGTCGACGCGCGGCGTCATGATCGCGCTCACCGGCCGATCGGCAAGCCGCAGCACGCCATCGATCATATCCCGCTCCGACGCTTCGAAGACGCCGGCATCAGCACCTTCGGCCACCAACGCCTTCACTTCCTCCTCGGTGACCGTTGACGATGGCTCGGCCGGCAGCCCGAACAAGCGAAGCACCGCCTCGCTGGATACGCGCAACAGCCAGATTGCCGGAGCGGCGATCTTCGACAGCAACGTCATCGGTCGGGCAACGCGCGAGGCGACAACCTCGGCATCGGCCAGCGCCATCCGCTTCGGCACAAGTTCGCCCAGGATCAGCGACAGGTAGGTGGTCGCCAGAACCACAAGGAAAAAGGCCAGCGTGTCGGCAAAGGGCGCCACCGCGGCAAAGGTGGAAAGCCAGGCCGCCAATTTCTGCGCCAGCGTGGCGCCGCTGAACGCCCCGGCGAGGACGCCGATCAGGGTGATGCCGATCTGCACCGCGGACAGAAAGCGGCCGGGGTCCTCGACCAGCTCCAGCGCCGAGCGCGCTCCGCGCCGCCCTTCCTCGGCGAACTGCTTCAGCCGCGCGCGACGCGACGACACCAGCGCCATCTCGGACATGGCAAAGAAGCCGTTGAGCAGGACCAGCAGGAGAATGATGATCAGGTCGATGACAACGAACATCCCGGTGCCGGCTCCCCAGGCGCCTCTCGCACGGTGCGATCAGAGATGGCTGGTCAGCGCCTCTTGCTTCGCCGGTGGCACGCAGGCCAGTGTTTGCAGCACCTCTTCCGGCGTGCCCACCACCGAAAACAGCTCGGTGGTCGCGGGGTCGGCAAAACCAGCGGCGATAGTGGCGTCGATCAGCGAAATCAACGGCGCCCAGTAGCCGTCCACATCCAAGATGACGATCGGCGAATCGTGCAGTCGCAGCTGCCGCCACGTGATGAGCTCGAAGGTCTCGTCAAGCGTCCCCAATCCGCCGGGCAGAACGACGAAGGCGTCCGCCATTTCGAACATCCGCCGCTTGCGGTCATGCATGCTGTCGGTGATCACCAGGTCGGTCAGATCGTGGTGTCCCACTTCGGAGCGGATCAGAAAATCCGGAATAACCCCCACCACCTCACCGCCGGCGGAAAGGACGGCATCGGCAATGATGCCCATCAGGCCGATCGAACCACCGCCGTAGATCAGCCGGACGTCCTGCTCGGCGACCAGTCGCCCCAGGCGCACGGCAACATCCCGGTAGACCGGATCGGTCCCCTCGCGCGAGCCACAGAGCACACACAGCGAGCGGATCTGCGTCATTCCCACACCTCGCTTCGGCGCCGCTGGACGCCGGTCGATTTCTGAGGCACACACCATAAGCGATCGGCGGGGCGATCGATACCCTGGGCGTGTCGCCTCAAGGGAATGCTACGGTCGGTGGCCGAAGTCTTCGTCGGTGCCCGCTTCATCCCAAAGAAAGGAGCATTCAATGGCTGTCCGTGTCCTCTGCATGCTGTGTCCTGCCACGATCGCCGGTGCCCTGATGCTGTCCTCGCTGCCGGTTCGCGCCGATCAGGCACTGATCGATTATCGCGAGGCGGTCATGGAATCGATCGGCGGGCACACCTCGGCGTTGGCGGCGATCGTCAAGGGCCAGGTCCCCTACACCCAGGATGCGGCGTTGCACGCGCGCGCCATCGAGCCGCTCGCGAAGATGTCCTCGCACATCTTCGCGCCGGACTCGCAGACCGGCAAGACCGAGGCGCTGCCGGCGATCTGGGAACAGCCGGAGAAGTTCCAGAAGGCGCTGGCGGCGTTCGAGTCGGCCGCGGCCGACTTGGCCAAGGCGGCGGACTCCGCGCCGCGCGAGCTTGCCGGCCCCTTGAGCACGCTCGTCAAGGCGTGCAAAGGCTGCCACGACGATTTCCGCAAGAAGGACTGACGCCGCAACCGCCGGAGCCATCGGGCATTGTCGCCACCGAACGCGGCAATGCTCCGGCCCTTCCGGCGAACAGCCGGTCAGCGCGTCACGACGTACCAGACGATGCCGGCCGCCACGGCCAGGACAACGGCGGCAACCCAGCCGGACGCGTAGCCTGCGTCGGCCGAAACGTCGTGCTCTGCCATCAGCTTGCGGCCCGTCAGCATCGGCCGGATCAGATTTTCTTTCTTTACAACAAGATAGCCGAAGACCGCGATGAGGTGGGTGGCGATCAGCACGTAGAGCACGGTGGCGTTGACTTCGTGGATTCCCGTTAGCAGGTTGCTGGTCTGCTTCGAGACGTGCCTGACCAGCGGGCCCTCCGTCAGGATATCGTCGCGCGAGAACAGGCCGGTGACCGCCTGCACCAGCAGGCTCAGCAGCATCGCCATCACCGACCAGCCGCCCATCGGGTTGTGGCCGACAAAGCTGCGATGCACCCCGCCCACGAGCGAGCGCGCGTAGGCGATCACCGCCACAGGCCCGCGCACGAAATCGGCGAATCGCGAGCGCCGGCTGCCGATCACTCCCCACACCAGGCGGAACAGCACCAGCGCCAGGATCGCGTAGCCGGACAGCATGTGCAGATCCATCTCGCGCAGGCCGCCGACATTGCCAGTGTAGACGTTGAGGCAGACCAGCAGCACCAGCGACCAATGGAACAGCCGGGTCGGCCAATCCCAGACGCGAATCCAGCGCGAGCGACTTGCAGCGGGCGCAGGCTTGGAGGTCAGCAGGTCGGTCGATTCGGCCATTGCATGATCCGGGCGTTGTATCGAACCCCCGCACCCTATCGCCCGAATCATTCCGGTCAAGCCCGCAAGAGCGGGGCGCACACCGGAGGCCGGCTCCCTCCGTGCGCCCTCTCAGCGCGGTCACGATGATGTGGGCGACGCGGCTGCCGCCCGCTGACCTCGGCGGCCTCTCTGCGCCCCCCGCCTCAGTGCCGGATGCAGACCTTGCCGAAGTGCTGACCGCTTTCGAGGTAATCGAGCGCCTGGGGGAGTTCCTCGAAGGCGAACACGCGGTCGACCACCGGGCGGAGCTTGGCTTGGCCGATCGCGCGCATCATTGCCTCGAAGTCGTCGCGGCTGCCGACGGTGATGCCTTGGAGGCGGACGTGGCGGGTGACGACGAGGCCGAGCTTCGCGTCCATGGTGCCGCCCGCCAGCACGCCGATCATGCTGATCGTGCCGCCCGGGCGGATCGCGCGCAGCGATTCCGGCAGCGTGCCCTGGCCGCCGACCTCGATGATGTGGTCGACGCCAGTGCCGCCCGTGATCTCGCGGGCGCGCCTGCCCCAGCCGGGCGTCGTCCGGTAGTTGATGACGGCATCGGCGCCAAGTTCGCGCGCCTTCTCCAGCTTTGCGTCGCTGGACGAGGTGACGATGGCGAACGCGCCCAGCAGCTTGGCGAACTGGAGCGCGAACAGCGAGACGCCGCCGGTGCCCTGCACCAGCACGGTGTCGCCCGCCTTCACGCGGCCCTCCGTCACCAGCGCGCGCCACGCGGTGACGCCCGCGGTCGGGATCGAGGCCGCCTCCTCGTCGCTCAGGTGGGCCGGCACCGCCGCCACGCCCGCCGCCGGCACCACCATGAATTCCGCCATCGTCCCGTCCATCTCGACGCCGAGGCTGCGCGCCAGCCGGCTCTCGTCGGGATCGCCGGCCAGCCAGCTCTGGAAGAACACCGGGCACAGCCGGTCGCCCTCGCGCACGCCCGCGACGCCCTCGCCCACGGCATCGACCACGCCCAGGCCGTCGCTCAGCATGATCAGCGGCAGCGCCTGCATGCGCGAGCCATATCCCCGCTGCGGCACCAGCAGGTCCCGGTAGTTCAGCGCCGAGGCCTTCATCCTCAGCCGCACTTCTCCCGGCCCCGGCTGCGGGTCGGGCCGGGTGCTCAGCCGCACGTTCTCCCGCGACCAGCCGCCTTCGACCTGAAACACCTTCATCGCGCCCTCCCCGGTTATGGATCACCCGTCGAATGGGTTTCCGCCACGGTACAAGCTCCCGCCTCCTCCCGCCACAGCCCGGCCACAACCCACGGCTCATGGTGGCTTGAACATCAGCCCGGCCGGCGTTAGTGTTCTTCAAACGTTCCGTCATTGCGGACCCGCGCAGCAGATGTGGCAATCCAGTTTGTGAACGGACTGTGACGCTGGATCGCTTCCCCCGCCCGCGCTCCGACCCGGGGGTCGCGACGACGGTTTCGGGCTCAAGATGACGACGGATGACGACATTTGACGACACTTGCAGCGCTTTTGCGGGTGAATGTAGCAAAATCAATGTTTTAGCCGGATAAACCGGCGCGTTCTGGTATCGATCCGGCACCGCGCTGGCTACGGATCGATCGGCACTGCCGCTGACGGGATTGTCACGGGTCTGGAACAGGCGGCCCGTTATTGTCATTTCCCGAGGGGTCAGACTGCGGACGAGGCTGGAATGGTAATGAGGCAAGGACGCCGGTCGGGAAAGGGGGTCCTCATCGCGGCACTGCTGCTGGTGCTGGTTCTCGCGGGGATGCCGCCCGCGGCTGCGCAGGAGTTCCGCGGCGAAGACGGGCCCTTTCGTGTGGTGACGATCGCCACCGGGCTGGAGCATCCGTGGGGCCTGGCCTTCCTGCCCGACGGCCGGATGCTGGTCACCGAACGGCCGGGTCGGCTGCGTGTCGTCACGCCACAGGGCAACCTGTCGGAACCGGTCAAAGGCGTTCCAGCGGTGTACGAGACCGGCCAGGGCGGCCTGCTCGACGTGGCGCTGGATCCTGGCTTTGCCGAGAACCGGCTGATCTATCTCTCCTTTGCCGAGGCGGACGGCGAGGTGGCCGGCACCGCGGTGGCGCGGGGACGCTTCGTCGAGGACGAGAACGGCGGCGGCCGCCTGGAGAACGTGACGGTGATCTTCCGCCAGAAGCCCAAGGTAGAGGGTCCCAACCACTGGGGCTCGCGGCTGGTGTTCGCACCCGACGGCACGCTGTTCGTCACGTTGGGCGAACGCTTCCAGCGCGACCGGGCGCAGCGGCCGGGCGAGCACCTCGGCAAGCTCGTCCGCATCAACCCCGACGGGACCGTTCCGAAGGACAATCCGTTTCGCGGCAGCACCACCACCCTGCCCGAGATCTGGTCGCTCGGCCACCGCAACGTGCAGGGAGCCGCGATCAATCCGGCGACCGGCAAACTCTGGACGGCGGAGCACGGCGCGCGCGGCGGCGACGAGATCAACATTCCGGAGGCCGGCAAGAACTACGGCTGGCCGATCATCACCTACGGGCGCGACTATTCCTTCCTGCCGATCGGCGAGGGCACGTCGAAGCCCGGCCTGGAGCAGCCGATCTATTACTGGGACCCCTCGATCGCGCCTTCCGGAATGGCGTTCTATACCGGCGAACGCTTCCCGGCGTGGCGGGGCGATCTGTTCGTCGGCGCACTGGCCGAGGAGGTGCTGGTGCGCCTTGAACTCGACGGCGACAAGATCACCCACGAAGAGCGGCTGCTGGGCGCGCTGGACGAGCGCATCCGCGACGTGCGCCAGGGGCCGGACGGCCTGCTCTGGCTGCTGACCGACAGCCCGGAGGGGCGGATTCTTCGGCTGGAACCGGCCGGCTGACTTAAGGCAGCGGCGTCGCCAGCAGGTCGAAGCGGACGGTGACGGCGTGCCTGACCCATTGCTCGCTTGCCCATTGCCCCTGGCCTACGCCCCAGACAGACCGGTCGATCGTGACCTCGCCCTGCGCCCGCACGCCGTCCGCCACCGGCCGCAGCGTGAACGGCACCGTCACCGGCCTGGTGACGTCGCGGATGGTGAGATCGGCGTCGGCCTCGAAGCGGTCGGCGCCAACGTTGCGGAAGCTTCTCGTCTCGAAGCGGGCCTGCGGAAAGCGGGAGACGGCGAACCAGTCCGACCCCTGCAGCGCCACGTCCCGTTCAAGATTGCCCGTCTCGGCACTTGCCATATCGATCACCACCACCGCCCGGCTCGAGGAAAGATCGGCCGCATCGAAGCGCACCTCGGCGGTGAACCGCCTGAAGCCTCCCTCGAAAGACGTGCCCGCCTGCGTCGCGGTAAAGCCGAGTCGGCTCTGCTCGGGCGCGATCCGCCAAATGGCCGCCAGGGCGCCACCAATGACAACGACGACGGCGAGCACGGCCAGCAGCAACCGCATCAGGACGGCCGCTCCGTCCGACCGGTGTCCGAACGGCCCCAAGGCAGCATCCTTGTCAGCGTGTCGTCCCTGAGGAAGACATGATGCTTCACGGCCCCCGCCACGTGCAGCAGCAGCAAGGCGAAGGCGGCAATCGCCATCCATTCGTGGACATCCTTGAGCGCCTCTTCGACCGGCTTCTTGTCCGGCAGCGTGCTCAGGACGGGCAGGTGCGGCAGCGGGAACAGGCCGAAGATGATCGTCGGCAGGTTCCACACCGAAGCGGAAACCATCATCCAGCCGGAGAAGGGAAGGGCCAGCATCAGGACGTAGAACGCCGAGTGAGTGAAGCGCGCCAGTTTGGCCTCCCAGGGCTTGAGCGTCGCCGGCAGCGGAGGAACCGGATGCCTCAGCCGCCACCCCAGCCGGAAGAGGCTCAGAGCCAGAACCGTGATGCCGAATGACTTGTGCAGCTGATAGAGCTCGAACTGCAGGCTGCTGCCGGGCGTCATCCACACCATCACCGTTCCGAGGACCAGCAGGCCGATAATCGCCGCCGCGATCGCCCAGTGCAGCGCGATCGCCACCAGGCCGTACCGGCTGGGGACGCGCTGTAGCGCAAAGGATCGAGGCCGGTTCACGGTGTCTGCGCTCCCAGGTATTGGCCGGGCTCCAGCTCTACAGATAGCGCGCGGGCGCCCCGCCCTCTTGCGAAAATGCGTTCAAACCTGCGTGCGTCGGCGGGAGAACGGCCGCAAAGCCTTCGAACCGAAGATCGGCTGCGCTAGCTTCAACGTATAGTGCAAGTACCTCGATCGGGATGAAAAATCCCGCTCTTCGCGCTATGCGGGCGGCAGGGCTGAACTTTACCGCGTCGTAGAAAGCAGGAGAGAGACAGGGTAGCGAGAAGTCTGCGCATGCAAATACCCCTTCCTGCGATCCGCCTCGGCGCGCGCCGCGCGCTCTTCTGCGCGCTGGTCACGTCCACCATCCTGGTCGCCCTCGTCGCCTTCGTCACCGCCTTTCTGAAGGACGGATTGACCGCCATTGAGATCGGCATGGCGGCACTGTTCGCGCTCAACCTGCCGTGGATCGTCATCGGCCTGTGGAATGCGGTGATCGGGTGGATCCTGCTGTTGCGGACGAACGGCGATCTGTCCCGCGTCGTGCCGCTCGCCCGCCTGAACGAACCGCCGCTCCCCCCGAAGGGCCGGGTGGCGATTCTCATACCGATCCACGATGAGGAACCGACGACCGTCATCGCCACACTCAAGACGACGCTCGCCAGCCTCGACCGAACCGGGCGGAGCGCGCCGTTTGACGTCTTCGTGTTGAGCGATACGCGCGATCCCGGCATTGCCGCCCGTGAGCAGGCTCTCTTCGAGGCTTGGCGGAAAGCGGACGCACGGCCGGAGCGCCTCCATTATCGCCGCCGGTCCGAGAACACCGGGTTCAAGGCCGGGAACATCCGCGCCTTCTGCGATCGTTGGGGCGGCGACTACGATCACATGATCGTGCTCGACGCCGACAGCGTCATGAGCGGCACGGCGATCCTGCGGCTGGTTGGGCTGATGCAGGCCAACCCGCGGCTTGGAATACTGCAGACGCTGATCACCGGCCTGCCATCGACAAGCGCGTTCGCCCGCATCTTTCAGTTCGGCATGCGCCACGGCATGCGTGCGTACACCATGGGCAGCGGCTGGTGGCAGGGAGACGCCGGGCCCTATTGGGGACACAACGCGATCGTCCGGCTCCGACCGTTCATCGAGCACTGCCGCCTGCCGCTCGTTCCCGGCGCGCCGCCGCTGGGCGGCGTCATCCTCAGCCACGACCAGATCGAGGCGGTACTGATGCGTCGCGCCGGTTGGGAGGTGCGCGTCCTGCCGATCGAGGGCGGCAGCTTCGAGGCGAACCCGCCGACGCTCCTCGACTTCAGCAAGCGCGACCTGCGCTGGTGCCACGGTAACATGCAGTATACCCGCCTGCTGGGCTTGGCCGGATCCTCTCGCATGGGCCGGCTGCAGATGGCCCTGGCGATCCTGATGTACACGTCGGCACCCTGCTGGCTGCTCTTTTGCGTGCTCGGCCTGGCTCAGCCCCTGCTGGGCAAACTGGGACTGGCGCCGTGGGTGGCCTTCTCCGAGCCTGCCTGGCTGCCCGGGGGGAGCGCGCTGACGGCCATCGGTTTTGCCTTGTTTTTCGGCGTGATCGGCATGACCTGGGCGCCCAAACTCTTCGGCCAGCTCCAGGCCTTGTGCGATTCCACCGTGCGCGGAAGTTATGGCGGCGGCCGTCGTCTCCTCGCCGGGGGCGCCCTCGAACTGCTGTTCTCCGCGCTGCTCGCCCCCGTCGTGGCAACCTCTCAGACGGTGTTCATGGGCGGCCTGCTACTCGGCCGCCGCCTGAAATGGAGGGCTCAGAAGCGCTCCGACCGGAGCATCCCGGGACGAGAGGCGCTGCGCCGGCTCTGGCCACAGACGCTGCTGGGTCTGGCCTTTCTCGCCGGGTTTCTCATCTTGCTCCCGGGTGCCATCGGGTGGGCTTCGCCGCTGATCGCAGGCCTCCTGCTCGCGGCTCCCTTCGCTGTCCTCACGGCTCATCCGCGGTTCGGCGCACTGCTCGCGCGGATGCGCCTGTGTGCGACGCCCGAAGAAGTGCGGCCGACACCGGAAGTCAGATCCGTCTGCCCTTGGCTTGTCACCGCGTCGCCGTCGCCACACTATCCCGGTGGCGGTAAGCTGCCGGACGGCGCGGAGGCCCAACCGGAAGCGAGCGCGGCCTCCTGAGCGTCGGCCCGCGTCGCGGCTACGTCGCGGCTGCGTGGCCTCACGTGCCTTGCCCAAAGGACGCCATCATGATGACGCTGTGGGAAGACCTTGCCACCACCGATTTTGCCGCCCTCGATCCGGCGCGAACCGTGGCGGTGCTCCCCGTGGCGGCCGTCGAGCAGCATGGCCCCCATCTCCCGCTGGGAACGGATGCGATCCTGTGCGACGCCATCCTCGATCGCGCGGGCGCCGCTGTCGGCGCTCCCGGGACGGTGTTGCGGCTGCCGACCCAGCGCGTCGGACTAAGCCCCGAGCACGACAGCTTCGCCGGAACCCTGACGCTGCGCGCCGAGACCCTGCTCGCTCTGTGGACAGAGATCGGCCTGTCCGTCGCTGCCGCCGGCGTGCGCAAGCTGGTTCTCTTCAACACCCACGGCGGACAGGGCGGAGTCGTTGATGCCGCCGCGCAGGCATTGCGAAACCGCGCCGGGCTGCTGGCAATCCGCTGCAGCTCCTACCGCTTCTCAACACCGGCCGGTTGGATACCCCCCGACGAACAACGTTACGGTCTGCACGGAGGGCTGGTCGAAACGTCGATGATGCTGGCCGTGGCCCCGCATCTGGTCAGAAGCGAGGCGCTGCGCGCATTTCCGTCGCGGGCCGCCGACTGGGAGGCCGCCATTGCCGGGCTGGAGGTGGAAGGCGAGAGCGGCATCGCCTGGCGCGCCGAGGATCTCAACCCGGAGGGAGCCACCGGCGACGCGTCCGCCGCGACACCTGAGCTCGGCGAGCGGCTGTTGACCCACTTTGCCACGCGGCTGGCCCGCGTCGTCGACGCAGCGGGCGCGCTCGGCTTGCCGCCGGGTTAACCCTGCGCGGGATCGAGGAGGTGGCGAGCCCGTGTTCGCTTCGCGTCCATGTAGCGCTGATTCTGCGGGGTGATCGTCGCCAGCAGAGGCAGCCGACCGACGATCTCGATGCCCGCCCGGGTCAGCGCGTCGATCTTCTCGGGATTGTTGGTCATGAGCCGGATCCGCTGATAGCCGAGTTCGCGCAGCATGGCGGCGGCGATGCCGTATTGCCGTTCGTCCGGCCTGAACCCCAGCTGCAGGTCGGCATCGATGGTATCCCGGCCGGCATCCTGCAGCGCATAGGCCCGCAGCTTGTTGGCAAGGCCGATCCCCCGCCCCTCCTGCGCCAAGTATAGCAGCACCCCTCCTCCAAGCGCGGCCAGCGCCGCCACGGACTGTCGGAGCTGGTCGCCGCAGTCACACCGGAGGCTGCCGAATACATCCCCGGTGAGGCAGGCGGAATGCAGACGCACCGGAGCACCATTCGCACCATCGGGCAAGCCAACGATCACGGCCAGATGTTCCCGGCAGCCCACGGAGGTGCGAAAGCAGACAAAGCGTGCGTCGGCGGCGTCTGCCAGCGGGATGTGCGCCTCGCTGACCTTGACGACGGTCTGATCGAGGGTTCCGAGCAGACGCGCCAGTCCGTCGGCCGAGACGGAGTGAAGTATATGGCTCGACATCAGCGCCTGGATCTCGCCGAAGCGGCCCGGAGCCGCCGTGACGCGCAAGGCCGCCGGCAACAGCCACGCAACCTTCAGCATCTGGATGATCAATCGGTCGACGTCGACAGCGGCGGATTTGGGCGCCAGCGAAAACCGCTTCAGGACCTCGGCATCTCGCGGCGCCTCGGCGGCCAGTTTCACCATGTCGCTCAGGCTCGCGTTCGGCGGAAGCGGGAGCACGAACGCACAATCCCGGCCCCCACCCGAGAGTCCGAGTGCCACGCCGCGCTCGCTCGAGAGGACGAGCGACGCCTCGCTGCCGCCCATGGCTTGCAGCGCCAGGGCCGATGCGGGGCTGGCGGTTTCGATCGAGGCGTACACGGCTGGGGCCGGGCCGTCGACCACAGCCACGGCCCGGCCGCAACGGAACTCATCGATCGCGCGTTCCGCTGCCAGCAGCACACGATCAGATCCAGTCAATCCCGGTGCATCCATCGCCATTTGACACGACCCCCAGTGTCGCTTCCTACGGCACTAAATGGCTGGAGGATTATGTTATTTCGAGGAATCCTTGCGATGTGACCAAGCGGACGGAAGATTTGACTCATATGGATCGCGAATGGCACAGCCTCCTCGCTCTTCGGTCCGAGGCGCGGGAGATCGGGCAAGGCTTTCCCCCGGACGCGGCCCGCGCGGAGATCCGTGCTCGCACGGAAACCCTGGCAGCCTCTCTGAGCCATCCGCTGTGCCGGGCGGTCTACGCGCCCCTGATCGCGCGAATGGCCCAGGGCCGGTTCGTGATCGCCCAGGCCGGACAAAGCCTCGACGGTCGAATCGCCACCCGCGCCGGCCATTCTCACTATATCAACGGTGAGGCGGCCCTCGACCACCTGCACCGGCTGCGGGCGCTCTGCGATGGTGTGATCGTGGGCGCTAGCACCGTAATCCTGGACGACCCTCAGCTCACCACGCGGCGGGTCGAGGGCCCTAATCCCGTTCGGATCGTGCTCGACCCGCACCATCGCATCCCGGCATCCGCGCGCATGTTCGACGGGGCCGCTCCCAGCCTCGCCGTGTGCCCGAACGGATCTTCCGCTGCCAATGCCGGGCGGAGCGAGCTGCTGCTCCCGGCCGAGAACGGCCGGTTTGCATCGGAAACCCTCCTTGATGCCCTTGCCGGCCACGGACTGCGCGCCGTGCTGATCGAAGGCGGCGGCTTGACCATTTCGCACTTCCTCAATGCTGGTCTCGTCGATCGCCTGCACGTGATGCTGGGACCCCTGCTGATCGGCCCCGGCCGGGATGCGTTCCCACTTCCGCCGATCGAACGGCTGGAAGCCGCGCGGCGTTTCCGTATGACGCCTTTCGCGCTGGGCGACGACGTGCTGCTGGACTGCGAACCTCAGGCTGAGGCGACCCCTCGGGCCTCTCACCACCAGGCAAGGACGTCCCGGTGACCGACGCGAACCCGCAGCCTGCGGCCATCGAGGAGCGCCTTGCGTCGAGCGTGCCAGGCGGCGATTGGATCCTGCCGCTCCGGCGCCATCTCTTGAGCGGCGGCCGCCCAGCCGTCGAGTAGCAGGCCCGGCAGCGGCGGGTCGCCCGGCCCAAGGCACCAATCGCTTCGCGCCGTCTGCAAGGCAGCACCCGCGGCCGCCGACAGCCGGACCAGCGTGACGCCGGCCTCCGGCCCCAGGGCCGGACCGAACCCCTTGTCGCGGCGCTGGTGCCGGTTGAACAGGGTGCGCACCACTGAATCCAGCGGATCGGACGGTTCGAGGACAACGCGGCCGTCATAGGTGAGCGCCGCATAGAGGACGGCGCCCGACCGAGCGGCCGCGCTGACCAGGGTTCGGCACCACCCTTCCGAAACCAGATCCATCAGGGCCGAGGCGGTGACGAGGTCGGCGCCGCGCAGCAGCCGGGTGAGCAGGCCCGGGTCGGCAAGATCAGCATGCACCGCCTCGACGACAATCCGGCGCGCCCCTTGCGTCGCAATCGTGGCCAGCAGGGCGGCATCGTTGTCGACCAGCGTCCAATGTTGTGGTTCCGGCATCAACGAGGACAGCAGGTGCAGCGTGCTGCCCGTCCCTGCGCCGAGATCAACGACGCGCAGCGAGCCCTCCCGCCGCCTGGGAGCGGACAGGCGGCGCTGCAAGGCCGTGACGAGCGCGGGCGCCCTGGCGCGACGATCGGCCACAGCACGCAAGGCCAGCCACTCGGTGGAAAAGCCGCTCATTCGATGCCGAAGGCTTCGATCGCAGCAATCCATTCCCGCCCAGCGTCCTCCCAGGAACGCGGACGCGGGCACGATTGCCGAATGCCGACCCGGCCCGAGGTCAGGAAACTTCGCAGGGCATGGGCCAGCACCGGGGGCTCGCCGGGGGAAACCAGCCGATGCCGGGATCCTTCCGCCGCTTCCGGGAGCGCCCCGGCGTCGCTGGCGATGATCGGCAAACCATGGGCCGCGGCCTCTGCGACCACCATGCCGAACCCTTCATGATGGGACGGAAGAACGAAGAGGTCGGCGGCATCATACTCGCGCGCCAAGCGTGCCGGGGACAGCGGGCCGACGAAGACGATTCGGTCCGCGAGGTGCAACGCGTACGTCAGCCGGCGGACGCGCCGCGAGAAGACCGGGTCGCGTTCCGATCCTACCAGTCGAAGCCGCCACCGAAGGCGACGCAATCCCGCCAGAGCCCGTAGCAGGACATCCTGGCCTTTGCGGGGGGTGAGCGATGCAACACACAGCAGGGTCGGCGGCGCGCTTAGTCGATGGCGGACACGCATGGCCCGAGCCGCGCCGGCCCGAGCCAAGACAGAACGGCTCGCGACACCCGGTCTGACCACCCGGATCTTACTCTTCGGCACGGCGAAGTCAGACAGCCGGCACGCCGTCGTCGCACTGGTGACGAGAACTCCCTGAGCCAGTGCCAGCGCGCGGCTTTCCCGATCGAACAGGGGATCGTAATCGGGACCTCCGGGGCCGCGTTCATCGGCGAGCGGATGGTGCACGAGGGCGATCAACCGAAGGCGGCCCCGTTCGGCCTCCAGCACCTCGAGCAACGGCGAGAAGGCAAGGCCATCGACCAGGAGCACCGCGCCATCCGGCAGTCGGGCGATCCAACCTGCCGCCGTTGCGATCGTGGCTGCAGCGGGATTGGGCCAAGCTCCCGGAATCAGGATCACACCCGCCAACAGCTCCGCGCGCCGTAGGGCGCGCACCAGATGACGGTCGTAGACAAAGCCGCCGGTGGGCGTCTCCGGAGAACCGGGCAACAGGACGGTAATGCCGTTCACGCGCCGGCGTCGCCCTTCAGCGGTGCCTCATAGGAGGCCCAGGCGACGTGGGACTCATGCAGCACAACCCGCATACCTTCAATCTCGCGCCCGCATTCTCCCAACTTGCCGCCGTCGAGGGCAGCGCGCATGCGCAGGAAAAGCCAGCGGGCGAGATACTCGGTGGTCGTCACCGCCTTGTCGAACTCGATCAGGTCGTCCAGGTTGCGGTATTCGACCGTCGCGAGAATCGCACGGAGCGCCGCCGAGGCCGCGCCGATATCGACGACGATGCCGTTCGCGTCGAGCTCCCGCCTTCGCAACTCCACATCGACCACGTAGGTCGCGCCGTGCAGGTTTTGCGCCGGCCCGAAGACCGCGCCGCGCAGGCTGTGAGCGATCATCATGTGATCGCGGACGCAAACCGTGAACACGGGCAAGCCCTCCCCTTATCAGTAGCGGATGCGGTGGCACAGGGCCGGCAACCTGCCGGCGGCGATATCTGCCATGACCTGGGGCAGCAGTTCGAACGGACTTTCACCCGAAATCAGGTAATCGAAGGCATCGTCGCGGAGCAGGCGGAGCGCCAGCTCCAGCCGCTGCCGGTGACTGTATCGGCCACGGTGCGACGGCGAGACCGCGCCGACCTGCGAAGAGCGGAGCGTCAGGCGGCGCGAGTGAAATGTTTCGCCGAGCGGCAGCGTCACCGCCCTGTCGCCGAACCAGCTCATCTCAAGAATCAGCCCCTCGAAGGGGGCAAGGTCAAGCGCCGTTCGCAGTCCCGCCGGATCGCCGCTGGCGTGGATGACGACATCGACTGGCCCGATGTCTTGGGGGTTATTCGAAAACAACAGCCCCAGGGTCGCCGCCGCCGCCGCCTTGCCGCCGTCGATGTCATGGACCACGGCCGCTGCACCGCGTATCCGCGACGCCAGGCTCGCCACCAGCAGGCCCACGACGCCGGCGCCGATGACGCAGACCCGGTCGCCTGGCGCAATTCCGGCATCCCAGACGCCATTGATCGCGGTTTCCATGTTCGCTGCGAGCACCGCCCGACCCGGCGGCAATCCCTCGGGAAGCGGGATCGCCGCGGCCGCCGGGACGATGAAGTGGGTCTGGTGGGGGTGCAGAACAAAAACCGAGCGGCCAACGAGACCGTCGTCGCCGCACAGCACGCGGCCCACCGCCGCATAGCCGTATTTGACCGGCGCAGGAAAATCGCCCTCCTGGAAGGGACAGCGCATCGCCTGATGCTGGCTGGCCGGCACGCCGCCGCGGAACACCAGGGTTTCGGTGCCCCGGCTGAGGCCGCTGAACATCGTCTCCACCAGAACGTGCCCTGGCTCGGGTGCCGCCAGCATCACCGGGCGCAGGCCTCCGCGAAGCGCTTCCTCCACCCAGAATGCCTGGCCTTGCCTGACCGCCGCGTCCACGATATCGCTTCCCGAAACCGCTCAGCGGCAGGTTCCCGTTGTACGGGGCGCCGCTTCTCCAATTTAATGGGCAGTCGAGATCGTTCCAGAGGCTTTCATGATGAACCTGAGACCCGCCCTGCCTGAGCCCAGCTTGTCCTGCACCCGGCAACGTGCCGGGTCTCAACGGTCGGCGGCGATCTTCCGCCCGGCGGCACTGGCGCTGGCCGCCGCCATTCTGGCCGGCGCGCTCAGCCCCTGGCCGGCGCGCGCCGCCGAGGAGCGCTACGTCATCGACCCCAACCACATGGCCATCATCTTTTTCGTCTCCCACCTGGGATTCGCCGAGACTCTCGGCCAGTTCACCAGGGCGGAAGGCTCGTTCGTGTTCGACGACGCGAAGCCCTCGGTCTCCGACATCGAGGTCAAGATCGATGCCGCCAGCGTCGACACCCATCATCCGGCACGTGACGAGCATCTGCGCAAGGAAGACTTCCTGTGGGTCGAGAAGTTTCCGGAGATCACCTTCCGAGGAACGGCGGCGCAGCAGACCGGTCCGCGCACCGGCCTCATTCAGGGAGATCTGACGATCCGCGGCGTCACCAAGCCGGTGGTTCTTGACGTGACCTGGAACAAGAGCGGCGCGTATCCTTTCGGTGACCAGCATTGGGCGGCCGGCTTTTCGGCGCAGACTCAGATCAAGCGCAGCGATTTCGGCATGACCTACGCGGTCGCGGGCGGGCTCGTCGGCGACAACGTGGATATCATCCTGGAGTTCGAGGCCATTCGCCAGCCCACCTGAAGCCCTCGCTTGCAGCAGGAGATGCCGGCGTCCCTGAAGGCGGCCTGGGGCGTCGCCCGGTCGCTCGGAATTTACTACGGGCGTCCGTGGCACTTCAGAACGATGGACGCATTCTATCGCCGTTTCCTGCGACCCGGCGATCTGGCCTTCGACCTCGGAGCCCATGTGGGCAACCGCATTCGGTCCTGGCGCAGGCTGCGCGCGCGAGTCGTAGCCGTCGAGCCGCAACCCTCGCTGGTGGCGGTCCTCAGGCTGCTCTACGGTCGAGACCCGCAGGTCACGATCACCGCCGCCGCTATTGCGGGCACCGACCAAACCAGCATGCCGCTCTACCTCAACCTCGCCAACCCGACCCTTTCAACAACGTCCAGCGCCTTCATCGCGCACGCCGCCACCGCGCCGAGTTTTCACGGCCAGCGGTGGCAGCAGATCATCGAGGTGCCTTCGATCACTCTGGACGGCCTGATCGCCGCACACGGTGCGCCTCGTTTCGTCAAGATCGACATTGAAGGACACGAGCATGAGGCGCTGCGAGGCCTGTCGAAGCCTCTCCGGGCGCTCAGCGTGGAGTTCGTCCCGATGCACCGCAGCGTGATCGAGGCGGCGCTCGATCGGCTGGCACAACTGGGCGATTACCGATTCAACGCGTCCTATGGCGACGACATGCGGCTGCTTCATCCCCGCCCGCTGCTGGGGGCCGAACTCCGGGAGTGGCTGCGGCAACAGGGGGACGACGGACCCTGCGGCGATATTTATGCCAGTCTTGACCCGGCGTTACTGTGTCCTTGATGCGCGAATCACCCATCTCTCGGTGATTAGGATTTCATTTGTCAAAATCGACAATAAATGTCGCCATGTCGCTTTGGACACGGATTGAACCAGCACACAATTAATTCTACTTAAATCAGATATCGGCAGCAACTCGGCAAGGGGGACGCTGCCGATCTTTGAAACCCGAAGTTTTGTCAGGAGTTGGCGTGGCAAAGATACGCGGAACTGCGGGACCCGATCGGCTGCATGGCACGGATGGCGACGATCTGATCCATGGCCTGGCCGGTGACGACGTCATCTGGGGCGGCGGCGGGGACGACATCATTTACACAGGCGCGGGAAGTGATACGGCGGAGGGTGGCGGAGGCAACGACACCATTCGCAGCAGCTCCGGCTTCGACAACACCTTTCACGGCGGAGCGGACAACGATGACTTGTCCGTCACGATTTCTCTCCCCGCCACATCCGAAATCAAGACCTGGCAAACACAGCTCGACGGCGGCATCGGCGATGATACCCTGACTGCAACCTATGATCGCCCGGGGTTCTTTGGTGGTGAAGGAGACGTCTACAACGCGATGATCGGCGGGGCCGGCGACGACAGCATTTATGTTCGCGTCGGACAGGATCAGGGCGGCTTTCTGCTGGAAAGCATCGTCAGCAATACGATCGCCGGCGGCAACGGGGACGATCAGCTGATTGCCTTGGCGTTCAGTTTTTTCGAATCCGACAACAGGATTTACGGCGGGGCAGGTAACGATTCGATCCAGTCGATCAGTCAGACCGCAGAACTCGATGGCGGAGACGGTAATGATCACATAACCGCGCAGAGCACGTGGGCGACGATATCAGGCGGCGAGGGAAATGATTACATCGATTCCTCCGGAGATTATCCGGTTTACGATGCGACATTCGTAGAGTCTGAGCAAAATGTCGCCGGCGGCGGAGGAGACGATTACCTTTCCATTCATGCGGAGACCTATGGCAATGTGCTCGGCGCGGCAGCGGCAACGGTGAGCGGCGGCGACGGGGACGATCTGATCAATGTCGACCTGAAGTCCGGATCGTGGTTCGGCGGTCAGTCGCTGACCGACATCGACGGGGGATCAGGGGCTGATTCGATCGTCGTCACGTCCACCGCCACTCCGTTCGAGCCTGACGGCGATGGCGCCCGAGCAGAGAATGTCGTTTTTGGCGGCTCGGGGGATGACTTCATTGACGCGACAGCGACCATCGACGATGCGTACGGCGGCGGCCCGCACGTGGCGCGCAACAGGCTTCTTGGTGGCGACGGCGATGACGTTCTGATCGCGCATATCAACATGCCGGCCCTGCATCAGGGGACAGTGGCGCGCAATCTGCTGGCGGGCGGCGCCGGCAACGATACCCTTGAGGCCTGGAACACCCTCGGCGGCAACGAACTCCTCGGCGGAAGCGGCGATGACACGCTTCGCGTGCATGGAAACGGCAGAGCAACTTTGGTCGGCGGCGAGGGCGACGACGTTCTTTACGGCGACTTCAGCATCGACACCTTCGTGATCCGTCCGGGGGGTGGGCGCGACCTGATCTATGATTTCGGCACCGGCTTCTCACACGATCATATCGGCCTGGCCGGCGGGCTCAGCTTCGGAAGCCTGGTAATCCGCGCAACCGGCCCGGGCGGCGAGAGCACCAGCATCTCTTCCGGCGGCGAGGAACTGGCCGTCCTCGTGGGGGTCTCGGCCGATGACATCGACAGCACGGACTTCCTGCTCGTCTGAGAGTCTGACTGTCCCAAATCAATTGGTTACAACACACGTCATGGCCGGACTTGTTCCGGCCATCCACAGCTTGCCGCAGACACCGGACGGCGGCGCGTGGATGAGCGGATCAAGTCCGCGCATGACGAATCATTTTCGGTAAGGCTTTAGGCGCGGTCCCTCCCTGGAGGCACCCCGCTGGTCCGGGGCGCGGACTACCGCGCCGTATCGATCAGGTGCACGAATGAGCCGATCGTGTGGCCCGCGGCAAGTCCGGTGGCGCCGATTGCCCGGCCAGTGGCGTCGGTACACCGGAACAGCGGCGATCCCGGCCCCTCCCGCAGGGTCCGTGCGAAATGGAACTCGTGACCGCGAAAGCAGGCACCCGCCACGCCCAGCGGGCCGTCCGCCAGCAAGGTCGCAGTACGGTACCCCAGGTGGAGCCGGCGATCAGAAAAGGAGGTTTCCAAGGGAAGGAGCCCCGCCATCGCATGCCGGACTCCTCGCGCATCGATCAGTCCCTCGCCCATCACCATATAGCCGCCGCATTCGCCAAAAACGGCCGCACCGCGCGCCGCAGCCCGCCGAAGTCCTTCAAGAAACCTCCAATTCCCGGCGAGCAGACCGGCATGAAGCTCGGGGTAGCCGCCAGGCAGATAGACCGCGTCGCAATCAGGCGCCGGCGCTTCGTCGGCGAGCGGTGAAAACGGAATCACCTCGGCGCCCGCATCTCTCCACCCATTGACCACCAGGGGATAGCTGAAGGCGAATGCGGCATCGCTGGCGAGCGCGACGCGCTGACCGAGGGGCGGCACCGGAGGCAAGCCCCGGCCCGTAGCCCCGGTCGCCGACCAGCCGGCACGCGCAATGACGCGCAGCCGCTCGGTATCGACGTGCGCCGCGATCTCGTCCGCAGCCCGGTTCAAGAACGAAGCGAGGTCCGGATGTTCTCCGGCCTGGACCAGGCCAAGGTGACGTTCCGGCAACGCCAGACCCTCGACACGGGGCAGGCAACCGAGCACGGAAATCGACGGCAAAGCGGTTTCGCAGGCCTCGCGCAGGACCGCCGCATGCCGCTCGCCGCCAACCCGGTTGAAGACGACCGCAGCGATCCCCAGGCCGGGCCGATGCGTCGCAAAGCCGCGGACGACGGCCGCAGCGCTCGCCGCCTGCGCGCGCGCGTCAACAACCAGCACCACCGGCCAGCCCGACAGGACGGCCAGGTCGGCGGTGGATCCCGCATTGGCGGTCGCCCCGTCGAAAAGACCCATAACCCCTTCGCAGACGACGATGTCGCCGTGTTCCGCGAGCAGAGCCGCGACCGCGCACAGCGTTGCCGGTCTCATCGCCCATAGGTCGAGGTTGAAGCACGGCCGCCCGGAAGCCGCGGCATGAAACGCGGGATCGATATAGTCCGGACCGACCTTGGCGGACGCGACGCGAACGCCGCTTCGGGCCCAATGCCTGATCAGGCCCAAAGTGAAAACCGTCTTGCCGCTGCCCGACGCCGGCGCCGCGATCATCAGCCCTTTTGAAGCGGACGCACCCCTGCCCGCCGCCTGTCTCACAGGCGCTGCTTCAGCCGGTCGGCAATCTCCTCAGGACTGGCGCTGTGGCTGAAAAACTGCGCGACCTTGCCGTCCGGTCCGACCAGATAGGTGAGCGATGAGTGGTCGACGACGTAACTGTCCGGAGTGTCACCCGGCGACCGCATGTAAAAGACCCGGTATTCCTTGGCAACGGCGGCGATCTGCTCGGGTGTCCCCGTCAGTCCAACCATGCGCGGATTGAAGAGGCCCACATACTGCTTCAGCTTTTCGGGGGTATCGCGCTGCGGATCGATGCTGATCAGAACCGGCGTAACCAGGTCCCCTTTGTCGCCCAGCAGCTCGATCGCATCAACATTGCGCGTCAGCGAGGTCGGGCAGACATCCGGGCAATACGTGTAGCCGAAATACACGAGCAGCCAGCGGCCGCTGTAGTTTGCCTCGGTCACCGTCTGGCCATCCTGATCGACCAGGGTAAACGGTCCGCCGATATTCAGCTTGTTCTCGCCCGCGCCGGTCTCGGCGGCGATGCTTTCCGACATACCGCTGTATTGCCGGATGGCGAGCACGCCCACGGTGGCGACGACCACCAGAGCGAACGCCAGTATGGGTCCGCTCCGGCGGCGGCCTGTGCGTTGGGACGCTGCCCTCTTCGCTGAATGAGAGTTTCTGGTGCTCATCCGATAGTCTCCCCTTCAGACATGTTGCTCAGGCAATCGTTCGCCACGCGAGATAGGATAGCGCGACCGCATTCGCCAGCATCAAGGCCGGCATAAAACTCAGCGCGGCATCGCGGAACCGCTGGCCGGCAACATGGCCAGCCAGTCCCACGGCGATCAGGGCGGGGATGGTGCCGGCGGTAAACGCCAGCATCGCCATTGCTCCCGCCAGTGGTTGTCCGCTGGCCGCGGCCGCCGCCAGCCCCCCATACAGCAGGCCACACGGCAGGAAGCCGAGACTGACGCCCAGCAGATAGCCGCGCCAGCCGACCGGCCGCGCAAACAACGGACCGGCGAGGCGGTGCAGGCGGCGCGTCAGCGGGTTCATTCCGAGATCGGCCGGCAGCAGCCGAAGGCGCCGCCATGCCGCCCAACGCCCGCCCAACGCCCGCAGCGCGTATCCGAGGAAGAACAGTGCCGCCAGAACCAGCAAAGCCGCCGACACCCACCGCAGGCCGGTGACCTGGATGGTACCGGCAGCCAGCGCCGCCGCCGCCGCGCCGAGCGCGGCGTAGGTGGTCGCGCGGCCGAGATGGTACGGGACAAGAGCGGCACCCGCCAGCCGGTGCATTTCGCGCATCTGCTTGGCCGGCAGAGCCTCCAGCCGGGAAACCGTCTGCGCCAGCACGAACGGGCCGCACATGCCGACGCAGTGGCTCACGCTGCCCAGCAGGCCGGCGGCGAACAGGCTCATGAGCAGGCCGCCGTGTTCCACGGTCACCGCGCGGCAGTGCGCGAGGCCGGCGTCGAGAAGGTGCAGGAGGAAAGGATCGGGTTCCATGGGTCAGACGACAGCCTCGGACGAAAACGAGCGGATGTCAAAGGTGGCGCATGGCCCGCTTTAGCGTACCATTGCCGGATGCGCGAAGATGGCACGGAGGGGTGCGGCGGTGCTCCGCAGCGGCTGGACCACCGGATGGCCGCCACAGGCTTTTGATGTCTGACCAGAAAGTCCGGCTGTTGATCCTCGGCGGCACCACCGAGGCGGCGGCGCTGGCGCGGCGCGTGGACGCCGAGAGGAGTGATCGCATTGCCGTCACCACCTCGCTTGCCGGCCGGCTTCCCGTCCCTCCCAACCTGCCCGGCGCGGTTCGCGCCGGCGGCTTCGGCGGCGCCGAGGGCCTTGCCGCCTATTTGGCCGAAGCGGGCATCGACCTGCTGGTCGATGCCACACATCCGTTCGCCGCGGCCATCTCGCGGGAGGCGGCCGAGGCCTGCGCCGCGCGTGCCGTCCCCCGGCTGATGCTGGTCCGCCCGCCATGGGTCACGGAGCCGGGCGACGACTGGCAGCAGGTGGACAGCTTTGCCGAGGCGGCCGCGCTGCTTCCCGGCCTCGCGCGCCGTGTCTTCCTGGCGACGGGACCGGGTGGCGCCGCCGCCTTCGCCCCGCTTGCGGAGATCTGGTTCCTGCTGCGGCTGTTCGCCCCGCAGGCAACGCCGCTGCCGCTCGCCCGCTACGAGACGATCATCGCCCGGCCGCCGTTCACACTCGAAGGCGAGACCGCCCTGCTCGCCTGCCACCGCATCGAGGCGCTCGTCTGCAAGAACTCCGGCGGCCCGACCGACGCCAAGCTCGCGGCTGCCCGCGCCGCTGGCTTGCCCGTCCTCATCCTCCGCCGCCCGCCGCTGCCGGCGGGCGAGGTTGTTGTGGACGCGAGCAGTGCGATGCTGTGGCTGGGCCGACGCGTGGCAACCGGATCCACCGAGGGCTGCCGGCCCGTCGACCGGTTTCGGTATCGGCGCTGATCTGCGCAGGAAAAAACGGAGCAGGTGTGCCGGGCGATGGCGCTTCCCCGCCCGGCACCTGGTCTCGATCGAGTTCAGCCGGGCACGCGCAGCATGGCGGCTGCCGACGGAACGCCCTGCCGGTTGAAGGCGAACAGCAGGTAGTCCCCAGGGATCGTATACGTCCGGTTGGGCGGCGTGGTGATCGTCAGCGTATGACCCGCCTGCATAAACGGCAGGTCCTGGAACCGCTGTTCCAGATTGTTGTCGTGCGTGGCAGATCCGGCCCGCAGCAGCGTCACCCGGCCAATCTGATCGGCGCTACCGACGCTCGCCTGAAACGTCCGGCCGGGGCCCGGCGCCAGGGTTGCCGGCGTGCCGGCGAGTGTCGGACGGGAAGCCAGGTTGCCACCGGCGTCATACAGGTAGCCCGGATAGTAAATCTCGGCGTTGTAATTGGTCACCGGACCGGGATGCCCGCCGCCGCCGGTCAACACGGTGCCGTCGGCCAGCAGCAGCGCATTTGAATGATAGAGCCGGGGTTGCGCGGCGCTGGCTCCGAGAGTCCAGCGTCCCGTCTTCGGATCCCAAACCTCGGCGGCAAAGGCAAGGCCGCTGAGCTCGTTGCCCACCGAGGAGCCGCCGGTGACGAGGACCTTTCCATCCGCCAGAACGGTCTCGCTGCCGTAATAGCGGACCTGGCTCATATTGGCCGTCTTCGTAATCGTTGGCTGCGCACCGTTGATGTCGACAACGATTGTCTGGCGATTATTGCGAATAGAAAGCAGCTTCCCGGGCGCGAACATTGCGCTCGGCAGCTTCGGGTTGCTGGCGAGGGTCGTTCTTGGCAGTTGGATTATCGATCCCTTGGTCCCGTTGGCCGTAGGATTAACCAAGAACATTTTGCCATTATAACCCAGCACGAAGACTTTGCTGGCGTCGTTGGGCATTTGGTAGGCGCGGGGATACGACCAGTTGAAGGCGGTCTGCCCGAAGGCGGCGTCGCTTTTCGCACCGGTCAGCGTGTACCAGGTGCCATCCGGCGTGACGAGTTCGGGGGTCGGGGAGTAGATCGACGGCGTCTCGCGGCCGCCGATGATCAACTTGCTGCCGCTGGCGAGCGGCACCACCGACGGGTACCAGCGGCTGTAGATCATCGACGGTCCCGGCGACAGGATGTTGCCGGCGGGATCGAACGTCGTCGTTCTCGGGATCCCGATATTGGGCGTTCCGTTTCTGTTCGTATTGCCCCCCGCCAGCAAAACTTTGCCGGTTCCCACGAAGACCGACTGCCCGGTGCAAAAGATGTCGGTGGTGGTGGCGTTGGGAAGAACCATGTGCTCGCCGGACCTCGGATCCCAGACATCGAAAACCAGCTGCCCCGGCTTTTCGTCCCTTGTCCCGTTCATGAATACCCGGCCGTCCGGCAGAAGCGTGGCGTGGACCATCACCATCGGCCATGGGACGGTTGTCCCGAAGACCCCCTTCTCCCTGGCCCCAGGGACGGCCGCTGCCAGAACTGCCTCCGCTGCCAGAGCCGTCCGGCTGGCGCCAGAGGCACGAATGCCGTGCCCCGCACCATAATCGATCGGTCCGTTGCCAGCCGAAGCATCCTCTTCGACACGGGCCGTGGCCACAGCTTCTGTCATCTGTGCGCTCGCATATGACCCAACAGACAGTACCGAGAGCGCAATGAGCGCTCCGACCCTATACAACCTCATGGTATCCCCCATGCGAATAATAGGCGTTTGTAAACCAAATATAAACTATATGGCACAAGAACACGAGTCAAAATTCAACGTACAGGAAACTATAGCAACTTGGCCCGGTCGGGGACCCTCGGCTCATCAGGTTGCAAACAAGGTCAGGGTTGCTTGCTGCCGCAATACAAAGCGTCTGTCACCCAAGCAGGGTGAAAACGAAGCGTTGGCCAACGCTTGCGGTAGCACAATATCGAAGGAGATTGCTCTATCGCATGCTGGGAACGCGGCCCTGGAGACAAGTCTTAAATCCGCTCGGAACAGACGTCTTCCGTCACAAACCTTGTGACCCTGACGGCTATGCGCCGGTTACCCGGTGACGGTCATCCCCCGATCCGACGGTGAGCGAGGCTGCCAGCGCGCCGTTCGAGAGAAGCTCGGATTGAGTCTTTTCCTTGAAACGCGTCCTTATGAGGTGTCCAGTATCACTACGGACGGGGCGCCGGGCTGCCCGACAAGCTGCAGCTCTTAAGCGCGGCCAGGGCCTCGCAAGACCGGATGAGGATGGCGTTGAGCGTCAGGAACCTTGATCACGTAACCGTCTGCGTTAGCGACCTTGCGGCGGCTAGGCGCTTTTTCGCGCTGCTTGGTCTTGAGGAGGACAAGGCCGTCGTGATTTCCGGCGAGCCCTTTGCCGCGTACATGGGTCTCGCGGAGATCGAGGCCGACCATGTGACCCTGGTGCTCCCTGGCGCCTCGCCACGGTTCGAGATCCAGCTTCTGCACTATCGCCGCCCGGCGGCAGTGGGCGGCGCCACCATCGCCCGTCTCGACAAGCTCGGCTTCAACCACATCTGCTTCGCCGTCGATGACATCGACGCGGTGGTCGCCAACCTCCGGGCTCACGGTGTTGACGTGCGTGGTGAGATCAAAGGCTTCCACGACCGCCACCTCGTCTTCGTGACCGGCCCCGAAGGAATCACCGTCGAACTGGCGCAATGGAGCTGAGCGGACGAGCGCACCAATCGGACCCAGGTAGCCCCGACGAAGCCCAAGCGTAATTCGGGCTCAGCCTTTGGTTGTGAGCCAACTGCGAGCTTTCGCAACCGCTGCCGCGCCATCGCAGCTTCAGGCGATTAAGGCGATTCCAGGGCATTGAAATATACATCCAGATGAGCTAAGTTGCACGTTACGCATCCGGCGATAACTTGCAGCTCACCCGGCGGATGACTTGAGCGCCTGTTAGGGACTCTCGTAATCTCGCTTCTGGATACTGTAGGGTAATCCTTTTGCCCATAGCATCTTTCAGTTGACGACTCCTTGTTGGTGGAGTTGTGGGTTGCCGGAGACGATAACAAGGAGGAAGAGTTATGCAAAAAAAGCGTAATCTCTCCGGCCTTGCTTGGGCGGGCGTTTCAGTGATCGTAGTTCTTCTTGAACTGATCAATGTTTCGCTCGATCTCCTAAGCAAGGTCGTCAACTATGACCGTCAAATTTGAAACCTACCTATACTCATACCTGCGTAATGATAGGCCTATATTTGTACCTAGCGATCGTGGCAAAAAAAATCGGTCATGAAATTAAAAAGTTGGTGGACGACGCAGTTGATTTTGATCCGTTCTTTTTTCACTTGCGCCAAGGTGGGCATGTTATGGCCTTACATGCCCATCGAAAGCACAAATACTTCGCGCGAGCGGACATCTCTAAGTTTTTCTATGGCGTTGGCCGAAACCGCGTAACACGCGCTCTTCATGAAATTGGTATTCCACACGCCGGAACATATGCAAAATGGTCTTGCGTGAAGAACCCTTATGGTGATCCACGTTATTCGCTACCTTACGGTTTCGTACAATCACCGATTTTGGCGACGTTGGTACTTATGCGCTCTGCAGTTGGCGAGTTTTTACGGAATTTATCAAAGACCGTCACTTCTTCCGTCTATGTGGATGATATCTCTCTATCGTGCGATAGTAAAACTGAAATAGATGCGGCTTTTAATTGTCTATTAGAGATGATTGAGGCATCAAACTTCAAAATTGCTAAGGATAAAACTCAAGCGCCAGCCGAACAAATTACACTGTTTCAGTGCAATTTGGCATATCAACAGACTGCCGTCAGAGGCGAACGGCGTTCTGAGTTCTATGCAGTAGAACGGTCGGTGGCTAGTGCGTCGGCTTTTGAGCGCTACTGCGATAGCGTTGCTGAACGAAATGCGCCTACAGCATGATCAATTTAGATTGAAGCTGGGAAGCCAATGCATCTTAGCGTTAGCTGCCAGTATGGAAACGAGTTTGGTTTGGCGTTGTGGTTGACCGGAGAAGGTCCTTTCTACGCTGCTCCGCATACGAGCTACGAATCCGGATCATGGCGATTGGGGCCTTGCAGGGCCGCGAATTGCGAAGTGGATGCGGGGGTTCGCGGTCGCAGCACATGGTGGTGGTCGGGGGCGTAGAGGCGGCTGTCGGGGAAGCTGTCGGAGCCGAAGACGCGGCCGACGAGGATCAGGGCGGTGCGGGTGAAGCCGGCCGCCTTCACCTTCTGGCGGATGTCTTCGAGCGTGCCGTGGACGAACGCCTGGTCCGGCCAGCCGACGCGGTAGGCGACGACGACCGGGCAATCCGCCCCGTAGGCCGGCACCAGTTCGCGGACGACGCGCGCGAGGTTCGTCACCGAAAGGTGGATGGCGAGCGTCGCCCGGCTCTGCGCCAGGGTCGCCAGGTCCTCGCCTGCCGGCATCGGCGAGGAGCGCGTCGCCGTGCGGGTGAGGATCACCGTCTGGCTCACCGCCGGCAGCGTCAGCTCGCACGACAGCGCCGCCGCGGCCGCGGCGAAGGCTGGCACACCGGGGGTGATGTCGTAAGCAATGCCGAGTGCTCCCAGCCGGCGCATCTGCTCGCCGATGGCGCCATACAGCGACGGATCGCCGGAGTGCACGCGGGCGACGTCGTGGCCGGCGGCATCGGCGGCGGCCATCTCGGCGATGATGGCCTCGAGGTCGAGGGGGGCGGTGTCGATGACCCGGGCGCCGGGCGGCGCTTCCGCGACCAGCTCGCGCGGCACCAGCGAGCCGGCGTAGAGGCAGACCGGGCAGCTTTGGATCAGGTTCAGCCCGCGCACGGTGATCAGGTCGGGAGCGCCGGGGCCCGCCCCGATGAAGTGTACGGTCATTCCGCCGCCTGCCCGGCCCGTTTTGCCGCGTAGCCGCGCGGCGTGTAGACGAAGCGGTGCGTGCCGCGGGTTACCGCGCGCGTGCGGCTGGAGCCGACCAGCACAAGGGTCAGCATGTCGACGTCGTCAGGGCTCAACGCCTGCAGGTCGGTGATGCGCACCGTCTCGCCCTCCCGCCCCAGGTTGCGGGCGAGCACAACGGGTGTCTGCGGCGGACGGACGGCCAGCAGGATATCGCGCGCCGCGACAAGCTGGGTCCGCCGGCGCTGCGAGACCGGATTGTACAGGGCGACGACGAAATCACTGTCGGCCGCCGCCCGCAGCCGGCGCTCGATCTCTGGCCACGGCGTCAGCAGGTCGGAAAGCGAGATTGCGCAGAAGTCGTGACCGATGACGGCACCGGCCCGTGCCGCCGCCGCCTGCAGAGCGCTGATCCCAGGCACCACGTCGATCGCGAGCCGGTTCCACTCCGGCCGGTCATCCCGGTCCAGCACTTCGAACGCCAGGGCCGCCAGCGCATAGATGCCGGCGTCACCGGAGCAGACCAATGCCACCCTCCTGCCCTCGGCGGCGAGGTCCAGGGCCAAACGGACGCGCGCCTCTTCCTCCGACAGCGCCGAGGTGTGCCGGCGCCTGTCGCCGATGAGGTCTGCGATCAGATCGAGATAGAGGCCGTAGCCGACCACGTCGGTGGCGGCGGCGATGGCGCGCACCAACTCGTCGGTGCGCCAGCCGGGGCTGCCGGGGCCGATGCCGACGATGCTGAGGCGGCCGCGCGCCCGGCCGACCGTGCCCGGGTCGATATCGCGACGGGCGCGGGCGACAGCACAGGTGGCACGGCGGGAGCGGACCTTCTGGGCGACCAGTTCGCCGTCGGGACCCGCCGCCGCGAGGGCTGCGCCCTCGGCGACACCATGGCAGCCGACCTCGCGGAAGACCACGCCGGAGGGGTTGGCGAGCCTGTGGGCTTCCGCTTCCAGCTCCGGCGCCGGGAAGAAGCGCGCCGGCACCCCGAGTGTAGCCGCCAGCGCCTGCATCGCCCGCTCGTCCGCCTTCAGGTCCAGCGAGACGACGCAAGCCACGGCCCCTTCGGCAATCCCGCTGTCTGCCAGGGTGCGGCGCGCCAGATCGATCAGCTCGGCGGCCTCGCAACCACGCTCGCAGCCGACGCCCAGCGCCAGGACCGGCGGGTGCAGGACGAGCGTGCGCTCGGAGATGGAGGAGCGATCCCTCACCCCTACCCTCTCCCGAGGGGAGAGGCGGCATGCTTCGGAGGCGCCGCTCGACTCCCTCTCCCCTCGGGAGAGGGTTGGGGTGAGGGGAAATGCGCGATCCGTAATGAGCACGCGCACGTCCGCCCCATCGCTGAATCGGGCCCCCGACGCCTGCAGCCACGACGGGTCGCCCGCTTCGACATGGAGCCCCACTGCCTCGTTCGCCAGCAGCGCGGCCGTCACCGCCTTGGCGGCGGACGGGTTCGCGACGCGCCAACCCGCCGGCGGATCGTCCAGCCCGAAGCCGAGACGCACGTCGCCGGCGGTGGTGATCGCCGCCACCCCCTCGGTCGCGCCGGCGATGGCGCGGGCGATCCGGTTCGCACCGTGATGGCCTCCCAACAGCGGAATGGCGACGCTGCCATCCTCGGCAATCGCAACCACGGCGGGTTCTCTTTGCTTGTCGCCCAGCAGCGGCGCCACGGCACGGATGAGGATGCCGGCGGCGCAGACTCCTGCGATCGGTGTCCCGGCAACGAAAAGCGCGCGCAGGTGGGACATCGTGTCCGAGAAAATCCGGTCGGCTCCTTCGGCGCGCCCCGAAAGCCCGTGCACGACGCTCCCCGGCAGCAGCGGTTGCAGCCGGCGGGCAAGCGCCAGTCCGCTCGGGTTGAGCGCAATCAGCGCAACACTGTCGGGCGATCGACGATCGGCCACCCCCGAAACCTCTCGCGGCCGGCGCACAAGGATCATCGAGAAGTAGGGTGCCGTGGTGTCGTCCGCCACGTCCGCAAGGGGGACGATCCGCTCATTCGCCATCGACGCCCGTTCCACGTAGGTGGCGCTTGCATCGAGGCCGAGCCGTCGCAGCACCCGGCGCACCTTGGCCAGGTGGCGGCCCACCTTCATGATCGCCGCTGCCTCGGCGCGGGCGAGCCGCGCTTCCAGCTCCTCCTCGGGCATCGGCGCCGGCAGCACGCACAGCACTTCGTTGCGGGAGACCAGCGGCACCTCTGCCGCCGCCGCAACCGCCGCCAGCGAAGAGACGCCGGGCACAACGACGGTGGGATGGGCACCGGCGAGGCGCTCGAACAGGTACATGAACGAGCCGTAGAAGAACGGATCACCCTCGCACAGCACCGCCACGTCACGTCCGGCCGCGAGATGCCCGGCGAGGATGACGGCGTAGCGGTCGTAGACCTCTTGCGCCGGGAAGCGCTCGATCGTCATCGGTGTGGCGATGGCAATCTCGACGCGGCCGGACGGCACATGCGGAGCCGCGATCGCGCGCACCAGGCTCTCCCCGCCCTCCGGTGCCGGATAGGCGATCACCGGCGCCCGCGCGAGGATATCCCGGGCCTTCAGGGTGATCAGGTCAGGGTCACCCGGCCCGATCCCGAGGCCGTAGAGGGTTCCACTCACGGCTTTGCTCCCGCGTATTGCATGATGTCCATCAAAGCCCGCATGCCTGTCAGTTGGCCAACCGGGCCGGCGCGGGCAACCGCGATGCGGACGAGTTCGCCCCCATGCTCCTGCCGAAAGTCGAGAAGGCGTGACCCGCCTTCCAGGCTCACGGTGTTGGCGACGAGGCGCCCGCCGGAGCGCAGCCGCTCCCAGCATCGCTGCAGCAGGCCGGCGCCGGTGCTTCCGCCGCCAACGAAGATGGCATCGGGCGCTCCTTCGATGCGGCCGAAGGCCTCTGGTGCAATGCCCTGGACGACCTGCACCTGCGGCACTCCCAGGGCCGCGGCATTGCGGGCGATGATCGCGCAACGCCCGGGGTCCCGCTCGACGGCGAACGCCTGCGCTTCACCGCCAGCCGCGACGCGAAAGCCCGGCATCGCCGCGCGCAGCCACTCGATCGCGATCGACCCGCAGCCGGCGCCGACATCCCACAGCATCTGGCCCGGCTGCGGGGCGAGGGCGGCGATCGTCGCTGCCCGCACCTCGCGCTTGGTGAGCTGGCCGTCGCTTTCAAACAACTCGTCCGGCAGGCCGGGCACGCGCGGCAGCAGCTTGGGGCGGGGGCCCGGCCGGCAGTCGATGGCGAGCGTGTTCAGGTCGGCGGCGCGCGGATGAGCCCAGGTTTCGGCGGTGCCGGTGGAGCGCCGCTCGCCGGGACCACCCAGATGCTCCAGCACGGTCAGCGCGCTCGGGCCGAAGCCGCGCTCGACCAGCAGGGCAGCCGCGCCGGCCGGCGTGGCGCCATCGCGACTGAGCACGAGCAAGCGCGCTCCCGGCTGGATGTGCAGGTTAAGGGTCTCCAGCGGCCGGCCGTGCACACTCACGCACCCCACATCGGCCAGCGGCCATAGCATACGCGCGGCGGCGAGGCTGAAGGCGCCCGGATGCGGCAGCACGGTCATCTCGTCCGGCCCGAAGACGCGGGCCAGATTGGCACCGCCGCCGAACCACATGGGATCGCCGGTGGCGAGCACCACGACGCGCCGGCCACGCCAGCGCGCGATCACCTCGGCTGCCCGGTGGACGCCGCCCTGCCAGGTCAGCCGTTCCGCCGGGCTCTCCGGCACCATCGCCTGGTGGCGTTCTCCGCCCACCAACAGCTCGGCGCCCTCGATCAGCGCGCGGACGCAAGGGGCCAGACCGTCGACACCGTCGTCGCCGATGCCGACGACGGTGATCCAGGGGCCAGTGCTTTCACTTAGAGTGTTCACACCGGCACCCCAAGCGCGTTGACCGCCGCCGCGGCAAAGGCGCTGCCGCCGCGGCGTCCGCGCAGGGTGACGTAGGGGATACCCCCGGCATGCGCGATCAGCGCCTCCTTCGACTCCGCGGCGCCGACGAAGCCGACCGGAAACCCGAAGATCACCGCCGGCCGCGGGCCGCCGGCATCCAGCAATTCCAGCAGCCGGAACAGCGCGGTCGGCGCGTTGCCGATGGCGACGACGGCCCCTTCCAGGCAGTCGCGCCAGCGATCGACGGCGGCAGCAGAGCGGGTCGTCCGCGCCGCCAGCGCGGCTTCGGCGACGCCGGGCTCACGCAGCGTGCACAGCACGAGGTTCGCCGCCGGCAGGCGGTCGCGGATGATCCCCGCCCCTACCATCCCGGCATCGACGAGAACCGACGCGCCGGCCGCCAGCGCGCGTTGTCCCGCCGCTGCCGCGCCGGGTGTCCACGCGAGGTCGGAAACGATGCCGGAATCGCCCGCGGCGTGAATGAGGCGAACGACGAGGGGTTCGAGGTCCGGCGGCACCGCCGACAGATCCGCCTCGGCGCGGATCATCGCGAACGAGCGGCGGTAGATCTCCTGCGGTTCCCGGAGATAATCGTAGGCTGACGGAACAGCGGCGACCGCGCGGGCGCGCGGGGCGTTCTCGATGCCGAGGATCCACGCTTCCTCGGTCTCCACCAGGCGCCGCTGTCCGGCGCTCAGGGAAGCCGGCCCGGCGAACAGCGGCGCCAGCCGGTCCTCGTCGTCGAGGCGGGCAAGCTGTGCGACGACGGCCTGGACCTGGCGCGCGTCCTTGACCGGATGGGCGACGGCAGCGTGATCGAAGATCGACGGATAGATCTCGGCAAGCATCACGCGCCAGTCCCCGCCGGCGGGCCGGTCGAGCGGCCGCAGCCCGGTTTCAAACGGCCAGACGCGCACTGCGTCGTTCAGCCAGGGGTGCTGGCGCAGCGCGTGCAGGTGGGCGATCCCCATCAGCGTCTGGCTGCCGACGCACCCGGGATAGGCCAGCTTCCACACCGGGTGCGGGCCGCCGGCGGCGCGGTCGCACAGCCGCAGTTCGGCGACGCCGCCTCCGTTGCAATCGGCAAAGCCCGTGGGCTTGCGGGTGGCGAGCATCGGGCCGGCCGCCTGCGGCGGGCAGCCCCAGAACGGAAAGGCCTTGCCGGAGATCCGCTCATTCAATGCCGCCGCTACGGCGAAGCGGTTGTTGGCGTTGTCGTCTCCGTCGCGGATGCGCAGGGCGAGTTCGCTCCAGACAGCGCGCCAGTCAGCCCCCTCTCCCCGCAGCATCCGCGCGAAGCCGCCGGGATAGCCGAACGCGAAATCGAACCCCGCCAGAACGGTCCGGTCGCGGGCGACCAGGTCGGCGAGCAGGTCGGCGAGAAACGCCATCGCCTCGCGGCGGGTCGGCGTGTTGACCAGCCGCGGCGCAGGAAGAACGCCACAGATCCGCTCGCTTGCCGCGATCCAGATGCTGTCCGCGCCGCTCGCCGGGACGGCGGCGGCACTCCAGTCGACCATGATGTAGGCGTCGAAGACGGGGGACATGGCAGGCGGGGCGACTTCCCCTCACCCTCCCGCTTCGCGGGTCCCTCCCTCTCCCGCCGGCGGGAGAGGGTCGGGGTGAGGGTGTGCTGCGCCGTGTTCGTGGGTGGGATGGTGGTCGGTGTGGTTATGATGGTGGTGGTGGCCGTGGGCATGGTCGTGCCCATGATCGTGCCCGTGGCTGTGATCGCCGTCGGTACCGATGCCGCGGACGTGGAAGTGGTGGCCGACCTGCGGCGCGCCCTGGTCCGCCTCGTAGCCCAGCACCTGTTCGCGATACTTGCACAGCAGGCAGTTCATCAGGTTGGCGCCGTCCAGCGCCTCGCCAACCCGGTCCACGAACGTATCGATGACCAGCGGATGGTCGTTCAGGTACTCGGCCTTGACGATCTCGATCTCCGGGTGCGCGGCGGCGCAGGCGTCAGCATGCGCATAAATGCGGTCCACCAGGATGCCCGTGAACAGGAAATACGGAAAAACGATGATCCGCCGGTAGCCGAGACGCACCGCGTGCCGCAGCCCTTCATCGACCAGCGGATAGGCGACACCCGAGTAGCTCACCTCGGTCCAGCCGAAGCCCAGGCCCTCCCACAGCATGCGGGCCACTTTGGAGACGTTGGCGTTGGCGTCGGGGTCGTTGGTTCCCCGCCCCACCACCATTAGCAGCGTCTCGTTGCGCGGAACCTGCCGCTCGCAGGCGGCCTCGGCGGCGGCGATGCGGGCCGCAGACGCGCGCAGCAGCCTGCCGTCGATGGCAAGCTCGCGCCCGAAGGTCACCGCGATCTGGGGATTGGCGGCGGCAAAGGTGTTGATCTCGGACGGCAGGTCGTTCTTGACGTGGCCGGCGGCGAACAGCATGCTTGGCAGGGCGACGATGCGCTTCGCCCCGCGCGCCTTGAGCGCCTCCAGCCCGGTGCGGATCACCGGCCGGGCGAACTCCAGAAACCCGCTCTCGACCAGGCAGTCCGGCAGGCGCTGGCGCAGGTGACGGGAGAGCGCATAGAACTCCTCGACCGCCGCCATCGAGCGGCTGCCGTGGCCGCAGATCATCACCCCGAGAGAATCGGTCGCATCGGTATCGGGCATTCGCTTGGTCCCTTGCCTTCGAGCGTCTTTGCCGAAAGCGGCGATCTTTCACTGCCGCTGTTTCCCGGCTGGTCATGGCCTCCGGCCGAGCTTCAGCGCGCGACTATAGGGACCGCGGCGGCGGCTGTCATCAGGCGGTCATGGTCCACAGCGGTGCACGCTGGTTCGCCATCGAGAGTGAGCAGAAAGCTCCGTCGCGAGACATCGTGCCCGCTCTTAAGCTATTCTCACGCGAGGCATCGAAGCCGTTCTCACAACCGGAGTAAGCCATGCTATTGACGGCGATCATTGAACGCGAGGGTTCTGGATACGTGTCCCTCTGTCCGGAATTGGACATCGCCAGCCAGGGCGATACGGTTGAGCAGGCGCGCGAGAACTTACGGGAAGCACTGGACCTGTTTTTCGACTGTGCCGCGCCCGAAGAGATCAAATCGCGACTCAAGAGCGAGTTCTACGTGACGCAGGTCGAGGTCGCGCTTGGGTAAACTCCGGGTTCTCTCCGGCCGGCAGGTCTGCGCCATCCTTGCGGCCCACAACTTCAGCGAGATCAGAAGGCGCGGTAGCCACGTCATCATGCAGAACAAGCAAGGCCCCACCACGATCACGGTCCCAGTGCCCGACCACCCAGAGCTTCGCATCGGCACCCTGCAATCGATTATCCGCCAATCTGGTCTGCCGCGAGCGGCCTTCGAGGCCTGATTCCGCCGACGACGGCTCTGGTTGCGGCGCCGTTTCTCACCCCATATGCTGCGGCAGAGCGACGTCTGGCTGAGAGGGCGAGGAAGCATGGACCGGCAACGGAGGACTGGGCACAACCGGTGGCGGCTCGTCGCCAGCGTGGTCGGGGCGGTGGCGATGATGGCGACGGCAGCTTCCGCCAAGCACGGCGGCGGCGATCTCGCCCTGCCGATTATCGGCGGTGTCGCCGGCGGCGGGCTTCTGACCAGCGCCATCTATCAGCAGCACGAAATCAGCCAGATGCAGGGCAGCAAGCAGGGTGGCGGCTCGGCCCCTGCCGCAGCGCCCCAGTATATCTATGTGCCGGCGCAGCCGGTCTATGCGGCGCCGGCCTATCCCGCTTACGACGGCAGTCCTGATTCCAGCATCCAGGGCCGGCTGCAGGAGCTGGACAGCCTGTGCGCGCAGGGGCTCATCACCCCCACGCAGTGCGCCCAACGCCGCCAGCAGATCATCGACGGCCTGTAGGCCGAACCTGCCTGAGGAGCCATCGATGTCGCCGACCCCACTTCGCGCCCTGACCGCCGCCGCGGCGCTCGCCGCCTGGTCTTCCATTCCCTCCGCCGAAGCGGCGGCAATCTCGCTGCCGGACGCCTTCTGCGAGGTGAAGGCCGTCTCCACCTGCACCCCCGACGGCGCCTGCAAGGCGATCGGCGACGTGCTCGGCGCCAAGGCGCCGGCGCGCCTGACCATCGACTACGACAACCGGGTCATCTCCGAACCGCAGGGCTCCGGCTGGACCCGATCGGCGCATATCGGCACGCTTGCCCGCGCTGCCGGCCAGACCATCGCCCACGGCATTGAGGGCCCGTTCGCTTGGCAGATCATCGTCTATGACAAGGACGGCAGCATGTCCTACGTCGCGTCCACCGCCGACGTCGTCGTCTCCGCCTTCGGCAAGTGCACCGACAAGCCATAAGCCGGGCGGCTCCGGAATGAGCTGTTTTCCCCGCGGTGCCGGCCTTGGGGTGATCCGTCCAGGGGGGCTTGCTTAAGACGTGGATGGCCGTGACGAAGCACGGCCTTGACGGCGAGGGTAACGGGGCGTGACCGTCAATCAGCAGTGTCAGGAGGCGATGATGTAGATGCAGGCGTCTCCATCGCCGTCTGCGGTGCGCACCTGCGTGACGACGCGGCGATAACCTGCCCCTTCGAACGTGTCGAGGCGGGGCCAGTGATCGGGCAGGTCTGCCGACTCGAAAAGGTCAACCTCGACCGCGGGACCCGGGTCGAGGATCAGGCCGGAATAGCCGAGCGCGGCGCCCCACCCTTCGTCAACGAGCCTGCCACGCACCGTGCCGCGCCGCCATTGGCCCTTCAGTCCGGCGATCTGATGGTGGTTGGCCCGGCCAGGCGCCAGTGTTCCGTAGACCGCCAGACGGGTGTCCGCCGCTCCGTCGCCGTCCGTCATATTGAAGCCTCGGCCTGCTTTCGGTGCCGGAGATGGTGCGCTTCGCTGTGCTCAGCACACCCTACGCCGCGCGAGCACCAAGCGTCATGGCCGGGCCAAGCGGCCATGAGGGCAAGAGGAGCGCCTGCCGCCCTACGCCGCGCGGGAGGCTTTCTTGCGTTCGTGTTCCTTGAGGAAGCGCTTGCGGATGCGGATGGATTTGGGCGTGACCTCGACCAGTTCGTCGTCGTTGATGAACTCGAGGCTGAACTCCAGCGTCGTCTGAATCGGCGGCACCAGGATGATGTTCTCGTCCGAGCCGGCGGCGCGGATGTTGGTGAGCTGCTTGGTCTTCAGCGGGTTGACGCAGAGGTCGTTGCCGCGCGCGTGGATGCCGATGACCATGCCCTCGTAGACGTCGGTGTTGTGACCGACGAACAGCCGGCCGCGCTCCTGCAGACTGAACAGCGCGTAGGCGACCGCCTTGCCGGTGGCCATCGACACCAGCGCGCCGTTGGTGCGCCGCCCGAGGTCGCCCGCGACGCGCGGACCGTAGCGCTCGAAAGCGTGGTAGATCAGGCCGGTGCCCGACGTGAGCGTGAGGAACTCGGAGCGGAAGCCGATCAACCCGCGGGTTGGAATGGTGTAATCGAGGCGGACCCGGCCGCGGCCGTCCGGCACCATGTCCTTCAGTTCGCCGCGCCGCTCGCCCAGTTTTTCCATCACCGAGCCCTGGTGCTGCTCCTCCACATCGACGGTGAGCGTTTCCCAGGGCTCCATCGGCTCGCCGTCGATGGTCTTGACGATCACTTCCGGCCGGGAGATGGCGAGTTCGTAGCCCTCGCGGCGCATGTTCTCGATCAGCACCGCCAGGTGCAGCTCGCCCCGGCCGGAGACCTTGAACTTGTCGGGGTCGGCGGCCGGCTCGACGCGCAATGCCACGTTGTGGATCAACTCCTCATCGAGGCGCTCGCGCAAGTTGCGGCTGGTGACATACTTGCCTTCGCGGCCGCCCAGCGGCGAATCGTTCACCTGGAAGGTCATGCTGATGGTGGGCTCGTCCACGGTGAGCGCCGGCAGCGGCTCGACCGCGTCGGGATCGCAGATGGTGTCGGAGATCTTCAGCCCGTCGATGCCGGTAAACGAAATGATGTCGCCGGCCCCCGCCTCCTCCAGCTCGATCCGCTCCAGCCCGTGGAACGCCAGGATTTGCAGAACGCGGCCGCGCCGCACGGTGCCGTCGGCGCCGGCGATCGCCACCTGGGTGTTGCGCGAGACCCTGCCGCGGCGGATCCGTGCGATTCCGATGACGCCGACATAGCTGGAATAATCGAGCGCGCTGACCTGCATCTGCAGCGGTCCTTCCGGATCGACCTCCGGCGCCGGCACGTGACGGACGATGGTCTCGAACAGCGCCGTCATGCCCTTGTCACGCACGTCGGCGTCCTCCGACGCCCAGCCCTCGATGGCGGATGCATAAAGATGCGGAAAGTCCATCTGGTCGTGGTCGGCGCCGAGCCGGTCGAACAGGTCGAAGGTCTGTTCGATAACCCAGTCGGGCCGCGCCGCCGGCCGGTCCACCTTGTTGACGACGACGATGGGCTTGAGCCCGCGCGCCAGCGCCTTGCGGGTGACGAAGGTGGTCTGCGGCATCGGCCCTTCGACCGCATCCACCAGCAGCAGCACGGAGTCCACCATCGACAAAGCGCGCTCGACCTCGCCGCCGAAGTCAGCATGGCCGGGGGTATCGGCGATGTTGATCCGCCAGCCCTGCCAGTCGATCGCCGTGTTCTTGGCGAGGATGGTGATGCCGCGCTCGCGCTCCAGGTCGTTGGAGTCCATCATCCGCTCCTGCACGTCGCCGTGGCGCAGGCTGCCGGACTGGCGCAGCATCTGGTCGACCAGCGTCGTCTTACCGTGATCGACGTGCGCCACGATGGCGACGTTGCGTATGCGATCGGCCGCTCCGGCCATGGGGTCGCTCCTGGTTTTCTGGTTTCCGGTTTCGATGATGGATCGGGCCAAACGCGGTTGGCGGCGCTCACTTCGAGATGGGGTGCCGCGGCCGCAGCGTGCAAGGACACGCGGCGTCGGCCTTTTCGCAAGCGCAGTATATCCGAAGCGCCAGCCGCCGTCGATCGCTGCGTGTTGCGGAAGGCAACGATGACTCGGTTCACGATCGCGAGCGGCGCGAGCGCCCATATCGCCTCCTCCCTTCCCCCGGCCTTGCCCAGGCGGAGTGCGGTGCCAGGATGACCTTCGGCAGGTCGAGCAGCCCGAGAAGCGGGTTGTCTTCCTCAAGCGTCTTTCATGCCATCTCGGAGTGAAGCCCACGGCGCAGCAGATTGCCGGTTGCTTTCGCCGGCGGTCCCGGCGAGGCTCGGCGGCAGACGGTCCACAGGGGGAGAAACCCGCCATGATCATCAGCACCACCGACAGCATCGACGGCCGGCGCGTCGGCACCTATCTCGGCATCGTCGCCGGCCAGGCGGTGCTCGGCACCAACTTCGTGCGCGACTTCTTCGCCGGCATCCGCGATATCGTCGGCGGGCGCTCCGGCTCCTACGAGAAAGAGCTGCGCAAGGCGAAGCAGGTTGCCCTGGACGAAATGGCCGAGGAAGCGCACGAACTCGGCGCCGACGCGATTATCGGCGTCGACCTCGACTATGAACACATCGGCACCGGCGAACGCTCGATGCTGATGGTCAGCGCCAACGGCACCGCGGTGCGATTGGCCTGACCCTTCCGGCAAACGCCGCGCCCTCCCCAGTCCGGCCCCTCCCCAGTCCGGCCCCAGCGCTTCCCAGCAAGCCCCTGGCACAGCCCGGCGGTTTTTGCTATAAATTGGCCCATATGGAGCCATACGGGTGACGGGCGTCACACCGCGGCTCCGTGAAGACCGTGGAGAAGCGCCGGATGGGCCTTCCGGCGCTCGCCACCAGCGCCGGAGTGCTGCCATGCCGCCGATGCCTCGCCCCCAGGTCGCTGCCGCGCGCCCCCGCCGGGTGCGGCGTGTCGCGTTGCCCCTGCTGCCCCTCGCCCTGTGCGCGGCGCTGGCGTTGACGGGAGCCGTCCGGGCCGACGTCATCGGCGAAGCGACGGTGATCGACGGCGATACGCTGCAGGTGGCGGGTGAACGAGTTCGGCTGAACGGCATCGATGCGCCGGAGAGCAGGCAGTCCTGCTCGGTGGCGGGCGTCGGCTATGACTGCGGACAGAGTGCCAAGCGCACGCTGACCGGCGCCACCGCCGGCAAGGTGATCACCTGCAAGGGCGAAAAGCGCGACCGCTACGGCCGGCTGCTTGCGACCTGCTACGCCGGCGACGATGACCTGAATGCCATGATGGTCCGCGACGGCTGGGCCCTCGCCTACCGGCGTTACGCCAAGGAGTACATTGCGCAGGAAACCGAAGCGCGGGCCAGCGGCAGCGGCATGTGGCGGGGACAGTTCGTCGAGCCGTGGGAATGGCGCAAGAGCCGCAGGGAGCAGGCCTGGGAAGCCCGGCGTTGAGCGCACGCTCGGCGAAGAGCAGCGACGGACCGGGAGAAGACACACCAGCAGATGGCATGACGACGCAGGAGATTTCGGCGGAGGCGACCGGCCTTGCCGAGGCGCCCCTGCCGGCTCTCGGGCTGTCGATTACCCAGCACGCGTCGACCGATGGCCTTCATGTCTACACTGTCAAGGGGGACACGCACCCGCATCGCTTCCTGCTGCGGGAACTGGGCGGTCGCTGGGACGGCATTCGCCGCGTCTGGATTTTTGAAGGCGCCGATCCGAGCGACGCCATCCGTGCGCGCGCCGGCGCCGGCACCGGGGGGTCCGCTTCGGGTCTGTCCGATTTCTCAGGCCAGGGCGCCCTGGGGAAAGAGGCAATAGGACAGGCGGCAGCGGCCGGCCATCCGCATCACTGGGGACACCGGCAGCGGCTGCGCGATCGCTTTCTGTCCGGCACCGACGAGGGGTTGCCGGACTACGAACTGCTGGAACTGCTGCTGTTCTTCGCCGTGCCGAAGATCGACACCAAGCCGATCGCCAAGGATCTGCTGGCCCGCTTTGGCAGCCTCGCAGGCGTGGTCAACGCCACCGCCGAGCAGCTCACCGAGATCGAGCGGACGGATCACTTCACCCTTACGCTGTTCAAGGCGTTGCGGGTGTTCGCCGCCCGGCTGGTGCGCGAGGATCTGACCGAGCGGCCGGTCCTCGACAACTGGGACAGGCTGATCGCGTATTTGCGGGCGCAGATGGCGCACCGCAACATCGAGCAGTTCCGCCTGCTGTTCCTGGACCGGCGCAACGTGCTGATCGCCGACGAAAAGCAGCACGAAGGCTCCATCGACCATACGCCCGTCTACCCGCGCGAGGTGGTCAAGCGGGCGCTGGCGCTCGACGCCTCGGCGCTGGTCATGGTGCACAACCATCCGAGCAACCATCCGCAGCCGTCCAAGCCGGACATCGAGATGACCCGGATCGTGCGTGACGCGCTCGAGCGCGTCGGCGTGGTGCTGCACGATCACCTGATCATATCCCGCCGTGGCCACACCAGCTTCCGCCAGCTGGGCCTGATGGAAAACAAGCCGCGCTGACCGCAAGGCTCGCGCGAAGAGGCCTGGCTGCCGCCGTTTTCGCCGGCCGAAATTCTTTGGCTGCCGCCCTGCCTCCGTCCCAGGGGTCCGGCGGAACGGCAACCTCGCCCCGCGGGCACGGCGGCCAGCGGTGCGATCGCTTCGGCGGACGGGGCTCTCGCGTTGCGCGGCGATGCGTGCCATATCAGTGGCGTCAGTCTCGGAGGACAACGAATGCCACTGCTGACCTTGCTGCTGAATGTTCTCTGGATCATCACCGGCGGCGTCTGGATGGCGGCGGCCTGGTTGCTGGCTGCGGTGATCATGGCGATCACCATCATCGGCCTGCCGTGGGCACGCGCCGCGATCAACATCGCCGGATACACGCTGTTGCCCTTCGGGCACGTGGCGCTGCGGCGGAACGAGGTGTCCGGCCGCGCTGACATCGGCACTGGCACGTTCGGCCTGCTCGGCAACATCATCTGGCTGTTGCTGGCCGGCTGGTGGCTGGCGCTTGGCCACCTCGCCACCGCGATCGGCCTTGCCCTGACGCTCATCGGCATTCCCTTCGCCTGGGCCCATCTCAAGCTCGCGGTGCTCTCGCTGTGGCCGATCGGTCGGACCATCGTCCCGATCGAGGAAGCGGATCTGCTGCGCGCCGGCGCGCATCGCGCCTGAGCCGTCGGCCAGGGCGAGCCCCCCCGGTAGACGCGGTGGTCGCGATCCGATCCGGGAGGGAGGTGACGCGCTTTGCACCAAGCCCGACCGGTGACCTGCATCTCGGCCATGCCTACGCGGCGCTGTTCGCAAACGAGAAGGCCCGGCGTTCGGATGGCCGGTTCCTGGTCCGGATCGAGGACATCGACGCCGGGCGCTGCCGGGAGGGGTTCGTCGAGCGGAACCTCAAGGACCTGCGCTGGCTGGGCCTGGCCTGGGAAGAACCGGCGCTTCGGCAGAGCGCGCGCCTGCCGGCGTATGCCGCTGCCCTCGACCGGCTGAGGATGCTCGATGTCGTCTACCCCTGTTTCTGCACCCGCAAGGCCATTCAGGCGGAGATCAAGGCGGCCGGCGGTGCCCCGCACGCCGACGGAACCGGCATCGGCTATCCCGGGACCTGCCGCGGATTGGACCCGGCGCGACGCACCGAACGGATGAAGGCCGGAAATAGCTGGGCCTTGCGGTTGGATTCGGCCAAGGCGCTGCGCCTTACGGGCACGATTGACTGGGTCGATCGGCGATTTGGACGGTATCGGGTCACGGCGGACGAGGTCGGCGACGTTGTCATTGCTCGCAAGGAATTTCCCGTCAGCTACCATCTGGCGGTCGTGGTTGACGATGCGGCGCAGGGCGTGACCCTGGTAACACGCGGTGAGGATCTGTTGCCGGCGACTCATGTCCACCGCGTTCTGCAGGCCCTGTTGGACTTGCCGGTCCCGGACTGGTGGCACCATCCGCTGTGTCGCGATACGAGCGGGCGCCGGCTGGCCAAGCGGGCCGGCGATGCATCGATCCGCGCGCTACGCGACAAAGGTCTGACGGTGGCCGAGGTTCTGAAGATGGTCCGTCCTGATCCGACCGTGGGAGCGAGGAGGCTGGCTGCGGAGGAGGTCCTGCGATGATCGACGCCGACGCGGACCCGCTTCACCCGGCGCTCGCGGACGAAGCGGCCTGTGTCCGCGCCCTGCTCGCCGATCTGCAGTGGCCGAAGGAAGCGGCACACCGCATCAATGCCCGCGCGCGCCGCCTGGTCGAAGCGGTTCGGGCGCGGCGCCTCGGCGAAGGGCTGGACGCCTTCCTGCACGCCTACGGCCTGTCAACTCAGGAAGGCGTGCTGCTGATGTGCATTGCCGAGGCCCTGCTGCGCATCCCCGACGAGGGCACCCGCGAGCGGCTGATCCGCGACAAGCTGGCCGCCGCCGACTGGGAGCGGCACCTCGGCCGCAGTTCCTCGGTGCTGGTCAACGCCTCCACCTGGGCCTTGATGCTCACCGGGCGGCTGGTGCGGCTGCACGATGAGGCTGGTCACGGCATCGCCGCTTCGATGCGCCGGCTGGCAGCGCGGATCGGCGAGCCGGTGGTCCGCGAGGCGGTCACTCAGGCGATGCGCATTCTCGGCCGCCAGTTCGTGATGGCGCGGACCATCGAGCGGGCGATCGAGCGGGCGCGGCCGATGCAGGAGCGCGTCCGGCGTTTCTCCTACGACATGCTCGGTGAATCGGCGCGGACGATGCGGGATGCCGACCGCTACGCGGCCAACTATGCCCACGCCATCGCCGCCATCGGCGCCGCGCATCGCGGCAAGGCCGGCGATCCGCGCTCGGCACCGGGAATTTCGGTCAAGCTGTCTGCATTGCACCCGCGCTTTGAGGACGCGCAGATCCGGCGAATCCGCGAGGAGCTGGTGCCGCGCGTCGGCGCACTCGCCCATGCCGCGGCTGAAGCCGGGATCGGGCTCACCATCGATGCGGAGGAGAGCGAGCGGCTGGCGCCGACGCTGGAGGTGGTCGAAGCGCTCGCTGCCGACCCCCGGCTGGCCGGCTGGGACGGGCTGGGCGCGGTGGTGCAGACGTACCTGCGCGCGGCTCCGGCCGTGGTGGACCGGCTGGCGGGGACGGCGCGGCGGCACCATCGCCGGCTGATGCTGCGGCTGGTCAAGGGCGCTTACTGGGACGCCGAGATCAAGCGGGCCCAGGAGCTGGGGCTTGAGGCCTATCCGGTGTTCACCCGCAAGCCCTCGACCGATGTCTCCTACCTCGCCTGCGCCAGGCGGGCGCTGGCCGCGTCCGACGCCTTTTTCCCCCAGTTCGCGACGCACAACGCCCACACGCTCGCCGCCGTGCTGGAGCTTGCGGCGGACAATCGCGACCTGGAGTTCCAGCGGCTTCACGGCATGGGCGATGCGCTGTACGAGGAGTTGGTCGAGCGCGAGGACCCCGGCGTGGCCGTCCGCATCTACGCGCCGGTCGGCGCCCACGAGGATCTGCTGGCATATCTCGTGCGCCGGCTGCTGGAGAATGGCGCCAACAGTTCCTTCGTTAACCGCATGCAGGATGACCGGCTGCCGGTCGAGGCAATCGTCACCGATCCGGTTGGGCGCGTCCGTGCTCTCGCCGAAATCGCCAATCCGCGGATCGCGCTGCCGCGCGCGATGTATCTGCCGGAGCGGCTGAACGCGCGGGGGATCGACCTGGCGGACCGCACGGCGGTGGCGGTGCTTGCCCAGGAGATGGCGGCGGCGGACGAGAGGAGCCTCACGGCGGGCCCGATCGTCGGCGGCGAGGAGCGGACGGGCGAGGCGGAGCGGGAAGTCGTTTCTCCTGCCGACCTGCGGCGCGTCGTCGGCCGGGCATCCGACGCGACACCCTCCGATATCGAGGACGCCCTGTCGTCCTCCGGCCGCGCAGCAAGGGAGTGGGCAAGCACGCCCGTCGAGGCGCGCGCCGCCTGCCTCGAACGTGCAGCGGACCTGCTCGAAGCGGAGATGCCGCGCCTGATGACGCTCCTGGTCAGGGAAGCCGGCAAGACAATCGCCGATGCGCTGGCGGAAGTGCGCGAAGCGGCCGATTTCTGCCGCTATTACGCGGCGCGAGCCCGGCTGGACTTTGCCGGGCCGCATCAGCCTTTGGGGGAACTTGGGGCCGGTGGCGCCGTCTTTGCCTGCATAAGCCCGTGGAACTTCCCCCTGGCCATCTTCATGGGCCAGGTGACGGCGGCACTGGCTGCGGGGAATGCCGTGATCGCCAAGCCGGCGGAGCAGACCCCGCTGATCGCCAGCGCCGCGGTCAGGCTGCTGCACCGGGCCGGCATTCCCCCGCAGGTGCTGCATCTGCTGTCGGGAGACGGTGCCCGCGTCGGCGGAGCGCTGGTCGCCGATCCGCGGCTGCGGGGCGTGGTGTTCACCGGTTCGATCGATACCGCGCGATCGATCAACCGCGCGCTGGCCGGACGGACAGGCACGTCCGGGGGGGAGTCGGTGCTGATCGCCGAGACGGGCGGGCAGAACGCGATGATCGTCGATTCCTCGGCGCTGCCCGAGCAGGTGACCCGCGACGCGCTGATCTCCGCGTTTCGCAGCGCCGGGCAGCGCTGCTCGGCACTGCGCCTGCTGTTCGTCCAGGACGACGTCGCACCAAAAATCATCGACATGCTCACGGGCGCCATCGACGAACTGCGCGTCGGCGATCCGGCGCTGCTCGCCACCGACGTGGGCCCGGTCATCAACGCCGACGCGGTGGCAATGCTGGAGACTCACGTTGCCCGCATGGGCCGGGAGGGCCGCCTGCTCGCCCGCGCCCGCCTGGGCTCCGAGACCCAGGAAGGCCTATACGTCGCTCCGACGCTCGTCGAGATTGACTCTCCGGAGCGGCTGCAGGGCGAGGTCTTCGGACCGGTGCTGCACGTGGTCCGCTGGGCCGCCGGCCGTCTGCCGCAGGTGATCGATGCGATCGAAGCCACCGGCTTCGGCCTGACGCTGGGCGTCCAGACCCGCATCGACGACACCCGCCGCTTCATCTTCGAGCGAACCACTGCCGGCAACGTCTACATCAATCGCAACCAGATCGGCGCTGTCGTGGGCGTGCAGCCGTTTGGCGGCGGCGGACTGTCCGGCACCGGGCCGAAGGCCGGCGGTCCGGCCTACCTGCGCCGGATGGCTGTCCCCGAGAGCACTGATGCTCAGCCCGCACCGGATGCCGGGCGGCAGACCGGCGATGACGACGACGCGCAAATGCGCCTGCTAGTGCTGGACCACGCCTCGTTGTGCGGGAGCCTTGCTGCGGCAACCGAGGCGGGCAAGGCCTGGCGGGCCCGGCCCGCCGGCGAGCGGGCCGATCTCCTGGAGCGGGCCGCGGGACACTTGGCCTCATCCGGCGCCCCAGCGGCCTGGGGCGCCGCGGTCCGGCTGGCGGCAGCGCACCTGCGCGCCCACTGGGAGCGGCCACTGCCGCTGCCGGGACCGACCGGCGAAAGCAACGAGCTGTCGGTGCGCCCGCCGGGCCTGCTCGCCTGCGTGTTCGATGCCGGCCCCGAGCCCGAGGCGGAGGTCGCGGCCGCTGCTGCAGCGCTGGCCGCCGGCAACAGCGTGGTGTTGGGGTCGAGCGACCAGTCTCCGGCGATGACCGCGTTGATACAAAGCCTGGCCGACGCCGGCCTGCCCGCCGGCCTCCTGGCGAGCCCCGCCGCGGGCGACGACGCAAGCCTCGCCGATCTGCTGGGGGATGCGCACCTGGCCGGTGCGGTTATCGCGGCACCGCCTACCGTCATCGGTGCCGTTGCGCGCCGGCTGGCGGAGCGCAACGGCTCCATCCTGCCGCTGATCCGAGCCTCCGCCGGCCCGGGAGCGGGGCCCATCTGCACACCCGCCTGGTTCGAGCGGTTCGTTCACGAACGAACGCTGACCATCGACACGACGGCCTCGGGCGGCAACGCCGCCCTGCTGTCGCTGGATGAAGAGGAATGACATCGAGGGGAGCGCGGCTTTCGCTCCCCAACACCTGGCCCATCCCCATCCGCCGGGCGATCGCCGGCGAATAGAGATGTCTTTACATGTTTGAGTAGTTGGGGCCGCCTCCCCCCTCCGGTGTGACCCAGTTGATGTTCTGGGTAGGGTCCTTGATGTCGCAGGTCTTGCAATGGACGCAGTTGGCGGCGTTGATCTGCAAGCGCTTGCCGCCATCCTCATCGACAAACTCGTAGACGCCGGCCGGGCAGAAGCGCTGCTCGGGTCCGTCGTACAGCGCGAGGTTGACGCTCACCGGAATCGCCTTGTCCTTCAGCGTCAGGTGGCAGGGCTGGTCTTCCTCGTGATTGGTGCTGGAGAGATAGACCGAGGACAGCTTGTCGAAGGTGATCACCCCATCCGGCTTCGGATAGTCGATTTTCGTGCAGTCGCTGGCCTTCTTCAGGGCCTTGTGGTCTTCGTGATGCTTCAAGGTCCAGGGCGCCTTGCCACGGAACAGGTAGGTTTCCAGCGCGGAATAGGCGATCCCGCCCCACATGCCCCAGCGGAACGAAGGCCGGACATTGCGAACCGTGTACAGTTCGTCCCAGACCCAGGACGCCTTCAGGGCTTCGGGATAAGCGTCCAGCATCATGGGCGGCGTGGCGGAGGAGAGCGCGGCGGCGACGGCTTCGGCGCAGACCATGCCCGATTTCATCGCCGTGTGCGTGCCCTTGATCTTCGGAACGTTCAGGAAACCGGCCGCATCGCCGACGAGGCAGCCGCCCGGAAAGATGAGCTTGGGGATCGACTGGAAGCCGCCCTCGGACAGCGCCCGCGCCCCGTAGGCAATGCGGCGCCCGCCTTCGAACGTGGTTCGGATTGCCGGGTGCGTCTTGAACCGCTGGAACTCGTCGAACGGCGAGAGGTACGGGTTCTGATAATCCAGGGCGACGACGAAGCCGACCGCGACCTGATTTTCGTCCAGGTGGTAGAGGAAGGAGCCGCCGTAGGTGTTGCTGTCCATCGGCCAGCCGACGGTGTGGACGACCTTGCCCGGGTGATGCTTGGCCGGGTCCACCTCCCAGAGTTCCTTGACGCCGATCCCGTAGGCCTGCGGCTGTACGCCGTCCGCGAGCTGAAATTTGGCGATCAGCGACTTGGTGAGCGATCCGCGGCATCCTTCCGCGAAAACCGTGTAGCGCGCGAGCAGCTCCATGCCGGGTTGGTAGTTCTCGGTGGGCTGACCATCCTTACCCACCCCCATGTCTCCGGTGGCGATGCCCTTGACGCGGCCGGCCTCGTCATACAGCACCTCCGCCGCGGCAAAGCCGGGATAGATCTCGACGCCCAGCGCTTCCGCTTCCCCCGCCAGCCATCGGCACAGGTTGCCAAGGCTGATGACGTAATTTCCGTGGTTGTGCATCTGTGGAGGCGTCGGCAGCTTGAAGGCCTTGCTCGCGGTGAGGAAAAGGAAGCTGTCGTCCCCCGCCGGGACGTTGAGCGGCGCGCCCTTCTCCTTCCAGTCGGGGATCAGCTCGTTGAGGGCGCGCGGCTCAAGGACCGCGCCTGACAGGATATGGGCGCCGATCTCCGAGCCTTTTTCCACGACGCAGACCGAGATCTCGCGCCCCTCCTCAGCGGCCAGCTGCCGAAGCCTGATCGCCGTGCTGAGCCCGGAAGGCCCGCCGCCCACGACGACGACGTCGAATTCCATCGATTCTCGTTCCATGCGTTCCTCTAGAGGTTGTCTACCGCGAGGCGGCTTATTGGTTGGTCCGGCCAGCAGGCACCCAGGCGCGACTTGTCCGGCGGATTATTCTACCCCTCTCCGCCTAGAATTGCTCGCTTTGGAGCGACAGAACGGAGTCCGAGCCGTTTACGATGGCCGGCAGCAGGCCAGCCACCTGCGGCATGATCTGCTCCGCGTAGAACCGCGCCGTTGCGATCTTACCGGTCAGAAACGCGCGGTCGCCATCACCGGCGTCCAGCCTGGCCATGGCCGCCAGGGCAGAGCGCGCCATGTAATAACCGCCGATCACGGTCCCCATCAGCCGCAGGACCGGGACCGATGCCGCCGCCGGAAGCCGCGGGTCGCGGGCCGCTGCCGCGATCAGCCAATCGCCGACCTCTGCAAGGGCGTCAGCCCCCGCGTTCAGAGCCGAGCGCAGCGCGGCGCAGGCCGGGTCCTGCTTCAGCGCCAACTCGTCGTCGAGCGTACGCATTTCCTCAACCAGGTTCCGCAGGGTCTCGCCGCGATCGCGCAGAATCTTTCGCCCGACAAGATCGTTGGCCTGGATGGCGGTCGTGCCTTCGTAGATCGGCGTGATGCGCGCATCGCGGAAATGCTGGCAGGCGCCGGTCTCTTCGACGTACCCCATCCCGCCGTGCACCTGGACGCCGAGCGAAGTGATTTCGACCGAGAGTTCGGTGCACCAGCCCTTGACGATTGGCGTCAGCAGTTCGACCCGGCCTTGATGGAGGCTGCGAACACTGCTGTCCGGATGCCGGTGGGCGAAATCGATCGATCGCGCGGCAGAGCAGGCCAGCGCGCGCATCGCTTCGATGTAGCCCTTCATCGTCATCAACATCCGCCGGACATCGGGATGCTCGATGATCGTTGCGCGCGTTGCGCCGTCGATGCCGACCGGCTGGCCCTGCACCCGCTCCCGCGCATACTCGCGTGCCTGCTGATAGGCGCGCTCGGCGATCCCCAGGCCCTGGATGCCGACGTTAAGCCGCGCCAGGTTCATCATCACGAACATATACGCGAGGCCTTTGTTTTCCTCGCCGACGAGATAGCCGACAGCGCCGGTCGTGTCGCCGTAGGAGAGCACGGCGGTGGGGCTCGCGTGGATGCCGAGCTTGTGCTCAAGCGAGACGCAACGCACGTCGTTCGGCCCAAGCAGGGCGCCGTCATCCCCGACGAGGATCTTCGGCACGACAAAAAGAGAGATCCCTTTCACCCCCGGGGGCGCGGTCGGTGTGCGAGCTAGAACAAGATGGATGATATTTTCGGTCAGATCGTGATCACCGTACGTGATGAAGATCTTCTGACCGGAGATCAGGTAGTGGTCGCCGCACGGCTCGGCGCGGGTGCGGACTGCACTCAGGTCGGAGCCCGCCTGCGGTTCCGTCAGATCCATGGTGCCGGTCCATTCGCCGGATACCATCTTCGGCAGGTACCGCGCCTTGAGCTCGTCGGAGGCATTGAAGGTGATCGCCTCGATCGCACCCTGCGTCAGCATGGGGCACAGGGCGAACGACATGTTGGCAGCATGCAGCATTTCCTGGATTGCCGCGTTGACCAGCCACGGCACGCCCATTCCACCGTACTCCGGCTCGAAGACGGCACCGTTCCAGCCGCCTTCGATGAAGGTGGCGTAGGCCTCCTTCCAGCCGTCCGGGGTGCGCACCACTCCGTCGATCAGGCGCGATCCCTTCTCATCGCCCAGCTTGTTGATCGGCGAGAGCACTTCCTGCGCAAACTTGCCCGCTTCTTCAAGGACGGCGGCGACAACGTCCGGAGACATTTCCTCGAGACCAGGCAATTGCACCACGTCATCGGCGGCGCAGAGGTCTTCCAGAACGAACCGCATGTCGCGAAGTGGCGCTACGTAAGTCACGTGACAATACCCTTTCAGCGGTGCGGGAAGCGCCGTCGGCAAGACGGATGCGCGCCCGCGGGTGCTACGAAGTGCGCTGCAGTTACGAATGCCGCTCAGAGCGAGCGGGCGCGATCACGAAGAACGTACTTCTGGATCTTCCCGGTCGATGTCTTGGGGAGGTCACCGAAGACGACTGTTTTCGGTACCTTGAACCGGGCCATTTCATTGCGGCAAAAGTCGATGATCTCGTCCTCCGAGGTCGTCTCCTGGCCGTTTTTCAAGGCAACGAAGGCGCACGGCGTTTCGCCCCACTTCTCGTCGGGACGAGCGACGACGGCAACTTCCAGCACCGCCGGATGACGGTACAACACGTCCTCGACCTCGATGGTCGAAATGTTCTCGCCGCCTGAGATGACGATGTCCTTGGAGCGGTCCTTGATTTCGATATATCCGTTGGGATGCCAGACGGCGAGATCTCCGGAGTGAAACCAGCCGCGTTCGAACGCTTCTTCGGTTGCGCCCGGGTTTTTCAGGTACCCCTTCATGACGATGTTGCCGCGCATGAAGATTTCGCCGATGGTCTTGCCGTCCTTCGGCACCGGCTGCAAGGTCAGCGGGTCGGCGACCATCAGGCCTTCCTGGAGAGGGCTGCGAACCCCCTGGCGCGCCTTGAGGACCGCCTTGTCGCGCAGCGGCAGATTATCCCACTCCTCATGCCAGTCGCAGACCACGCAGGGACCGTATGTCTCGGTCAACCCGTAGACGTGGGTCACCTGGAAGCCCATGCGCTCCATTCCTTCGATCACCGCAGCGGGCGGCGCCGCCCCTGCTGTCATCACCTTCACGGCATGGTTTATGCCTTCCTTCAATTCAGCCGGCGCGTTGTTCAGCATGTTGAGAACGATCGGCGCACCGCAGAAATTGGTCACCTTCTCGTCCCGGATGATCTGGAAAACGGTATCGGCCCGCACCTGGCGCAGGGAGACGCTGGTGCCGGCGGCAGCGGCGATGGTCCAGGGGAAGCACCAGCCGTTGCAGTGGAACATCGGCAGGGTCCACAAATAGACCGGGTGGGGTGGCATATTCCAGGAGAGGACATTGTTGACGGCGTTCAGGTACGCGCCGCGATGGTGATAGACGACGCCCTTGGGGTTCCCGGTGGTGCCGGACGTATAGTTGAGCGTGATGGCCTGCCACTCATCCGCCGGCGGCGTCCAATCGAAATACGGGTCGCCTTCGTTCAGAAACGACTCGTAGTCGATCTCGCCAAGAAGGGTGCCGCCCACGTACGTGGGATCATCGACGTCTATGACCAGCGGGCGCTTCCTCAGCATTGCCAGTGCCCGGGTCACCGTGTCCGAAAATTCCCTCTCGGTGATGAGCACCCGCGCCTCCGCGTGCTCCAGCATGAAGGCGATCGTCTCGGAATCCAGGCGAACGTTGAGCGTGTTCAGCACCGCCCCGCTCATCGGCACGCCGAAGTGGCACTCGAACATCTCGGCGAGGTTGGGCAGCATGACCGAGACCGTATCGCCGCCTCTGATCCCCCGCCGCTGCAGGGCGGAGGCCAGGCGACGGCAGCGCGCATAGGTGTCGGCCCACGTCCGGCGCACCTTACCCTGCACCGTGGCGATGCGCTCGGGGTGGACAAACGCGGCTCGTTCCAAAAAGCTCGATGGCGTCAGGGTCGAGTAATTGGCCGGGTTCTTGTCCAGAAAGACTTCATACGGATTGGCGTGCCTCTCTGACATTATCCTGTCCTCCCTCAATAAATCGCATGTTCATTATTAGGCTTTGACTCGAACCCCCCTTACGATGACAGGAGATCTGTGGATTTTCTTTAGCGAAAGTCGCGATATTCTTTGGCTGAAGTCATCGTGGGTGAGGTTGCGAGAATTAGTTTGCAAGTATAGCGGATTGTTCCACGACGGCAACACCGGTGGCATACTCGCAAGCGTCGCAGTTGGTGCCGGCGAGCGGGCCGGCGGGTGAGCGGTTGCTCGACACCACACGCGACGGGCAGACCCGCTGGTCAGGCGGTGCTCTTCGCCGTTCCAGAGCGGGATCCGCGGACCGCTCGCTCGGCGTCAAAGGCGTCGCTTAGTCTGACCGTAATGTCGTGCGGCCGCAGTGGCTTGCCGCAGTCACAGCACACCGCGGCAGGTTCCACCCTGCCGCCGCAGGTGGTGTGGAAAAGCTCCACCGCCGGCTCTGCGGCCGAGTCGAAGTCGCACCATCGCAATCCCCACGTCCGGAGCGCGAGAATGACGCCGTGCAGATCCCGTCCCTTCGCGGTCAGCCGGTACTCGTAACGCGGAGGACGGAGCTGGTATTGCCTGCGTTCGACCACGCCATCGTCCTCGAGACGCTTGAGCCTTGTCGACAACACGTGCGGCGACATGCCCGTCTGCGCCTGGAAGGCATCGAAGCGTCGCGTTCCCAGGAACAGTTCACGGATGATCAGCATGGTCCAGCGGTCGCCAAGCACCGCCAGTGACCGGGCGACCGGGCACACACTCTCGCCGATTTCATCCCAAGCCATTGAACCTACTCTCGAAACGTGAGTTTCATATTAGGGGCCGATCGTCGCCCGAAATCAAGAGTTGCTCCGGCCATGGGCCGGAAATGGTCTGGACAGATCTGCCGAAGCCGTTGACTTCATATAATGAAGCCACAAATATCGGAAGGAGTGAAGGTGAGTTCCAGGGCGAAAGGATGGAATTGATGCGTGAGCACGTCACCCCAGCGGCGGATGCGGCTGAGTTAAGCACCGCTCGCGCCGACCAGGCGTTCTACCTGGATGACCTGCACGTAGGCCAGCGCTTCACCAGCGGTTCGCTCACGGTGGACGAGGCCGAAATCAAAACATTTGCGGCGCGCTTTGATCCGCAGCCCTTCCACCTGGACGAGCAGGCGGCGCGCGACAGCCTGTTTGGTGGCCTGGCCGCCAGCGGCTGGCACACGGCGGCGCTCAGCATGCGGCTGATCGTCAACGGCGGCGCGCCGATCGCGGGAGGTGTGATCGGCGCCAGCGGCGAGATCGCCTGGCCCAGGCCAACGCGCCCCGGCGATGTCCTGACGGTGGAAACCGAAGTGCTCCGGATCGCGCCATCGAAATCGCGGCCCGATCGCGGCGTTGCCACGCTCCGCAGCGAGACCCGGAACCAAAACGGCGAGCCGGTCCAGGTATTCACCATGAACCTGATCGTTCCCCGTCGCCCCAGGGCGGACGTTGCCGATCGTGGGGTAGACGGCGGCTGAAACAGCCACCGGCGCGAGCCTCATCGAGGCCGCTCAACGCAGCCGTGACGCGCCGCGCCGCCCAAACCGCTGTGGAGGATCGTGCTACATTTGCAACAGTACGGCATCCTTTATTTTAATCTTTCGCTTATTCCCGAACCCGGGTGATCGGCATGTACCCCCTTTAATCGGGCCTTTGAGCGCTGTTTCGCCCTGACGACGTCGTTTGACGCCGCGCTCAGGGGGTGGACGACCCCTCCGTCGGGGTAACGGCGGCTGCATCGATCGCGGCTTTTGATACCGAGGGGTTGTAAAAGCTGCGGGGTGCGTTAATCTTGGTTGGTCGGTGCTCGGCGGGAAGCTGCGACGGCGGCCATTATCCGCCATCCGCCTCGATCGCGGTGAGGATGGGACCAAAAGAGCACACAGGTTGCTTTCGGATGACGCTTCAACCCACTGATGATTATGGCAAAAGCATGGTTGGAACTCGGGCGCTTGATAAACGTTTGCGCTGCCCCTCTCCCGACCATCATGCAACAGTCGACGACAAGCCACCAATTAGGACACGAATGACCGGGGAAGATTTCAAGCGAGATGTGTCGTAAAAGTAATTTGCTGCCTCTGCCTTCCGGATCGACAGTCGAACTTACGGGATTAGAAGCTACCTCAACTAGAACTACCCAGACAGTCGAGGACTAGCCCGTTTGTCCCAATGTCATCCCCCCGGCTGGGCTACTACCTAAAGCGTACTATGCTAAAATTATTCAAAAACTTATCAGATTCGACGACGTTCGTGTATGGTGCTGTGCCGAGGGGAGTGTTCATTCGAAAAGGTTTGGCCTTTTGACGGACCTTTCCTACAAGAACTGATGCTCAGGTGAGAGGGGGATCCAGCGAGATGCAAGTGTTTTCTGGCAGCGGCGTGCCCGCATTCGCAGCGGGCGGTTCCAGTAATATGGAAGAAGGAAAGGGTGACATCACCGGCGGCTCTTCAGACCAGCCGCCCCTGGTCATCATCGTCGATAACCGCACGCTCTCGCGGGAGGGGATGGCCCATCTTCTGGAAAGCTGCCACCGGTTCCGCGTGTTTGCCACAGCGTCGGTCGCCGAGCTGCTGCAGGGTGAAGCCAACTTGAAGGATAGCGTCGTTTTATTGAGCCTCGGATCGAGAGAACTGGGCGACGCCGAGGTGCGAAACGACGTTGGACTGCTGTCGCAGGCGAACCCTGCTGTTCGGGTCGTCATCGTCGGTGATCGGGAAGACAGCCATCAGGTCGGTGAAGCCCTCGTGTTGGGCGCGCGCGGGTATATCCCGACGACGCTGACCGCACGCGTGGTGGTCGAAGCGCTGCGTTTGATTCAGGCAGGAGGGACCTTCGTTCCTGCGTGCGCTTTTTCGGAAGCGTTGACGCAGCGGCGGACCGAGCGACCGGAGCCAACTTCCAGTACTGCGTTCAACTTGTCCGGGCTGACGCCGCGCCAACGGGAGGTGTTTGATTTGTTGCGGCGCGGTAAGCCCAACAAAATTATCGCGTATGAGCTTGCTATGTGTGAAAGCACGGTCAAAGTTCACGTCCGCCAGATCATGAGGAAGTTGCAGGCCAACAATCGGACTCAGGCCGCCTTTCTCGCGGCCCGCGTCGTCGATCAGGGCGCTGCATGACGAACTGCTCCGGTTCCCGAAATTGGATGCGAAGGCTGTATAAAGCCCAGGGCGTCTGAAAAGGCCGCTTAGCGGCCCCAAAGACGCGCAGAAGTGACAGGCTTCCATGCAACCTTGAGCACCATCAAGCGAGCGCGCGATCCCGACGTCGGGAGGACGAACGGATCGCCGCCCGTAATGCCGATACGACCTGTTCCTGATCGTCCTCGGTCATCGTCGGGAACAGCGGAAGCAGCAGGCATTCATCTCGGGCGCGAATCGACTGGGGCAGCGCACACGGTGCGCATCGATCCGCATAGGCCGCCTCGAGGTGTGCGCACATCACCCCCCGCCGCGTCGCAACACCCGCGTCAAGCATGTTCTGCATCACGCTGGCCTGATCCACATGACGCGGCAGGCGGACACAGAAGCTTTGCCAGTTGGACCGGGCCCAGGCCGGTTCCACGGGAGGAAGAACGCCAGCAAGCTCGGCAAGCCTTCGCCGATAAGCCTCGCTCAGCGAGCGGCGCCGATCGACAATATCCGACAGCCGCTCAAGCTGCCGGCGGCCAATAGCAGCCTGCACGTCTGTCAGCCGGTAATTGAATCCAGTCACCGGATACTCTTCGAAAATGACCGTGCTGGCTCCGTCCCGCGCCGTGTCGGACACGCTCATCCCATGCTGCCGCCACAGCCGGAACATGCGATCCCACTCCGGGTTGGCGGTCGTCAGCATCCCACCATCACCGGTGGTGATGACTTTGCGCGGGTGGAAGGAAAAGCAGGCCACATCGCCGTGCGGCCTGCCGATGCGCTGCCACTGTCCGGGCGCGACCTCGATCTCTGAGCCGATCGCACAGGCGGCATCCTCGACGACGGGAAGAGAGTGGGCCCGGGCGACCTCCAGAATTCGGGTGAGGTCGCACGGCATGCCCAACTGGTGAACGCAGAGAATGGCCCGCGTCCGGCGGTTAATCGCCGCTTCGATCAGCTCGGGGTCGATATTGAACGTCTCCGCTTCGATGTCGATGAACACCGGAGTGGCGCCGCAGCAGAGGATGCTGTTGGCCGTGGCGATAAAGGAGTGGCTGACGGTGATCACCTCGTCGCCGGCGCCGACGCCGACGGCGAGCAGCGCCAGATGCAACGCGGCCGTACAATTGGCGACCGCGCATGCATGTGCTGCCCCCACCGCCCCGGCGAACTCCCGTTCGAACGCCGCCACCTGCGGACCCTGGGTGAGCCAGCCGGACAGAACGACGGCTCGCGCCGCCTCCGCTTCCGCGTCACCCACCAGCGGCCGGGTGATGGGAATCACGCCGGGACCTCTGACTTGCAGGCCGCCCTCGTCCTCTCCGCGGCTTGCCGCCGCCACCAGCCGACGAGATCCCGCAGCCCGTGATCGAGGGGTATTCCGGCGGTGAACCCGATCAACCGGCGTGCGGCCCCGATATCTGCAAGCCGGCGTTGCACCGGATTCACCACACGCTCGGCAGCATGCTCCGGCACGAGATCGGGCCGGTCCATTGCCTGGCAGAGCAGACGTGCGAGGTCGCTGAGGCTGGTCTCCATGCCGCTGCCGACATTCAGCACGACATCGCTGACAGGAGCCGCCGCAGACAGCACATTGGCCCTGGCCACGTCGTCGACATGCACAAAATCCATCGTCTGGGTGCCGTCGCCAAAAATGATCGGCGGCTCACCGCGCTCGATCCGTTCCATCCAGCGGACGATCACCTCGGTGTAGCGGCCGTGGAGGTCCATGCGGGGGCCGTAAACGTTGAAGTAGCGCAGGGCTACGTAATTGAGCCCATACATCTCGTTGAAGGATCGCAGCAACCCCTCGCCAAAGCTCTTGGCCGCGCCGTAAAGCGTGCGATTGCCGTAGGGGTGGTGGGCCTCCGTGGTGGGGAACTGCTCCGCCATGCCGTAAACGGACGCGGACGAGGCCATGACCACCTTGCGCACCCCAGCACCGACGCAAAGCTCGAGCAGATCGAAGGTGGCGTCGGCCATGACCTGCATGGCCAGGCGCGGCTCCGCGGCGCAATGGGTGATCCTGAGCGCCGCCTGGTGAAAAACGATATCCACCCCTTCAATCAGCCGCGCCATTAACTCCCGGTCGCGGATATCTCCTTCCACCAGACGAACGTGCCCGCTCGCAAGGGCGTCGGCGAGGTTTTCCCGCCGCCCCCGCACCATGTTGTCGATACAGACGATCTCGCCGCAACCGCCCTCGATCAGCAGATCGATGATCCGCGACCCGACAAAACCGGCGCCGCCGGTGATCAGGACTTTGCGAGCCTCTTCGTTTTTGCCGGACCGGCTCATTTCTACTCTCCGTTCCCATAAAGCATGGTCTCAACGTCGCCACCGCCGACGTCGCTGATCGGGCCTTTGTTGCCGAGAGGTTCGGTGCGCCAGCCGATGACGCGAGCCGGCACGCCGGCCACCTTGGCAAATGGCGGCACATCCGCGGTGACAACCGCGCCGGCCCCGACGATGGCGTTCTCGCCGACGGTTACGCCCGGCAGCAGCACGGCGTTGGTCCCGATATCGGCGCCCCTGCCCACGCGGACGGGAGCGATAATCAGATCGGTCGCCACGATCGGCGTGTCCAGCGGCGTGCCGGTGTGCTCGGAGCCCAGCACCTTCGCCCCCGGACCCCAGCCGACAGAGCTTTCGATCACCAGGTCGCGCGCATCGAGAAAGCTGTGAGGGCCGATCCAGACCCTGTCGCCGATGATGCACCGACCGTCAAAGCGCCCATGAATGATGGTGCCTTCCGAGATCACCACGCCGTCGCCGAATTCCAGGGTCTCGGGATGCTTGACCGCCACATTCGGCGCTATTTGGAGCTGATGGCCGCACCTGCGGGCCAGTGCCCGCATACAGACGCGCCGCATCAGCGAGTCGATGTAATCGTCTTCCTGGCTGAAGCGGCGGAACAGCTGGCCGATCTCCGCCGCTGTCTTGCGCTCCCGAAGCTGCTGGGCCAGTTCCAGCTCGAACCCGGGATCCGGCACGGGAATCCGACGGCCGCTGACCGCCTGGACAACGCGCCGCTCCGGATGACTAAGCCGCGACGACACGGGCGCTGGTGTTCGGCAGGAGCGTTGATAAGGCTGCGCCGACGCGTTCGATCTGGGCGCGCGTCAATTCCGGAAACATCGGCAGCGAGAGCGTCTGCTCGGCCAGTTGCTCGGCGACGGGGAAGTCGCCCGGCCGATAGCCGAGACTGGCGTAAGCCGGCTGCAGATGTACCGCTGCCGGATAGTGGATGCCGGTGCTGATGCCCGCTTCAGCCAACTGCGCCCGGAGCAGATCTCGCTCGCGCACACGCACCGCGTAGACATGCCAGACGTGGGAATTGCGGTCGCATGCCGCAGGCCGGCCGACCGGGAGGTCGGCGAGCAGCACCTGATAGGAGGCGGCGGCATCGCGCCGGGCGTCCGTCCACCTTTCGAGATACCGCAGCTTGACAGCGAGGACGGCGCCCTGGATCGCATCCATCCGGTAGTTGTAGCCGGGCAGGACATGCCGGTAGCGCTCCGCCTGCCCCCAGTCGCGAAGCATGCGGATGCGCTCCGCCAGATCGTCCCTGTCGGTGACCACCGCGCCGCCTTCGCCGCAGGCGCCAAGATTCTTGCCGGGATAGAAGCTGAAGCAGCCGAGGTCGCCGATGGCTCCGGCGCGCCGGCCCCGATAGTGCGCGCCATGGGCCTGGGCCGCGTCCTCGATGATCACCAGACCTCGGGCCTGCGCAATCTCCACGATCGGCGCCATCTCGGCGACGCGACCGTGCAGGTGGACGGGCATGATCGCGCGCGTCCGGGGCGTGATCGCCGCCTCCAGGGCCGCCGGGTCCATCGTCCAGGTCGCCGCGTCGATATCGACGAACCGGGGCGTCGCACCGGCGTAGAGGATCGCTGCCACGGTCGCGACGAAGGTCATCGGCACCGTGATCACCTCGTCGCCGGGGCCGATCCCCGCCGAAACCAGCGCCAGGTGCAGCGCCGAGGTTCCGCTGTTGACGGCGATGGCGTGCCGGCTGCCGCAGAAGGCTGCGAACTCCCGCTCGAAGTCCTCGACGCGAGCGCCGAGGATGAATTGCCCGCTCTCCAGGACGGCCGCGACCGCAGACTGAAGCTCTGCGCCGATCGCCCGGTATTGCGCCTGCAGGTCGAGCAGCGGAACCATCGGATGAGGAGCCGTCACGATGCTCTCCGCAACTGCTGGAGCTCGATGGGCTGACCTCGGCGGCGCATCGATCGGCCGGCCGCTTCCAACGTCTCCACCACTCCCAGGCCCATCTGTCCATCGGTCAGCGGGACCGTCCCGTCCCTGATGCAGGCAACGAAATGTTCGATCTCGGTCAGCAGCGCTTCCTTGGTGCCGAGGCAAGGCGCCCACATGTCGCCCATCCGGTAAGACACGCGGGCGTCGCGAATTTCCTCGGCGCTGCCGCTGACCCGGACCCCCCGGTCGTAAACCTTGATTTTCTCGCTCGGTTCAAGGTCGTCATAGATGATCATCTTGCGGCTTCCGCCCACCAGCGTCTGCCGGACCTTCACCGGCGCCAACCAGTTGACGCTGAGATGGGCATTGGTGCCGTTGCCGTAGTACAGCGTCACGTGCGCCATGTTCTCGGGACGGCCGGGCACGTGGCTTGACCCGGTGGCGGAGACGGCGACCGGGTGGTCATCGAGAATGAAGCGCAGGATCGCCAGATCGTGCACCGCCAGATCCCACACCACGTTCACATCACTCTGGAACAGGCCCAGATTAACCCGCATCGAGTCGTAGTAATAAACTTGGCCCAGATCACCGGACGCGACAATCTCGGCGATCTTCTGCACGGCGGGCGTGTAGACGAACGTGTGATCCACCATAAGGACGACACCGGCGCGATCGGCTGCGTCGATCAGCGCTTGGGCTTGGTCGACCGTTGACGTCATCGGCTTCTCGACGAGGACGTGCTTGCCGGCCGCGATCGCCGCGGCTGCCAGCTCGTAGTGGCTCCGTACCGGCGTCGCAACGACGACAGCGTCCACGTCAGGATCGGTCGCCAGGGAACGCCAATCGGTCAGCAGCTTGGCCGCCGGATAGCGGCGGCCGGCGCGGGCGAGCGATTCCGCCGCCGGATCGCAGACGCTGACCAGGCGACACCCCTCGGTGTCGCTCACGCAGCGGGCCAGGTTGGGGCCCCAGTAACCGAAGCCGTGAAGACCAATCCCAATCATCGCACCGACTCCAACTTGCTTTCCGCCGGACCGCTGCAGGCCGGCCCGTCGACGTAGCCGATGACGCGCGCTGGGACTCCGGCAACGACGGCGCCGTCCGGCACCGAGCGGGTAACGACCGTGCCCGCGCCCACAAGAGCGGCTTCGCCAACCGTCACGCCGGCGAGAATGGTGCTGTTGGAGCCAATGGACGCGCGACGCCTGATTGTTGTCGGCGTCAATGTCCAGTCAGCCGCGGTCTGGCATTTGCCGTCTTCCGTCGTCGCCCGCGGATAGAGGTCATTCGTGAACATCACGCCGTGACCAATGAAAACTTCATCCTCGATCGTCACCCCGGTGCAGATGAAGCTGTGGGACGAGATCTTGCACCGCGCACCGATGCGGCTGCCCGCCTGAATTTCGACGAAAGGACCGACGCGGGTGTCGTCGCCGATCGTGCATCCGTAGAGGTTGACCAGGTCGGGCTGGGGAATACTCACGTTCTGCCCCCGTTGAACGTCTTCGCGGATCGCCATTCGGTATCGTACCCCCTGCAACTCAGGCCGTGCGGTTCCGAGCCGAGGTAGCACCCCCGAACTGAACGCAACCCAAGGGTAGTCGCAAACGAGCGCGTTGAGAGATCGTCAATGCGCACGAGCGTCGTCGGGCGAAGGGTCGATCCCCCTTCGGATGAGCGCCGGGCGGAAACCGTCAGGGATAACCCAGATCAGCCAGTGGGATGGGGCGAGAAGTACGACTTTCTCCGGGGCAGACGATGCACGGACGGCCAAGCAAGGTTGATGAGCCCCACACGGCCGCTCGACGCGACCGCTTTTGGGTGTCGGTAACGAATTGCGGGTGTCAGCATGCTTGGCGAGGTCCGGCCCGGCCACAGCGCCCATCGGCCACTGAGTTGATCGATGCGACGCAATCTGCCCGGGCGTGTCTTGTTGGGATTTGCGAAGCTCTCTGAGCAGCTTGCGACAATCCGCATCGGCCCGCGGGCCTCGCGTGGGCGATGCACCCCCCTCTATGCCTGCCTCGCCGCCTGCCTTCTCGCCGGCTGCGCCGGCAACGGTCCCCGCCCCGCCCCTGCCGCCGCGCCCGGAGTCGAAGGTGCGTACTACCGGATCGGCCCCGGCGACATGCTGCAGCTCTTTGTCTGGCGCAATGAGGAGCTGAACCGGGAAGTCCCCGTTCGCCCTGATGGTCGCATCTCCGTTCCCCTGGTGGAAGATGTCGAGGCGGCCGGCAAAACACCGACCGAATTGTCGAGAAATCTCGAGCAGCGACTCTCCGAATATATCCGTGATCCGATCGTCACGATCATCGTCTCCAAGTTCGCCGGCACTTTTGATCAGCAGATCCGCGTTATTGGCGAAGCGCAGAAACCGCAGGCCATACCCTATAGGGACCGGATGACGTTGCTTGACGTCATGATATCCGTTGGTGGATTGACCGAGTTTGCGTCCGGTAACCGCGCCGTTGTCAGCAGAAATTCCGGATCTGAGCATCAGCAATATATCGTCCGCCTCGACGATCTCGTCAGGGATGGAGATATAGATGCCAATATTGAGATGGTTCCTGGCGATATTTTGATCATACCACGGCGTTATCTTTAGATGCGGAGATTATACTAGGTCAATGTTGATAAGTGGGAGCAAATGGCGGCGTCCTGAGTTGTTTCTGGTGACAGGCGGCTGCGGTTTCATCGGCTCTCATCTTGTGGAGGCCTTATGCGCCGGCGGATCCCGCGTGCGCGTCCTCGATGACTTATCGACAGGCAAGCGCGCGAATGTTCCGGCACTGACGGAGGTCCTCGAAGGCGATGTCGCTGACCCTGCGGTGGTCGCGCGCGCCATGTCGGGGGTCGACGCCTGCTTTCATCTCGCCGCGGTCGCATCCGTAGCCCGATCAACGACGGACTGGACGGGGACAAGCCGGATCAACCTTGGCGGAACCGTCAACGTTTTGGACGCGGCCCGCTTCGCCGCCCACGGGGCGCCGGTTCCGGTCGTCTTCGCATCGTCCGCGGCGGTTTACGGAAATCCGAGCGTCCCGCTCCTCGATGAATTGGAGCAGACAGCACCGTTGTCGCCATATGGCGCGGACAAACTCGCGTCCGAGCTTCACGCCGCGGTTGCCACGCGGTTGCATAAGATTCCCTGCCTCGGCCTGCGATTTTTCAATGTCTACGGACCGCGGCAGGATCCCTCGTCGCCCTACTCCGGGGTCATCTCACGGTTTGCCGACGCTGTTGCCCGACGCTCCACCATCGAAATCTACGGCAACGGCGAACAGGTCCGCGACTTCGTCTTCGTCCACGATGTTGTGGACGCTTTGATGAAGGCGATGGAGCGGGCCGACCAAGGGGGATCGGGGATCTGCAACGTCTGTACCGGCCGCGCCACGTCGGTCCGCGACCTGGCTCGGGTGATGCGGGAAGGCGCCGGAACGGATGTTAGCATGACCTTCCTGCCGGCAAGAGCGGGTGACATCCGACAGTCTGTCGGTGACCCGTCGCAGGCGAAAGACATGCTTTGCTGGCAATCCCAGACGTCGCTAGAGGCTGGCCTAAAGACAACGCTGACTTGGTATCAGCAATGCTTGCAGCACTAATGCATTTTTTAGTGCTGCAACCAGTTACAGCCGCCCTTGGCTTGGCCAGATAAATGCTTTCCATTCTCTCGTTGCAAATATACTTCGGTGAACGAGACTCCCGATCATTACATAGGCAGGATGTGGAGACGTTTCTTGCGGAAATTGCGATGGAATGAGTTTATTATTCGCTTGCGGCGCTCTTGGGAAAAACGCGCGTTCGACAACGCCGCCAAAGGAGTTTTCGATACAGCTCCTTTAGACATACAGGGTACGTCTCCCTTGTTCCTTAGCATGGTTTGTCATCGGGACGTCACCGCATACCTGCTTGCCATCAAGTCCCTCTATCACCGTTTTAAGCAGGGGCGAGTCGTTGTCATCAACGACGGGTCGCTCAGTGCGGGGGATCTTGAAAACCTCCGCTTCCATATTCCAGGCCTCGAAGTTGTCGGCATTGCCACCATCGACACCAAGACCTGCCCCCAGGGTGGGACCTGGGAACGTTTGATCAAGATAATCGAACTGAGTGACAAGGAGTATGTTCTGCAGGTCGATGCCGATACTCTTGTGTCAGGCGCTATTCCCGAGGTCATCGACTGCTGGCGGGCCAACCGCTCGTTTCTTCTGGGAACAGACGTCGGGCAAGAGGTGGCGCCCGCGCTTGCCGCCGCTCAGGCCGCTCAGGGCTGGATCGAAACTGCCAAATCGAATGGTGGGCGGATCTCGGTCGGCATGCTCGCCGAAGCTGCCCTGGACAGGCTTCCGGAAATAGCGGAGCACCGTTACGTCCATGCCTCATCAGGGTTTGCCGGCTTTGCTCGCGGAGCTTTCGGCATTCGCGATCTGGAAATCTTCTCGGGCTTGATGCGCAATCGCCTGGGAAGCCGCTGGGATGAATGGGGGACCGAGCAGGTTGGCTCCAATTACATCCTCGCCAACGCGCCAGGTGCGGTGGTTCTCCCCTTCGGCCGTTACGCCTGCTTCGAACCGCATTTGCCGCCGGGTGAGCGAGCATTTCTTCATTTCATAGGCACCTATCGTTTCGACAAGGATGTCTACAAACGTCAGGTGCAGGCTTTTCTGAGAGTGTATGCTCGCGAAGGGGCGGCTAAAGCGAGAGACAATGTTGTTGACCTGAAGATGAGTCACTCGCTGCGATGAGTATTCGCTAGTATAGTCTAGTAGGTCTACCACACGGAGAGCTTCATCTTGACCGCTTGTGGACAGATGATTCGATAATCTTCAGGACCGCTGGGGAGATCGGGTCGAGAGCGAGGCTGAACTGCTCCTTACGCTCCTTTGGTCCTTTGGCCCGCAGGTCCTCGATCGTGGCCGGGTTGAACAGCCGGATCGCGATTTGTCCGGGGGCGGACCACGGGCTTTTTGTTTGCACCGTCAGGATCGTGGAATCTTCGAGGCGCATCCAGTGCGCCTCGATACCGGTTGCAGGCAGGCCATCAGGTCCTCGCAGCTCCGCGCGAGGCTCAACGCCCGCGGAGCGCAGGAGAGATGCGAGCGATGCCAGCGCTTCGGGAGTGCTGTCCCCGCCGCTCCTGATCATCACTTCGGGCAGCTCCGCGATTCCAGCCAGAGGTGGCACGGACCTCCGACGGCCGTGCTGGTCGAAGGTCCCGGGCTCGGTGTCGGCCAGCACGAGACCGCCGCGCCGCGAAAACGCAGCGATCTCGTCGACCTCGGACTGTGACAAGGCGATCGCATACGGAAGGATCAAGGAACGCAGGCCGTCTTGCCGGAGCGCGCCACCCTCGACCATGCGGGACGACAGCAGCCGCGGCTCAACGGCGATTTCCCGCAACCGGCCGAGGATCTGCCGGCGCGAAGCACGCCAAGCATTGTCTTCATACTCCCGGGCGGCATCCCGGTCGGACCAGTTTGTGCCGCGGGCACGCTGGTCGAGGATCCAGCCTGTGCGGAAGCTGGCATGGGAGTACAGCACGGCAACGGCATCCGGCGACGGAACGCTCGCCATCAGTTCCGGCGAGACGACGCGGATCGCCGAAACCAGCTGAGCGATATCGTATCCGCGAGGACCCGGCTGTCCGTCCGGCTGCACCACATCGTTTCGCTCGTCCCAGACGATCATCCCGCGCCCGCCGAGCAGAAGATGCCGCCAGGCGGCATGGTGCTCCCGCAGCCCCTGGCCAAAGCTGGTGCGAAGCTGGATCAGCTTTGGATTGAAGGCCCGCGCGAGTTCCACCGCGTCGCCATGGTCATAAATTTCCATCACGTCCACGGCCGGGGCCAAAAGGCTGTAATCATAACCGCCCCAGCCGGGAGTCTGGCCTCCCTCCAAGCCGGCGAGTGCCGCCGGATCCGCTTCATGGACCGCGTCGGTTCCGGAACGGACGGCGCGCGCGAACGCCACGTCCATCCACGCCTTGAAGTCAGCCCACGCGGAGAAATTGTCGTCCGCCCGACGCACGGCAGCATCTGTCAGCTCCGGGACGACGTCCCCCCAACTCGCGAAATCCGTGCCCCATTGCCGGTTCAGCGCTTCAAGGTCAGGGTATTGTGTGTGCAGCCACTGCCGCATGGCGGAGAGCGATGTTGGCGAGATGTCCGCATCCCAGGCAGCCGCGAGATCGCCGATGCCGGCTTCGTCGGCCAGATTGTAGAACAGCGGGCGGTAGCGGGACTGGCTGCGCACCACCTTCATCAACCGCGCTTTGACGGCGGACAACTGCTCGGGATCGGAGAGACCGGGTTGACGCTCAAAGACGCTGATATCCGCGGGATCCGCCCGCCGGCGTGCCTTCGCATCGTCGAACAGCCAGGACTTCGACTTGCCGGGCGTATAGCGGTGATAGGGAGAGAGAAAGTCGGTGGCGATGTTTTCCACGTACCACGGCAGCCCAGCGGCCTGTCGCTGCTCCAGCTCCACGGGATCTGTTTTCCCGCCTGTCCCCCGCAACTTGGTGGCGGTAAAGCCGAGCTTCGCCAGACCCGCCACCTCGGCGGGGGTGTGGTCCTGCCACATGATAACCTGATAGTCGCTGAATGGGGCCGCCGGCGCGGCCCACGATGACATCACCGGCCAGCCGACAAGCAGCGCAGCGACTGCCGCGGGCATCAAAGCCCGAGCCATCGTTTCGTCCGTCCAGCAAATGCGCGAGCCGCATCTTTCATGCCGTGATAGGCAATGGATGCGCGATGACGCCAGATCCCGCGGTCGGACCACAGGTCATCATCGGGTTCCACGTGATTGTCCTGCAGCCGGGGTTCGGACCCAGTCCAATCCAGCAGCAGAGCCACCTTCTCATCGCTCGGGTTGATCAGCCGGTTGCGGCGCAATTCCACAGCTCCTTGCCCCGTCGCCAGGACGGCAGCCGGTGGCCGTGGAATATTCGGCCCGATAGTCAGCAGATTGTCTTCCATAACCACATCGCCGCCCGTGGCCAACACCGCCGCCGCAGGCGCTTCGCCCGTTCCCGTCGCGATCCGGTTGCCGAGAAGTTCCGTTCGATCAGCCCCCGAACGAATCTGGCCCCCCTCCACACCGTCGAACGTCGACTCTTCGATGCGCAGCACGCGGCTGCTTCCCACCGACACGGCAAACCGCGGGCGAGGGCCGCCCGATCCGCCTTTTTCGAAGCTGCAGCTCGAGACGCGCACCTCCGCGCCCGGACCCGGAGCGCCGGCCAGAAGGCCGACCTGGTTGTTCACGAACCGCACCTGCTCCAGGGTCAGGCTCTGGCCTTCCAATCGGATTCCGGCGCCGTTGCCATCGGGCACGCGGGCGCGCGCGAGCGTGAGGTTTCGGACCGTCATGCGATCGCCCGTCACGACGAACAGGGCTTTTCCCTGGCACGTCGTATCCGTAATCGTCACGTTGGCACCCGCGCCGATGATCGTGAGATCGCTCGCCGTCCAGATGGCGCAGTCGTAGTACTCGCCGTCCTCGATCAGCACCACGTCACCATCCTGCGCTGCCCGGGCGGCCGCCGAGGGAGTGGCGAGTGGGCGCCCTGGCCCAACCGTCAGCGTTCGCGCCTCCGTTGCCGAAACGGCGGAAAAGAGCAAGGACGTCATCAGCAGCGCTAAACGCATCACCGGAGCTTCACCGCCCGAATTTCACTGGCCGGCGACGACCTGACCATCTCCTCGCAGTGGCTTGACCGAGCCCGAAAGACGGTTCCGGCGCAGCACCGCCGGGGTCGCCGTCAGATTATTGACGAACACGGTCTCCCACGGGCCGTCGTTGCGAAAGGTGTTATTTTCGATCGTGATCTCTTCGGTCCGCTGGGTGACACCCTCGGCGCCAATGACGATGGCGGCCGAATGATTGTCGGCTTTCGGACCTTTCTGGATCGACGTCCCCCGCACGATCAGCGTGCCGCCATTTGGCACCTCGATGGCGTAGCTTGCCGTCCCCTCGCCGCCATCCTCGATCACGGCGTCCGTCACTTCCGTGCGGCGGGCGCGGGACTTGATGTGATGCCCCTCCTTTGTACCAACGAAGCGGGAGCGTTCGACTTCAAGATGGTCTAACTGGCCGACATATAGCCCGTGAGCACAAGCCGCTTCACAGGTGCCGTTCCGGTCGAACAAGCTCTCGCGAACGGTCATCGAGCCACCTTCCGTGCCGGAGAGGATGCCATTCTGATTGTTAATGAAGCGAACACCGTCAACCAGGAGATCCCGGCCCTCGGCCCTGATACCCGCGCCGTTAGCGTCTGGAACCCGAGACCGGGTCAGCGTCAGGTTGCGGATGGTGATGCGATCGCCTTGCGTGATGAAGAGCGCCTTTCCCTGGCAGCTCTTATCCGTGATCACGACTGCGGCGGCGTCGGCTGAGCCTTCCACCACTAGATCGTTCGCCGCCCAAACGGCGCAGTCAAAGTATTCACCCGCTTGGATCGTCACCCGGTCGCCGTCCGCTGCACTGGCTGCCGCAGCTGAGGGCAGTTCGAACTCCTGCCCCTTTCCGACCACCATCGTACGAGCGTGCGCTTCCGCCGAAAAGGCGAGAGCGATCACCACCGTCCAGAACTGCAGGCACCGCAGCATGCCGAACTGCCCTCCGAGAACGTCAGATGGTCACCTCAAAGCAGGTGCGGCCCCCCGCTCGGGGCTTCCGGCCCGCCCACCTGTTACGCGTCAGAATCTGCCATGCCGCCTCAGCGGCGCATGACAAAATGGCCTTTTTGCTTCGCATCCCTGCCCTGAGCAGCGCTGGCAAGGCCCGAAAGCCAAAACAACTCATCAACCGGCTGCCTAAGCAAGCATTGCCGAATCGTCTCGTCAATCCTCAAATGGTGGCAAGGATTTACGTCTTTTGGACTTGTCTCATCCTGCCCCTTTGAACTATTTGCTTGTTCCACTCTCTCACCGTTTTAATGTCACCCAATAAGCATGTTTGGTCGTGCTCCCTAGCGAGGTTATTGGTTGTTTGAATCCATCCTTCTGTATGTCTGGCTGATGGCAATGGTCGCTCTGGTCGTCTGGGCAGTCGCGAACGACAAGCGGCCAGAAGAAGGGATGGTCGGCGGGATTTACACGATGAGGAGGGCGAAGCCGCCTGCCCCAGCTGAGGACACGCCCGGATCGGTTGGCCGAGGCCGGCGGCGATCGAACCGTTGTGGTCGATCCGCCTGAATGCGTGCTTTGCTATTCCCGCCCCTCTTTTTCTTCCTGCTCGCGCTCATTCTCGTCTCGCCATACGCGGGTGTCCTGATCTGGGGCTGGGTCACCATGATGAACCCTCATCAGCTCGCCGGTGGATGGATATCGACCTTTCCCGTAAATTCGGCTGCCGTGGGGCTTTTGGTCGTTGCTTTGTTCCTCCATCAAGAACCAATCATTCCGCCGAACAACGCTCTTACGATCCTCATCTTTGTATTCATGATCTGGTGCGTGGTGACGACCGCCAACGCTCTGAGTCCGGCCATCAGCGCCAACCGCGCCGACCTCAGCTTCAAAAACATGATGTTCGGCATCGCTGTCGCCGCCACCACCCGCAGCCGGGTGCGATGCCAGGCGATGGTCTGGGTGTTCGTGCTGAGTTACGCATTCTTCGGCGTGAAAGGAGGGGGCTTCACGCTGTCCACCGGCGGCGCCGGAGAAGTGGTGGGGCCAGCCAAGACCTCCATCGCCGATCGCAATCACCTCGCCGTGGTCATGCTGATGACCATACCCCTGGCCAACTACCTCCGCCTCACCTCAGCAAATCGAGTGGTCCGTGTGGGGCTTGTCTTGCTCCTGCTGCTGAACGCGGTTGCCGTTCTGGGAACATTTTCCCGTGGTGGGCTGATCGGGCTGAGTTTCCTTGGAGCCTTCTTCTGGTGGTCCTCCCCCCACAAGCGGCTCGTTACGGTCGGTTTTCTGGCCATTGCCTGGATCACGTGGACGGTGATGCCGCCTCAGTGGTTCGACCGAATGTCGACCATCGAGACAGCGGCAGATTCGGACGCGTCTTTTCAGGGTCGACTCGACGCGTGGCACTTCGCCTTCAACGCCGCCTCGTCGCGCTTGACAGGGGTCGGCTTCTCCGGGACCGAAGACGGTTCCGTCTTCCGCACCTTCATGCCCAATGCCAGGGTCGTCAGCGAGGGTCTGGCAGCGCACAGCATCTTCTTCCAGGTCCTCGGCGATCACGGCTTCATCGGACTCGCCCTGTTCTGCGCAATTCTGATCGCCGCGTGGCGGACTGCCGGCCGGCTATCGAAAGTTGCCGGGGCGGACCGTGAGTGGATGAGGCAGTTCGGCAAGGCGGCGCGGGTGGCCCTGGCCACATACTGCGTGGCCAGCGCCGCACTCAGCTTCGCCTATGACTCCTCGATCTATTGTCTCCTGGGGCTGCTCAGCGCGATGACGCGGATTGCGTCGAAAGCGGCGGATGCCGAAACAGAACCAGAACATCGCCGGTCCCTCTCTGTGCCCAGAAGGATCCCGGCAGAAGCCCGAAGACGTCCACCGGCTCCGACGGGCATCGCGCAGGCCGACCATTTTCCACCGCCCCGCCGGAAAAGCGATCCAGATCGGGGCGCTGGCAACGGTCGCTCCTGAAAGATCGTCTTATATTAACCCTATTTTACGTCGCCGGCAGCCTGGCAAGGCCGTACACCAGAAGGGCGAAGCCAATGGCTGCAGCGAACAGCACCGCCCACCGCACCCAGCGGTAGGAAGATCGCTCGCGGTCCTCCTCTTCCTTGTCGTTCGCGCTGGTCCATTGCCGCCATCCCGCCTCCTGGCCTTGGGGTGCGTCAGGCTCGCGCAAAGGGGATTCGGATAGCGCGGGCGGCGAAGACTTCAGCCCGGCCGGCCCCGATGCTCCTCCCGGATCCCTCGGCGCGGGCACGGACACGCCCAAAGTTTCCTCCGGATGCACGACCCGCAGTTCCCCTTCCAACTCGGCGATAACCGCGTCAGCATCCTCAAAATCGATCCGGGTCCTTTCCGCGAGGAACCCGTGCAGCAGCAGTCGGTCGCAGAGCAGATTGATCTTCCGGGGTACTCCCGACGTGTGGGCGAACACGCGGTCGAAAACGGGATCCGCGAACACCGGCTCTCCTTCCCATCCCGCGACGCGGAGCCGGTGCTCGATATAGGTGCGCGTCTCCCCGGCATCGAGCGGGGTCAGGTGGAACGAGACCACGACGCGTTGTCGTAGCTGTTCCAGGTCCTCCCTTTGGATCAGCTTGCGGAATTCCGGTTGGCCCACCAGGAAAATCTGCAGCAGAGCGCGGCTGCCACTCTGGAAGTTGGACAGCATCCGCAGCTCCTCGAGGGACCCGGCCAGGAGACTCTGTGCCTCATCGATCACCAGACAGGCGCGCTTGCCCTCATGATGGGTGCGCTGCAGAAAGTCCTCGATACGCCGCAGCAGGGTTGCCTTGTCGCCGGGGGGCGCCTCCGCAGAAAGGCCAAAGGCCGCCGTAATCAATCGGATCAGATCATCCGCGGTCACCTGCGTCGTGGTCAACCAGGCCATGCGCAGCCGCGGATCTTGTAAGGACGCGCGAAGGTGCGCGAGGATGGTGGTTTTCCCAGCCCCGACCTCGCCGGTCACAACGACGAAACCCTCACCTTTGCTGAGGCCGTAATTCAAGTAAGAGAGAGCTTTCCGATGCGGTCGGCTTGCGAAAAAGAACCGATCGTCCGGAGTCAATTGGAAGGGAGCAAGAGACAGTCCGTAATATTCCGCATACATGGGTCTATGGCACCGTTACTGTCTGCCCCTACCTTGCATACATCTTAAGGCACGACCACGGAAATCCGGCCATTACGGTGAGTTTGCCACCTTTTCGGGAAGTCAATTCGACCACAGGTTCAGCCCGATCCACTGCTGCGGGAGCAGCCGGACCGCTGCGCCGGAGGCAGGGTCCCTCATTCGATCATCCCCCTTTCGGCTGAACATCCAGACTGTCATTTTACTGATAATCTCGGGCAAAAGAGACCGGTGACTGCGGGACGTTGAATGCTCTTTCGGACCTTTGCACTCAATGAAGATGCTTTCGCGCGCGAGTGCGACGCCCGCTTTATTTTCCCTTCCAAGCCCTTCCGGGACGTTTACGCCCGCCTGCTTCACGAAATCGAAGCGGGCAGCGATGCCTTGCTCCTGATCGGTGCACCGGGTGTTGGCAAGACGACTCTTCTTCGCCAACTTGGAGAAAATCTCGAGGCCTGGAGGTGGGTCGTTCGCTGGGGCGCGGTCCATGTGCCAGTGAGCCAATCTGCGGTTAACCCGCCAGGCGGCAACCCGGGCGGCGAGGCCGGCGGCGAAGCTGAAAAGCCCGCGGCTGGCTCCCCTCCGCGGCCGACGGCGGTGATCGTCGATGCCGCCGACGATCTTTCCGATGCCGCACTGCAACAGATTTGCCGTTCGGCGATGAACCATCGGCCGGCTGAGGTGCTGCTGCTGGCCGGGACCGAGGCGCTTGTCGACAAGCTTGCCTGCTCGCCGCACGGTTTTGCCTTCCGCCTGACCCGCATGCGCTGCCTGCCGGCGGAGGACATTCCGGCTTACGTCCGCCACCGCCTTACGGCGGCCGGAAGTCCCGGCTGCGACGTGTTTACGCCCCAGGCACTCGATGTGCTCGCGAACTATAGCCGCGGTATTCCGGGCACGATCAACCGCATGGCCGTCGCCTCGCTGTTGCTGGCCAACGTGGAGGGATTGAAACGGGTCGACTCCGATCTTGTTCACGAGGCCGCCGGAGACCTGGGTATTGGTGGGTCGGCCCGGACGGCCAAGGGACCTGCTGTTTCACCGTCGGGACGCCTTAAGGACAGCGTCGATGGGCGAACCCTGGCGGTGCCGGGAGAGGCGGTCAACCCGGTCATTCCCCACGACCCTGCGGTGGACCGTCTCCCCGCTCTGCGCCGGTGGCGGCTGGGGGCGGCAGGCGTCACCGGAGCCGCGGTGCTGGCACTGTCGGTCGCCTATATCTGGAAACAGCCGTCATCATGGCTGTCGCCCGACGTTGTTGCAAGCTCCCCTCAGCAAGCGCCGGATCCGGGGGCGGACGTGGCCACGACGGAGAGCGTATCCATCGCTTCCCGGGAAGCAGGCAGTTTTTCGGCGCCCATGGACTTGAGGGGGCCTCTGAAAGAGACGGCGAAGAGCGCTTCGGCGGCACCGGTGGCCGGCAGCGAGGCTTCCGCTCTGGCGTTCGAGGAAGCCGGCGCAGGGCCAGCGGAAGAATTCCTGCCGTCAACAGAGCTTCTGGACGATGCACTCGTCGAAGGCGACACCCTGGCGGCAAGGGGAGATATCGCAGCGGCGCGCCTGTACTACGCGCTGGCGGCGCAGCACGGCAGTTCCGAGGCGACCCGTAAGCTCGCTCAAAGCTACGATCCAGTGTTTCTGCAAGGGGCGCAGGTGCGCGGCTTGCGCCCCGACGTCGACAAGGCAATGGGCGGTTATGCCGCTGCCGCCGCCCTCGGGGATCGGGAGGCGGCAGACCGCCTCACCGTCCTGCGGCACAAGATGGGCGCGGCGGCGGCGGATGCCGTCCGGGCGCCAGCGGGGCAGTAGCCGCCGCGCTCAATCCATCCAGGGCGAACTGGTATCGACCGGCACCGGGCTCGACAGCACGGTGTTGTTGGACTGGGAGTTCGGGCCAGACGCAACAGTGGGCAAGCCATAAAGCTTGTTGCCACTGATAGCGACGGTAATAGAAGTCTGATTCAAGACGCCTGTTGCCGACGACCGATAATTCTGCAGGATATTATTTGCCACGCGGAGAGACGAGCCCGCATAGGGCGTTCCCTCTCCGCCGAAGTGAATGAGCGCCGGGTTCTGGCTGGTGACTCTTTGCACGATGTTATTGTTGACGACAACTGACACCCCACCATTGGGTAAATCAATATTATAACTGGCGGTGCCGTCTATGCCGTCATCGATACGATTTCCGCGAATAGTCGTTTGCAACGCGCGGCTCTTGATGTGGTGGCCGACCTTCGTGTTGTGGAAATAACTGTTAAACACCCGCAGAGTTGCAATTCTGTTCACATAGATGCCGTGCGTGTAGCCATCGCCGCGGCCATTGCTGGCGAACTCGGAACTTCCAATAACAATGTTCCCGGTCTCCACCGACGCCGCCAGAATACCGTTTTCATTATCGTGAAAATAACACTTCTTGATGGTGAGATTGCCGCCTTCATACCTGATACCGGCGCCGTTGCCGTCTGTCACCTGTGCGCCAACAAATTCAATGTGGTCGAAGGTGATGTTCGTGCTGGTGACGAATATGCCCTTACCGTTAGGAATGAGTTGCGTTGCCACCATGCGCGCCATACCGCCGACGCCTACGATACTGATCTGCTTGTTCACGCTAGCGAAATCGTTGGTGTAAGTCCCGGCCTGGACCTTCAGCACATCCCCATCCCGCGCAGCCGCGACGGCGCCGGCCACGGTCTTATACATCTTTCCTGTCGGCCCTACAGTCAGGATGGCTGCGTTTGCCTTGGGAACGGATATTGCGCCAATAGCCGCAAATAACAGCAACAGCTTTCCACGAGGTGTCTGGTTCATTTGCCCATTTCTCCGCTGAGACCACCATCTTGGCTGCACAGTAGCCACTAAGGTTTTAGCCGGGAGCGACGGCTAAACAGCACCCTCTCCCGACTCTCCCGCTGTAAGCAGATGAAGAAGGCAGAATATTGGCACAATTGGGGTATTTTGAGGTGTTTTTTCGCCAAGCGTCCGCGCCGCACCGCTGCGGCTGCACAACCTTGTTGCAGATCGACCGCCCCTGAGAGATTACGGGGTCCACAGCGCCGCCGGCTGGCTAGACTAAATGGCCGCATCCTCCGAAGACGAATCGCTCGGCGTGTTTCGATCAGCTGGCGGAGCTGCACCGCAAAAAACACTCGGCGAGATCTTGCCCCCCCCGGCGGCCGACGTCGGCACCGCCGAAGCGCCCGGAAGCGTCACAGTTCGTGTCACAGGTAGGGCGACAACAACCAGGCCGCGTTGTCGCGCAGCCGAAAAGCGAGGCGACGCGTTTCGATCATCTCGGCGCCCATGGGTTTGGCCCGCGCGATCCGGTCCTCGATCAGTTGATCGAGGATGGTCGTAAACTCGCTGCCATAGCATTCGACATCGAACTCGAAATTCAGGCGCAGGCTCCGCTGATCCCAGTTGGCTGAACCGATCAGGCACCACGCGCAATCCACGGTCATCAGCTTGGCGTGGTCGAACGGCGGCGGGGTCAGCCAAATCCGGCAACCGCGCATCAGGAACGGATGCAGTTTGGCGAGCATGGCCCACTGCATCAGTCGCAGGTTGCTGACCTCCGGAAGGACGATATCGACCTCCACACCGCGCAAGGCAGCCAATTGCAGAGCAGACGAAAGGGAGGTGTCCGGCAGAAAATACGGCGTGACGATCCGGACGCGCCTCCTCGCCTGCGAAAGCGCCGCCAGAAGTGTCCAGCGAACCCGCTCGAAGGCCTCGTCTGGCCCAGACGCAATCCCACGAGCCGGCACCCCGCCCACCCCCTCCAGCAGCGGCAGCAAGACGTTACTGGCCAGGGCTTCTCCGGAGGCGAAGGTCCAATCAGCGGCAAACGTTCTCACCATCTCCGCCACCACAGGTCCCTCCAGCCGGAAGTGCACGTCGTTGATGCCTGCGGAAGGATCGCCGCTCAGGTGTCCGTTGCGGATGTTCATGCCCCCGGTGAAACCGATTGAACCGTCGATTACGAGAAGCTTGCGGTGGTTGCGCAGATTTGCGTAATGAATCGATAAAGGAAGGAAGCTCGGCAAAAACTCGGCGACGCTGACGCCAGATTCGCGCAGAACGCCCACAATGGAGGGCCGCGAATACCGGGCGCCGACACCGTCCACCAGCACGCGGACGACCACGCCGCGCTGAACCGCATGCTTCAGCGCCAGGACAAACTCGCGACCGATCTCGTCGCAATCAAAGATATAGGTGGCCAGACCAATCGTTATATTTGCCCCTTGGATGGCCTCCAGCATGGCGGCATAGGCCTCTCTGCCGCCGCACATCGGCCGGATCCGGTTCCCTAAGGTCAACGGCGCGTCGGTAATCCGGTCGAGCAGATGGGTTACGGACCGTAGATGACCGCTGCCGCGGGGCAGCTCCGCCGTCGCCCGGCGGGCGAAGTCGGGACCAAGCGCCGAACCTTTCCCGGGATCCGCCCGACGGCCGCGCAGGCCGCTGGCGCGCCGCCGGATGCGGTTGATGCCAAAAAGGAAATACAGCACGGAGCCGCCGAACGGCACGAGCCAGATCAGCCCGATCCAGCCGATCGCCGCCCGAACGTCGCGCTTGAACAAGACGGCATGGGCCGAAGCCACTGCAGCGACACCGATCTGAAATGCCGCCAACAGCGGCGGCCACACCGGTGCCAGCATCTCCATCATCGCAACCGTCCTGTTCTCACGGCCGCGTCTGCACTCTCGCGCTCAGCAAGCGGGGCAAGGCGTCACAGGCAGCCGCTCCTGCAACCACTGCTGAATACCACCCTCGACATTGTACACGTGCTGAAAACCAAGCTGAGCGGTGAGCAACCGTGCAGCTTTGCCAGACCTGTTGCCGCTGCGGCAGATGAGGATCACCGGCTGATCGCCCGGAACCGAAGCCGCCACCTTGTCCAGAAAGTCCGGCTCAAGCAAGCCGTCCGCGTCGAAAGCCGTGATCATCCGGCTGCCCGGCACGATGCCCGTGGTCCGCCACTCGTCTGCGCGGCGGACATCAAGAACGGCCACGCCCCTGCGCAGCATTTCGTCGGCCTCTGAGACGGAGATCTGCTGAACGTCGGCGCGAACCGAGGCGATGAACGCGAAGGCCACAAGGCCAAGAGCGACCGCAACGCGGCTTATATGGTAGTTGTTGAGCATGACGACCCGCCCCGTTGACCGACAATTGAGAATGGCACAATCGGGCACGCCCGCCCACCCTCCCTGCCATCCCGGCGCCGTGGCAGGCGCCGTTCCCTCGGCTGGGCCGGGCGGCAGGTTGGCCATTCGTCCGCTGCGGCGCGCAGGTGGCCGCGGCCGGTGGAGGATCCCGTCGGCCTCAGCGGTCACCTTCAACGTCACCTTTAACCTCGACTGATGGAGGAGCATCATGGCCTGGTCGATCGAACGACGGGCGGAGCATGTGGCGTTGATCACCATGATGACCAACAAGGTGAACGCTCAGAACCCGGCCTTTTTCGCCGACCTCCATCACGCCTTCGACCGGCTTGAGAGCGAATTCCCAGATTGCGCGGTCGTGCTGACGGGGGCGGGGCCGGTGTTTTCGGCCGGCCTGGACCTCGAGTATCACCTGCCGCTCTTCGCCCGCCGATCGATCCGGGAGGTCAATGCCTGGTTTGAGGCCTATCGCGCCACCAACCTGCGCATTTTCACCTACCCCCGCCTGACGGTGGCGGCGATCAACGGGCATGCCTATGCCGGAGGGATGATCACCGCGCTCGGTTGCGATCTGCGTATCGCTGCGGCGGGTGATCTTCGGTTCGCGCTCAACGAGGTGCTGATCGGCATCCCGATGCCTGCAGCCTACTGCGAGATCATCAAGTACGCCGTCGGCACGCGAGCGGCCAGCGAGCTGATCCTCTTCGGGCAGATCTACGACCTGCCAGGGGCCCAGCGCCTGGGTGTCGTCGATCGAATCGCCCCGCCAGAGCGCCTCATCGAAGAAGCCGTGGCCGCGGCCGGCGCGATCAAACCCGAATGCCATCCTGCTTTTGCATACGCCAAACAGGCGTTGCAGGCCGAAACGCTGCGAGCCATCGAGGACGCGCAGCGCCTCGATCTCGATCTGCTCGCGAGCCGACTGACCGATCCGGGCAATCTGCGCGCCCAGGCCAACGGCTACCGGAAGCTCAAGGACCGGGAACCGGGTTGGGTCATTGCGTCCCAAGCAACGGAATAGGCTATTGTCCGATCTCCCTGCACAATCGTGGCGAACTTGCGTTCCGGACGCGGAAGCTGAGGTGTCTCACCATGGCGATCAAGCTGCATAAATTCGGCGAAGCGTGGGGTTTGGCGGACCCCAGCCCGTTCTGCCTGAAGCTGGAGAGCTTCCTGCGGGAAGCGAAGATCGACTATGAGGTCGTCCCGTTCGACCCGCGGCAAAGTTTCCGCCGCGCTCCCAAGGGCAAGATACCCTTTATCGAGGACGAGGACGGAACGCTGATCGGCGACTCGACGCTGATCATCGGGCGATTGTCGCAGCGTCGGGGGATCGACCTGGACGCACCGCTCGACGAACGGGCGAAGGCGGCCTCCCATGCCTTCCGCAGAATGCTCGACGAGCACTTCTATTGGGTCGGGGTGTATGCGCGCTGGTGCGACGAGCCCGGCTGGTCGATGATCCGCGGCAGGTTCTTCGCCCGCATGCCGGCGTGGGTGCGGCCTGTGGCGACGGCGATGGCGAAGCGCGGCATGTCGCGCGCGCTGCAGGCGCAAGGTGTAGGCCGCCACGCGCGCGAGGAAATCTACAAGCTGGGCGCCGCCGACATGCGGGCGTTAAGCGCCTTGCTGGGTGATGACCTCTGGTTCTTTGGCGCCGACAAGCCAACGCTGCTTGACCTGTGGGCACATGCCTTCGTCGCCGAAATTACCGTGCCGCCGATCCCCTCGCCGCTGCGGGATGCCACGCTCGCGCTGCCGAACCTGTGCGCGCACGTCGAGCGCGTGCAGTCGCGACTGTATGGGGCTGGCAGCGCTCAGCCGCCGGTGGCAAAACCCGGATAGCAGGTCATGCCGCCATCCACGAAGATGGTGATGCCATTGATGTAGTCGGCCATGTCCGAAGCCAGGAACACGGCGACGTTGGCGATGTCCTCCGGCTCGCCAATCCGCCGGTAGGGAACGAGCTCCATCAGCGCGGCATAGGCCTCGGGCGTGCTCCAGGCGCTGGTGTTGATCGGGGTGCGGATCGCTCCGGGGCCGATCGAATTGACACGGATGCGGTGGGGCGCCAGCTCCTGCGCCATGCTCTTCATCATCATGAAGATGCCGCCCTTCGACGCGGCATAGTTGGCGTGCCCGGCCCACGGGATCACCTCGTGGACGGAGCTCATGCAGATGATCTTGCCGGCCGCGACCGACACCTCCTTTCGCACGCCGCGCCGCAGGAATTCCTTGACCGCCTCGCGGATGCAAAGGAACTGCCCGGTCAGGTTGATGCCGAGGACCGTGTTCCACTCCGACATGGTCATGTCGACCAGGGCCGAATCGCGCTGCAGGCCCGCGTTCGGGACGAGAATGTCGAGTGTGCCGAAGGCGTCCAGCGCCTTCTTGAACATATCGATCACCTCGATCTCCTTGGACACGTCGGCCTCGATCGCCATGCCGTGGACACCCTCGGCTTCGATCAGCCTGACCACCTCCTGCGCTGCCGCGTCGTTGGTGACGTAGTTGACGATGACATCGGCGCCGGCGCGCGCCATGCCGACCGCCACTGCCTGACCGATGCCCGAGTTGGCACCCGTGACCAGGGCCTTCTGGCCGGCGAGCAGCTTCGGACAACTCTTGTAGTTCGGCAGATCGCAGTTAAACCCGGCCGTATTCGCCACGTTGCAGTCCTCCCTTGATGCGAAGTTAGCAGCCCAAAGCGCCGTCAGCCCGGCGGAGAATAGAGTTCGTCGATCAGGTTGGCGATCAATCCGGTCCAGCCGGTTTGATGCGATGCCCCGACGCCGCGCCCCGTTTCGCCGTGAAAATATTCATGAAAAAGGATGTAATCCCGAAATTGCGGATCGTTTTGCAGTTGTTCGCAATCACCAAAGACCGGCCTCCTGCCGGAGGGATCGCGCAGAAAGATTCGGCTCAACCGATTGCAAAGATCGTCCGCTACTTCGCAAAGTGAGAGCATGTTGCCGGACCCCTTGGGGCACTCGACGCGAAAGCCCTCGCCGTAGAAGGCGTCGAACTTACGCAGGCTTTCGATGATCAGATAGTTCACCGGCATCCAGATCGGTCCACGCCAATTCGAGTTGCCGCCGAACATGGTGCTGTCGGACTCGCCGGGGAGGTACTTTTCCTCGGAACGGAAACCGTTGCATCTGAAAACATAGGGCTTTTCGAGGTAGGCGCGGGACAGCGCGCGAACGCCGTAGGGAGACAGAAACTCGCTTTCATCCAGCATGCGCTCGAGGACACGCTTCATCCGAAATGCGCGTGCGATCGCGACAAGGCGCCGGTTGTCTACGCCCGGCTGATTTGGACGGGAGACGAGGCGCGCCAGCTTCGGGCGGTGCTCGAGATACCATTCCATCCGACGCGTGAACGCCGGCAAGCGGCTCAGCTGCTCATCTTCCAGGACCTCGACGGCAAATAGCGGAATGAGGCCCACCATGGAGCGCAGCCTCAATGGCACCCGCTCGCCGGACGGCAGCACCAGCCAGTCGTAATAGAAGTGGTCCTGATCATCCCAAAGCCCGAGCCCCTCGCCGCCGAGGTTGGTCATCGCGCCGCCGATCAGCAGGAAGTGCTCGAAGAATTTGATGGCGACATCTTCGTAGGCCTCCTCGTCCTGCGCCAGTTCAAGGGCGATCCGCAGCATGTTCAGACAAAACATCCCCATCCACGAGGTGCCGTCCGACTGCAGCAGCGTTCCGCCGACGGGCAGCGGTGCCGAGCGGTCAAAGCAGCCGATGTTATCGAGCCCGAGGAAGCCCCCCTGAAAGACGTTGCGGCCGCGCGGGTCCTTGCGGTTCACCCACCACGTAAAATTCAGCAGCAATTTGACGAAGACCCGCTCCAGAAAGGCACGGTCCGGCGTGCCGTTGTTCTGTCGCTTGTCGATCTCGTATAGACGCCACGCCGCCCAGGCGTGAACCGGCGGATTGACGTCACTGAAGTTCCATTCATACGCGGGCAACTGGCCGTTCGGATGCATGTACCAGGCCTGGCACAACAGAACGAGCTGCTGCTTCGCGAACCGGGAGTCCAAAAGGGCAATCGTCACCAGATGAAACGCCCAGTCCCAGGCGGCAAACCAGGGGTATTCCCACGTGTCCGGCATGGAGATGACGGCGCCGGTGTTCACGTGGATCCAGTCGCTGTTGCGCCCGTGTCTGCGTGAATCCGGAGGCTTTGGCTGGGTGGGATCGCCATCCAGCCACTGCTGCACATCGTAGTGATAGTACTGTTTCGACCACAACATGCCGGCAAAGGCCTGTCGCTGAACGCGCCGGACGTCCTCGTCGGGGATGTGTTGCTGCAGGTCGCCGTAATACGCGTCCGCTTCGTCGTGGCGCCGTTGAAACACGGCATCGAAATCGGCAAAGGCATCCGCCCGAGGCCCACCGGGACACAGGCGAAGGCGCGCGATGATGTGACCGCCGGGCGGCACCGTACGCTGGAACAGCGCCGCAACCTTGCTGCCCTCCCCTGCCGGGTTGACGGCATTCTCGTCACCGTGGACCACCCGCGCGTCGATCCCGTCCTTGAAGTATCCCGGCCCCGCCGGCGCCCCGAAGACCCGCGTGACGTTGGTCTCGTTTTCGCAGAACAGCAGGGCCTCGGGCGCGTCGAAATGAATTGAGAATGTGCCCAGTTGATCGTGCTCAAAGGAGACCACATGCGGCCCGACCGCGCGAAGTGATGGCTTGCGCGCGCCCTCGCCCCAGCTCCAGGTGTTGCGGAACCACGCCTGCGGCAGGAGGTGGATCTCGGCGGCTTCGGGCCCTCGATTGGACACCGTGAGCCGCATCAGAATGTCCTCGCAGTCTGCCTTCGCGTATTCGATATCGACGTCGAAGTAGCGATTCTCAGCAAAGACGCCGGTGTCGAGCAGCTCATACTCCGGCTGCTGCTTGCTCCGACGCCCGTTTTCCTCAAGCAGATGCTCGTAAGGGAACGCCGCGTGCGGATACTTATAGAGCATCCGCGCATAGCTATAGGTCGGCAGCGCGTCCAGGTAGTAGTAGATCTCCTTCACATCCTCGCCGTGATTGCCCTGCCCGTTGGTCAGTCCGAACATCCGCTCCTTGAGGGTCGGATCACGCCCATTCCATAAGGCGACCCCGAAGCAAAGAAGCTGGCGATCGTCGCAGAAGCCGCCGATGCCATCCTCTCCCCAGCGGTAGGCCCGCGCGCGGGCATGATCATGGGGGAAGAAATCCCAGGCGTTGCCGTCGGCGCTGTAATCTTCCCGCACCGTCCCCCATTGGCGTTCGCTGAGGTAAGGACCCCAGCGCCGCCACGGCTTTTCTTCTGAATCTGCTTCGAGGAGGCGTTCGTTTTCGGCCCCGCTGCCACCCCTGCTCATGGGCTCTCCGGCTCTGTTGCCGCGGGCGTCTGCGCACGCCGCCCGAGCAGCGCCGCCACCATCGTCAGCTTCTGCAGGTCATCCCTGGCGATAAAGTAGGCGGTCGCGTCCTCGCAAGCGCGAACGCGCTGAGGGGCATCCGGCGCCTCTCCGTCCGGAAGGAGCCCGAAGCAATCGCCCGGGCCGAGCGATCTGCTCGAGCCGCCCTCGACATCTTCGCCGGACTCGGGATCGCTGAGTTCCAGCGCTCCGGAGGTCACCACGTAGAGCCCTTCGGGCATGAACCCCGGTTCGAGCACCATCTCCCCTGCAAGAAGATGAATCGGATGGCTGGCGACTCCGGCGGGACGCACCTGGGCGATGCCGCGGGTGAACATCAGGTTGAGCAATCCGTCGATGGCGTACCGAATCCGGTTGGCGGCCCCCGGCAGCAAGGCGAGGTAGAGGATCTTCCACGCCAGCCATGCCGGAAAGCCTGCGACGCGCACGCCCAGAATGTCCGCGACGCCGAGTCGTCCACCGAGAGACGCCATCGTTCCCAGCGACTTATACTCGAACGGCGCTGGCTGCTGGCCGGCGATAGAGCGCTGAATATTCGCCGCCAGGACTTTTGCCTCCCGAAAGGCGAATTGAGCCAGGGGTGGGGCGTAGTCCTCCACGCCATGCTTCCCGTTGCGAAGAGGAATCAGAGCATTGTCGCCGAGCGCCCAGACATTCTCGAATCCACCAACGCGGAGAAAGCGATCAACGACAATGCGGCCCTTCTGCAGGGGTACCTGCATCGACTCCACTAAGGGGGAGGCCGCGTTGCCGATCGCGGCAATGATCGTCTCGGCGTCGAGGACGCCGCCGCCGTCTGTCTCGACTCCTGCCGCGCTGACCGTCTTCACTCCCGTCTTCAGCAGGATTTCGACGCCGCGCCGCCTCAACGCGGCGGTGGCATAATCGGCCAGATGCTCGGGCAATTCCGGCAGGATGCGCGCGCCGTGCTGAACGAGGACGATCCTGACGTCTTCAGGATTAATCCGGGGGTAATGGCGAAGGGTTTTGCGGATGAGGTCCTGCACCTCGCCCACGGTCTCCACGCCAGTGAACCCGCCACCGATGACGATGAAGGTGAGCAGCCGGCGCTTGCGTCGCGGGTCGGTCGCCTCGTCCGCTTCTTCCAGGCAGGCAAGGATCTGGTTGCGGATTTTGAAGGCGTCGGCAACGTCCTTCATCACCAGCGCCCGTTCGGACAATCCCGGCGTCCTGCGCAGGTCCACCACCTGACCCAGCGCCACGACCAGGTGATCGTAAGGAATTTCGGCGATCGCTCGATCGCGGCCGGCGGTGACATGGATGATGCGTGCCGAAAGGTCGACCTTTCGAATGTCCGCAACGCGAATCCGCGTGCGCGGAAGAAACTGCCGCAACGGACACACGGCGTCCAACGGATGGACATTGCCGCCGGCGACCTCGGGCAGGAGCGGCTGGAAGACGAAAAAGTTATTCTGGCTGATCAGTTCGACATGAACCGATCGCCCCGCCGCCCGCCGCTGGAGATGTTTGGCGGTGAATACGCCTCCAAAACCCCCGCCGAGAATCACAACGCGCTGCTTGGCTGTGCTCGCCAAAGGTTGCCTGCTCCCAGCCCGTTTGGGTGCACTTCTAGCGGAGGCCCATGGCCAGTCTGCCTCAGTTTAGCGGTGATGTCGCCGGGTTATTTGACTACGATGGCGGAAGCTACCGCCGGGAGAGCGGAGGGACGGCCGCATCCCCAGAGGGCCCACGCCGATGGATTGGCCTGCCGATTTTCTGCCCGTCATCGCCAAGGCCTGTCTGGTGCTGATCTTTCCGTTCAGCGGCCTCGACAAAGTTTTGAACTGGGACAATGCGCTGAAGCAGGCGACCAGCAGCTTTCTGCCAGGACGCCAGGTGCTGCTCGTCCTGGCAATGGGCGTCGAGTTCGTGACGCCCCTGTGCATCGTCGGCGGTTGGCAGGAGGGGCCGGCCGCTCTGTTGCTCGCGGCCTACTGTGTCGTCACCGCGGTGCTCTATCACGATTTCTGGAGCCACCCGCGCTTCTGGTCTCCGGCCAGCGCGGGTTACCCGCACCTCTGGGAGTTCCTTAAGAACTTCGGACTTGTGGGCGGCCTTTTGATGGTGGTTTTCGGCAGCGGACTCTTGACGCGGGTCCTGCCCCCCTGAGCAAGGCCAGAGAGGGGCGGCCGATGGCACCCGCTGGCGTGCTGCAGACCACAGGAGAACGGCAATGGCAGATACGACGCCACAGCTTTCCTACTGGCACGTCTGGACCGACGACGACGGCTCGACCCGTCAGAGCCGATGCACGCTGTCGGCCTTTCAGATGCAGAGCATGGGGGGCCACGCGGCACCCCAGTGGAACGACCACCTGGCGAGCGGGTCCGCGACCATTCTGATCGCCAACCTGCCGGTGGGCTGGGTCGGCGATTGGCATGGCAACCCGAAGCCGCAGTGGATCGTGCCGCTCTCCGGGCGCTGGTTCGTCGAGACCACGGACGGAACGCGGGTGGAGATGGGGCCCGGCGAGATCTCCTTCGGTGGCGATCAGAATGCCAAGCCGGATGCCCAAGGCCGGCAGGGGCATCGCTCCGGCACCCTCGGCGCTGTGCCCGCGGTGTTGATGGTCATCCAGCTCGAAGACCCCGCCTACGTCGCCGCCCGGCCCGGTGCTTTCGCATGACGCGGTCCGCTCGGACAGGAACAGGCTGATGGACGATTTCGACATCATCGACCGGCGTTTTCGCCGGTTTGTTTTGCCAAACGCGCCGCTGGAAAAGCTGGCCTGCGGCTTTCGCTGGCTCGAAGGACCGGTCTGGTTCGCCGACATGCGCTGCCTTCTGGTGAGCGACATTCCCAACGATTGCATTCTCCGCTGGACCGAAGGGGGCGGCATCCAGGTTTTTCGCAAGCCAGCCGGCTTTCCCAATGGCCAGACGCGCGACCGGGAGGGGCGCCTGATCACCTGCCTGCATCGCGACCGCTGCGTGGTCCGCACGGAGTTGGATGGGCAGATCACCGTGCTGGCCGGCCGGTTTGACGGAAAGCGGCTGAACTCGCCAAACGACGTGATCGTGAAATCCGACGGAACGATCTGGTTCAGCGACCCGCCCTACGGCATTCAGACCGATTACGAAGGCGGGAAGGCTGAGCAAGAGCAGCCGGCCCGCGTTTACCGCCTGGATCCACGGTCGGGCGACCTGCAGGTCGTGACCGACGCGTTCGACGGACCGAATGGATTGTGCTTTTCGCCGGATGAGCGTCGGCTCTACGTGGTCGAAACGGGCATTCAGTTCAAAGAGGGCGCCGCCCACCATATCAGTGTCTTCGATATTGATTCTGCTGGGAAAGTCAGCAATGGTCGCTTGTTCCACAAGGTGGCCCCGGGAAATGCCGATGGCATCCGGTGCGACGAGGACGGGAACATCTGGAGCAGCGCCGGCGACGGCGTTCACTGCATCGATCCCTCGGGAGCGCTGCTCGGCAAAATCAAGGTTCCCGCCACGGTCGCCAATCTGACATTCGGCGGGCGCTACCGCAGCCGCCTGTTCATCTGCGCCTCACACGCACTGTTCGCCGTCTACACCAATCAGCGCGGCGCCCAGCGGCCATAGCAGCAGAGCTTCGGTCGCGATGAGGCGAGCGTCCCGACCGGCGCTTTGCCGCGGACCGGAAGATTGCGCTTGGTGAGCCCCTGAGGATTGCTTAACGTCCGCCGGGTGCAGCGAAGGGGAGATCCTGCGGTTGGCGCGCGTCATTGAAATCGCCGTCGTCTATAGCGCCGGATTGGCACAGGGCCTGGCGCTGGTCAGCTTTCCTGCCGCTGCCACCATCCTCACCGCGTCTGACGGCTACGGCCTGAGCAGCAGTCAGTACGGCAGCATCTTCCTGCCGCTCTTCGTGGGCGCGGTTTTCGCATCGCTACTGGCGCCGGCGCTGGCGCGACGGCGGGGATTGAAGACGGTCCTGCTCTCGGGCTTTGTGTGCAATGTCCTGTCGATGGGACTTTTCGCGCTGAGCTCGACGCTGCCCGGCATGGCGATCGCCTATGCCATGATCCTGACGGCAACAGGGCTGCTGGGGCTTGGCTTCGGCTCGGTCCTGACCGCGATCAACGCCTATGCCGCAAGCTTTTTTCCCCGCCGCAGCGAGACGGCGATCACCGCCCTGCATACGCTGTTGGGTACGGGGACGGCGCTGGCGCCCTTGATCGTTTCGCTGCTCGCCGAGGGCGGAGGCTGGTGGCTACTGCCGCTGGCGGTCGCCGTCGCGGCGGTGATCCTTGTCGCCGTGTCGCTGACGCAGCCGCTTATCCTTCCGACCAGCGGCGAAGCGGGACGCCCGCCCGGGTTCCTGTCGGTTGCCAGGGCCCTGCCCGGCCGGTTCTGGCTGTGGATAGCCTTTGCGCTGCTCTACGGCATCTGCGAAACCCTCTTCGGCAACTGGGGAACCGTTTATCTGCACCAGCAACGCGGGCTTCCCGATTCCACCGCCAACCTGGCGCTCGCCGTCTTCTGGGCGGCGGTCACAATTGGCCGCCTGCTGATAGCGGTGGTGTCGACGGCGATCCCGCCACTGGTCATCTTCCGAGCCCTGCCCGTGTTGATTGCGGCCGCATTGGCGGCGGTGGCATGGTCCGCCGGCGCCACGCTCGGCGTCGCCGCGTTCGGCCTTGCCGGCTTCGCCTGCTCGGCCTGCCTGCCGCTGAGCATCGGCACGGCCAGCAGCGAAACGCCCCGTTTCGTCGAAACGGCATCCGGCTGGATGGTAGCCGCCTACATGATGGGATACGGTATTGGCGCGTACGCGGTGGGGCCGCTCCGCCAGCTCGCCGACCTGCAACTCTCAGGCATCTATCAGGCGGCCATCGTTATCGCGATCGTGCTCATCGTGCTCGCGAATAGTCTCGTTCGTGGCGCGGGTGTCCCCCAGCGGGAGAAAGCCTAGGCGCGCAGGAAAGTCCGAAGCGAAGCCAGAGGAGAACGACGCATGCAGGTCATGCGATCCGAAAGCGGGCGGGCAGCGAGAAGGCCCTCGATCCTGCAATTCCCACTCGGAGGTTTCCGCCAGAGGCGGGCATGCCTGGCCGTGGCCCTGGCCGGCGTGGTCTGGCTGGGCCCCGCATCCGCTAGCGACGCCACCCCCATCAGCGTCGAGAAGGTGGCGATGATTGGCTTTACCGTCTCCGACATGGACCGGGCGGTCTCCTTCTATTCGGATGTGCTGGAGTTCGAGAAAGTCGCCGATTTCCGGGTCGGGGGGGCACTGTACGACCGACTTGAGGGGGTCTTCGGTTCCAATGCCCGTATCGTGCATCTCCGTCTCGGTGAACAGACGGTAGAGCTGACCGAGTATATTTCTCCGCCGGACGGTCGCCCCATCCCGGTCCCATCCCACAGCAACGATCTGTGGTTCGAGCATTTGGCCATCATCGTCGCAGACATGGACAAGGCTTACCAGGTGCTGCAACGACATGGCGTCCGCCAGATCTCGCCTGAACCTCAGACCATCCCTGCATCCAACGTCGCCGCCGCAGGAATCAAGGCCATCAAGTTCCGCGATCCGGATAACCACAATCTGGAACTGCTCTGGTTCCCGCCCGGAAAGGGCGCGTCGGTCTGGCATCAGCCGAGCAACAGGCTCTTCCTCGGCGTCGATCACACGGCGATCGCGGTCGGCGACACGTCGGCAAGCCTCGCCTTCTACCGCGATCTTCTCGGCATGAAGGTCGCAGGCAGCAGCCTGAACATCGGAACCACCCAGGAGTACCTCGACAGCGTTTTCGGCGCCCGCGTCAAGGTCACCGGTGTGGCGCCCGCCGCTGCACCGCCGCATGTGGAGTTTCTGCAGTACGAGACCCCGCCGGGCGGCCGGCCGATGCCGCTTGATACGACGGCCACCGATCTGTGGCATTGGCAAACGTCGCTGGTGGTGGAAGATGTCCAGACCGCGGCCGAGATTCTGCGCGGCGCGGGCTCCCGCTTCGTCTCCCCCGACGTCACGCCCGCGAGCGACCCCATGCTTGGATTCTCACGGGCGGTGGTGGTGCGCGACCCGGACGGGCACGCCATGCGCCTGATTCAGAAGTGACGCGTCGCCTTCGAGCGGATCGAGGGTGGCGCTTACACGTATTTCAGCGCCACGAACCCGCCGACGATCAGCAGCACGAAGCCGGTCGTCACCCATGTGAGATATTTTTCGATGAATGTGCGCAACGGGGGACCGAAGGCCTTCAGAAGCGCCGCAACCAGGAAGAACCGCGCCCCGCGGGTGGCGAGCGAGGCGATTCCAAAGACTAACAGATTGAAGTGCGCGACGCCGCTGGCGATGGTCACGATCTTGTAGGGAATCGGCGTCATCCCCTTAATCAGGATGATCCACAGGCCCCACTCCTGGAACTGGTGCTGGAAGTTGTCGAACGCCGATTGATAGCCGTAGAAGTCGACAATCGGCTGACCGATTGCCTCGAAAAGAAAATATCCGATCGCATAGCCAAAAAAGCCGCCGATCACCGAGGCGATCGTGCAAATCGCGGCGATCCGCCAAGCCCGCTCGGGCCGAGCCAGCACCATCGGGACGATCATCGCGTCGGGAGGCACCGGAAAAAACGAGCTTTCCGCGAACGAGATGGCCGCAAGCCATTTTTCGGCCTGTGGTCCCTCGGCCAACCGCAACACTTGATCGTACAGGCGACGAAGCATCGAGAACCTCGGGTCCGGGCAGCGGTTGCAGCTCAACGCAGTGGCGGCTTGTAGCAGCGACCGGAGCCTCCGGACAAGATCAGTCTGAGACGGGCCATGTCCCGCTGCTGCACTGTTGCAGCGGTTTTAACGCAACCGCGTGCCCGGGGTCTGTGATCGCCGCTACTCTGCTGGCGTTCCCTGCGATGTGGGCGGGGCCTGGTCGGGCTTCTCCGCAGGGCCACTTCCGGCCGGGGGTGCCGCCTTCTTGGCCGCGCGGCGTTCGCTGAGCCGTTCCATAGTGATGTAGAACACCGGAACAAACGGGATCGCAAACAGCGTCGAGGCCAGCATGCCGCCGACCACGACCGTTCCCAGGGCCTGCTGGCTGGCGGCACCCGCCCCTGATGCCATTGCCATCGGCAGTATCCCGAGGATGAAGGCAAACGACGTCATGACGATCGGCCGAAAGCGGCGGCGCGTCGCTTCGACCGCCGCGTCCACGATCGGCATGCCCTCGGCACGCAATTCACGGGCAAACTCGACGATCAGGATGGCGTTTTTGGCAGCCAGCGCGATCATCAGCACGAGGCCGACCTGGGTGTAGAGGTTGTTGTCGAACCCGCGAATGATCAGCGCCAGCAGCACGCCAACCAGCGCCATCGGGACCACCAGAATCACCGCGGCAGGACTGGTCCAACTTTCGTACTGCGCCGCCAGCACGAGGAACACCAGCGTGAGAGAAAGCGCGTAGATAAAGTAAGCGGTGTTGCCGAGCTGCTTTTCCTGAAACGCGGTCGCCGTCCATTCGAAATTCATGCCGGCAGGCAAGACGTTGTCGGCGACCTGCTCCATCAGCCTCAGTGCCTGGCCCGAGCTGAAGCCGGGCGCGGCGGCGCCGAACACTGCGGCCGCCGGGTAAAGATTGTACCGGGTGATCAGTTCGCTGCTGAGGGTGGGGTGCACGGTAAGCATGGTGCCGAGTGGCACCACTTCGCCTTTGTCGTTGCGCACATAGAGGTTCTTGATGTCCTCAGGGCGCAGGCGGAACTCTGCCGCCGCCTGGATGTATACCTGGAACACCTGATTGAACTTATTGAACAGATTGACATACGACGATCCGAGATAGCCCTGCAGGGTGTCGAACACGTCGTTCAGAGATACCCCCAGCGACTCGGCCTTGGTGCGATCGATCTCGAGGTAAAGTTGCGGGCTGCGTGCGCTGAAGGTCGTTGCCAATCCGACGAGCCCGGTCTGGGACGAGGCAGCGCGAATCACCTCTGTCGTCGCTTTTTCGAGTTCCTCAAGGCCAAGGCTGGCGCGGTCCTGGACCATCATCTGAAAGCCGCCGGCTGATCCGAGACCACGGATCGGCGGCGGAATGACCACGAAAACGAATGCATCCTGGATCTGGCTGAGCTTCTGGCGAAGACTGCCGACGATATGATCCTGGCTCAAGTCCGAGCCTCGCTCGTCCCAGGGCTTGTAGCCGACGAAGGTCGTCACAGCGGTGGACAGGTTGGCGCCATCGAGAATCGACAGGCCGCCGATCGTCACCCAGCCGGAAACCCCCGGTTCCACCGAGACGATCTTGTTGATCTGATCGACCACCGCACGCGCCCGGGGCTGCGCCGCGCCATCCGGCAGCTTGGTCGCAATGATGCAGTAGCCCTGGTCTTCGACGGGAAGGAAGCCGGTCGGCAGGTGGGCGAACCGCCATCCACCCAACGCGATGATGGCGAAGAAAACCAGAAGCATCAGCCCGATGCGGTGCACCATCCAGCTCACGATCCCGATGTAGAACCTTTCCATAACCGAGTAGACGCGGTTGAATGCGCGGTAGAAAGCGTTGGGGCGATAGTTCTCTTTCCTGGCTCGAAGGTAGAGGGCACACTGGGTTGGCTTCAGCGTCAATGCATTGAGCGCGCTGATCAACGCCGTTGCGGCAATCACCAGCGCAAACTGGCGGAACAACTGGCCGGTGATGCCAGGCAGAAAGGCTGCGGGGACGAACACCGCCGTCAGCACCAGCGTTATTCCGATCACCGGGCCGGTCAGCTCTGACATTGCCTTGATCGCCGCGTCCTTCGGCGTCAGCCCCTTCTCGATGTAATGGGAGGCGTTCTCGACAATGATGATGGCATCGTCCACAACGATGCCGATCGCGAGAATGAGCGCGAACAGCGTCATCAGGTTGATGCTGAAGCCGAGTGCCGCCATCGCCGCGAAGGCCCCGATGATCGTGACCGGCACGGTCGTCGCCGGCACCAGCATGGCGCGGAAATTCTGCAGAAACACCATGATGACGATCAGCACCAGGATCGCCGCTTCGAAGAGCGTGTGATAAACTGAATTGATCGCCTGCTGCACAAATACTGTGGTGTTGTAAACCGATGCGTATTCTATCCCCTTCGGAAAGATCTTGGCCATTTCGCCGACAGCGGCGAGCACGTCTTTTGCAACGGCAAGATCATTGGCACCAGGCAGCGTATAGAAGACTAAGTGTGCTGCCGGCTTACCAAACACCTGAGAAAAGTTGGCAAACGTCTGCTGGCTGAGTTCGACTCGGGCGAGATCTCTGACCCGGACAATCTGCGCTGTTTCACCGCGAACGCTCTTGACGATGATGTTCTCGAATTCCTCGACGTCGGAAAGCCGGCCGAGGGCATTGATCGTAAACTGAAACGCCTGCTCCTCGGGGACGGGTGGTCCGCCCAGTTGACCGGCGACCACTTCGACATTCTGTTCTTTGATCGCATTCTGGACATCGAGCGTCGTCAGCCCGAAGTATTGCAGTTTGTTTGGATCGAGCCACACCCGCATGCTGTACTTGCCGGCGCCGACCACTTTCACCTGCCCCACTCCAGGCAAGCGCGCCAGCGGATACTGCATGTTGATGATGGCGTAGTTCGCCAGGAAGGTCTCGTCGAAGGTATTATCTGGCGAGAATACGTTGATTACCAGCAAGATGTTGGTGCTGACCTTTCGGACAGTGACACCTTGCGCATTCGCCCCCGCCGGCAGTTGGGCCAGTGCGGCGTTGACGTAGTTCTGCACCAGAGACAGCGAGGTGTTGAGGTCGGTGCCGACCTTGAAACTGATTGTGAGCGTGTAGCTGCCGTCGCTGCCACTCGTCGATGACATATAGAGGGCGTTCTCGACCCCGTTGACGGCCTGCTCGATTGGAATGCCGATAGTCTTGGCGACCGTTGCAGCGCTGGCGCCGGGATACGACGTCGTCACCTGGATCGTCGGAGGCGTGATTTCAGGATATTGAGCGATCGGCAGCGTCCAGATGCAAACCCCGCCAATCAGGATCGTGATGATGGCGATGACGTTGGCAAAGATCGGATGCTCGATGAAAAACTTCGACAAAACCCCTGCCTCCGCTTCGCCGTCCGCCCGGCCTCAGGAACGACCGCCGGCCGCCGGCTGCCCCGTCGCCGTCTGTGTCTCCGGTGTGACCTCGCGACCGGGAATCGCCCTCAGCAGCCCGTTGACCACCACCCGCTCGTCGCCTGTCAAGCCCTCGGAAATCACCTGCATCTCGCCGAACGTCTGGCCGACCTTGATTCCGCGACGCTCGACAACGTTCTTGTCGTTGACGACCAACACATATCGGCCGATCTGATCGAGGGCGAGAGCGATCTGCGGCACCATAATGGCGTCCCGGTCCCGTCCCACCGGCAGGCGCAATCGGACGAACAGGCCGGGCAAGAGGACACGGTCGGGATTGGCGAAGATCCCCCGCAGGAGCAGCGTTCCTGTATTCGGATCGACGCTGATCGCGGCGAAGTCGATCCGGCCGTCGTGCGGGAAGCCGTCCTCGTTGGCGAGGCCAGCCAGGAGGGGCACGGGCCGCGTGCGATAGTCGCCACCTCCGGCTTCCTTCTGCCGCTCCCGAATGCGCAACAGATCGAGTTCGTTGATCGTGAAGTAAACGTAGATGGGATCGATCTGATTGATCTCGGCCAACGGGGTCTCTTCACCGCCGGCGCCCACGACGTTGCCGACGTCCACAAGATGGCGGCCCATGCGGCCGTTGAAGGGCGCCGTGACCCGGGTATAACCGAGGTTTAGGTTCGCCAGATCGACCTGCGCTTGCGCGTTCGCCAGGGCGGCACGAGACGAATCGCGCTGGAAGCGCCAGTTGTCCACGTCCGTCGCCGCCGCCGCCTTCTGATCGAACAATCGCGAGTATCGGGTGAACTCGGTTTCCGCATTGAACAACGCCGCCTGCTGCGCCGCCACGTTGGCCTTAGCCTGTGCCAGCTGCGCCTGATACTGGTCGGGCTGGATGGAGAACAGCAGGTCGCCCTTGCGCACGTCGGCACCGTCCTGGAAATGCAAGCCTTCCAGGTAACCCTCGACCCGCGCCACGAGCTTGACCGTGTTGATCGCCTGGGTGTTGCCGGTCAACTCCAGGTAGTCGGTTACCGTCTTACGCTGCGGATTTGCCACGGTTACCTTTGGCGGAGGCGGTGCAACGAAGGCGTTCTTCTCCTCGCATCCGCCGATCAGCATGAGCGTCAGGAGCAGTGTCATCAGACCGAGGCCGGGGCCCCGTTGCCGCAAGCGGATCGCGCGCAAGCCGATATGCATTGCCTCAGTTGCCCCTCTGCTGAACCACGCGTCCTCGCATCCGTCTACCAATCCGGTGCCGGCACCGGCCGATCCGCCGGCGGTTCATCCACTACGCGCTGGAGGGAGCCAGCGGTCAGCAGCGAGCCCCAGTTGGTACGCCTTTGCATGGCCTCGCGGATATCGGGCGACACCAGCGGATCGCCGCCCCTGACCTCCCAGCCGCCTCCAACTGCCCGATATGTCTGGATCAAACCGCGCGGAATGTCGCCCCGACTGACCGCCAGATTATCCTGCTGCTGAAGCAGATTTTGCTCGGCGGTCAGCACTGTGGTGAAGTCGGTGATACCCTCCCGATACTGCAGGACCGCAAGTTCCTGCGAGCGTTGCGCGGCGCCTGCCGCGATCCGCAGCTGCTGTGTACGTTCCTGTGCCTTGGCGAAGGCAATCAAACCGTCTTCTACTTCCTGTTGGGCGCGGAGCACGATGTTGCCATAGTCAGCGAGCAATGCCTGGAAAGCTGCATCCTGGACCCGAACATTGTTCGTGATCTGGCCATAATTGAGAATATTCCATTGAACCGAGGGGCCCACGGAATAGGCCCTGCTCTTGGCGAGGAAGATGTCGGAGAGATCGTATTTGCTCCAGTCGCTGGAGAGAAATCCGAAGTTCCCCGTCAGCGAAAATGCCGGATACAGATCGGCCTTTGCGACGCCGATCTGAGCACTCTGCGCGACAGCCTTCAATTCGGCCGCGCGAACATCCGGACGACGTCGCAGCAGATCCGCCGGAATGCCCACGGCCACCTGAGGCGGCGCCTCCGGAATGTCCGCGGTGCCGGCAAGGAGATCGTCGAGCGGCGACGGCGGAATGCCCAGCAGAACGCAGAGCGCGTTCTTGCTTTGTCGGATAGCGGCTTCGAACTGCGGAATGGATGCTTCGGTCGACGCCAGAACCGTGCGGGCCTGCTCGACGTCGCGCTCGCTGGTGGTCCCACCGCGAAACCGCGCTTCAGCAATATTCAAGCTCTCCCGCTGAACATCGACGTTCCCGCGGGCGATCGCCAGCCGGGCTTCCAGCGTGCGAATCTGAACGTAGGTGTCGGCAACGTCGCTGGTCAAAGAGACCAGGACATTCTCCCAATCGGCGACCGAGGCCAGGAGACCGGCATCGGCCGCCTCGATCGCTCTGCGAAATTTCCCCCAGAAGTCGAGTTCCCAGGCAGCTTGGAGGCCGATCTGCGCTTGCCAGAAGCTCAGCAGACCGGACGATGTCCCTGGCTGCGTGAATGGCGCGCGCGCACTCTGCCGGTTATAATCGAGGGAACCGAAAGCCTGCTGCGTCTGCGGGTAGAGATCGCCGACTGCAATGCCGAGCTGGGCGCGCGCCTGCAACACCCGGACGCCCGCCGCCTGGAGAGTGAGATTCTGCTGATAAGCCCGCTCGATCAGGTGGTTGAGAACGCCGTCGTCGAATACCGTCCACCAAGCCTGGTCCACAGCGCCCCGCTCGATGACCGACTCGTCGTTCGGCAGCCAGCTGTCCGCGACGGCCAGCGCCGGAGGGCTATAATCGGGACCGACTCTTATGCAACCGGAAAGCAGCACCGCTGCGGCAGCGAAGACTGCTCCACTCCACCCTCGTGCCATTGCATCTTTACAGTATGCAACGCCGGCACCATAGCCGGCCGCGCGCCATCTTTAGCCTCGCCGAGGCGACCAAGTCAACGCGGCGTCCCGCAGAAAAGCCCGCACAAACCTGGGTGTTCAATCTCGGTGATCGGACGGTCAACCCGCGCTTGTTTCGAACAAGCTGTTCCGGAATAATCCGCCGCTCTTTTTGGGCCGCCTGAAGTTGCGGTCGGACAGGAACGACGATGGACAACAGCGGGCCGCTAATCGGCATCGTTATGGGAAGCCGGTCGGACTGGAGCACGATGCGGCACGCGGCGCAGACGCTCGCAGACCTCGCCGTTCCCCATGAATCGAAGATTGTCTCGGCACATCGCACGCCGCACCGGCTCTATGCCTATGCGGAGGCGGCGCGCAGCCGCGGGTTGCAGGCCATTATCGCCGGGGCCGGTGGCGCCGCGCACCTGCCGGGAATGATGGCCGCCCTTACGTCCTTACCGATCTTTGGAGTTCCCATAGAAAGCAAGGCTCTGTCAGGGCTCGACAGCCTGCTGTCGATCGTGCAGATGCCAGCCGGAATTCCCGTCGGCACCCTGGCGATCGGCCGCGCCGGCGCAATCAACGCCGCTTTGTTGGCAGCCGCGGTGCTCGGCCTTAAGGATGCGAGGGTCGCTGCAGCACTTGACGAATTCCGCCGGAAGCAAAGTGAAGGCGTCGACGAGCAGCCGGAAGAAAGCTGATTCGGCCATGCTGGCTCGTCACCAAACAGGCCCGCTTCCTCCGGGCCCACTTCCTCCGGGCCCACTTCCTCCGGGCCCACTACCTCCGGGCTCGGTCATCGGGATTCTTGGCGGCGGTCAGCTCGGGCGGATGACGGCGCTGGCAGCGGCACGGTTCGGCTACCGCTGTCACATTTTCACGCCCGAGCCGAACGCGCCGGCGTCCCAGGTGAGCGCCGCCAGCACCATCGCGGACTGGGCCGATGAAGCTGCATTGGCGCGTTTCGCCGAAGCCTGCGACGTCGTCACCTACGAGTTTGAGAACATCCCGGCAAAGGCCGCAAACCTCGTCGGGCGTCGGACCCTGCTTCGCCCCAGCGCCAACGTTCTTGCGACCTGCCAGGACCGCATCACGGAGAAGACCTTTCTCGAAACCATCGGCGTACCGCTGGCACGGTGGCAGTCCGTCGGAAGTGCCGCCGATCTGGAACGGGCAATCGGCGCGGTCGGCATGCCAACCGTGCTGAAGTCCGCTCGCCTCGGTTACGACGGCAAAGGCCAGGCCGCCATCGATCCGTCAACACATCTGGCGGCCGCCTGGGCGGAGTTGATCGAAGGCAATGCCACCTGTGAGGCGGTGGGAGTCATCGAGGCCTGGGTGGCGTTCGAGCTGGAGATTTCGGTCATTGTCGCCCGCTCGACCGGTGGCGACATGGCAACCTGGGTTCCGGTCGAAAACCAGCACGAAAACCACATTCTGCGCCGGACCATCGCGCCTGCCCCCATCGAGGCGCCGGTCGCCGCACGGGCCGGGATGATCGCGCGTCGCGTCGCCGAAGAACTGGCGCTCGAGGGTGTCATGGCCGTCGAGATGTTTGTCCTCGGCGACGGCGACCTGCTGGTCAACGAACTCGCGCCGCGGCCGCACAACTCCGGCCACTGGACCATCGACGCCTGCGCCATTTCACAGTTCGAACAATGTGTGCGGGCCGTTGCCGGGCTGCCGCTCGGGCCCACAGAGCGTCACGCCGACGCGGTCATGGAGAACCTGCTGGGGTCTGAGGTCGACCAGTGGGCAGAGATCGCCGGCGACCCGTCCGCGCACCTGCATCTTTACGGGAAGAGCGAGGCTCGACCGGGCCGCAAAATGGGGCACGTCACCCGTCTTTCGACGCGTCGGTGATCGCGACATTGCCACGGCGGGAAAACGCTACGAATTGATGCCTATGGGCCGCCGGCATACGAGATATTGTTCTTAGGGGCCGAATCGGTCGCAACTGATTCGCTCCGCCAGGCCTCGGGCAGGCCCTCCGACGGCAGTTGTCAACAGCGAATCAGCAGCAGGGCACGGGCGCTGATTCGGAAGCAGCATCTGGCCGTTAGCGGAGACTCTTCACATTCCCACTGAAGGTGGGCTGGCGCATGTTGAGACTCTGCCGCAAAGCTCGTGCATCATCTTCAGCGTTCGGCGGGAATCGATGGCTCGTTTCCCCGATCCGGAGATCGACAGGCAAGAACGCATGACCTCGGCTACACCGGCAAAAACCCCTTCCGAACCTGCGGCCCCGGCGTTTCAGCTGCGCGGCGGCGCCTATACGCTGCTTGTGCTGCGCCTGAACGACCCGAAGGACCCGGTGCTGTTCCAGGCGCTGGCCGACAAGATTGCTCAGGCGCCAAATTTTTTCCGGCATGCGCCGGTCGTCATCGACCTGCAAAACCTGGTGGACGCGCCACCGTTCAACATGGCTGAACTTGGCCGCCGGCTCCGCCAGCATCAACTGGTACCGATCGGCGTTCAGAACGGCAACGAAGAGCAGAACCGAGCGGCCGTCAACGCCGGCTGGTCTCTCTTTCCCGAGGGCCGACAGGCCCCGCTGCGTGAGAACGCGCCGGCACCGCGTCCGGCCAGCGACGTTCCTGCATCCCCGACAGTCACCGCGGCCGTCGAGGCCGCCAAGGCAGAAGCGTCGCAGGCCGCAGGTCAGCCTTCGCCGGCACGCCTCGTCACGCAGCCGGTGAGATCGGGGCGGCAGGTCTATGCCCACGGCGGGGATCTGGTGGTTATGGCCTCGATCGGAGCGGGTGCCGAGCTTCTTGCCGATGGCCACATCCATGTTTACGGCGCGCTCCGCGGCCGAGCGTTGGCCGGAGTTTCGGGCGATGCCGAAGCGCGCATCTTCTGTCGCTCGCTGGAAGCGGAACTGGTGTCAATCGCCGGCTACTGGTGTGTCCGCGACAACATTCCCGAGGCGTTGATCGGCAAACCGGTTCAGATCTTTCTCGACGGCGACCGGATCGCCATCGAGCTGATGACCTGAGCGGGCGCCAGTTGGGCGCAACGCCAACGGAACAGCAAGGGTCAGAGGAATAACGACGGGCAAGCGGAAGAAGTGGAGGTGAAGTTGGGTAAGGTAATCGTGATGACATCCGGCAAAGGCGGAGTCGGCAAGACGACGTCGAGCGCCGCATTCGCCGCCGGGCTCGCGCTCAAGGGCAAGCGGACGGTCGTGATCGACTTCGACGTCGGCCTGCGCAACCTCGATCTGATCATGGGATGTGAACGCCGGGTCGTTTTCGACTTCATCAACGTAATCAATGGCGATTCACGGCTCAACCAGGCCCTGATCAAGGACAAGCGGGTCGAGAACCTGTTCGTTCTCCCGACCAGCCAGACCCGGGACAAGGATGCCCTGAGCCGCGACGGCGTTGAACGAGTCCTGGACGAACTGCGCGAGCAGTTCGACTACATCATCTGCGACAGTCCGGCCGGCATCGAGAGGGGCGCGCTGATGGCGCTCTACTTCGCCGACGAAGCGGTGATCGTGACCAATCCCGAAGTCTCCAGCGTCCGCGACTCCGACCGCATCCTGGGCGTCCTGCAGAGCCGCTCGCGGCGGGCGGAAAACGGGCTCGAGCCGGTGAAGGAGCACCTCCTGCTGACCCGCTACGACGCAGACCGGGTCAACAAGGGCGAAATGCTGAAGGTCGAGGACGTCCTGGAAATCCTCGCAATCCCCCTCCTCGGCATCATCCCGGAAAGCGAAACGGTGCTGAAGGCATCCAATCTCGGAATGCCGGTGATCATGGACAAGGGATCGAAAGCGGGCCAGGCGTACAACGATGTCGTCGGTCGCTATCTTGGCGAGACTATTGAACACCGGTTCATGCAGCCAGAGCGGCGGGGGTTGTTCCAGCGGTTGCTGTGGAGGACGGCATGAGCTTTTTCGCCCTGTTCCGATCGCGTGCCAAGCCCTCGGCAACCGAGGCCAAAGAGCGGCTGCAAATTCTTCTGGCCCATGAACGCTCCGACATGGCGAAGCCGGATTACCTGCCCCGGCTTCACAAGGAGTTGCTGCAGGTGATCGCCAAGTACGTCGAGATCGATGAGGACAAGATCATTGTCGACTTCGAGACGGCCGGAAGCGTCTCGACCCTAGAAGTAAACATCGAGTTGCCGAACCGCACGGTTCCGCGGCCCCTGTTGCAGGCAGCAGCCGCCGGTTAATCCGGCGGCGTCTGGCTACCCGACCGACGACTCAACCCCCGGTGACGTTCATGTGCCGATTGACGGCGGGTCTGGTGTGCTCGCGATCGATGACGAAGTCGTGCCCTTTCGGCTTGCGGGCGATGGCATGCCGGATGGCCGCCCCGAGCGCCCGGTCATCGGCACCCGAGCGCAGAACCTGCCTCAGGTCGGCGCTGTCGCCTTGCCCGAGACAAAGATAGAGACGGCCGGTGCACGTGAGCCGGACCCGGTTGCAGCCTTCGCAGAAGTTGTGAGTCTGCGGCGCGATGAAGCCCAGCCGCAACCCGAGTTCCTCGACGAAAACGTAATGTGCCGGTCCCCCGGTGCGGACGCCCAGCGGGGTCAGCGTGAAACGCTCTTCCAGCCGTTCACGAAGCGCGGACAGAGGCAGGTACTGCTCGAGCCGGTTGTGGGAACCAATCTCTCCCATCGGCATGACTTCGATCACCGTCATGTCGAAGCCGCGTCCCGCGCACCAGTGCATCAGCGCCGGAATCTCCTGATCGTTGATACCGTTCAGCGCGACGACGTTGATCTTGACCCGCAGCCCTGCCGCGACCGCAGCATCGAGTCCGGCCAGCACCTGTGACAGCTCGCCGATGCGGGTAATTTGCCGGAATCTGCCAGGGTCCAGCGTGTCGAGAGAAACATTGATCCGCCGAACCCCGCATGCGGCCAGGTCGGCCGCGTGCGGGGCCAGCCGGCTGCCGTTGGTGGTGAGCGTCAGTTCGCGCAGCGCTCCTGCCGACAGATGCCGGGACAGCGACCTGAACAGCCCCAGGATCCCGCGTCGCACCAAAGGCTCGCCGCCGGTGATCCGGAGCTTGCGCACGCCCAGACCAACGAACGCGCTGCACAGCCGGTCCAGTTCCTCGAGAGCGAGCAATTCGCGGCGCGGCAAGAACGTCATTTGCTCTGCCATGCAGTAGACGCAACGGAAGTCGCAACGATCGGTGACCGAAACGCGCAGATAGGTGATGGCGCGACCGAAGGGATCGACCAGAGTCGGAGCCGCGCCGGCCGGGCCAAGGTCAAGCACGTTCGTGCCGCCGCCGATCACCGGATCCCGGCTGCCACCGCTGGCCGTCTCATCCTCGCTGGCGTTGTCGCGATCCCATGTCACGACGCGTCTCCCTGATCGCGGTCGGATTTATTAGAGACCTCAGAAGTAGGGGGTGAAGGGCACGAGAACAATGATCTTAAAGGAGCCGAAACCGTGCTATGACCCCACCGCCGATGCCGCTTAGTCCCTCGTCTCCTTCACGGAATATTCAGTGGCGGGGAGGGCAATCAACAAGATTTGTTAAGAACGAATTCGGCTGGCGGCCGCATCCGGTTGTTTGAGAGGAGAGCTAAGACCGTGAAAACGCTAACGGTTCGCCATGCGACCGTGTACAGCTATGCGCAACCGGTGTCGTTCGGCGAGCATCGGCTGATGTTTCGGCCGCGCGACAGTCACAGCATGCGGTTGCTGGAGACCAGGCTCACCATCTCGCCGCCGGCAAAAGTGCGGTGGCTCTACGACGTTTTCGGCAATTCGATCGCGATCGCGACGTTCGCGGACCAGAGTGCCGAGCTTCGGTTCGAGAGTGAGATCCGGCTCGAACACTACGGGGTGACCGAAACCGACTTTCCTCTCGATCAAAGGGCCGGGAGCTATCCCTTCCAGTACTCATCGAGCGAATTGCCCGATCTTATGCCTTCGATCGAACAACGTTATCCGGATCCCGAAGGCAGGCTCGCGGCGTGGGTGAAGACGTTCTACTCGGGGAAGCCGCTGGATACGCAGGAATTGCTGACCGGGATGACCCGCGCCATTCGCGAGCAACTGACCTATCAGGCGCGCGATCAATTCGGCACGCAGTCGCCGGCCGAAACGCTGGCCTCGGGCACGGGCACCTGCCGGGACTATGCACTTTTGTTGATCGAAGCCGTGCGTTCCCTCGGCCTGGGGGCCCGGTTCGTGACCGGCTACCTCTACGACGTTGCCACAGACAACGCATCGGCCGGCCTCGTCGGCGGGGCGGCCACGCACGCATGGGCGCAGGTCTATCTTCCCGGCGCCGGATGGACGGAATTTGATCCGACGAACGGCATCGTCGGTGGGGAGAACCTGATCCGGGTGGCGGTCACTCGCGATCCATTGCAGGCGGTTCCTTTGCAGGGGAGTTTTAAAGGACCTGGCGATGTCTTCACCGGCATGACCGTCGATGTTCAGGTAACGGCAGGATAACCGGACGATCATAGGATTATTTTCCTAAATCCTATTGCGCGTTGGAAGTAGCGGGTATATAAACCTGACGACGGCCGTCACAGATCTGCCCGTTTCCGGCAATCTCCTCACCTTCCCCTTTGTCCGATTCGTCTGGTCCGCCTGAGGCAGTGGGCGAAGCGGCGCCTTCCGGCCGCCGTTTCGCCACCAGCCGAGGTTTCTATGATCGACGCAATAACGCTGGAAACAGCGCATCTGCTGGCAGATGCCCTGCCCGCCGCGCACCGCCTGCGCCATCGGATCTTCGTCCAACGCCAGCAGTACGATGTACCGTGCTGGCACGGAATGGAGTGGGATCAATTTGATACGCCTGCAGCCACTTATTTGCTCTGGCGCGACGAGGCCGGTCGTCCGCGAGGGGTCGCCAGACTGATCCCAACCACGAGGCCGTATATGATTCAACAACTGTGGCCCGAGATCGCCGGGCCCGGCGAGCTGCCCTCCATCGACAAGGTATGGGAAATCAGCCGCCTCGGCATCGATCGGGATCTGGCGCCGGCACGCCGCGGGCGGATTTTCGGAGAGCTGTTCTGCGCTTTCGCCGAGTTTGGGCTTCTCCATGACATTTCCGCTTACCTGGTGGTGACGCCACGACGGATCATCGCCAGCGCTTTGGACGACGCAGGAGTTCCCTGCGAACTGCTCGGCGAACCGTGCCGGCTGGGCCGGCTGCCCGTCGTAGCAGCCCGTGTCCCTGTGACACGCCAAGCGCTCCGCTCGTTGCGGCGTCACCACAGCATCAGCAGGCCGATCCTGCGAGAACCCGCTCTCCTGTGCGCACAGGCGGCCTGAGAGTCCGTTTGGAAATCACGGATGAGCGTTTCGGCGCAACAGGTTGCCGCCCATGGCGACGAGGATCATGGCGTGGGATACGTCGATGCGCTGTTCGTAATCGCGCACGAGGCGACGCC
>Ga0056909_1000062_pt1 | contig 204855 bp, 181 predicted proteins | sample EBPBio102011_DNA_FD_62115 | JGI IMG/M metagenome (GOLD analysis project Ga0056909, IMG submission 62115) | Wastewater treatment Type I Accumulibacter community from EBPR Bioreactor in Madison, WI, USA - Reactor 1_1/10/2011_ DNA | ecosystem: Engineered > Bioreactor > EBPR > Anaerobic-Aerobic >... | reverse complement strand
CCCTTTTGCCTTAGCCTGCGGCGGCCGGGGCGGAAGCGGGGCGTAGTCGTCCACGCGGCCGCCGACCAGTCGCACTGGCGGGCCGAAAGCGGTCAACCGGGATTTAACGCCCGCGTCAGGCCGCCCGGCGGCCCGCGCCCCTATCACTCAGCGGCTAAGCGCCCGCTTCCTCGGCTTCCAGCGCCCGTTCCGCGGCCAGCATGTAGTCGCGGGTCAGGGGGAGGGCGTCCACCTGCCTGGCCAGCTGAACCTGGAACACCGCCTGATCCAGCCAGCGGAAGGCAATCTCGCTGCCGGCGAGATAGAACTCCCACATCCGGCAGAATCGCTCGTCGTAAAGCTCGGCCGCCAGGCTGCGGTTGGCGAGGAAGCGCTCGCGCCAGCAGCGCAAGGTCTGGGCGTAATGGAGACGCAGAATCTCCACGTCGGTGACGAGGAGCGCCGCCCGCTCCACTGCCGGCACCAGCTCCGATAGTGCCGGGACGTAGCCGCCAGGGAAAATATACTTGCGGATCCAAGGTGTTGTGACACCCGGACCGTCGGTTCGGCCGATGGTGTGCAGCAGGGCCACGCCTTCGCCGGTGAGACGCTGGCGCACGCAGTTGAAAAACGCATCGAACTGACTCAGGCCCACGTGCTCGAACATGCCGACCGAAACGATGCGATCGTAGGTCCCCGTCTCCTCGCGGAAGTCACGAAGGAAAAACCGCACCTTGCCCTCGAGCTGCCGGTCTGCCGCCCGTCGCCGGGAGACCTGGAGCTGCTCGTCGGACAGTGTCAGGCCGGTGACGTCGGCGCCGAGCCGCTCGGCCAGCCAGAGAGCCAGTCCGCCCCAACCGCTGCCAATATCCAGCACGCGCATTCCCGATTCAATGCGCAGCTTGGCCGCGATGTGCCGGCGCTTAGCTCGCTGCGCCGCGTCGAGATCCTGCTCGGGTCGGGCGAAGTAAGCGCAGCTATACTGGCGGTCCTCATCGAGAAACAGCTCGTAGAGCTTGCCCGACAGGTCATAATGGTGAGCGACGTTGCGGCGCGCCCGGTGGACCGGATTGAACTGCTGCATGCGACGGAACAGCAGATCGACCCTGTGCGCGCCTCTGGCGAGCGGGTCGCCCGGCGCGGCGGCGAAATTGCGCCCCATCAGATCGAGGAAATCGTAAAGGGACGCGTCCTCCACCGTCAGCGTTCCCTCGGTGAAGGCCTCGCCTGCGTAGAGCTCCGGCCGGAAGAACAGCTTCCAGTGCAACGCCGGGTCATGCAGCCGGATGGTCACCTCGGGAGGCCCGCCGGGACCAAAGACATGAACACTGCCGCCCGCATCAATGACGGTCAACCGGCCAAGGCGAACAACCCGCTTCAGAAATCGCGCCAGCAGCATCTGTCCCGCAATCGCCCTTATCGGCCGAGAGGCCTATCGCTGGCTGCTGGCCGGTCTCACGGGGAAAGCCGGGCCGAAGTGTGACAAAAGCGACTCCCGCCTGCAACGGTGTCACGGTGCCGGTGCGGCCGGCGTCCCAAAGCGTCGTTCCAAAGCATCGGTGAGGACGGACTCGGGTTCGCGGCGTCGCAACGCGACGCGCCGTCATAGCGGGCTCAGGTGCCCAAAAACCACCGGATGAAAACCACCGGATGAAGACCACCGGACGAAAAACAGCCCGGCGGAAGCGGGCGCCGCCAACCCTGGATCCGCCGCCGCAGACGGAGGCTAGCCGCCGACCGGCGTCCGCGAGAGCATGGCCTCGGCGCCAACCTCGGCTTCGGTTTCAAGGAGCTCTTCCAGGGCTTGCTCGTCTTCCTCGGCCCGGTCGGCGTCCATGCCGGCAACGGCGGCCCCCGTCCGCGCCTGCATCTCGGCTTCCCCGGGCGTGCGCGCAACGTTGACGGTGATGCGCTCGATCACCTCCGGGTGGAGGCCGACCGCGACGTCGTGCAATCCCAGCATTTTGATCGGCTGCTGAAGCCTGATCTGCTGGCGGCCGACGGTAAAGCCGGCGGCGGTGACCGCGTCGGCGATATCGCGGGCGTTCACCGAGCCGTACAACTGGCCTGCTTCGCCCGCCTGGCGGATCAGGACAACGGTCAGTCCGCGCAGCTTTGCAGCGACGGCTTCCGCGTCGCCGCGCCGCGCGAGGTTGTTTGCCTCGAGCTGGGCCCGCTGCTCTTCGAAGCGCTTGCGGTTGTCGTCGGTCAGCCGAACGGCCTTTTTTTGCGGCAGCAGATAGTTTCTGGCATAACCCGGCTTCACCCGGACGACCTCGCCCATCTGGCCGAGTTTCTCGACCCGTTCGAGAAGAATGATTTCCATGGTTTGGAACTCCCTAGTCGTTGGCCGCGGGCGGACTGGGACCGAGTCGCCGGCGGATGCCCACCCATTGTTCGGCGATTCCCAGCGCCGCGACCACCATCGCGGCAAAAACGAAAAAAAACATGAGCAAGCTGTAAAAGGCCATCAGCAGCAGAGTCCGCGAACGTGCCTGACGGGCGAAGCAATGGACGACGGCCAGCCCCACCAAAAAGTAAGGTGTCAGCAAGATAACACTGACGTTGCGGGCCACATAAGCGATATCCCCGCTCCCGATCAGGCCGATCACGGCGGAGACGACCAATGGCCAGTCGAACCACCCGGGCAGGCGCACCGCCGACCAGCGCGGCTTCGGCCGGAGATTCCAGCTCCGCGCCACCAGCACCGCCTGCGCCAGGGCGGCATTGGCCACGATCGTCAGCAGCCAGAACACCGCCGAGAAGCCGGGGAACAACGGCGCCACCTGGTCGATCAGGGCAGTGCGGGTCTCCTCATCAAGGCCCGCGATCATCTCCGTCGCCGTGGCAAGGAGCGCACGAACGCTCTCTTCGACGCCGGCTGAAGCCCCGCCGGCCCCGCCGGCAAGTGAGGTGGCGGCGACGACGAACGCCATCAGCAAGGTCAGCGTGGCGAGAACATGGCCAATTGGCCGCCATTGGCCGGCGGCAGCCCCGGTTGTTCTGAGCGACTGCTGGACGATCAGCCACGACGGGATGACATGCATTCCGGCATAAAGGCCTGCGGCGGCAAACCCGCCGAAAACCGTTGCCAGCGCCAATCCGGCGGCGGCCGCGAGGCCAAATCCCGACATTCCCAGTGCAAGCCCAGCCATCAGCAGAGGGAGAGCGGCCAGATACACGGCGATGATGCCGATCGGAGAGCCAACCAGTGCCGCCAACACCGCCGCGCCGCTGAGGCCGCCGCCGCCCAGCGCGAGCAGCGCGCTCTTGCCCATCGTTGTTCCTCCTCAGACCGGCGTCGGGCGGTGCGCGCTCCCTCGCCTGTGCACCATCCTCAGCGGATCAGATAAGGCAGCAATGCGAGAAAGCGAGCGCGCTTGATCGCGCGGGCGAGTTCGCGCTGTTTCGGCGCGGAGACGGCGGTGATCCGGCTCGGCACGATCTTACCGCGCTCCGACACAAAGCGCTGCAGCAGCTTGACGTCCTTATAATCGATCGCAGGTGCGCCGGCGCTCGAAAACGGGCAACTCTTGCGGCGGCGGAAGAAAGGGCGGCGGGCGTTCATCGGTGACTACTCCTCTTCTGCCGCCGGGACGGCGGGCTCGCCTTCGCCGTAGGGACGACGCTCACCGCGTTCAGGGCGCGGCCCGCGGTCTCCTGAGCGATCGTCGCGATCCCCGCGCGGCGGCCTGTCGCCGAAGCGGTCTTCGCGGCGCGGCCGGTCGTCGCGCGAGGCCCGCGTCTGCATCATCGCGCTGGGCCCTTCCTGCAACGCATCGACCCGCACGGTGAGTTGCCGGATGATGTCCTCGTTCAGGCGCATCTGCCGTTCCATCTCGAGCACCGCCGGTGCGGCCGCATCGAGGTTGAGCAGCATGTAATGGCCCTTGCGATTCTTGCGGATACGATAAGAGAGGCTGCGCAGGCCCCAGTATTCGCGCTTGGCGACGGTACCACCCCCGTCTTCCACGACCTTGGCAAAGTGATCGGCGATCGCTTCGACTTGCGGTGCAGAAATATCCTGGCGCGCGATGAACACGCACTCATAAAGAGGCAATCTCGTTCTCCCTCTGGATTCTCTCAGCCGGCTGATGATCCGGCATAGCCGGCCCGCTGCCGGCAAGGAGGTGAAGCGCGGAACAAAGCACAGCAGGGACGAGGACGCAAGGGCTGCGGTTCACGGCTGATTTACGGCGGCCGGAGCCCTCCGGATGTGCCGGCCGGTCGTGCAGCAGCCGCTGCCGCTCCGCCCGGCGCCCTGACGTCTTGCCCAGCTCGCGCCGGCCTCTCGCCGGACGCGCTTGACACGCTAAGATCGGCGTGTATGTCATGCCGCAGTGCGGCGAAGATCGCGCAACGGTCGTTGAGTGGCGGCGAGGCTGCCCGGCATGGCAGCCGGCTGGCGCTCTGGTGAGGGCAGGGGATGTTCAATCTGCAAGGGAAGCGGGCGCTGGTGACCGGAGCGTCGGGCGCGATCGGAGGCGAGATCGCGCGAGCCCTGGCGGGCCATGGCGCGACGGTGGCTCTGTCCGGCACCCGCGTTGCCGCGCTGGAGGCGCTGGCGCACGAACTCGGCGGTGGCGCGCTCGTCCTTCCCGCCGATCTGTTCGCCGCGGATGGTCCCGAGGCCTTGGCAAAGGCTGCAACTGCGGCGCTGGGCGGTGTCGATATTCTGGTCAACAACGCGGGCATTACCCGCGATGGTCTTATTCTGCGAATGTCCGATGCCGATTGGGATGCGGTGCTGACGGTTGACCTTTCAGCGCCGTTCCGTCTGTCGCGGGCCCTGTTGCGTGGGATGGTAAAGCAGCGTTTTGGCCGCATCATCGTCATCGGATCGGTGATCGGGACGACGGGCAACGCCGGGCAGGTCAATTATGCCGCCGCGAAAGCCGGTCTCGTCGGCATGACCAAGGCGATGGCGCAGGAGGTCGGCGGACGGGGAATTACGGCAAATTGCGTGGCGCCCGGATTTATCGAGAGCGACATGACCGCCGGACTGCCCGAGAGCCGGCGTCAGGCGGTGCTGGCGGCGGTTCCCGCCGGCCGGTTGGGAACCCCGGCGGACGTGGCCGCCTGCGTGGTCTTCCTGGCCAGCAACGAAGCCTCTTACGTCACCGGCCAGACACTTCACGTCAATGGCGGTATGGCGATGCCGGGATGAGGAGGGGCGCCGCGGCGGCGGTCGAACGCTGGCCACGTCGAATAAAGTATGTTACCAAACGCTGCTCTTGTTGCGGCGCGAGAGCCGGCGCAACAGTGATCGTGCCCGGTGAAGAGGGCCGACAGGCCAAATCCAAGACCATCAGCCAAACATGTCAAGGGTAGAACCGATGAACGACGTCGCCGAGCGGGTAAAGAAAATCATTGTCGAACATTTGGGTGTCGAGGAAGGCAAGGTTGTCGAGAACGCCAGTTTCATTGATGATCTTGGCGCAGACAGCCTCGACACAGTGGAACTGGTGATGGCGTTTGAGGAGGAGTTCGGGATCGAAATCGCCGACGAGGCCGCCGAGAAGATTCTCTCCGTCAAGGATGCGGTGGACTATATCAAGGGCGCTGTCGGCTAGGCCTACTCGAGCCGCCTGGCAACCACCATTGCGACAGAGCAGCAGGCTGGCGCGCCTGTGGCGTAGCCCGCTTTTGCAAGACGCGCGACGCCACGGATCGCGGGATCACTCAACGGACGGGAGAAGAGAATGAAGCGCGTCGTCGTCACCGGCCTGGGTCTCGTCTCGCCCCTTGGCTGCGGTGTCGATGCCACCTGGGAGCGGCTGCTGGCCGGACGATCCGGCATCGGAGCCATCCAATCATTCGATGTCGCTGACCTGCCGGCAAAAATCGCCGCGCAAGTGCCGCGCGGCGAAACTTCCGAAGGCTACTTCAATGCCGACGATTGGGTATCGCCGAAAGACCAGCGGCGCATGGACACGTTTATCGTCTATGCGATGGCGGCGACCGAGCAGGCGGTTACGGACGCCGACTGGAAGCCCGTGGACGAGGAAGAGCGCCGCCGGACCGGCGTGCTGATCGGCTCCGGGATCGGCGGCCTGCCCGAAATTGCCCGGGGGTCCGCCTTAATGGAGAGGGGGCAGACGCGCAAGCTGAGCCCGTTCTTTATCCCGGCGGCCCTGATCAACCTCGCCAGCGGGCACGTCTCCATTAAGTATGGCTTCAAGGGGCCGAATCACGCGGTGGTGACCGCGTGCGCCACCGGGGCCCATGCCTTGGGCGACGCCGCCCGGATGATCATGTGGGACGACGCCGACGTGATGATCGCCGGCGGAACCGAAGCGGCGATCTGCCGGCTGGGAATTGCGGGCTTCGCTGCCGCCCGCGCTCTGTCCACGAAGTTCAATGATACGCCGGAGAAAGCTTCGCGGCCCTGGGACCGGGATCGCGATGGCTTCGTCATGGGCGAAGGTGCCGGTGTTGTCGTGCTCGAGGAACTGGAGCACGCGAAAAAGCGCGGCGCGAAGATTTACGCCGAGATTGTCGGCTACGGCATGTCCGGCGACGCCCATCACATCACCGCGCCCGCGGAGAACGGCGACGGAGCGTTTCGCTGCATGCAGATGGCGTTTCGTCGCGCCGGGATGAGTCCGGACGAAATCGACTATATCAATGCCCACGGCACTTCGACGCCGCTCGGCGACGAAATCGAACTCGGCGCGGTGAAGAGGTTGTTCGGTGCTGCCGCCGAGAGCGTTTCCATGTCTTCGACGAAGTCATCCATCGGCCACCTTCTGGGAGCGGCGGGTGCTGCGGAAGCGATCTTCTCCATACTGGCGATCAAGAACGGGATCGTGCCGCCGACGCTCAATCTCGATAATCCTTCGGAGGGATGCGACATCGATCTGGTTCCGTATGTGGCGAAAGAGCGGACGGTTGGCGCGGCCTTGTCCAATTCGTTCGGGTTCGGCGGGACCAACGCGTCGCTGATCTTCCGGAAGGTGCACTAGCGTCGGAAGCGAGCCCTGGCAGAATGTGGCGCAAGGCCCGGATAGCTGCGGGCACACTTTTCACGACGCTGCTCATCGCAGGCCTTGTCGTCCTGGTCTCCCATAACCTTTACACCCAGCCGGGCCCGCTGCAGGCGGAGACGACGGTCATCGTGCCGAAGGGGGCGTCTGCGCAGGATATTGCCAAGGCCCTGGACGGTGCCGACGTCATATCGTCGCCGCTCGGCTTCCGCGCTGCGGCGCGGCTGACGTCCGCAAGCGCGCTGCAGGCTGGAGAATACCGCTTTTCGCCACAGGTCAGCATGCGGGACGTGCTCAGGATGCTGCGTGAGGGCGACACAGTAACGCGCCACATCACCATCCCGGAAGGCATGACCAGCCGCCAGGTCGTGGCGCTGCTCAACGATGCCGACGGCCTTGCCGGGGATGTTGTCGCCCCGCCCGTGGAGGGCGCCCTGCTGCCGGCGACGTACGACTACGCGCTCGGCGACAGCCGCAACCAGCTGATCCAGCGCATGTCCGCCGGGATGACGGCGGCGCTGAACGACCTCTGGGACGCCCGCGCCGCGGATCTTCCGCTGAATTCGCCGCGCGACGCGGTCATTCTGGCGTCCATCGTGGAGAAGGAGACGGCAGTCGCGGAAGAGCGACCCCATGTCGCGGCGGTTTTCCTCAACCGGCTCCGTCTCGGCATGCGCCTGCAGGCCGACCCGACCGTTGCCTATGCGGTGCACGGCAGGAGCGGCCAGGCGCCGCTGCGGCTGAGTGATCTCCAGTATCCTTCGCCTTACAACACCTACTTTGCCTTAGGTCTGCCGCCAGGCCCGATCGCCAATCCCGGCCGCGCCTCGCTCGCGGCGGTGCTGCAACCGATGCGGACCGATGATCTCTACTTCGTTGCCGATGGCACCGGCGGCCATGCCTTCGCCCGGACGCTCGAGGAGCACAACCGGAATGTCACGCGCTGGCGCCGGCTGAGCGCCGGCATTCCCGGCGAGTAGGCGGTGGCGCCGCGGGGATCGTCCAGCGCTTTTCGACCTGAAGGTAAGAGGAATGACAACAATGGGTTTGGCCTCGATGACCGGGTTCGCTCGACAGGAAGGCCAATCCGAGGGCGCGACCTGGACCTGGGAAGTGAAGAGCGTCAATGCCCGCGGGCTGGACGTGCGATGCCGGCTGCCCGCGGGGCTGGAGGCGCTGGAGCCGCTCGCGCGGCAGCGGGTTGCGGCGGCGATGAAGCGCGGCAATGTCAGCGTCAACCTTCAGCTGGCGTGGGCGCAGACACAGCAGGCGGTGCGCATCAACGAACAGGTTCTCGCCCAGATGCTGGCCCTGGCGGCGGCTGTCGAGCAGCGCTTGCCCGGCTGCCGGCCGAGCAGCGCGGAAGGCCTGCTGGGGCTGCGCGGCGTTATTGATGTGCTGGACCCGCTGCCGACCGGCGATGCGCGCGAGGCGCTGGAGGCGGCGCTCCTCGACAGTCTCGATCGCGCTTTGGCAGCGCTGCTGGCGGCGCGTCGCTCGGAGGGGGCGCGGTTGGCTGCAGTCCTGAGCGATCAGCTGGACCGACTGGAGGCGTTGAGCGAACGGGCGCGATCGCTCGCTTCGGCCCAGCCGTCGGCGATTTTCGCCCGCCTGCAACAGCAACTCGCCGTCTTGCTCAACGAGGTGCCGGGGTTGTCGGCGGACCGGCTGGCGCAGGAGGCGGCCCTGCTCGCAGCGAAGGCCGATCCGCGGGAAGAATTGGACCGGCTCCGCGCACACGGGCAAGCCGCCGCGGGGCTGCTTCGGGGAAACGGCGCCGTTGGCCGTCAGCTTGACTTTCTCTGTCAGGAGCTCAATCGCGAGGCGAATACCTTGTGCTCCAAGTCGGGAGACATCGAGTTGACGCGCGTCGGTCTGGAGCTGAAGACGACGGTCGAGCAGGTGCGCGAACAAGTTCAAAACATCGAGTAAGGACAGTGAGTTCGTCGGACATATCATCGCCGCTGCCCGATCACGGGCTGGCGCGGCGCGGGCTGATGCTGGTGCTGTCCTCGCCCTCGGGCGCCGGCAAATCGACGATCGCCCGCGCGCTGCTCGCGCGCGATCCGCGGCTGTCGATGTCGGTGTCCGTGACGACCCGGCCGCGGCGCCCGGGAGAAATCGACGGCGTCGATTACGCGTTCATCGACCAGGCGGCCTTCTCGGCCATGCGCGCCGCCGGCGATCTTTTGGAACACGCTACTGTTTTCGGCAACAGCTACGGCAGTCCGCGTGCGCCGATCGAGCGGATTCTGGCTGAAGGACGCGACGTGCTGTTCGACGTGGACTGGCAGGGGACGCAGCAGCTGCGCGAGAACGCGAGCCCCGACCTGGTCTCCGTGTTTATCCTGCCGCCGTCGCGGGCCGAACTGGAACGCCGCCTGCACGCCCGTGCCCAAGACCCAGAAGAGGTCGTGCACCGCCGCATGGCGAAGGCCGCCGACGAAATGAGCCACTGGGCCGAATACGACTACATCATCGTCAATCACGACGTCGAACGGGCGGTGGCCGCGGTGGTGAGCATCGTCGAGGCCGAGCGCCTTCGCCGTGGACGCCAGGTCGGGCTCGCCGCCTACGTCGAGCGGATCTGCCTTGGCTGAGCGCCAGCGGTTCAACCGGCGTTTCCCCGGCATCTTGCAATAAGCGGGAGCAGGGGTTATCTAGTCCGGACTTCTCACGCGGATTGACGATCGCAGCCCAGACAGGTTGCTTCATCGTTCCGGTGCCCGGGCTTCCGGGCGGTTTCCGCGGCGGCTCAACCGGAAAACAGCGAGATCGACCGACATGTCTCTGCCGACATATACCATGCGCCAACTGCTGGAAGCTGGCGTTCACTTTGGTCACAGCACCCGGCGCTGGAACCCAAAGATGTCGCCCTTCCTCTACGGCTCCCGCAACGGGATCCACGTCATCAACCTGGAGCACACCGTCCCCCTGCTGCACCGCGGTCTGGTTGCGGTGCGCGATGTGGTCGCGGCCGGTGGCCGGGTCCTGATCGTCGGAACCAAGAGGCAGGCGAGCGAACGCGTCGCGGATGCCGCCCGGCGGTGTGGTCAGTACTACGTCAACCACCGCTGGCTTGGCGGGATGATGACCAACTGGCGCACCATTTCCAACTCGATCAAGCGACTGCGGGACCTGGATACCCGGCTTGGGGAGGGCGTGCAGGGGCTCACGAAAAAAGAAACCCTGGTGATGACGCGCGAGCGCGACAAACTCGAACGCGCGCTGGGCGGCATCAAGGAAATGGGCGGCCTTCCAGACATTCTGTTCGTGATCGATACCAACAAGGAAGCGATCGCCGTCGCCGAAGCGAACAAGCTGAACATTCCGGTCGTCGCGATTCTGGATTCGAACAGCGATCCCCATGGCATTACGTTTCCAATTCCCGGCAACGATGACGCCCTGCGCGCGATCAGCCTCTATTGCGATCTGGTCGTAGACTCCGTACTGGACGGCATCCAGCAGGAAATGGTGGCGGCTGGCGTCGACATCGGCGCATCAGAGGAGCCCGAAGATCTGTCGTTCGGGGCCGAGGACGCGCCGGATGAGGCCGGCGAACCTGCCGGCGATCAGGCCGAGCTGCCGGCCGAACTGCCGGCCGAACCGGTTTCGGGCGACGGCGCGACCGCGGCGGGCGAGCAGGGGGCGTAAGCGTCATCGGCAGTCAGGCAGCATCCGCCTGGTCACGCTGCGCATCGCTGTGGTCCCGGAAGGCCAGAAGCGGCGGCGGCCTCTGGCCGGAAACCAACTCGCGATCGTGGAGAGACGAAACAAGATGGCCGAGATCAGTGCGAGCCTCGTCAAGGCGCTGAGAGACAAGACCAACGCCGGCATGATGGATTGCAAGAAGGCGCTGACCGAGACCGGCGGCGATATCGAAGCGGCTGTGGACTGGCTGCGCAAGAAGGGTCTGTCGGCGGCGGCGAAGCGGTCCGGCCGCGTCGCCTCTGAAGGGTTGATCGGTCTATCCGTCGAGGGCACGCGCGGCGCGCTGGTCGAAGTCAACTCGGAAACCGACTTCGTTGCCCGCAATACCCTGTTCCGCGAGTTCGTGGCCGGAGTTGCCGCGCTGGCGCGCAGCGTCGGCGGCGATCTGGAGGCACTGAAGGCGGCAGAGTGGCCCGGCAGCGGACGGACGGTGGGTGCGGAGGTGACGCACCTGGCGGCGACGATCGGCGAGAACATCACGCTGCGGCGGGTCGGCGTGGTGGAGGCGTCGAACGGCGTGGTCGCCTCCTACATGCACAGTGCCGCGGCGCCCGGCCTCGGCCGCATCGGCGTGCTGATGGCCGTGGAAGCGGATACGGATGCCGCAGGGCTCGCCGATCTGGGCAAGAAGCTGGCGATGCATGTTGCCGCCGCCAATCCCATCGCACTCGCACGTGACGAACTGCCGGCCGATGCGCTGGAGCGGGAACGCGCCGTGCTCGTCGAGCAGGCCCGCGCCAGCGGCAAGCCGGAAGCGGTCATCGAGAAAATGGTCGAAGGGCGCCTCGGAAAATTCTACGAGGAGGTCTGCCTTCTCGAGCAGGCGTTCGTGATGGATCCGCAAACCCGGATCAGTGCCTTGCTTGAAGCCGCGGGCAAGGAGTTGGGGACGCCTGTGCGCATCGCCCGCTTTCTGCGCTTTGCCCTCGGCGAGGGCATTGAAAAAGTTCAGGAGGAAACGGCGACCGCGTGAGGGCGACGCAGGTCATGGGCGTCATGTCGGAAATTGGAGACGGGCAACCCACAATGTCAGCCAGCCCCGGTTATCGCCGTGTCCTGTTGAAACTGTCGGGCGAAGCGCTGATGGGCGATCAGCAGTATGGCATTGATCTGCCAACGCTGCAGCACATGGCGGATGACATCCGTGCCGTGCACGATATGGGCGTGCAGGTCTGTCTTGTGGTCGGCGGCGGCAATATTTTCCGCGGCGTGTCCAAGGCGGCGCAAGGCATCGAGCGGGCGACCGCCGACTACATGGGCATGCTGGCAACAGTGATGAATTCACTTGCCCTGCAGAGCATCCTGGAACGATCCGGTTTGCATACGCGGGTTCAGTCGGCTATTCCGATGATGACGGTCTGCGAGCCGTACATCCGGCGGCGCGCGGTTCGTCATATGGAGAAGGGTCGGGTGGTGGTCTTTGCCGCAGGGACTGGCAATCCGTTTTTCACAACGGACACGGCGGCTGCCCTTCGCGCGGTGGAAATGGGCTGCGACGCGCTGTTGAAGGGCACGCAGGTGGACGGCGTTTACAGCGCCGATCCGAAGAAAATGGCCGACGCCGAACGGTATGAGGAGTTGTCGTTCCAGGAGGTTCTGTCCCGGGACCTGCGGGTAATGGACACATCAGCGGTGGCCTTGGCGCGCGACAACGCCATACCGATTATCGTCTTCTCGATGCACAGCGCGGGCGCTTTTGCATCGGCCGTCTGCGGCACGGGCAAGTTCACGATCATCCGCTAAGGGGCCACCGGTGACGACGCTAGATATCCAAGCAATCAAGAAGGAAGCCGCCCGCAAGATGGATTCGGCCGTCGAGGTGCTGCAGAAGGAATTCGCCGGCCTGCGCACCGGTCGAGCCGCGGTCAGCCTCCTGGAGCCGCTTACGGTCGAGGCCTATGGCTCGCGCATGCCGCTCCCGCAGCTGGCGACGATCGCCGCACCGGAGCCACGGATGCTCACCGTGCAGGTCTGGGACCGCGGCATGGTCAAGGCCGTAGAGCGGGCCATTCTCGAAGGGGGCCTCGGCCTGAATCCGGCGACCGAGGGGCAGACCATACGTCTGCCCATCCCGCCGCTGAGCGAACAGCGGCGCGTCGAGATCACCAAGATCGCAGCCCGTTATTCCGAAGAGGCGCGGGTCGCCGTTCGCAATGTTCGCCGTCATGCGATGGACGAACTCAAAAAGGCGGAAAAGGATGGCGGGCTGTCGCAGGACCAGGTGCGGGACCTGGGCAAGCAGATCCAGGAGCTGACCGACCAACACATCCACGCCCTCGACGACCTTCTGGCAAAGAAGGAGAGCGAGATTTTGCAGGTCTGATAGCGTCCTTGCAGGTTTGATCATGCAGCCAGCCCAGTTGCAGTCCCCCGGAGGCCGGGCCTCGCCTCTTCACGTCGCGATCATTATGGACGGCAATGGGCGCTGGGCCGCTGCCCGAGGGCTTCCGAGGACCCAAGGCCACCGGCGCGGGGCGGAATCCGTGAAGATCGCGGCTGAAAGCGCGGTTCGCCTTGGCGTCCGCTATCTCACCCTGTTCGGCTTTTCCTCGGAGAATTGGGGCCGGCCGGACGGCGAGATCCGGGACCTGATGGGGTTGCTGCGCTATTATCTCTGCCGAGAGGTCGGTTTCCTGCAAGAGCATGGCATCCGGCTGCGGGTCATCGGTGATCGGCCGAAGCTGGCGCCAGATATCGTCGGAGCGATCGAAACGGTAGAGGCGCAGACCGCTGGCAACAGCCGCCTCTTCCTCACCATCGCGCTGAGCTATGGCGCCCGGGCGGAGATCTGTGAGGCGGCGCGCCGGCTCTGCGAAGAGGCGCTGGCCGGGCGTCTGGACCCCGCTGTTCTCGACGAGGCGCTGTTCGCCCGTCATCTGTACACGTGGGACATGCCCGACCCGGATCTGGTCATCCGGACCAGCGGCGAGCAGCGAATCAGCAATTTTCTCCTGTGGCAGGTCGCTTATTCGGAACTTGTCTTTCTCGATACATTGTGGCCCGATTTTTCGCGCCAGGACTTCGACCGGGCGGTGACCGAGTTTTCGCGTCGCGAGCGGCGCTATGGCTCGGTTTCGGCGTAACGGTGGCCATGCCGACCGTTGTTACCCGCATTGTCGCCGGCATTGTCCTCGGTCTTCCCGTTCTCGTCTTCATCTGGATCGGCACCCCCGCCTTTGAGGCGATGGTAGCGCTGGCCGCCGGCATTCTGGCGTGGGAGTGGTTCGGCATCACCGGGTCGGGCCAGCCGCAGAAGGCGGGCCTGCTGCTCGGCTGCGTCGTGGTGGCCGCGGTCGCGGTCGCTGCCAGTTTCAGTCTTGGTGTCGCGCTGCTGGCCCTCGCCCTTGGTACGGCGCTGGTCGTTCTGGCGACGGGCGGCGCGCCGTGGATGACGCTGGGCACCCTCTATATCGGCCTCCCCTGCGTTGCCCTTGTGTGGCTGCGCAACGAGCCGACGCTTGGGCGGGAAATCGTGCTCTGGCTGCTGCTGGTGGTCTGGGCGTCCGATATCGGAGCCTATGCGGCGGGGCGGTTGATCGGCGGCCCGAAGCTGGCGCCCCGGATCAGTCCCAACAAGACCTGGGCGGGCCTGGCGGGAGGAATCGGCGCGGCGGCGGCCACGAGTTCTGGGTTCGCCAGCCACCTTGGTGGCGCGCACCTCGCTCAGGCGGCTACTCTCGGGGCACTTCTGGCGGTCGCGGCGCAACTAGGGGATCTCGGCGAATCCTGGGTGAAGCGGCGCTTCGGGGTCAAGGACGCCAGCTCCCTCATTCCCGGGCACGGCGGCCTGCTTGATCGCGTCGATGCCTTGCTGGTGGTAATCCTTATAGTGGCGTGTATTGCGGCAGCAGACAAAGGGGCACTCAATCGATGGCTATGACCGCACCACGAGCGATCGCCGATCTGGCGCCGCGCAGTGTCAGCGTGCTGGGATCCACCGGTTCGGTCGGTTGCAACACGATTGATCTGCTGCTCCGCCAGCCGGGCGCGTTCACGGTTGAGGCGCTGACCGCGAATCGCAATGTCGAAAAGCTCGCTGAGCAGGCCTTGATGGTGAAGCCACGCATGGTGGCGATCGCCGACGAGGCCGGCTACCGGCCATTGGTGGAGGCGTTGTCGGGAAGCGGCATCGAGGTTGCGGCTGGAACCGCAGCGATCGTCGAGGCGGCCTGCCTCCCTGCTGAATGGGTCATGGCGTCGATCGTGGGGGCTGCCGGACTGGAGCCGACCATGGCGGCGGTTCACCGGGGTGCCACCATCGGACTGGCGAACAAGGAGTGCCTGGTCTGCGCCGGCGACCTGATGATGAGCGAGATCAAGCGTTGCGGCGCAACGCTCGTCCCCGTCGATTCGGAACACAGCGCCATCTTCCAGGTCTTTGATTTCGAGAGTGCCGAAAAAGTTGAGCGGATTATTCTGACCGCATCGGGGGGGCCCTTCCGCTGCACGCCCGCCGCAGAGATGGCGACGGTAACGCCGGCGCAGGCGGTTGCCCATCCGAACTGGGATATGGGCGCCAAAATTTCGGTGGATTCGGCCACGATGATGAACAAAGGGCTGGAACTGATCGAGGCGTTCCACCTCTTTCCTGTCAGCGTGGAGCAGATCGAAATCGTTGTTCATCCCCAATCAGTCATCCACAGCCTCGTCGCTTACGTCGATGGCTCGGTCCTGGCACAGCTCGGCACGCCTGACATGCGGACGCCCATCGCCTATGCCCTGGCCTGGCCGCAGCGGATGGCGGCACCGGCGCCCAGGCTCGATCTGGCTGCGATCGGCACGCTCACCTTCGAGGCTCCTGACCCGGCGAAGTTTCCGGCGCTCCGGCTGGCACGGGAGGCCCTTCACCGCGGCGGCACCGCGCCGATTGTCCTGAATGCAGCCAACGAGGTCGCTGTCAGCAGCTTTCTTGCCAACCGGATCGGCTTCCTTGATATCTCGCGGATTGTCGAGGAGACGATGCTCGGCGCCGACGACGGCTGCCCGTCATCCCTCGGCGACGTGATCGACGTGGACCGGGAGGCCCGGGCACGCGCCGCCAGTCTCGTTCAGAGTTTCGGTTCGCGCCGGTGCAACGCATAGTGTCCCTGATGCATCCCCCGTTTCCTGTAAGACTGTGACGGCCATGGGCTATCTTGACTGGGTCTTACCGTTCCTGATCGTCCTTTCCGTGCTTATTTTTGTGCACGAGCTCGGCCACTATCTGGTCGCTCGCTGGTGCGGCGTGCGGGTCGAGGTCTTCTCGATCGGCTTCGGCAAGGAGCTGTTTGGCTGGACCGACCGGGCGGCGACGCGGTGGAAGGTCAGCGCCGTGCCTCTCGGCGGCTACGTCAAGATGTACGGCGAGGAAACGTTCGGGGACTCCGCTGAAGCGGCGACTGGCGGCGACGCCGCGCCGACGGCCGAAGACTCCTTTAAAAACAAAAGCCTGGGCCGGCGGGCGGCAATCGTTTCGGCAGGCCCGCTCGCCAACATCCTGTTTGCGCTCGCTGTCCTGCTCGGCCTGTTCAGTGTTGTCGGCGCGCCGGCACCGCTGGCGGTTGTCGGCAGCGTGCAGCCGGGGAGTGCCGCGGCCGAGGCATCCCTGGCGGTGGGCGACGTCATTCTTGCGATCGATGACGAAGAGATCCGATGGTTCGAGGATGTGCGCCGGATCGTCAACGTCCACCCCGGCGAGAAGCTGCAGTTTGCGATCCGACGAGGCGACGCGGAACTCACCCTGGCCGCGACGCCGCGCCCGACGGAACAAGCCGAAGGCGGCACGACAAGGCTCGTCGGCCTGCTGGGCATCCGGCCGGATCTGACGAAAATCGGCTACGAAGACCTGTCGCTGCCGCAAGCGGCCTCCGCCGCGATCGGGCAGACCTGGGGTCTGGCGACGCAGATTTTCGACACGCTGGCCAGCATCGTGCAAGGGAACCGGCCGCTCGACGAACTCGGCGGCCCGATCCGGATTGCCCAGCTTTCCGGCAAGGTGGCGCAGGACGGGGCCATCTCTTTGCTGTACTTCATGGCGGCGCTCTCGGTGAACCTGGCGCTGATCAATCTCCTGCCGATCCCGGTGCTCGACGGCGGCCATCTGCTGCTCTATGGGATTGAGGCCGTGACCCGGCGGCCGTTGAACAAGCGGATTGTCGAGTACGCGTTCCGGGCCGGCATTGTCTTCGTCGTCGGACTCATGCTGCTGGCCACCTGGAATGATCTGAAAAGTCTGCAGGTTATTGAGTTCTTTCGCAGGCTGGTGAGCTAGGGGAAGGGGAGCAGAGCTGGTGAGGGTTCGCGCTATCCGCGTGGTCGCTGCGGTTGCCGTGCTTGTTGCAGGCATGCAGGGGCCGTTGGCCGAAACGGCGCTGGCGCAAAGTCAACCAATCATCCGCGAGGTTGTCATTGAAGGCGTGCAGCGCGTGGAGCCGAGCACGGTGCGCTCATACCTGCTCGTGCAGGAGGGGGATGCAGCCGACCCGGAGCGAATGGACCGATCGCTGAAGAGCCTTTACGCAACCGGCCTGTTCAGCGACGTCAGCATTCGCGAAGAGGACTCGAAGCTGATTATCGTCGTCGTGGAGAACCCGATCGTCAATCGCGTGGCGTTCGAGGGCAATCAGCGAATCAAGGATGAGACGCTGGAATCCGAGGCGACCCTTCGTCCCCGCGTCATCTACACGCGCGCCAAGGTGCAAAGCGACGTCCAGCGGATTCTGACGCTATACCGGCAGAGCGGTCGTTTTGCCGCGACGGTGGAGCCGAAGATCATCGAGTTGCCGCAGAACCGGGTGGATGTTGTCTACGAGATAACGGAGGGGCCGGTCACAGCCATCGAGACAATTCGCTTCGTCGGTAACAAGGAATTCAGTGATTCCCATTTGCGGGAGGTGATCCGCACCAAGCAATCCCGCTGGTGGCGATTTCTCAGTTCCGATGACACCTATGATCCGGATCGTCTGGCTCTGGACCGCGAGCTGTTGCGTCGCTTTTACCTGTCGGAGGGGTATGTCGACTTTCGCGTTCAGTCGGCGGTCGCTGAGCTCACCCCGAACCGAGAGCAGTTTTTCCTCACTTTCACCATAGAAGAGGGTGAGCGCTACAGGGTCGGCACCGTCGCGGTCACTTCAAAATTGCCGGCCATTGACGAGAAGACCCTGATGGACGCGGTCACGCTCCGCGAAGGCCAATGGTACGACGCCAACCAGGTCGAGAAATCCATTGCAAAGCTGGGCGATGAGATTGGCACCCAGGGCTACGCGTTCGTCGATATCAGGCCCCGCCTGGAGCGCAATCGCGAGAAAAAGACGATCGATATCGTGTTCGAGGTTCAGGAAGGTCCGCGTGTCTACGTTGAACGGATCGATATCACCGGCAACGTCCGGACGCGGGACGAAGTGATCCGACGCGAGTTTCGTTTCGTCGAAGGCGACGCGTTCGATGCAGCGAAGCTCAGACGGTCGCGCCAGCGGATCCAGGATCTGGATTTCTTCGAGAAGGTTTCGGTCGAGCAGGTGCCGGGCTCGGCGCCGGACAAGGCGGTCGTCAAGGTGGCGGTTGAAGAGAAGTCGACGGGTTCGCTTTCAGTTGGCGCCGGCTTTTCCACCGGCAGCGGCTTTCTCGGCGACATCAGCATCCGGGAGCGGAATTTCCTGGGTCGCGGCCAGGATGTGCAGGCGAGCGTGCTGGTCGGCCAGCAGCAGCAGCAGGTCGACCTTTCGTTCACCGAGCCCTATTTCCTCGGGAAGGAGATTGCCGCCGGCGGTGATCTGTTCTTCGTGCAAACCGACCGCCAGAACGAAAGCTCTTTCGATACAACCACCATCGGCGGCGATTTGCGGGCCAACTATCCGCTGACGGAGCACCTGCGGCAGGGCTGGCGGTACACGCTGAAGCAGACCGACGTCAACAACGTCCCTGACGACGCCTCGATTTTCATTAAGGATGCTGAAGGCAAGGAGACGTATTCGGAGGTTTCGCACTCCCTGACCTACGATCGCCGCGACAGCCGGATCAACCCGACGGAAGGCTACTACGCCAAGCACACGGTTGATATCGCTGGCCTGGGAGGCACCGCGAAGTATATCCGCAACCGCGTCGATGCCGGATATTACTATCCCGTTGCGGATAAGTGGACGCTGTCGCTCAGTGGATCGGGCGGCTATGTGCACGGGCTCGGCGAAGACGTCAAGCTGCTCGATCGCTTCTATATCGGCGGAAACGAGGTCAGGGGCTTCAAGACCGACGGCATCGGCCCCAGAGACAAGGACACCGACGATGCTCTCGGCGGCGAAATCTTCTACGCGTCATCCCTGCAGCTTTCGTTTCCGCTCGGACTGCCGCAGGAACTGGACATCCGTGGTCGTGTTTTCACCGATGTGGGCAGCTCCTGGCAAATGGCGGAGCAGGGCATGGGGGATATTGTCGACGACTCCAGCGCGCCCCGGCTTTCGGTCGGCGCCGGTCTGACGTGGGTTTCTCCCTTCGGACCGCTGGGAATCGATCTCGGATTCGCGCTGCTGAAGGAAAGCTTCGACAAAACCGAGATCCTGCGATTGAACTTCGGAACGCGGTTCTAGGAAGATGCGAAGGCGGGCCGTTCTCGCCGGGTGCCTGGCACTCGTCGTCGGCACGCTTACGATCGCAGAGCCGCGGGCGGAGATCGTGCCCGGTCCGCGGGTCGCAGTTCTGGACATTGAACGGGTTCGGAGAACCGCCGCCGCGGTTCAAGGCATCCGGACGCAGCTTAGCAGCTTTCTGGAAACTTACCGCACGGAAACCCAGCGGGAAGAGCAGGAAATCCGTGCTGCCCAGGACGAACTGACCAGCAAGCGCGGCGTGCTTTCGGCAGAAGGATACGCCGACGAACGCCGCCAACTCGAGGGGCGGCTGGTGGAGGCCCAGGGCCGCGTGCAGCGGCGTCGCCAAGCTCTTGAACGCGTCAACCTGGAAGCGATGGAGCAGGTGAAGCAGGCGCTCGAGGGGATCGTCGCCGAGATCGCCCGCGAGCAGAAGCTCGATATCATCCTGCGCAAGGATCAGGTGGTCTATGCTGCGCCGGTCCTCGACATAACCGACGACGTCTTGCACCGCCTCGATCAGCGACTCCCGCGGGTTTCGATCGGCGATCCCGGCGGGTAGACCCGCCTCGTCTGCAAAGCGGTTCGTTCTGCCAAACTCCGGGTTCTTGACCGGCGGGCCTTGGTGTATAAGGTCCGTCCGGCAGGACGGAGGGGGTGCTGGCGCGGGCAAACCTCCGGGCTGCGCCGGGGGAGGAAGACTGGCAGCAAGCGCAGACTTGCGGCGCTGAGATGAGGGAAGGCAAGAAGAAGATGGATGCGGAAGCGGCGGTGCCCACCGGCGGTACGATCGGCCTTCATCAGATCAAGCGGATGATCCCGCACCGCTATCCCATGCTGATGATCGAGAAGATGATTGACGTCGTGCCGGATTCCCATGCGACCGGGATCAAGAACGTCAGCGTCAACGAGTGGTTTTTCCAGGGGCATTTCCCGGCGGAGCCGGTGATGCCCGGCGTGCTCATCGTCGAGGCGATGGCACAGACGGCGGCGGTGCTTGTGGTTGCGACGCTCGGCCCGGAGAAGGAGGGCCGGCTCACCTATTTCATGTCCATCGAGAGCGCGCGCTTTCGCAAGCCGGTGGTGCCAGGCGATGTCGTCCGCGTTTTCGTCGAGAAGCAGCGGCGCCGGGGCAATGTCTGGCGCTTCAGCGGGTGCGCCCAGGTGGATGGCGTTACCGTCGCTGACGCCATCTACACGGCGATGATCCGCGACACCTGAGCCATGCAGCGAAAATAACCCCCATCGGCGCGGCGGGCCGACGGGGGTAGGGCTCAGTCGGCCGTTCAGACGATGAACGGCACGATGATCAGCGAGACGATCGACAGCAGCTTGATCAGGATGTTCATTGCCGGCCCGGAGGTGTCCTTGAAGGGATCCCCGATCGTGTCACCGATCACGGCGGCGGCGTGAGCATCACTGCCCTTTTTCTCGTCCGGGATTTTTCCGGCCTCGATATATTTCTTGGCGTTGTCCCAGGCGCCGCCTGAGTTGGCCATGAACAGAGCCAGGACCACGCCGACGATGGTCGAGCCCATCAGCATTCCGGCGAGGCCCACCGGTCCGATGAACAGGCCGACGATCAGCGGAGCGGTCACTGCCATCAGGCCTGGAGCGATCATCTCGCGCAGCGCGGCGTTGGTCGAGATGGCGACACAGCGGGCGGTATCCGGCTTGCCCATGCCCTGAAGCAGGCCCGGGATTTCACGGAACTGGCGGCGGATTTCGGTGACCATATCCATTGCCGCCTTGCCCACCGAACTCATCGTCATCGCCGCCGCCATGACTGCGACGATGGCGCCGAGGAAGGCGCCGGTCACCACGCGCGGGTCGGTGATATCCATCGCAATAGGCGCGCCGTTTTCCAACTCGACGGCCTGCTTGAAGGCGACGAACAGCGCCAGCGCGGTCAGTGCCGCCGAGCCGATGGCAAATCCCTTGCCGGTCGCCGCGGTGGTGTTGCCGATGGCGTCAAGACCGTCAGTGATCTTGCGCACCTCCGGCGGGCACTCCGACATTTCGGCGATGCCACCGGCGTTGTCGGAGACCGGGCCGCTGGCATCCAGCGTCATCGTCATCCCCGCCGTGGCAAGCATGCCGACCGCAGCGATGGCGATGCCATAGAGGCCGGCCGAGTTGTAGGCGGTCAGTGTGGCGCCGGCGATCAGCAGCAGGGGAACGGCGCACGACTCGAAGCCGACGGCGATACCGGTGATGGCGTTTGTCGCAGGACCGGTTTTCGAGGCGATGGCGACACGCATGACGGGCTTGCCACCCGTGTAGTACTCGGTGACCCGGCCGATCAGCACGCCGGCGATGTTACCGGAGATAACCGCGAAGAAAACGCCCCACCCGTAGCCGAAGACCAGCAGGATGATCAGCGTCAGGGCGATGAAGATGGACGCCGTCGCCATGTCGGCGATCTGCAGGGACCGTGCCGGACCTACGCCTCTCAGCAGCCGCAGTCCGAAGATGCCGCACAGCGATGCCGCCATGCCGACCATCGCCATCATCAGCGGCAACGCCATCAGCATCAGGTGGCCGTTGGTGGCGGGCACGTTAGCGCCGAAAACACTCGAAAAGTCAGCGGTTGACATGGTGGCGGCAATGGTCATCGCGGCGACCATCGAGCCGACGTAGGATTCATAGATGTCCGCGCCCATCCCGGCGACATCACCAACGTTGTCCCCGACATTGTCGGCGATCACGCCCGGGTTGCGCGGGTCGTCCTCAGGAATGCCGGCTTCTACTTTGCCGACCAGGTCGGAGCCAACGTCCGCGGCCTTGGTAAAGATGCCCCCGCCGACGCGGGCGAAGAGCGCGATCGACGAGCAGCCCATCGAGAACCCCCAGATAATATTGACGTTCTCGGGTGAGCCGAACAGGTAGAAGAGGATGCCGAGGCCGAGCAGGCCGAACGACGCGACGGCGAGGCCCATCACCGCGCCACCGTTGAACGCCACATTGAGTGCCGCCCGTTCGCCCGTCAGCATTGCCGCTGCGGTCGTCCGAACATTGGCCTTGGTCGCGGCCTTCATGCCGACGAAGCCGGCCATAGCCGACGTGACCCCGCCGAATATAAAGGCAATGCTCATCCGCATGTCGTACTGAAACGAGAGCAAGACCGCGACAACGAACACAAAAAGCGCAATGCGCATGTACTGCTCACGCAGGTAGGTCATTGCGCCGATATGGATTTCGGCGGCGATCGCTTGCATGCGGTCGGTTCCGGCGGGTTGGCGCACGATTGTCAAATAAAGAGACAGTGCTGCTAGCAACCCGACAATCGAGGCACCAAGGGACAGAAGTCCCGTAGTATCACCGGTTGACATGTATATCTCCCTCCCCTTGCAAGGCAGATCTCAAGTGTGATCGCTCGGGAACAGCCTACAATCGGGATGTTAGAGTTAAGTGCGGACAAAAATCGCTTATCACGATCGCCGCACATCGGTCATACGTCGCTGAGCTTTTTTTGCATCGTTTCGACGCAGGAGCGCAATGGGACAGATACTTATAGCGATTGGCCGAAGTGTACTAAACTCTAATCTGCATGCCACCCATACGCTGATGATATTGCTTTACGCGGCGATCCCGCTCAGGATGGGGCCCCGCAAGATCATCAACGCTGAAGCGGAAGACGTACGGCGGCTCGAAGCCGGGTGGCAATCGCCGGAGATCCGCCCGCAACAGTCGAGGGAAGGAAAACAACATGCTCTGCCAGCATTACATGGTGCGATCCGCCGCTGCGCGATCGACGGTGCTTGACACCGCGACACTCGGCGAAGCGCTGGTCAAGATGATAAAGCATCATATGCAGCAACTCTTGGTCGTTAACGTCGAGGGAACCTATCTTGGGGAGATCACCACGTTTACGCTGGCCAAGCTGCTGCTGCCCGATCTTCACGGAAGAGCTCAGACACAGGAAGAAGCGCAGATCGAAACGGTTGCCGATGTGGACGACAGGATTACCCCGCACCTCGGACGGAAGGTTGCTGATCTGATCGAGCACGAAAACCCGATCGTTCGCCCTGATACGCCGCTGAGCGAAGCCATCGCGATGTTTGCTTCCGGCAAGTTGCGATTGCCGGTTGTCGATCCGGGAACGAACCAGTTGATCGGGGTTATCTCGCCCCTGACGGTCCTGCGCCGTTATCAGTTCTAGCGTGGGAAAAGTCCGGAAAAGTCCCGAAAAGAGGGCGATCCGGCCTGAGGTGGGTTGTCAGACGGACGCTGCTTCGCATAGAAACTCCACGTCAAAATCAAGGGGAACCGAACGTTATGAAAGTTATGTTATTGCTGACGGCTGGCGGACCGATGGTGATCATCACCTCGGCGGACCTGCCGACCGACAAGGGGCTGATCGCCGAGCTTCACGATAAGGGCATCGACAAATTCATTGCGTACGAGATCCCGCTCGATGTGGCCAAGGAGCGGTACGGATCGCATTTCATGGCCGTGGCGCACGATATTCACGAAACGGATAAGCTCCACGTTCTCGATTACAGTGGGCATCGGGCGTTCAAGCTGTTCCGGTTTGAAGAGCTGGGACCGCCGACCCGCTATGAGGCTCCCGAGGGTTATTGATCCCGTCGCCAGACGCATCTTCTTGATGGTCGACGGGCAGGAGGGCCGGCTGGATCCCTCGATGCGGGAGCGGGCCTGAATCCGAACCCGGCCAAGCGACCTCGCCTAGCGTTCAGGTTTTCCGCTCCGGCAAGAGTGTCGTCTGCCGGGCGGCCCTGCTGGCTGCTGCGCCGTTGTCCACACCTTCATTGCTCCTCCCATTTCTGCTTATATGGCGAAAGCAGCTCGAATCGGCGCGGGCGCGACAGAAAAACAAACAGCGCCGGCTTCCGGGAGGACGACACCGATGACCCGCAGCGCATGGGCTGTCGCGGCGATGGCGGTTTTGGCGCAAGCGGCCTTGCTTGCCCTGTTCGCATGGACGACGTGGGACGGACTGACGGCATCTCAGCGGCAAGAGCTCGCGACGCTGGCGCAAGCCTCGGGGACGATGCCGATGCTCGCCGTGGGGGGCGTGCTGGGTCTCACCGTGCTGGTCGTCCGCGCCGTCTTCGAGCGGTGGGTTTCGCCGCTTCGCTGTCTTGCCGAAGACGCGCGCATTATCGCGACGAGCAATCCCCGTCACCGCGTCACCGATGCTGCCGCGGCCGAGGTGCGGGAGGTCAGCGGCGCCGTAAACCTGCTGGCTGAGCGCTTCCAGGCCTTGCATGCCGATGTGGAGGCTCGCATCCGCGAAGCCAACGCGCTGATCGAAGAAGAAAAGAATACCCTCTCCGCTCTGATGTCCAAGCTTACGCAGGGCGTGCTGGTGTGCAACCCGGAAGGTCGTATCCTTCTCTACAACCCGCGGGCGCAACAGTTGCTGGGGGGAGAGGCGCGGCGCAGCGGTGGCGGCGACTGGATCGGCCTCGGCCGTTCGGTCTTCGGCGTCGTCGACGCGGCGCTGATCAAGCACGCGCTGGACAGCATCAGCCATCGCCTCGCCGCCGGCGACGCCAACCTGCTCGTTCCGTTCGTCACGGCTCGACCCGGCGGGCGCATGCTGAGCACCCACATGGTGCCGATCCTGGACCACGATCACGGCCTGCGCGGCTACATCATGACCTTCGAGGATGCGACCAGCCGCTTCGATGCCGAGAGCCGGCGCGGAAACCTGCTGCTGTCGCTGACCGAAGGCCAGAGGTCCGCGATCGGCGGTATTCGCGCCGCGATCGAGACCGTGCTGAGCTTTCCGGAGATGGATGAAAGCGGACGCCAGCAATTCTTCGAGGTGATCCGTGACGAAGCGCTGAAGGTCAGCCAGCACCTGGATCAACTGGAGAAGGACTACGGCAAGGAACTCAAGGTGCAGCTTGCGGTCGAAGACGTCCTGGGAACCGACCTGCTGGCGGCAATCGAACGCGGTTTGCGCGACCGCAGAGGCATGGCGATCGACCTCAGTGCGCCGGTTGAGCCGGTGTGGCTGCGGGTTGAGAGCTTTGCCTTGATCCAATGCATGCTGTTCCTCATCGAGCAGATCACCGATTTCTGCCGCGCCGAACGGCTGACGCTCATCCTGGGGTTCCGGCGGTCGCTCGCCTCTCTGGAGCTGCAATGGAGTGGAGCTGCGCTGCACATGGAAGCGCTGCGCCGCTGGGGCATGCGCAATATCACCACGGATGGCGCGGACTCCGCTCGGACTCTCTTCGAGACGATCGAACAGCAGGGCGGGGCAGCCTGGCCCGATCACGACCCCGGAACCGGCAGGCCGTGCCTGAGAATCGTCCTTCCGGTCAGCGAAAAGCAGGATCCGGCGGTCGCTGCGGACACCATCGAAGATGACTGGGGCCACGACTTCGATTTTCATCTGTTCGAATCGCGGGGCAGCGCGCGGGACTGGGCCGACCTGCCGCTGGACCGGCTGAGCGTCACGGTCGTCGATACCGAAACCACCGGCCTTCACCCGGATCAGGGTGACGAGATCATCGCGATCGGTGCGGTCCGGGTTGTCAACGGCCGAATCCTTCGGCAAGAAAGCTTCGACAGTTTTGTCAGGCCGCGTCGTTCCATCTCCTCCAGTGCGCGCGCCATTCATGGCATCAGCGACGGGATGCTGCGCGGCGAGCCGCCCATCGAGGATGTCCTGCCGCGGCTCCATCGATTTGTCGAGGATACGGTGATCGTTGGCCATAACGTCGCCTTCGACATGCGCTTCTTTGCCGCGGTGAGCGAGCGCTGCGGCGTTGCCTTTTCCAATCCGGTGCTGGACACGCTGCTGCTCGAATGCGAGGTCAACGCCAATCAGCCGGACAAGAGCCTGGAGGCGATCGCGCAGCGGCTGGGGCTATCGGTGACGGGACGGCATACCGCCCTGGGAGACGCTCTCTCTACGGCCGAGATCTTCATCGCGCTGATCCCCCTGCTTGCGGAGCGCGGGGTGAGAACCCTGGGGGACGCGATCAAGGCTTGCCAGGACAGCCCCTTCGCGCGCCACACCCAATGAGGCCTGCAAGCGATCCGGTGTCTTCGGCAACTCCTCCCGGCCGGCGGCAATGAACGCAGCCGTGTTCCGGCGCTTCGCCGTACTGCTGGCGGCAATTGCCTTCGCATTGGTCACGGTCTGGGTGGTGGTCCGTCCCTACTTCTTCGATGCGCCGGCGGGGGATTATGAAACCCGGCAGGGCGATATCCTTTTGACCGACCGGAAGTGGGATGAGGCGCTGGAGCGCTTCAGCGCGGCAATCGCCGTTTCACCTCAGCACAGGGGCGCATGGATGGGGAGGGCAATTGCCTATCTGCAGAGCGGTCGGCTGGGGGAGGCCGAAGCGGCGTTCTCCCGCATCATCGATGGATTGGGCGCAACGCTGGCCGCGGACGATGCGACCGGCCGGGCGGTGCTGGCGGGCGCCTATGCCAATCGCGGGATCCTCTACGATCGGGAAGGCCGCTTCCAGGAAGCGCTCGCAGACTACCGGCGCGCCCTTGCGATCGATGCCGCAGCGGTCGAAGGCCCCGGAGTGATGGACCGGATTCTCTACGGCAACGCCCAGCCGTCAACCGTGGCCAAGCGTGCGGCCTACCTGGAAGCGCAGTTCGCCCTTCCCGAAAACCGCCGCCTGCTGCGGGTTCCGGAGCTGGACGACCGCCAGCGCATGCATAAGCCCTGAGACGGGGGCATGCGTCAAAACCGGGCGACGGCGAGGACGTCTTCGAGCAGCACCTTCAGAAAGAACATCGCGGCGATGCAGCCGAACAGCAGGCGGACAAAATCGGGGTTGCCGTCCTTGTCGCGAAAACGGATGGCATGCCAGGCAACCGCTCCGGTGACCGCCAGGAACAACCAGTTGACCAGCGGCTCCCAGTTCCCGCTAGCCGGACCCATGTCGCTTACCGGCGGTTATGGCTCGCTTCTCCGCTTTCAGGCGGCTGGATCAGCGCAACCGCGGCGGCTATCGTGACACACCGGGAGCGCCGAGGGGAGGTCGAAGTTGCCATGCGGATGCCACTGATGCCGGCGATCTCGTTGCTGGTGCTGATGTTGGGCGGGTGCGGCGCCACCGTGGTCGGCGAGAACAAGGACGGCATCTGGTTCCGCGAGCCCTATATCGGCGGCTGGGACATGCAGAGCGACGCCACCCGCCACTGCGCCAAGTACGGCAAGACGGCGGTGCGCGCCGGCAGCCTCGATCCGACGCAACACTATGCCCTGCCCATCGTCGCCTACAACTGCCAGTAGATCTCTCGGTCCGGCTTCCCTCACCCTAACCCTCTCCCGTGAACGGGAGAGGGAGCACGCTTGCCTTCCTGGCCCTCGCCCGCTTGCGGGAGAGGGAGGGGCCCGGCGCGAAGCGACGGGAGGGTGAGGGCGGAGGCCCGGAGGTTCCCCTCACCCCGGCCCTCTCCCGTGAACGGGAGAGAGAGACGACAGGCGGGAGAGCGAGTTCGCGGGCGTCACTCCGCCAGGGTGAACAGCTCGTGCGGCTCGCGGACGCCGCGCAAGGCGTGGAAGCCCAGCGAGAGCAGCGGTTCGGCGACGAGGCGGGCGACATCGGCGGAGAGGATCACCGCGCGGTCCAGCGTCTTGCACATCGCCTCCAGCCGTGCCGCTTCGTTGCAGGCGGGGCCGATGACGGTGAAGTCGAGGCGACTGGGGGCGCCGATGTTGCCCCACATCACGTCGCCGAGGTGCAGGCCGATGCCGAAGCGAAGCGGCCGCTCGCCCGCCGCGGCGCGCCGCTCGTTCATCGCCGCAAGCCGGCTCAGCGCGTCCCGCACCGCGCGCAGCGCCGCCGCTGCCGCTTTCTTGTGCATCGGGCAGCGGGCCGGCTGGGCGCTGTGCGCTCCGATCGGAAAAATCGCGAGAATGGCGTCGCCGATGAACTTCAGCACCTCGCCGCCATGGTCCAGCACGGCGCCGGCAGTGCACTCGAAATAGTCGTTGAGCAGGTCGAGATAGACCGGGCGCGGCAGGGTGTCGGCCAGCGAGGTCGAGCCACGCAGGTCGGAGAACCAGATGACCGCGAAGATATCCTCGCCCTCGCCGCGGTGGATCAGGCCGCGCCACACCCGCTCGCCGGTGAGCTTGCCAAGGTAGGTGTCGAGCACGGTGCGGGCCGTGCGGCGCAGCGCGTGCACCTCCAGCAACCGGGCGAGGACGTCCTGGGTCGCGGCGATCATCTCCAATTCCTCGGTACGGAAGCCGCCCGGCCGGTCGCAGGTGAGGGTCATGGCATTGATCCGGCCGTCGGCGAAGACCAACGGCAGCGCGACATAATCGGTCGCCCCGATCTCCACCAGCTCCTCCAGAATCGGAAAGTCGCGGATGGCGTCGGGAATATCCAGCCGTCGGCGCACCGCGCCGGCTCCTTGAAAGAGCAGCGCGTACGGGCTCTTCAGAAACAGGTCCTGCTGCAGCGCCGTCAGCGGCGGCCAGAACTCCTCGATCTCGTCGGTGTCGCGTCGCCAGGTGTGGCTGAGCCCGGCGAGTTGCGGATGCATGGTGCGCAGGGTGGTGCGAAACCGGATGACCGGAATGCCGGCGTCGTTCATCGCCCGGCCGAGGCCGCGGGTCAGCTCGCCGAGCGTCAGGATCGACCAGCCCTGTTCCCACAACCAGGTGACCAGCGGATTGTCCGAACACAGGGCGGGGGACAGCGCCACTGGCGGGAATGCGAGAGACGTCTCATCCATTCACCCGTTTTTACCTAAATGTCGCGCCTGATTCCAGGGACGAAGGATGCGGTCTCGGCGGTCCTTCTCGCCGGTCCTGGCCCTGGGGGAGCAGCAGCGCCATCTCTCCAGGCGGAACGCGGCGATCGGCGAGGGTCAGATGGCGAAGATTGAGGACGGCGGAGAGCTTCACGCGGCGATGACGGCATGGCGCCGGCATCTGCATGCGCATCCGGAGACCGCGTTCGAGGAACATGCGACGGCGGCGTTCGTCGCCGACCGGCTCGAAAGCTTCGGCGGCATCACGGTAGAGCGTGGCATCGCCAGGACCGGCGTGGTCGGCACCCTTGTCAACGGCGCCGGGCCCAGTATCGGCCTGCGCGCGGACATGGATGCGCTTGGGTTCGAGGAGGCCAACACGTTCGCCCACCGCTCCACCCATCCCGGCAAGATGCACGCGTGTGGTCACGACGGGCATACCGCGATGCTGCTGGGGGCCGCCAGACGCCTGGCTGAGACGCGAGCGTTCCGGGGAACGGTGCGCTTTATCTTCCAGCCGGCGGAAGAGAACGAGGCCGGGGGGCTGGCGATGGTGGAGGACGGCTTGTTCTCCCGCTTCCCGGTCGATGCCGTCTATGGCCTGCACAACTGGCCGGGCCTGCCGGTCGGCCGGATGGCGATAGCCCCGGGGCCGATGATGGCGTCGTGCGACCTGTTCGAAATCAGCATCAGCGGGCGCGGCTGTCACGCGGCGATGCCGCACCTGGGAGACGACACGGTCCTGGCTGCCGCAAATACGACGCTGGCGCTTCACGCGCTGGTCGGCCGCGTGGTGGATGCGCAGGACGCGGCGGTGCTGTCCGTCACCCAGTCGCATGCCGGGGACACCTGGAACGTCCTGCCGGCGCGGGCAGTCCTGCGCGGCACGGTGCGGGCCTTTCGCGAGGTCGTGCAGGACACGCTGGAGGCGGCGATCCTGGAGACGGCACGAGGGGTCGCGGCGGCCCATCGCTGCTCCGCCGAGGTCCGGTACGACCGGCGGTATCCGGCCACGGTGAACGATCGGGAGGCGTCCGCGCGTGCGGCGCGGGCCGCGGCACTGGCGCTGGGCGAAGAAGCGATCGTGCATGCGCCGCGCCCCAGCATGGGGTCCGAGGACTTTGCGTTTATGCTGCGCGAGCGGCCCGGCTGCTACGTCTGGTTGGGCAATGGGCCGGTCGAGGGCGGCTGCGTGCTGCACAATCCGCGCTACGACTTTAATGATGACATTTTGGCCATCGGCGCCCGCTGGTGGGTCACACTGGTGGAATGCGAACTGCCGGCGACCTGAGATCTCCCGTCGGTCTGCTCAAGAAAGCATCAGATCTTCGCTGTGCGCATTGCTGCTGGCGAGAAAGCGTGCTTCTCTGTGAGCCTGCCGATGGGTACAGTATGGGTTGCAGCCAGGAATCACGATCAACAGATTGTGCATAGGAGAGGATCTGCGCTATGGCCGCCCAAGGCAGAGCGAGAGGGCAAGCCGAGTATGTTTGAAGTGCTTTTCACCGGAAACCGCGACCAAGACCACCCCTCTGAGACTGACGCCATTTTGCAACACCCGCGATACGGGGACGCCGAGGAGCAGTCGGCCTCTCACGGAATTTGGCGGCGCATGCTCCTCGGCAATGCGTCCGCTGCCTGGAAATCGGCGGAGATTCTGATCAGCGGTGGCCGGGTGTTCAACGCCGCCGCTTTCGCCTTGGCTCTGACGGCGATCGAAGATGCGCAGGCCTTGCATGCCGCCCGGCGAAGCTGCCGCAGCACGCTGGCGCTTCTTGCCGTGGAGCGGGATCATGCGTTGCGCGCCGCCTTCGAGGCGGTCCGCCGGTTGGATCTGCTGACACGCATTGCGCGCGACGCTACGGATGAGGCAGCATATCCTCTGCGCAGTCGCTTCGACCTGATGACCGAAAATCTTCATCGGGCTGCTTGCGTGTAAGTGCCTTTGCAGGCTTGGCACTTTCAGTCCGCGGGAAGCCCGGGCGGTGGTGCGGGGCGGATGATCCTTGTTGCGGGGCTTTCCCCGCGACAGAAATTGAATATATTCGTATCAGAGATCTTGCTGATCATCGGCGCAATTATTGCATACGGGCACGGAAATAATATCGAGAGAGACCGCGAGCATCGATGAGCCGACCTGACAGGCGTAACCCAGACGGCACACCTTCGACCGGAGTCGCGACGAAGTCGCGCGCCAAGACGAAGAAGCCGGCCATGTACAAGGTCCTGATGCTGAACGACGACTACACCCCGATGGAGTTTGTCGTCCACGTGCTGGAGCGGTTTTTCGGCAAGACCCACGAAGATGCGGTAAGGATCATGCTGCACGTCCATCACCGCGGTGTTGGCGTATGCGGGGTTTTCACCTACGAGATCGCCGAGACGAAGGTCAACCAGGTGATGGATCTGGCGCGCCAGCATCAGCACCCGCTGCAATGCACAATCGAAAAGGACGGAACGGAGTAGGGGCTGCAAGATGCTGTCGCGCAATCTCGAACAGACACTCCATCGCGCTTTGGCACTGGCCACCGAGCGGCGGCATGAATACGCCACGCTGGAACACCTGCTGCTTGCGCTGACCGAAGATCAGGACGCCTCTCCGGTGTTGAAGGCCTGCAGCGTGGACATCGCTCAGCTGCAGCAGGAGCTGACGAACTTTGTCGACAACGAACTGGACAGCCTGCGCACGGCAACGGCGGCCGATCCGAAGCCGACCGCCGGATTCCAGCGGGTCGTGCAGCGCTCGGTCATTCACGTCCAGTCGTCGGGGCGGGATGAGGTCACCGGCGCAAACGTTCTGGTCGCGCTTTTTTCGGAGCGCGAGTCCCATGCGGTCTACTTCTTGCAAGTGCAGGAAATGACTCGCCTCGATGCCGTGAACTTCATCGCCCACGGCATCTCCAAGGTTCCGGGCGAGCAGCGTCGGCGAGCGGTGCAAGGCACCGACGACGAAAGCGGCGGCGAGAAGGTTGTTCGCAAAGGGCATGAAGCTTTGGAAAGCTACTGCGTGGACCTCAACCGGAAGGCGACCGATGGGCGGATCGACCCGTTGATCGGCCGCGAAGCAGAGATCGAGCGGACCGTCCAGATCCTCTGCCGGCGCAACAAGAATAACCCGCTGTTCGTGGGTGATCCCGGCGTCGGCAAGACGGCTTTGGCCGAGGGTCTGGCCTGGCGCATCGTCCGCGGCGACGTGCCGGAGGTGCTCAAGACCTCGACGATCTTCGCTCTCGACATGGGCTCGCTGCTGGCGGGTACCCGCTACCGCGGTGACTTCGAGGAGCGGCTGAAAAACGTCATCTCGGAGCTGGAATCCACCCCGGGCGCGATCTTGTTTATCGACGAGATCCATACGGTGGTCGGCGCCGGCGCGACCAGCGGCGGGTCGATGGACGCATCGAACATCCTGAAGCCATCCCTGGCTTCAGGAAACCTGCGATGCATGGGATCGACCACCTACAAGGAATATCGCAATCACTTCGAGAAGGACCGGGCGCTGGTCCGGCGGTTCCAGAAGATCGATGTCTACGAGCCGTCGATCGAGGATGCCGTCAAGATTCTTCAGGGCCTGAAGTCCTGCTTCGAAAACCATCACAAGGTGAAGTACACGGCCGATGCACTGCGCGCGGCGGTTGACCTCTCGGCGCGCTACATCAACGACCGCAAGCTGCCCGACAAGGCCATCGACGTCATCGACGAGGTGGGAGCAGCGCGGATGCTGCTGCCCCAGAACCGCCGGCGGACGACCGTCACCGTTCGCGACGTCGAGGAAGTCGTCGCCAAGATCGCGCGCATTCCTCCGAAGAGCGTGTCCTCCGATGATCGCAAGGCGTTGGCGACGCTGGAGCGCGACCTGAAGACGGTGGTGTTCGGACAGGATGCGGCGATTTCGGCGCTGGCGAGCGCCATCAAACTTGCACGCGCCGGCTTGCGCGAGGCGGAGAAGCCGATCGGCTCCTACCTCTTCTCCGGGCCGACCGGCGTCGGTAAGACCGAGGTCGCGCGTCAGCTCGGCCACGTGCTCGGTGTCGATCTCGTCCGCTTCGACATGTCCGAATACATGGAGCGGCACAGCGTCAGCCGGCTGATCGGGGCACCCCCAGGCTACGTCGGCTTCGATCAGGGCGGTCTTCTGACCGACGCCATCGACAAGCAGCCGCACGCCATTCTGCTGCTCGACGAGATCGAGAAGGCGCACCCGGACCTGTTCAACATCCTGCTCCAGGTGATGGACCACGGCAAGCTCACCGACCACAACGGCAAGAGCGTCGATTTCCGCAATGTCGTGCTGATCATGACCACCAACGCCGGGGCCGCCGACCTGGCGAAGCCCGCGATCGGCTTCGAGCGCGAGGAGCGCATCGGTGACGATCAGGAGGCGATCGAGCGGATGTTCACGCCGGAGTTCCGCAACCGGCTGGACGCGATCATTCCGTTCGCCAGCCTCTCGCCGGACGTCGTGCAGCGGGTCGTCGATAAGTTCGTGATGCAGCTGGAGGTGCAGCTTGCCGACCGGCAGGTGATCATCGAATTGACCGACGAGGCCCGTCGCTGGCTGGCCGAGAAGGGCTACGATCAGCGCTTCGGCGCCCGGCCGCTGGCCCGCATCATCCAGGAACACATCAAGAAGCCGCTGGCGGAGGAACTGCTGTTCGGCAAGCTGGAACGGGGCGGTATCGTCCGGGTGAAGATCGAGAACGGCAAGCCTGCCTTCGACTATCCGGAATCCGACGAGCCGCCGCCGGACGTCAAGAAACGGAAGGGCAAGCAGCTCGCGCCGGTCCGCTGATCAGACGCATCGACCGCAAGGCAGACGAGGCGCCGCCCCAAGGGCGGCGCCTCTGTCTTTTTGACAGAAGCCTTCGGCCATCGACGGCTGACAGCGAGGCACCCCTCGACCGACGATCCTTGGGAGATCGGCCGTACCCGAAGCAACATTGGGATGACGGTCGCGATGCGAGACATCGCACGCGGCGACGGCCCCTATTTTGCGGAAAGCTGCATCAAGTTCAACGTCTTTCATCCTCGGCGGACAGATCAGGGCCGACTTTTGACTCGACGATGCGCAGCAACTTTCGGTCGGCATGCCGGTCGTCGTTACTGCGAAACCGACCGCCTGTCCGAGGACGCCTGGTCGCTGTTCGCGGCGATGGAGGTGTTCAAGGAGCGCAACGTCTGCCGCGACTTTGCGCATCTGGCCGTCGCTTTCCGCCGCTGCCTCAACATTCCGGCACGCTGTTGCACCGGATATTTGGGCGATATCGGCGTTCCACCCTGTGCCGATCCGATGGATTTTTCTGCCTGGTTCGAAGCGTTCCTTGGCGGGCGCTGGTATACCTTCGATGCGCGCAGCAACGTTCCCCGCATCGGCCGGGTGCTGATCGCCCGTGGTCGCGACGCCTCTGATGTTGCGATCAGCAGCACCTTTGGTCCAAACACGCTCGCCGGGTTCACGGTGTGGACAGAGGAGGTGGATCAGGGTCAGCTCAGCAGGGTCGGCTCACTGCGCCGGTAGGCCGCCGCGAGCCGGTCCGCCCAGGCAGCGCAATCAGCCGCCGTCGTCAAAAGATCCTGGCGGATCTCGATCAGCACATGCGGCAGGCGCCGCTGCTCGCCATGCACCGGGATTGTGTAGTCGGTGCTATCGCCAACGCTATAGGGCTGATTGTGGCCGACGATGAACTCCCCTTGGCTGGCGAGATTATCGATCAAAAGGCGCGCCAGCAGAGGGTCACGTCCATACGCGAATCCAATCTGCCAGGGTCGGCGGTGACCGTCCAACTCCGGCGTGAAGCTATGGATGCTGAGCAGCAGGTTCGCCCATCCGGCAGCGACGCGTTGATCGATCAGGGCGGTGATGGCGGCATGATAGGGATGGAAGACTTCGGCGATCCTCCGCGCGCGATCGGCGGCGCCAATCGACCGATTGCCGGGAATGACGACGCCGGCGCTCACGGACGCGACCGACTCCTCGCTCGATGGCGGCCGGTTGCAGTCGATGACGAGCCGCGAATAGCCGCTCGTGACGAGCGGTGCATTGAGACGCTGGGCAAGCTGTCGCGCTACCTCGGCGGCACCGGGGTCCCAGGAGATGTGGCTGGCCAACTGGGCGGCGCTCAGACCGAGTCCGTTCAGTCGGCCAGGGATGCGGTTCGAGGCGTGATCGCAGACAACGACAACGTGGCCGGCGGCCCGGGCATCGTCGACCTGCCAGGCCGGCGGCTCGTCTTTGGCCAGAAGCGGGGCGCCGTCGTGCCTCACACGAACAGTTCCGGCAGGCCAATTTTCTGAAGAATGGTAGCGTAAAGACAGCGGCGGCGACGAAGCCGTGTCCGGATCAGCGCCGGTGGTGAATCGGTTCCCCGGGCCGTGTGACCCATTGCTGCGGCGCTATCGCGGTCCTTGTTTCTGATCCTGGAAGCCGGCGCTCTGGCCTTGCGACTGGAAGAGGCCCGGTTCCTCGACGACCGACACCCGCACGCTCATTTCCTCCACCCCACCGCCCTTGCGGATTCCCCGGATCGGCGACGCGCCGCCATAGTCGAAGGCGACCGCGAGGCGGACGTAGGCGTCGGTCGCGCTCCGGCTATTGGTCGGATCGAAGGAGACCCAGCCGATCTTGTCGTCGATGTGGGCCTCCGCCCAGGCATGGCTGCCAAGGCTCTGATGTTCTTCGGTCTCGGTGTAGAGGTAGCCGCTGACGTAGCGGGCGGGAACGCCGATGACGCGGCAGCAGGCGATGAACAGATGGGCATGGTCCTGGCAAACGCCCGACGCCTGCTCCAGGGCTTCGCTCGCCGACGTCTGCGCATCGGTGAAGCCGGGCCGATAGGCCACCGCCGTATGCACGCCCAGCATCAGGCCATGCAAGGCGGCGATCGTCCCCTCGTCCTCGGCGCGCTCGCGAAACGGCTTGGCGAACTCGGCGACGGCGGGCGTGACCTCCGTATAGGGCGTGGCGCGCAGGAACATCAGCGGCGGCAAGCCATCGTCCGCCGGCAGCATGCCGCAGGTGTCGATCGTTTCGACCTCGCCTCGCACGGTGACCGGCAGCTCGTCGTGCACGCCGTTCTGCACCGAAACGTGAGCGACATTGCCGAACCCGTCGATCCAGCGCTTCAGCTTGCCCGGCGTCGTCACCGTCCACGCGATGACCGACTGCGACGAGTCGGCGCGCGGTGTCAGTCGCAGGTACTGGATGCTGTGGTGGGCGGGCTGACCGAAGCGGTAGTGCGTCGTATGCTCGATGCTCAGTCTCATAATACCAACATGAATTCTTGGCCGATCATCCCGTGCAACTCGTTGTTGCGGGCGATGAAGCCGTTGAGAAAACGGGGCAGGCCGGACCGCAGGATGCCGTCGATGCGATTGCGCTGCAGGCGCTCGTTGATCTGCCCGGAGAGCCTCGTGCAGGCGGCGCCCTCCCGCAGATGCCGCAGGATCTCGTTCACCTCAGCCGTGCAGGCAAACAGCGAGCGCGGCATATCCCGGCGGAGGACGAGCAACTCCGCGACGCGCCGGGGCTCGAGGATGCCCGAGTATACTTCCCGGTAAGCCTTGAACGCGCTGAAGGCGCGCAGCAGGGCACCCCAGCGATAGTAGTCCTCGGCCGCCATCGGCCTGCCGCCGGGCGACAGCATGTCCCACTTTACCGCAAGAAAGCGCGCGGTGTTGTCGGCGCGCTCGATGAACGTGCCCAGCCGGGAAAAGGTGAAGGCATCGCCGCGCCGCATCGTGCCGTAAATGGCGCCGCGAAACAGGTGCGAGCGTTCCTTGACCCAATCGAAGAACTCGCCGAAGCCCTGATCGACGAGCTTCGGGTAGGACATTACCTCCAGCTCGAGATAGCTCTGGTTGATGCCTTCCCATACCTCGGTGGTGAGCTCCGGCCGGGTCGCCCGCGCGTTCTCCCGCGCGCGCCGGATACAGGAGCGGATGCTGAACATGTTGTCCGGGTCAAGCGCCATGTAGGACAGCACGTTGCCGGGACTGACGTCGCCGAAACGGGCGACGAAGTCGTCGCGGTCGCCGGCGAGCTGAAGGGGAGCTTCCCACTGCTGCGCATCGTTGCCGCTTGCCGCCGGCAGCAGCGACATGTGGTAGGTGCTGGCCAGCAGCCGAGCGAGATTCTCGGCCCGCTCCACGTAGCGCGCCATCCAGTAGACGTTGTTTGCTGTCCGCCCGAGCATGTTCCGTCAAGCCTCCAGCACCCAGGTGTCCTTCGTACCGCCGCCCTGCGATGAGTTCACCACCAGCGACCCGTCCCGCAGGGCAACGCGGGTCAATCCGCCAGGAACCACCTGGGTGGTCTCGCCGGTCAGCACGTAGGGCCGCAGGTCGACGTGGCGCGCGGCAATCTTGCCATCGACAAGAGTAGGAACCGTAGACAGGTTCAGGGTCGGCTGCGCGATGAAGTTATCCGGATCAGCCAGCACCTTATGGCGAAAATCGCTGCGTTGCTCGGCCGTGCTCATCGGTCCGACCAGCATGCCATAGCCGCCAGACCCGCCGACCTCCTTGACAACGAGTTCGTCCAGGTGATCGACGACATAGGCCAGATCATCGGGCACGGCGCAGCGGAACGTGGGCACGTTCTTCAGGATCGGCTTCTCACCCAGGTAGAACTCGATCATATCGGGCACGAAGCAGTAGATCGCCTTGTCGTCGGCAACACCGGTGCCGATGGCATTGGCAAGGGACACCCGGCGGTTGCGGACCACGGAAAGGAGCCCGGGGACACCGAGCATCGAGTGCGGGTCAAAGGACAGAGGGTCGATGAAATCGTCGTCGAGCCGCCGATAGATCACGTCCACGCGACGCGGGCCACTGGTCGTGCGCATGAAGACGGCATCGTCTTCGACAAACAGGTCCTGGCCCTCGACCAACTCAACTCCCATTTGCATCGCGAGGAAGGCATGCTCGAAATACGCGCTGTTGAAGTGGCCGGGCGTGAGCACGACAACCGTCGGATCGCTGGTGCCGGGTTGCGCCACCGAGCGCAGCGTCCGCAGCAGAACTTCCGGATAATGATTGACCGGGGCCACCGAATGCTGGGCGAACAGTTCCGGGAACAGCTTCATCATCGTTTCCCGGTTTTCCAGCATATAGGAGACGCCGGAAGGAACGCGGGCATTGTCCTCGAGAACGTAAAAGTCGTCGGCAGAACTGCGGACCACGTCAACGCCGGCAATATGGACATAGACTTGCCGGGGCAGATCGAGCCCAAGCACCTCGGGCCGAAAACCGGGATTGTTCAAAACCAGGTCGGGAGGAATGCGGCCGGCCTTCAGGATGTGCTGTTCGTGATAGACATCGTCGAGGAAGGCGTTAATCGCGCGCACCCGCTGGCAGACGCCCGTCCCGACGGTCTTCCATTCCTCCGCATCGAGGATGCGCGGAATGACGTCGAAGGGGATGAGCCGCTCGACCCCCTCTTCGCTGCCATAGACCGAAAAGGTGATGCCAAGGCGCCGGAAGATCAGATCGGCCTGCTGATGCTTTTCGAGCAGCCGCGTATGCGCCGTCGTGTCCAGCCATTCCTGGTAGGTGCGATACGCCTTCCGGATCCCGTCCTGCAGCCCGTGCATTTCATCGAAAGCATTGCCAAGCTTCATGTTATTTGCGCCCGCTCGTTAGACGTCCGATCTTTATCCCTGTCGCCCCTGTAGCAATGCGCGTGCCAGCGAATAAAGGCGCCAACCGGCCCGGTTAGCGGTGGCTGGCGCCGGCGAAACAACCCTCCACGCCACCCGGACGCGTCGGCTCAATTGAGGGACGCCGTCTTGTTGCACACCTGATCGGCAAAAGCAAATGGCCGCCGTTTTTGTTGGCATTTTGGCATCCCAGTCTTCCCGCAATTCTATGCTCGGCGTGATCTTCCAAGACTACAGCCGTGCACGCAGAAGGTCCCTGATCTCGGCGTCGGAGAGGACCAGCGGGTTGGTCTTCATGGAGCTGCCGCGGCTGTCGGCAATAATCGCGTCCAGGTCGTTCTCGCTGACGCCATACGCTGCAAGCCGCGGCAGGGGGAGGCGCTGAGTCCAGTCGTCCAGCAGGTCGGTCAGGCGTTCCGCGGCCTCGACGTTGTCGCCGCGGTGGTCGCCGGTCAGCAGCGTGCCAACGCGGGCATATTTCACCAGCGCGGGGCTTTCCGGCTGTCGCGCGCGCAGGGCGTGAAGGTTGATCCGCGTGGCATCGCAGACAAGGGTGCCGCAGCAAACGCCATGCGGGATTGGAAACTGCGCGCCGAGAGGGGACGCAAGCCCGTGCACCGAGCCCAGTCCGGTTTGCGCCAGGCAGATGCCCGAGAGGAGGGCGGCATAGGACATCCGTGCCCGTCCGGCGCGCGCCTGTTCACTCGGCCCGCCCGCAAACGCGGCGAAAAGGCCGTCCCGAAACGCTTCGAGCCCCGACCAGCATAAGGCATCGGTGAAGGGATTGGCCTTGATCGAGACGAACGATTCCAGGAGCTGTGTTAAGGCGTCCATGCCGTTGGCTGCCACCACCTCCGGCGGGCAGGTTTCGAGAAGCAGCGGATCGACGATGGCGGTGCGCGCGACCAGTTGTTCGTCGCGAAAGGATTTCTTGAAGCCGGCTCGGCCGTGGCGGGTGAGGACAGCGTTCTTCGTCGCCTCCGACCCGGTGCCCGCCGTGGTCGGTACCAGGATCAGCGGTAACGCCGGCCCCCGGTACGGCTCCTCGGGGCCCACGCCTTCCAGATGCCGCATGACCGAGTGGCGGTGCGGCAGCAATCCCGCGATCGCCTTGGCGGCATCGAGCGCGCTGCCGCCGCCGACCCCCACGACAACCTCAACGCCGCGATCACCGAATGCGGCGACAGCCGCGTCCACCGTCTCGGGCGAGGGCTCGCCATCGACCGCCACCTCGTGCAATTGGATACCGGCGCGGGCCAGGGCCGCGAACAGCGATGATCCGTGCCGGCCAGCGCGGAGGGAGCGGGCGCCCGTGACCAGCAGCAGGACGCGCCCCAGGGCGGACACCTCTTTCGGCAAATCGCCGAGCGCTCCTTCACCGAAGAGAAGGCGCGGCAGCCGGGCGATGCCGAACGGGGAGAAGGGGGCGAGACCGAGGGCATCGGCGGACGGCGAAAGCGACACGCTCATCGACTTATCCCGCCGGGAAAAGGCCCTGCCACGTCTCGCCGATCCTTGGCTCGGCCATCATCGGTGCGACGGTCTCGCTCCAGGTCAGGTAGTGCGCCGTCAGCTTGTGAGCCTTGGCATCCTCCTCTGTTGCATAGGCTTCGTAAATGCAGAAGCGGCTGGGGTCGGACGGGTTTTGCAGCACGTCAAACCTGCGGTTGCCGGGTTCGTGAATCGACGCCTCGTGGTTGGACCGCACGGCGCCGATAAAGGCTTCAACATTGTCCGGCTTGACGTGCACGTGGACAAAGGTGACGTGCATGGCCTGATCCTTCCGCCCGGGGTCCCTCTCGTACCGGGATCTTGGCGGTGCGGTGCGGCCGGCGTCAAGGCAGGCTTTGGGTTCTTGAGGAGCTTTCGCAACCGCTCTGACCGGCAACGACCCTATAGCTTCCGGATGAGTGAGTGCGCTAGTTTCTGCCGCCGATGAGCCCCGATGATTTCGACTTTCCGCTTCCCGCCGACCGGATTGCCCAGCGGCCGGTTCGGCCGCGCGACTTAGCGCGCCTGCTGGTCGTCAATGACCAGGTTGCGGACCGATCGGTCCGTGATCTCCCCAACCTCTTGCGGGCGGGCGACATCCTTGTGGTCAACGACACGAAAGTGCTGCCGACGCGGTTGTTCGGTTCCCGCGGAAGTGTTGCGATCGAGGTCACGTTGATTGAGCCAACCGGCGTGGGTCGCTGGCGCGCCCTGGCGAAGCCGGGTCGTCGTCTGCGGCTGGGCGACACGGTCGTCTTCGGCGGTGTTCCGGATGCGACGATCGCCGCGAAGGAAGAGGACGGCGCCATTGTCCTGGATTTCGCAAGCGACGACATGGCTGTCGCGCGCGCGCTCGAAGCGCACGGTGCCGCGCCACTTCCTCCTTATATCCATCGCACCCGCGCGGACCCGCAGGACCGGGAGGATTACCAGACGGTCTACGCGTCGAAGCCAGGCGCGGTGGCGGCGCCAACTGCCGGCCTGCACTTTACCCCCGACTTGTTGCAGAGGTTGGAATGTGCGGGCATTCGGCGAGCGGCCGTCACCCTGCACGTGGGCGCCGGGACCTTTCTGCCGATCAAGACGGAACGGTTGGAAGAGCATGTGATGCACGCCGAATGGGGCTCCATCAGCGCGGCCGCCGCCGACGCCATTGACAAGGCCCGGCGGGCCGGCGGGCGGGTCGTCTGCGTCGGGACGACGGCGTTGCGGCTTCTCGAAAGCGCTGCCGACGAGGCCGGCCGGATCAACGCCTGGTCAGGCGAGACCCGCCTGTTCATCACGCCTGGCTACCGCTTGCGGGTCGTCGACCTGCTGCTCACCAACTTTCACTTGCCGCGGTCGACGCTGTTTATCCTGGTGTGTGCGTTTGCCGGGACCCGGCGAATGCAAGACGCCTATGCCCATGCGATCGCGGCAGCCTACCGCTTCTACTCCTACGGCGACGCCTGCCTGCTGACGCGGAGCGGGCAGAAGGAGCGCGCGGGGGAGGGGGGCGATTGAGCATCGGCTTTCGCCTGGAGGCGACCGACGGGCGCGCGCGGGCCGGCACGCTCGCAACGGCGCATGGCGAGGTGGCCACGCCGGTCTTCATGCCGGTAGGAACCGCAGCCACCGTTAAAGCGCTGACCCCGGAGATGCTGACGGCGGTCGGAACACAGATCGTCCTTTCCAACACCTATCACCTGATGCTGCGACCCGGTGCCGACCGCGTTGCCCGACTGGGTGGCCTGCATGCCTTCATGCGTTGGCCCGGCCCGATCCTCACCGATTCCGGCGGGTATCAGGTGATGTCGCTTTCGGACCTTCGGCAGATCGACGAAGAGGGCGTCACCTTCCGTAGTCATGTGGATGGCAGCCGCCATCGCTTGACGCCAGCCGGTGCCGTCGCGATTCAGAGGCTGCTCGATGCCGATATCAGCATGGTCCTGGACGAGTGCCCGCGCTTCGGAGAGACAAAGGCCATCGTTGCAGACTCGATGCGGCGCTCGATGCGATGGGCTGCCCGCTGCCGCGAGGCCTTCGCCATCCGCCCCGGCTATGGCCTCTTTGGGATCGTGCAGGGAGGCACCCATCGGGATTTGCGCGCCGAATCAGCCAGCCTGCTGAACGATATCGGCTTCGATGGCTATGCGGTCGGCGGCCTTGCCGTCGGCGAGGGACGAGAAGCGATGTTCACCGTTCTCGACGATACGGAGCCGTTGCTGCCTTGCGATCGTCCGCGTTACCTGATGGGCGTCGGCAAGCCAGAGGACCTGCTGGGAGCCGTCGCGCGCGGCATCGACCTGTTCGACTGCGTGTTGCCGACGCGCTCCGGGCGCACGGGTCAGGCGTTCACGCGTTTCGGCCCGCTCAACCTGAGAAATGCCCGGCACGCCGAGGATCCCCGTCCGCTCGACGAGAGCCTCGACTGTCCGGCCAGCCGGGAATACAGCCGGGCGTATCTGCACCACCTTGTCCGTTGTGGCGAAATTCTCGGCGCGATGCTGCTGACCTGGCACAATGTGGCGTACTATGCGCGGCTAATGGCAGAGATGAGGGCGGCCATCCTCGCCGGGCGTTTTGCCGCTTATGCCGCAACGGTCACCGCCGACTGGGCGCGGGGTGATTTGTTGAAGCCGGTAAGTGCGGAGAACCCGGCATGATACCAAAAACTTTGGCCGCCTTTCTTGTTCTTGTGGCCGTCGGAGGGTGTGCCGGCGACATCGATTGGCCGCAGCAGATCGGGCGCTCTCTTTACCAATCGGGGAGATACCTCTGCTCCCAGTCTGATCGATGCGATACTGATGGAGAGTCTCCCATGGGCACAGCAAATCACCGATGAGTCAGATGCTGGGTCGCAACGTTCCCTTGCCCGGTTCCCCCGAAACGGCGGAACTGGAGACAGTCCCGAACCCGCATCCGGACTGCATCTACCTGGTTCGCTTCGCCAGTCCGGAGTTCACGACGCTTTGTCCGGTGACCGGTCAGCCGGATTTCGCGCATCTGGTGATTGATTACGTGCCCCGGGATCTCCTGGTCGAGAGCAAGTCGCTCAAGCTCTTCCTGGCCAGCTTCCGCGATGCCCGGGGATTTCACGAGGCGTGCACTCTCCTGGTGGCGAAGAGGATCGTCGCCACCGCCACGCCGCTCTGGCTGCGCATCGGCGGCTATTGGTATCCGCGGGGCGGCATCCCGATCGATGTCTTCTGGCAGACGGGCGCTCCGCCCGATGGCCTGTGGTTGCCCGAGCAAGGGGTGCCGGCCTATCGCGGGCGCGGCTGAGCCGGCGCTGCTCACCAAACAGAGTGCTACGGGCCTTGCCAGCGGCGCCTCTTTGCCTAGACTGGCGAACAGGAGGCCGGCAGCAAGCCTCAGCGCCCGACCAAGGTCGATCCCGCGTGGCGGAAGGAGCTCCTTTGGACGTTGAACAAGCACAAGCTCTCGTCGAACAGCAGCGCCAAAGCGGAGCAGCAGGCGGCAGGATGGGACTGGCACAGGCGCTGGCCGGGCTGAGCCAGGCTCTGGAGAAGGCCGACCGGGGACAGGAGGCGGAAGGTGCGGCGCGGGAGAGCGTGGACACCCTTGCCCCGGACTTTCTGGCGAACCCGCGCCAGTTGGCTGAGCCGATGCGGGAGTTGGTCGGGCAATACGTTGCCCTCGCCCAACGCCGTGGCGGACATGCCGACGAAACGTTGCTGGGCCCCATCGCTCAGGCCCTCGGCGAGCTCACGCGCGCCGAGGATGCGGAAGACGACTGAAGCCGCCGGCGAAAAGACCCAACGCCAGCCCCCGACCAATCCTTATGCCCAGCTAAACGCCAGCGGGCTAAACGCCCGCTGGCTGGCCGATCGGCGCTAATCCCAGGGCATCGTGCACCCTCTGCACCGTTTCAGCATCGAGGCCGAGCTTCTGCGCCAGTTTCAGCAGATAATCCTTCTCTGCGGGCGTATCGACTTCGATTGCGAGAAGGGAGGCGCTGTAAACCTGGACGGCCACTTCCGGGCTCTTGACGCTGCGAACGAGGCCGTCAAGATCGAGCGGCTTCTGAAACTCGTTCATGACGAAGTCCTTGGCTTCGGGATCGGCGCCGGCCTCGTTCAGCTTGCCCATGATCCGGCCCATCTCGCTGCCGTCGATGGCGCCGTCGGCCTTGGCCGCGTTGATCATCGCGCTGATCGCCAGGTGAGCCGTGTTCTCCAATTCCTGCTCTTCGGCCGGCGTCTGCGGTTCGCGCAAACCCAGCGGAGCTTCGCGGGCCAGTTCGGCCTGGTTGGCTGGAGCACTTTGAGCGTCGCGGTGCTTCAACGCCGAGAAAGCGAGGCTGCCGAGAAGCGCCAGCAGACCGCCGCCGATCGCTCCACCCGATCCTCCGCGGCGCCCGCCCAGGACGGCGCCGGCAAGAGAGGCAAGTCCGCCCATGGCAAGAGCATCCTTGCCACCCGGCCCCCGCAACATCGCCTCGGCCTGAGAAGCGAGATCGCCCAGACCGCCGGGAAGTCCGCTGCCGCCGGAGCCACCGCCTGATCCGCCGCTTGATCCGCCGCTTGGGCCACCGGCGGAGCCGCCGCCTCGTCCGAGTAAGCCGCCGAGCAGATCGCCCAAGGGATTGCCCGACCGGCCGACGCCGTTGGGGCCCATACCGTGTGCGATCCGGTCGTTCGAGGAGCCGGAAAGGCCCGCTTGCATCAACTGCCCCAGAACATCCCGCGCATTGATCATTGTCATTCCCTCTCGATAGCTGAGCGTGATGACCCCTTGCCCAGGAGCCTGGGAACGCTCTGTCGCAGACATAGGGAAGCCGTTCAGCGGGTACGAGAGAATCATGTTCGGCGCAATTGTTGAGGGGCTGAAAAAAGGTTATGGCAGAAGAATCCGCTCGATCGGCGGCCGACGATCGCCCACCTCTTCCCGCAGGAGGACGCGGATGCACACGGGCGCGAAGGCGTTGGCGCTGACGGCGGCTCTGACGGCGGCTCTGGCAGCGGCGGCCTGCCAGGGCGAACGGCCTCCGCTCTGGTCGATGGACACCGTTGAGGCCACCCGGCTGAGCGTTTTCGACAGTGGAACGAGCGTCTTCGTCGACCGCAGCGTCCAGACCTACAGCCTGCCGGCGTTCAGTCTGCGCTTGGGCGGCTTCAGCGGCTTCTATTATCCCTATCCGGCCTTTGGCTGCTGCCCGTGGACAGGCACGGCGTTCGTCCCTGGCCGGCCGCGTGTGGGATGGCCGCAGCCTGCCCTGCCGAAACGCCCGGTGACGGCGCCCGTGCTGGCTCCTCCCAGGGCGCCTACCGAGGCGCCTCCCAGGGCGCCTCTGGGCTGGCAGACGCCACCACCACCCGGCGGCCTGGGCATACGGCCTTTGACTCTGCCGACTCCACCGCTGACGGTCGGCCGTTGACCGACGGCTATTGCGGCAGGTGCGCGACCATCAGGCGCGCCTGGCGCAGGCAGCCGGCGTCGGACATCCAGGTAATCTGCCGGATGTCGCTGGCCTCGTCCGCGGGAATGACATAGACGAGCAGCTTCCTTTCCCAGAGGTTGCCTGCATCCCGAATGGCATACTCGCCGCCATCCAGCAGCGGCACAGCTTGCGGCCATGCCGCATGGTCCTGGCCCGGAGCAAGCTCCACCTCCGCCTCGGAGCCGGTCGAAAGGTGCAGCAGCACCACTCCCTGATCGCGCGACGCCTCCGGCCGCCACATCGATGGCTGGGCCCCCGCCGGCACGCAGATGCGGTCCGAGCGGTAGAGGTTCCAGGCCCAGACCTCGGGCGGATTGGCGGCTTCGCGGTCCATCACCGCTTCGCTGCCGCGGAAGGTGCCCCACGCGGAAGCCGCAGGCTGGTTGGCGGCAAAAAGCCGGGACAGCGCCTGGACCACGTTCTTGTCGCTTCCCGCCGGAGCCGTGTCCACGCCGGGCACGCCGGATGACGGCCCCGTCAGACGGTGCAATGTTCCGTCCTCGCCGACGAGGGTCAGCGTCTCGTTAGCGCCGATCGACAGCGGCTTGCTCGCATCAATGACGGAACCGGCCGGCCATTTTGGCGATGTCGAGTCGACCACGACCAGTTGGCCGGCCATCGCTGAAGCCGCGCCGCCCAAGAGCATCACCAGGGACGAAATCATTGCCAGCCTTCCGACCATTTCTGCCCCCTCCTGAGGCTGCACCCGCCGCCAGCGAAACCGCCCGCAGCATTCCCGAGGCGCTATCGAAGCGCCCTGACCAGCACCCGCGCCTGCCGGAAGCAGCCGGCGTCTGACATCCACGCGACCTGGTGGACGGTGCTGATCTCGCCCACCGGAATGATGCGGATGACCAGCCGTCTTTCCCAAAGGCTGCGGGGGTCGCGCACGGCATATTCGCCGCCGTCGAGCAACGGCACCGACCGCGGCCACGGAGCGCTGTTCTGCCCCGCCGGCAACGCCACCTCCGCCTCCTTGCCGGTTGAAAAGTGCAGCACAACGACGCTCTGCTCGCCGGCCGCATCGGGGCGCCACAACGAGGGCTCTGTCCCCGCCGGAACGCAGATGCTGTCCGACCGGTAGACATTCCACGCCCAGACATCGCCCGGGCCGGAGTCGCGAGCTTGCGAGGAGTCATCGCCGCGGAAGCCGCCCCAGCCGCCTTTCGTCGGAGGTGCAACGTCGCTGGAGAAGAGACGGGACAAGGCGTGCACGACGCCGTCATCTCTGGCAGGCGCCGCGTCATCGATTGCCGGCGGCCCCGAAGCGGGACCTTGAAGGTGGACGATCATGCCGTCGTCGCCGACCAGGGTCAGTCGCTCGCCTTTGGACAAGGCGAGAGGCTGGCTGGTCTCCACGATCGCGCCGGGCGTCAGCCTGGGTACATTGGAGTCGATAATAATGAGCTGGCGTCCCGCCGCTCCCGCAATTCCGGCAATGAGCATCAAGAGCAACGATACTGCCGCCGGCCGAACCATCGTGCCCCTCCCGGAGTGCCATTGTTTATGTCTACTTGCCCGTCAGGCGAAGAACGGTGCCGCTTTCGCCGCTCCTGAGGCGCTGCTCATGCAAGCGCACAAGGGAATCTTCGGGGTCGGACTGCAAAAGCTCCTCAAATAACTGAAGCGCATCAACATTATGCTCTTGCATACGGGTGAATGCTTCAAGATATTTCGCAACCCGCTCCGGGGTATACCGGCCGGCGGCGAGCGGTTCGAGCACGCCGATCGGCTCAGTGCGTCCGACGACGATGGCACACCCGATCGGCCGGAAGGCAATCTCCGGACAACGCCTTGCCGCCGCCTCGCTGACGCAGACGAGGGTGCCGAGGTGTTTGTTGGCGCTCTCCAGCCGGGCCGTGGTGTTCACGGTATCGCCGTAAGCGGTATAGTCGAAAAAACGGTCGCCGCCGAAATTGCCCACGACCGCCACGCCGGTATGAACGCCGATGCGCGTATCTCCGAAAGGGATGCCGTCCACCCGCCGATCGCGGGCATACGCGCGGGCGAACGCGTCGAGGCTGAGGGCGCAGCGCACCGCGCGCAGAGCATGGTCAGGCTGGGGGACGGGCGCTCCGAAGAACACCACCAGCGCATCGCCAATGATCTTGTTGATGGTGCCATCGTGTTCGAAGACGATCCGGCACATCTCGTTGAGATAGCCGTTCAGGATCGCCAGCGCGACTTCCGGGTCGGAGCCTTCGATCCAGGAGGTGAAGCCGGCGACGTCGGTGAACAGGCAACTGATTTCGCGTTTCTCTCCGCCGAGCCTCAGGCGTTCCGGATTGCTGACCAGTTCCTTGACGACGGCTGGCGAGGTGAAGCGGGAGAAGGCCTGCTGGATGAAGGCACTCTGCCGGCGGGCGCGGCCCCGCCAGTAGGCGTTTCCGCCGGCAGCCGCCAGCGCGAACGCAAGGCTCGGCGAGAGCAACGGCAGCAGCACGCCGGTTGCCGGAAAAAGGACGAAGGCCGCGAGCCAAAACCCCGAGAAGAACAGGCCGCCGAGGCCAATCTGCACCCAGGGGGGGATGTTCAGCGCCCCGATCAGCAGCGCCGTCAGCGACAGGATCACCACCGTCGGAACCTCGACCGGCAGGCGAATTCTGGCCGCTTCGCGACCGTCGAGAAGCTGGGCGACGGCATTTGCGTGGATTTGGACACCCGGTAGCTGGCCCTCCTCGTTTCCCAGGACGATGGCCGCGGGTGTCCGGTGCACGTCGGTATGCGGCAGGTCGGCGCCCACCAGCACGATCTTGTCGCGAAACCAGTCGGTCGGCAGCAGCGGCACGGCATGAGCCGGATAGCTGCGGAAAGCCGCCTGCCCGACCGCTGGAGGCGGTCGGTAGGCGAGCGGAATGGCCTCGCTTTCGGCCACCGCATCGATCCCCAACGCCGCTGCGACGATTGCGGCCGGAAAGCTGCCGATCTGTTGGCCGTGCCATCGCCGCCCGCCGTAGATCCAGCGGGGAATTCCGTCATAAGCGTCGGTCAGCAACGTCACCCAGCCGAGCCGCAGCCCGTGGTCGAAGGTGGCGAGAAACTCCGCCTGTCCGGCGGTCAGCCCGTCGGCCTCGTCCGCCCAGGCCAGGACGGCCGGCGCCTTCAAGGTGTCGAGGGCCTGCCGCAGCGCGGCGTCCTTTTCCGCCTCGGTCGGTTGGTCGAACAGGATGTCGATGCCGATTGCCGCCGGCCGGGCAGCATCGAGGTGGTGAAGCAGGTCGGCGAGAAACAGCCGGTCGATGGGCGACCGATACGGCAAGCGAGCCAACGTCTCCTCGTTGATCGCGACGACGACGATGCGATCGTGCTGCGGCTCCGAGCCGGACAGTCGCGTCACCCGCAGGTCGACCAGCCACTGCTCCGCCGAGGCCAGAAAGGGGATCAGGCGGGGAGCGACGAAACCGACGCCAGCGGTCGATGCGACCAACGCCAATGCCAACGCCGTATCCCGCAGCTGGGCGAGCTTCATGATGCAGGAGACGGCGCCGCTGCCGTTGCGATCACGACGTGCGCCCCGGAACCGCGGCGGACGGCTGAGCCCTGAGCCGTTGCCCCCCGTCGCCGACAACGCTGAACGCCGCCCAGTTCAGCGGATGGGAAAGCTTCGGATCGCCGATCAGGGACGTTTGAGCGAGGCGCAACGCCTCCGCGGTGGTCAGATTGTCCGCCGCCATTGCGCCAAACAGAGTGCTCATGAGTTTCTGCGTCGGCTGGTCCGGGATCGGCCAGTGGGTGACCAGCAGAGAGCGGGCGCCGGCATAGAAGAAGGCGCGCGCGAGGCCGGAAAGGCTCTCGGCCGCACTGCCGCCCCCTCCCGGTGCTGCCGTATTGCAGGCGGACAACACGACAAGATCCGCATCCAGCTCAAGTTCCGCGATCTCGCTCGCCAAGAGCAGGCCGTCGTCTTCCCCGGGATCGGCGGAGACGAGCAACATCGGCTCCGCCCAACAACTGAAGTCTCGCGGCAGCAAGGCGTGCGTGGCGAAATAGATGACGCGGTAGTCCTGCAGGGTCGCCTTTTCGATCGCAGCTTCGGTGAAGTCGCGGCGAAGATGAATGTCCTGCGAGGCACCACCCAGCGCCTGGCGCACCGCCTGCAGTTCGCCAACGCTGCCCGGCAGCCGGGAAAGATGGGCAATCGCTTCGATTTCGGGCTGGCAGGTCTCCGGAAGGGCGAGCGCCGAAAGGGTTCCCTTCACGTCGCGTTCCGGCAGGAAGTCGCCAAATCCGATCAGAGGGTGCGACGCTCGCGACGGCTGGACGTGTTGGCGGAGGCCGACGAATGCCTGCACCGAGGGCGCCAGGGTGATGGCCTGACGTTTGGCGAGCCAGCTTACGTCACTGTAATCGCCGTCGGCGATGGCGGGCGGCGGCGCGGTGACCAGGGCTCCGAACGGAAAGGCAAGCAGCGGTCCGCTGGGCACGACGATCAGGTGTCGGGCGCGTGCCAGGCGCGGTGCGACCGGCCCCAGCAGCTTCCGATACAGCTCGTACGCCCTGGCGGCGTCGTAGGGCGCGCCCTGGACCTGATCGAAGGGTGCCCGTAACAGAGTGACGTCGCGTTGCAGATCGCGCTCCTCGATTTCGGCGGCGTAGGCCTCAATCCCGTCGGCATCCAGGAAAAAGACAATGCTCTGCGAGGGGCCGACGACGATCTGAACAAGGGCCTCATCGGGGTGCAGGAGACCGGCTGCGCTTTCCGCTCCCGCCGGTGAATCCAGGAGTTGCTGATAGCGCGGCGCTGCCGCTTGCACCTGCCGCTCCAGGTTGCCGACCGCCGCCGCGAGACTTTGCCAACGCTGCTCCATGGCCTGAATCTGTGGTGCGAGCATCGCCGGGTCGGCGTGCGCCCGGGCAAGCGCCTCGGTGGCCGCGTCACGCTTTTGCCTTGCATCCTGCAACTCACGGATCAGCTGCCCAATGCGCCGGTCGCTGGAGGAGAGCCGCGCCGAGGCCAGCGCGATGCTCTGCGTCGTCCGGGTGCTGCGGATGAGCTGTCCCATTCCGAACATTTCCGTGAAAAGCTGCTGGCGGCCGGCCGCACCGCGCGCCGCCTCCGCCAGGGCGGCCTGGAAGTAGGGCATGGCGTCCTCGGCGGCGATCCCGTCCTTTCGCTCCTGTAGGATCGCGAACCCGCTGCGGAAGGATTGCAGCGCCAGGTCATTTCGGTCTTGCGCGGCCTGAACCCGGCCAACTTCCAGCCAGGCGAGGGCTTCGTTGCGGGAGTTGGGGGCAAGCGCCCTGTAGCCGGTGATGCTGCGGTCGAGCAGCGACTGAGCGCCGGGAAAATCGCGCCGCTTCTCCGCCACGACCGCTTGCAGGAATTCGATCTGCGGAAGCCATCGGCGGGGCACCCGCGGCTGCGTATCGAGGATCGACATGGCGCGGTCAAGAGCGGCGGTCGCTTCATCGAGCTGGCCCTGGCGGACCCGCATTGCAGCTTCGACGTACTCGCTCTGAACGATGTCGCCCTCCGCGGTCTCGCCCCGGCCGGCGATGGAAACCGTTGAGCGGAGCGGGGCTTGCGTGCTGCTTCCAACCAGGTTCTGGCTTTCATCGAGATAGCGGTCCGCCTCGGGTCGGGCGCCGCCGCCGATCTCACCGACCAGCGTCAGCCGCTTCCCGGTAGCCGCCTGAGCAAGCTCGACCGCCTTCTGCCCGCGCTTCTGGTTGGCGAAGTGGATTGCGCGATAGCTGAGCAGCCGGGCCTCGTCGGACTCGTCAAACGATTCGGGAAGTGCCGCCTCCGCTTGGCTGAAGGCCGCGTCGGCTTCCAGGAAGCGCTCCTGGTTGCTCAGTTCCAGCGCCAGACTCATCAAGACGAAGGCGCGGCCGCCCGCGCTGGTCGTCAGCCGGTCCTGCTGAAGCGAGAGGGCACGGCGGTAAAGCTTCTCCGCCTCTGGAAACTCTCCAAGGTAGTTGTGATACTGGGCACGATGGAGCAGCAGCCGGTAGCTTGCAAGATCCCCTGCGCTGTACAGCCGGCTCGTGCTGTTCCCTCCCGGGCCGCCGGTGGAAACTCCGGCTCTCGCCGGGCCGGACGTCGCCAGTTGCCGACCGGTGAGCTGGCCTATGGCCTTCTCCACGACGGGCGCCGTGGCAGGAATGCTGTCGCCGAGCCAGGCGTCGTCACCGAGGCGCAGAACCAGGCCCTGATAGGGCCAGCCCCCTTGACGAATGGTGCAATCCAGCGCGAGCGCCGGAATATCGCCGAGCACCGTCAGCGGGTGTGGGAGAGCGCAGCTCGCGTAATCGTCAAGGCGGGATCGCCAGCCGCCGCTCGATGCGAGCGATTCCAGCGAGCCGGGCTGTCGGTTTCGCAGCAGTCGCGCGCTCGGCTGCTCCCAGGATCCGCAGTAGACGTCGAAGGCCTGTTCGCTGCCTTTGGCCGGTGTGGCGTCCAGGCGGCAAACCTCGCCGAGAAGGTTTTCGCCGACGGGGCGTGAAGTCGCATCGAGACTGACCCCGTCCGGCGGGCGAGATTGGCACGACGCGGTCAGCAGGCAGAGGGCACAGGCGACGGCCGCCGGCAAAACGCCAGAGCGGGACACAGCGCCGGAGGCCCGCATCGCCGGTCACCAGCGGGGAGAGAGGGTGAACGCTGCTCGGCCGTCAGCGGCCACCGCCCAGCCCCCATAATTCCCGGTTGCCATCATTGGCGAACAGCAGGTCCTCGTCGTCGGACCGGTCGGAGTTCGGTCCCCCGGACGGCAGGCGGATGAGACGGCCTTCGGTGCCGACCGCGTTCGTGCTGTCGTTCGCCGGAGCGACCGTCGGCTGCGTGACCTGCACAATCTGAAACGCCGTCAGTTGCGGCTGCGAGGTTGGCAATTCTGCCGGATGGGTCGGCTCGGGCGGCGAAGGTGCGGGTGGTGAAAAAGATAGCGGCGGCGGTGGCGATGGGGTGACCGTCTCGCTGCCGGCATAGATGAACACATTGCCTGAAATGCCGATTGTCTCGGGTGGCGCGTCGACAAAGTTGCGGTCGAACAGCAGCGACCCGCCCAGATCGCCGCGGCTGTCGGCATTGGGATCGGTCGAGTAGATGAGGGCGCGGCCCTGCGGCGTCTGCAGCGCGTCGGCGCCGACGCCGTTGACAAAGCGGCCGGTGACGACGACGACCGCGTCTCCCGCGGCACTCGCTTGGATCGGCCGGTTGACCGTCAACGTTCCGTCGAGCGTCAGCTGGAGCGCGCCAACGTCGATGCCGCTGTTGTCGATCTGGCTGACCATCAAATCGCCGTCGTTGCTGACGGTCGCCTCGCGGAAGTGGGTCCCGTTCGGCTTGGTTTTGCCGATCGCGATCTCGTTCACGTCGGTTTTCAACGAAAGAAGGCCGCCGCCCGCCGGATGACGCGCCGGGGCCGTGCTGGCGACGTCCAGGCGGTTCGCGGTAATTTCTCCCTCGCCGGCCGTGGCGATGAACTTGCCCTGCAGGCGGACGTCGCCTTGCGCCGCAACGGTGCCCCCGATCGTCATATGCTCGCCAGCAAGCGCGATGCTATCGCTGGAAATGATCGTGCCGTCGATCCGCATAGTCCGCTGGGCGTCGAGGTCAACGGCACTGGAACCCTCAATGGCGGCGCCTTCGGTCAGAGACAGGTACTCTCCGCGCATGACCACGGAACCGTCGCGCCCGCCGGCTTCACCGGCTCCCACATCCACCCGTCCCTGGACGACCACCCGGCCGGCGGTGTCGTTGACCAGTTCCACCCGGCCGTCCTGCAGTGCCAGCCCATGAGCCTCCACGAGCCCCGACATGTTGATGGCTTCGTCGACCACGCCCGCGGCGGCGCTGGCGGTCAGCCGGACCAGACCGCCGTCGTTCTGAATGACACCGCTGTTCTCGACCAGGGGCTCTCCCGTGAGCTTGGACGTGACCTTTGATGTTGCGGCAAACTGAATCAGCCCGCCATCCTGCGGATCGAGCGCGATGGTAAACGTCGGTGCGCCGGCGATGACCACGCTGCCGAGACGTCCGACGATGGTGCCCGCGTTGCGCGCGTTGCTGCCCACGAGCGCGGTCAATCCCCGCTCGCCAAAGCTGATCGTCCCCTCGTTGACGACGGCGGCGGCGGGATCGGCCGCGGGCAGCGAGAAGTTGAAATCGTCCGCCATGAAGCTGGCGTCGGAGATGTCCGCCGTCGTCGCTACCAGCCCGTGAACGTCAACAGTGGCGGATTTGCCGAACATGACGCCGTTGCGGTTGACCAGCCATACCTGGCCGTTGGCGCGGAGTGCCCCCAGGATGTTCGAGGGATCGCCTCCGGTCACGCGATTGAGGGCAATGGCGTTGGAACCCGGCTGGTTGAACACGGCGCTTTCGTGTGCTTCGAGCCCGAACTTCTGCCAGTCGATAATCGCCTTGCTGGAGCGCTGATCGATCGTCGTCCGGCTGCCGCCAACGGAGATCGTCGCATCCCCCTGCTTGACCACCCCGCCCTGGGGTTCGGCCGAAGCGGTCAGCGGCCATGCCAGAATTGCGGTCAGTAAGGGCAGAGCCGCCCACGCCAGCTTGCCAGGCCGAGCACTGTTGAACCGCGATGGTGGAGATTGGTGCGGCAATCCGTTCATCAGAGGCGACCCACGGCGCGAAACAGGAATTGAGGGTCACGACTGCCGTTCGCGCGCTGGCTGTCGTGCGTGAGCGGCTGAGCCGCCTGGAGCTCCAGCAGGAGCTTGCCGATCGGGAAGATGCGGATGCCGCCACCGGCCGAGGCGAGGGAGCCGTCCAGTCCGTCGCCGCTGTTCCAGATCCGGCCGCCTTCGAAAAAGCTGAACACTTGCACGGCCTCGAGGTAGGGCAGCCCCAGCGGCAGGGAGTAGCGGACTTCGGCGGTGCCGCCGATGCCATTGTCGCCGCTCAACTCATCGAAATCGTAGCCGCGGCCGAAGCGCGTGCCGCCCAAGGTGAATTCCTCGTTGGCGAGCAGTTCGGTGAAAGCGTATTGGCCGGCCACATTGGTATAGAGGGAGAAGTTGAGCGGGAGGGGCTGGGTTCGGGTGATGCCGGCGCGGAGAACGGTTGCCTGGCCGGTGCCGTCTTCCCGCGACTTGTCCTGATCGTCGCGCCGGGTCGCGTTGAGAATCGGCAGGCCCTGACGCAGCCCCGCCGCGATGCTGTTGGCGCCGTTCAGCGGGTCGCGCACCTCGATCTCGCTTCCGACCGTCAGCACCCGCAGCTTGTCGCGTGAGAATTCGCCATCCGGGAAGAAATCCTTGTCGGCATCCGTATCGGTGTCGATCGTCTCGATCCCCACTCGGCCGAGCAGGCTGAAGCTGCGGCTGCGAATAAAGGGATAGCTGAATCCCACGCCGACCAGCGTCGTCTTGCTATCGAAGTTGAACTGGCGCACATCTCCGCCCGGCTTGCTTCGTCCATAGGAATAGACGGTCTCCAGGGCCAAGCCGTCGCCACCGAAGCGCCAGGAGGTGGCAATCTGCCCCACCCACTGGTTGCGATCGGCTCCCGGATCGGTGATGAAGCCGATGATGCCGACGCGTTCGCCAAAACGGGTCCACGCGTTCGATCCGACGCCCATGGACAACTGCCGACGCCCGGTGAAATCGTCGCCGAAGTTGTCCACCACCAGCGAGGCGTCGAAGGGCTTGCGCTCGGTGACGACGACCAGCTCGGCCGCGCCCACTTGCTGCGCCGCCGGGCGCAGCAGGCCGGAGGCGGTGATGCCGGGAATGTCGTTGACCAGCAGCAGCGCCCGCTCCAGCGTCGCCAGAGAAAGCGGCCGTTGCCCGGTCACCGGCCGGAGCGTTTCCTCGATCAGGATCGCCGCATCGCCGACGTCTCCCTCGATCCGCACCTGCTCGATGAAGCCTTCAACGATGCGCACATAGATGCGACCATCCCGAACCGTTTGAGCCGGAACGATGGCTCTCGTCAGGAACCAGCCGTCTTCGCGATAGAGTGTCTCGATTTCGCGCGCGACCCGCCAGACATCGGAGATGGCGACGAGCTTGCCGATCAGCGGCTGGAACGGAGCAAGCAGTCGCTCTTCCGGGTAAAGCGTCGCCCCCTCGATGACCACACCGTCCAGGACGAAACGAAGACCCCCGCCGACCGAGGGCGCCGGAGCAGGCGGAGGCACCAGAACTTCCGGGCCCGGCTGCGGTGCTGCCTCCGGTTGCTGTCGCTCCAGCCGGATGTCCGGGAGCAGCGCGGGAGGCAATGACGGACGATCCTGCGCCCGCGCCGGATTGCTTGACGCAAACCCTGTCCCGATCATCGTCACCCCCAGTAGGGCGACCACCCGCCTGACGCGCGTCCTGTGCACCATCGACAGCCCAGCGTCGGGGACCCTCCGCGTCGCTACAACATAAGGGCGTCAGATCGAACGCGACGTTGACTCTAGATCGTACCGGAAGTTCTTGCTCATGCAATCAATATCGATTCGCGATCGCGTCCGCGACACCTGCGGCGAGGCGGCAGTCCCAGGCCGCCTGGATTTTGGTTGTAACGATCGTGGTGAATACACGTTCGCGATCAATTGTCAACTCTTAGGGTAATGGCTCAGTTTGAAAAACGCGCTTTATCCCAGGAGCCGACATCAAGGTGTGCCCCAGGGGTATGTACGGTAAGCTTCGCATTGCGTCTCATAGTCTAACAGCCCGCATGGAGCGAAGCCGAATGCGGGGATCTTTGCGGCAGGCAATCCCAGGTTGAGTGACTTACAATGTGTACATAATTTTTGATTTCTTCAACCCGCAAATACTCTTTGCAAGCAACGCGATTTAGAGCATTGTCGTGGTGGCAGCGATATGTGAGCAGGAATGAACGAAGCGAAAGCAAAAGAGATTTTGAAAGACGCGGTGCAACGTCTAAAGGTCGAGTTGGGGGAATTCGGCGCGTCGATTGGCGAACGTACCATCGTATTCCGAATAGCCCATTACATGGCATGTGCGGTTGAGGATGGGTATCTTAGCGTTGATTGCGACTACAATCGGGAAGGTGACGACGTAAAAAAGTTCCTCGGGCTTCCCAAAGAGGAGTGTCATGACGGTACATGTACAAAGCGCTTCTTTCCAGATATAGTGCTCCATAAACGAAGATCTGGAGAAAAAAATATACTAGTTTGTGAGATCAAAAAAGCTAGTGACCCACGCGGTCCCGAAATTGATCATCGCAGATTGGAAATGCTAACATCTAAAATACAGTCCTTTCGCTATTTGCTCGGCGCCTTCATCAAAATTCAACAATCACCTCCTTTGATTGAGGTGACATATTTCAAAGATGGGAAAAAATTTGGTAATCACATCGAGATTTAATGTGGCAGCGTGCCGCGAATTACTCGTCACCGGTACGATGAAGCTGATCGGTGTTCATTGTGTGGGCGCACCGTGATTGGTGAGTCACGCACGATAGCCGCAAGTGGCTGTTAGTGCAGTGGCTTTCAATCACCCTGGTCCTTCGTGGTCACGGGTATGTCCGCTGGCGTCTCGACAACGATATTATCAGTGTCTGCTAATCGTGCCTCCGAACGGTCGCAGTTGGCGAAATGCGTTGGATCACCGCAGGTGTCTCAGGAGCAGTTTGAAACTGGGACACGACCACTCTTAGCGCTCCCAGGCCAGGGGACGCTTTTACGTGTCAGAATAGATCAATCCGCAAGCCCGTCAGATCGGGGATGGTCGGGGTCCCATCGGGAAAGGGGCTGGGTCGGCCGTCGGCGCATCGTCCGAGAAAACGCAGGCCGGTGGCGCCTGCTGCCCTCAGGTCGGCCGCCGAGTCGCCGATGAACAGCACGCGGTCGCGCTCGAACGGGTGGCGCGAGAGGATATCCTCGATGATCTCCGGCTTGCCCCGCGGCGAGCCCCAGACTTCGGTGAACCATGGCGAAAGCTGGCGGCGGGCGAAAATCCGGCTCAGTTCCTCGTGCGGCGTTCCCGAGATGACAAACAGCGGCAGGCGCCCATGCAGGTCGCGCAGCAGCTGTTCCGCTCCCGCCACCCAGTCGCAGGCAACCACCTCGTCTTCAACCAGTGCTGAAAAACGCTTGCAAAGCCGGTCGAGTTCGGGTGGGTCCAGCTCGATCCCCAGGAGGGTCCGATGACACCAGCGGATCTTCTTGCGTCGCGAGATGCCGCCGTTGGCCCGGTGATGCGCAACGGCCGCCGCGACGACCTCCGGGCCGTGTTCGCGATACAGAACCTTGAAGGCACGGGTTTTGATTTCCTCGGACTCGACGATCACACCGTCGAAGTCGAAGAACACGGCCTGGCAGAGCGGCAAAGCATTAGCCGGGCAAACCGAAGGCACGACAGAGGGCGAATGCACGAATCCTTCATCTCCGATTGTGGGTTGAAGTTGAAATCGGGCTGTCCGTCAGCCCCATCGCCCGGCAGCCGCGTCGTCCTCGCCTCGCGCGTCGACCCAGGCATGACCGGCGGCGGTTTCTTCGCTTTTCCAGAACGGGGCCGTGGTCTTCAGCTGGTCGATCAGAAAGCGGCAGGCGTCGAAGGCGGCTGCCCGGTGGGGAGAGCAGACGGCGACCAGCACAATCCGCTCTCCAGGCTTGAGCCGACCGTGCCGGTGCACGATGAGCGCGCCGGTCAGCGGCCAGCGGCGGCGGGCGTCTTCTTCCAGCCGTGCCAGTTCTCGTTCCGCCATCCCAGGGTAATGCTCCAGTGTCATGGCGAGGATGGACCGGCCGGCGTTTTCCGCCCGGACCGTGCCGACGAACAGGCTCAAGGCACCATCGCCCGGCATCCCGGCCAGCTCTGCGGCAACATCAAAGTCCTCTTCCTGAACCCGGATCATCCGCCGGTCACCGGAGGAAAGAAGGCCACTTCGTCGCCGGCCCGGACCGCATGATCAAGGCCCACGTGCTCCTGATTGACCGCCACACGCACCATTCTCAGGTCGGCCAGGGCGTTTGCCGGGCCGCCGCCCCGTTGCCGCAGCCAATCGATCAGCCCGGCGACGTCGGCCACCGAGGGTGGTATCGCCACCTCTTCGGAGGCTCTGCCGGCTTTCTCCCGGACCCATGCAAAATAAAGAACCTGGATGGCGGCTTCCACGCGGTGCACCGTTCAGCGCGCTTTGCGCGCATCGGCGGGCTCGATGGGTGGCTTCGCAACGAACGGTCTGTCCGCTGCCCGTCTGTCGGCGGCAACATAATTCAGGCTTGCCCGCAGGTAGTCGTAGCCGGTGACGAGGGTGAGCACCGCAGCCGCCCATAGCCCGTAAAGACCGATCTGCACGGATCCGATCGAGCCGATGGTCGGTCCGGTATCGCCCACGACGAGAAAACCGATCGCGACCATCTGCAGCGTGGTCTTCCATTTGGAAAGCTGGGTCACGGGAACCCGCACCTGCAACTGCGCGAGAAACTCGCGGAGTCCGGAAACGAGGATTTCGCGACACAGAATGATCGCTGCCGGGAAGATCGCAGCGCCGCTCAAACGATCGACGCCCACCAGCACCAGCAGGACGGAGGACACCAGGAGTTTATCCGCGATCGGATCGAGCATCCGGCCGAACGTGGACTGCTGCTGCCAGGTTCGCGCCAGCCAGCCATCGAGAAAGTCGGTGACACACGCGTAAATCCAGACGCCAAGCGCCAGCCAGCTGCCGAGGTTGGTGCCGTGGAACAGCAGCAGGCAGACCACCGGGGTCGCCAGGATCCGGGACAAGGTAAGCGCGTTGGGCAGGTTGGCTTCCATCAAGCACCCTGTGTGGCGCAGCCGGGCGCCTATTCTAGCTCCGGCGCTCGGGGTGAAACCAGTCATAGATCTTGCGGGCGGTGGCGCGGCTGATACCGGGCACCACCTCCAGATCGGCGAGGCCAGCTCGTTCGACGGCGCGCGACGAGCCGAAGTGATGCAGGAGGGCCTTCTTGCGGCGGGGGCCGATGCCGGGGATCTCGTCGATCTCGGACTGCGCCAGCTTCGCCGAGCGCCGCGCGCGATGGCCGCCGATGACAAAGCGATGCGCCTCATCGCGCAGCCGCTGCAGGAAGAAGAGCACCGGGTCGCTTGGCGCGGGTTGAATGGGTGGGCGGCCGGGCAGAAAAATGCGCTCGCGGCCGGCGTTGCGCTCCGGTCCCTTGGCGATCGCCGCCACCTGGACGTCCTCGATCCCCAGATCCTGGAGCACGGCGCGCGCGGCGGCAAGCTGTCCGGCGCCGCCATCGATCAGGATCAGGTCGGGCCACTGACCCCGCGCCTCGTCCGCTCCTTCGGCCAGGGCTCGCCCAAAGCGGCGGCTCATCACCTCACGCATCATGGCATAGTCGTCGCCGGCCGCGGCGCACGCCTCATTGCGGATGCGGAATTTGCGATAGGCGTTCTTCACCAGTCCCTCGGGACCCGCGACGATCATCGCACCCATCGCATCCGAGCCTGAGATGTGGCTGTTGTCGTAAACTTCGATCCGTTCCGGGACGGCTTCCAGGTCGAGCAGGCGGGCCAGGCCCTCCAACAGCCGGCGCTGCGAGGCGTGCTCACCCAGCCGCCGGGCGAGGGCATCGCGCGCGTTGTCCAGCGCCTGGCGGATCAGGTTGTGCTTGGATCCACGCCGCGGGTTGGCGAGGAAAACCCGGCGTCCCGCCCGCAGCGACAGGGCGTCCGCGACCAACTCCTGGTTTGGCAGCCGATGGCTCAGCAGGAGCCGCGGTGGCGGCTGGCGGCCTTCATAAAACTGCGCCACAAAAGCCTCAAGGATAGCCCCGGCGCTCTCATCGGCGGCGTTGTCCGGGTAGTAGGCCCTGTTGCCATAGTTGCAGCCGGCCCGGAAAAAGAAGACCTGAACGCAGGCGGCCGTCCCCGATTGCTCGACGGCGATCACGTCGGCGTCTCCCAGCAGGGCGAGATTGATGTCCTGATGGGATTGCACCGCGGTCAGCGCGCGGATCCGGTCGCGATATTTGGCGGCCTCCTCGAACTCCAGTTGCAGGCTCGCCGTTTCCATGCGCCGGGCGAGGTCCTGCTGGATTTGGCGGCTGTTGCCCTTCAGAAAGCCCCGCGCCTGATCCACCAATGCCGCATAGTCCTCGACGCCGATGCGCCCCACGCAGGGCGCCGAGCACCGCTTGATCTGGTGAAGCAGGCAGGGGCGGGTCCGGGCGGCAAAGACCGCGTCCGAGCAGCTTCGCAGGAGGAAGACCCGCTGCAGCGCGGTCAGCGACCGGTTCACCGCCCAGGTCGAGGCAAAAGGCCCAAAGTAATCGCCGGGACGGCTCTGCGCGCCGCGATGCTTTAGTACACGAGGATAAGGATGATCGGCGGTGACAAGAATACAGGCAAAGGACTTGTCATCCCGCAGCAGAATATTATAGCGCGGGCGCAGTCGCTTGATGAGGTTGGCTTCGAGGAGGAGGGCTTCCGCCTCGGTGTGGGTGACGACGAACTCCATCGTCGCCGTATCGGCGACCATGCGGTGCAGCCGCGGTCCGAGCCTGCCCGGACTGGTATAGGCGGCGACACGCTTCTTCAGGTTGCGCGCCTTGCCCACGTACAGGACGTCACCGCGTGCGTCGATCATCCGGTAGACACCGGGGGAGGTGGGCAGGCGCGCCAGGCAGGCATCCACGACCGGCGCTCCCAGTGGCGGCGCTCCCAGTGGCGGCGGGGAGGGGGGAAAGGGCCCCTGGCTGTCGGTTTCATCTGCCATCATGCATAATTATTTCGATCGAATGGGGTGCGGGGTCAACGCCGGGATCTCCAGTGTCCGTCGTCGCCGGCTTGCCCCTTCGTTGTCACGTCATCGCGTGGCGGCGGGCTAAGACCCCTGCGATATCCAACGAATCCTGTGGACAACTCTGTTGACGAAGTCCCCGGAGGCGTAATGCCCCTTGACAGTAAACCGAATGTGAACCCCAGCCCGACAAGCAGGGAGGCTACGAACATATTGATTTTGTGACCCTAATATGCGCGGGATTTCAATACTGACAGGCCAGCGCCAACCATTAGCCCGAATAGGGCATAGCGGTCAGTGCCCATTTTTTCTGTGTACAAGTGGGCCTTGCACAACCGCCGAACTGAGGGCGGAAACGCCTCAACACCAGCACATTAGCTGGCGAACCGCTCGATTTCGACGCCGACGCTCGCTGCATCCGCGAAGACATCGAGTTTCTCGATGCGCACTCGCACCGACTGCACCCGTCCGTCGGCGAGGCAGATGGCGGCGATTTCTTCGGCGAGCGTCTCCAGCAGCTTGATATGACGGCCGGCAACCAGCGCGCGCACCGCGTCGGTGAGACGCTCGTAACAGACGACGTTCATCAGATCGTCCTGCAGTTCCCGATCCTCCCTGACCGCAAGATCGAGGTTGATGCGGACCCGTTGCGGCTGAACTGTTTCGTGGCGGTGCACGCCGATCCGACAGACCAGCAGCAGGTCGCGGACGAAAACATGCCGGATGGCTTTGCGCGCGTCGGCGATCTGCAGCGGCACGACTATTCCACGATCTGCCATCAGCAATTCTCCGGGACCTCGACCTGTCGGTCACTCATCGACGGCCTCGTGGCGCTTGGCCACAGTCCATCCGAGATGCTGCCCGCCGTCGACGGCGATCATCTGTCCCGTTACTCCGGGCGCGTCAAGAAGGAAGCGCACCACGCCGGCGATCTCCAGCGGTGACGTCGGCCGGGCAAGCGGCACGGCGGACCACTGTCGGACAAACTGCTCCTCGCTCTGCCGCACGCTCGGCAGGGTCGGCCCGGGGCCGATCGCGTTCACCCGAACCTTCGGCGCCAGGGCCATCGCCAGTGTTTGCGTCAAGGTCCACAGCGCGGCTTTACTGACCGTATAGGACGTGAAATGAGGCGTCAGGTTCCACACCCTCTGGTCAAGCACATTGATCACGCAGCCTCCGCTTTCCGGCACCTGGCGGGCAAAGGCCTGGGTCAGCAGAAAAGGGGCGCGGAGATTGATCTGCAGGTGCCGCTCCCAACTCTCGCGGGTCACGCTCAGCGCTTCGTCTCTTTCAAAAACGGAGGCATTGTTGATGAGACAGTGAACGGGTCCCAGCGCATCGGCGACCCGACCCACCAGCTGCGACGTTTCCGCCTCGCTCTGCAGGTTTGTAGCGAAGGCCTGGGCGCACCCGCCGTTCGCTGCGATGGTTCCGACCAGGGCTTGCGCGGCGGCCAATGAACGATGGTGATGCACGGCCACCGACCAGCCAACAGAGGCCAGATCGCGGGCGACCGCAGCGCCGATGCGCCGTGCTGCCCCGGTAATCAACACCACCCGGCTGCCGTCGTTCATGCTTGCACCATGCCGCTCCCGGACAGCGCGCGCAAGCCGCGCCAGTGATCGTGCCCGCGCCAGTGATCGTGCCGCGCCGCCGTCAGCCTCCGCGGCGCAGCAGGGTGGCAAGTGTTGAGACCACCCGCACGCTCTTGGTGATGCGCCAGGATACCGACGCCTTGACGGATCGAAGCTGGGCCTTCAGATCCGCGCGCGCCGCACGCGCTTCGTCAAGCGCGCCTTCGGCTCGCCGAATCTGCTCGCCACATTGATCCCGTTCCGCAACCAGCATTTCCCTCTGCGCCCGGGCCTCGTCGCGCTGCTGTTTGGCAAGATCGTGGTCGGCGTGTTCGTGCGCGAGCAAGGCTTCAAGTTCATCGAGCCTCGTTGCGAGCCTGCCGTTCTCGGCTTCAGCCTCATCGAGACTGTGCTGAACTTCGTCACACCTTTGCTCAAGTCGCTCCTTCGCCGCCGATGTTTCCTGGTGCTGCTGCTCCAGGGAACGCCGCGCCTCCTGAAGCGCACGCAGGTCCTGCTCGAGAGGCTCGACGGTCTGTTGCAGTGCATTGGCACGGGCCGCCTCACCCTCCGTTCGCACCGAAAGCTCGTCCAGGGCTCGCGCTTCGCGCGAGAGGCGATAATTATCAAAGATATTGGCCGGTATCGACAGGCGGGAGAGGAGCGACTCCGCCTGCTCATTGCAGCAGTAAAACCGGTTCAGCCCGTCAAACAGAGCGAACTGGTACCCGGCTTGCAGAAGCAGCGGTTCCCACTCGGCCTGGGTCGGACGCCCTTCAGCATCCGTGGCTTCGACAACGACAACATAGGGGCGATGGCGATCGAAGTTGCCAGACGCGAGGACATCCTGTTCGGCGCCTTCAACATCGATCTTGAGGAAATGCACGGGCTGATTGGCAGCGTGCTCTTCAAATATTTCGCTCAGGGCAATATTGGGAACGCTGCGCGGATCAGGTCCGGGCGCTCGTTCGGCGGCCAGCTTCGCATCCACCGTCCCGTGTCCGCGGGTTCCGGTGGGATAGTAGGTGACTTCTCCCCGGCTGCTGCCGACGGCGACACACAGGTTGATGTCCCTGGGACGCGCCGCCGTCAGCTCGGCGTGCAAGAAGGCATCCGGCTCGACGTTGATCCCGTTCCAGCCTCGCTCGTAAAAATAGTGGGTCACGCTGTCTTCCAGCGGGTGACCGGCCCCGATGTCGATATAGAAGCCTTGTTCAAGGTCGCGGAAAGTGCGCCGGAGCACCACGTCTTCTGCGTTCTGGGCGAAGGAGAACATGGGGGCCAGCATCGGCGTTGAACCTCTTCAAACACGTCGGATGGAGCTGCGTTGGGGATGCCTTTGCTGCTGCGCGCTCGTCAGCCGAGGCCGTATCGAGCGAACAGCGCCTCCGGCGGGAGGTGGTCCGCCAGAACGCGCCCGTCCCGCCAAGCCGCCTCATAGACGGTGCGGAGAACGGGGAGCTGAACCCTTCTGAATTCGTCCAGATGCTTGCAACGTTCCAGCAGGCGGCCCATCGAGAAATTTTCGCGGATGGCGTCCTCTGCGTCGAAATAGACCATCCTCGCCCACTGGCCGGCCTCTTTGCAGTGCTGCAACCGATACCGGTCCAGCGCGGCCGGGTCGATGCCGGCCCTCTCGGCCAGATCATACAGGTCCGGCATACGTTCAAGATGCCAAAGCAACGCCCACCTGAGCCAGGATACGTTCATGTTGACGACGACCGCAGGCTCTCCCACCCACCATGCCGGCCGGTCGTGCAGGGCGGTGAGGGCATAAGTAGAAGACGGGACGCACGTCGCGAGTGACGAGAACGGCGCCCCCCTGACGTCCTGCTGATAGGCACGCAGCGCATGGTCGCGCCGAAAGGCGCAGGCATAGATGGCGGTGAAAAGGTTCTCATTCAGCTCCGCCACCTCGCGGACGGCCGAGACGTAGCGGCTGCGGCCTCCTTCCGCGATCGGTTTGGCATCCCGGATCACGCGGTCGGCGTTGGCGAGCTCGTCGGGAGAGTCAAAACTGGTGTACGCGTAGTTCATGTAGGCCATTTCGACGTCTGGATAGGCGGCCAGGCCTTCAAGGACATTCTCGATGGCGCCGTCGATGATGAGATCATCGTCACCGAGTAACCAGACAAAGGCCCCGCGGCAGGCCCGCGCGGTTGCCCCAAGGTTGCCGAGCATGCCGACATTCGACGGATTGCGCCGCGCGCTGAAGCCGGGCTCGCCGGAGAACTTTGCCACCACGTCGGCCGTATCATCGGTGGAAGCATTATCGCAGACGACAACCTCCACGACGTCTCGCCAGGGACGTGTCGCCTCCAGCAACCGGGACAGACTGTGCCTGAGCCAGGGAGCGCGGTTGTAAGTGGTGATGGCGCAACTGAGCAAAGGCCGCCTTTTCGCGATCATCGGCAGCGGCCAGCCCCGCGGCGTCGCCAATTCGGTCAGTGCCGACAGAACATCCGCGCCATAGTCGTCCCAGCTGCGGATGGGCCTCGCGACCGCCTCAGCCGAAAGCTGGTTAACCAGATTATCCTCGGATGCCAGTCGCGCAATTCCATCAGCAATGGCGGTCTCATCGAGCATATTTACGTGAAGCGTTCCACCCCCAGGCCGGAGCTCGATGAGGGCAGACCCGTCATGGCATAGGCACGGCAGGCCGTGCCAGAGACTCTCAAGGACGGGCAATCCAAAGCCCTCTTCCCATGACGCGAATACCGACGCCTGGCAGCGTTCGTAGAGGGAGAGGAGTTCTTCGTCCGAAATATGGTCGAGCAGTGTTACATAACCCATCTCGCCGGCAATCCGCTCGATTTCCCTATTAAGGTCCACGAAACCAGCGCGCCGGCCTACGATTATTAAATCAATGGGATTCCCTGTTAGCTGGCGCGCCTTTCTAACGGCGCGCAGCAGGCGAGGGTAATTTTTTCTTGGCTCCCATGTCCCGACCGACAACAATTCAAGCCTGGACGCAAATGATCCAGACCGTGGCTGCAATCGACGGGGAGTGCCAGGAAACTCTCCAGCGAGTGGGCAGGAAACAATTCTTGGTATAGGGAGTTGAGCACCACGGAGATAATGACACAGGTCTCCCGCAACACTCCACGAAATCGGCAGCGCTACGTCCACTTCACTGAACAACGTCCAGAAGCGGTGGAACTGCTCGATTGCTTCGGCAGGATAGATTTCCGGCATTTTCAGCGGGATCATATCGTAGAAAATCGCCGCGACGCGCATCCCGAGCTGACGTCCCACCTGAGCGGCGTTGGAGCCCGGCGGAACAACGGGAAGTGTAATCTCGGGGACAATCAGCCATTCGCCGCGAAGATTTGCCGGTATGGCGTCGATCCGCTCGGCCCGGGGACCCCCCCATTTGGCTAGGTGTTCCGCTTCTTGCAGCGAGACCGCGACCATCCGTCCGGTCGCCGCATTCCACTTCACCGGGATCACCGTGACGCCGGCACGCTGCAAGGCGGCCGCAAGCTGGCGCGCTACTCTTTGGATGCCGGTATTGAACGGTTGTTCAACCGTGAGATTGACCCAGTAATACACCCGTTCAGGCCGGTTCGGCGGTCCGGCAGCGGTGAGTCGCGGGCCTTGCGAAAGCACGGCGGCGGCCGCCGCGGAATCGGCTGCGACGCGAAAGCGGTGGCTCAGATTGACCGTTTTCGGCCGGTTTCTCAGCGCTTCCGCAAGGGCATCCTCCCGCGACTCCGGGGTCGGGAACAGCGCGATATCGGACGCCGTGAAAATGTCGATGTCGGCCGGGGCGTACGTGTTCTGCACCGAAGCCTGAACGGCCACCCGCAGGCCCATGCCGTGCGCGTTGGCGATCAATTTGGTCGCCTCGACCGGGCCCGACAGGGTCGTTGCCGGAAGGATCGACCATTGATCGGCGAGTTGCCCGGCGGCCGGCTGATGAGCCTCGACCTCGCGCTGCGTGCCCGGGAGCAGGGCGCCTTGATCCGAACGCCAGTGCAATCGGCGGATGTGGCACTGCGGGAGATCGATCCATTCATTCGCTGCCGACGGTTCGTGCGAGCCTTCGATCAGCGTGAGTGATCGCAGCGCCGGCGTGGCGTGCATGGCGGAGAGGACGTCTGCCGCATAATCCTGCCAGGTGCTCAGCGCTCGCGTACAGGCTTCGCTGGCGAGGCGAAGGCGGAGGTCTGGGTCGTCGGCCAGTCGTTCAAGGGCAAGTTCGATCCCCTCAGCGTTGCGCGTGTCGACCGTAAGGCACCCTCCACCCGCCGCGATCTCGGCCATCGAGCCGAAGTTCGAGCACAGACAGGGCTTGCCGTGCCACAGGCTTTCGGCAACGGGCAGTCCGTAACCTTCTTCCAGCGAAACAAATACGGTGGCATGACAGCTGTTCAACAGCGCAAGCTTGGTCTCCTCGGCGGCATAATCATGCAGCCTGATCTCCGGGTTTTCGGCAGCCAGCGACCGGATCGTTGCGGCCACATCCGCATGCAGCCCTCCGACGACGTCAAGCCGGATATCAAGGTCGGGCCGTCGCCGGCGAAGTGCCGAGAAGGCGCGCAGCAACGCCACCTGATTTTTCCGGGGCTCAACCGTGCCTAACGCCAGCAAGCGAAGGGGGGAGGCGGGCAACCCGTCGGGTTGCGTCTGGCGCGGGACCCCTGGCATTTCCTGGGGCAGCAACACGGGCGTCAGGACCGGGAGGCGCAGGCTGTGATATCCTTGCTCGATCCACCAGCGTTCGAGATCTCCGGACGAATGCCGCGAGATCGGGATAACCAACTCGGCTCCGGCGAGCGCGCGCGCGTACTCGGCATGCGCTGCAGCCATGCCTTCGTAGCCAGGGATGCGCAACGGGATCAGGTCGTAGAACACCATCGCCGTGCGGAGGCCGTGGTATCTGGCGTAATCCATCGCCACCGGCAGCACGGTTCCGTCGCTGTTGCTGACGTGAGGCACCTCCGGAATGAGCAGCCACGACCCGTCCAGCTTTCCAGCGTCGGCTTCCGCAAGATGGATCGCGCTGCCCGGCTCATCGACGACCAGAGCCGGACCGCCCAAATCTGCAAGTCCGTCCGTCCAGGCCCTTTCCGCCCGGATCGCCGCTTCCCGGTCCGCACACCACCGAACCGGCACCAGCTCATGGCCGGCAGCGACCAGCGCTTTGGCCAATGCCGTGACGACGCGCTGCACGCCTGTGCCGCGGTCGCACCGCCCGGTGTGATGAATCCAGTAGTAGAGGCGGGTCATTGCCCGATTCGAGCTCTGAGTTGCCGGACCTCTCCCTTCAATTGTTTGATCTCGCGCTGCATGCGCCCGATTTTCGGGATGGCCTTAAAGGTTGATAATATTTCGTGAGCAACCGATAAGTCTTTTGCAGAGGTGGTTGCAATCGCAACCGGTTTGGCACGGTCGCTCGATGGTTCGTTATTTGATGGCTTGTAGGAAAAGTGCGCGTATGCCCGAAGTGCCTTGAGAACAAAGCCACGTAACTTGAGATCTTGTGCACAGCTTTCGGGAAGCAGCATCAAGCGCGCTATGACGCCCAATCGTGACTTCCCGGATGAAAGTTGCCGGAGACGTTTGGCGACCTCCTTCGATGTCGCTGGCCGATTGAGGAAAGCGAGATGGGCGAGTTGGACGAACTCCAGATTGCTGCCTTGGCTAAACTGGGAGAGGCGCCATGCTTTTCTTCTCGGTGTTGCCAGCGGGTTCGATGCCACATCGGCGAGCGCACCGCCATTGGACACGATACCGCCGGTCGGCACGGCGCGGCGTTGCCTGCAGCGTTCGAGAATCTCGGCCGCCGGAACACCGGTAACCTCGAAGATCGGGTCGTCCCTTGTCGCCAGTGCTTGCATGGATGCCTTTAGCCGCACTCCTCGTGCGAGCGTCTCTACCGGGAACGGCTCTTGCTCACGGGATGGCGCCTCGGGGTCCGGGAGTGCGCCCGAGGTTCGGTAGGCCTTTTACAGCCAGCCGCGGCGGGGGATCAACGCCGAATCCGGCAGGACAGCAGCTTAATGCCTTGAGAGACGCTTGCTAACCGGAGGCATTCTCAAGAAGAACGGGAGACAAACCGCCTTTTGTCCCTCGCCAAATCAGCGAAACGAGTCTAAGAGGCCTGCACATCCTGTGCGGAGCGATCATGTCGACGAACGGCTACGAAGAGCTGTCCCGGTGCCGCGTTAGCGGCAGCAAACATCTTGTCCCAGTGCTCGACCTCGGGGAGCAGGCGCTGACCGGCGTGTTCCCGAAAAGCGCGACACAGCGGGTCACCACCGGTCCGCTGCGTCTCGTCTGGTGCCCTGACTCGGGGCTGCTTCAGCTCGCCCACTCGTACGACGCTGATGAAATGTACGGCGACAACTACGGCTACCGGTCGGGGCTCAACCAGAGCATGGTCCGGCACCTGGGGCAGAAGATCCAGGAGCTTGAGCGACTTGCGGATTTGCGGCCCGGCGACGCGGTTCTCGACATTGGCTCGAACGACGGCACGTCGCTGAAGGCGTACACGACGACCGGCCTGCGCCGCGTCGGGATCGATCCCACCGGCAATAAGATGCGTCAGTACTATCCGGACGAGATCACGCTGGTGCCGGACTTCTTCTCGGCAGAGACGTTCCGCCAAACAGGTGCTGCAGCAGCCAAGATCGTCACCTCGATCGCCATGTTTTACGACCTGGAGGATCCCGTGGCGTTCGCACGGGAGATCGAGAGCGTGCTTGCTCCGGGCGGCGTCTGGCACTTCGAGCAGAGCTATATGCCCTCGATGCTGCGCATGACGTCCTACGATACGGTGTGCCACGAACATCTGGAGTATTACTCGCTGAGCGTGGTCCAGCGCATCCTGGACGCAGCCGGTCTGCGCCCCGTTGACGTCAAGATGAACGCCATCAACGGCGGCAGCTTCGCGGTGACGGCGGCGCGGAAGAGCGACCCGCGCCGCGGCTCGGATGCCGTCGTCGGCTGGCTGCTGGAGCAGGAAGATCGCATGGGGCTCGCAACCCCGCGCCCCTATAGGGACTTCGAGGAGCGTGTCTACCGCCATCGTGCCGACTTGAAGCGGCTGCTGGGTGCCCTGGTCGCCGAGGGCAAGCGGATCGTTGGCTACGGCGCCTCGACCAAGGGAAACGTCGTCCTTCAGTTCTGTGGCATCACCAGCAACGAGGTGGTCGCCATCGCTGAGGTCAACGCCGACAAGTTCGGTTCCTTCACCCCGGGCACCGGGATTCCGATCATCGCCGAGGAAGAGGCGCGGCGCATGCGGCCCGATTACTTCCTGGTCCTTCCCTGGCACTTCAAGGAAGGCATTCTGCAACGCGAAGCGGCGTTCCTGGCCTCAGGCGGTCGCATGATCTTTCCTTTCCCGGAGATCGAGATCGTCTGACGATCTGTCGCTGGATAAAGCGGATCCGGTTTCCGGCGTCGGGCATGCGCTGTCCGGCGTCGCTGCCGGCGGTGTTCCGTCAGTCGGGGAACCGCGCATATTCGTGTTCTGATCGATCTTCACTACGCATTGCAGGCCTTTTCCGGGATCGCCCAGGAAACCCGCCTGATGTTTGGCGAACTGGCGTCGATCGATGGAATGCAGGTCGGCGGGATCGTCAATGCGCAGCCGGACCTGCACGCGGCCCAACTCCGGAAGGGCTTAGCCGGCCGCAATGGGCGAGGGGATGAGCGAGCCCTGATCGACGAGATTGATCGCGTGGTTGCCCGCAGAAAGCTGCCGAAGAGCTTGCGTCAGAAAGCCGTCTCCCGGCTGCAGAAGTCGAGAATTTCTCGACTTCTGTCGGGCCCGGAGGATCGCCAGAAGCCCGATCCGCTGGTTTCTCTCGATCCGGCCAGGTACGGCGACTTTCTTTGGAGCCGGCTTTTCGCGCCGACGCTGCCGGCGTCCTACAAGAGCAAAGTCTTGAGCGGGCAATTCTTTGCGGTTCGAACGGGCAGGCGCTCGGCCAATCGGATGGCCCTGGCATCGACCGCGCCGGCCGAGATCGACACCTCGGGCTGGGATCTGCTGATCGCGAACACGCCGTTTCCCTACGCGATCTCCGCCGGAACAAAGCTGATCGTGCGCTATTACGACGCCATCCCTGTCTTGTTCCCGGATACGGTCTCCGAGGGCGAGGAGGAGGCTGAGCGTCACCGGACGCTGCTGCACAAGAACGCACACAGCGGCGCGTGGTTCAGCTGCATTTCGGCGCCGGTCCGCGACGATCTCCTCCGGCTCGCGCCCGAAGCCGGCGGCCGGGCATTTGTCATCCCGTGCATGGCTTCGCCGCTGTTCTGGCCGGAGAAACGGCCTGATGCTGAGATTCAGCAGATCGTCGATCTGCGAGGCTGCCCCGCGTCAGAGCTGGAGCCGGGCGGATCCGGCGGTCAGGGTGAGCGGCAGCAGCCGACAAAGCGCCTTTCCCCGGGTTTCTTCATGGCGGTCTCGACCCTCGAACCCAGAAAGAACTTTCACCTCCTGATCAAGGCGTGGGCCGATCTGCGCGGCCATCTCGGCGACGACGTGCCTGACCTCGTGCTGATCGCCAACCCCGGCTGGCGATTTGCGCAGGCGGCGGCGGCCATCAATCACTGGCGTGGCCGGGGTCTGTTCCACCTGTGGCGGGTGCCGATGGAGGAACTGAGGGCGCTTTACAGTGCCGCAATGGCAGTCGTCTGTCCGAGCATCACCGAAGGGTTCAACTTGTCGGGCGTGGAAGCAATGCGCTGCAAGACAGCGGTCATCGCCTCCGATATCGCCGTTCACCGGTCTGTCTACGGCGACGCGGCCCGTTACTTCGATCCGGCAGAGCCGACGAGCCTGGTCCGCGTCCTGTCGGAGGCGGCATGTTGGCCCGCGGACGAGGGGCAGGGGGCTACGCTCCGGGCCCACGGACTGCAACAAAGTGCGCAATACCGTCCGGAGACGGTGGCCCGCACGTGGCGTGAATTTCTCCGGCGGGTAAGGTCGGACTGATCGCCGCCACAAGACTCGCGCGTCGGGCCGCGCACACGAGGTTCCCCTAATGCGGCCGGGTGGCGCCCGCGGCCGATCCGGATCGGGCCGCGCCGAGAGCGAAACCGATCACCACGCACATGACCAGCGCGCCGGCAAAGAACGGCCAGTCCTTGCCCAGCACCTCGAACAGCAGGCCGGCAAAGCCGGGGCCGAGCACGCGTGCCAGGGTCGTTGCCGAGCGGCTCACCCCCATGGTGCCGCCCTGCACCCCGGCATCCACGGAAAGCGAGATCATGGCGTTCAGCGATGGCGTCATCAGGCTGAATCCCACCGCCACCACGAGCATCGCCGGCCACAGCAACAGCGGGCTGGTGGCGAAGGGAATGGCGAGCATCCCGACCGCGAGCAAGGCCGAGCCGCCGGCGATCAGCCGGCGTTCTCCGAACAGGCGGGCCAAGCGTCCGACCAGGCTTCCCTGGACACCGGCGCTGATCAAGCCGACGAAGGCGAAGAGGTAGCCATTCTGCTCCGGGCCCCATCCGAACGAGCGGCGCGACCACATGGCGAAGGTCGTTTCCATGCCGGCAAAAACGAAGGTGGCCAGGAAGGCGATCAGGATCAGTCGACCGACGCTCGGCTGGCGCAGAGCCGTCATCAGCATCTGCCAGCGGCTGCGCCGGGACATCGCGCCATGCGCCCGGCGCACCTCCGCCGGCAGCGATTCCGGAAGAAGCGCCAGCGTCAGCACCATGGCTGTCCCCGACAGTGCCATCGCCAGCAGCGCCGGGCTGGTGTAGTCGGCATTGGCCGGGTCGTGGCCGGCGAGCATGCCCCCGATCGCCGGGCCGAAGATGAAGCCGAGCCCGAAAGCGGCACCAACGATGCCCATGCCCTTCGCCCGGTTGGCGGGGGTGGTGATATCGGCGACGTAGGCAAACGCCGTGGCGATGTTGCCGGCCATGAGGCCGCCCAGGGCGCGCGCCGCGAAAAGCATCCACAGCTCCTGCGCAAACGCCAGCCAGAGGTAGGACAGCGTGGCACCGCCGAGGGTAATCACCAGCACCGGCTTTCGCCCGAAACGGTCACTGAGACGCCCCCACATCGGAGCGGCCAGGAACTGGGTGAACGAGTAGATGGCCATCAGCAGCCCCACCGTCGCCGGCGACGCCTGAAAATGCTCGCCGTAGAACGGCAGCAGCGGGATGATCAGACCGAAACCGACGAGATCGACGAAAACGACGAGGAAGAGGACGGGCATTCGGTCGGTCGAGCCTTCGTCAGCGTTGGGTTAATTTCAGTTCGATGCGGCGATTGCGGCGGTAGGCCGCGTCGCTGTCACTGGCATCCAGCGGCTTGTACTCGGCATAGCCCGCGGCCGCCAGCCGGTTGGCCGGGATGCCGGCCTCCCGAAGCAACCGCAGCACCGACATGGCGCGCGCCTGCGAGAGCTCCCAGTTTGAGGGATATTGCGGCGTCGCGATCGGTGTTTTGTCCGTATGCCCGTCGATCTGCAGAATCCACTCGACGTCGGCAGGAATTTTTCTGGCTATTTCCTTGAGGGTCTCCGCCACGCGCGTGACCTGCTGGCGGCCGGCCGGCTCTAGATCGGCGGATCCGGGCGCGAACAGCACCTCCGAGGGGAAGATGAACCGGTCGCCTTCGATCCGGATCTCCGGATTATCGCCCAAAGCTTCCCGCAATTTCCCGAAAAACTCCGAGCGGAAACGCGCCATCTCCTGCACCTTCCCGGCGAGCGCGGCGTTCAGCCGCTGGCCAAGCGCGGTAATCTGCACCTGCTGCTCTTCCGCTTGTTTCTCGGAAGCATCGAGGGCCGCGGTAAGCTGCTGCAATTGTTCGCGCATCGCTGCGATCTGTTGGTTCAGCAGCGCAAGCTCGTCCCGCGCCGCCTCCGAAATCTTTTTCTCCTCGGAAAGGGACGTCTCCGCCTGCTCGGCCCGGCCGGTCAGCGCCCCCACCTGCTGCTCGAGCTGCTGACGCAGCGCCAGCGTGCTTTGCAACTCCGCCGTGAGGCGACCCACCTCGGCGGTCAGCGAGGCCTTCTCCGTGCGCTCCAGAGCCAGCACCTCTGCCAGCTCGGAGAGTCGCCCCTGCAGAGCGCGGAGAGCAGCGTCGCGCCCCGACAGGCTCTCGCTCAGGAAGAATTGACCAAGCGCGAACACCAGGAGGACGAAAATAATGACCAGCAGCAGGCTGGCCAGCGCGTCCACGAAGCCGGGCCAGATGTCAAGCGGGCGGCGCGGTCGCCGTGCAGCCAGTGCCATGTCGGTCAGCCCTGCCGCTCTGCCTCTTCCGACACCGCGGCCACGGTGCGGGCCAGCATGCGGATATCGCTGCGGATCTGGCGAACGATCTCTTCGCGACCGGCGATCAGCTCTTCAATGAGCCGGGCGACGTAAACATCGAGATTGCGGATGTGGGCGCGGGTCGCCTCGTCGAAGCCGGCCGATGAACCGCGGGGCTGGTCCGCGAGTCTGGCGAGCACCGGCCGGAGCGCGGACTGGCTTTCGGCCAGATCGCGCATCAGTGCCTGGTCGGACTGCATCTGATCCGTCAGCGCGCCAATCTTCTCTGCCAGCATCATCAGCTGGGTATTGCCTGCGGTCCGGGCTTCCTCGCCGCGGGCGAGGGTGCGCTGGAGACTTTCCAGGCTCTCCGCCGTCTGCTCCAGCAGGGCCTGGACGTAGACCGGTGCGGCCTGTTCGCCTTCGAGCGGAAGCGCGCCGGACGACAGGCGCGTCGATTGCGATAGCAGCTCCTCGACCTCATTGAAAAACCGGTTCTGGGCTTGTCCGACCTGCAGGTCGAGGAAGCCCAGCACCAGCGAGCCCGCCAGCCCGAAGAGCGAGGAGGAAAATGCGGTTCCCATTCCCCCCAGCGGCGCTGCGAGCCCGCGCTTCATGGTTTCGAACATCTCGACCATGTCCCCGCCGCCGACGGTCAGCCCGCGGATCACGTCGCCGACCGAGCCGACCGTTTGCGACAGGCCCCAGAACGTGCCGAGCAGCCCCAGGAAGATCAGCAGGCCGATCAGATAACGGGAGAGGTCGCGGGATTCGTCCAGGCGCGACGCAATGCCATCCAGCAGCGAGCGCAGGACCGGCGCCGACAGCATCAGCCGTCCGCGGCGCTCGCCCAGCATCGCCGCCATCGGCGCCAGCAGGCGTGGCGACGGTGCTCCTTCACCGCCGAGCTGCCCGTGGCGGAACCGCTCGATCCACGCCACCTCCGGCGCTAGCTGAAGCACCTGCTGAAGGCCGTACAGGACGCCGAGGGCAAAGACGCCAAGGATCAACCCGTTGAGGGGCGGGTTGACCAGGAACGCCCGCTGCAGGCCCGGGAAAAGCAACGCACAGGCGCAGCCGACCAGTGTCAGAAACACCAGCATTCGCAAGAGATAACGGTACGGCCGGGTCATGCGCACCCCTCCGTTGGTATGAAACTGGCGCGCGGCCTCAGCTCGCCGGAATCGGCTCGCGGGATGCCGAAGCCACCAGGCCGATCAGCGGCTCGTGCAGCGCCGAATTGCTGGCCAGAACGCCCCCTCCGGAGAACATCCGTCGCCCGCCCGACAGATCCGTCACGAACCCTCCGGCCTCGCGCACCAGGACGATGCCCGCGGCGATGTCCCACGGATTGAGGCCGTTTTCCCAGAAGCCGTCGTACCGGCCGGCAGCAACCCACGCCAGATCGAGGGCCGCCGAACCGAAGCGGCGCACCCCGGTGGAGACCGCCATCACGGCGCCGAGCTGCTTCAAGAACAGGGCATGGCCGGAGAGCCCCAGGAAGGGGATGCCGGTGGCGAACAGGGCCTCTTCCACGTTGCGCCGGGCGGAGACCCGGAGCCGCCGGCCATTGAGGAATGCGCCGCTGCCGCGCTCGGCGACAAACATTTCGTCGGCGATCGGCGAGTAGATCACGCCGGCATAGGGCTCGCCGTCGCGCTCATGGGCGATGGATATGGAGAAGTGAGGAATTCCGTGGAGGAAATTGGTGGTCCCGTCCAGCGGGTCCACCACCCAGCGGTTGGAGGTGTCGCTGCCTGGCTCCGCGCCGGATTCCTCCATCAGCAGGCCGAATGTCGGGCGCGCTTTCTTCAGCTCAGCGCGCAGCACCGACTCGGCCCGGTGATCGGCGCGGCTGACGAAATCCGCCGGGCCCTTCTTCGAGACCTGCAGCTGCTCGAGCTCGCCGAAATCACGAATGAGCCCCTTGGCAGCCTTCAGGGCGGCGGCCGTCATGACGTTCAGGAGGGGCGAGCGATAGGCCATGATCTGTCCAATGCGGCGGATGCCGGCGGGGCGGGGCGGAAACGGACGGGGAGGCTACTCCTTCGCCCGCTCGACGTACGTTGCGTCGGCAGTGGCGACGACGATGCGCGTGCCCGACTCGATGAAGGGAGGTACCAGCACCTTGACGCCGTTCTCCAGAACCGCCGGTTTATAGGAGGAAGCGGCGGTCTGCCCCTTCACGACCGCGTCAGCCTCGACCACCTGGAGCACCACCTGGTCCGGCAACTGGACGGAGATCGGCTGTTCCTCGTAGGATTCGATCGTCACCACCATATTTTCCTGCAGGAACGGCACCTGCTCTTCGCCCACCAGATCGGTGGTCAGGGAGATCTGGTCAAAGGTCTCCGAATCCATAAACGTATGGGAGTCGCCATCGCTGTAGAGATATTGGTAGGAGCGTTGGTCCAGGCGGACGCGCTCGACGTTCTCCGAAGACCGGAAGCGCTCGTTCAATTTCGTGCCGTCGCGGATATCCTTCAGCTCGACCTGCAGGTAGGCGCCACCCTTGCCGGGCTGCGTATGCATGATGCGCACAGCCCGCCACAGGCGCCCCTGATGCTCGATGATGTTGCCAGGGCGGATGGCGTTTCCGCTGATCTTCATTGTCGAAATACCGATGTTGTGGAGGAGACCCGTCGCAGGACCAGGGTGAAGCTAGCAGTTTGCTCCGGCGCGGGCAACCGGGGGGAGCGCCACCAAAATCTGCGGTGCTCCCGGCGCGCGAACGCAACGTAAGTTGACACCCCCCCAATGATAAGCCATTGCTGAGAGCGTGGGCCGTTGACGCGTCCGGTGGGGAGGCATCGCGGTGAGTTGGGGGGTAAGTCATGATCGACAGGTTTCGTGTGCGCGGGTGCGTCTTGGCGAGGACGAACCGGTGGAGATCGCGTGTTGCGCTCGCCATTGCCGCCTTGAGCTTGATCAGCGGGCTGCCGGGACTGGCGTCGGCACAGGAAGCTGCGCCGCCGACACCGCTGAGGCAGCGATTTCCGGGTACCGGCAACGTCGACCGGGCCTATCCGGTCGCGGCTGACGCGGCGGGCAATTTTGTCGTCGGCGGCTATACCACTGGGTCGTTGGCGAAACCAAACACGGGGTCAAGTGACGGATTCGTCATCAAGTATTCTGCCGCGGGGGCGGTGAAGTGGCGGGTCCAGCCGGGATCTGCCGACGACGAGGTGGTCCGTGGATTGGCCACCGACGGCGATGGCAGCGTCGTCGCTGTGGGCGAGACACGCGGCGCCTTGGTCGGCCCCAACCAGGGCGAAGCGGACGCCTTTGTTATCAAATATGATGCCGACGGAAAGGTTCGCTGGTCTCGCCAATTCGGGACCGGTGGGTACGACGCCGCGAAAGGCGTCGCAATCGATCCGGGCGGAAACACCATCGTTGCCGGTTATCGCGACGGCAACGCCTTTGTCATGAAGTTCGGCCCGGGTGGCGCCCTGAAATGGCAGCGCATTCGGCCATCGGAGCTGCTTACCGGCGTCGCCACCGATGCGGCCGGCAATATCGTCGTTGTTGGCAGTGTCATCGCTGCCTATACGCCGGACGGCGCCCTGCGTTGGGTCGCGCGACCCGAAAGAGGAGCGATAGGCGTCGCCATCAACGCGGCGGGCAGGATTTTTGTCACCGGTTCCGCCGGTTACACTCCGGCCGGCGTTAGTCAGGGGTACCTTGCGGCCTATTCGAAAGCGGGTATCCAGCAATGGCGCCGGCTGTTCGAAAAGAGCGACAGCGATACCGAGAATGACTCGGTTGGTCCGATGGCGATCGCTTCGGGCGGGAACGTCATCATCGGCGGCATGATCGGCGGGTTCGACGAGGAAGTGGGCTTCGTTGCGTCTTACACGCCCGCGGGCATCCGCCAGTGGACTCTGACGCCGTCAAACCTGGTGTTCAACATCGGCGGGGTAGCGACCAACGCGGCCGGCTATCTTGCCGCCGCCGGTACCATTCTCGACTTCGATGAGCCGGACGGATTTTACGACGGCTATCTGGCCAAGTACCGGGTGCAGTAACCCGCTAACGAGGCATAAGCGCGTGCCCGATACGACTGGCTTTCGTCCCGCGCACCGTCGGCCGAGGTTGTCCTCTACAGGCGTCCGTTGCGCGCCACGGCGGGGCGGCTTACGTTGCGAGCCATGTCGGCCCCGATTATTGGTATCACCCTCGACCGGGAGGAGCCGGGCGGCTACTCGAAGTTTCCGTGGCTCGCGCTGCGCGAGAACTACGCGCATGCCGTGGCCGCGACCGGCGGATTGCCGGTGCTGCTGCCGCACGAGGCCGAGCGGGTTAACGATTACCTGGGCTTGATCGGCGGCCTGATCGTCTCCGGCGGTGCTTTCGACGTCGATCCGGCGCTGTTCGGGGCCGCCGAACGGCATGCGTCGGTGACCACCAAGGATGCCCGCACCGCCTTCGAGCTGGGAATGACCCGCGGCGCCTTGGAGCGCCGGCTGCCCGTTCTCGGCATCTGTGGCGGCCAGCAGCTGCTGCACGTGGCGCTCGGCGGCACGCTGATCCAGCACATTCCGGACGAGGTTCCAGGCGCGTTGGCTCACGAACAGTCCAATCCGCGCGATGAGCCCGGACACATCGTACGGATTTTGCCCGGAACGCTGCTTCACCGGATCGTGGCTGCCGACGAACTGGCGGTGAACAGCGCACATCATCAGGCGGCGAAGGACGTTCCGCTGGGCGTACGGATCGGCGCCGTCGCCGAGGACGGGATTATCGAGGCCATCGAAGCGCCCGACCAGGACTTTTGCATCGGTGTCCAGTGGCATCCGGAGTTCCTGTTGTCCGATGGCGACCGGCGACTGTTTGAGGCGTTTGTCGATGCGGCGCGCCGGTAACCCCGAGCCGATCCCCAGCAGCGAGCGCGTCGCCAAGGTGATGGCGCGCGCCGGCCTGTGTTCGCGTCGCGAAGCAGAACAGTGGATTGAAGCCGGCCGCGTCCGTGTCAACGGCCGGGTCCTGACGAGCCCGGCGCTGAACCTTTCGGCCGGGGACGAGGTGCTGGTCGATGGCATGCCGCTGCCGCAGCGGACGCAGGCCCGGCTCTGGCGCTATCACAAGCCGCCGGGCCTGATGACTACCCACAAGGACCCCCAGGGCCGGCCCACCGTGTTCGAGAAGTTGCCGGAAGAGCTGGGCCGCGTGGTTTCGGTCGGCCGCCTCGACCTGACTTCCGAGGGGCTGCTTCTTCTGACCAACGACGGCCGGCTGGCGCGGCACATGGAATTGCCCTCGACCGGCTGGACGAGGCGGTACCGGGTGCGCGTGCACGGCCGCGTCGAGGAGGCGGCACTCGCCGGGCTGGCGTCCGGCATCACCGTCGACGGCATCCGCTACGGCCCGATCGAAGCGGCACTGGAACGGGTGCAGGGATCGAACGCCTGGCTGACGATGGCCCTGCACGAAGGCAAGAACCGCGAGATCCGCCGGGTGCTGATGGCGCTGGGGCTTGACGTTGGCCGGCTCATCCGCATCGCCTATGGGCCCTTCCAGCTGGGAGTCCTCGAGCGCGGCGGCGTCAGCGAGGTCACTGGCAAAGTGATGCGCGAGCAGCTCGGCCGGTGGTGGGAATGACCCGCATCATCGCCGGCAAGCATCGTGGCCGAGCGATCACGGTGCCCGCGACCGGCGCGGTGCGGCCGACCGCAGACCGGGTGCGCGAGGCCCTGTTCAACATCCTGACGCATGGCATCGACTGGGCAGGCTTCGACGGGATCAGCATACTCGACGTGTTCGCCGGCAGCGGCGCCTGTGGCCTCGAGGCGCTGTCGCGGGGAGCGGTGCATGCCACCTTCATCGATCACGATGCGAGCGCGCTGATGGCGATCCGGCGCAATGCCGCGGCCATCGGCGAGGCGCGCACGGTGGCGATGCTGAAGCTCGATGCCACGCGGTTGCCCCCGCCGGCCGGTGCCGCCTGCGCGCCGTGCGCTCTCGCCTTTCTCGATCCACCCTACGAGAGCGGGCTGGCGACCCCGGCGCTGCATGGACTCGCGATGCGCCGCTGGCTGGCTTCGGGTGCGCTCGCCGTGGTGGAGGTCGCGGCGCGTGAGCCGCTGGGCCTCCCGCCCGAGTACCGGCTGCTCGACGAGCGCGTGTATGGAGCGGCGCGGCTGGTGTTCCTGCGCGTCGGCGAGCCGGCTACCAGCGCAGCGTCATCCGACCCCGGCTGACCTCGTAGCCGCGCAGGCGAGCGAGAAAGCTCGTTCCGAGGAGGGACACATCCATCGGCAGCCGGCTGACGGAGGCGCGCACGTCGCGAACCACGAGATCGCCGATGCGCACCTCGTCCAGCACCACCGGCGCCGCGCGGACGATGCCGCCCGGAGTACTGTAGAGCTCGGTGAAGCTGCGCTCGCCGAGCCGCAGTCCCAATCGCTCGGCATCGTCGGCACTCAGCACGACGTGGCTCGCTCCGGTGTCTACCAGAAAGCGGATCGACCGGCCGTTGACCCGGGCGTCGACCACATAATGCCCGCGGAAATCCGCCTTCAGCGTCAGCTCGCCCGGCGCGCTCGCGATCGGCTGTTGATAAAGGACCCCCGGCAGGGCGGTCAGCAGCCTTTGCACCGAGGCGCCGTCGCCAAGAGCCGCCACACAGAGCAGCACGGCGCAGGAAAAGTTCAGGAGCGTGCGGAGCATGCGAGCAAGTCAGGCGGCATGTATAACCCGGGCGAGGAACATCCATGCTCAATATGGTCAATTTTGTGGCAGATGCCATCGCTCTCACCACAAAGTCTCACCAAAGCGAAGAGAATACTCTGTTGTCATTGCGAACCCGCGCATCGGGTGAAGCAATCCAGTTTCACAGCAAGTTACGGATAGTGGATTGCTTCGCTGCGCTCGCAATGACAGGTTTCACTGGCCGCTACCGTCCCAACCCCCGTTAACGGCAAGTTTTCGACACTCAGCTTCGCCCGAACAGCTTTTCGATATCGGCCCGCTTCAATTCCACCCACGTCGGCCGGCCGTGGCTGCATTGTCCCGAATGCGCGGTGGCCTCCATCGCCCGCAGCAGGGCGTTCATCTCCTCGATCGAAAGTTTGCGGCCGGCGCGCACGCTGCCGTGGCACGCCATGGTGGCGCAGATGGCGCTCAAGCGTTCGCGCAGCGCCAGCGCTTCATCGAGCTGGGCGAAATCTTCCGCCAGATCGCGAAGCAGCGCCTCGGTGTCGGCCGCTCCCAGCAGCGCCGGCACCTCCCGCACCACCACCGCGGCTCCGCCGAACCCCTCGACGACGAGGCCAAGCTCGGCCAGCTCGCCCGCCCGGCTGACGATGCGGGCGGCGGCGGGCCCGTCGAGTTCGATCACCTGAGGGAGCAGCAACGCCTGCCGGGCGACGGCCCCGCTGCGCAGCGCCTGGCTGAGCCGCTCGTGGACGATGCGCTCGTGCGCCGCGTGCTGATCGACGATCACCACGCCGTCCCCGGTCTGGGCGACGATATAGGTTGCGTGAAGCTGCGCCTGGGCGAAGCCGAGCGGCGGGACCGTGGCATCTGATGCCTGTGCTGGCGCCTCCTCGATGCAGGCGCCGACCGGCAGCGGCCCGAGGTCCGGTGCAGCCGGCGTCTCGGCCAAACCGGGCGCCCCGCCAGAGTCCATGCCGGCGGCGGCGCCCGAAGTCAGCGGCAGCGCGGACCCGGGCGATGGCCTTAGGCCGCCCCCGCTCCCGCCCGCACCGAAGGTCCGTGCCCACATCGCCGCCGGGGCGGTGGCACGATGACCGGCTTGCGCCAACGCATTCTTCAGTGCTCCCACGATCAGGCCCCGCACCAGTGCGGCATCGCGAAAGCGCACCTCGGTTTTCATCGGATGGACGTTCACATCGACCAGTTCCGGCGGCAGGTCGAGGAACAGCGCCACCAGGGGATGACGATCGTGGGCGATCAGGTCGTGGTAGGCGCCGCGCACCGCGCCGTGCAGCAGGCGGTCGCGCACCGGCCGGCCGTTGACGAAGAGGAATTGCTGGGCGGAGGTGCGTCGGTGCAGTGTCGGCAGTCCGGCGCGGCCGGACAGCCTCATGCCCTCCCTCTCGGCGTCCACGGTCACCGAATGCGTGCCGAAATCGCGGCCGAGGATCGCCGCCAGACGCCCCCGTCTCGCGGCTTGTGCATCCCCGCCGCCGGCGACGGCCGCCAGACTGAGCAGCGAGCGGCCCTCCTCGATCAGCGAGAACGCCGCGGATGGCCGTGCCATGGCAAGGCGCTGCACCACGTCGATGATATGGGACACCTCGGTCTGCCGGCTCTTGAGGAACTTCAGCCGGGCAGGGGTTGCGAAGAACAGGTCGCGCACCTCCACCCGCGTGCCGCGCGGATGGGCGGCCGGCCGCGGCAGTGTGACGGTGCCGCCCTCCACGGCAATGGCCCAGGCGGACGGGGTCCCCGCCGGCCGGCTGGTGGCCGTCAGCCGCGCCACTGCGCCGATCGAAGGCAGCGCCTCGCCGCGGAAGCCGAGCGTGGCGATCTGGCCGAGGTCATCGTCCGGCAGCTTCGAGGTGGCGTGCCGCTCGACCGCCAGGGTGAGGTCCTCCCCGGACATCCCGCAGCCGTCGTCGGTGACCGCGATCAGGGTGCGGCCGCCGTCGCCGAGGACGATATCAATGCGCCCGGCCCCGGCATCGAGGCTGTTTTCCACCAGCTCCTTCACCGCCGACGCCGGCCGCTCGACGACCTCGCCGGCGGCAATCCGGTTGATGACGGTCTCGGGAAGCCGGCGGATGCGCATCAGCAGCCCTGTCGCAGCTCCTTGTAGGTGTTGATCAGGCCGTTGGTGGAGGGGTCGTGGTCGGTCACCGCCTTGTCGTCGGCAAGCTCCGGCAAAATGACCTTGGCGAGCTGCTTGCCCAGTTCCACCCCCCACTGGTCGAACGAGTTGATCCCCCAGATCACCCCCTGGGTGAAAATCTTGTGCTCGTAGAGCGCGATCAGCATGCCCAGCGTGAAGGGATCGACACGGCGGACCAGGATCGAATTGGTCGGCCGGTTGCCGTCGAAGACCTTGTGCGGGGCCAGCGCGTCGATCTCGCCGGCGCGCAGGCCCTGCTTCTTCAGCTCGGCACGCACTTCCGCTTCCGTCTTGCCGCGCATCAGCGCCTCGGTCTGCGCAAAGAAATTGGAGAGCAGAATCCGGTGATGTTCGCCCACGCGGTTGTGGGTCTGAGCCGGCGCGATGAAATCGCACGGCACCAGCCGCGTGCTCTGGTGGACAAGCTGATAGAAGGAATGCTGACCATTGGTGCCGGGCTCGCCGAACAGGATCGGGCCGGTTTTGTAATCGACGCGGCCGCCGTCCTTGCGGACGTACTTGCCGTTGCTCTCCATGTCCGACTGCTGCAGGAACGCCGGCAGGCGGTGCAGGTACTGATCATAGGGCAGGACGGTATACGTCTCCGCGCCGAGGAAGTCGGTATTCCAGATACCGATCAGCGCCAGCAGAACCGGCATGTTGGCCTCTGGCGGGGCGCTGCAGAAGTGGTCGTCCATGGCGCGGCCGCCGGCCAGCAGCGCATCGAAGCGGTCCATGCCGATAGCGATGGCGATCGGCAGGCCGATCGCCGACCACAGCGAGAAGCGGCCGCCGACCCAGTCCCAGAAGGCGAACATGTTTGCCGGGTCGATGCCGAAGGCGCGCACTTCCTTCTCGTTGGTGGAGAGCGCGACGAAGTGCTTGGCGACCGCCGCCTCGCCCAGCGTTTCGACCAGCCAGGCCCGCGCCGACAGGGCGTTGCTGATCGTTTCCTGGGTGGTGAAGGTCTTCGAGGCGACGATGAACAGCGTCGTCTCCGGGGTCAGATGCTTCAGGGTTTCCGAGATGTGCGTGCCGTCCACGTTGGAGACGAAGTGCACATTGAGGCCGGGCTGGTGGTAGGGCTTCAGCGCCTCGCTGACCATCACCGGCCCGAGGTCGGAGCCGCCGATGCCGATGTTGACCACATCGGTGATGGCAAGCCCACCGTGGCCGCGCCAGGCGCCGCTGCGCACCGCGTCGGAGAACGCGCGCATCTGCTCGCGCACGCGCACCACTTCCGGCATGACGTCGGCGCCGTCCACCAGAATCGGCCGATCGAGGGTGTTGCGCAGCGCCACGTGCAGGACGGCGCGGCCTTCGGTGGCGTTGATCTTCTCGCCGGCAAACATTTTCTTCCGCCAGCCGTCGATGTCCGTCTCTTGCGCAAGCGCCAGCAGCAGCCGAAGCGTTTCGCCGGTGATGCGGTTCTTCGAGTAGTCCAGCAGAATGTCGCCCAGACGCAGCGAGAAGCGCGCAAAGCGCTCAGGGTCCGAAGCAAACAACTCGCGCATATGCGTGTCGCCCTGCGTCCGGGCATGTTCCGAAAGTGCCTTCCATGCCTGCGAGCTGCTGATCGGCTCCATCATCGTCCCCTGTCTTGCTGCTTTTTGCGACGCCTCGCGCGTCCCGGTCAGGGACCTTAACAAAGGCCGATGCCGACGGCCACCGTGCGCCTCGTTTCAATCAGGCGAATGCTGCGTGCCCCGGCCCCGGATGCGGCCTATTTCTCCCGGAGCATCAGCAGCACGCCGGTCTCACCGCGCCGCAGGCGATCGAGATGGAGGCGAGCCAGCCGGTCCTCCGGGCAGGCCGCGACAATGGCGGCGAGCGCCGCCTCGGCCGCCGGGTCGCCGTCCTCGAGCAGCCGGTAGGCTTCCTGCCAGCGGATGAGTTCGGGAGAACCCGCGGCGTCCGGCGGCAGCGGTTCGTAGGCGCGGATGGGCTCGGTCTTGCCCTTCAGCAGCAGCGTCGCCGCCGGCCGGCCGACGAATCCGGGGCAGCGGCTGACCACCGCTTCGCTGACCGCGATGCGCGTTCCGAGGATCTTGTTGGCGCTTTCCAGCCGCGCCGCGGTGTTGATGGTGTCGCCGTGCGCCGTGTAATCGAAGCGCAGCGCCCCGCCGAAATTGCCGACGATCGCCATGCCGGCATTCACGCCGATGCGGGTGCCGCCGAACGCCAGGCCCTCGCGCTGGCGATCAGCGGCGAACTCTCGGGCGAAGTCGTCGAGGGCGCGCGCGCAGGCGACAGCCCGCTCGGCATGCCGGGGATCGGCGATGGGGGCCCCAAAAAGCACGTACACCGCGTCGCCCATGATCTTGTCGACCGTGCCGTCATAGGCGAAGGCGATGCGGATCATGCCATCGAGGTAAGCGTTCAGCGCCGGGACGACGAGCGCAGGCGGGGTGCTTTCGACCAGCGACGTGAACCCCTCGAGGTCGGTAAAGAGACAGGACAGTTCGCGCCGCTCGCCGCCAAGCCGGAGTTGAGCGGGATCCTCGACAAGTTGGCCGACGAGCTTCGGCGAGACGTAGCTGGCGAAGGCCTGGCGGATCCACCGTTGCTTGTGCTCGGTCTGAAGGTGGCGCAGCAGCGACAGAACGAAGTAGATGACAACAACCGACGCGGCAGCCAGAAGCGGATTGAGCAGGAGGCCCTCGGCGGCGAACGCCGCCCAGGAGACCGCGAAGGCCGAGAGCACACCCAGGCCGGCGAGGACAGCGGTCGCCGTCGGTCCCAGCAAGTTGCCGAGCACGATGACCAGCCCGCCCAGGCAGAGGAGAAGGGCGATTTCCGCTCCTTTCGCCCAGGCCGGCCGGGAGAGATAATTTTCCTGGATAATCTGCTCCAGAGCCTGAGCGTGCACCTCCACGCCCGGGACATCCTGGCCAAGGGCCGTCTGGTGGACATCCTGCAGGCCGCGGGCCGTCGAGCCGATCAGGACAATGGCGCCATCGAGCGCCTGTTTCGCGCCCAGCCCGGCCAGGATCTGCCAGGCGGGCACGGAGCGGTCCCGGACGGGCGCGGATGCGTAGAGCCAGAGTCGGCCGGCCGCATCCGTCGGGATCTCGTAGGCGCCGATGCGGACGGCCGCGATGGCCCGGCTGGCCGGTGAAAGGCGCACGGCGTAGCTGTCACCGCCCTGCGCGACGCGCAGCGCCTCGGCGGCCAGCGACGGGTAGATCTGGTCTCCGACCCGCAACAGAAGGGGGAGATGCCGAACAACGCCTCCGGTCGACAGGCTGATGCTGAGAGCACCGTTGCCCGCCGCCTGGCGTTCCAGCATCGGCAGGGCACCGACCGCGCCCCGCGCAGCGGGGAGGACAGCGGGCGCATCACCACCGGCCCACGTGAACGTAGCTTTGTGGCCGGGCCCGTTACCGCTGCCGACTTCGACAAGCGCGAACCCCGTGACAATGCGTCCGGCTGAGATTGCCGCTGCTAGCATCGCATCAGGATCGAGCCGGGAAGACGCGCTTTCCGGAAGCCCCTCCCGACCTGCCGCGGGTGAGAGCAGCCCCCGGGCCGATGAGCCGCGATCGGGCTCCGCCAGGAGCACGTCGAGGACTACCGCCGCCGCCCCCCCGGCGTTCAGGGCCCGCACCAGGTCCGCCAACTCAGACCGCGGCCACGGCCACTGGCCGATGCGTGCCAGGCTGTCTTCATCGATATCGACGATTCGCACCGGCGTGGCGCTGTTGGGCCTGGGCCGCAACCGCTGGTAGGCATCGAACAGGCTGTCGCGCAGCCCCTGGCTCAATTGCGGCTCGAACGCCGCGGCAACCGCCATCGCCATCAAGGCAATCAGCGAAGCCCACAGTGGCGCGAGATGCGCCACTTGGTGGAACGCCGCTTTCAGTGGGTGCGGCCGATCAGGGGGCAAGACCGGGGCGTTGCGATCGTCGCGGCTTACGGCGAGGCGTGAGCGATTAAGGCTGCTGTGCCAGGACCTTACCCACCTTGGTGTTGTCGTTATAGATGAGGAACGCGGCGACGTCGCGCTTCTCGGCGGCGGCGACCATCCCGACTCCGGGCACGACGAATCGGGCCTGGGTATCCTCAACCGAGGCCGGACCGATTTGGCCGTTGAAAGTCCACTTCAGCAGGGCCGCGTCATAGGTGCCGGCGGGCACCGTCACCTGGTAGGCCCCGACGTAGGTCAACGTCACGGCGAGCGATCCCTGATGCTCCAGGTCACTGGGATCGCTCAGGTCGTAAACGTTCACGTTCAATGTTTTCGATATGGTATCGCCCGCATTCATGCCGGCGATCAGCAGTGGCTCGGGAGGGCTGTACTGCGTCGAAACGCCCTGATCGCCGTCCTGCTCGGTCACGATGTTCAGACTCTTGCCCGGCACCAGCTGCAGAAAGACCGCGCGGTCCCCGATCGCATACCGCCACTTTGTGCCCGTCGTATCGCCCTGCACCGGCGCAATGACATGCTGTTCCGTACTGCCGGCATTCGGTCCGCTGACGATCTGGTATTGGCGCGTGCTGGCGCTGAGCGAGGCGAGCGCCGGATCGATGGTGAAGGCCGGGACCGGCCCGCCCACCACGCCCGGCAGGTACTGCTGCGCGGCGGCCTGCATCTGCGCCGGCAGCGGGACGACCGCGCCGACCTGGGCATGCACCGGGGACGGCGCGCCTGCCAGAGCTGTGGTTGCCAGCAGCGTTAAAGAGAAAAACGACGAACGAACAAACCGCGCCGAAATACTTTGCATTTTTGATTCTCCCGCCGACCGGTGAGCGGTCCGGACCGCTCCCCTCGCGAATGCGTTCTTTCCACGGGCACTTCAAAATCGCAAGACCATATCGGTTTTCCGCACCTATGCCGGCGGATCGGGCCAGGCGGCCGAGGGTTGCGGCGGGGATTTTATCCTACTCGGGTGAGCGTAGCAGAGCGTGGTGGTGCAATCGGGCGCTCCAACCCGATCAATACCAACCGAACGAGTCGCTTGATCCCCGCCCAAGCCGTCGCAGCGCGATGCTGCTTACGCCGCCGCCAGCCCGGCGATCGCCCGCTCGATCGCCTGCAAAGCGGCTTCGGCGCGCGACGGGTCGGGGCCGCCGGCCTGCGCCATGTCGGCGCGCCCGCCGCCGCCGGCGCCGCCCAGCTCCGCGGCTCCGACTTTCACCAGATCGACCGCACTCAGCCGGCCGGTCAGATCATCGGTCACGCCGACGACCACCGAGGCCTTGCCATCGTTCGTGGCGACGACGGCGACGACGCCGGAGCCGAGCTGCTTCTTGATGTCGTCGGCGAGGCTCTTCAGCTCGCGGGCGGGAACGCCCTCGACCAGCCGCGGCGAAAAACGGATGCCGCTGACCTGCCGCTCGGCCGCCGCCGCTCCGGTACCACCTCCAGTGGCGAGCGCGCGGCGCGCCTCGCTCAGCTCGCGCTCCAGCTTCCGTCGCTCGTCGAGGAGTTGCGAGACGCGGGCCGGCACGTCATCGGGCGCGGCATTCAGCAGATGCGCCGCCTCTCTCAACGTGCGGTCATGACCGACGAGGAACGTGCGGGCACCCTCGCGGGTCATCGCCTCGATGCGCCGCACGCCGGAGGCCAGCGCACTTTCGCCGGTGATCTTGAACAGGGCTATGTCGCCGGTCCGTTCCACATGTGTACCGCCGCACAGCTCCGTGGACCAGAAGCGACCAACGCCATCCTGCTGGCCCATCGACACCACGCGCACCTCGTCGCCGTACTTTTCGCCGAACAGCGCCATGGCGCCGGCTTCGACCGCCGCCTGCGGGTCCATCAGGTGGGTCGCCACCGGCGTGTTCTCGCGCACCTCGGCGTTGACGTCCGCCTCGATCAGCGCGATTTCCTCGGCCGACAGCGGCTTGGGGTGGCTGATATCGAAGCGCAGCCGGTCGGGGGCGACCAGCGATCCTTTCTGGGTGACATGCTCTCCCAGCCGGCGGCGCAGCGCCGCCTGCAGCAGATGCGTCGCCGAGTGGTTGGCGCGGAGTGCCGAACGGCGCTCGTGATCGACGGCGAGCAGGACGTCACTGCCTTCCCGCAATGTCCCGGATTCGACGATGCCGTTGTGGACATGCAGATCGCCAAGTTTCTTTGCCGTGTCCTCGACGCGCACGACCAGGCCGTCCGCACCGGTGATCAGCCCGCTGTCGCCCGTCTGGCCGCCGGACTCGGCATAGAAGGGCGTCTGATTGCACACGATGGAGACACGGGAACCAGCCGCCGCCTCGGTCACCGGCGCGCCGTCCTTGATGATCGCCAGCACCTTTCCTTCGGAGGTTTCCGTATCGTAGCCAAGAAACTCAGTGGCACCGGCCTGTTCGCGCACGCCGAACCACACCGCCTCGGTCGCCGCTTCGCCGGAGCCGGCCCAGGCGCGGCGCGCTTCCTCGCGCTGGCGCGCCATGGCGCGGGTGAAGCCGTCGGCATCGACCGCGATGCCTTTGCTCTTCAGCGCATCCTGGGTCAGATCGAGCGGGAAGCCATAGGTGTCATACAGGCGGAAGGCGGTCTCGCCGTCCAGGGTGCCGCCCGCCGGCAGCCGGCCCGTCTCGTCCTCCAGCAGCTTGAGCCCGCGCTCCAGCGTGCTGCGAAAGCGGGTTTCTTCCAGCTGCAGGGTGTCCGTTGCCAGGGCCTGCGCCCGGACGATCTCGGGAAAAGCCTGCCCCATCTTGGCGACAAGGGCGGGGACCAGCCGCCACAGCAACGGATCCTTGCTGCCGATCAGGTGGGCGTGGCGCATGGCGCGGCGCATGATCCGGCGCAGCACGTAGCCGCGGCCTTCGTTCGCCGGCAGGACGCCGTCGGCCACCAGGAACACCGAGGCGCGCAGATGGTCGGCGATCACCCGGTGGGAGATGGCGTGCGGGCCGTCCGGATCGGTGCCGGTCGCTTGCGCCGAAGCGAGGATCAGATCCCGCAACAGGTCGATGTGGTAGTTGTCGTGCGTCCCCTGCATGACCGCGGCGACCCGCTCGAGGCCCATGCCGGTGTCGATGGATGGCTTCGGCAGGGGCACGCGCTGGTCGGGCGCCACCTGCTCGTACTGCATGAAGACGAGGTTCCAGATCTCGATGAAGCGGTCGCCCTCGGCGTCGGCACTGCCCGGCGGGCCGCCCGGAATCCCCGGCCCGTGATCGTAGAAGATCTCGGAGCAGGGACCGCACGGCCCGGTGTCCCCCATCGCCCAGAAGTTGTCGGACGTCGCGATCCGGATGATGCGGTCTTCCGGAAGGCCGGAGATCTTTCTCCATAAGTTGAAGGCGTCGTCGTCCTCGGCATAAACCGTCACCAGCAGCCGGTCCGCCGGCAGGCCGAACTCCTTCGTCACCAGCGCCCAGGCAAGCTCGATCGCCAAGTCCTTGAAGTAATCGCCAAAGGAGAAATTTCCCAGCATTTCGAAGAAGGTATGATGCCGGGCGGTGTAGCCGACGTTCTCCAGATCGTTGTGCTTGCCGCCGGCGCGGACGCACTTCTGCGACGTGACCGCGCGCGCGAAATCGCGCTTTTCGACGCCGGTAAAGACGTTCTTGAACTGAACCATCCCGGCGTTGGTGAACATCAGCGTCGGGTCATTCCGGGGCACCAGCGGACTGGAAGGCACTGGGCGATGCCCGTGCCGTGCGAAGAAGTCGATGAAGCCTTGGCGGATGTCGTTGACGGTCTGCATGCGCGTTATGTAAGTGCCCTCGAAGCAAAGTGTTATCCCTTGCCCGGCGGGGTTTTACGTCCGCCGCCACGTCATGTCCAGAAAGGAAGGGACGCCGCACCGGATGGGCTACGTTTATCTCTGTATCGCCATCGTCACCGAGGTGATCGGGACGTCAGCGCTGAAGGCCTCGGAGGGCTTCAGCCGGCTGGCGCCGTCGCTGGTCACCGTGGTCGCCTTCGGCACCGCGTTTTACTTCCTCGGGTTGACGTTGAAGACGGTGCCGATCGGCATCGCCTATGCAATCTGGTCCGGCGTCGGCATCGTGCTGATCAGCACGATCGGCTGGTTTGCCTTCAACCAACGGCTGGATGCGGCTGCATTGATCGGCATGGCGCTGATCATCGCCGGCGTTCTGGTTATCCACCTTTTTTCCGAATCCGCCAGGCGCTAAGTCACCGTCACGGGCGCCGGCTGGAGCAGGCGCCCGTGCTCGGGTTCATGTTCAGGCGGCGCGGACGGAGGTCAGGAACCTGGTGAGCTCGCCGCGCAGGGTTTCGGAATGACGGGCAAGGTCCTGGGAGGCGTTGAGCACCTGGCTGCTGGCGGCGCCGGCCTCGGCGGCGGCGCTGTTGACGCCGCCGATATTGCTCGACACCTCGGCCGTCCCGACCGATGCCTGCTGGACGTTGCGGGCGATCTCCTGCGTTGCCGCCTGCTGCTCCTCGACCGCAGCGGCGATGGTGGCGGCGATCTCATTCATGCTGCGGATGGTCTTGCCGATGCCCTCGATGGCGACGACGGACTCGCCGGTAGCGCTCTGGATCGACTTGATCTGGCCGGCGATGTCCTGCGTCGCCCGCGCCGTCTGGGTCGCCAGCGACTTGACCTCCGAGGCGACCACGGCGAAGCCCTTGCCGGCCTCGCCAGCGCGTGCCGCCTCGATCGTCGCGTTCAGCGCGAGCAGGTTGGTCTGCGCCGCGATGTCGGAGATCAGCTTGACGACGTCGCCGATCTTCTCGGCGCTGTCGGCCAGCATCTGCACCTGCGCATTGGTCTTGTCCGCCTCGCCCACGGCACGGTCGGCGATCTGCGACGACTGGGTGACCTGTCGGCCGATCTCCTGCACGGACGCTGCGAGCTGCTCGGCTGCCGACGCCACCGTCTGCACGTTCACCGACGCCTGCTCGGACGCCGCCGCCACCACCGTTGCCTGCCGCGAGGTCTCCTCGGCCGTCGCCGACATCGACTGCGATGACACCTGCAGCTCGGTCGCAGCCGACGCCACCGTCTCGATGATGCCGCCGACGGTGGCGGAGAAGTCGTCGGCCAGCTTGTTCATCGTCGCCCGCTTCTCGACCTCGGATTTCGCCTCGGCGTCGCCCTGCTCCTTTTCCAGACGCAGTTTTTCGACGGCATTGCGCTTGAAGATCTCGACGGCGCGGGCGATTTCGCCGACCTCGTCCCCTCGCTCGACCGCCGGGACATCGATATTGGTGTTTCCGCTTGCGAGGTCGTGAACGCACGCCGTGAGCGAAGAAACCGGGCGGACAACCGCGCGGCTGATAAAGAACGCAAGGACGCCGAGGACAACAATCAAGACAAGGCAGACGATCGCCAGGCCCACGACGCTGTCCCGTACGTGCGCGTAGACGTCCTTGACGAACACGCCGCTGCCGATGACCCAGCCCCACTCCGGCACGCCCTTCACGTAGCTCATCTTCGGCTGCGCCGAGGCGTCAGCCGGCCAGTAGTACTGGTAGGGCCCTTCCCCCTTCTGCTTCACGATGGCGATCATATCGGCGAAGATGTCGGCGCCGTGGGCGTCCCTGGTGCCGAGCCTGTCGGTGCCGATGAGACTTTTATTCGAATGTGCCAGCATCAAACCGGATGTGTCATTGATCCAGAAGTACTCGTCTTTGTCGTAGCGCATCGACGAAAGATCTTTGATCGCGGCTTTCTGTGCATCCTCCACGGTCATCTCACCGGCCTTCGCCAGCGCGGCATAGGACGCGGCAATGCTTTGGGCACTCTCGACGAGGCGGCGGGTCTGCTCACCACGTTCCTGAAACAGGGTGTTTGAAAGATGCCAGGCGGCGAAGCCAAGCAGGATGCAGCATCCCAGCGTCGACAAACCGACAAGAAGATAAAAGCGGTGCATCAGTTTCAGATGAGAAGAAAGAAACTTCATCCCAATGGCCCCTCTGTTCGCGGCGACATGCGAGCGAACTCCATCGACGCCGGCCCATACCGTCAGGCGGCGGGGCCCGGCGACCGAAGGGTCACGGGCACTGCCGCTGGAGGGAGCCTAACAGTGGATTGCTAGCGCCGAGTTAACGCGGCAGGCCCGACAAGCCGCGGGAGCCCGCATTGCGGCGGGGCTTCATTCAGCCGCCGAGCGCTTTGAGAAGGCGCTTGGGGTCTTCGCGTCAGAGCGGGTCCGCGTTGAAGGTATCGCAGGCGCCCGGGGTTCCCGCCTCGAAGCCGCGCTTGAACCACCGCACGCGCTGCGCCGAGGAGCCGTGGGTGAAGGCGTCGGGAACGACATAGCCCTGCGACTGCTTCTGCAACCGATCGTCCCCGATGGCGGCGGCTGCGTTCAGGCCCTCCTCGATGTCCCCTTGCTCCAGCAGGCGGCGGGAGCGATCGGCGTGGTGCGCCCAGATGCCCGCAAAGCAGTCGGCCTGGAGCTCGACCATCACCTGTGCCCGGTTCGCATCGCTGCGCGAGGCCTGCTGCTGGAAGGCCTCGACCTGCGGCAGAATACCCAGCTGGTTCTGGACATGGTGGCCCACCTCATGCGCAATGACATAGGCTTGGGCAAAATCCCCGGGCGCGCCGAAGCGATGGGTCAAGGCAGCGAAGAAGCTGGTGTCGAGGTAAACCTTCTGGTCGATGGGACAGTAGAACGGGCCGGAGGCGGCCTGCGCGAAGCCGCACGATGAATTGACGGCACCGGAGAACAAGACAAGCGTCGGCTCCCGATATCGCTTGCCCATTTGCTGGAAGAGGGCATTCCAGGTGTCCTCGGTATCGGCGAGAACAACGGCAACGAACTCGCCGGCTTCGTCTCCCACTTTGGGCCCTTGGGCGGACGTGTGCGGCGCGCTGCGTGTCTGCTCTTGCGGCTGGGGAACGGACGACGAGGACCTTCCACCGCCTTGCAGCAAGGCGGTCGGATCGATGCCGAAGAACAGGCCGATCAGCACCAGCGCAATGAGCCCGAGGCCGCCCAGGCCCCCGGCGCGCCCGCCGATCGGAAACCGTCCGCCGCCGCCCATGCGGGGCGAAAATCCTTCATCCCGCCGGTCCTCCACATTCTCGCTCTGTCTTCCGCCGCGCCACAGCATCGCTGCTTACCCCGCTGATCGAGACTCGCTCGCAGTATGTGCTCTCGGGAGGCACACCGCTACCGTCTCGCGATTTGCCGGTGTTTCCGTTCTTGTTGTGTATAACGGAGAATCGCCTTCTCGATTTCCACCAGCAAGAGAAAAGAAACGGCCAGACCGGCAATGACAGCGCAGGTCATCAGGTCGAGGGGCCGCGTTTGGAAGAGGTGTTGCATGGGCCCCCACCATGTGAACGCGACCTGCAGGACGATCGTCAGTCCGACAGCGATCAGCGCAGGCCGGATCCCGCGAAGTCCGTCCCGCGCAAAGGCCGCCTGCAGACGATGTCGGGCCGAGAACAGATAGGCCATCTCGAAAGCGACGAGAGTGTTGACCGCGGTTGTTCGCGCCGTGTCGATGTCCATGCCGCGCCGCGACTGCCACTCGAACGTGCCGAACACGCCCGCAAGGATGAGGACGGAGACGAATGCGATCCGCCAGAGCATGAGGCCGGAAAGCAGCGGCGCGTCGCGGCGGCGGGGAGGGCGAACCATCACGTCAGCCTCCGGGCGCTCGAAGGCAAGCGCCATGGACAGGGTCACGGCGGTGACCATGTTCACCCACAGAATTTGTACGGCGGTTATGGGCAGGGCCTGGCCCAGCAGCACGGCCACCAGGATCGTCAGCGCCTGGGAGCCGTTCGTCGCCAAAATGAAAAGAATGGCCTTCTGAAGATTGTCGTAGACGGTGCGGCCTTCCTCGACGGCATGCGCGATCGAGGCGAAGTTGTCATCGGCCAGCACCATCTGTGCCGCTTCCTTTGCCGCCTCGGTGCCGCGCTTGCCCATCGCCACGCCGATATCGGCGCGCTTCAGGGCGGGAGCGTCGTTCACGCCATCGCCGGTCATTGCAACGGTCAAGCCTTGGGACTGAAGGGCTTCGACGAGGCGGAGCTTATGCTGCGGGCTGGTTCGCGCGAAGACGTCCACGTCCATGGCCTGTTGCGACAGCGCGGCGTCATCCAGAGCGTCGAGTTCGGATCCGGTGAGGATGGTGTCCGCGCCGGGCAGGCGGAACGCACGCGCGATCGCGCGCGCCGTGCCGGCGTGGTCCCCGGTGATCATCTTGACGCGAACGCCGGCCTCGCGACAGCGCTGCACCGCTCCCAGCGCCTCGGCGCGCGGCGGATCCGCCAGCCCGAACAAGCCGAGCAGGGTCAGCCCGCCCTCGACATCGTCGAAGCGGAGTTCGCGCGTGGCCGTCGGCATCGTCCTGCTCGCAAGCGCCAGGACCCGCTGGCCGCGAGCGCTGATCTCCTCGGCGCGATCCTGCCAGAAAGCCTCATCGAGCGGGGCGTCGCCGTCGTCCGTGTGCTCCCGCCGGCACATTGCAAGAATCCGCTCCGGCGCACCCTTGACGTAAACGACGGCGTCGCCCTGATGGTGGTGGTGCAACGTCGCCATGAAGCGGTGCTCGGATTCGAAGGGGATGACGTCGGTGCGCGGCTGAGCTTTGGTCTCAAAGTCGGGATCAAGGCCAGCCTTTAAGGCGACGCAGACCAGCGCGCCTTCGGTCGGATCGCCATGGATCCGCCAGTCGCCATCGTCGTCGGCGCGAAGCTCGGCGTCAGAACAGAGGAGCGCTCCCCGCAAGATATCGAGGAGGCCTTCCGGATTAACCTCTGCGGCGTTTTCGAGGAAACGTCCGTGCGGTTCATAGCCTTCACCGTCTACGTCGATCAGCCGACGGGCGCAGGCGATGCTTTCCACCATCATTTCGTTGCGGGTCAGCGTGCCGGTCTTGTCGGTGCAGATGACGCTGACGGAGCCGAGTGTTTCCACCGCCGGCAGGCGGCGGACGATGGCGTTGCGGCGGGCCATCCGCTGCACGCCGATGGCAAGCGTAATCGTCATGATCGCCGGCAGGCCTTCGGGAATGGCGGCAACGGCAAGTCCCACTGCCGCCAGGAACATGTCCTCGCTGGTGAACTTCCAGCCCAGAACGCCGATCGCGAAAACGACCGCGGTCAGCACCAGGATCAACGCCGTCAGAATTCGGCTGAACTGGCCGATCTGCTGCAGGAGGGGAGTCGTCAGGCTCCCGATGGTGCTCAACAGGGTGCTGATCCGCCCAATTTCCGAACGGGCGCCGGTGGCGACCACGACGCCTCGGCCGCGGCCGGAAGCAATCAGGGTTCCGGCATAGGCCATGCAGCTCCGGTCACCCAGCGGGGCACCGGCATCAACCGGCTCGGCTTCCTTGGCGACAGGTGCCGACTCGCCGGTCAGCGTCGCTTCTTGCGCCTGAAGACTCTTGGTCTCCAGCAGCCGGAGGTCAGCAGGCACCTTGTCGCCCGACTCGACGACGACGACATCACCCGGGACCAGCACCTCCGCATCGACATCGACACGGTGGCCGTCGCGCAGGGCGCTCGCGTGCGGCGACAGCATCTTGCCGATGGCATCCAGCGCCCGCTCGGCCCGGCCCTCCTGCAGAAAGCCGATCACCGCATTGACAACCACCACTCCCGCGATCACCGCCGTATCGACCCAGTGCGCCATTGCCGCGGTAACCACCGCCGAGCCGAGCAGCACGTAGATCAGAATGTTGTGGAACTGCAGCAGAAGGCGAACGATCGGGCCATGTCGCCGCGGGGATGGCAGGCGGTTCGGCCCGATGTCATCGAGGCGGCGCGCCGCCTCCGCCGAGGTCAGCCCCTGTTCATCCGAGCCGACGCCCGCAAACACATCCCCTGCCGAAAGGGAGTGCCACGGGGGCGACCCGTCGGCAGGTGCGTCGGTGGTACGGACAACGCTCATGGGCCTCCTATTTGCGCAAATCCGCAAGCGTGTTCAGTCACCGAGCGATGGCGGACGAAACATGGGCCACTCAGCGAGGCGTGCAATGCCGTCAGTTCGGCTGGTTTGCGTTAGGGGTTGAGCGTCCCATAGAGCGAAAAAGCAGGAACCCGAGAACTGCAGACGTTGCAGACCCGAGCAGCACGCCCAGCCGCACCGCTGCGTCATTGTCGGAATGCGGCCAGGCTAAGCTGCCGATGAACAAGCTCATCGTGAAGCCGATGCCGCATAAGATGGCCATCGCGTAGATTTGCCCCCAGTTCGCCCCCTGCGGCATGCGCGCGATGCCCAGGCGAACCGACAACCAGATCGTGCCAAAAATGCCCGCCTGTTTGCCGATGAACAGGCCGATTGCAATACCGAGTGTGATGGGGTGGACCAGATCGGCCCATCCCATGCCGGCGAAGGAAACACCGGCGTTGGCAAAGCCAAAAATCGGCAAGACCCCGAAGGCAACCCAGGGATGCAGCCCATGCTCCAACCGTTTGAGCGGGGGGGTTGACTCTCCAGCGGGAGAAAGCGGAATCGCCGCGGCCAGCGCGACGCCGGAGAGCGTCGCGTGCACTCCGGATTTCAGGACGCAGATCCACAAAAAGGTCCCGACAACAAAGTACGGAGCCAACTGACGGACGCCGCAAAGGTTGAGGATAAGCAACCCGATCAGGGCAAGGCAAGCGAGAGAGAGCGAGAGGACAGAGAGGTCGTGGGTGTAGAACAGGGCAATAATGACAATGGCTCCGAGGTCATCGAAGATGGCGATCGCTGTCAGCAGAACCTTCAACGAAAGAGGAGCGCGCGGGCCAAGCAGCGCCAGAACGCCCAAGGAAAAGGCAATATCGGTTGCCGACGGTATCGCCCAACCGTTCAGGTTTTCCGGTATGCCGTTATTAAGAAACGTATAAAGCCCGGCCGGGACCGCCATCCCGCCAATGGCCGCAAGGGCTGGCAAGATCGCCTGGGCAAAGGACGAAAGCTCGCCCTCCAGCATCTCGCGTTTGATCTCCAGGCCGACGAGCAGAAAAAAAACAGCCATCAAGCCGTCGTTAATCCAAAGCGTGAATGGCTTTTCGATTGAAAAAGCGCCGACCCTCACCTCTGCCGTCGTCCCCAACAGTGCCGCATAGAGCGAGGCGAGTGGCGAGTTGGCGATGAACAAGGCGATTGCCGCCGCGACAACGAGGAGGATGCCACCGGCCGCCTCCATCTTGAAAAACTCGCGGACGGCCACGACCGGTGTGGCAATATTCACCAGGCTGTTTCTCCCTGTCCGACGGTTATCGCTCTCTTTTGCTTCGATCTTTTCGCGAGAGCCGGGCTAGGGCAAGAGATTTTGCGCGGAGACTTCCCAGAGCTACTGTTGTCCGTCCGTGGTCGCGGCGGAAGCAGAGGGACGCGCCGCGTAGATGAGAAGAAGTGCGCCTGCCACAGCCGATGCAACGGAAGCGGTCAGGACGCCCAGTCGCACCGCCGCATAGTAGTCCTCATGCTTCCAGGCGAGCCCGCCGATAAACAGGCTCATGGTGAAGCCGATGCCGCAGAGCAGGGCAATCCCATAGAGATGATGCCAGGAGGCTTTGTCCGGCATGCGGGCGATGCCGAGCCGTATGGCCAGCCACAGGAAGGAGAATACGCCAGCCTGCTTGCCGATGAACAAGCCAAGCCCAATTCCGAGTGTGACCGGCTCAACGAAGCTCGACGGCGTCAAGCCTGCAAAGGAAACCCCGGCATTGGCAAAGCCGAAAATGGGGAGGACGCCGAAGACGACCCATCGGTGCAGGCCGTGCTCACAGCTTTTCAGCAATGAACTGCCGTCCTTTTCCGCGAGAGGAATGGTCATGGCCAGGGCGACGCCTGCCAGCGTGGCGTGGACGCCGGACTTCAGGACGCAGGTCCACAGGACGGCTCCCAGAACGAGGTAAGGGGCGAGCTTTCTCACGCCCAACAGATTCAGCACCGCGAGCAGGGCCAGCGCGCCAAACGCAAAGGAGAGGGACGTCGTCGACAGCTCCTCCGTGTAGAACACGGCGATCACGATGATGGCCCCCAGATCGTCGATGACGGCGATTGCCGTCAGCAGCACCTTCAGCGAAAACGGTATGCGCGAACCCAGAAGCGCCAGAACGCCAAGAGCAAAAGCGATATCGGTCGCCGTTGGTATCGCCCAGCCGTTAAGTCTGTCTCCTCCACCGATGTTGATCGTGGCATAAATCAAGGCGGGGAGCACCATGCCACCCAGCGCCCCTATCGCCGGCAGCAGCGCCTGCTCGCGGCTGGAAAGGTCCCCTTCCAGGAACTCCCGCTTTATCTCAAGTCCAACCAGGAAAAAGAAAATCGCCATCAACCCGTCGTTGATCCAGAGGCGCAACGGTTTGGCGATTTCGAAAGTCCCGGCGCCAATACGGACGGGGATCGACAACAGCTGATAATACAGCGGCTCAAGGGCCGAATTGGCGACGACGAGCGCCAGCGCGGCAGCGGCCACCAGCACAATCCCGCCGGCTGCTTCCATCTTCAGAAATTCAGCGAGTGCTTTCAATACCGGGGTTCCATGACCAAGCCGCTCGAAAGGTGGCGGCGGTTTGAAAGACGCGAACTCAGTCTCCGAGACAGATGCCGACGCTCCGCGCCGTATGCACCAATTGCCCGTCCAGTCTGAGACCGCGCGTCTGGCCGGCAACGGCGTCAAGCGGTACGCTGGTGATCCGACCGAATTTCCAGACGACGTAGCGGTCGGTTTTCCCCTCGGCGACAAGGTCCACCGCAGCGGCCCCAAGCGAGGTGGCGAGAATGCGGTCAAAGGCGCAGGGCGATCCGCCGCGCTGAACGTGACCGAGCACTGTCACGCGGGTCTCCGAACCCGTATCCCTGGAAATCATGTCGGCGATGGCCGCTCCGACCCCGCCATAGCGCACTTCTCCGTCGGCATACGCCTGCGACACGGTATCTCCGGTCGCCAGACGAACGCCTTCCGAGCAGATGACGAGCGCGTGATTGATGCCGCGGGCGTGCCGCGAGCGCAGATGCGCGCACACTTTGTTGATGTCGAACGGGATCTCCGGCACCAGGACGACATCGGCGCCGCTGGCAATGCCGCTGGCCAGCGCAATCCAGCCGACATCCCGGCCCATCACCTCCAGCACCATCGTTCGCCGATGGCTGGCCGCTGTCGGCTGCAAGCGATCCGCGGCGTCCACCGCCACTTCGACGGCGCTCATGTAGCCGATGGCGAAATCGGTTTCCGCCAGGTCATTGTCGATCGTTTTCGGCACGCCGATGAACGGAATGTTTCCCTCTTTGGCGAGCCGGGCGAGGATGCGGGCGCTTCCGTCGCCGCCGATGCCGATGAGCGCATCCAGGCGAAGCGCCTTAAAGCCCTCGATCGCCTCGGCCGACCGGTCTTTGATCGTGCCGTCGGGCATGGGGTATTCGAAGGGATTTCCTTTGTTCACCGTCTCCAGCGCGGTTCCGCCCTTGCGCAGGAAATCACTGTCGACGTCTTTGGTCGTGAGGTCACGATACCGCACCGGCCGCTCCAGCAGGCCGGCGGTACTGGCCAGAATGCCAACCGTCGAAAGACCATATTCCTGCGCGCGATACGTGATGCTGCGAATTGCCGCATTCAGCCCCGCGCAGTCACCACCCGAGGTCAGGACGCCAATGCGATTGTGCTTCAGCTTGAACTGGCTCACGTCGCTGCTCCTTTGTAATCCCGGGGCGCCCTATAGCACGGCGATACGACGCCCGAAAGGCCGCGCCCGCGGTGGGCTATTCACCAATCACCGAGAGCAGGACGCTTTCGACCATGCTGCCGGAATGATCGGTAAACGTGCCACCTCCGGCCTTTGCCACGCTCTGAAAGAACGCGCGGTCGATCAGGCCGTTGGCCACCGCCCCGGGGGTCGTGACAAACAGCGCCGAGACGCTGCGGTTCTTTGCCCGGCCGACGAACGCCTGAACGAATTGCAGGGCTGCGGCCTGCTCGGCGTCGTGGGCTGCGGCGTCGCCGATCAGCACGAGAACCTGTCGGGCGGCGGGGCGGAGCGGCATCGATGCCGCCGCCTGCAGGCCGAGGTAGACGTCCTCCTGGATGGTCTCCGAACCGATGGTGGACGTCTGCATCTGCTGCAGGAAGGCAAGCACGCGCGGCAGGAAGCGATCCGTGGCGGTCAGAGGCAGGATCGTCAACGGCTGGCGACCTGTATCCCGGTCGGTATAGGCGACGATGCCCACGCGCAGGCTTGGCACAAGCCTTTCCAGCACGCGGACAATTCCCCGCATCGACGTCCTGAGCTGGCCGATCGCGGGCGTCATGCTGGCGGTGGTATCGACGACAAAGACCAGGTCCAGCTGATCGGCGGTGAGCGTCCCAGCCGGAGGAGCTGGCGGCGCCTTCGGCGCTGGAACCTGTGGGACGGGAGGAACGCGAGCGGCCGACTGGGCGGCGGCGGCCCGCGCCTCGGCGGCTGCCGCCAGGGCCGTCACCCGCTGGAGTTCGGCTGCCGTGGTCTTGGCCTGCGCCTGCTCCCGTGCCGCCGCCGCTGAGAGCGAGGCCGCCTCCGCTTCCGTCGCCGCGGCGGCCGCGGCCGATTCCCGCAACGTTGCCTGAGCATCGAGGGTCTTGCGCCAGTACGGCATCATCATGACCAGCAGCAGAACGAAAACACCGGTGGACATCGCCAACACGTCGAGGGCCGACATGGAAAAAAGCTGCAGATCGCGCCGGCGGCGGAGCATGCGTCGTGCCGCCTAGGCAACCGTCGCCTGATCGCTCAACGGGCGGAGCGTCAGCCGGATGCGGCCACAGAGCAGGGTCTGTCCCGGGGCGAGGGGCGACGGACGGAACGGCGGCAACGCAGCGCTGTCCACCCACGTGCCGTTGAGCGAGTTGAGATCCTCGATGAACGGCTCCCCCTCGGCCAGCCCGATGCGGAAGTGCCGCCGGGAGATGCTCTCGTCAGCGAGCACACGCTCACACAAGGCCGGATGACGGCCAACGACGACGCCAAGATAGGCCCGCGCCAGCTCGGTTTCGCCGAAGCCCAGGCGAACGGGCAGGCCTGCCGGATCCTCTCCTACCAGGACCCAGCCTTTTTCCAGGGGCGGGTCCCCGTCACGAAATGGTGGCATCGCTGTGTCCTCCCGATCAGCTGCTGCGGCCGGCGTTGTCCAGTACGGAGAGCAGGACGCTTTCGAGTATGGCACCCTGGTAATCCGAGAAATCGCCGCCGCCGGCCTGGGCGAGCTGCTGGAAAAACGAGCGGTCGGCCGGCGTATTGCCGGTGAAAATCGTGGCCACCGAACGCGGGGCTGCAGCGGATCCACTGGCCCGGAATTGCCGCGCAAGGTCCAGCGCGCGGGCGACCGATGTCGGATGGGCGCGCGCGTCGCCGACGATCAGGATGCGCCCATGCGCGTCCCGGCGCCAGGACTGGCCGACCGCAATCGCCAGGGCCTCGTCAACGGCTTCCGGGTCATCGCCGCCGCCGCCGGCTGCCAGCCCGCGCACGAAGCCGAGTACGCCTGCGTCGCTGCCGCCGCCAACCAGCCCCAGCGGAAACGCGCGGGTGACATACGCGTCGCCGGCGTCCCTGTAGGCAACGAACCCGACCCGCAAGGCCGGCGACAGCCGCTGCAGCACGCGGATGATGCCGAGCAGGTTCGCCTGCGCATCTGCAAGCTCGTCGCGCATGCTGCCGGTGGTGTCCATGACGACGACCAGGTCGAGATCGTCGATCCGGATCCCCGGCCTGCGCTGCGACGCCGGCTTTGCCGTTGCCGCCGCTGCGGCAGCGGCACTTGCGTCTGCCTGCCGGCGCTCGGCGTCAACAGAAGCGGCCTGCCGCAGAGCGGCGGCCGCCGCCGCTTCCGCCGCACTCAGCCGGTCGCGCGCCCGCGCGAGCTTCTGTTCGGCGCTGCGCTGGGTCTCGGCGGCCTCGGAGAGGGCGGTGGCAGCGGCTTGCCTCGCTTGTTCCGCCCGCACCGCCCGGGCTTCCGCCTCCGCCGCCTCGGTCCGCAACTCGGGCTGTCGCAGCCAGAACGGAAACAGCATCAGCGCCAGCAGCATGAACGCGCCCAGCGAGGATGCGAACAGGTCCAGCGCGGAGATGCTCAGGGTCTCGAAGGTGGCGTGCCGGCGCGGCTGCACGTCGGCCTCAGTCTTCGAACAGGCGGTTGATCAGGTTATCGAGGCAGTACTGGCCGCTCTCGTTCAACGCGCGCTCCTCGCGGGCCTGGACGATGTGCTGGACCAGCACCAGCACGGTCGACATGCACAGGGCGACGAGCGTGGTGTTGAACGCCACGGCAAGCCGCTCGGTCAGGTTGTGCAGGAACTGTGGATCCTGCATATCGGCGTTGCCCGCATAGTCGAGCGCCAAAGCAATGCCGAGCACCGTGCCCAGGAAGCCCAGCGCCGGGATCGCCCAGATGACGTAGCGGATCAGGGTGTACCGCAGATCGATTTCGTGCAGATAAAGCTCAAGGCTGGAGTTGAGCAGGGCGTTGGCCTGATCGACCGACTTGCTCGTCTGAAACTGGATGACGACGCGGTGGATCAGCCGGGGGAGGAAGCGCTTCTCGCCGGTTGCGCCGGGCGAGCGGGCCTCCCGGGCGCGGGCATAGATCCGCCGCAGGTCGGGGGCCTGCAACACCGTCGTCTCGTCCTCGGGAAGGTAGCCCTGGCGAAGCTGGGCGCGCTCGGCGGCGGCTTCGCGCGCCCGCACCAGCAGTTCCCCGAGACCGAGGAAGAAAACGACCCATTGCACCGTCTGCACGGTGAACGGAAAGGTTGTCTGCCGCACATCCAGCAGGGCGACGGCCCACGGAACGGGCAGCAGCGCCTGCATCGCCCAGATCACGGCCACGGCGGCCAGGACGCTGAGGAACAGGATCAGCGAGCGTCCCCAGCGGCGGCCGCCACCCCCTGAATCCGTCGCCTTGGTTGCCGGTCTGCCGACGTCGCCTGCATTGTCCGGCATCAGGGCCTCCGGTGAATGATTTCGCCGGTGCGCGGGTCGCGCTCAACCCGGCCGCGCGGGCGACCTGTCCGCCCGCCGCCTCCTCCGGGCCACGGCTGGACCGGGGCTCCTTGGGCTCCCTGGACGGCGACCGGCTCGCGCGCCGCTTTCAGCAGTTCTCGTGCAGTGCAAAGATGATCGCCCAGCCGCAGCGGCTCCTCGGAACTAACGAACGCTTGGCGAATTCTCGCCCAGCCCCCCTCTTCGGCACCCGCGCCCTGGCGCCGCCAGGTTCCCGTGCCGCCGGCGCAGTCGGTCAGGTGCAATCGGCCGTCGTCGGCGACGACAAGCTCGGCGTGGTGCGAGGCGACGGAAGCATCGGCAAGGACTACATCCGCGAACGGGCTGCGTCCGATGACAAGCGTTCTCAACGCCGGGTCTCCTTTTCGTCCATCACGTCATCGCCGCCGCAGATCGACGAGCTGAGGGACGGCATTGCCTTGCAGGGTGTTGCTGCCAAGCTCGATGCGCGCCGCGGCGCCGATGGCGATGCCGTTACGCTTGCTGTTGCGCACGACGTTTCCGGCGACCTGGCCACCGGATGCATCGATGACGAGGATGCCATGCTCGCCGGATTCAAGGATCTGATTGTCCGTCAGCCGCGGCGCCCCGCCGTCCACGACGATGCCGGAAAGGGCGCTGGACAGGATGCGGTTGTCGTGGACCCAGCCGCGACCGCCGCCGTAGACGTAAATGCCCGATTGCGCCGGCCGTTCGATCGTGTTGCCGGACACCTCCGGGTCGGCGGCACTGCCGATTTCGATGGCCGTCAATTGGCCATCGCGCAGCGTGTTGTTGCGGAAGGTGCCGGTGGAACCTTCGCCGAATACCACGGCGCCGCTTTTTTCGAACACGTTGCTGCTTATGCTGGGCGATGCGCCGGCCCTTACCAGAAGCGCCGGGCCGGCAATGTCCGTCAGCGTGTTCTCACCGATCGACGCCCGCGCGCCCCCGGCCACGACGATCCCGGCGGCGGACGAGCGGATAATGTTTCCCTGGAGCACTGCGGCCGTGCCGTCGCCCAGCAGCACTGCCGGTGCTCCATCACCGGCGATGTGATTGCGCTCGACCCGCGGTTCGCCGCCGCCGATGACGACGCAGGGCTTCGGCTCGATGCCTTCAGCCGGGGCCGGCGCGCGGAGGTCCATCCCCTGGACCAGGACACCGTCGCCGCTGACCGCGATGCAGGGACCGGTGTCGGGGCTGACCACCGGGGGGGTTTCAGGATCGGCTGCAACGAGGGCGACGGGGCGATGGAGTTGCAGGCTTTCGCGATAGAGCCCAGGGCGGACGCGCAGCACGGCACCGTCGCCGGCCCGGGCGAGGGCGTCGCCGATCGACCGGGCGTCGCCGGCGCCTGCGCCATCGATCAGCCAGTCCTGCTTCAGGTGGCGCTCATACCACGGGCGCGCGAGCCAGCCGGCGGCCGCCAAGGTTGCGGCGAGCAGCAGCAACAGAACGAGGAGGCGTCCGGGACCTTTCCGACCGGAGCGGGAGCCCGGAGACGGACCGGGATCGTCCGGGGGCGGGGATCCCGCGCCGGGCTCCCGGACAATCGGCAACGTCGGCGGACCTTCGTCCGTCGCCCAATCGATCCCCGCTGTGGTGTCCGACGTGTCCGTGCCGGCAGCGCTCAGCAGGGCGCGCCGATAATCCGCGGCGCTTCGGGTGCGCCGGCTTGGATCAAGCGCCAGTGTTGTCTTGAGAATCCGGCGCAGCGGCGGCGGGATGTCCGTGGCGTCGATGTCATTCCCCTCGTCAGGCCGCGACGGCGGCGGCAGTGGAGGCGATCCCGTCAACCCGCGAAAGGCGATGGCGGAGAGCGCGTAGACGTCGGTCCACGGTCCTTCCGGCCCGTCCTGCCGGTACTGTTCGGGAGCGGCGTAGCCGGGGGTCAGTAAGCTCACGGGGGGGCACTCTTGCCGCTCGTCCAGGCATAGGGCCGATTCGAAATCCAGAAGCGTCACGCCGCCGTCTGCACGCAGCAGAATGTTGGAAGGTTTCAGGTCTCGATGGATAACCCCTTGCAGGTGCATGGTCTCGACGGCCTCGGCAATCGCCGAGAGCGTCCGTAAGAGCGGCGCAACCGAAAGCCGGCTGCCGGCCCTTCCCCAGCTTTGCTCCAGCGTCCTGCCCTCCATGTATTCCAGGATGAGGACACCGGCTTCCCTGGCATGAACGCGCGGGGCAACGGTGGCCGGCAATCTGGTAATTAGAGACGCTTGGTGCTCGGCGGCCGCCGGGTCCTGAAAACGCTTGGCGATAACGGTACGGCCTTCCGCGGCGTGCACGGCTCTCACGGTCGCGGCGCTCGGACCGTGGCGCACCGGGCCGAGCGGCAGGTAGCCGGCTGGAAGCCAGGCGACCGCAGGCGGAGCGGAATCGTCGAGTGGCGGTGTCATGCGCACGCCAGCATCACATCGCCGTCTTCGAGGGAAGCGTGTAGCCGGGAAGGCTTGGCGGCTCGGACGCGGAGGCGGCTGGCGCCGCCGGCTTGGCCGCGGGCGTCGATGGTTTTCGGGGTGGGGAGGCCTTTGCGGTTCGCGCCGCCGGTGGGGGCTGCGACGGGGAAGGGGCGGCGGAGGCGGGGGCCGGGGCTGCCGCCGACGGATCGGGGCTGGCCGAGGCCGACGCCGACGCACCTTCGTCCAGCCGCCAGACCGCGGGGCCGATCCGGCAGCCGGTGCCGCTGATCGTCTCGGTGGGATGTCCAGCCCTCTCCAGCGTCCATCGGTAGTCCCGGCAGGGGGACTGGGGGTCGCGATACCATGTCCGGTCGATCACCAGCGTACCCCGGTTGCCGGTTTCCGGATTGGACCACGGAATCTCGACTTTGGTGCGTTCCGTCTCCAGGGCCTGGTTGACGATGGTGGAGAGGTACGGCTGATCGCGTGGATCTCCGCCGGTGCCAGCAAGCGCAGGGAGCGATGCACCGGCGACGACAACGGCGCCGGGTAGCAGCCAGATCAGGCGCATGGCCGAGGCCACGATGCCGGCCGTCGGTGCCGCGCACCTGCCGAGAGAGGCTCTCCCTTCGCTTGACATCCTCGCCCGCCTGCCTTGCCCGCTGCCATGACGCGCCCACACACTTTTGCCGGATGGAGCTTGCGGTCCTGCTCGCGCCACTCAAGATATATGGATCTCGGCATTTCGCGCGAAAGATTTGGATCGAAACTGTGATCCGTACCGCCGCTTTCTTCCTGTCGATCCTGCTGCTGTTCGGCTGCAGTACGCCGTCGTCGAACCGCTACGAGCCCAGCGAGGTCGGTCGGACGATCGAGACTTCCCCTGGCTCGGTGGTCAGCTCGCGCGTCGTCCGTGTCGCCGGTAATAAAGGGCCGGTCGGACCGCTGGCGGGCGGCGCGCTGGGCGGGGCCGGCGCGGGTTGGGGTTTCGGGTCGGGCTGGGCCGCTATCATCGGCGCGGTGGTCGGTGCTGGTGCCGGGTACCTCGCACAAAACTCGGTCAGTGGCGGCGAAGGGATCGAGTACATCGTCCAGATGGACGACGGCCGCACCGTGACCTTGGTGCAGAACCGCGCCAGCGGCGAAATGCCGATTTCAAACGGGACGCCGGTCCTGGTTCAGCTTGGCGGCGGCAACTACAGTCGTGTCGTTGTCGATCCGCGGGGTGCGTCGCGAGCCTCGGCAGGCGGCGGCTGGACCGATCCGGACCGGCTACCGTCCTCTGGCAGCCCTGGCGCGTCGTCCTCGCCGCCTTCGGCCCCTGCATCACCGGGACCAGGCCAGGCGGCGGAGCCTGTCCCGCCGGCCGGCGCCGGGGGGTCTCAACGCTAGCCTCAGCTTGACGCCATCGCCACGGGCTGTTCACACGGATGCGCGCGGACACCCTTTGCGTCCGTCCCTCGCCGCGCCACATATGGCGGACTGGGCATGGATCCGCTGCCTGAGCGAGCCAGATCGCCCGGATGGGGAGGGCAGGACGATGTGGATGTTCACGGGAAAGAAAACGCAACTGCCGGGTGCCGACGAAGCGTTGCCGGGCCGGGCGGTGGCGATGCCGGTGGCGCGCCGCCACGTGGTCAGCGGGAACCCGATGACACCGCCGTTTCCGCCGGGTCTCGATCGGGCAGTTTTCGGCCTTGGCTGCTTCTGGGGCGCGGAGCGCAAGTTCTGGCAGCTTCCCGGCGTGTGGACGACGGCTGCCGGTTATGCGGGCGGCTACACCCCCAATCCGACCTACGAGGAGGTTTGCTCCGGGCGTACCGGGCACACCGAAGCGGTCCTCGTGGTGTTTGATCCGGCAAAGGTCGGCTACGAGCAGTTGCTGAAGGTCTTCTGGGAAAGTCACGACCCGACCCAGGGGATGCGCCAGGGCAACGACGTGGGTACGCAGTATCGCTCGGCGATCTACACCACGTCTGCCGAGCAACAGCGCCTCGCCGAGGCGTCGCGCGCGGCATTTCAGAGCGCATTGAACGCCGCCGGTTGCAAGGACATCACCACCGAAATCGCGCCGGCCGGGGAGTTTTATTACGCCGAGGACTATCACCAGCAATATCTGGCGAAGAACCCGCATGGCTATTGCGGCTTGGGCGGGACGGGAGTCTCGTGTCCCGTCGGGGTTGGCGCCGTTGCCGCCGGTTAGGGCAACTGGCGTGATTTCCGGCCCACCGACGTCGTCCCGAGCCAGTTTTCTCGGCCTGATCGGCTTTCTCGTCCTCTGCCTGGGGGTCTCCTGGATTGCGGCGTGGGCAACGTCCACGAGCGTCGGCACCTGGTACCAGACGCTGGCGAAGCCTGACTTCACGCCCGGCGACGGGGTTTTCGCACCGGTCTGGCTGACCCTCTATATCGTGATGGCGCTGGCCGGCCGGCGCATCTGGCGCAAGGAGGGGCTCGCGGGGGCGGGCTTCGCGCTGACGCTTTTCGTCGTCCAGCTTGCCCTCAACATGCTGTGGTCGATCTGGTTTTTCGGCATGCAGCAGATCGGCTGGGCGCTGATCGACATCGTCCTGCTGTGGTTCGCCATCGCCGCCACCATCATCGCCTTCTGGCGCATCGACGTCTTCGCCGCGGTTCTGCTGCTGCCCTATCTCGCGTGGGTGAGCTTTGCGGCCCTTCTTAACTACGAGATCTGGCGACTGAACTGATGGATCCTCGGGCGTTGAACGTGCGGGGTGCCGGCCTGATCGGCGGGGCCCTGAATTTTCTGATGATGGCCGGTTCGACCTGTCCGTCAGGGTTGCAACCGGCCCCGCCACCGCCGACAATCGCACCGGGCGCGCCGGAGGCATCGGGCAGTCGCCAGCGGTCCTAAGAACGAGCAGAGACTTCGCGACGACCTCGCAGAAACGGTGGGTTGGCCGAGCGGTTGAAGGCACTAGTCTTGAAAACTAGCAAGGGGGTAACTCCTTCCAGGGTTCGAATCCCTGACCCACCGCCAGCGCTCCCCTGCGGGGCAGAGGCTGTTGGTTGAGAACGGTTCTTCTTTATCTGGCAACGGCTTTCGCCGAGATCGTCGGCTGCTATCTGCCCTATTTGTGGTTGAGGGAAGGCCAATCCGCTTGGCTGCTGGGGCCCGCTGCCGTCAGTCTTGCGGTGTTCGTGTGGCTGCTCTCGATGCACGAGACGGCGGCGGGGCGGGTCTATGCGGCCTACGGCGGCGTTTACATCGGGGTGGCCATCCTGTGGCTGTGGGCCGTTGACGGGATCCGGCCGACGCCATGGGACGTTGCCGGCGTGCTCGTCGCCCTGACCGGCATGGGCATCATCATCTTTCAACCCGATTGAGTTGACGTACTGAGGCTCCGCTACGAATCAGCGGCTTTTGATCGTGGATTACCTTTCCTCCCGTACCTGCGGCGCTCTATCTTGAGAAAGCCGTCGAGAGAGGATCTGGGAATGGATCGCGCCATCAGCCGCCGGAAGTTGCTGTCAACCGCCGCTCTCGGCTGTGCGGGCGCGGGATTTGGGCTGGCGGCGGCACCGAGAGCGCGGGCGTTCTCGATCGAAGAGCCCTCGCGAAAGGTTGCCGATCAGTACCTGGCGGCTCGCGCCGCCTGCTCGAAGGGCGTCGACGGCTTGCACGCCCAGCTTATCGCCGATGTGCAGGCGCAGCTCGCGGGCGAGCACGTGCCCGCGGACCAGCAGGAACGGATCCTATCCGGCATGAGCTGCCCGCTCTGCGGTTGTCCGCTGGGCTGATCCGAACGCCCCCGCCCCCAACAGCGTACTTCAACCAATTCAGCGCACCCTCCGCGGGCAATCTGCATTCCTTACGGCCGGAGCGCGTGTGGGACCGGATACCGGCGGGTGCCCTGTGACTTTGTTTGCTTTGCCAATATTGCGGGTGCGAAATCGATACGAATTTTGTCATCGCAGAGCTTTTTCTCGCCTCGATTTGCCGAACCCTCCCAACAGGGTCTGGAAAAGCGGCAAAGAAGGGCAATACTATGCACCGGAGGCAAGTGCATAATATTGCTGTTTCAGGATTGCTGTTTCAGACGCTGACGTCGGGATCGCCAGATTGAAGGCCAGCATCAGCCAAGGGGGAAGCCGGGCTTAATGCCTGCGTCCGACGAGTACATCATCGAGACCGAAGGGCTGACGAAGGAATTCAAGGGGTTCCTCGCGGTGCGGGACGTGAGCCTGAAAGTGCGGCGCGGGACCATCCATGCCCTGATCGGCCCCAACGGCGCCGGCAAGACCACCTGCTTCAACATGATCTCGAAGTTCCTGACCCCGACATGGGGAAAGATCGTCTTCAAGGGGCAGGACATCACGGGCGCCCAGCCGCACGCCATCGCCCGCATGGGGATGGTCCGGTCATTCCAGATCTCCGCGGTGTTCCCGCACGTCAGCGTTCTCGACAACGTGCGGATCGCCTTGCAGCGCAAGCTGGGGATCTCCTTTCACTTCTGGCGTCGCGGAGCCTCGCTCGACGTTCTGAACGACCGCGCCCGCGCCCTGCTCGACGACGTCGGTCTTGCCGGATTCGAAGACACTCCCGCGGTTGAACTCTCCTATGGCCGCAAGCGCGCCCTCGAAATCGCGACCACCCTGGCGCTCGACCCGGATCTGTTGCTCCTCGACGAGCCGATGGCGGGGATGGGGCGCGAGGATATTGATCGCATTGCCAACCTCATCCGGCGGCTCACCGAGCGGCGGACGGTGCTGATGGTGGAGCACAACCTGTCGGTGGTCGCCGACCTGTCCGACCGGATCACCGTGCTGGCGCGCGGCAGCGTTCTCGCGGAGGGGTCCTACGCGGAGGTCTCGACCAACCCGGAGGTGATCACCGCCTATCTCGGGACAGAGGCCGGTCATGGTTGAAACCGGCGCGCCGCTGCTCGCGGTCGAAGACCTGCACGCCTTTTATGGCGAATCCCACATCCTGCACGGCATGGCGTTCGCGGTGCAGGCCGGCGAGGTGGTGACCCTCCTCGGCCGCAACGGCGCCGGCAAGACCACCACGATGCGGGCGATCATCGGCATTCTCGGCCTGCGCCGGGGCTCGATCCGCTTCGACGGGCGGGAAACTATCTCGCTTCCGTCCAACCGGATCGCCCGCCTCGGCATCGCCTATTGCCCGGAAGAGCGGGGAATCTTTTCCAGCCTGAACGTCTTCGAGAACCTGATGCTGCCGCCAGTGGTCCAGGCGGGCGGCCTGAGCGTCGAAGAGATCTACGAGCTTTTCCCGAACCTCTACGAGCGCCGGGCGAGCCAGGGAACCAAGCTTTCCGGCGGCGAGCAGCAGATGCTGGCGATCGGCCGCATTCTGCGGACCGGCGCCCGGCTGCTGCTGCTCGACGAACCGACGGAAGGCCTGGCACCGGTCATCGTTCAGGAAATCGGCGCCATCATCCGCAGCCTGAAGGCCCGGGGCTTCACCATTTTGCTGGTCGAGCAGAATTTTCATTTCGCCGCCACCGTCGCCGACCGGCACTACGTTGTCGAGCACGGCCGCGTCATCGATATGATCGCCAACGACGAGGTGGCGGCAAACCGCCAGAAGCTGGAAGGCTATCTGGGAGTCTGAAAAGCAAAAGGGAGGCCTCAATGTTCAATGCTTTTAGGAATTTATCGGCCGGTGTCGGGCTCATTTTTCTGACCATGACGGCGGCGTTCGCCCAGGTCTCCGGCGATGTCGTCAAGATCGGTGTTCTCAACGACCAGTCCGGCGTTTATGCCGATCTGGCCGGACCCGGCTCGGTGACGGCGGCGAAAATGGCCGTCGAAGACTTCGGCGGCAAGGTGCTCGGCAAGCCGATCGAGGTCATCTTCGCCGACCATCAGAACAAGCCGGACATCGCCACGCCCATCGTGAACCAGTGGATCGATGTGGATAATGTCGATGTGGTCGTCGATGTGCCCACCTCCTCGGTGGCTCTGGCGGTCCAGGAAATCACCAAGAACAAGAACCGGGTCCACCTCAACTCCACTGCCGGCACGTCCGACCTCACCGGCAAGGCCTGCTCCCCCACCGGAATTCACTGGACTTACGATACCTATGCGCTCGCCAACAGCACCGGGCGGGCGCTCACCAAGGACGGCGGCGACACCTGGTTTCTCATCGTTGCCGACTATGCGTTCGGGCATGCGCTCGAGAAGGACACGGCCGCCGCGGTGACCTCGCAGGGCGGCAAGATCGTGGGATCGGTCAACACACCCTTCCCCAACCAGGACTTCTCGTCTTTCCTGCTGCAGGCCCAGGCGTCCGGCGCCAAGGTCATCGGCCTGGCCAACGCCGGCGGCGACATGATCAACGCGATCAAGCAGGCGCAGGAGTTCGGCATCACCGCGTCGGGCCAGCGGCTGGCTGGCCTGCTCACGTTCATCACCGACATCCACAGCCTCGGGCTGCCGGTGACCCAGGGGCTGGTGCTGACGACCGGATTCTACTGGGACCGGGACGATGCGACGCGCGCGTGGTCGAAGCGCTTCGCCGAACGCAACGGTGGGCGCATGCCGACGATGGTGCAGGCCGGTGTCTACTCGGCGGTGAACCACTATCTCGCCGCGATCAAGGCGGCCGGCACCGACGAGGCCAAGGCGGTGGTGGCGAAGATGAAGGAAACGCCGGTGAACGACTTCTTCGCCCAGAACGGGCGGATTCGCGCCGACGGCCGCATGGTCCACGACATGTACTTGGTCCAGGTCAAGACGCCGGAGGAATCGAAGTACCCCTGGGACTATTACAAGATCCTGCGGGTCGTGCCGGGCGACGAGGCGTTCCGCCCGATGGATCAGGGCAACTGCCCGCTGGTGGCAAAGTAGCGGAGCGGGCGGACACGGCAGGGAGCCCCGGCGCATGTTCGAAGCGCTCGGCATACCACCGCAGGCGCTGTTTGGTCAGCTCCTGATCGGGCTGATCAACGGCGCCTTCTACGCGATGCTGAGTCTCGGGCTGGCGCTGATCTTCGGGCTGCTCAACATCATCAACTTCGCCCACGGCGCCCAGTACATGATGGGCGCCTTCGTGGCGTGGCTGATGCTGAGTACCCTCGGCATCGGTTACTGGCCGGCGCTTCTGCTGGCCCCCCTCGTCGTCGGGCTCTTCGGCATGGCGACGGAGCGGCTGCTGCTGCGGCGGCTCACCAAACTCGACCCGATCTACGGCCTGCTGCTGACCTTCGGCCTGGCGCTGGTCATCGAGGGGATTTTCCGCCAGATCTTCGGCGTTTCCGGCCAGCCGTATGCGCCGCCCGCGTCCCTCAAGGGCGGCTACAACCTCGGCTTCATGTTCCTGCCGCAATATCGCGCCTGGGTGATCGTTGTCTCCGTCGTCATCTGCCTCGGCACGTGGCTGGTCATCGAGAAAACGAAGCTGGGGGCTTACCTGCGCGCCGCCACCGAGAATCCCACCCTGGTGCAGGCGTTCGGCATCAACGTGCCGTTCATGGTGACGGCGACTTATGGCTTCGGCGTGGCGCTCGCCGCCTTCGCGGGCGTGCTCGCCGCGCCGATCTATTCCCTGAACCCGCTGATGGGCTCGCACCTGATTATCGTCGTCTTTGCCGTCGTCGTGATCGGCGGCATGGGCTCGATCCTGGGTTCGATCATCACCGGCTTCGCGCTCGGCATCATCGAGGGCCTGACCAAGGTGTTCTATCCGGAGGCGTCGAACACGGTCATCTTCATCATCATGGCGATCGTCCTGTTGGCCAAGCCGACCGGGCTGTTCGGCAGGGCGGCCTGATCATGAACGGATCGCTTCGACTGCCGCTGCTGATCCTGTTCGTCCTCGGCCTGGTCGCGCCGTTCCTCCTCTATCCGATCTTCCTGATGAAGGTGCTGTGCTTCGCGCTGTTCGCCTGCGCCTACAACCTGCTGATCGGCTATGTCGGCCTGATCAGCTTCGGCCACGCCGCCTTCTTCGGCATCGCCGCCTACGTCACCGGGCACGCCGCCAAAGTGTGGGGGCTGCCGACCGAGCTTGCCATTCTCGCTGGCACGCTCGCCGGAGCGATCCTGGGGCTGATCTTCGGTGCACTCGCCATCCGCCGCCAGGGGATCTACTTCGCCATGGTGACGCTGGCGCTGGCGCAGATGGTTTACTTCTTCTGCCTCCAGGTGCCGTTCACCCACGGCGAGGACGGCATCCAGGCGATCCCGCGCGGCACGCTGCTGGGGCTGCTCGACCTCAACAACCAGCTCGTCCTCTACTACTTCGTGTTCTTCGTTTTCGTCATCGCCTTTGCGATCATCCTGCGGACGGTGAACTCCCCCTTCGGCCAGATCCTCACCGCGCTGCGCGAGAACGAGACCCGCGCCGTCTCGCTGGGCTATCGGGCGGACCTGTACAAGCTGCTCGCCTTCGTGCTGTCGGCGACCTTCTCCGGGCTTGCCGGCGCGCTGATCACCATCGTCTTCCAGCTCGCGGCGCTCAACAACGTGCACTGGCACCTGTCGGGGGAGGTGGTGCTGATGACGCTGCTGGGCGGCATGGGCACGGTGATCGGGCCCGTCGTCGGCGCCTTTGTGCTGGTGGCGATCCAGAACTACTTCGCGCAGGTCGGCGCCTGGTCGACGATCATCCAGGGTGCCATCTTCGTCGCCTGCGTCCTCGTCTTCCGCCACGGCATCGTCGGCGAAATCGAACGCTGGCGACGCCGGAAGGCGAAGCGGAACTGAAGCGCGACGCGCTTATCGGCGCGGGGAAGGGATAGCAAGGGCGCCACTGCGCAGGGTTGCGGATTACGCCGAAAAGGGTTCATCCATCACGGCGTCCGCCACGCCTTATGTTGTTCTCGCCATGCGGGCCAGTTGATATCGCTCTCATGCTCGACCCGAAATGTGCCGGAGCGGGCTTATTCCTCAGCGAAGAAGTCCTCATCAAGTCGCTTCACGAAGATGGTGCGGCTAATGCGAATGCCCACGTCGTGCTCAACCATCAACTCAGCAAGTCGCTCGCCGTCGATGAGAATGACGCGCTGAGGCAGGTGCCTCACGTACTCAACCGCGTGGCTGCTGAAGCTTGAGGTGGTAACAAAGACGCCTTTCGTCGCGCCGAGTCCAACCAAACTCCCTACGAAGCCCTGGATATCAGGCCTGCCCACGCTGACATCTCGGGCGTATCGCTTTGCTTGAATGTAGATGCGATCAAGGCCAAGGCGATCCTCGTCTATAACACCATCCAGACCGCCGTCGCCGCCACCCCGCTTCTGCCTAGCCGTAGGGCTGCTTGCTCGTGGGTGCCGCCGTAGCCCATTGCTACCAGGAGATCCACGATGACGCGCTCGAAGAAGGCGGGGCTTTGACTGTGGATCCTTTGTAGTAGCTCAGCCTTAAGAGCGGAGTGCAGAATCGCATGGGCCGCATCAATCTGCTCCTCTGGTGTTGCTTCTGAAGAAGCAGCAGCCTTGGTTAACGGCAACTTGTCGGCAGGGGTTGAGTTTGAACTCTTGTTATAGAACTCTAGGAATGCCGGGTACTGCCTAAGCAGCTCAACATCGATCGTGGTAGGTCTTTTGGCCAAAAGCGCGCGACCTGCGTCGCTTGCGGTGAAGCGCCCTCTTCCCGGACTGTCGATAAGGCCGGCCTTGGTCATGTAGAACTTGGCCCAATGAATGCGGTTATGCAGAAGCTTCTGGCGGCCGCTGGGCAGCAACTCCTCGCGCTCTTCTTCCGTCAAGGCGAAGTGATCAGCGACACGGGTGGCAGCTTCAGGGACACGCGTTTCACCCTCAGCGGCGAGTGATAGAACAGGCAGCATCAACGTTTGGTAATCTGGAACCGGCAAGCTAATGCCCCCCAACCAAAATTAATCTTATCAGGCACAGGCGACCGATTTCCACCACCATCAGTGCCCGAATGGGGCACTGATGGTGAGGCCTGGCGAATATCCCGCTACTTCGGGATGATGCGGACGTGCGGCGGGGTACCGGAGCCGGAGCGGGGGTGTACTCTGCGGGCTGCCGACGCGCTACCCCTGGCAGGCGGGTTTGTTGACCTCCACGGTCACGTGCACCAGTTCCTCGTGAATGCTCAGGTGCTGCCGGAAGTAGGCGGGGCCGACGTCGGCAGTTGTGGCAACGCCGAGGATGCAGGCGTACTTGCCCTTACCGACGCGCCAGACGTGCAGGTCGACAACCTCCGCCTTAATGGGGCAGCCCTTGACGACCTCGTGGATTTCCGCCACCAGGGGGACGTCCATTTCCGCATCGAGCAGGACGCGTCCGGTGTCCCGCAGCAATCCATAGGCCCAGATGGCAACCAGCCCGGCCCCGACGATGCCCATCGTCGGGTCGAGCCAGTTGGCTCCCCACAGCTTGCCGCCGAACAGCGCGAAGATGGCGAGAAGCGAGGTTGTCGCATCGGCGATGACATGAAGGTAGGCGGCGCGGAGGTTCAGGTCGTGTGAGTGGCCATGGTCGCCCTGTGCGTGGTGGTGATCATTGTGATGATCATGGTGGTGATGATGATGATCGTCCCTGAGCAGCCACGCGCAGACGAGGTTCACCACCAGTCCGACCGCCGCGATGGCGATGGCTTGGTCGTAGTGAATCGGTGTCGGTGAGATCAGCCGCCCGACCGACTGGTAGAGCATCAGGCCCGCGATACCGACCAGGAACAGCGCGCTGGTGTAGCTGGCGAGGATCTCGATCTTCCAGGTTCCGAAGGCAAAGCGCGTGTCCTGAGCAAAGCGGCGCGCAGTGACATAAGCGACCAGCGACAGACCGAGGGCCAGCGTGTGTGAACTCATGTGCCAGCCGTCGGCGAGGAGCGCCATCGAATTGAACACGTACCCGCCGACGATTTCGATCACCATCATCGAGGCGGTCAACAGGACCGCGAGCCACACCTTGCGCTCGGCCAGGGGGCTGCCTTCATCGAAGACATGACTGTGTCGCCAGGCGGCGGGCGTCGAAAGGGGCAAGGCCGGTCCTGTACGGGGTCAGCACTGGAATAAGATACTATACCCCAGTATACTAAACGGGAGAAAGGGAGGTGTCGATGGCGCATACCATCCAGGGGCAAAAAGAGCTGCTGACGCGTGTGCGTCGCATCAAGGGACAGGCGGAGGCGCTGGAACGGGCGCTCGGTCAGGAGGCCGAGTGCTCGGCGGTGCTGCAGCAGATCGCGGCAATCGGGGGCGCGGTGAACGGGCTCATGATCCAGGTGCTGGAGGGGCACATCCGCGAGCACCTGGGGCGGGCGGAGGCATCGCCACAGGAGCGGGCCGACGATGTGGAGCAGGTGGTCAGGGCGCTGCGCTCGTTCATGAAATGAAGCTGCCCCAGGAGCCAAAGCCAAAGGGGAGCCAAAGCCCACGGGAGCCAAAACGCAAGGGGCACGGCGGGCGCTTCACCGGAAATCGCGCGACTTGGGGATAACGCGGACGTCGCGGGGATGGCAGCGCGGGGCCTGGGTGGCGGAGCCGGGGTTGGGGCGGGCGACTTCGTCAGCATGGGCGAGGGGCAGCTTTGCCGGCCGGGCGCCGAGGAGGTCGAGATCGGCGGTGCGGTCGGCCAATCGTTCGACCACCAGATGGACGATGCCTTCCGCGCTGCGCTGGATGCGGCCGTGGGCGAGGAGCAGCCGGGCGGTCATCACCACGCGGCGGAACCGCTGCAGGACCGCGGGCCAGACCACGAGGTTGACCACGCCGCTCTCGTCCTCGATGGTGATGAACACCACGCCCTTGCCGCTGCCGGGGCGCTGGCGCACCAGCACGACGCCCGCCACCGCCAGGGGGGCGCCGTCGCGGGCGGCTTGTGTGTCCGCCGCCGAAGCCACCCGCTCGGCCGCCAGCCGATTGCGGAGGAAGCTCATCGGATGCGCCTTCAGCGACAGGCGCAGCGCGCGGTAGTCGTCGAGGACCTGTTCGGATGGTGTCAGCGGCGGCAGAACGACCGGCAGCTCGTCCGGGCTCCCGTCGCCGGTCGCATCGTCGAGCCCGGTGAACAGCGGCAGCGGCGGGGCATTGCTGATCCCGCGCGCCTGCCAGCGCGCCGCCCGCCGGTCGAGGCCGAGCGAGCGGAAGGCATCGGCGGCGGCCAGCTTCTCGATCGCCGGCACCGCCAGGCCGGCGCGCCGGTGCAGCGCGTGGACTGACCGGTAGCCGCCGCTGCGCGCCGCCACCAGCCGTTCAGCCGCCGCCTCGCCCAGGCCGTCCACCAGCCGTAGGCCCAGGCGCAGCGCGATCTTGCCCCCGGCCCCGGGCTCGAGCGTGCAGTCCCAGGCCGAATGGTTGACGTCCACCGGGCGGAGCTCGATGCCGTAGGCGCGGGCGTCGCCGACGATCTGCGCCGGCGCATAGAACCCCATCGGCTGGCTGTTGAGCAGGGCCGCAGCGAAGGCCGCCGGATAGTGGCACTTCAGCCAGGACGAGACATACACCAGGTGGGCGAAGCTGGCGGCATGGCTTTCGGGGAAACCGTAGGTGCCGAAGCCTTCGATCTGCTGGTAGCAGCGCTCGGCGAACTCCCGGTCGTAGCCGCGCGCGACCATGCCGTCGATCAGCTTGCCGCGGAACTCGTGGATGATCCCCACCTTCTTGAAGGTCGCCATGGCGCGGCGCAGGCGGTCGGCCTCGGCCGGGGTGAAGCCGGCGGCGACGATGGCGAGCTTCATCGCCTGTTCCTGGAACAGCGGGACGCCGAGCGTCCGGCCGAGCACCTGCCGCAGGTCTTCCGACGGGTAGACCACCGGCTCCCGGCCCTGCCGGCGGCGCAGGTAGGGATGCACCATGTCGCCCTGGATCGGTCCCGGCCGGACGATCGCCACCTCGATCACCAGGTCGTAGAACGTCCGCGGCCGCAGGCGGGGCAGCATGTTCATCTGCGCCCGGCTCTCCACCTGGAAGACGCCGATCGAATCCGCCCGGCACAGCATGTCGTAGGTCGCCGCATCCTCGCGCGGCAGGTTCGCAAGCGTCAGGGAGCGGCCATATTGGGCCGCAATCAGCGCGAACGCCTTGCGGATGCAGGTCAGCATGCCGAGCGCCAGGATATCCACCTTGAGAATGCCGAGCGCGTCGATATCGTCCTTGTCCCATTCGATGAAGGTGCGGTCCGGCATCGCGGCGTTGCCAATCGGCACCGTCTCGTCGAGCCGGCCGCGGGTGAGCACGAAGCCGCCGACATGCTGCGACAGATGGCGGGGAAAGCCGAGCAGCTCGCGGGCGAGAACCAGCGTCTGGCGCAGGCGGCGGTCGGCCAGGTCAAATCCGGCCTCGGTGATCTGCTCAGGCGTGAGGCCGTCGCCCCAGGATCCCCACACCGAGGCGGCGAGCCGGGCGGTGACATCTTCGCTCAGGCCCATCGCTTTGCCGACATCCCGCACCGCGCTGCGCGGCCGGTAGCTGATGATGGTGGCGGCGATGCCGGCGCGCTCGCGGCCGTAGCGGCCGTAGATGTACTGGATGATCTCCTCGCGCCGCTCGTGCTCGAAATCGACGTCGATGTCGGGCGGCTCCCGGCGCTCCTCGCTGATGAAGCGCTCGAACAGCAGATCGATCTCGGCCGGATTGACTCCGGTGATCCCGAGGCAGAAGCAGACCGCCGAATTGGCGGCCGAGCCGCGGCCCTGACAAAGGATGTCGCGGCAGCGGGCCTCGCGGACGATGTCGTGGACGGTGAGGAAGTAGGCGGCGTAGCCGAGCTTGTCGATCAGCGCCAGTTCACGCTGCAGGTCGGCCTCGACCTTCGGTGGGATGCCGTCCGGCCAGTGCGTCGCCGCTCCCCGCCAGGTGAGATCCGTGAGATGGGCCTGCGGCGTGCGGCCCGGCGGGATCGGCTCATCGGGATATTCGTAGCGCAGCTCATCCAGCGAGAAGCGGCAGCGTTGGGCCACCGCCAGCGTCCGCGCCACCGCCTCCGCGTGACCACGGAACAGTCGCCGCATTTCCGCCGGCGGCTTGATGTGCCGTTCGGCATTGGCCGCGAGCCTCAATCCTGCCTCGTCGATGCGGCAGCCTTCGCGGATGCAGGTCAGCACGTCCTGCAGGGCGCGCCGCTCGGGCGCGTGATAGTGCACGTCATTGGTTGCCAGCGTCGGCACCTGGGCTTGGGCGGCGAGGCCTGAGAGCCGGGCGAGCCTTCTCTGGTCGTCGCCGCGATAGCGATGGTGCAGGGCGAGGTAAGATCGCCCCGGCGCCAGCTTCGCCAGGGTTGCCAGCCGTTCGGCGAACGCGGCATCCGGCTGGTCCGGAGGGATGGCGGCGAAGATCTGTCCCTCGGCATGGGCGGCCACGTCCTCCCAGCCGATCAGGCATCCGCCTTTCGCGGCCCGGCGCTGGCCAAGGGTCAGCAGGCGGCAGAGCCGGCCGTAGGCGGCGCGATCGGTGGGCCAGCAGAGCAGGCCGGGGCCGCTGGACGGCGTGCCGTTGTGGTCGGTCAGATCCAGGCGGCAGCCGACGATAAAGCGCAGGCCCGTTTCCCTGGCCGCCGTGTGCGCGCGGACGATGCCGGCAAGGCTGTTGCGGTCGGTCAGGGCCACGGCGGCTAGGCCATGCGCGCCTGCCGAAGAGATCAGCTCCTGCGGGTGCGAGGCGCCGCGCAGGAAGCTGAAGTTGCTGGTTACCTGCAGTTCGGCATAGGTCATGTCAGGCGTAGAGGCCGTGCAGATACCACTGGACCGGGCTGTCGGGGGTGTATGGGCCGTTGCGGAACATCCAGTAGCGGCGCCCTTCGGCGTCCTCGACCCAGTAGTAATCGCGCGCCGGCCCATCCGCCGTTGTCGTGCGCCACCATTCCGCGGCAATGCGCTCCGGCCCCTCCGCTCGGACGACACGACGGAATATCCCCCGCCAGCGGAAGGCCACCGGCGGGTCGTCCGGCACCGGAGCGGTGACGGTGATCGGCTCGGGCGCTGGCAACAGGCGCAGCGGACGCGGCAGCGGCATCGTCCAGCCGGTCCAGGCCGGTTTCACCAGCGGTGCCACCGCTGCCACCGCGCGCTCCGGCAGATGGCTTTCGATCGGGGCGACGCGCACCACTCCGTCGGTTTCGAGCCGCTGCTGCAGCCGGTCGATCAGGTGAACCAGCGCATCCGGTTCCGCATCGTTGCCCTGCCAGTCGAGCTGAGCAGCCGGCAGGGGTTCGGTCAACGGCGCGGCGAGCTTCATGGCTTCGATGCCGAAGCCGGGATCGAGCCCGTCCAGCGACCCGGCGAACAGCCGGGCCAGATGAGGGACCGCGCGGCTGGGCCGGGCCGTGCCGATCGTCCGTCGCTGGGTCGAGCCATCAACCCGGTAGGCGGTCAGGGCAAGCTGGCGGACGCCCCGGTTGACGGCGGCGAGGTCCGCCGCCAGGTCTGCCAGCAGCAGGCGGAGACCGGCGTCGATATCCTCGCGCCGGCCGATCGGCTCGGCGAAGGACCGGTGCTGGGTCCAATCGGCCGCCGGCGGGCGCGGTCCGATCGGCTCGGGCCGCCGGCCGGAGAGCTGGTCGAGCCGGTGGAGCAGCGGATCGCCGAAGCGCGACGCGAGCGAGGCCCGCGGAATGTCCGTCAGCGTCGCGATGGTCGCAAGGCCGAGCCGCTCCAGCTCATGGACCAGGGAGGCGGGCAGGCGCAGGGCCGCAACCGGCAGGGAGGTGAGTGCCGCCGGTTGCTGTCTCGCCGGCAGCACACCGCCGCCGCCGTAGCGTGCCCAGGCCCAGGCACCGGCCGGCGTCCCGGCCAGGGCCGCCCGCACGGCGAAGCCCAGCCGCTGCAGCCGGCAGCCGATCTGCTCCAGCAGCACCACTTCGCCGCCGAACAGGTGCGCGCAGCCGCTGACATCGAGCACAATGCCGTCGGCTCCGTCGGTCGCCGTCCACGGCGTCCAGCGGCCGCACCAATCGGCGAGGCGGCTTAAGTCTTCGGCGTCGGCCGGCGGGTCCGCCTCGGCGACCGCCAGCGTCGGGATTGCGGCGCGGGCATCGGCCAGCGTCATTCCCGGGCGCAGCCCTTCTGCGCACACGGCCGGATCCACCGCCGTCAGCCGGACACCGCCTCTCGCCCGGCTGACCAGGGCAAAGGGCCGGACGGGGTTCCCGTCATTCCCCTCCGGCCGGTTTCTTTCGGACTTACGCTGTCGCCAGCGACGGGCGTCGGTCGGCCAGTACGGGAACCACAGCGAAACGATGCGTCTCATCGTCCCAATCCACCATCCACTCGCCGGGCGCTCCGCCGCGGCAACGTTCGAGCCGAACCCGCCAGCGGGGGCGATAAGGGCCGTCGGCGGAGGGGGATGCGTCGATGCGCCAGCGGGTCAGCGCCACCGAGGCGTGTGTGTCCGCCGACAGCAGCAGGGCGGCGGCAGTTCCGGCCTCGGCGGCGAGCTGCAGGCGGCGCGACGCGGTCAGATCAGCGGCAACGCCTTCGCCCATCACCACCGCCACGGCACCGCTGCGCAGGCTCTCCTCCATCGTCCACAGCACGTCGGTCCGCCGGGCGGCGAGCGCCAGGATCAGCCGGTCGGGATCGACGCCGAGCCGGGCGAGGCCGGGGCCATAGGGCAGACCGGCGGCCTGGCGACGGCCTCGCAGGCAGACATGCAGGATGCGTCTGTCGGTCCCTGCCAGCCGGGCGGCGAGCGCGAAGGCGAAGCCGCTGGCCGCCGCATCCGCGTCCGGACCCAGGACATGATGCAGGCCGCAGCGCGCCAGGCCACCGCGCGGCAGCGCGTTGTCGAGGACCGGGTCGCCCATCGTCACCGCCTCGCCCCCGCCCCGCGGCTGCTCCAGACGGGCAAGCTGGCGACGGAGAGCGGAAAGATCGAAAACGGGTCGCATATCACCGCCCGGCTGTCAATGTTCTTCTTTTGTTCTATACCAACCCGCGCCGGAGTCAAGGTTTGAGTCTGCGAGAGTGTCCTAAGATGGTTACCACCAGAGCGGGCTATGGCTGGCTCGCAACGCCAAAGGCGTGAGAATCAAGCCTGCCACAAGTCGGCAATCCGTGCCGCCGCAGCGAACGCGGAGCCCCTTCGGCAATACCGGTTCGTCGATCACTCCAGCCAGTTCCTTGATTTGCGGTATTGACCAGAACGGATGTTTCCAGTACTTTAATCTATACTGTGCTGGTTCAGAAACGATGGCCGTATTTATCGTACTGTCCGTATGTGGCCGCTCCGGACTTGTGCCTTGACTTCGGGAAGACGGGAATTGCCCGTTTCGCAAACGCGCGAATACAACCGCAAATGGTGGGCGCGCAAGAGCTTTATGGCCTAACAATGCAACCGCAAAGCGACAATTTCCTGTGTGGGCAGCCGTCACCCAGGCCATTCTCGACGTGCATGGCGTGAGCAAGTCTCAATGCGACATCGTGGGGCGAGTATTTCAGCCTAATTGCTGTAGCGGCGGCGACATAACCAGCGAGTGCTAGGGAGAACTAAGAGCATCATTGAATCGCTTAAAGGGGGCTATCATGCGTTACGTAGTTAGTGCACTCAATCCGCGCGCCTCTTGTCATCAGCATCGTTGCCGCGTGCCGCTGTCGCCGCAGGCACTGGCGCAACTCTACGCGCGTTATCTGTCGTTGCGGACTGCACGCAGGCTGCCGCAGCGGATGACGTTCGAGGAGTATTACTGGGTCTGGAGGTCGAGCCGGCGCTGCGAAAACTTTATCGGCCTCGACGATGGTGCGCTGACCCACGACTCCAGCACCCATCGCCAGCTTATCGACCGGCCCACGAAAATGCTGCGCGGCAGTATCCTGACAGTTGTCCTGCTTGTCGATTTTCCGGACCGGCAGCACACCGAAGATCACTCCGTCGATTATTACAGGGAGATGCTGTTCAGCGAAAAGTTCGCAGTGCCGACCGGCAGCATGCGCGATTATTACCGGCGCGCGAGCAACTGGGACAAAGCCACGGGCAACGGCATCGATATCGTCGGCGATGTCTTTGGATGGTTCCGCCTAGCTGAGCCGTTATCCTTTTACACCGACGGAAGTTCCGGAATGGACGGCAGCTTTCCGCGCAACGCCCAAGGTATGGCGCGGGACGCGGTGCTCGCGGCAAAGCAGCGTGGCATCGACTTATCCGCCTACGACGTGCTCGGCGAGAAACGGGTGACCGCCCTGTTCGTCATCCATGCTGGCAGTGGTGCCGAGCAGACGACCAGTCGCTCCGACATCTGGAGTCATAAATGGGTAATTCCCGAAGGCGGCGTCGACCTCGGCGGAGACCTGCGAGCAGAAACCTACCTGACGGTTCCCGAAGACTGCGCGATGGGAGTCTGTGCCCATGAGTGGGGCCATTTGGCGGCGCGTTGGGCTGATTACTATGACACTGGCAGCATCGAACGATTCAAATCGAATGGGCTTGGCAATTACTGTCTGATGGCGTCAGGCTCCTGGGGCGATGGCGGTCTGACGCCTGTATTGCCGAACGGCATGTTGCGCATGTTCCATGGCTGGTTGCAGCCGCAAGAAGTCACCGCCACCGCCAGCAATGTTGCGCTGAGGCCAGCCGCGGAGGGGGGCGTGCCGCTTTATATCAACAACCCCAAAACCATGCGGCAAGACCAGTATGTCCTGGTGGAATATCGTCGGCGTAAAGGTCAGGATGCGTTCCTGCCTGACGAGGGCATCGCCGTCTATGTCGTTGACGAGGCCATCGACAATGTCAACGAAGAGCGGAAGTTGGCGATCGAACTGCTCCAGGCGGACGGCAGTCGGGATCTCGCCCGCATCTTTAATGGCGGCAACCGGGGTGACGCCAATGACTTATATCCATTTGGCGAACGTGATTTCATCAGCCACGACACGAAGCCGGCATTGAAATTTCCGGATGATGCTTCTCCCGACGGCAAATGGACAGGGATAAGCATCCGTGTCCACGGCACACCGGGGGCGTCGGAGATGTCCGTGGACGTGACGATCGAATAAACTGCCTGGGCGGGGGTCGATCCGCTGACCGCGGCGCGGCGTCCCGGGAGAGCGTGTCCTTGCTTACACGATCGACCGCACCACGCCGCCGTCCACGCGCAGCGCGGCTCCCGTCGTGGCCGACGCCTGCTCCGAGCAGACGTAGACCACCATGTTTGCCACTTCTTCGATGCTGGCAAGGCGACCGATCAGTGAGCTCGGCCTGATCTCGCGGATGAAGTCCTTCTCGAAGGCGTCGCGCTCCACGCCGCGCTCCCGGGCGAGCTTGTCGATGAAGTCGCTGACGCCTTCCGACCGGGTCGGGCCGGGAAGCACCGAGTTCACCGTCACGCCGCTGCCTGGGATGCTTTCGGCGATGCCGCGGGCGACCGCCAGTTGCGCCGTCTTGGTCATGCCGTAATGCACCATCTCCGCCGGGATCTGCACGCCGGATTCCGAGGAGATGAAGACGATCCGCCCCCAGCCGCGCTGCACCATGCCGGGAAGGTAGGCGCGGCTGAGGCGCACGCCGCTCATCACGTTGACCTGGAAGAACCGCTCCCACTCCGCGTCGGCGATCTCCAGGAAAGGCTTGGGATCGAAAATCCCGAGGTTATTGACCAGGATATCGCAGGCCGGGACGTGCTTCAGCAGCTCACGCACCCCGCCCGCCGTGCCCAGATCGGCGGTGACGCCCACCGTGGCGTCGTTCCCCGCCTCGCCCACCAGGCGCCGTGTCGCCTCGTCCACCCGCTGCGGATCGCGGCCGTTGACGACGACATCGGCACCCGCCTGCGCCAGTCCGCGGGCGATTGCCCAGCCAATGCCGGCGGTCGATCCGCTGACCACGGCGCGGCGCCCCGAAAGATCGATGTGCATGTCCTTGTCTGCTCCTCGCCTTGGGCGATTGCTTCGAACGTCAGGATCGGATGGACCCTGACGTGATGTGGTGCTCGCCGGCGCCCGCTGCACCGGGTTCGAGGGTGTAACCGTTGCTATTGAGTATGGCTCCGCGCCGGTGTAGCTACCGCAGCGGGCCGCAAGGGGCGGCAGATGCAATCGGAGAACCAGGCCATGACGCCGTGCTCTTTCTTGCGGTCATCGATGTCTGCCGTCGTCGGCCTGCTGATGCTGGCTCAGATTGGCGGCTGTGCGATGGTCGAGCGCCAGGAAGCGAAAAGCACCGAGCAACTGCTCTCGGCGGGGGGCTTCAATATCAAGGCCGCCGACACGCCGGAAAAGCTGGCCCAGTTACAGGCCATGAAACAGCGCAGAATCCTGCAGCGCCAGGGGCCGGATGGCCAGCCGCAGTTCCTGTTCGCCGATGCAACCTACTGCCGCTGTCTGTACGTCGGAAACGAAGCCGCCTATCAGACCTATCAGCGGCTGTCGGTGGAACAGCAGATTGCCGAGGAGCGCCAACAGGCGGAAATGGACGCCTCGATGGACTCCCCCTGGGCCTACGACTGGTGGTCGGTCCCGTACTGAGGGGTTATGCCATATCTTCCAGTTCCCGGCCCTTCGTTTCGCGAATGAAGCTGACGACGAAGACGAAGGAGAGGGCGGCGAAGGCGGCATAGATGCCATAGGCGATGCCGAGCCCGAGATTGAAGGCGATCGGCGGAAAGGTGGTGGACACGACGAAGTTGGCGATCCACTGGACGCCCGCGCCCAGCGACAGCGCCGATGCCCTGATCCGGTTGTTGAACATCTCGCCGAGCAGGACCCACGTGACCGGCCCCCAGGAGAAGCCGAAGCAGAAGACGTAGATGTTGGCCGCCAGCAGCGCGACGAGGCCGCCCTGCGAGCTCAGGACCGGGAAGCCCTCGGCGTTGACCGGCGCGGTGCCGAACACCCAGGCCATGGCGCCGAGAGTGATGAGCATGCCGATCGAGCCGGCAAGCAGCAGCGGCTTGCGGCCGAACTTGTCGATGCAGGCGATGGCGATCAGCGTCGTGGCAATGTTGGTGATGCTGGTGATCATGGTGATCAGCAGCGAATGCGCCTCGTCGAAGCCGACGATCTGCCACAGGGCGCTGCTGTAGTAGAAGATGACGTTGATGCCGACAAACTGCTGGAACATCGACAGCACCATGCCGATCCAGACGATGGGCAGCAGTCCCCACTTCCCGCGCAGATCGGAAAGCCGGGGCTTGTGTTCGCGTGACACGGTGCGGCTGATCTCTTCGACCTTGATCGAGGCATGCGGGCCGACCATCCGCGCCAGCACCACGCGCGCCTCGGCATGCCGCCCCTGGGCCACGAGATACCGGGGCGACTCCGGGATGAGCAGCGCGAAGACGCCGTACATGATTGCCGCCGGCGCCTCGGACCAGAACATCCACCGCCAGGCCTCCCAGCCGAACCAGAAGGGCGCGCTGGCCGAACCGGCGGCCTGAGCGATCGCATAGTTGCCGAGCAGGGCCGCGAAGATTCCGACGACGATCGCCAGCTGCTGGAGCGAGCCGAGGCGGCCGCGCATTTCCGCGGGCGAGCACTCGGCGATGTAGGCGGGCGCAATGACGCTGGCGGCGCCAACGCCGATCCCGCCCAGCAATCTCCAGAAGATGAAATCAGCGAGGCCGAAGGGCGCTCCGGAGCCGATCGAGCTGATGGCGAAGAGGATTGCGGCGATGACCATGCAGCGGATACGCCCGATCCGGTCGGCCAGCGGGCCGACGACAAAAGCGCCCACCGCCGAGCCGATCAGCGCCAGCGACACCGCCAGGCCAAGGCCCAGACTCGATGCGTTGAACTCTTCCTTGAGCGCAAGAACCGTCCCGTTGATGACGGCGGTGTCGAAGCCGAACAGAAAGCCGCCCATGGCGGCGGCGGCGGCAATGAGGATGACATAACCCACGTTCGGAACGACAACCACGGACTCTGAAGCGGGCGCCGCCATGTCTTCCTCCTCCCGGATGGATCCAGTTTCTCGTTGCTCTAAAACGTAAGTCCGGCTTCAAATCCAATGACGACCGCATTGTCTATGTCGTCGTATCCACTCGGATTTGCGACATATTGTATATTAGGCCTAAAATAAAGAAACTGTGTCACCTGGTATTGGTAATTGATCTCCAAAATAGTTTCGGCGTACTGCCGGGGGACGTCGTTGTCGCGTTGCGCCTGCCTGAGATCCTGGCTGTAAAAGCCACTGGCAACCGCAAAACCCGCCTTGTCCTTGGGTCGCGCGTCGATCAGACCTTCGTAGATAAGGCCGCCTGAGACGAAATAGGGGAAAGTATTTCTATTCAGCTCCGGTGCCGCGACGAAAACGAAAAAGCCGTAGAGGCCTTGCGTATCCTTCGGGTCCTCCCGGTACAGCATCTGATCGACGAGGGTATAGAGGCCACTGTTGTCCGAGCGGCGGCGCACGCCGTCCACGTCGTCGAAGTTGCCGGTGTGGTAATAGCCGCCGATCTTGTACGCGGCAGGCAGGCCGAGCAGCCCCTGGTCCGGCTTGTATCCGGCCTCGGTCAACACCAGGACGCCGTTGCTGCCAAAACTGAAGTTGGTCCCATGGTCGTTGCGCCCTTCCTGATCCGCGTCGCCATCGTAGACACCGACCTGCAGATACGTGTCCTTCGTCGGATTGACGCGCGCACGGACCGCCCACACCGCGCCCGGATAGGCCGTGATGCCGTCGGGCATATTGAAGAATGGCGAAGGCGGCTGACCGCAAATGGCGTTGCTGACGAACTGGCAGTAAAGGGGCGAGGTCAGAAAGTCGTTGGTGGCAATGAGGCGTCCGTAAGCCAGATTGAGGTGGTCGTCGAACAGGTCGTGCTGCATTTCGACTTCGACCAGCCGCCAGGTCTGGCCGCCGCCGTAAAGCTGCTGCACGCTGAACGCGTTTCCGATGTGGTCGTTGGAGAGGCTGTTGCCCGAGCGCTGCGAGCCGCTCACGCGAAAAGCCGAATTCGGCAGGCCGACGAGCTTCTCAAGGTCGAGGTCGATGGCCAGCAGGATGTTATGAACATAGGTGGAGCCCTGGCTCTCACCCCCGACCGGATTTGCCATGAACTCCATGGCGTAGCCGAGCTCGACCTCAAATCCGTGGTCGGACAGCGTGTTTCGCAGGCCCCCCCAGTCGCCGGTGAGGTTGGTATCCCAACTGTATTTCGGCGCGGGTTGTTCTTGCTCCAGCGGCAGCGGCTCGTCCGGGACGCCGGTTCCAGGGGCAAGTGGCTGGGAGATCCCCTGGGCGGCGATCGGAACAGGCGTGGTGGAAAGAAGGCCGATCCCGATGCCGAGGATCAACGATCGCGCGCGCCTGTGATGATGATCGCGGCGGGCGCGCATCGTCCCGCTTTCCCCGGCTGGACGATGGAGCCACGATGCGCTCAACAGCATCACAACGTCATCCTGCCTTACAAGTCCAGCTTCCCGCCTGCGTTGAGGAGGAAATGGCATCAGATCAACGTAAACTATTGATCTCACGGAAAGGAGCGGCGTGCAACAAAAAGCACGCCCCGATCAGGGTATAAAGTTTGTATATCAGATAAGTTGCAAGTTACCGGGGTGAGATTGGTGCTCTGCGTGCGGTGCCCGGGCCCTGGATTAAGCTGGCCAAGCGGCGGGCACGCGGTAACGGCTCGTTAAGGTCGGTGCGGCACAATAGGCGGTTGGCGATGCCCGGTGCCCATGATGAAGACCGTACGAACCAGAAACGACGGAGCAGCGTTCGGATTTCGCACGGCGTGGTTTGCTGTCGTCGTGCTGAAACTCGTGGTCCTTCCGGCCTCCGCTCCGGCGGCGGAACCTCTCTTCGGGGACCTGCCGGCTGATATCGTCACGTCGCGACCAAGCGCGTCGGTGCCCGCCGACCTTCCCGGCAGTCGCTTCGACCCGTGTGCCGTAGCCCCCGGTGTCCGCGTGTTCGCTCCAATGCGCGGAGTGGTGATCGACGCCGATCCGGCCGCGCTCGCCGGCGTCGGCGGCGATGGATGCGCCCGGAGGTCTGCCCCACCATCTCCCGGTCCGGGTGGCGAGCGGCCCTCCGGCGACGCCGGAGAGTGAAGCGCCCGTCCGTGGCAATATGTCTCACGCGTCGCCCGCACTGCTGCCGATGTGAACGGCGAGCCAGATCGTGGGCGCTCGAGGTCCGTCCGGGTGACGCGATGGCGGACATGCGCGGGCAGAAAGAGATAGTCGCCGGGTCTCAGCAACCTCGGCGCGTCCTCTTTATCCAACAGGATCTCGGCCGTGCCCGCGACCACCAGAATCCATTCATCCCACGGCTGATCATACCAGTCGCCGGGGGCTGTCGTCTGGCCGGTTGACACGATCCGCTCGATGCGGACGTGTTCGAAGTCCAGCAGCGGATCGAACCGTTCAACCGCAAGCCGCTCCGGCACGTCGGCAAACAGACTGCCGGCTTCCGTGTCTCGTCGGGCATCATCGCCGCTCATCCCCATCGCCCGTCCTAACGTCTGCCGTCTTCAGCTCAATCAGTGTCTCACCCGGCACCGCATCTCGGGGCCTTCGTGGCCCCAGGAGATCACCGCTTCGCTTTGATGCTCCCACAGCATTTCGTTCGACCCCTGGTACTTTGCGCCGCTGCCGGCGGGCTGCTGGAACATCAGCGAGGTTTGGTCACCGAACTCGGCAATCGCCGTCGGCGGGTCGGTCTCGAAGAACGTGGCCGTCACCTGCTTTGCGGGCTGACCATCGCAGACATAGGTCGCCGAACCGGACGCGGCGGCGAGCCGGTACCGGGCCTGAAGTTCAGCGATCCGCAGCCGGTATGCCTGTTCGACGCAGGCTCGCTTGTCGTCGCTCTTCCAGCAGTCGTCACGCCCCTTGATCCAGCCGCGCTGTTCCGCCTTCAGGATAGGTGGCTGTTCATGGATCGCCTTGTCCAACGCGGCGGCATAAACCTGGGACAGTTTCCGGTCCAGCGCCGACAACGCGTCATCGGTGCAAATCAGCGCTTCGATGCTGCCTGGCTCGACCTTGCCGCAGTCGAACGAGGGACCAGCGGCGGAGGCTGTGGCGGTCGCCGCCGCGATGAAGCCGAGGGCGAACCCGACTGCAATGGCAGGAAGACGCATCGCCAGGCTCATCGAGACACTCCGTAAAAGAGAGCGCACTATCACGGATCGCGCCGGCGGTGCAGCGATCCGCGGGTTCGGCGGCACACCCGGCGCTGCGGCAGGCATGCGCCACTCAGGCGGCGACCGCGCTGCCGGCGACCGCGCTGGCGCGAGACAGCGCCTGATCCTGCAGGCGCCGGATCCAGGGGCCGGTCAGCTCCGCGTCAACACCCATCTCGGTGAGCACCGCCACCGCCAGGTCCAGGCCGCGCGGCACGCTTCGCTCCACCACCGGGACAATGCCGAGGGACCGGAACTGCTCGGCCTCCGCGTCAGTGCGGACAACGGCGATCCGTTTCAGTGTGGGATAAAGGGAGTTCACCGCTGGCGTCACGTCCCGCGCGACTTCGAACGAGGGGGCGGTGAGAACGTTCAGACGACGGCCGTGCAAGGCAACCGGCTCCCAGATGCGGGAATCGCTCATGTCGCCGAAAATCACGGCATAGCCATCGGCCACAGCCTCGCGAAACCGGCGGTCGTCCCGTTCGATCGCGACGTAGCCAATCGAGAACTCGTTCAGGGCGTCGGCGAGGGTCCGGCCGGCTCGACCCATGCCGACGATCATGATCGGGGCGGCGCCCTCGCGCGGCTGCAGCTCGGGATCTTCGAGTCGCGCCTTGCGCCGGCGCATCCGGCCGGCCAGCGAACGCCCCGCTTCTGCCACGGTGGGGGTCAACGCGAGCGTCAGCGCGACGGCTCCGATCAGCACAGCCGCAGCCTGCTCGCCGACGAGCGAGCGGACCGCCCGCAGGCTCAACACCACGAACGCGAACTCCGAGCCCTGCGCCAGCAGGAAGGCGAGCTGGGTCGAGCCCGGAATAGACCAGCGAAAGACCAGGCTGGTGATGGCATTCGTGAGGATCTTGAGGATGAGCAGCAGGGCGGCGATGGCGAGGACCCAGGGCCAGAAGGTCAGCAGCGTGGCCGTATCCAGCGTGAGCCCCACCGAGATGAAAAAGAATCCGAGAAGCAGCCCACGGAACGGTTTGATCTCCGACTGGATCACCGCCCGGTAGGGTGTCTCGGCGATGATCATGCCGCCCAGAAACGCGCCCAGCGTCAGCGACAGGCCGACCGCACCGGTGGCCCAGCCGGTGGCGAGCGCCACCAGCAGCGCCATGGCGGTGAACACCTCCTCGTTGCGGCTGCGCGCCACCAGGTCGAACAGCGGTCGGACGATGATGCGAGACAGCAGGACCGCCACGCCGAACGCCAGGACCGCTTTGATGAGCGCCAGTCCTATGGCCGGCAACAGCGCGGTCTCGCTGCCGAGCGCGCCTGCGATGATCAGCAGCAGGATCGCGGCCACGTCCTGAAAGATCAGAATGGCGGTGGCGGTCAGCCCGACCGGGCAGTTCTGCTGGTGCCGTTCGCCGATCAGCCGAACGACGACCGCGGTCGACGACAGCGCCAGCGTTGCCCCGATGACGAATGCGGCGAGCGGAGGGAGCCCGAAAAGCAGAGCCGCCGGCCCCAGGGCGAGCGTCCCGGCCAGCACCTGAAGCGGACCGAAGCCGAAGATGTCGCGGGCCTGTGACCGGATTTTCTTGAGCGAGAAGTGCAGCCCGATGTCAAACAGCAGGAAGACGACGCCCAGCTCGGCCAGCGTGTGCACCGTAGAGCTGTCGCCGAGCAGCCCGGCGTCGGCACTGCCGAGGGCGAGGCCGAGCAGGAGATAGCCGACGATGGGGCTGAGGCCGATTGCGCGGGAGCCGACGGCGGCGACCACCCCCAGCGCCAGCAGGAGAATGACGGGGACCAGCGCCGCCAGGATCGAGTGTGCTTCTGCCATCTCAGGCCGGTGCCGGGTTGAGGAACGTGTGCACCGCCTGGATCACCACCGATCCCTCGCCGACGCTGGAGGCGACGCGCTTTACCGAACCCGACCGCACGTCGCCGATCGCGAAGATCCCGGGTCTGGTGGTGGCGAACGGCGAGGCCAGCGCCGAGCCGTCGGACGCCCGTCCGGTGACCACGAAACCCTTGGCGTCGAGCTCGAGACAGCCGTCCAGCCATTCGGTGTTCGGCTCGGCGCCGATCATCACAAAGATGTTGCTGACGGAATGGGTTTCGGTCGCGCCGGTGTCGCGGTTCCGCCAGGTCACCTGGCGCAAGCGCCCGTCGCCCTGGAGTTCGACGATCTCCGTGCGGGTGTGCAGGGTAATCCGGGCCGACTGACCGATACGCTGGATCAGGTAGTCTGACATGGTCGCCGCCAGCCCGTCGGCGCGCACCAGCATGTGGACGTGCGCCGCCGTGCGCGACAGGAACACCGCAGCCTGTCCGGCCGAGTTGCCGCCACCGACGACCACCACCTCCTCGGCGGTGCAAAGTTGCGCCTCCATCGCCGTCGCGGCGTAGTGAATACCCTGGCCCTCGAACCGCTCGTAGTCCGGGACGTCGAGCTTGCGATAGCGTGCACCGGTGGCGAGGACTACGGACCGGGCCTGAATCGTCTGTTTGTCGTCCAGGAGCAGCCGGCTCATCGGTTCGTCGCAGTCGAGGCGATGCGCATAGCGCGAGATGGCGAGGCGGGCGCCAAACTTCTGTGCCTGCACCTGAGCACGTCCCGCAAGGGCTTGGCCAGAGATGCCGGTGGGGAAACCAAGATAGTTCTCGATCTTCGACGATGTCCCCGCCTGCCCGCCGGGAGCCAGTCCCTCCACAACGATGGTGTCCAGTCCTTCCGACGCGGCATAGACGGCCGCCGCCAGTCCCGCCGGCCCGGCGCCGACGACGGCGACATCGTACACATGGTCGACAGGGATCGTTTCAGTAAGCCCGAGACCATCGGCCAGTGCCGCGGTGGAGGGGTTGCGAAAGACCGTGCCGCCCGGTCCGATCACGACCGGCAACTGATCGGCGGTAAGCTTGAAGCAGTCGAGGAAGCCGCCAGCCTGCGGGTCCGTGTCCGTATCCAGCACGCGGTGCGGATAGCCATTGCGGTTCAGGAAGCGCTGCAGGCGAAGCGTCTCGCTGCCATGGGCGGGGCCGATAAGCACGACGCTACCATGCAAGTGGCGGATTAGTCCGACGCGCCGCAGGATAAAGGCGCGCATGATGATTTCGCCGATGTCGGGCTCCCCCGAGACCAGCCGACGGAAGTCGGCACGCTTGATCCGCACGACGCGACTGTCTGCTCCCGTCCGTCCCGAAACAAGGATTTGGCGATCGTTGAACAGGTCAAGTTCACCGGTAAACTGCCGCTCGCCAAGCACCACGAAGGTCTGGCGCAGACCGCACGTATCGGTGTCGTAAATTTCGATCCTGCCTTCGAGCACCAGGAAAAAGTCGACGGACCTCTGGCCTCTCTCGAAAACAGCCGTCCCCTCGGAAAGCAGCTCTTCGCGGCCGTAGGCTCGGATCCGCGCAGCCATCTCCAGGCTCAGCCGGGGAAAGGTCTGCGCCTCCCTCGCGTAAGGGTCACTGGGATCGATCTCGACTTCAGGATTGGTCGGCTGGTTCGATCCGAGCAAGACCAACGTCTCCATTCGCAGCAATGTCAGAACAGCGCACCGCACAGCAGGCGCTCGCGACACCGTTTATCCGATAAATGGCGCCGGGGCGCAAAGACCTTGGCCCACAGCGCGAAAATGGGAAGCAATTTCGATAAGCGCCAGCCGAGCGCTCGCGCCGTCCTAGGCCTGAGTTACCGCCTGGTAGATGCTGGCGTAACGATCCCGCAACTCGTTTTTCAGCACCTTGCCCATCGTGTTGCGGGGCAGGCTGTCGATCACAAAGACCTGCTTCGGCAACTTGAACTTGGCGAGCGAGCCGGACAGCGCTTCGACGATCGCGTGTGCGTCCAGCCGCACTCCTGGCTCCGGAATGACAACCGCGGTGACGCCTTCGCCGAAATCGGGATGCGGAACGCCGATCACGGCCGACTCGCGCACGCCGTCCAGCGCATCGATGGCGATCTCGATTTCCTTTGGATAGACATTGTAGCCGCCGGTAATGATCAGGTCCTTGCCTCGGCCGACGATCCGCAGATAGCCCTGATCGTCGAACTGCCCCAGGTCGCCGGTGATGAAGAAGCCATCGGAGCGAAATTCCTGCTCGGTCTTTTCGGGCATTCGCCAGTATCCCTTGAAGACGTTCGGCCCCTTCACCTCGATCATGCCTACGTCGCCCTGGGGGAGCGGGGTTCCGCTCTTGGGGTCTGTGACGCGGATCTCCACGCCGGGCAACGGCACGCCCACCGTGCCGGCGACGCGGGGGCCGTCGTAGGGATTGGACGCATTCATGTTCGTTTCGGTCATCCCGTAGCGCTCGACGATGCGATGGCCGGTGCGCGCCTCGAACTCCTGGTGCGTGGAGGCGAGCAGGGGGGCGGAGCCCGAGACGAACAGCCGCACATGCCGGACGAGTTCGCGCGTGAACGCCGGCTGCTCCAGCAGCCGGGTATAAAAGGTGGGAACGCCCATCATGGAGGTGGCGCGCGGCAGCAGCCGGATCACCTCATCTGCCTGGAAGCCGGGCAGAAACAGCATTGAGGCCCCGGCCAGCAGGGAGACGTTCGCGGCCACGAACAGTCCGTGCACGTGATAGATCGGCAGTGCGTGCAGCAGGAGGTCGTCGGCGGTAAATCGCCAGAAGTCGCGCAAGGTCAGCGCGTTCGATGCGAGATTCCGGTGCGTGAGCATCGCACCCTTGGAGCGCCCGGTGGTTCCGGAGGTGTAGAGGATTGCCGCGATCTCGTCTTCGTCAGCGGGAAGATCGTCGAAAGTCTCCGGGCAGCTTCGGGCCGACTGCATCAGGGTCCCGCCTCCGGATCGGTCGAGGGTGGCGAGGCTCGCCTGCGCCGGCCCCGCCACGGTCGCAAGATCCGCCTCGTTGCCGGGCGAGCAGACCAGCAGCCGTGGCTCGGCATCCCCGACGAAGTACGCGACCTCCGCGTGCGTATAGGCGGTGTTCAAGGGCAGGTAGATCGCGCCGGCGCGAAGGCAAGCGAAAAACAGGCACAGCGCTTCCGGCGATTTCTCCACCTGTGCTGCGACCCGATCGCCTTTTCGCACGCCCGCCTGTTGCAGCGCATGAGCGATCTTGGCCGTGGTCGCCTCGAAGTCGGAGTAGGTTGTGCGGCGACCGTCCGGGGTCTCCATGAACGTCTTGCCGCGTGGTGGTCTTGCGGCTTGGTACAGCGAAAGCAGGGTCAGACGGGGCATGATCGTTCCTAGGTCGGCTGGGACGGGTTCAGAGTGGGCGCTGCTTCTGTCATCGGCGCCGGTGAATTCGGTTTTTGGCCTGCATACCGAGACGGCTTGCGCGCATCGGGGCTCAGACAGCAACCGTTTGAGGTGGGCCTGCGGGTGTTTGTCGCTTGCCGCGTCATTGTATTGTCCTCATCTCCAGTCCATTGAAAATACCTGCAGACGACCCAACACTAAGTATAACAAACTTTGTAACTCTGGGAGAGTTGCCCACTTTCAGCAGAACGGGTCGGGAGGCCAAAGGGTCGAGCATTTCGTGAAGAAGAGGCTGGCATAAATTAGCAGTCTATAAATTAGAACTTCAGCATCAAAATATGGACTGCACCATTGACGGGCCGCCGCCCGGCTGTGGGGGCTCTGGAAGCAAGGTATCTCTTGTTCTTTAAGCGCGTGGTTCGGCCGTTTTCTTCGGTGTTGGTGACACGCTGTCGAATGTCACGCTGGCGGGAAGGAAACGAGGATGAAGAAGCTCGCTTGTCCCGCCGCTTAGGCGCACGTCCGGCACCAGCAGGACAACGACCGAAGGTATTTCCAACGTCGGGAACAGGGCCGCCAGGACCGCATTGCCGCTGCCATCAGGAAGAACAAGGAGGAATGTCATGTTGCTGGGCCCTGCGAAATTAGGACGGATTCTCGGCGCTGCGCTGTTGTTGACCACCGTGTCCTTTGCTGCTGAGGCACAGGATGCAAAGGTCTTGAAGATTTCCCATCAGTTCCCCGCCAGTCAGAACGACGAAGGGGACTTCCGCGATCGCCTCTGCCGCAAGTTCGCTCAGGAAGTCGAGAGCCGGACGGGCGGCAAGATCAAGTTCGAGATCCATCCCAACAGCTCGCTCGTCAAGGCAACCGCCCAGTTCAGCTCGCTGCGCAAGGGCGCCCTTGACCTGAGCCTGGTGCCGCTGGCCTACGGCGGCGGCGAAGTCCCGGCTGTCAACATCACGCTCATGCCGGCCCTGGTCAGCAGCTACGACGAGGGCATGCGCTGGAAGGACGCGCCAATCGGCAAGGAACTGAACAGGATCCTGGAGGAGAAGGGCATCAAGCTGCTGACCTGGGTGTGGCAGGGCGGCGGCGTGGCTTCGATCGGCAAGGCCGTGCTGGTGCCCGAAGATGTGCAGGGGATGAAGGCGCGAGGCGCCAGCCGCGAGATGGACCTGATGTTGAAAGCGGCCGGCGCCGCCATTACCAGCATGCCGTCCAGCGAGGTCTATGCGGCAATGCAATCGGGCGTTCTCGACGCCGCGGTAACGTCCAGCACGTCGCTGATGAGCTATCGGCTGCAGGAGTTCACCAAAAACCTGACCACCGCCCGCGACAAGACATTCTGGTTCATGCTGGAGCCGCTGGCGATTTCGACGGCGACGTTCAACGCGCTCACGCCGGAGCAACAGAAGATCTTTGTCGAGGTCGGGGCGAGCCTCGAGCCGTTCGGCATCGAACAGGCGAAGAAAGACGACGACCGCGCGGCGGTGGTGTTCAAGGAGGCCGGCGCGCAGGTGCACGACATGAACCAGCAGCAGTTCGATCAATGGCGGAAGGTCGCGGAAGCCAGCGCCTACAAGGATTTCGCCGAGCGCGTGAGCAACGGCCAGGAACTGCTCAATATGGCTTTGGCGGTCGAGCAGGCGCAGCGCTGAACAAGGCGCGACAAGAGGGGAGGGAGCCGCCGTGACCGCGGTCATTCGGGCCGTCAAGCAGTTCAATGTGCTGATGGGCTATCTGTCGGCCGGCCTGATCTGTGTCGCCACCTGTGTTCTCGTCTTCGAGGTGGTCGTCCGCTACGTGTTCGCCTGGCCGACCGACTGGGAGATCGAGTTCAGCGTTATGCTGCTGATCATCGCCACGTTCATGGCCGCGGCCCACACGCAGCTCACACGAGGCCATGTCACCATCGAAATCCTCAGTGAAATCACGCCAAGGCGGTGGACGCACTGGCGGATGCTGGTGGCGGACGTGCTGTCGCTGTTGTTCTGCGCCTTCATCGCCTGGCAATCCTGGCAGTTATTCCACGAAGCCTGGGAGGAGGGCCGGATCAGCGACAGCACCTGGGGCCCGCCGCTGTGGACGGTCTTCGTCTTCATGGCGTTGGGGATGACAACACTGTGTCTGCAGTTGCTGATCCAAATCTACGAGGACAGCCTGCCGGACGTCGTCGGCGCGCGGAACGTGCCTGCCCACCATGATGCCGAGGTGCAGGCGGCGGAAGAGGCCTCCGACCTGCATCCCGGCCGCGAGAGAGACTCTTACACGGTCGGCACCCGGAGCGCACAGCGATGAGCACGTTGCACATCGGCTTGCTCTACGCGCTGGGCACCTTCGCCTTCCTGTTTTCCGGCATGCCCATCGCGTTTGCCGTGGGCGCGGTCGCGCTGATCTTCATGTTCCTGTTCATGCCCTCGGTGCAGCTCGATATCGTCGCCGAGACCATTTACTCCGAGCTGAACAGCTTTACCCTGCTCACCATCCCCCTGTTCATCCTGATGGGGGCTGCGATCGGCAAATCGCGGGCCGGATCCGACTTGTATAACTCCCTGAACAGCTGGCTGTACAAAGTGCCGGGTGGCCTCGGGCTGGCGAACACGCTCGCCTGCTCGGTGTTTGCCGCGATGTGCGGCTCTTCGCCCGCCACCTGTTCGGCAATCGGCTCCTCGGGCATCCCGGAGATGCGCAAGCGCGGCTACTCATCCCGCCTTGCTTCCGGGCTGATCGCCGCCGGCGGCACCCTCGGCATCCTGATCCCGCCCAGCCTCACCTTGATCCTCTACGGGCTCGCAACCGAGCAGTCGATCGGCAAATTGTTCATGGCGGGGGTCGGCCCCGGAATCATGCTGACAACGCTGTTTGCGCTCTGGGTCGTCTACAAGTCCTGGGTGGAAAAGCGGCAGACAATAGCCGCTGCTGCCACCGGAACGGCGGCACAGCCTTACGTGGCCGAGCACCACAGCTGGCAGGACCGCCTCAACAGCCTGCCGCGACTGTTGCCGTTCCTGGTGCTGATCCTGATCGTCATGGTGGCGCTTTACGGCGGCTGGGCGACGCCCTCGGAGGTTGCCGGCATCGGCGCGTTCGGCGCGCTGGTGATGGTGATGCTGATCTATGGCTGCTGGCGCTGGGCGGACCTCAAGGTGATCCTCTCCGGCACCGCCCGGGAGTCGGCGATGATCATGATGATCATCGCGATGTCGTTCCTCTACACCTATGTCATGAGCTACCTGCACGTGACCCAGGACCTGGCGCAGTGGATCGTCTCGCTGGACATGGGCAAATGGCAGTTCTTCTTCTGGACGTGCATTTTCCTGATCGTTCTCGGTTTTTTCCTGCCGCCCGTGGCGATCATCCTGATGGTTACCCCGGTCATCCTGCCGGCGCTCGAAGCGCTTGGCATCGACCTGATCTGGTTCGGCGTGGTCATGACCATCATCATGGAGATGGGGCTGATCCATCCGCCCGTGGGTCTGAACCTGTTCGTCATCAACGGCATCGCACCCGACATCCCGCTAAAGGAGATCATGTGGGGGGTGGCTCCGTTTCTTGTGCTGATGGTCGTGGGAATCCTGCTGCTCTGCCTCTTCCCCGAGATCGCGTTGTGGCTGCCCAGCCGTTATCAGGGATCGTGACTGGGATTTACTGAAGCTGCTTCGGTGGATGGCACTACCGGAGAGGAGCGCCGCAAAACGTCCCCAAAAAAAGACGGTACGGGGGACCTGGGCGGCGCTCGCGAAATAAAGACAACGGCCAGGTGACCCAAGACGTGTTTTTCGGAAAGCCGCCTGGCGCTGGCGAAAGCAGATATTTCACCCGGCTTTAACGGCAGCCGCCAAAAAGCAAACTGCTTCAAGACGATAACGCATTGCCGTGCCGAAAATGCACCACTGTGACTTTCCGCATCCCCTCCCGGTCCGGGCCCACCTTGTTTTTGCGCTGCCGCGATCCGTTATTTTGCGTCGCAACATCGGCGGCGCTCAGTCGGCGCCTGGCCGGTTGTTGCAGCGAAACGGTCAACCGACTTAAGGAGGTTGTGACCATGTACGATCTTAACGTTGATGGCGTCGACGAGGCGCTGCTGGAGCAGGACGCGGGCGGAGCCGAAACCCCGGTGGCGCCGGCTTCCGCGCTTGAGACAGGCACGGCCGCGGCAGACCATAAGATTGCGATGACGACCCGCAAGAAGATCGCCCTTATCGCGCATGATCATCGCAAGCGCGATCTGCTGGAATGGGCGAAATACAATCGCGACCTGCTGGCCAGCCACATCGTCTATGCCACCGGCACCACGGGAAAGATCCTCGAACAGGAGCTCGGCTTTCCGATCACCAATCTGCAGAGCGGCCCGTTGGGCGGCGATCAGCAGATCGGCGGCAAGATTGCAGACGGTGAGGTCGATTTCCTGATCTTCTTCTGGGATCCGCTGCAGCCGATGCCGCATGATCCGGACGTCAAGGCACTGTTGAGACTGGCCGTTGTCTGGAACATCCCGATCGCCTGCAATCGCGCCAGCGCCGATTTCGTCATCTCCTCGCCGTTGATGGTGGGGGAGTACGATCGCCTGGTTCCTGACTTCGAAGCGTATCGTTCGCGGCCATTGGCGCTGAACGCCTGAATACCGGTCGGAGCGGCCCCGCGGCGATGAACGCAAAGCGCTGACGCAGAGGGCGTCGGCGAGGCTGCACGATCAACCACGAAGCAGCTCGTCGCTGCACAGGAGCGCATCAAGAAAGCCGGGCCTGCCGGGAGGCCCGGCCGATCCGAGTCCCGGTTTGAACCTGCCGGCCCAGCCGGTTCTCACCGCAGTTCGCGCAGGTCCTGTTCCGAAAGCACAAGCTCGGCCGCCGCGACGTTTTCCTCCAGGTGCTTCAGGGAAGACGTGCCGGGGATCGGCACCAACACCGGCGACTGCGTCAGCAGCCAGGCAAGCGCGATCTGCGCCGGCGTGGCGCCCTTTTGCTCCGCTACCCTGGACAGCGCGCGACCGCCGCGGGCGGAGCTTCCCGCCGCCAGCGGGTACCACGGAAGGAAGGGGATCCCCAGCTTCTCGCATTCGCGCAACACGTCTTCGGAGGCGCGGTCGGAGATGTTGTAGCGATTTTGGACGGACACGATCGGCGCGACGCGCCGCGCCCGGCGCAGTTCGTCGACGCTTACATTGGAAACGCCAATGTGGCGAATCTTTCCCTCGCTCTGCAGGTCAGCCAGCGTGCCGACGGAGTCTTCGAGCGGCACGGCCGGATCCGGCGCATGCAACTGATACAGATCGATGCGCTGAAGTTTGAGGCGCCGCAGGCTTCCCTCGCACGCCAAACGCAGATGCTCCGGCCGGCCATTGCGGGTCCATGCCTCGCGCCGCGGTCGCGTCAGCCCGCCCTTGGTCGCGATTACGAGATGATCGGGGTAGGGGTATAGCGTGTCGGCGATCAGCCGCTCGTTGACGTCCGGGCCGTAGGCGTCGGCGGTATCGATCAGCGTGATGCCGAGTTCCACAGCGCGAAGCAGAACCTGCTTCGCCGCCGCAACGTCCGACGGCTCGCCCCAGACGTCCCGCCCGCACAGGCGCATCGCACCAAATCCCAGCCGCCGCACGGAGAGGTCGCCGCCGATGGTCAGGAGACCACCCGGCGCCCCGGCGCTCTCCCGGCTCGCTGCCTGTTGTGGCTGAACAGTCAAATCGGCTCCTTTCATTGTGGGCGGTCGGGACCACCGTTGACGTCACAGCGAGGCTTGGGCGAGTCCTTGCCGTGTCAGCAGTATAACGTGGCTCAACACCAACTTGGGAAGGAAGCCTTCATATGGTATAATAATATCGCTTTAATGGGGGGTACGCAGCGGGGAAATCGGATAAACAGGACGTCGTTTTAGCAACCAGCAGTTGCGCCCCTCGGTTGCTTCTTGCGAGCTTATATAAAAGCCGAAATTGGGACGAACCACTAATGACAACTGATATCATGTTTCGCTACGGCCTTAGTCGGGCTTGGATGCGAATTACGGCCATTGCCGCGATCTTTGCGATGATTGGTTTACCCGCAAGTAGGGCGGCGCTCGCCCAAGATCCCGTAAGTCGGGATATTCAGGGGGCTTCCGAAACGCGCGCCTTACTGGCCACGGCGAAGCGGATCTCCGTCATTGCCGAGTTGATGGCCGGCAACGACGCTTCGTTGTCCGCTGCTGAGATCAACACCACCCGTCTCCACCTGGCGCAGCATCTCGCGGCGGTGGGGGTGACCGAGGTTCGACCAATCGGCTCGCTGCCGTTCGTTGCCCTCGAGGTGACGCAGCCGCAACTGGAGGCCCTGCTCGCCAGCGGCCTTATCAAAGGGGTGAGTGAAAACGCCCGGGTCACGACCAATCTCTTCGACAGCGTACCGTTGATTGGCGGCCCAGAAGCGTGGAGCCTCGGGGCGCGAGGCGCTGGTCAGGCTGTTGTGATTGTCGACAGCGGCGTTGAAAGCAGCCATCCCTTCTTCAACGGGCGGGTGGTTCGCGGGGTCTGCTCCGCGACGGACTGCGGGTCTGGGGTGATCGATCAACCTGGCGCCGGGGAGCCCAATGCCGGCTGCTACCATGGCACCCATGTTGCCGGGATTGCCGCCGGTCGCGGCGACACCTTTTCCGGGGTTGCTCCGGATGCGAGCATCATTTCGGTCCGCGTCTTCCAATGCAATAGCACCCCCTGGGAAAACGTGATCAGAGGCCTGGACTACATCTATACAACGCTGCGCCTCGAACACAAAATAGCTGCGGTCAACATGAGCCTGGGCGACTCTTCGCAGTATGCGAGCGCTTGCGATAATTTCAATACTGCCTATCAGGCGATGGCCGCCGTCATTAATAATTTACGAAACGCTGGCATTGCAACGGCAGTTGCGTCGGGAAACAACAGCTATAACAGCGGCATCAGTGCCCCTGCATGCATCGACAACGCTATAGCTGTGGGAAGCGTCACGAAAGAAGATGCTGTAAGCTATTTTTCTAACAGTGGTCCAAATCTGGATGTTCTGGCTCCGGGTTCCAGCATTTATTCATCGGTGCTTAACGGGTCGTTCGATTATCTGAGTGGGACATCGATGGCAACCCCGCACGTGGCTGGTGCCATTGCCGCGCTGCGCTCAAGGCTGCCGAACGCGACCATTGCTCAGATCGAGCAGGCTCTTGAGACGACCGGGGTATGGGTGACGGATGCGGACAGCAGCATCACGCGTCGACGGATCGATGTTGCCGATGCCTTAGGTGCCTTGGGTGTGAGCCCTGGCCCTCATTGGCGCACGTGGGAGCAGTTCGGCGGCTCGATTCTCTACAGCCCAGAATGCCTTACATCGAGCGCCACGCAGACTGATTGCTGGGCAGTGCTTGCCAGTGGCTCTCTTGGCTGGTGGCGGTACAATGGTACAACGTCACCAACTCTGGTTACCATCGCGGGGGCGGTAAAGACCGCGCCAAGCTGTCTTTATGCCGGTGGCAAGCTGCAGTGCTTCGCGGTCTTGGGTTCCCGGCAATTGGGACAGAGCACGCAAACGGGTCTCTCCTGGAGTGCCTGGCGAGCCTTGGGTGACAATCTGAATGGTCGTCCTTCCTGCGTTTCAATCGACGGCACGAAGATCACCTGCGTCGCGACCAACGCCAGCAAGAAGCTGAGAACGAGATCCTGGTCGGGCACGGCTTGGACCGCGTGGAGCTCTTTGGCAGCGAATGTCACTGTCGCCGCCCCACCAACCTGCTATGTCCGTGCTGGGGGTATCGACTGTATGGTCAATGATACCAATAATCGATTGCAGTATCTGCGGCGGGACTCGGCGGGGAAATGGGCAGCGCCCAAAAATCTGGGTGGCGCGGTGACAGGCTTTACGTCGTGCATTGCCTTTTCACCGACCACGAGAAGTTGCTTTATTCAAGGTATAGACAATACTCTCCAGCAAATTTACTTCGGTGGCACGAGTTGGAGCTCATGGATAAATCTTGGTGGTGCAATCTACAGTGCGCCGTCTTGTGCTGTTTTAGGTAAGGAAACACATTGCTTTGCCGCGGCCAGCAACGGTACTTTGCAGCAGGCCCGCAAGGTCGCTGGCGTGTGGAAGCCATGGACCAATCTCGGTGGCACATTGGCTCTAACTCACCCCGCCTGCGTGACCCCTTCCAGTGCGCGACTGGATTGCTTCGCACATGGATTGAGCAACTCACTTGCTCACCTAGCTTACTATTAGAGCCGATATTCGCCGGCCGAGATGAGCGGCCCGCTCCGAGGCATCCGGCCGGAACGGCGACGGATTGTTGCTGGCGATTTCGTCGTCGATCGCGTACGACCTGTTGGAGGGCGTTTTCATGAAGGGGATCCCGGAGCCGGTGAACTTTGGGCAGCACGGATAGCTATGGCTGGAGCGATCCTCGTTGCCGCTTATTTTGGGCCCGAGCCCCGGCTTTGCAGCGCAGGTGGTGGCTTTGGGCTTTCAGACTTGCCGCGTCGTCCATGTTCCCGGGATCGTGTTGGGAATTCTTGACATGCGGCCCAACGATTTGGGGGCGATCGCCGGAATGCCCTAGGCGGACCCCGGCGGATATGAGGTAGGAAATGAGTTGCTGCGCGCCGCGTGCGGGCGAGCGGGTGCCAAAGCTGATCGCAACGACTCTGGCTGTTCTGGCGCTGATGGCTGGGAGGTGCCCCCCGGTATCGGCCGAAGAGGGGGACTCTTTTGTCATCGGCATGTTCGTCTACATGGCGGACGCGGCACGGGTGAGCGAATGCCGGACCGGCCGCAGCCTGCCGGTGGCGATGGCGGGCGATTATCAGGCTCTCGAGCGGGCGTACCTCGAAGCCCGGACCGCTCCCGGACAGCCGCTCCTGGCCACCTTCGATGGCGCGATCGAGGAGCGGCCGCGGATGGAGGGGAGCGGGACCGAGCCAACAGCCGTGGTTCGCCGCTTCATCAACGTGTGGCCCGGCGAGACCTGCGAGCGCAACCTTGCCGACGCCTCGCTGACCAACACCTACTGGCGGATTGTCCGGCTTGGCGGGGAAACGGTCGGGCCCGTCGAGGGGCACCGCGAACCCCACCTGCTGCTGTCGACCGAGGAGCGGTTCAGGGCCACCGTCGGCTGCAACCAGATGGTGGGCGGCTATCATCTGGATGGCCAGGCCCTGAAATTCGGAGCAGCGGCCTCGACGATGATGGCCTGCCCGCCGCCGCTCGACGGGCTGGAGCGGCGCCTGGCCGTGACGCTGGAGAGGACGGCGCGCTGGCGGATCAACGCCCAGTTCCTCGAACTGGAAGGCAGCGACGGAAAGCCGATCGCGCTCCTGCAGTCCGTCTATCTCCACTGAGCGGCGGAACTTCGGAGACCGCGGGACGCTGACCACAAACGCGCTTCCAAGAAGAAAGCGATGGGCGAAGGCCAGCGTATTTATCTAAATAGCCCAAGTGACTCAAATGTGGCCGCGGTTTGGCGCTCAGGTGCTGGCTAAGCCTCGCAGAACCGACCAGCCCGTTGTCAGACGGAGGAGATCAAACCTCTCTGCGACGCACGACGGCACAGTCGAAGGTTTTTCGCAGCGCAGTCCTTAGCGGTCCGTGGATAGCGATGGAGCGGTTGCTGTTTCTGTCTTGCCAGAATCCTTCTGTGTAAGCATGACATTAACGGCATCATCGTGACCCCAGGCGTTTCCCGTTGCTAAGTCTACAACCCATGGTATTATGAAAATTAGGTTTGCAATAGCGACGCCATTGAATTCACTGTCCAAGAGCCCGTAGCCGTCTTCATAGCCATTCTTCTTACAGACAACCTGAACGGGATGGGAAGATCGCTTCACCGGGACTTGGCCCGGCGTGACGACCGTATATCCACCGACCTGACATTTGGCTCCTTCCGGGTCAGAACTAACCTGTGCGGTTTCCGATCCACCGGAAAATATCGTAGCGCAGCCTGCTACGAAGGTGCCAGCCACGAGAGTGGCTGCTCGCGCCAATCCGACTAATGGTCTCACTGTGGTGACCCCCAAAAGGAACCGTTTAGTATAGCTTGTTTGGGGAGAGTACACGAGTCTGAATCCCGCCGTTCGGTCGGACAATGAGTGGGCGAGGAGTGAAGCACATTCATGCGGAGGATGGGGCGGAAGCAATGCCGGGGCGGCTCTTTTCTTTCGGCTTGCCGGAAGAACCACCCCCAAGGCAGACTTTCCGACCGTCAGCGCCGCCGCCCAACAGACGGGCGAGGCGTACTTTTTCCTCTCTTATCGGCTAGCCGTAGTAGCCCCCATAATAGGCCGGCTCTAGAAATACGTGGCGAACGCCGTTGAGCACCAGTTTCAGGGATCGGGCGGCCGACAGCTGGTCCACGGCCGCGTCAATGTTGGCCCGGGACGTTTTCTCGGCCGCCACCACCAGCAGGATTTGGCTCATCGATCGCGCCAGCGCCGCCGCTTCATGCGTGGCCAGCACCGGCGGCGAATCGAAAAGCACGATCCCGTCGGCAAATATCTGCGAAAGCTCTTCCAGCAAAGCCCCCATGCGTCTGCTGGTCATGAGTTCCGTGCTCAATTCGTGCGGCCGGCCGGCAGGAAGCACCGAAACACCCGGGACGGTGGTGGGGAGCAGCACGTCGGCGATCTTTACGGACGGGTCGAGAAGCAGATCCAGCAGGCCGCGCGACGCCTTGAACCCCATTTCCTTGTCGAACCGCGGGCGATACAGGTCGCCATCGACGCACAGGACCCGCGAGTCGCGCTCAAGTGCGAGACTCATGGCGAGACCGACGCTCACGAAAGTCTTGCCTTCAGCGGGCAGGGCGCTGGTGACCATGATGAGATTGCGGGGACCTGCGTGGTCATCGCTGGCGGACATCTCGCTCAGGATGTCGCGCTTGATCCGCCGGAACTCCTCGCCGGTGACATTCCGGCTGTTCATCGGCGAGGCGATGCCCTTGGCGTGGAGCCGCGCAAGATCGATCACCACCGGCACCCGGGTCGGCGTGCCTCGGGCTTCGGCAACGGGCGGGGAAATGGTGGACGCCGGTTCTGGGGTAGCCCGAGGTCGGGAGAGAGGGCGGTCCACCAGGGCTTCGAGCTTATCCGCCGCTCTCTCGATCAGGGTGGGCTGCGCCGCCGGCGATCGATCGGCGTGATCCATTGTCTTGGCCTTGAGCATCAGCGTCCTTCAGCTTGTCTTAGCGCGAGAGAGCCGCCGAGCGGGGACACCAGTTCGAGAGCCGGTCGTAGCGACCGGCTCTCGAACGCGGCGCTGACCACTTTCCCCAAGCCCGTCCGCGATTCGAGAGTCATGAGGACACCGTACGTGGACAGCAGGCCCACGGAGAGGACCACCAAGCCCACGAGTTCCATCCTGCGACGCAGTCGATAGCTTGGGTTGGGGACAAACGACACCGATCCGATGACCGGGAGATCGAAATCCGCGCGCAACTGCGTCGAACTGGAGTATGTAACCCGCAGAAGCGACAAGGCGATCGCCAGGCCGATTCCGGCAGCGCACGCCAACGGCAGCACAGCGGTCAGTAACAGGCGCCGTGGCGGCCCCTTCGGGACCGCCGGGACCTGCGGCGGATCAACAATCCGGAACTGCACCTCGGCAGCTTCGTCCCGATCACGCGAAACACGGGCCAGCTCTCTTCTCGACAGGAGTTCTTCGTACTGGCCCTTGAGCACGCTATAGTCGCGGTTCAGCTTCGCCATCTGGGCTTCGACTTCCGGGGCCCGATAGGCCCGGCTTTCCAGTTCCTTGAGCTCTTCCTGAGCCAGCGACAGCTTCTCCTGCAATTTTGCGACTTCCGCCTGCTTGTCTACGACGCGCATCTTCAAGCTGGCAAATCCCGGATTGGGAACGGCATAGGGCGCAATCGAGATCCTGGTCGGAGGATTTTCCGAGCCTGTGTCCGCGGGTTCGCCGAGCGAGCCTTCCTCGATCTTCCGCCGCAGCGCGATGACGTCCGGGTGCTTCTCCGTCAATCGCGTGAGGAGTTCTGCAAGTCTCGCCTGCATGGCGGCGAGACGGGAGCCGTCATCCGGTGGCGCAGTGCCCGGCTCGATCGTCTGAGGCGTGACAGCCATCTCGGTCCGGATGATGTCGAGTTCCGTCCGCGCGTCCCGTAACTCGGCGGCGAGGGTTTTCACCTGCTGATGAGCGCCATCCAGGTTCGCCTGGAAATTGCCGGAGGACGGCAGGTAAGCCAGGTTCTCCTGCTTGAAGGCAGCGGCGCGCTGCTCCGCTGTTTCCAGCTGGTGTTCGTATTCGCTGATTTGCTGATCGAGGAAGCGGCGCGCCTGCTCCATATCTTCACGACCCAGGCCGAGGCTGCTTTCGACAAAAACGTCCAGCAACGCCTGTGCAATGTCCGCCGCCTTCTGCGCATTGCCATAATTCACGGTAATCGCGAAGATGTGCGGTGCATCGGCGCCGACGGCGATCGACTTGTTGAGCGCCAGGAGGACGTCCTCGATTTTCTTCGGCGACAGGTCGGGCGGCGCAAGGTTGGTCCGGCGCACCACTTCTTCCAGGTTGGGTCTCGACAGCAGACTCTCCTGCATGGCGGCGATTTCCTGGTTGACGTCCCGGTCGACGGCTACGCCTCTAAGCAGCGGTTGCAGGACCGTCTTGGTATCCACATAAATTCGCGCTGTTGACCGATACGTATCTGGGATCAGCGCGATGATTGACCAGCCGATCAGGCAAACGAGCGTTCCTACAAGCACAGCGTATCCGCGAAAGCGGAGTACGGCGGTTAAATACTTTGTGATGCGCTCGATGATATTGTTCATTTGCTAAACAATAATCCTGCTGCGATAGCCCAACGAGTACATAAGCACAAATAAATATTTCCAAAATAATAATATATGATGTCGTGATTCAGGTGGTTCTATGCATAAAATGCCCTCGCCAACATCTCTAGGTATCTGTGCTGAAGTATTCCACTCGATGTGTCGGGTGTCTAAATTATGTTATTGTGTTCTTTGGATTTTTATTTTGCCGTCGGTAGACGGGCGGGCTGCTGCCGGTTCAAGCTGGGGTTAATCCACCTACGAGTAATTGCGGGCAGAAAAGCGCTTCCCGGTTAAAGGGTATCGAGCCGTGCCACGCTCGTCCACCCAAACTAAGAGGTACACCCTTCGGCGGACGGGCCTCGGTCAATACGTTGTGCAAAAGCAGGACTTCGATGCCGGAGCCCGACCAGATAACATCTTCCTGCTTTTGTCTGTCCCTCCAGCGGGGATCGCAACGCGGAACACTTCTGTGTTTCTGAGAGCGTGTGTGCTTATGACCAGTCTGACACAGCCTGATCAGGACTAGGGCGAGATATGCGCGCGGGCGTCGTGCCGGTTAAGCGCGTGGTGACCCCACCCGCCTCTTGGCCGCCGACTTTGATCGTCATCGTCGATACCGAGGAGGAGTTTGACTGGAGCGCCCCGTTTGATCCTGCGTGCACCTCTGTCAGCAACATCGATCTGCAATTGGATGCGCAGCGGATCTTCGACAGGTGTGGCCTGGTGCCCACCTACGTCGTTGATTATCCGGTCGCGACAACGTCCTCGTCCGTGGATGTTCTTGCCGCAATCGCGCAGGCGGGACGGTGCGAGATCGGCGCTCACCTTCATCCGTGGGTCAATCCGCCGTTCGAGGGGCCGATCGACACGCGCCACTCGTATCCCGGCAATCTCGCTCCGGACCTCGAGCGCCGAAAGCTCGCCAGCTTGACGCAGGCTATCGTCGCAAACTTCGGCCAGAGCCCGATCGTATACAAGGCCGGCCGCTACGGCCTTGGGCCAGCAACGGCGGAGTCGCTGCGCTTCCTGGGGTACCGGATCGACTGCAGCGTTGTTCCGCACACCGACTTTTCCGCCGACGGTGGTCCCGACTATGCCGCATACGGTTCGACGCCCTTCGAGGTAGCGGACGGCCTGGTTGAGCTTCCGCTCTCCGTGAACCTGGTAGGACATTTGGCCGGGTGCGGGCCAAAGCTGTTCCGTTATCTCGCCGGTCCCATGGCGCGTCGACTAAGGCTTGCGGGCCTGTGGGCGCACCTCGGCCTGCTTGAGCGGCTGCGCCTCACACCCGAAGGACACACTGTGTCGGATATGGTCCGGCAGACCCGGGCCGCGCTGGAGGCGGGCAGCAAACTTTTCATGCTCACCTACCACAGCTCGTCGTTGAAGCCGGGAGCGACGGCCTACGCCAGAAACGAAAGCGAGCGGGACCAGTTTCTGGCCAGGCTGGAGGGCTATATCGCCTTCTTCCTGCGCGAAGTGGGAGGGCGGACCGACACAGCAGCCCGGGTGGCGGCGTCGCTCTGCCCAGCGAGGGCTGCGTCGCCGGGGCCATCTGCCGGGGGTCCTCTCACGGTGGAGGGTGGTCCGGTTCGAGCGATGGGCGGGCTCGCATGACCGGGGGGGCTGTTCTTGTCCTCGGCGACGACACGCGCAGCTTTCTTGCGATCGTGCGCGGATTGGGCCGGCAGGGCGTTCAGGTTCATGCCGCGCCGACGAACAGGCGCTCGCCGGCATTGCGGTCCCGGTACATCGCCGCCATTCACGACTTGCCTCCGTGGATGGGTGACGGGTCGCAGTGGGAGAGCGCCGTTCGCGCCCTGCTGGGTGCCGTCCCGTTCGATCTGATCATTCCGTGCAATGAAACGGCGTTGTTGCCGCTGCACCGTCATCGGGCAGAGCTCTCCCCGCTCGCCCGGTTGGCTTTGCCGGGCGAACGCGCGATGGAGATCCTGTTCGACAAGCACCAAACCCGTGAGTGGGCGGCCGGGCTCGGTGTGCCCGTTGCGCCGGGACGACCCGCGCGGCAGGGAGAAACCGCCGAAGAGATCGTGACCGAACTTGGCCTACCCGTCGTCGTGAAACCCCGACGGTCCTATACGCTCGCAGGCTTGCCGAGCCGCGAGAAGGTGCACATAGCCTGGAGTGCAGACCAACTGCAGAAGCTGCTGTCCAGCCGCGCCAAGGACGAAACGCTGGTCGAGCAGTTCTTCCAGGGACGGGGCCTCGGCCTGTCTGTGCTCGCTGACCGTGGTCGGCTGTTGCAGGTGTTTCAGCATAGCCGCGTGCGGGAGGATGCCGCCGGCAGTTATTATCGCGTCAGTGCACCTCCCTGTCCGGCACTGGTTAGCGCTTGCCAGGCGTTTACCGGGTCCTTGAACTACACCGGCCTCGCGATGTTCGAGTTCAGACGAAACGCCGCGGGAAAATGGATTCTGCTCGAAGTGAATGCGCGACCGTGGGGCTCGATGGCCTTGCCGCTGGCACTCGGCGTCAATTTTCCCTACCGGTGGTATCGCCTGCTGGTTGCCGGAGAGGAAGGGGCGCCCGTCGTGTATCGCGACGGGGTCTTTGGCCGCAATTTCGCGCCGGATCTGGAGGCGACTCTTTCCGAGTTTCGATCGGAACGGCGCGCACCGTGGAGCGCGGCTTCCTTCGTCATCCATCGCGCAGCGGAACTGCTGCGTCCTCTGACCGGTCGAGAGGTGCACGACGTCCTCGTCTCGGACGACACCGGTCCCGCCGTTGCGGAACTGCGGCAACTCGCGGTGCGGGGCCTGCGCCGGATCGGCGGCCGTGGTCCCCTCGTCCGGGCGTGGGCGCGCGCGCGTGCTCGGCAGGCATGCCGTCGTCTCGCACAGCTCCGGGTGTTGTTCGTCTGCCAGGGGAACATCTGTCGGAGTCCGTTCGCCGCCGCTCTGGCTCGCGGCCGGCTCGGCGCCGGAGCGGCTGTCGACTCGGCCGGCATCCTTTCGCGCCCGGGGAGGCCGACACCGGTGCTTGGCCTACGCGCCGCGGCGGCCCGCGGGATCGATCTCTCCGCGCATCGCTCCGTGTGGCTGACGCGCGAGGCCGCCGAGGCGGCGTCCCTGCTGATCGTGTTCGACGAAAGCAATCACGCGGCAGTCTTCGACCGGTACCCCGCCCTCAGGGCGCCGGTCATCCGCCTCGGCGATCTGACGGGAGAGGGGGCAATTTCCGATCCCATCGATGGTGATCTCGCCGATTTTGAGCGCTCCTACGCGCGGATCGCGACAGGGATTGATGAGCTCTCGCGGCTGCTGTTCGGTGATCACCACAAAGCGACCGCCCTTCCAGAGAACGAGGGGGGGCTCCCATGCAGTTCTCCGTTTTGATCGCGACCCGCAACCGCCCGGAACTCTTCGAGAGGGCGATCGCGTCCGTTCTTGCGAACCGGGACGCCGATTTTGAAGTGATTGTCATCGATGACGGCACCGTCCCCCCGTTCAGCGAGCAACTCGACCGTCTCGAAGCAAGGCTGGTCGCGGCGGAGGGTGAGCGGGTGCGCTTCTACCACCTGCCGCATCGCGAGCGGGGTCATGGGCAAAGCTATGTCTTGAATTATGCCGTGAGCCTCGCACTCGGTGACTATGTCTGCTTTCTCGACGACGACGACTACTGGATCGATCCCGGCCACCTGGCCCGCGCGGGGCGGATTGTTCAACGGGGGGCGGCTCGGCCCGTCGATCTGCTGTTCTTCGACCAAACGGCTTTCGAGAGGGGCATTCAGATCGACCGGCCGATCTGGCTGGAAGACCTGGGGCCGCGACTTGCCATCGAAGCGGTGCCGGACAGCGAAGGAGCCTACGACGTCAGTGTAGGGCAGTTGCTGACGGCGGCCGGCCACGGCCACGTCAACACCACGATCGTGCGCCGCGCCTTTTATGCAGCGGTCGATGGCTTCGACGACGAGATCCGATACGAGTGTGACCGCGACTTCTTTCTCCGCGCTATCGACCGCGCAAAATTGATTAAGTACGCGCCGAGAGTGGTGTCGCGGCACAATGTCCCTGATCCGTCGGCCGGCCAGAACATGTCGACGATTGTCACGAAGATGGAAAAGCTGCGGTTCCGGCTATCGGTCCTCGAGAAGGCCGCCGACGGATCGAGGCATGCTTCCATTCGCGAATATGCTCGCCGGCACAAGGCATACACTCTGAAGCACCTGGCACTGGCCGCATATGCGGCGGGCGATTCTAACCAGGCGCGCATTTGCGCTTGGCGCGGGTTGCGCGATGATTTTAATTTCTTATGGTTATTCTTCGCCTTGTACATCAGTATCCGTGAGCACATTTCAAGCAGTATCCGCCGTGCGGCAAGACAGAAAAGCCTAAATATTGGTAACTAATACAAAACATTACGACCTGATCAATGGCGAAGCGAGGTAAAAGTGTCCATCGACATTATAATTCCCTGTTATAACTACGGTAGATTCCTGGAGGAATGTGTAAAGAGCGTTCTGAGCCAAGGTATTTCGTCGCTGCGTGTTCTAATTATTAATGATGCCTCAACAGATCATTCCGAAGCTGTAGCGGAGTCGTTGAAGTGCGATCCTAGAGTCCACGTTATCCATCATAAGACAAATAAAGGGCATATTTATACATACAACGAGGGAATTGATTGGGTCGATGGGGACTATATGTTGTTATTATCGGCCGATGACGCTCTCCCTGAGGGCGCATTGAAGAGAGCGATTGACGCGTTATCCTCCAACAGGAACATTGGTTTCGTACACGGAAATCATATAAAACGTGTAACGGACAATCATTCTCAGTCCGAACGTTTAGAGTATGACGAAGCAGGATCTTGTACGAGCGGTCAGCTAACGATCTGGCATGGTCATGATTTCGTTAGAAAGTGTTGTAATCTGCCGACAAACCCTGTCCAGACAGCCACAGCGGTTGTGCGGACGACGGCTCAGAAGAGCGTCGGGGGTTATCGCCACGAATTGACTCACAGTGGCGATTACGAGATGTGGTTGCGCCTAGCGGCCGTTTCGGATGTCGGATTCATCGAACACATTCAGGGAATTACCCGTATCCATTCATCGAATATGCGTCACGCATGTTACGGGGAAAATATAATGCGCGATTATCAACAACGTTATGATGCCTTCGCGTTATTTTTTAAGCATTTAGGGAGTCAAGTCGAAGATTGGGTCTTGTTGGAGCGTCTTGCATACCGCAAACTGTCGGAAGAGGTATATTGGTACGCCTGCGCTGCATTTGAAGAAGGCGCAACGGATCGCATGAAAAGCGCCGCCAATCTGGCGAAAAAAATTGATCCTTCGATCGTGCGCACTCCAGCATGGCTGAGGCTACAGGTCAAGCGATGCATCGGCCCGAGCAAATGGCGCGAACTCGCACGTTGGCGCAATCATGTGCAGTCTGCTTTAACGGCGCAGTAAGTTTCTACACGACGAGTTAAATGGGCGGTGTTACGCGCGCAGCCAAGCGTAAGCGCTTTTTTTTGCTTGTACGACAATCTGCAATATTTCAATCGAGATAGGGTGACGACAGAGGAAAACTGCAGCTATCCAGCCTGCCATTGCGCTGGCCGCGCAAAATGCCAGTTGTAAGAGCAGTCCGCTATCGCGACTAAAAACAGTGATCAATAGCGGTGGCGCTAATGACAGTACAGTTACGGCACCGGATAAAAAGGCCTCGCGGAAGACGGCGCCGGCATGGATCCGCACAATACGCGCTGAACAATACCACCACGTATAGCCGTGAATTGCGCTAATCGGGATTGCCGCGATCGCGACCGCCTCGATGCCGTGCGCCGCTGCTAGCACGACCCCAACGACGGCAATCGCCTGGTTTATGGTTTGAATGCGCAAGGTCACGTCGGGCCTGCCTAAGGCCAGCAGGACGGGTTGAAGGATGCAGGCAAAGACCCAGAACATTCCTCCGATAGAAATCGGAATCAGTAAATATGCGGCGCCATGCCATTGTTCTCCAAACATAAATAATATTATGGGCTTCGCGGACATCGCCAGGAATCCCAGAAAAGGCCACGACACTACAGAAACGTAACTGAACAGCCTTTCTACAGACGGTCGTAGCGCGATATTTTCACGCTTTATATTAGCAAAAAGCGGCAAAAGCAGCGGTTGTATCCCATCCATTATGAGTTTGCCAAATAGACCGGACACACTTTGGCTGCGTGATAAAAGCCCCATTGCCTCCAGCGTTACGAACCGGGCGGTAATCAGGTTGGCGATATTGGTGCTGATTTGCGACAGGAGGGTGCCGAGCATCACCACGCTGCCGAAGCGAAACACTTCCTTCGCGCCGACGTACGAAGGTAAAAAGTGTTCCCGATGCGGCCGGCACCAAGCCGCGGCGATGGCGCTGGCCAGCTGGCCGGCGACGCAGGCCCAGGCGAGGCTCATGGCGCCCCAACCGGACGCCGCGAGAGATATCGCACATCCCGCATTGGCAATCGCTCCGGCGATATTAACGCGAAGTAGCAGGTCGAACCGCATCTCGCGCTGCAGCACAGCAAATATAGTTGAGCTGACCGGCATTAAGAAAAGGTTAAAAATAAGTACAAAGACGGCGCATAAGACATCGGGACCGTATAGTCGTTCAACAATGCCGGATCCAGACAGCAGCAGAACGCTGAGAGATATGGCGACCACAAACCCGATGAACAGGCAGGCCTGCACGTCCGAGCCAACAAGACTGGTTTTGTGAATGATATAGCTATTCGTCCCCATGTCACGAATAGCCTGGGTAAAGCTCACAATAGAAAACGCGATGGCAAAGACGCCGAACTGTTCAGGGGTAATCAGCCTGGCGACGATCATGCTGGCAAGAAGTTGAATGATAAATACAACATACTTGTCAGAAAATGAAAAGAAAAGCGACCGGCGAACGTTGGTGTTTATCATTTTTTTTCGCACGTGGAGTACCGGAACATGATGCAGCAGCTATAATAAGTGAATATATTATTATTTACATATAGTAGGAAGACGCCATATTCTCATTCTACTAACACGGAAGCGATGACCTGCAACTTGCAAAATGGCGGTACGGGCAGACCTAGAGAAAGCAACCATCACAAATGCGACAGTCCCGGCGAACATATGAAAAATCAGTGAGCGTTCTTTTGCCGTGTTTGATGCAAGGAGATTCCAAAGCCTCCAGTAAAAAAACTTTAAAGCACATAAATCGCCGCTTATGAAATGCTTGGCTAGAAACGCGCCATCCGAAAACGCATAAGATTGTCTGACGCGAAAGGCCTCAGCGCTGCTTCGCCGATGATGATTATGATATATCACGACGTCCGGCGTATAGGCGACTTCATATCCTGCCTTATGGGCACGATAAACGTAATCGGCATCCTCGGCTGCACGCAGTGGCGTGCCGGCGCCGAGGCGGATGTCAAACGGGCCGATCCGCGTGACAAGGTGTCGCCGAAAGGCCATGTTGCATCCATATAAAACAGAGCCAGGAAAGACGTTTGTATCACTCACTCGATACGGAACGAGGGAGGGATTTATACTTACGGGATAAAGTGTGTTATCATACAGTTCCACTCGGCCACCCAGCATGGTCAAGGTACGATCGTCGTCAAAGTGCTTTAATATACACGCCAGCCAATCTTTCGAGGCGACACAATCATCGTCGGTCCATGCTATGATGCTGCCGCGGCAGTGCGTTAGTCCTGTATTACGGGCTCTGCTTAGTCCCCTGGTCGGCTCGTAGACGTAAATAACCGGAAGTGGAAGAAAGGAGCGCGCGCGCTGGATGACCATCTTGGTATCATCCGTTGAACCGTTATCGACGACCACCAGCTCAACAGTCCTATCAGGCGGAAAGTCAAGCTTTGCGAATTCTCGCAACATAAAAGCGAGGTCGTCGGCACGATTGGCGGTGCAAACGATCACGCTGAGGTCGATCGAGGCTTCTGCGGCGACCTTGAGGTTGGGCGGGAAAGCGTCATCGCATGCGGTCTCTGAAGTTTTTGCCAACATCACGCGCCTGCTCCGCATGTCGAACTGGCTGGGGTAGACACACTCGCCGTGAGCGGCCGAAGTGCGGCTCTTGCGCCTGCCCCTCCATGCACCCGCTCGAGAAACAGAGAGAAGTTGAGCAGGGACCAGAGGCAGGCGCCGTGGTCGGCGCGGCCTGAGCGGTGCTCTTCGATGGCCCGGCGAACGAAGTTCATGTCGAAAAGGCCGGTGTCAGCCAGCGGGCCCCCGCTCAGCATCGCGCGCATCCGGTCATGCAGGGGGCCGCGAAGCCAGCGTGTCACCGGCAGCGAGAAGCCCTGCTTCGGGCGATCGACGATGTGCTCCGGCAGTTTGCTGCGGATGGCCTGCTTCAGGATGAACTTGCCGGTCTGGCCGCGCAGCTTGAAGGATCTGGGCAGCGTCGCGCTCCATTCGACAAAGGGGTGGTCGAGAAAGGGCGTCCGCACCTCCAGGCCGTGCGCCATGCTCATGCGGTCGACCTTGGTAAGGATGCCGCCGGCGAGCCAGGTCTTGAGATCCGCGTACTGGATGCGCGACAGCAGATCCTCCGCCGGTGCCGCCCGCATGTGGTTGCCCAGCACCTCGACGGCCCGGTAGCCCTGCAGGCCGCGACGCATGGCATCCGAGAACAGAGGACGACGCTGATCGTCGGTGAGGATCGAGACGGCGCGGAAGTAGCCTCCGACCGGATCATCCGCCAGGGCCTGGAACGTGGTCCGGCCCCGCAGCGCCTGCGGCGCCCAGTCGAGCTTGGGATAGAGCCGGCCGAGTCCGCCAAACAGGGGCCGCCGCAGCGGTGCCGGCAGCAACCTGCGGATGCGCTCCTCGGCCATGCTCAGGCGGTAGCGACGATAGCCGGCGAACAGCTCGTCGCCGCCATCCCCCGAAAGCGCCACCGTGACCCGTCGCCGCGCCAGCGCGCACACCTGCCAGGTCGGCATCGCTGAATTGTCGGCGAAGGGCTCGTCGAAGTGGGTGGCGATCCGATCGAGCAGGGCGAAGTCGTCCGCCGCCACCCGGTAACTGCGGTGGTCGGTGCCGTATTGCCGGGCGACTTCGGCGGCATGGGCCGATTCATCGAAGTCGGCATTGGCGAAGCCGATGGCGCAGGTGCGGACCGGCGCGCTGGACAGCTCCGTCATCAGCGAAACCACGGTGCTCGAGTCGATCCCGCCGGAAAGAAAGGCGCCGAGCGGAACGTCGGAGATCAGGCGGACCCGGACGGCGTCCCGCAGCCGCTCGATTAACTCCGCAGCGGCTGCGCCGGTCTGGGTGACGAGGGGCTGGAAAGAAACATCCCAATAGCGCCGCGGCTCCTTGGCGGCCTCGCCGCGCCGAACGGTCAGGGTGTGCCCGGGCGGGAGCTTGTGACAGCCGGCATAAATGGTCTTGGGATCGGGGACATAGCCATAGGCGAAATAGTCCTCGACGGCGCGCACGTCCAACTGGCGGCTGACGTCTGGATGACCGAGCAGCCCCTTGAGTTCGGAGGCGAACAGCAGCCAGCCGTTCTCCAGCAGCGTATAGTACAGCGGCTTCACGCCGAGCCGGTCGCGGGCGAGAAATGTCGTGCGGGTGCGGGCATCCCAGACCGCGAAGGCAAACATTCCGCGAAAGCGCGTCACGCACTGTGCGCCCCACTCTTCCCAGGCGTGGACGATAACTTCTGTGTCGCTGCGGCTGCGGAACTCATGGCCAACGTTCGCCAGCTCCTCCACGAGCTCGGCGAAATTGAAGATCTCTCCGTTGAAGACGACGCAGACGGTCCCATCCTCGTTGAACAGCGGTTGGTGCCCGCCCGCCAGGTCGATGATCGACAACCGCCGATGGCCGAGGCCGATGCCGGGCGCCCGGAAGTAGCCGCTGTCGTCGGGGCCGCGATGAGCGAGGCGCGTGGTCATCTCGCCAAGCAGAGCGCTGCTGACGGGCCGTTCGCCGCGGGTATCGAAGAGGCCGACCAGCCCACACATCAGCGCGTCTCCTCGGACGACGAACGGCGGATCATGCCAGTTCCCGCGCGATCAGCGGCCCGATCAGGTTGGCGACCGGCAACGGCAGCCTTTTCCAAAGCGAAATGGCCCGGGCGAAGCGCGGGTTCTGTGTGTTCAGATTGGGAATGTCACGGCGGCTGATGAGTTTGTATTCGTAGTACAGAGGCTGCGGCTCGAAGCCCCAATGCCTCTTGTACTCGTAGGAGCCGGTTCCGAATTTGCTGCGTCCGAAGTCGAAGACGCGATATCCGCGCTCGCACGCGCGCTTCATCGTTTCCCAATACATCAGATCGTGAGCCGCGTATTGGCGTGCCGCCCGCGTGCCGCCGCCGAAGTACGGCATGACCTGATCCCGATGCAGGAAAACCATCACCGCGGAGAGCACTCGGCCCTGCTGCGCAACCGAGACGATCTCCACCTGCGGGCCGAACACCGACAGGATCTTCGCGAAATAGCGCTTGGGAAGAACAGGAGTGCCCAGATCCCGGTAGCTCTCCGAAAAGACACGGTAGAAGGCGTCGACGTCGCGATCGATACGGGTGTCGAGGCCGGCGGCGAGACCCTTGCGGATCACCGCGCGCTGCTTGCGCGGCACCGCCTTCAGATTGGACTCGACGTCGGGCGACAGCGTCTTTCGGAAGTAGGCATAGAGCGCCGCGTTGCAGTGCCAGTCGGCGTGCATCGGCGCGTCCAGGCGATACTCCAGATGCGCGACGCCCAGGCCCTCCGCGAGCTTGATCGCCGCCCGGTCGAGGGCATCGATGATCGGCGCGTCGCTTGCGGCGGGGCCGCCGAGCACGAGAAATGCCGTCGAGACCAACGCGCTGTCGAAAAGGCGTCCGCGGACATGGACGAGCGGCAGCACGCCTTGCACCCGTCCCCTGACCTCCGCCATCAGGAAATGGCAGCAATGGCCCAGCCCTGCTTCGATAACATGCCGCCAGCCGGAGCGATGAAAAAACGTTGCCTGAGGACACGCGTCCACGAAAGCATCCCACGCCGGGGCGTTGGAGTCGTCGAGTTCGCGGATGACAACCGGATGCGACGAGAAAGCGTTCACGGCGTCGTTCCGCGCAAATCGTAAACGCGGTCCATGCGGTCCCAGTGAAATTCCGCGAGCAGACGCCGCAGCTTCCCCCGCATGCGGGCGAGATTGAGATAATGCCGCGCGCGGGTTTGCACGCTGCAGGGGCGCATTCGCGGCTGGCCGGGATCGATCTCCCACGGGTGAAAGTAGAAGATGCCGGGGGCGCATTCCTGAGCGTTCACCCGCCGCAGCGCCCACGCCGAGACAGGATAGGGAAGGAGCCGGAAGTAGCCGCCGCCGGCGCAGGGAAAATTCCGCGCGAGGATGCGGGTCGTCGTCAGCGGCAGCTCGATGATGCCGATTCCGGCGGCGGGGGCAAACGGCTCCCGCGGCGCGTCGGGCGCGCCATAGTGGTCATGCCGAATGGGGTAAACGCTGGAACTGTAATGATACCCCGCCGCGGCCAGCGCTTCGTAAGCCCAGGTCATCGAACGGTCGAGCGAAAAGCTGGCGGCGCGATATCCCTTGACCGCCACGCCGGAGACGTCTTCCAGCAGCCTTTTCGTGCGCGAGACATCCTCGGAGAACGCGCCCGGCGATTGCTCACCGACCCGCCGGTGGGCGTATCCGTGACTGGCAATCTCGTGTCCGCTCTCGGCAATCCGACGGACGAGGCTGGGGTAGCGCTCGGCGATCCAGCCCAGCACGAAAAAAGTCGCGAACGATTTGCTTTCGTCAAGCAGTTCGAGCACCGCCTGGGTATTGGCGACGACGCGATGCTGAAGCCGGTCCCAATCTTCAACAGAAATGGTTTGGGAAAACGCCGAGACCTGAAAGTAGTCTTCGACGTCGACGGTCATGGCGTTGACGACAGGCGACGCTGCGCCCGCTGGCGAAGTGCCGGCGCTGTCGTCAGCCCCGCCGTCAGCCCCGGTGACCCGGCATGCGCGGCTCGGGGCGAGTTTTCGTGAAGTCAAAGGTGCATCGCGACGAGTGAGCTCAACGTCCTGCCCGCTGATTACTGCAGCAGGCGAGCCAATGCGATCGAAAAGAGAATAAAAGGGCCTCAGCATCATCCGTTCCGCGTGTGCCGGCTGCGGTCAGGGTGCCCTTCACCGGGGCAAATCCACAACATTCATTCGGATGTACGGGCATGACCAATTGGGAGTAAGCGACGCGTTCCATTGTCGCGATGGCAGGCTTACCTCCGAGGGCTAGCAGGCTGTTGAAGAAGTCCACGGGCGAGCGATGAAGTTCGCTTCGTCGCCGCGGTGGAAGCAGATGGCGCCGTGGAGTGAGCCGTCGGGCTGGAGTTCGGCCCAGCCGTCGCCTTGGGCGTCGTCCATCTCGTCGTTGCCGCTCCAGGAGAACTCGACGGCGTCGATGTCGGCGCCGCCGAAGATCTGTCCGGTGACGCAGCCGAAGGCGAATTCGCCGGAGCCGTTAGCCTCGAAGAGGATGTAAGCGGTTCGAGCATGTCGGGATCGCTCTCGACGGAGTCCGGCATCTCGACGATGCGCCACTTGCCGAGCAGGGTCATGCCGGGGCCGCCAGGAGCTTGGGCAGGCGGATGAGGTTGCAGGCCGCCAGGCCCAGGGTGAAGGCGGCCTCGATCTTGCGCCGTCCGCGGAGCTTGACCTTCGCCAGGCCGGCGGAGGCCTTGATCCAGCCGAACACCTCCTCGATCCGCTTGCGGCAGCGCTGGCTGACCTCGAAGCCGGAATGGCGCTTCGTGCGTCTGTCGACCGCCGTGAACCTTGGCTTGCCGGTCTTGCTGAGGTGGCCGTCGATGGCGACGTGCGGGGTGATCCGACGCGAGCGCAGATCCGTGATGAACTGGCGCACGTCATAGGCCTTGTCGGCGCCGAGCGAGATGCGTCGGCGGCCTGTGCGGCGGTCCAGCATCTGCTGCCGCTCCGAGCGATGCCGTAGAAAGCCTGCAGCAGCATCGCCCGAAGCAGCCGCTCCGGCTGGATCGACGGGCGGCCCAGCCGCGGCGGATACAGCGCCGCAAATCCGCGCTCAGGTCCTGAAGGGCCGTGTTGGCGATCTCCCGGATCCGCCGCAACGGGTGATCCCCTCGCACCCGCGCCTCCAGATCCACGTAGGAGAACAACGACCCCGACCGCTCGTCCAACCCGCGCATCCAAATCGCCCGGGCCACGCCAGCAGCCTGAATCATGCTCGATCCAGCCCCGCTACGCACTTCTTCAACAGCCTGTTAGGCTGGCTGGCGCGGTGCTTTGTGCCCTGCCGGGGACAGGCGAGGCCCAGTGCCGCCTGCCTGTCCCCGGAGGGGGGTCGGGAGTGGGGGGAGCCCCCGACAGCGACAGTTCTACCCGATTGCCCTGGTGGGGACAGTGATGGGACTCACAGCCGGAAAATTTAGAACTTCTCGTGGTCGGGCGCTGTCTCTGGAGTTGACGGCGCGGCCGCAGCATCTGCCGCCGCGGACGGCTCAGGCAGCGGCGCGAGGCAGAGGAATCGGGCGGCAAGAGGGGTAAAGAGGGGACACTCGCCAAAGGTCTCACCATCCGCGACGGCAATCTTGCCGACGCGCGAACATTCCTCCTGCGCAAGCCGCGCGACGTGACCGTCCGACGTTCCAAATCCCCGAAAGCAGATCGCGACGTCGTTCCGGTCGGTTAGCGGCTTGTTGAAATTCGGATCATTCCTGTTGAATTCGTTCTTCTTGTAAACGAAGGCGTTGGTGCAGCCAGCGGTAAGCCCGGCGAGAAGAACGGCAAGGATGAGTGGCGAACGTGTCATGGCTCGTTATGGCCATCGCAACGACGGTTACAGGCGCAGAGACCCTCTGCGCAATCGCCCCAAGGTGTCGCGGAGGCGCGATTGACACCTAGCAGAAATTCTGCGGCGACAGCCAGCAGAACCGCCCGAGGTGCCTTGCTTAACCCAGGTGGATCCGGGCGGTACCCCGCTCGCTGCCGATGATTTAGGACATCAGCAGTTGCTTAGATCCCTCCGACGCGGAGCAAGTGGACACTGAACAGCCGCTCCGCATCGGACCAGACGGCGGTGGGCCGGAAGCCGGCGGAGGCGGCTAAACGGCGGAATTCCTCAACTGTATATTTGTAAGAGTTTTCGGTGTGAATCGATTCGCCTGCGGCGAAGCGAAACGCGCGGCCGGAGACACGGCCCGTTTGTGAGACGGCACTCACCAGGTGCATCTCGATTCGACCGTCTTTATCGTTCCAGAAGGCGCTGTGGTCGAAGCTTTCGAGGTCGAAGCGTCCGTCCAACTCCCGGTTGATCCGAACGAGAAGATTGCGATTGAAGGCCGCCGTAACCCCGGCGCTGTCGTTATAGGCCGCGTGCAGCACCCGAGAATCTTTTTTCAGGTCAACGCCGATCAGCAGCCATCCGTCGGCGCCGAGTTGTCGGGCGAAGCGAATGAGCAGGCATGCGGCGTCCGGCGGATGCAGATTGCCAATGGTGGAGCCGGGAAAAAAGCCGATTCGCGGGCCCGCCGGCATATTCCGCGGCAGCGACATCGGGCGCGCGAAGTCGGCGCAGACCGGACGTACCGTGAGCCGCGGGTAATCGGCAGCAAGTGCACTGGCCGCCAGCCGGAGGTGATCGCGCGATATGTCAATCGGCACGTATCCGCCCGGCCGGCGCAGGGCCTCCAGCAGGATGCGGACCTTGACGCTCGCTCCGCTGCCGTACTCCACCAGAACGGCTTCGGGGGGCACGATGTCGGCTAGTTCGCCAGCATTGGCGCGCAGGATCTCCGTCTCTGTTCTCGTCGGATAATACTCTGGAAGCGTGCAGATCTGATCGAACAGTCGGGAGCCTGCCGCGTCATAGAAGAACTTGCTGGGTATTTGCTTCTGGTGCCGCGAGAGGCCAGCGAGAACCGCCTCGCGAAACTCGGCGGTCGAATCTTCGTCGAGGTCGAGGATAGGAGTCTCTGCGAACCTCGCCATGCTAGACATCCTCGGCCAGACGCAATCCGGCAAACTGCCAGCGCTGATGCGGATAGAAGAAATTGCGATAGGTTGCCCGAATGTGGCCGCGGGCAGAGACGCACGAGCCGCCCCGCAGCACCATCTGGTTGCACATGAATTTACCGTTGTACTCGCCAACGGCGCCGACGGCCGGACGAAATCCTGGATAGGGGGCATAGGCGCTCTGCGTCCACTCCCAGGCATCGCCAAACATTTGTCGAAGCCGGCCGCTTTCGCCGACACCCTCGCTGACGGCGGTCGGCCGCAGGGGCGCGCGGTCAACGGCTTCCCCCACAAGCATGTTTCCCGTGACTGGGACGCCGGACGCGGCGAATTCCCATTCGGTCTCGGTCGGGAGCCGCTTGCCCGCCCAGCGGGCGAACGCATCCGCCTCGTAGTAGCTGATGTGACAGACGGGCGCCCGGGGATCGAGCGGTTGTCGGCCGCGCAAGGTCATCGCGGAGTCACGGTGTGGGCCGTCTTCCTGCCAGTACAACGGCGCACGCCAGTGTTCGGCCTGCACCGTCGCCCAGCCATCGGACAGCCAAAGCTCGGCTCGAAGGTAGCCACCGTCCGCGATGAAATCGCACCACTCCCCATTTGTCACCAGACGGTTGGCCAGCCGAAACGGGCGCAGGAAGACGGTGTGGCGCGGTCCTTCGTTGTCAAAGGCGAACTCTTCGGCCCCATCGTTGCCGATCTCGCGCAGCCCACCGGTGAAGGTCACCCATTCGGGATTGTGCGCCATTGCACCGGAAGGGCTGTTGTCGGCGGGCAGGTAGGCGGGTTGCAGCGGATTGAGGGAAAAGGCATGCAGGACGTCGGTCAGCAGCAGTTCCTGGTGCTGCTGTTCGTGATGGATCCCGAGCTGCGTCAACGGTACCACGGCTTGGGCGGTCTCGCTGGAGCGGGCGATCAACTCCATCATCGCCGTCTCGACGCACGCGCGGTACCGCAGGATGTCCGCCACGGACGGGCGGGTCAGCAGGCCGCGCTGCGGCCGCGAGTGGCGCGGTCCCACCGCCTCGTAATACGAATTGAACAGGAAGCCCCAGCGGTCGTCGTAAGGTCGCCAGCCCGGCAGGAACGGCACCAGCAGGAAAGTTTCGAAGAACCAGGTGGTATGCGCCAGATGCCATTTGGTAGGGCTGGCGTCGGGCATTGACTGGACAACCTGATCTTCTTCGGTGAGCGGGCGGGCGAGCGCCTCGCTCCGCGCTCTTGTGTGCCGAAACTCTTCGATCAACCCTGTTGGATCGGTGACCGCTTGGAAACCCGCGGCGGCCGGGCCCAGCGTGCCGGCGTTCCTGCTGCGCATGGCAACCCTCTCCCGGTGTGTTCTTTTTGACGTGAACCTGCGACGAGCGTGCACGCGCATGGCCGGGTTCTGCCTTGGCCAACGGTCTCGGTAAAAGAGAGTTCCCTGGAGGGATCCCGGATTCTCGTTGTTGACCGGGTTTCGACCAGTTGTTCTGAAGGATGGCGATCGGCCAACTTGCTTACAAGATCGGCTCGCCCCGCCGCTCACACCGTTGACGGATGCAGCCGCGTTGCTGGCTCTTCAGCCCAGGGATTGCGGTGCAAGTGAAGCAGTAGCGCGCTATGATGGCGAGTAAGAATCGGTTTCAACCGCTTCTTGGGCACTGGCGACACGACACGGCGTCGGCATGGCCCCCGGGAGGCTGAATGGACTCGATCGTCAACTCGGATCGTCTGCTGGTTTGGTTCCTCGCCATCCGCGATTTCCTGCGGATGTACATAACGACAGAGGCAAATCTGCTCCAACTCCCGGCGATCTTCCTGACCTTGTTCGGCGCCTGGCTCGTGGCCCGCGCCATCGAGCCGTGGCTCAGCAGGATTGCCCGCAACACGGCCGTGGACGAATACCAGGCGCAGTTCAACGTCGCGAACATCGTGCCGCTGTCGCTACCAGTGCTTTGGGCAGCGGCACTGTGGATTTCGATGGTGGTCGCACGGGAATTCAACTGGCCGTCGCACCTGGTTTCGATCGCAGTCGATCTCGCATCTGCCTGGCTGCTGATTCGCATTGCTTCGGCGCTCATTCCCAATGCCGCGATCGCGCGCGTCGTTGCGGTGGTTGCCTGGATCATCGCTGCTCTTCACGTCGTCGGGTTGCTGACGCCAACAATTGGCCTTCTACAGAGAATATCGTTCACCCTTGGCAACGCGCGGCTGTCGTTGCTGACCATTGTCGAGATGCTGCTGACCCTGGGTGTGCTGGTCTGGGGCGCCAGCATCGCCGGGCGATTTGCGGAACGCCGTCTGGCCGCGGTTCCTACGCTGACCGCCACGGCGAAGGTGCTGCTGGGCAAGCTTGCGAAGATCGTGTTGTTCAGCCTTGCGTTTTTCCTGGCGATCGGCACCGCTGGCATCGATCTGACGGCGCTCGCGGTCTTCACCGGCGCGGTCGGCGTGGGCGTCGGTTTCGGCCTGCAGCGGACGATTTCCAACCTGTTTGCGGGGATCGTGCTGTTGCTCGACAAATCCATCAAGCCCGGCGACATCCTCGAAGTGGGAGGGACGTTCGGCTGGGTCGCCTCGCTTGGCGCGCGCTATGTCGAGGTGGAAACCCGTGACGGGACACAGTTTCTGATTCCTAACGAGGACATCATCACCCACCAGGTTTTCAACTGGACGCATCAACACGACAACGTCCGCCTGAAAATCCGGGTTCGGGTTGCGTACGATACAGACGTTCGCAAGGCGCTGGCGCTGATGCGCGAGGCTGCCGGTCGCCCGGCCCGCGTCCTGAAAACCCCGATTCCTAACCCGCTGGTCGTCGGCTTCGGCGACAACGGCCTGGAACTCGAATTGCGCTTCTGGATCGCCGACGTGCGCAACGGCATCCATAACGTCTCCAGTGAGGTGTTCGTTGAAATCCTGGATCTGTTCCGCGAGAACGCGATCAAGATCCCGCTTCCACAGCGCGACCTTCACGTGCAGTCACTGCCGGCGGGGGCGGCGGCGAGCGAGCAACGGCGCCTGTATGGCCGGGCGGCGGGAGGGGGCGGGGCGTGAGATGAGGGTGACACGCAGACAATGGACGACCTGCGCCGCACTATAGGTCACCAACTAGAAGACCCTCGCTCCATATGCCGTGCGGCGGATGCGAGGGTCTAGCGGAACGCGCTCTTGCGTCCGGGCTCGACTAAAGCGAGCGTACACTTGGACTTCGAAGGAGATTGCCGGTGCCAAGTAGCCGGCAACCTAGTATTGGTCCGGTGGAGTCATGCGGCTCTTGCACCCTCCACTTGCTGTTTCCACTAATATAACTGTGGTCCTGTTAAGCCGCTCTGTCAAGCTTGGTCAGCAATCTTGGTTGCCGGGGGCAAGCGGATGGCCACCGCGCGACAAACAGGCGGGCGCTGCGGCAATCACGAGGCAGGCAGACGGCCGTCGGGGCGCGGAGCCCGTCCGAGCGGACGAGGAGCGATCAACGGGACCGTTTCATGTCATGGCTGTAATCGCTGACTGTGTTTCTCAGGTCGATCACCTCCCGCTCGATCTGCTCGATTTTCTTATCCCGGGTTGCGAGATCGCTGGAAATGGAGCGCTCAATGCGCATTTCCAACTGCGTCAGCTGGGAGATCAGCTGGTTGAGCTTGGTCTCGACGACGCTGATGTTCTTGCTGACCTCCCCAAAGTTGGCGATGCGTTCGGCTCGCCCTCGCTCGACGTCCTTGGCGGTTTCATCGACCTTCTGCACCAGCGCAGTGCCGCCCGCAATGGCGACGGCGAGGGAAGCCGAGGCGATCGCTCCGACGATCATCGCCGTGGTCTTGTCGATGGCGATCCAGTTCCGCGCATCGGCCGGCTCGCGGCGATATTCCTGATATCGGTAATAGTCGGCGCGAGCTGGCGAGTGCAGCGGTTCCCAATGATCCCCATTACTTTCGCCCGTCATTGACATTCTCCTGGTGCGGCGCGTGTCGCGCCCGGCCGCCGGTATCAGCGTCGCAAGGAGCGGTCAGTCGGTCCTGTTCGGCGACCGTGAGCGCCATTCGCTCGACGCGAGCAAGCTGGCCGCCCAGCATTTCGATCTTGTCTTCGAGCGCCCGGAGCTTGCTGTTGATTTCCAGCGGCTGGATCAACTGTTCGGACCGCAGATCTCTCAATCGTGTGTCGAGTACTTGGACGACGGCGATGTTGGCAATGAGGAGGCAACCTGCAATGCCCAAGACCCATGGCGACATTGCAATGAAGGCTTTTCTTTGCTGTTCGGGCCGGACGACAGTCCAACTGGCTTCTTCAGGATCGCGTTGGTCCGAATTCATGATGGCTGCTTTGTCGCATTGACGGTTGGGGGACGGCTTCCATGGCTAAATGGCCGTCTCGCGCGTTATATGATAACAGCCCCAATTATAGTAAAATATTCCTAGTTGTCAAGAGTGAGGCGCCCGCCGGCCAGCCCACGCTTTTGCAGCAGGGACGCGGAATGACGTCGGGGGCGGCCGGACACTTAATCACTTCCTTTCGGGGCACCGAAATGCGATCGCTCGGAGGCCCGCCCGGTTCCGCTAGGGTCAATAGAGGCATGGTCGGAAAACCCCGCCGTTGACTGTCCCCGCGGCCGCGTCTTGATTTGTTTGCGTCCGAAAGGGCAAGATCTGTGGGAAGCAGGACCTGAAGGAAGGTGCGACTATGGGAGCATTTCTGAAAGAGTTTCGAGAATTTGCGATCAAAGGGAACGCCGTCGACCTGGCCGTCGGCCTCATCATCGGCGCTGCATTCGGCAAGATCGTTTCATCATTGGTGGATGATGTCATCATGCCGCCCATTGGACTGCTGCTCGGGCGGGTCGATTTCGGGGATCTGTTCATCAATCTTACCGGCCGGGACTTCACCTCCCTGGCGGCGGCACGGGCAGCCGGAGCCGCGGTCATCGCCTACGGTAGCTTCATCAACACATTGATTAACTTCGCGATCGTTGCCTTTGCGGTGTTCCTTCTGGTGAAGCAGATCAACCGGCTGAAGCGGGCCGCAGGGCTGGAGGAGGATGCTCCTCCCGCTCCGCCGGCCGATGTCGTGCTGCTCCAGGAGATCCGCGACATCCTGGCGGAAAAGTCCTCGCTGCCGCGCAGGCCGGCGGAATGAGTGAACGCTGCGAAGCTTCCAAACTGACCGAGTTCGCTCCCGCCGATGTCGAAGTCCTGGACAAGCGGACGGGCTACTCAGGGTACTTCTCGCTGAACATTTATCGGCTGCGTCACAAGCTGTTCGCCGGAGGATGGGGCGCGCCGATGCAGCGGGAAATCTTTGACCGGGGGCACGCCGTCGCCGCGGTCCTTTACGATCCGGGGACGGATGTCCTTGTGCTCATTCAGCAGTTCCGGACGGGCGCGCTGATTGCCGCGGAGCAGCCGCATCTCGCCGGGGCCTTCTCACCGTGGTTGATCGAAATCGTCGCGGGGATCATCGACGACGGCGAAACGCCTGAAGCGGTCATGCAGCGCGAAGCGGTGGAAGAGGCGGGATGCACGGTCCGCGAACTGCGGCAGATTCTGCCGATTCTCACAACCCCGGGCGGTTCCAGCGAGTCGGTGGTCCTTTATTACGGGCTTGTGGATGCGCCCGCCGTCGGTGCCCTGCATGGTCTGGACGAAGAGCATGAGGACATCCGGGTCATCACCGCCACTCCGGAAGAAGTGTGGCAGTGGATGGACGAAGGCCGGATCGTCAACGGTCCGGCGCTGGTCGGCCTGCAGTGGTTCCGCATTCACGAAAAGGCGCTGCGGAGCGCGACCGGGCTCGGCGCGACGGCGTGCGGCTGAGCAGTGGCCGCCGGTCTTGTCAAGCGAGCGGCTCCGTGCGTATAGTGGCCCCAGATGTTGTAGGGTTTGGAGCAGGCTCGTGCGAAAGCTGGTGTATGCACTGCTGGTCGCGTTGCTTCTGCCGGCGTCGGCGGGGGCTCTGCCGCCGCTCGACGCGATGCTGGCCGAACGGTCGCTGGGCAGCGCCGACGCGAAGGTGACGATCGTCGAATATTCGTCCCTGACCTGTCCGCATTGTGCCGACTTTCACCGCGACATTCTGCCGCAGATCAAGGCCGAGTATATCGACAAGGGGCTGGTGCGCTGGGTGCTCCGCGATTTTCCGCTCGATGGCCGGGCCATGGCCGCGGCGATGATAGCCCGCTGCGTTCCACAGGATCGCTACTTCGGCTTTATTGACCTGCTGTTTCGCGATCAGCAGACATGGGCCCGCGGCAGTGATCCGCTGACCGATCTCAAAGTGCGGGCGCAACTCGCCGGCCTGTCTCCGGCGGACGTCGACGCATGCCTTGCCGACAAGCAACTCCTCCAGGGTATTCAGCAGCGGGCTCAGGAGGGTCAGCAGCGCGATGGCATCAATGCGACGCCGTCATTCCTGATCAACGGGCAGGCCATTTCCGGCGTGCGGTCGTTCGCCGATTTCCAAGGGCCCATTGACGAGGCTCTGGCAAAGGCAAAGTGAGGCGCCCGCCGGCTTGGCGGGCAGGGCTCTGGCAAACACGGGAAAGCGGTAGCAACCAAGGTGTTGCAGTTCAGCAAACTGCGGATTGCCGGCTTCAAGTCATTTGTTGATCCGGTTGAGCTGCTGGTCGAGCCCGGGCTGACCGGCATCGTCGGCCCGAACGGCTGCGGCAAGTCGAACCTCGTCGAAGCGCTGCGCTGGGTGATGGGCGAGACCTCTGCAAAGCAGATGCGCGGCGGCGAGATGGACGACGTCATCTTTGCCGGCAGTAACGAGCGCGCCAGCCGCAACATCGCCGAAGTCTGCCTGGAGCTGGATAACAGTGCCGGGACGGCGCCGCCGCCCTGGGGCGACGCCGACGAATTACTGGTCAGCCGCCGCATCGAGCGAGCGCGGGGATCCTCGTTCCGCGTGAACGGACGGGAGGTTCGCGCTCGCGACGTTCATCTGCTGTTCGCCGACGCCGCCAGCGGCGCCCGGTCGGCCGCGATGGTCACGCAGGGCCAGGTCTCCCAGCTCATTGGCGCCAAGCCGTCCGACCGGCGCGCGCTGCTGGAGGAGGCGGCCGGCGTCGTTGGCCTGCACGCCCGCCGGCACGAGTCGGAAATTCGGCTGCGCGCCGCGGAAAGTAACCTGATTCGCCTGGACGACGTGCTGGCGACACTCGACGTGCAGCGCGCCCAGCTGCAGCGCCAGGCGAAGCAGGCCACACGCTACCGCAAGATCTCGGCGCAAATCCGGATTCTCGACGCAACCATCCTCTGGCTGCGGTGGCGTGCGGCGGAGCAGGCGCTGGCGATTGCGGGCGGACGCTTGGCCTCGGCGGAGCAGGGGGTCGCGACGGCGACCGGAGCCGCGGCCGAGGCTGCGACCCGACAGGCGAACGCCGCCGCGGCGCTCCCCGCGTTACGCCAGAAAGACAATGCCGCGACAATGGCGTTGCAGGCGCTGGCGGCCGAACGTCAGGCGCTGGACAGCGAGGAGCGGAGCGTCGCGCGCGAGTTGGAGGCGGCGCGCGCAGCGGTGCGGCAATTGACCTCGGACCTGCGGCGCGATCAAGAGCTGGTCGGCGATGCCTCGGCGGCTCGTTCCGGCCTTCTTGCGGAGCGCGAACGGCTGATCGAAAGGCAAGCCGGCGAAGACGGAGAGCGCGCATCAGCCGAATCGGCACTCGCCGACGCCACCGCGGGAGCGGCGGTGCTCGAAGAGAAGACCTCAGTGCTGGCGGACAGGCTGGCCGCCGTTCGCGGCCTGGCGGCCGGCTTGTCGCGCAGTCGCGTGGAAGCCGCGGCGCGTTTGAAGCGGGCGGAGGAGCGACACGCCGAGGCCGGGCGACGCCGCCAGTCTGCCGTTGCGGACCTGCAGCGCCTACCCCAGCTTGACCTTGCCGAGGCCGTCGTCGCCACGGCCGAAGGCGAAGCCGAGGCGGCGCGGACGGCTTTGCAGCAGGCCGAAGCGGAGCACGCGCGGTGTGGGGTGGAGGAGGCGACGGCAGTCGCACAGCTCCGCACCGCGGATGCGCATGCGGCCCGGCTGTCCACCGAGGAAACCACCCTTGCGGAATTGCTCGGTGGCACAGGACCGGACGAGCGCGCGGGGCCCGGCGCGCTGCTCGACGAGCTGACGGTTCCCCAGGGCCTCGAGACGGCGCTGGCGGCGGTGCTCGGTGACGATTTGCTGGCAAGCTGCGACGAGGCGGCGTCCTCGCACTGGCGGGTGCTGCCTGGCTTCGGCGAACCGCCGGCACTGCCCGATGGCGCGAACCTCTTGCGTCTGGGCGCGGAGGGTCCCCCGGCGCTGAGCCGGCGCCTGCAGCAGATTGGCATCGTTGATGGCGAGGCGGATGGCGCCCGCCTGCAGCCGGCGCTTCTGCCGGGGCAGCGGCTGGTCAGCCTGGATGGCGATGTCTGGCGCTGGGACGGCTTCGTCCGCCGGTCTGGTGCCCCTTCCGCCGCGGCTATCCACCTGCGCCAGCGCTCGCGTCTGGAGCAGATTCGGCCGCAACTGCGGGCTGCCGAAGCGGTACTGCAAGCGGCGCGGGCTTCCCACGAGAGCAGCCAAGGCGCGGTGCACACGGCGAGGGCAGCCGAGCAACAGGAGCGCAGCAGGGTTCGGACGGCGGACGCGGCCTTGCGCGCGGCCGCCGACAGGCTGACCAGCCAGCGCGGGACGCGGCTCGGCCTGGAGCGCAAGCTGGCTGAGGCGGACGCGGCTCTCGCAGCGTTCGCCCCGGAGATCGAGGAGGCGAAGGCGCGGCTGGCGGCCGTTGACGGGGAGGTTGCAGCGCTGCCGGCCGACGCGGCGGATGCATCGACGCTGGAGACGCTTCGCGCCGAGCTGAGCCGGGCGCGGCAGGCGGAAGGGGACCGTCGTGCCCGCCGCGATTCGCTGGTGCGCGAGATCGCCGGACGGGCCCGGCGGCTTCAATTCGTCGAGAGCGAACTCTTATCATGGGAGGGGCGGCTGACGACGGCTCAGGCGCAGACATCGGAGCGGCAGACGGCGCTTCAGCAGGCTGAGACCGAACTGATGCGCCTCGAAACCCTGCCCGCGACGCTGGCCGAGCGGCGGCGCGCGCTTCTTGATCGCCTGCAACAGGCTGAAGCAGACCGTCGTCAGTCGGCTGATCGATATGCTGCGGCGGAAGCGGACCTGGCAGAATCGGACCGAGCGCTGCGTGCAGCCGAACGCGAGCTGGGGCAGGCCCGAGAAGAGCGTGTGCGGTCGGAAGCCGAGCAGGGACAGGCGGAAACGGCCGTGACGGTCATTGCGAGCGGTATCGTCGAACGTCTTGACGTGCAGCCCCAGGCCTTGCCGGAGATCATCGGCGCGCTTCCTTCTGCCGACATCGAAATCGCCGCAGAAGAGCAGCGGCTTGAGCGGCTGCGCCGCGAACGGGAGCTGATGGGCCCGGTTAACCTCCGCGCTGACGCGGAGGAAGTCGAGCTTCGCGGACAGATCGATGATTTGCAGCGCGAGCGCGGCGATCTGCAGGAAGCGGTGGCAAAGCTGCGGCGGGGCTTCGCGGAACTGGACCGGGAAGGCCGGGAGCGCTTGCGGGCGGCGTTTGCCGAAATCGACCGCCACTTCCAGCAGCTGTTTACCAGGCTGTTCGGTGGCGGGCATGCCCATCTGGCGCTGGTCGACGCCGAGGACCCGCTTCAGGCAGGACTGGAAGTGATGGCGAGCCCGCCAGGCAAGAAGCTTCAGCTGATGACACTGCTGTCCGGGGGGGAGCAGACGCTGACCGCTCTGGCACTGCGGTTTGCGCTATTCCTCGGCCGGCCGACCCCGATGTGTGTCCTCGACGAGGTCGATGCGGCGCTCGATGACGCCAATATCGATCGCTTCTGCAGCCTGCTGGCCGATCTTGCTGGCACCGGCACGCGCTTTCTCGTCATTACCCATCACCGCCTGACGATGGCGCGCATGCATCGCCTTTTTGGCGTCACCATGATCGAGCGAGGCGTTTCCCGGCTCGTCTCCGTTGACCTGGGAGGCGCGACGCTGGTCCGGCGCAGCGCCTGATCCCGCGCCCCGCCCACCGGGCGCCGACCTGTCATGCGCGTCCTCAGGTTGACATCGGGCGGCCCCGGATCCATCTTTTTCTAGACGTATTGAGACGAGTTGGGCAGGGCGAGTCTGCCCGGCCAGATCGAAAGATTGCTGCGTTCTCAGTCATATCGTTAGCTTTCGGGACTGAAGATGGCGGAGCCCTGGCGGGCAAAGTTCTACTTCTGAAATCGGCAGAAGAACGGCAAGTCATGACGGACGAGAAAAAGCCGGAGGCGATAGAGAATGGCACGGAGGCCGCTCAGCCATCCACTCCGCCTGAAGAGGCCAATCCGAACCAGCGCCGGTACAATATGTATCCGCAAAAGTCCTTTGGCGGGCATGTGGAGACAAAAGTCCTGCCGGATGGCCGGATTAAGTATACCCTTTTTCCATTTCCCTTCGATGGCTCGGATAAGCGCGTGATCATCGTGGATCCGGCCAATCCGGAAGAGATGCGCGCGGTGAAGCAGTTGCATCTGATTCCGGACATCAAGAACGATCCCGGCGTCGGTGTTTACGTTTTCGATGCCGATTTGCTGGATGGTCGTAAGCGCGAGAGTTAAGGCGCGGGCGAGCCCGCAGCGCGCACGCCGAATTTTGAGGGGCAGCCGGCAGGCTGCCTTTTGTTTTTCCAACTGGCGGAGCCGGCGCCGCCTGAGGTGGCTGCGATCAGCGCGCGCGGATGCTGCGTCGCGGCGCAATTCTGATAAGGGTTTAGGCCGTTCGTCTCGCAGTCGCGGCGGCAAAATTTCTGCAGTCTTGACACAATCCCGAGAGGCTCTTTATCGTCCGCCCTGTCAATGGCGCAGTGGGCGCCTGAACCGAACTGAAACACAGCGTGCGATGACGATGCACGCCCCGAAGGACCGGTTGAGCGAGTTCGAAGCTCGGCTGGACCGGCTCAGGGGTGAGAACTCCGGAAGCGGCGCAAAAGCCGATGGAACGACGCCCGGATACGGGCTGGCGTTTACCATCGCCGCCGACTTGGTGGGAGGTCTCATCGGCGGCGCCATCGTCGGCTGGCTGGTGGATCGGTGGTTGGGAACCGGCCCCTGGGTGTTGATCACGTTCTTCTTTCTCGGCGCCGCTGCCGGAATGTGGAACGTCTACCGGACGGTCCGTGGATACGACCGCTCGCTCGGGTTCCATTCGGGGCCGGAAGGAGCGGCGAGGGGCAAAGAAACGAAGACACCGGCCGGCGCGCGGCCGGAAGAAGAGGGCGGAGAACGCGGTGGCCAATCCACTTCATCAGTTCGAAATCAATACGATCGTCCCGATCAAGATCGGCGGAATTGACGCTTCGCTGACGAATTCCAGCGTCTTCATGATCGTCGCTGTGATCTTGGTCACCGGCTTTTTCGTGCTTGGGGTCAAGTCCCGTGCGCTGGTTCCAGGCCGGCTGCAATCGGTGGTGGAGTTGGCCTACGAGTTCGTCGCCAACATGCTTCGCACGAATGTGGGCAGCGAAGGACGCGCCTATTTTCCGTTCATTTTTTCGCTGTTCTTCTTCATTCTGATGGGGAACATGCTCGGCATGGTTCCCTATGGGTTCACCTACACCTCCCACCTGGCAGTGACTTTGGGGATGGCGGTGGTGATCTTCATCGGTACGTCGGTCATCGCGTTTGCCAAGCATGGCATTGGCTTCTTCGGCTTTTTCCTGCCGCACGGCACGCCTTGGTACGTCGCTCCGCTGCTCGTTCCGATCGAGATTCTGTCTTACTTTTTCAGGCCCATCAGCCTCGGGCTTCGGCTTTTCGCCAACATGACCGCCGGGCACACGCTGCTCAAGGTTTTCGCCGGATTTGCGGCCGGGTTTGTAGCCAGCATGGGCGTTCTGGGGGTCTTGCCGGCGATAATCCCGATGGCCGCCACGGTGGCGCTCACCGGCTTGGAGTTTCTGATCGCCTTCTTGCAGGCCTACGTGTACGCGGTGCTCGCCTGCATCTACCTCAATGATGCCCTGCACATGCACTAGAGTGGTCGAGCCGACGACGGATGCAGGGATCGGACTGTTCGGGTGTGGCAATCCGCGGTTGGGTTGCTTTTTTAGGAAACCGCTTGGGTAGGGAATAAACAAATGGAAGTGGCTGCAGCAAAGCTCATCGGTGCCGGTCTCGCGGTTATTGGTCTGGGCGGTGTTGGTGCAGGTATTGGCAACATCTTCGCGACGACGATCGCCTCGCTGGCGCGCAATCCGGCGGCGCAGCCGCTCATCCAGTTGCCGATGTGGGTCGGCTTCGCGCTCGTTGAAGCCATTGCTCTGTACGCGCTGGTCGTCGCCCTCATCCTCCTGTTCGTCTTCTGATGCGAGGCGGCTCCGCTCGTCCGGGCCGCCCGACCACGGAAACTGATCATGCCGCAGTTTGATCCGACCGTCTGGGAACCTCAGCTGGTCTGGATGGCGATAACGTTCGTCGTCCTTTATCTGTTGATGTCCAAGATTGCTTTGCCCCGTGTCGGCGAGGTGCTGGAGGAGCGCGAACAGCGCATCAACGTCAGCCTTCGCCGGGCGGAAGAACTGAAGCTTAAGGCCGAAGACGCCGTCGCGGAATACGAAAGGACCATCGCCGACGTTCGTGCTAAGGCGGCGGAGGAAGTTCGCCGGGCGCGCGAAGAGGCAACGGCCCAGGCTACGGCCCAGCATGAGGCGCTGGGCGCACGTCTGGCCGAGGAGGTCTCTGCCGCCGAGGATCGGATCCACAAGGCCCGGTCAGCGGCGATTGCGGGTATCCGCGATCTTGCCTCTGTCGTCGCCGGCGCCGCGGTGGAACGCTTGATTGGTCAGAAGATCGAGCCTGCAGCCGTCAATGCTGCGGTCGACACCTGCTTGGCGGAGAAAGACCGATGAATGCGTTCGCCGCTGAAACGGGCCATGCGGCCGCCGCGCATGCCGAGCCTTTTTTCGCGACGGCCGAATTTATGGTGCTCATCGCCCTCGCGATCCTGCTGTTCCTGATCGGCCGGCGGGCTTTCAACGTCCTCGGAGTGGCGTTGGATGACCGCGCCGAGAAGATCAAGAGCCGCATCGACGAGGCGAGCAAGCTGGCGGAAGAGGCACAGGCCATGCTTGCCTCATATGAGCGCAAGCAGCGTGACGCGGCGGAAGAGGCCGATTCGATCCTGGCTGGCGCACGCCGTGAGGCGGAACGCTTATCCGCAGAGGCCGAGAAGGAATTGGAGAATGCTCTCCGACGCAGAGAGGCGCAGGCAATGGAACGGATAGCGCAGGCCGAAAAGTCGGCCGTCGACGAGGTTCGCGGCCGTGCCGTGGACGTCGCGATCGAGGCGACCCGCAAGCTGTTGGCCGAGCGTCTGACGCCAAAGCAGCAGGAGGCGCTCATCGATGGCGCCATTGCAGAATTGCCGAAGCGGTTCCACTAGCTGCTCTGGCAATGAAAGGCTGGCCGGCTGGGCTGCGAAGCGGACTGAAGCCAACGCCACCTTTTTTGCATCTTGCAAGGCTTGCGGTGCAAAGGCACCATCGGAGTTCGATGGTGCCTTTTTGCTGAAGGCGATCGTGCCGAAAGTACGCATCGTCGCCGATTATTGCTCTTGCGGGTACCAGCTCGCCGACGAGGTGGCGCGCACCTATCACGTGCTGCCGGTCAGCGACGGGCTGCTCGCCCGCCTCTCAGAATGGAATGACCGATACGAGTCCTGTGATCCGCAGGCTTATGAGGACGTGGGCGGCGCCCATTTCGACTTCGTCGCTTTCGCCGCCGATGGATTGGAGATCGCCCGCGCGGTGAAGCGGGCGCTCCCTCGCTGGACGGTCCTTTATTGGGACGAGGCGGTTGACTGGTTTCTGGCCAGAGATCCGCGCAGCTACATCCCAGGCCGCTGCGAATACGAAATTGACCTTGAGTGATCGCCCGCTCTCGGCCAAGTGCTCAAGGTCGCCGGCGTTGTTCCCGGAGGAACGCTGACCCTTACCGAGCAGATATCGTGCTTTCCCGTGGGGCGGTTGTTTCGTCCATTGCCGTGTTCAGGCGGGCGAGCAAATCGATGATTCCGTCGATGATGATCATCGCCCGGTCAGGATCGGAGCGTATCATGCCGCGAAGCTCGCGACGGGTGAAGGCCAGCAGGTCGCTGTCATGCCGCGCCGTTGCGGTCGTCCCATACGGCCGGTTGGCGAGGGCCGACAAGCCGATCACCGTGCCCGCTCTCGCCGTCAGTGCTACGCCCTGATGATCCATCGCCACTTCGCCTGAAAGGACGAGAAAAGCCTCCGGGCCCAGCTGCCCTTCCGCGTAGATAACCTCGCCGGCGACGAGCGATATCCGGTGCATGGCCTCATCCTTCGTCGATGTTGAGATTAAGCATGCCCGCCCCGGCGCGGGGGCGCAATCCGCAATGTATCCGTCCCGGTCCTACGAGCCTGCAGCTTGCGAGGCATCCCAGGCCTCCTGGGCGATCCCCCACGCCTCTTCCGCCTGCAAGAGATCCTTTTCCACCTGGGCCAACCGCCTGTGACGGTCTGCGAGGCGGCCACGATCGCCGCCGTAAAGCGCGGGTTCGGCCAGTTCGGCAAGGAGTTTTCCCCGCTCGGCTTCAAGCTTTTCAACCTGTCGCTCGGCGGCCGCCAGGCGTTTCCTCAGCGGCGCAAGCGCTTCACGCTTCTCTCCGGCTTCGCGCCGGCGCTGCTTGCGACTGACCCGGTCTGCTTGGCGCTCCGTTACGGCGGACGCGGCGGAGGGCGCATTGGCGGCGACAGAAGCGCGGTAATCATTCATATCGCCCTCAAAGGGCGCCACCCGGCCGGCTTCCACCCGCCAGAACCGATCTGCGGTGAGCTCGATCACATGCGGGTCATGACTGACAAGAACAACCGCACCGGCATAGCCGTTGATCGCTTCGATCAGCATCTGACGCGATGAAACGTCCAGGTGGTTGCTGGGTTCGTCGAGCAGCAGGAGGTGGGGTTCATCCGCCGTCATCAGCGCGAACAAAAGTCTGGCCTTCTCCCCACCCGAGAGATCGCCGATTCGTGTTTGTGCCCGTTCTTGAGAAAATCCGAAGCGGGCAAGCTGCGAGCGCACGGCGGTTTCGACATCTCTCGGCCGCAGCCTGCTCAGCGCCTGGACCGGGGTGGCATGAAGGTCAAGCTCCTCGGCCTGGTGCTGGGCAAAGTAGCCGACCCGCAGCTTGCCGGAACGGGCGAGCTGCCCTGCCAACGGCTCCAGCCGCCCGGCGAGCAGCTTCATCAGCGTCGACTTGCCGTTGCCGTTCGCGCCCAGCAGGGCTATGCGGTCGTCCGGATCGAGGCGCAGCGATAGCCCTTTGAGGACGGCCCGGCCGTCATAGCCGGCATCGACGCGGTCGAGGTCGAGGAGCGGCGGCGCAAGCGGATCAGGTTGGGGGAACGAGAAGGTGATCGTCTCGTCGAGTGCTGCAGCCGCTACCGGCTGCATCCTCGCCAGCGCGCGAAGGCGGGATTGCGCTTGCTTGGCCTTCGAGGCCTTGTACCGGAAGCGATCCACGAAGGCTTGAATGTGCGCCCGTTCCGCGAGCTGCTTTGCCCGCAGCTTTTCGTTGGCTTCCAGGCGCTCACGCCGGGTGTTCTCGAAGCGGTCCCAGCCTCCCCGGTAGAGCGTCAGTTTGCCACCCTCCAGATGCAGAATCTCCTCGGCGACTCTGTTCAGCAGTTCCCGATCGTGACTGACCAGTAGCACCGTGCCGCTATAGCCGTGCAGCCAATCCTCAAGCCAGAGCGTTGCTTCCAAGTCCAGGTGATTGGTCGGCTCATCCAGAAGCAGCAGATCGGGGGCGGAAAAAAGCAGGGAAGCCAAAGCGACCCGCATGCGCCAGCCGCCGGAGAACTCCGAGCACGGCCGCTGCTGTGCAGCCTGATCGAATCCCAGTCCGGCGAGAATGCGGGCGGCGCGCGCTTCCGCACTGTGCGCCTCCTTATCGTGCAGACGCATGTGGATTTCGGCGATCGCGTGCGGATCCGACGCCTCCTCCGAGGCGGCGACCAGGCCCATTAGTTCCGCATCGGACGCGAGGACGGTTTTGATCAGCGACTGGGCACCGTCGGGAGCTTCCTGGCGCGTCAAACCAATGCGCCATCGACTTGGAACGCTGATGCTGCCGCCATCCGGCTCCAGATCGCCCGCGATCAGCCGTAACAGGGTCGTCTTGCCGGTTCCGTTGCGGCCGACAAGCCCGACGCGATGACCCACCTCGATCGTCGCGTCGGCCTGCTCGAGCAGGGTACGCCCGCCGACGCGATAGGTTAAACCATCGACCCGCAACATGACGGGCCGTTTAGCACGATCGCGGCGTCTCGGGAAAGATAGGGGATGACGTCGAACCGGTGGCGCCGGAGGATCATCCCAGAGGGGTCATCTCCTCGCAGGTCCGCGTCAGCCGGCCGCTGCCGTCGATGATTGCCTGTGCGAAACGCTTCCTCTCGCAGTCTGCGAGTTCCCCGTAATCTCTGAGGATCTCGGCGGCGGCCCGAATGACGGTGACGCACGTCCGCCATTCGTGCTCGGCCGGAGACAGTCCTGTGTCGCGTTCGTTCATCGAATTGTCACCCGGCCAACAAGCCCGACGTCATCTTTCATGCACTGCACCATAGCCACATCGAAATGGGCTCGGATGCCCCTTGATGCAACCGCACGTCTTATCTATTCGCCGCTTCTCACAGCAACGAGCGAGGCAAATCACAGGCCACGCAGGGATCATGCGTCGCATTATTCCCTGCCTTTGTTATATTCCATGCACCCCATATGGGGCAATTTCTTTTTTGGGCCTCTGGCTTTCATTGCGCGACGCGCCGACAGACTGAGGGAAACGAGCTGCGGCCCCGACGTTATGCTTTTTTCCGCGCCGGCACGTCCCGAAGGAGAAATGCCGGCACGTGCTCGCCCATGCCGACGACGGGGGGGTCTGTCTCCCGCACCGCCCGGCCAGCCGTCCGTTCCCGGGGGGCCGTGTTTACTGTCCTTTGTGTCCCACGGTCGCCCCGCTCCTCCTCCCGCTCCGCACGATTCTGGCCGGCTGCCTGTTCCAGGCCCGCTCCTGGCCGTTCGCCGTGTCGTCGCCGACGGACGTCGCGCGGAGGGACCCGGTCGCTCGGGGCGGTTCGCTCGCTGGGCGCGTGGTCCGGGCGCGGCGGGGTGCTGGGCGGATGGCTGCGGTCGCGCCCACGGTTGCGCGCGGCGCTTCGCTCCCCCGGAAAACGTCCGCGACCGCTCCGCCGCTTTCGGCTGGCCCGCTCGTCTTCTTCCAACTCGGCCGTTTCGACCGCCTCGATGGCGATGCGAGGGATCTCCTTGCCGATCAGCTTCTCGATCTGCGCCACATACTTCCCATCTTCGGGGACGGCGATCGTGAAGGCCCGGCCGCTCCGGCCGGCGCGACCGGTCCGGCCGATCCGATGCACGTAGTCTTCCGGACTGGTCGGCACGTCGAAGTTAAAAACGTGGCTCATATCGGAAATATCGAGGCCACGGGCGGCGACGTCGCTGCAGACCAGCAGCCGGAGCTCGCCCGTCTTGAATCGATCGAGCACTTCGGTTCGCTGGGATTGGGCGAGATCTCCGTGCAACAGCCCCGCGTCATAACCGTGGCGACTCAGCGACCGGTGGACAACCCCAACATCGCGCTTGCGGTTGCAGAAGATCAAGGCGTTGCGAACGTCCTCGCTATCGATCAGCCGGCGGAGAGCGGCGCGCTTTTCCTTCAGGCCACCCATGCCGGCATGGGAGACGACTATCAATCCCTGCGTAACCGTTTCGGCGGGCGTCGACGGCGGTGCGACGGTGATTTCCTTTGGATTTGATAGGAAAGCATCGGCCAGTCGGCGGATTGCCGACGGCATCGTCGCCGAAAACAGCAGAGTCTGGCGCGTCCGCGAAACGATGGAGACAATGCGCTCCACATCCGGAATGAAGCCCATGTCCAGCATCCGGTCGGCTTCGTCGATCACCAGAATACTGACGTCATTCAGCAGCAGCCGTCCCCGATCGAAAACGTCGAGCAGCCGTCCGGGGGTGGCAATCAGGACATCGGCGCCGCGCTCCAGCACCTTGACCTGATCCGCCATGGACTCGCCGCCAATGATCAGTGCCTTGCTCAGCTTGTGATAGCGACCGTAGACGTCGAAGTTGTCCGCCACCTGGGCCGCGAGCTCTCGCGTCGGCTCCAGGATCAACGAGCGCGGCATGCGCGCTTTCGCCCGGCCGGCGGCAAGAATGTCGATCATGGGAAGCGTGAACGATGCGGTCTTACCCGTTCCCGTCTGCGCGCAACCGAGAATGTCCCGCCTCATCAGGACGAACGGAATGGCCTGTTCCTGAATTGGTGTGGGATTTACGTAGCCAGCGTCGGATACGGCACACAGCAACTTATCACTGAGCTGCAGGTCGGCAAATGTCATCAGGTTGTGATTCCAATGCACCGCGAGCTGCGGTGCAACCCTAATCCTAATCTGGAAACGCTGGCCAAATGATAAGTCAAGTGCTGGTCAAGTCAATGCATCCTCCGACGATGCCCGCCCCGCGTCTGCTGCATACGGTCGCAGGCCTGGTAACGACGGCAGCGAGCGCCTTGGCCGATCAGCCTAACGGGCCGCGACTAATCGGTGATCTCGATGGCGCTGTCTGGCTTTTGGGAAAGCTGTCGCAACCCCTCAGCAAACGACGAAAGGCTGCTGGTCCGCAGACCGACAAAGGGCATTGCCCGCTGCTTGCACGCACGCTTGGCGCGCATGGAGGCGTCATGACTGACGCAGTCGATCGGGCAGAGGACGGCGTCGCATTGCGCAAGAAGGCCATCGAGCCGGGTACTCTGCTCTTCTATACCACCGTCGTGATGCAAGAGGCTGCCGCCGGACCGCTCGACCAGAGCGCGAAAGTGGGGAATGAGACCGGTGCGCCCACCGACATAAACGATCCGCCGGCCGCAGAGGAACACAATCTCGGCATCTCCGGTGTCCGCCTGGCTGGCCGCAAGCGCCGCCAAATGCTCGCGAAGCATCCATTCCGCCGCCTCGCACTCGGTCGCCAGCGATTTCAACGAGGCCTCCAGACCCGCGACAGAGCCAGCCAGTCGCATGTTCTTATCGGCCAGGTTTGCGAGGCGTGTGCGCTGCTCCTCCAAATTCCGATGAGCCTGCGCCAGCGCCCGGGAAGCGATCTCTGCCTGGGCGCAGACCTGGCGGTAAGCATCGTTGCGCTCGAGTTGCCTGATGCGCTCCTCCGCCGTCTTTAAGCGCCGGGAAGCGCCGGCAGCGGCGGACAGCCGCGTGGTCAGTTCGCGGACCTCGGCGGCGTGCTCGACCAGTATCGTGCGCGCGGCGCGCTCCTGCTCTGCGACTCGCCGCTTGGCATTCGCTGCCGCCTGGGCGAGCGCATCGCGTTCGGCTTCAAGCTTCATCAGCCGGCGAAGGTCGGCCCGGTTGGAGGCACCCACCATGTGGGAGAGCATATGGACCTGGCCATAGGCGCGGATCATAAGATTGGGATCCGCGGCCGCATGGGTCAGCACCGCCCAGTAAGGGCCTGGAACGTCTCCTTCATCGAGGCTGCGCTCCCACAGGCCGCAGAGCGTCGTCACATCGGACGCTGCATTGAACCGGCGGATGGCCGCGGCGTACCGCCGCTCGAGGAGACGATGCAACTGCTTGGCCACCGGACCCGGCGTGCCCGCCCACACAACGAAATTTCCGTGGACCTGAAAGTCCATCAAGTCGGTGGCACCTTGGAGCTTGAGGCGCGTGCCGATGCGATGGAGATCACTCAAGGTGAGGCAGGTGCCGACGATCGAGCAATGCAGCCCGCTGTTGATCTCCCAGAGTTTGCGCCGGCGGCGAGTGTTGAGGTCGCTGTTTTCCGAACACCGATCACACATGACATGACCCTGCTGCTGTTCGAGGGGGCGCATCAAAAATGCGAGTAAGTCGCATTCGCGGTAGCTTTACCCTATTTTTTTGGGGATACAAGAGGGCGATCCAGCGAGACCGCCCCTCAGGGCCGACGGACGTCGGCATCGACGGGAACCGGCCGGGTCCGCCCTCCTCTTGTTCGTTCCTGACAAATGGAGCTGTCATTTGCGCCGTGATGCGGCGGTCTGCGGCACGCGACAGCGGGATGGCGCCGATATCCGTCCGGCAGGCTTCCTGCAGGCAAGGCGGCCGCCCCGGCGCGGGCCAGAGGCTTGCGGCCGAGGCAGGCCTTGGCTTTCAGCAATCCGCGATGGTCGTGGAACTCGCTTTCCGCTGCATCGTTGAAGAAGCCAAGACATCGGAATGCAAATGAGGAGTTCGAGATGGACAAGGATCGCGTCGAAGGCGCCATGGACAAGGCGAAGGGGAGCATCAAGAAGGGCGTCGGCGAGTTGACCGGCGACGAAAAGTTGAAAGCCGAAGGTGAAGCGGACAAGACGAAGGGCAAAGTGAAGAGCACCGTAGGCGGGGCCAAGGACGCCGTTCGTGACGCCACGGAGGACCGCGGCTAAACGGCTCAGGCATACAAGCCGGAGAGCGGTTTGTGCAGAGCATCAGAACAGCAATGGCCTGAGCCATTGCTGTGCGATGCAACTGGGCGGTGATTTGATCCAGCCCAAAGAGCGGGGACCTTGGAGCCAGGGGGCAGATCCGGTACGGTAACGAGTCGTTGCCGATGGAGCCTGCCGATGCTGATGTCCGCCGCTGCCTCCTGTCTTCTGGTTGTTGATATTCAGGAACGGCTTCTGCCAAAGATGGCGGCGCCGCAGCCCGTGATTGAGAATACCGCCATTCTGCTGAAGGCGGCGCGCCGTCTCGACGTACCCGTTCTGGTTTCGGAGCAATATCCTCGCGGTCTGGGGGCCACGGTGCCGGATCTGGCGCCGCTGCTCCATCCTGAGGAAATGCTGGAAAAGCTGCATTTTTCCTGCATCGGTGAGCAATCCTTCGCCGACCGGTTTCGGGCGCTGGACCGCCGCCAGGCCGTCGTCGCCGGTATCGAGGCCCATGTCTGTGTACTGCAGACGGTCGAGGATCTGCTGACTTCCGGCATCGAGACATTCGTCGTGGAGGATGCCACCTCGTCCCGGGTTGAAAAAAGCCAAGCGACGGCGATGGCCCGGTTGCGCGAAGCCGGCGCTCGCGTCGTTACCACGGAAATGGTCGTGTTCGAATGGCTGGCGAAGGCCGGGACTCCGGCGTTTAAGGATCTCAGCGCTCTGATCAAGTAGCGAAGGCGGAGCAGTCAGGATGCCAAGCCGGATGCCGTTGGTGCTGCTGCCCGGGCTGCTCTGCGACGCGGCGTTATGGCGACATCAAACGGAGACGTTGAGCGATGTCGCGGACATGATCGTCGCCGATGTCGCGACGGAGGATCAGGCGGGACCCCTGGCGCAGCGGATCCTTGCCAGCGCTCCGGACGAGTTCGCGCTCGCGGGCTTATCGATGGGAGGCTACGTCGCCTTCGAGATCCTTCGTCAGGCGCCGGATCGGGTGACGCGTCTGGCGTTGCTCGACACCTCCGCACGCGCCGACACGCCCGAGAAAACAAAGTTGCGACAGGATTTCATAGACTTGGCGCAGACCGGCGAGTTCAAGGGGGTGACGCCGCGGCTGCTGCCACGCCTGATCCATCCCGACCGGCTGCAGGACGCGGCGCTGGTCGCCAGCATCCTGGCGATGGCCGAGAGAATCGGTCGAGACGCCTTTATCCGCCAGGAGCGGCTGCTGATGATGCGTCCCGACAGCCGGCACGATCTCAGTCTCATCCACTGCCCGACGCTGGTCCTGTGCGGTCGGCAGGACGGCCTGACGCCGCTTGCCGACAGCGAGGAAATTGCCGAGAAGATACCGCGCGCGAAGCTGGTCGTGGTTGAAGATTGCGGCCACCTGTCGACGATGGAACGGCCCCATGCGGTCACCGCGGTCCTTCGCTACTGGCTGCAGATCTGAGGAGAGGTTCGTGGTAAACAGCCTGCTGCCCTACCGCGGCGTCCTGCCGCGCCTTGGTCCCCGCGTTTTCATCGCGCCCGGCGCGACCGTCATCGGCGATGTGGCGATCGGGGCCGACTCCAGCGTGTGGTTCGGTTGCGTCGTCCGGGGTGATGTGAACGTCGTGCGCATCGGCGAGCGGACCAATATTCAGGACGGCACCGTCGTGCACGTCGCCAAGGAAGGGCAGGGGACGTTCATCGGTTCCGACATTACCATCGGCCATATGGCGTTGTTGCATGCCTGCACCCTGGAGGACGGCGCATTCGTCGGCATGCGGGCGACAATCATGGATGACGCGCTGGTGGAGACCGGCGCCATGGTCGCCGCCGGCGCGCTGATCACCCCCGGCAAGCGCGTCCGGCGGGGCGAGCTGTGGGCGGGCACGCCGGCGAAGAAAGTGCGGGAACTAACGGACCAAGATCGCGGCGCCATGGAGAAGCTGGCGCCGCGCTACGTAAGCCTTGCCGCGGATTATCTCGGTGACGCGGCGGTTGGGGAGGCCCGTGGCTGAAACCGTCGGTGTCCGGCCGGCCGGGCCGTCGGCCTTACAGGCCCCCCTCCCCGGAAGATTATCGTCCAGTCGACGAGGCCGTGTTTGAGGGCGAGGACGGCAGCTTTGACACGGCCTCCACCAGACCGGCAGCGTGCAGACGCTCGATGAGCGCCGAATATGCCGCTTGGTTTCCCGCGACACCGGTATGGTGGTCGTTCGGCATATAGACGTCAGTTTTGCCGAGCCTGACGGCTTGGCGAAGGGTCGAAATAACGTCAACGATTCCCGTCTCCGGCATGTACAACGAGCGATCATCCAGGAGAGTATAATAGTGGTCTTCGATAAAGGGGCCATATGCTGTAGATTTCATCGGGAAGAATAGCAAAAATACCGTGGTCTGTTGATTTTCCTCCACCGTCCTTTTGAGTGTTTCTGCAAATGTTTTCACTTCGGTGAGCCTTTCGGCTTGGCTCATGATCGGACGGAAGGTGGCTCCCCAATCCAGATAATGCCCATGAAGAGAGTTCGAAAAGCAATGGGCGCAGTCAATTCGCACATCAACAACGCGATCCAGTGCGCCGCCGCCCAGCAGGCTGCGAACTGCCGCCTTGAAGATGTAGTCACTGGTCATGTCGAGCCGGTCGAGCAGAGAGACGTGCGTTTCCCGAGCGAACGGCAGCATCGGCGAGCCGGAAGGATTCGACTGCGTCGGTCCACGGTTGGCGGGTTGCTCGGCCTCTTTAAATGGCTCGACCTGCTCAAGTGCCTGTTCGAGGGCGGAAAACTTTTGACGGTCCGTCAGGACCGATTCATCGGCCTCAAAGACGAGAGCTTTGGGAGGGCTCTTTCGAAACGTCTCACTGTTTAAAATCTGGTTTAGGTTCGTGTACCGGAAATCAAAAACAATAACCGATGCATTCGAGTGATTGGCCAAAAATTCCGGAAATCCATTGTCTTGATTTTGCGAGAAGGAATCGCCGATAACGACGATGTCGTAGTATGTATCGTACTCATCAGGCTCCTTAGCATACCGGCAGCCTACCGAGGCGAACTTGTACTGGGTGCCGTTCCACCCGTAATTCTTCTCCAAGAAGCCGCCAATGCGGGTGAGAGTGCCGTCAAAAGCTTCGATCTTGCTGCTGATGTAGGCGTAGAGGCCGGCAAATGGCAGGGTGATCGCGGCGAGCGCAATAAAAAAACAGGTGGCGGCAGACGGATGTCGCCCTGCTGCGTGCGGTGACGTCATGCCCGGGTTCCTAGAAATTGAAGTATACAAACTGATTAACCCGCGTTAACCGCGACACTGATAGTATGAATAAAATACCTATAAATAGCCCCCAGCATACCCCAAGCATGCGACTGCGCAACATCGGCGCATCGACCGTGAGCTCTGGTACGGCAAGGCTGTGCGACTCGAGGGCGTGCCATCGATAACCGACAAACTGCCAGCTCGTATAAGGGAACAAGGAGATAGCCAGCGAGACGGCGATGGCGACGAGGCCCCAGGCACTTCCGAACGAGCCGATGCCCCGTCCCCCGAACTCGACGAAGAGGTCGAGAAACTGCAGGTAACGTCCCAGCCGTTCGTCGAGCACCGCTCCATGGAGACCCGCCATTCCCTCAAGCATGGCGAGAGCGGCAGCAAAGCTTTCGGCCCGGAAAAAGACCCACGCCACGACAACCGCAAGAAACGTTATAAGCCAGCTCAAGGTGGCGCTCAGGTATTTTGGGATGGGGAGCGCCAGGCGGAGCCCGCTGACCAGCGCATGCCAGGCGTGGTTCGCCACCAGGAAAGCTCCGTGCAAGGCGCCCCACACCACGAACGTCCAGCCCGCCCCGTGCCAAAGTCCTCCTAAAATCATCGTCAGCATCAGGTTAACGTAGCGACGGCTTGGCCCCTGGCGATTTCCCCCCAAGCTAATATAAAGATAGTCTCTGAGAAATCTCGACAGCGTTATATGCCAGCGACGCCAAAACTCAACAATACTTAATGCCCGGTAAGGCGAGAAAAAATTAATTGGCAACCATATCCCAAGCAATGCCGCTGAACCCATTGCCATATCGCTATACCCGGAAAAGTCAAAATATATCTGAAAAGTGTAACTCAGAGCGCCACCCCATGCTTCAAAAAATGATATCGTCGCACCGCCAGTCGCCGCCGCAAAAACGGCGTCAGAGAAAGGGGCAAGAGTATCAGCAATACATACTTTTTTAAAAAGACCGAAAACGAACAGGGAGAGTCCGACACATATGTTGGCCAAGTAAGGCCTATACACAGACCTAAATGTAAACTGTGGCATTAATTCGCTGTGATGGACAATCGGTCCCGCAATCAGGTGAGGGTAATATGTTACGAACAGGAAGTAGTTTATGAAATTGCGGTCAACATTGCCCTGCCTGTACGAGTCAACCTGGTAGGCAATTTGCGTAAATGTATAAAATGAAATCGCCAATGGTAACAGTGGCGAGTCAATCGAGACCGGAATGTCGAACACAATCCCTATGCTCGACGCAACAAACCCAGAGTACTTGTAGTATCCTAAGATAAGGAGATTGATACCTATGGCGAACACAAAAATTACATATCTGGACACAAACCGTGATTGTCTTGCGCCTGATACATACAACGCTAAAGCGTAGTTGACACATATAGAGAAGACAAGCAGCCAAAGGTTCTCTAATCGCCATGAGGAATAAAAATAGACGGAACAGGCAGACAGCCAAATTAATGCAGGAAATGTGCCGGCGCGTGACGCAATAACAAAAAAGACAATACAGCTCAGAGGCAGAAATACGAAGATAAATTCGTAAGAGTTGAAAAGCATATCAATCCAGATCGACTGCCAACGGATCTTTGTTGATGGTAGCGACCAGGGCGTCCGGCAAATAACTCACAGAACCGGAAAAGCGAGAAGCGAAACGACCGCCGCCACCCTCGCTGCCTTAGTCCGACTGATGCTCATCCTGCCTCCTATTTTGATAGAAGCGCCGCGAGCGCGCCCGAATATGACAGTCGCAGAGGCACTGTCAACCTGGGGGATTTGCTTTCCTGGGGGATATGGGCGGTGTGCCGTGTGCGGGTCACGCCTTCGGGGCTCACTCCGGTGGCGATTTCGCGACGAACCATGTTCTTAGCGTTATCGAGGCGTTTCCGCCCCTCCTTGTCGGCAGCCCCCCTGGGCTTTCGGCTGCGCGGAGAACCCAGCAAACATTCCCCCTTCCGGAAAACGGTTGGCGAACCGTGTACTGCACCGTGTATCGTCTCGCGGCTCGACGGTGCCTCAACACTCGAACGGTGCCTCAACCAAAGGATGACGACGCGTGACGACGAAAAAGATTCACCCGGAAACGGTAGTCCTGCACGGCGGGTACCGGAGCGATCCCGCGACCGGAGCGGTTGCTGTCCCGATCTACCAGACGACCTCCTATCAGTTCCAGGATACGCAGCACGCGGAAAACCTTTTTGCATTGCGCGAACTGGGGAACATTTACACGCGGATCATGAATCCAACGTGCGATGTCCTCGAAAAGCGCATTGCTGCCCTGGAGGGGGGGGCCGCCGCGCTGGCCTGTGGCTCGGGGCAGGCCGCGTCCACGTTCAGCGTCCTCAATCTCTGTCAGGCCGGTGACAACTTCGTCAGTTCGACCGATCTCTATGGCGGCACCTGGAATCTCTTCGCCAACACGCTCAGCGCTATGGGCGTGGAGTGCCGGTTCGTCGATCCGACAGACCCGGAGGCGTTCGCGCGGGCGACCGACGAGCGCACCCGGCTGTGGTACGCCGAGACTTTGCCCAACCCGAAGTTGCACGTCTTTCCGATCCGCGAGGTCGCCGAGGCTGGCCGCTGTCTCGGTGTGCCGCTGGTGGTCGATAATACCGCCGCACCGGTAATCTGCCGCCCGCTGGACCACGGCGCCGCCGTTGTCATGTACTCCACCACAAAATACATCGGCGGTCACGGCACCTCGATCGGAGGTCTCGTGGTGGACGGCGGCACCTTCGACTGGGCGGCACACGCCGCGCGCTTCCCCACGCTGAACCGGCCGGACCCCAGCTACCATGGTGCCGTCTGGGTCGAGGCCGCAAAGCCGCTGGGGCCGATTGCGTTCATCCTCAGGATGCGGGTCATCCTGCTGCGCGACGTGGGGGCCTCCATGAGCCCCTTCAACGCTTTCCTGTTTCTTCAGGGCCTGGAAACGCTGCCGCTGCGCATGCGGGCGCACTGCGACAACGCGGCCCGCGTCGCCACTTTTCTTGCCGCGCATCCCAAGGTGACCAAGGTCATCTATCCAGGCCAGCAGTCCGGGGAGATGCGGCGGCGGGCAGATGCATACCTGCGGGGCGCATACGGGGCTCTGGTCGGCTTTGAACTGGGTGAGGGTCGGGAGGCAGGACGCCGCTTCATCGATGCGCTGCAACTGGTCTACCACGTGGCCAACATCGGAGATGCGCGCACCCTCGCCATTCACCCTGCGACGACCACGCATTCGCAATTGTCGCTGGAGGACAGGCTCGCGACCGGCGTCTCCGAAGGCTACGTGCGGCTGTCCGTCGGCATCGAACACATCGACGATATCCTGGACGACCTGGCGCAGGCTCTTGAGGCGGCCTGACGTCATGCCACCCTCGCCGCAGAAGCCTCTCGGCAGCTTTCCGCGCACGCGCCTTCGCCGGCCCCGGCGGACGGCCTGGTCGCGCCGTCTGGTGGCCGAGAGCCGGATCTCGACCAGCGATCTGATCTGGCCGGTCTTCGCCCTTGCCGGTGAACGTCGCCGCGAGCCGGTCGCCTCGATGCCGGGGGTCGACCGGCTGTCCGTCGATCTGCTGGTGAAGGCGGTCGAAGAGGCGCTGGCGCTCGGCATCCCGGCGATTGCCGTATTCCCGTCAATCGACGCCGAGCTGAAGACTCCGGATGCGGGTGAGGCGTTGAACCCCGACAATCTCATCTGTCGTGCGGTCCGCGCGATCAAGGCCGCCTTCCCGGAGATCGGCGTGATCTGCGATGTGGCCCTGGACCCGTTCAACAGCGAGGGGCACGACGGGCTGGTGCATAACGGGCACGTCCTCAATGACGAGACGGTTGCCGTGCTGTGTCGCCAGGCGGTGGTCCAGGCCCAGGCGGGGTGCGATATCGTGGCACCTTCGGACATGATGGACGGACGCGTCGGCGCCATCCGCGATGCCCTCGATTCGGCGGGGTACGCCGAGGTCCAAATCATGTCCTATGCCGCCAAATATGCGTCGGCGTTTTACGGCCCATTCCGCGACGCCGTCGGGTCAGGAGCAAACCTCAAGGGCGACAAGAAGGGCTACCAGATGGACCCCGCGAATGGGGCGGAGGCCATTCGCGAAGTGGCGCTCGATATTGCCGAAGGCGCCGACATGATTATCGTCAAGCCGGGGCTGCCGTATCTCGACGTGCTGCGCGCCGTTTCGCAGACCTTCGGGGTGCCCACGTTCGCTTATCAGGTCAGCGGCGAGTATGCGATGCTTAAGGCGGCCATCGCCAACGGCTGGCTCGACGGTGAGGCAGCGTTCCTGGAGACGCTGATCTCCTGCAAGCGGGCAGGGGCGTCGGGTATTCTGACCTATGCTGCGATCGAGGTCGCCCGGTCGCTCCGGCGCCCCTGACCTGCTGGACCGTTCGCGCGGCTCAGGAGAGATCGAGCAAACGATCCACGTCGAGCACCACCATCAGCCCCTCCTCCAGGCGAAACACGCCGCTCGTCATGTCCCGCCAGGCCGGGTCCAGCGTCGATGGCTTATCTTCCCACCGCTGCGGCGGCAGTTGAGCGATGTCGCCGACGCGGTCGACGAGCAGGGTATAGAATTCGCCGCGATGTTCGACGGTGACGCCCATCGTCCGATGGGCGACGCCGCGCTCCGCGTCGTCTCTGGCCGGCAATCCGAGGCGGGAGCGGACATCGATAACGGTCACGATGCGGCCCCGCAGGTTGATGGCGCCGCGAACGGCGCGGGGGGCGAGCGGCACCGGCGCGATGCGGTCGGGCATGAGGATGTCCTGAACACGGGACACCGGCACGCCGAAACACTGATCAAGCACGGTGAAAGTCACGAAGATTTCGCCTTCGTCGCCGACGACGGTTCCGCCCGCCGATTGGGCGGCCACTTTCGGCGTCGCCGATCCTGCCGTCAAATTCATGCTCATCTGCTTTTCCGCCGCTGCTGCTGGCCCGCTGCTTTTCTAACCTACGCCGGTTAACGGAACCTGAGCGGCAGTGCGATCAGTGCGGCAGACCGGCGCGATCAGCGCAGCAAAAAGGCGCGCACCACATCAATCTGCGCGGGATCCATCAGCATCGGTGCGTGACCGACGCCAGGGAATTCAATCAATTCGGCTCCTGGGCCGCGCGTCAGCATGGTCTGCGCCGTCTCGTGCGTCAGGATGTCGGAGTTGCCGCCTCGCACGATCAGCACCGGGCAGGTGATGGCATCCCAGACCGGCCAGAGTTCCACGTCTGCCCCAAACCCTTCTTTGAACGGCGCCGCCAGACCGGGATCATAGTGCAGCCGGAGACCTGCGCCCGCCGGATCGGGGCGCGCGCTATGGGTGGCGATATGCCGCCACTGGTCGTCGCTCAGCGGTCCGAACGGCGCGTTTACCTCTCGCAGATAGGCCTCCAGAGCGTCGAGGTCGGCGAACAGGGGGTCGGCGCCCACATATCCTGCGATTCGCTCCAGGGCCTCCATGCCGATGAATGCCCCGATGTCGTTCAGTACGAGGCGTCTGATGGGGTTGTTGGGCTGGGCCGCCAGCATCATGCCGAGCAGCCCTCCCAGCGACGTCCCCACCCAGTCCACCTCTTCCACGCCGAGCCGGGCGATCAAGGCTGCCATGTCGGTCAGATACACGGGCGGTCCGTATTCGGTCGGTACTGTCAGCCAGTTGCTCCGCCCGCGCCCGGGCAAGTCAGGGCAGGCAATACGAAAATCCGGCTGCAGCCTTTGCGCCAGGGAGTCAAAGTCATGGCCGTTGCGCGTCAGCCCGTGAACGCACACCACGGTCCGCCCCGCGGCAGGGGAGCCCCACTCGCTGTAAACGATACGATGAAAGCCGTGCGCACCGAGGCTGAGAATGCTGTTCTCCGTCATTGCCATCGTGAAAAGGCTTCCTTTTGGTCTGCGACGATCGGGACCCTCCCTCGGGCGCACGGCATAATGACGGGCTCCCCGCCGCGTTGCCAAGCTACAGTTACTGGCGGAAACGTCGCAGAAGGCCGTGCCTGCCTTGCGGAGAGGGAAACACCTGCGGCAAAAGAAGCTCATGCCACGCTGGTCACGATGGATACTCGTTATCGTGCTGATGATCGCCGCAGGACTGGTTGCCGGCGGCTTCTGGCTTGCCTCCTCCGCTTCCCCCGCTGTCGGGCGGAAAGTCGTGGCGGGCCTCGGCGGTCCGGTGGAAGTCATCCGCGACGACCGGAGCGTGCCGCACATCTTTGCCAAGTCGGAAGCCGACGCGGTGGCGGCGCTCGGTTGGGTCCATGCCGAGGATCGGATGGCGCAGATGGAAATGACGCGGCGCCTGGGAGCCGGCCGGCTGGCCGAAGTGGTGGGGCCCGCGGCGTTGCCATCAGATCGCTGGATGCGCACGCTGGGGCTTTATCGCCGGGCGCAACGGCAGTACCCGCTCCTGTCTGAGCGTGTTCGCGGCCTGCTCGATGCCTATGCGCGCGGCGTCAATGCATGGCTCACGTTGCACGATGGTCCGCTGCCGCCGGATTTCCTGCTGCTCAGAATCACACCCGAGCCGTGGACGCCCGCCGATTCGCTGGTCTGGTTGAAGTTGATGGCAATGCGGCTCTCGGTTGACAGGCGCGATGAACTCCTTCGCGCGCGCCTGGCGCACCGGTTGTCGGCATCACAGCTCGCCGACCTGTGGCCGGATGAGTCCGCGGGCCCGACGACCATTCCCCCGGAAGCAGATCTTGAGGGCCTCGTTGACGATCGCGTGCTCGCCGGCACGCTTGCTGCCATGCCCGAGCGCCCCGGAGCACCGCGCGGCGCTTCCAATGCCTGGGTGGTATCCGGGGCCCAGACCGAGTCCGGTGCCCCGATCCTCGCCAACGATCCGCATCTGGCTTTTGCGCTGCCCTCTACCTGGTATCTGGCGCACCTGGTCACTCCGGAGGGGACGCTTGCCGGCGCGTCGGCCCCCGGCTTTCCGGCAATGGTTCTCGGCTGCAACGACCGCATCGCCTGGGGCATCACCAGCTCCGACATCGATGTCGAGGACGTGTTTGTCGAACGCGTCGATCCGCAGCAGCCGGGCAAGTACCTGACGCCGGGCGGATCCGAACCGTTTGCCGCCCATGAGGAAACAATCGCGGTTCACGACCACCAGCCTGAACTGCTGCTCATTCGGGAAACGCGTCACGGGCCGGTAATCTCGGACCTTGCGGGGCTGCCGGACGACGCGGCACGAGCCGGGGCGCCCGCCGGCGCAGAGGTGGTGCTGAGCCTCGCCGCCACCTGGCTCGGGGATGACGACCGAACGCCGGATGCGCTGTTTGGTCTGGCACGCAGCGGCGATCCTGAGGCTTTCCGCAGGACGGCGGCGGAAGCCGTCGCTCCGCAGCAGAACGTCTTTTATGCCGACGTCGAGGGCAACATCGGCTTTATTTCCGCCGGCCGCATTCCCGATCGCCCGGAGGGAGGCGGCAGGCTGCCGTCCGAGGGATGGAGCGGCGCACACGACTGGAGGGGCTTTCTCCCCTTCGAGGCCCAGCCGCAGGCGCTCAATCCCCTGTCGGGAATGCTCGTCAATGCCAACAATCGACCGGTTCCGGCCGAGTGGCCCTTCCCGATCACGGGCACCTGGGATCCGGGCTTTCGGGCGCAGCGAATCACCGATCTGCTGGCGGAGCAGGACCCGCAGACACCTCCGGGAAGTTCGACAGTCCAGACCGATCCCGTCTCGTTGATGGCACGCCGGCTCCTGCCGCTGATGCTGGCAGGCCTTCCACCGCAAGCGGAGATGCCGGCCCGGCGCGCGGTCGAGTTGCTTCGCGACTGGCAGGGGGGGATGCGTGCGGACGCCCCACAACCGCTGCTCTTCTCGGCCTGGCTGCGCGAGCTGGTCCGTGTGCTCGCGGCCGATGAACTTGGCCCTGCCTTCCCCGAGAATTGGGATTACCGGCCGCTGTTCGTCGAACGTGTTCTGCGCGGTAACAGCGGCTGGTGCGATGATACCTCCACGCCCGAAGTGGAACTTTGCGCGCAGGCGCTGCAAACGGCGCTCACGGCCGCCCTGACGCCCCTGAGCGAGCGTCTCGGCGACGATCCCGATGCATGGGCCTGGGGCAAGCTGCACCGCCTGCGTCTGCGGAACCTGTTGTGGAGCCGCGTGCCGCTCCTGTCGGGCTGGCTGGAGATCCGTGTGCCGCTCGATGGCGGAAACGACACACCGCTGCGCGCCGCCTCGCGCATTGCCGACCCCGATAATCCCTTCGAGGCCGTTCATGGTGCCGGCTTCCGTGCCGTTTACGATCTCGCCGATCTTGCCGCCTCCCGCTTCGTCATTGCCGGCGGTCAGTCCGGCAATCCCTTTTCTCCTCACTGGAGCGACCAGGTCGACACCTGGCGGGCGGGCGGTGGCCTGCGCCTCGACGGCGATCAGCAAGCGCTGCGTCGAGAAGGGAAGAGCCGGCTAGATCTGCTGCCCGTTGCCGACGTGCCACCGCCATCAGCCAGATGATTGGCCAACGTATGGAGTTTCTGAACGTACAACTATATCAGGCTCCTCTAGTATTTTTGTGACTATATCAAATACGTTTTGTTGCTCAGGGCTAGGACCAATGATGACCTTTACGACGCACGACAATAAGATGGAACATCCAGTGAAAAGCTCAATGTAGGGTGTGTTGGTAGTGCCCCTTATTTTAATTTCTTTGTATGACTGATTGTGCTCGGTGAAATCTCGCTGGATTATTCTTGCTCGGACATCGATTTCCTTTCTGATTGGAATTGCAATAATCCTAATTTCATTCTCCTCGCGAAAACCCAAATGCTTCAAGCTCGTTACTAGCTCAGTAAATTGTGGGTAGAAATCTGGCGTATCTCTCTTGGTATAGATATCAGCAAGCTGATCTACTAGGGTTGAATATCTATTTATGATACTTTTCGCATCGTAAAGACGCTCGCCTAATGACTAGTTGCGAATACCGATATCTCCCACCCTCATCTCTCAAGAGCCTCTCGGCTCTCTCTGCATCAAAGACAATTGCACACCCGTCTTTTCTCCCATACGCTCTCCATTGACTCAGCAATCCATTCGCTAATTTGTATTCTCGATCAGTGTGATCGTCATCCTCATGGCTGCAGAATGAAGTTATAAACGGTTCAGCAAAAGGATATAGATTCTTATCTTTACTAAATGTAGAATTGTACACTGTGCTTATGAGATTATCTGCTTCGGCTTTCGCTACAACTCGGCGACCACCTAAACGAGAAACTTCCATTCTCGTCCTTAAGCTTCGCTTTTGACGCTCTGCTATTCTTTATTCTATGGTATCAGCTAACGCTTCTGATATGATGCTTCGCGTAATCCACTTCCGAGCTATCATTTAAATACTTGTAATGAGTTGCCCAAAGGGCATTGCTGCTTATTGTGCCTTTCAACCCCTCTAGAGTCGTGTAGCGATATAGATGCTTTGGAAGATTTGATATTGTATTCATGATGGCGGGATTATCACACTGCTAGGGGCGACAGAAGGTCTGTCCAACCTCAAATGACCACTTCCAAATATCTTAAGACCGCTCTGAGTTGAATCTCGCTGGTCCTACGGTCCGGACTCAGGGCTTCAGAGTCGTCGTGATCCACACCTCAGAACGCAGCGTGCGGTGCACCGGACATTTGTCGGCGATCTCCAGCAGCTTAGCTCTGGCATCGTCGTCCAGGGCGCCTTCAAGCGTGATCTCGCGGTCGATCCGGTCAAGCATGCCCTGCCTCGTTTCGCAGTCCATGCAGTCTTCGGCGTGGGCCTTGCCGTGGCGCAGGGCTACGCTGACGTGTTCGAGCGGCAGGCCCTTGCGGTCGGCGTACATCCGGATCGTCATGGACGTGCACGCGCCGAGTCCCGCCAGCAGGTATTCGTAGGGACCTGGGCCAGTGTCGTCTCCGCCGTAGCTCTCCGGCTCGTCGGCGGCAAGAATGTGGTGGCCGCGCACGTTGACCACTTGCGCGAACTTTCCGCTGCCGGCTTCGGCGACCACGACGGCGTCCGTCACATCGGCCGCAGCCGGCTCCCGCTGCTCGGCCCCATCCAGGTACCGATTGGCCCAAGCCGCAAGGATGTCCGAAACGTAGACGGCATCCTCGCGCCGCCCGAGCAAGTGGTCGGCATCATCCAGCGAAACGAAGCTCTTCGGATGTTTCGCGGCCCCGAAAATTCGCGACGCGTTTTCAATGCCGACGATGGCGTCTCCGGGAGCATGAAAGATGAGCAACGGACGGCGCAGCCCACCGATATCCTCAGCGAGCCGCTGTTCTTCGATATCTTCAAGAAACTCCTTGCGGATCCGGAATGGGCGGCCCGCCAGCAGGACCTGGGCTTCACCCCGAGCTTCGATTTCCGGCACCGACGGCGCGAACAGGCGGATGACGTGTGACGGTTCGGCGGGGGCGGCGATCGTGCAAATCGCTCGCGCCTCGGGGATCTGTTTGGCGGCCGCGAGAACCGCGGCACCCCCCAGGCTGTGTCCAATCAGCAGCGCCGGCGCCTGCTGCTCGCGACGGAGCCAATCGGCGGCGGCTGCCAAGTCACCGACATTCGAAGAGAACGTGGTGTTTGCGAACTCGCCTTCGCTGGCGCCGAGCCCGGTGAAATCGAAGCGCAGAACGGCGATGCCGTGGCCGAGAAGATTTGCCGCGATCCGCGATGCCGCGAATACATTCGACGTACAGGTAAAACAGTGGGCGAACAGGGCGAAGGCGCGCGGCTGCCGCGTCGGCAGATCGAGGCGCGCGGCGAGCTGGCTTTGCCCATCGGCACCCGGAAAATGAATCATCTCGCTCCGAACTTCGCTCATAATGAAGCCTTCCTCACCGTCGCTGCCGCGTCGGCGTCGCGGGATGCTTTCGTGTACCGCCGACGGAGCAGCGATCCCGCCGACTGTTCTCGCCACGCGCGAGATGTGGCACACTATACCAGCATAAGCGGGGCACCTTCGATCGATCCCGCGCTGGGAGGACCACGATGCGCAAGACTCTCCTTACCGCCGGACTCCTGTTAGCCACGGCTCTGGTCGCGGCGCCGGCCGCAGCACAGCAGTTCGTCAATATTCTCACCGGCGGCACGAGCGGCGTCTATTACCCGCTCGGCAACGCGCTTTCGGCGATCTGGAGCAAGGCCTTGCCCGATGCCAAGGTGACGGTGCAGGCAACCAAGGCGTCGGTGGAGAACCTGAACCTGCTGCAGGCCGGCAAAGGCGAAGCGGCCTTCGCCCTCGGCGACTCCGTTGCCTTTGCCTGGGCCGGCGACACCGAGATGGGCTTCCCCGGCAAGCTCGACGCCCTGCGCACCATCGCGTCCGTCTACCCCAACTACATCCAGATCGTCGCCAGCAAGGAGTCCGGCATCCGCACACTGGCCGATCTGAAAGGCAAGCGTGTGTCGGTGGGCGCACCGAAGTCCGGCACCGAGGTGAATGCGCGGACGGTCTTCGCTGCGGCCGGCCTGACCTACGACGACATGAGCGTGCAGTATCTGCCGTTCGGAGAGTCGGTCGAACTGATGAAGAACCGTCAGCTCGATGCCACCCTGCAATCGGCCGGTCTCGGCGTCGCCTCCATCCGCGATCTCGCCAGTTCCCTTCCGATCAGCGTCGTCGCAATACCCGCCGCCGTCGTGACCAAGATCGCTGATCCCACGTTTCTCGCCGCCGAGATTCCGGCGAACACCTACCAGGGGCAGGATGAAGCGGTGCCGACCGTCGCTATCAACAACCTGCTGATGACGCGGGCCAGCCTGCCAGACGACACCGTCTATATCATGACCAAATCGATGTTCGAGAACCTGCCGGAACTGGTCGCCGCGCATTCTGCGGCTCGCGCTATCTCGCTGCAGTCGGCGGCGAAGGGCTTCATCGTCCCCCTGCATCCAGGCGCCGCGCGGTATTATAAGGAAAAGGGTGTGATGTAAGGCGGCGCTTGCCGGCGCATCCACATGCGCAACGGCGAGCCCCCGCAATCGGCCGCAGCACCGGATCCCGCCACCGGTCTGTTTGCTGCCGGCAAACCACTGTTTGCTGTCGCGGTCATCTTCTGCACCTTCCAGATCATCACTGCCGCTTACTCGCCACTGCCCAGTCAGATCGTCCGCGCCCTGCACGTCGGTTTTCTGCTGCTCATGGTGTTCGGGATGGTGGCGGAAGGCGCCTTCGGTCGCCGAGGCTCTTTCTCCCGCATAGTGGCCTGGACCGCTGGCGGGGCAGCCTTTCTGCTGGCCCTTTACCACTGGTGGTTCGAAAGCGCGCTGATCCTGCGCGCCGGCAGTCCGTCCTCCCTCGACATCGCGGTCGGCTGTGCGACGCTGGTGCTGTTGTTCGAGGCCGCGCGGCGTGTGATGGGCTGGCCTTTGCCGCTCATCTGCGGCGCCTTCTTCCTCTATGCGCTATTCGGCGAGTATCTCCCGCAACCGCTCGGCCACCGCGGCTTCGACTTCGCGCAGGTGATTGACCAGTACGCCTTCGGTACCGAAGGAATCTACGGCATCCCCACATACGTTTCATCCACCTACATTTTTCTGTTCATTCTGTTCGGAAGCTTCCTGGAGCAGGCCGGCATGATCCGGCTGTTCACCGACGTTGCGCTTGGGACAGTCGGCCACACCAAAGGAGGACCGGCTAAAGTCTCGGTCATCTCTTCCGGGCTGATGGGCACCATCAACGGCTCCGGCGTCGCCAACGTCGTCACGACCGGCCAATTCACCATCCCGCTGATGAAACGCTTCGGCTACCGTAGCGAGTTCGCCGGCGCCGTCGAGGCAACCGCGAGCATGGGTGGGCAGATCATGCCTCCCGTGATGGGAGCGGTTGCCTTCATCATGGCGGAAACCCTGAACATCTCTTACGCGGAGGTGTGCGTCGCTGCCCTGATCCCGGCGATATTATATTTCGCGACCGCGCTGTGGTCCGTGCATCTGGAGGCCGGCAAGCGGGGGTTGTTGGGAATCCCGCGCGACGAATGCCCGAGTGCTCTGGCGGCGCTGCGTCGCCAGGGCTACCTCATCGTCCCCCTTGCGGCGCTGGTCTGGTTACTGTTCGCTGGATATACGCCTTTGTTCTCGGGAACAGTGGGGCTGGCCCTGACCGTTGTCCTCATCCTTGGCGGCAACCTTTCGCGGCGTCTGAAGGCACTGGTACTCCGTATCGGCTTCTGGCTGGTGCTCGCGGCGGTCTGTTCCACGTTTTTTGAGTTCGGGATCAACGTTTTCGCAGGGCTGATCGCGATCCTGGTGGCGATCAGCCTGTTCGTCCGCGGTGGCCGCGAAACCCTGGGGGTGGCGGTGCGCGGCATGGTAGAGGGCACGCGAAACGCTCTGATCGTGGGGGTGGCCTGCGCGCTGGTTGGGATCATCATCGGCACGATGACGCTGACGGGTCTGGCGGGTGTCTTCACGCAGGGCATCGTTTCCCTCGGCCGGGACAACCTGTTTTTCTGTCTCCTGCTGACCATGCTGGTTTGCCTGATCCTCGGCATGGGCATCCCCACCATCCCCAACTACATCATCGTCTCGTCGCTGGTGGCTCCGGTCCTGCTGAAACTCGGCGTGCCGCTGCTGATCTCGCATATGTTCGTGTTTTATTTCGGCATCATGGCGGACCTGACGCCGCCGGTGGCGCTCGCCGTGTTTGCCGCCTCGGCGATCGCCCGCTCTCCGCCCTTGCAGACCGGCCTGGAAGCGGTTCGCGTCGCGATCGCAGGCTTCGTCGTTCCTTTCATGGCGGTGTATGATCCGGCGCTGATGCTGGTAACCGACAATCCCGTCGCGGTTGCCTACGTCGTTGTGAAGGCTCTCCTTGCAATTGCCTTATGGGGAGCGGCGGCGATCGGTTTTCTTGCGATTCCGTTGGTCCCGGGTGAGCGCCTTTTGGCCGCTGCTGCCGCTTTCTTCCTGGTTGCGGCGCTGCCGGTCACGGACGAGGTTGGCTTCGCCCTGGCGGCCCTGACAATCGTCGTGCACGTGCTGCGCACCCGTCGAGCGGCGCGGAGCTGATGCCGGTCTGCCTGTTCCTGGCCGGCACCATGATGGCGACGCTGCCGTGCGAGACGTTCGTCCTGACGTGGACGCATTCCGTAGAGAGAACCGAGTGGCGGGAAGAATGGCGGGTCGATGGGGCGGACCTGGTCCTGGTCGAGGCGTCGGTTGAGGGCAGCGGCGCCGGCATGCAACCGGCCGATGGTGCCTGGCTTGAGGATGGCCGGTGGCACTGGCGGCCCCTCGGGCGGCGACAGGCCCGGCTACTGCTCGCCAACTCCGGGTATGGCGGTGATTATCGCCTGTGCTGGCAGGATGTCTGCCGCCTGCTGGCGGGTTTGTTGCCGAAACAGAGCCCGGGACCGGTGGAGATCGCGCCCTGTTCGTGGCGAGCGGGCGACGCGGCCTCCGCCAGTGATGAGGAGAACAAGAAATGAAAGATGACGCCGCCGGTTCAGCCGCTGCGTTCCAGTGGGACGATCCCTTCCTTCTTGAAGACCAGCTCACCGAGGAGGAGCATCTGGTGCGCGACGCGGCACGCGCCTACGCCCAGGACAAGCTGCTGCCGCGCGTCACCGAGGCGCACCGGCACGAGACGTTCGAGCCGGCGATCTTCGCCGAAATGGGTGAACTCGGGCTTCTTGGTTGCACCATCCCGGAGGAGTATGGGGGCGCCGGCCTGGGCCACGTCGCCTATGGGCTCGTCGCCCGCGAGATCGAGCGGGTCGATTCCGGCTACCGCTCGACGATGAGCGTGCAGTCGTCGCTGGTGATGTATCCGATCTGGGCCTACGGCACCGACGAGCAGCGTCGGCGCTGGCTGCCGGCGCTGGCGCGGGGCGAGAAGATCGGGTGTTTCGGCCTCACCGAGCCCGACCACGGTTCCGACCCCGGCTCGATGCGTTCACGCGCCGAAAAAGTGGACGGCGGTTTCGTGCTCACCGGCAGCAAGATGTGGATCACCAACGCGCCGGCCGCAGACGTGCTTGTCGTCTGGGCGAAGCTCGACGGGCGGATCCGCGGCTTTCTGCTGGAGCGCGGCATGGAAGGTCTCACGACGCCGAAGACGGAAGGCAAGTTCTCGTTGCGGGCTTCCCTGACGGGGGAGATCGTGATGGACCGGGTCTTCGTTCCCGAGGCCAGTATCTTTCCGGAAGTCGCCGGACTGAAGGGGCCGTTCGGCTGTTTGAACAAGGCGCGCTACGGCATCTCCTGGGGGGCGCTGGGAGCGGCCGAATTCTGTTGGCACGCAGCAAGGCAATACGCGCTCGATCGCATCCAGTTCGGCCGGCCGCTCGCCGCCAACCAGATCATCCAGAAAAAATTGGCCGACATGCAGACGGAAATCGCCGTGGCACTGCAGGCGGTGCTGCGTGCCGGACGGCTGATGGACGAGGGCCGCTGTGCTCCGGAGCTGGTATCGCTGATCAAGCGCAACTCTTGCGGCAAGGCCCTCGACATCGCACGCGCGGCGCGGGACATCCATGGCGCGAATGGCATCATGGACGAGTTCCACGTCATCCGGCACGTGCTGAACCTGGAGACGGTGAACACCTACGAGGGCACCCACGATATCCACGCGCTGATCCTGGGACGCGCCCAGACCGGCCTCCAGGCCTTCTGCTGACTGCTGGCCGGGAAAGACAGAACGCTGCCTGGATCTGCAAGTCAGCGGTAAGGCTCGGCGGATTCGGCGGGCTAAGCAGGCTCGGGGTTGAACTCCTTTAAGTCAGGGGCCGTGAATCAACTCCGGACCAAGAGAAAGGACGCGCATGACCTCCGTGAGCGTGAGGGACGTTGAAGCCGCAGCGGTGGCGCTTGCCCGTTTCCTGCCGATCACACCGACGGTCCCGTCGGCGATCCTGTCGGAAAAGCTCGGCTGCCCTCTCGTCCTAAAACTGGAAAATCTTCACCATACCGGCTCCTTCAAGGAGCGGGGTGCGCTCAACAAACTGCGCGGCCTGAGCGACGAGGCCAAGCGGCGCGGTGTCATCGCCGCATCCGCCGGAAATCACGCCCAGGGAGTCGCCCATCATGCGACGCAGCTTGACATTCCTTCAACGATCGTCATGCCGTGCACCACGCCCTTTACCAAGGTGTTGCGAACCGAAGCCTTCGGCGGCCGGGTGGTGCTGTTCGGGGACGGCCTCAGCGAGTCCCAGTCACATGCCGAACAGCTGGCCGCAGCGCAGGGGCTCACGCTGATCCACCCCTACGACGATCCCGCGATCATCGCGGGCCAGGGAACCATTGGTCTGGAGCTGCTTGCGGCGGTGCCGAATCTGGACGACATCGTGGTCCCGATCGGCGGCGGTGGCCTCATTTCCGGCATTGCCGTCGCTGCCAAAGCCCTCAACCCCGATATCCGCGTCACGGGCGTCGAGGCGGCGATGTATCCCTCTATGAGCGACGCTCTCAAGGGGATCACGCGCGATTACTCCGGGCCTACCCTTGCCGAGGGCATCGCCGTTAAGTCGCCGGGCGTTCTCACCCGGGAGATCATCGCAGAGCTGGTCGACGACATCATCCTGGCCGACGAGCCGGCGATGGAGGAGGGGATACGGATGCTGCTGGCTTCGCAGAAGCTGGTTGCCGAAGGAGCCGGCGCGGCCGGGCTCGCCGCACTCATGCTGGCGCCGGAGCGGTTCGCCGGCCGGCAGGTCGGCGTCGTCGTCACCGGCGGCAATATCGACGCCCGACTGCTCTCATCGATCCTGATGCGGGGCCTGGTCCATGACGGCCAACTTGTTCATCTGGTCGTTTGCATCAACGATACTCCGGGCCTTCTTGCCCAGGTCGCCACCATCGTCGGCCAGTGCGGGGGCAATATCGTCGAGGTGGAACATCGCCGGTTGGCCCTGAGTGTGCCGGTCAAGCGCGCCGATCTGCACCTGCTGATCGAGACGCGGGGCCCCGGACACGGTGCCCTGATCCGCGACCAGCTGACCGCAGCCGGCTTTGTCGTCGGGACGGAGGCGGACACTGGAGCCTCCGAGCCCGCCTCCCAACAACAGCTTCCTTGACGAGCCCGTTCCCGGCGGTCTCTCCGCCAAGGACTCGGGCAAGCCCAGGCCGGAGGGCACGCCAGGGGAATCGCATTTGAATGATTTGGGTAGCGCGATGCGCTGAAAGGGATTCTTTAGGAGGACTCTTCGGTTGTGAGCGCGGGGTCCTTGGATGTTGGTTTCGTGGTTCGAGCGGGC